>ERZ781272.7-NODE-7-length-420825-cov-32.513497_pt1 | contig 420825 bp, 362 predicted proteins | sample MGYA00375850_ERZ781272 | MGnify/ENA primary metagenome ERZ781272 (study PRJEB29790, sample SAMN06051246) | human gut metagenome | host: Homo sapiens | place: USA: Cincinnati, Ohio | collected 2013-06-21 | study: EMG produced TPA metagenomics assembly of the Gut...
AGGAATTATGGGACTTCGAGCTCAATTCCTGTTGCACTTAGTTTGACAATTCACTACACGGACGTGCTGTTCAGTCTGCCGTGCCGTAGATTTCCTTCGCCATGCGCAGTGCGGCCCAGGCCTTGGGCCAGCCTGCGTAAAAAGCAGTGTGGGTGAGAAGCTCGGCCATTTCCACAGCCGTTACGCCGTGCTTTTTTGCGTTCTGAATATGATGCTGCAGAGAACTGTCGAGAATTCCGCTGGCCATCAGAGCCGTCACTGTGACGATGCTGCGGTCGCGGGCGGAAAGCTGTTCCTCTCGCGCCCAGACCTGCCCGAACAGCACATCGTCGTTCAGTTCTGCGAATTTGGGTGCAAAAACGCCCATGGCGTCCCGTCCTGCCGTTACTTTTTCAATCATACTTTTCTCCTTTTGTTTTTTCGAAATCCGAAAATGGTCCATGAGCTCAATCCAGATAAATCAATTCGTATTCCCGGACGCCTATGCCCAGCGCACAAGCTGTTTCAACCGTGTGGATACCGTTGCGGGATTCCATGCGTTCGATGAGCGCGGCTTTTCCGGGGTCAGGGGAGGCATATACCGCGTCCACACAGGCCTGGTCCAACGCTACGGGGTCCAGAGAGGCAAAGACGCCTATGTCGGCCATTTCCGGTTCGTGTGGGTGCGCGTCGCAGTCACAGTCCACGGAAAGGCGGTTGGCAACATTGATAAAAGCCATGTTCCGCCGCCCCAGATATTCTACAACGGATTTGGCCGCGTCGGCCATGCACTCCAGAAAAGAGTTGTGATCGGCCGTCCATAGCTCCTCTGGAACACCCACACCGTGAATATGTGCTTTGCCGTGAACAGAGGCGATGCCGATGGAAATATTTTTCAATGCGCCGCCGAAGCCTCCCATCATGTGGCCCTTAAAGTGAGAAAGAACCAGCATAGAGTCGTAATTCCGCAGGTGCGCTCCGACAAAATTTTCCTGCAGATGCATACCGTTTGTGACAGGCAGTGCCAGCTCGCCGGTTTCATCCATGATGTCACAGGGTGCGATATCCAAAAAACCGTGCTCCTGAATGGCCTTCCAATGCTCCTGTGTGGTGTTCCTCCGGCCTTCGTAAGCGGTATTGCACTCAACGATGGTGCCGTGCAGACGTTCTGTCAGTGGACCGATCAACGCGGGCTGCAAAAAGTTATGTCCGCCCGGCTCTCCGGTAGAGATTTTCACTGCGGTCTTTCCACTCAGCCGGATGCCGAGCGCGTCATAGAGACGGTCCATCGCCTGTGGTGTGATCTCCCGCGTAAAATATACCCTTGCTTTCGCCATATAGTTTCCGCTCCTTTCCATGAAAAATGTGTTATAATGAAGCATAATCTTCTGTAGGCAGGAATTCCAGCCACTCATTGGATGCGCCTTCTGCGGGGACCTCCACGGCCAGATGCTGGAACCAGCAGTCCACGGCGGCGCCATGCCAATGCTTGACCTCCGGGGGAATATTGACAACGTCTCCGGCGGCCAGTGCCCGTGCCGGTTTTCCGTCCTCCTGATACCAGCCGCGTCCCCCCGTTACAAGCAGGATCTGTCCGCCCTTGTGGTGGATGTGCCAGGCGTTGATCGTACCGGGGGCAAAAGTCACAACGCCGATGCCGACGCCGGAGGTTGTAAGCATATTCAGATAGCATTCACCCGTAAAATATTGCGCGTAGGCAGTGTTTTCAGCTCCGATGGGAAAAACCGCGCCGCCGCCGAGTTCCCGCTTCATTCGGTTTGCATCCATGAAGATTTCTCCTTTCAATCGCAGACCATCCGTTTGAACCGCTGAAAAGAGCATACACCTTGGAGCAGACTCGAAGTCAATAGTTGTTTTGAAATATTTTTGGGATATTGTTGTTAAAACAACGCATTGGAAAAAATATCTGTGGCAAACTGTAAACAAAGAAAAATCGGTTTAGAGGCAAAAGGAGGAGAAAATATTATGGCTTTTATCAAAAATATCGAACACGAAGAGATAGTGCGGCTTGCGGATGAGATATCGGCGAACACAGGGCAGGTCGTCAGTAAAACACTGGCGCAGAACAGCTGCGTCAGCATCACGCTGTTCGCTTTTGCAAAAGGAGAGGAGATCGGAACACACGATTCTGCAGGCGACGCGATGGTCACAGTCATCGAAGGAAAAGGCAGATTCGTGGTAGACGGCCGGGAATACTGCCTGTCCGCAGGGGAAACACTGGTGATGCCTGCCCGAAAGCCGCATTCCGTTCATGCGGAAGATGCGTTCAAAATGCTGCTCACAGTTGTGTTTCCGCGGAACGACAGTGAAACATAAATTATTGTGTTTTGCAGATTCAAAAGTAGCCGCCCCGACGGGTTGCTGCTTTTATGCAATAAGAAAACCGCTTAAACACTATGTTTAAGCGGTTTTCTTGCAGCAATGTTAAAAACAAAAATCCGAACCTATAAGGTTCGGACTTTGATTATGTGGTGGAGATGAGGGGGATCGAACCCCTTACCTCTTGAATGCCATTCAAGCGCTCTCCCAAGTGAGCTACACCCCCACGGCACCAGCGCCTATCAGCGCCGCACTCTTCTCTCGAGTGCTTTATTATATTATCAAATCATTTCTTCGTTGTCAACCCCGAATTTTCAATTTTTTTTTGTGAAGAAATAAAACAGCAGGCAGCAGACGGGAAAATATAAAAACAGGGCATGCTATAAGCGGGGCGGTTTGTGCGAAAAACAGAACCCGTGTCCATGACGGTTGACACCGCTCATGAGTTTTGTATAATAATGTAGAACCCAAAAGAAACATGGCGGAGCTTGCCGCTGCGAAACAAAAGAAAAAGGGAAGGTCGGGCATATGAACGGAAAACTACTTGCCGTACTCAGGCAGGACATTGATGCTTTTGAAGAGAAAATATATGAATTTACAAACGGAGAGATTGACCGCAAGGCTTACAAAGGCTTTTCGGGCGGTTTTGGCAGTTATGCGCAGAGGGAGAACGGATACAGCATGCTTCGTCTGCGCCTGCCCGGCGGGCGGCTGACGAAGGAACGGCTTGGGTTTATAGCCGAATGTGCCGAAAAATACAACGTACCGCGTATGAAGCTCACCACATGCCAGACCATCCAGATGCACGACCTCCCGCCGCAGAGTGTGGTGGAGATCATGAAGCGGGCGCTTGATTACGACATTATAACGCGCGGCGGCGGCGGCGACTTCCCGCGCAATGTCATGGTGAGCCCGCTTACGGGTGTGGAGCAGGGAGAGTATTTTGATGTGATGCCCACGGCTCAGGCAGTCAATGATTATCTACTGGCGCAAGTGCGGGAAATCCGGCTGCCGCGTAAGCTCAAGGTAGGGTTCTCCAATGGACCGGCGAATGAAACACATGCGACATTCCGGGATCTGGGCTTTGTAGCCTGCGCGGACGGAACTTTTGATGTCTATTGCGCCGGCGGGCTTGGCGCAAATCCCAAAATGGGTGTACTGGTAGACACAGGCGTTGCGCCCCGGAATGTTCTGTACGACGTATGCGCTATGGTAAAGACTTTCCAGGAGCACGGAAATTACGAGAATCGTGCCCGCGCGCGTACGCGTTATTTGCAGGAAACATTAGGCGAAGATGGCCTGAAAACTGTTTTTCGTGAGAATCTGGCTTTGGCGAAGGAGAAGGATATGGCCCTGGTGCTGCCGGACTCGACGGCACCCAAAACAGGCGGTGCGTCTCTCTCGCATCCGCGCGCCATCCCGCAGAAACAGCCGGGGCTTTACGCTGTGGCATACCATCCCATCGGCGGGATGCTGTCTGGTAAAAAACCTGCCGAGCTTTATGAATCCATGTGCAATGCTCCGGACGCGGAATGGCGGGTTGGCCCGGATGAAACGATGTATTGTATCAATCTGACGGCGGAAGAGGCGCAGGCAGTACTTGCCGTTACGGAAGACGGTGCGCGGGATTTGTTCGAATCTTCTGTGGCATGCGTGGGTGCAGCGACCTGCCAGCAGGGTGTGCGGGATTCACAGTCAACATTGAAGATACTGGTGGAGGCAATGCGCAGGGAAGGATTTTCCGACGGCATATTGCCGCGCATCCATATCTCCGGCTGCCCTTCCAGCTGCGGTACGCACCAAATCGGTACGCTGGGTTTTCGCGGCGGCGTGAAGCTGGTGGATAAAAAGCCGATGCCTGCTTATATGCTGTATGCAGGCGGATGCGATGCGCAGGGGGCGGAACAGTTCGGCCAGGAGCTGGGGATGATGTTGGAACAGGATATCCCGGCTTTTCTTGCGGAGCTGGGGCGTGCGGTGCGCGCGTCCGACGGAACTTTTGCGCAGTGGTATCCGGCGCATGAGGCGGAATTTAAAGAGATTGCTGAGAGATATATTGCCGACTGAATTGAAAACAGTCTGTCCTGCGTCCGTTTTGCGGGCGCGGGACTTTTTAAAATGTTTGGCAGCGCGCAAAAAGGCGGAGCGAGGTAATGCGGCGTCAAAAAGTTTACCGGAAGCATACCGGAAGATTGACAATTTTGAACAGGAAAGACGTTTTGGCTTGAAAGCGGAAAGGATTTCCCCTATAATAAGTGATAACCCCATGGCGGCGTTTGGCAGGCTTCTGTCATACCGCGAACCCCGCGCGGCGATGTGTAGAGCGGCGTTTCCGTCATGCGGCATACCACAGGGCGGGCAGCCCACGGCTTGGGAGTATTCAGTGAAAAGACAATGGCGCGGCGGAATGGCCGCTTTTTTGACTTTTATCATGCTGATATCAGGATGCAGCGCGGCCCCTGCGGGGAGCGGCGCTGAAAGCCGTACCGTGGCGCCGGCGAACAGCACACATTACGAGCCGCCGGCATTTCGGAACGCCGAGTTTCACCCGGACGCCGCTGTAAGCGGCAGCGGGGCGGAAATAGACCTTTCGGCGGTGTCGCAGGGGTATGTCGCCGTGCGGGCGCAAAGCGACAAACGCCTGAAATGCCAGGTCGTGTATGGAGACGTAAAATACAATTACGATCTGCCCGGAGACGGAACGCCGGTCGTTTATCCGCTGCAAAGCGGCAACGGGCAATACAATGTCCGCGTGATGCAGAATACCACAGAGAACAAGTACATGGAATTGTTTTCCGCACAGGCGGACGTTGTGCTGGACAGTGAATTCGAGCCGTTCCTGCGGCCCAGTCAGCGGGTAGCTTACAGTGTGGACTCCGCATGTGTCTTGCTGGCGTCAGACATAAGCGCACAGGCAGCGGATGCGGCGGCGGTGGTGAGCAGTGTGTACGAATATATCCAAAGCAATGTGGACTATGATTACGACAAAGCCCAAAACATCGTAGACAACAACGTTACCGGATATCTGCCGGACCCGGATGAGACGCTCTCCACAAAGAAGGGCATCTGCTACGATTATGCGGCGCTCGCCGCGGCAATGCTGCGCAGCCAGGGTATCCCGACAAAGCTTATCACAGGATATGTTTCCAGCGGCGGAAGCGAGCTGTACCATGCGTGGAACATGATTTGGCTGGAAGAGAGCGGCTGGATCACCGTGGAGATCAGGGCGCCCAGACATGAATGGCAGCGCATCGACCTGACGTTTGCGGCTGCCGGCCAGAGCGCGCTTGTGGGCGACGGTAAGGGCTATGCGGATAAAGAGGTCTATTGAGGAGGAAAGGTCATGGCGGCAAAAATACTTCGCTCGCTGGCGGTGAGCGCCTTTTGCGAAGATATGGCGATGATGCTGGCAGCGGGCATTCAGGTAGACGACGCGCTCTTCCTGATGCGCGGAGACAGCGGGGACGGCCCGCTGTACGATGCGGCTTCCGCCGTGCTTGAGCGTGTCCAAATGGGGGAGCCTTTGGCCGAGGCGGTGGAGCAATGCGGATATTTTCCCGCGTATGCGGCGCAGCTTGTCGCGGCGGGCGAGGCGGCGGGACGCACCGAGAGCGTGCTGAAAAGCCTCGCGGTATATTACGAAACACAGGATAAGCTGGAAAAAAGGCTGAAAAGTGCTGTGATCTATCCGGCAGTTTTGCTGTTCTTGATGGCCGGAGTGCTGGCCGTTCTGGTCGCGCGTGTGCTTCCGGTATTCACCGGTGTTTACACGGGGCTGGCGGGAAGCGTAGCGGCTTCTTCTTATGCGTACGTCACGGCTGCAAATATCATCGGCTGGGCATCTCTGTGCCTGGTCATCGTGTTGACGGCGCTTTTGCTTACCGGTGCGGCTGCGGCGCGCACGCAGCGTGGGAACGGCCTGTTCCGCACGTTGTTTGAAAAACTGCCCTTTACTTCTGCTGCTGCCCGGCGGCTGGCGGAGGCGCAATTTACTACGGCGCTGGCCACGTTTACGGCCAGCGGGATGGACACCGACACAGCAATGGAACGCGCGTCGGACATGGTGCGGCACCGCGCGCTGCGCGCGCAGCTGGAAAGCTGCCGCCGGCAGATGCTTGAGGGGCGCAGCCTGGCGCAGGCCGTTTACGATAACCGTGTGTTCGAACCGCTGTACGCGCGCATGCTGATGAGCGGAGCACGCAGCGGCAATCTGGACCAGGTGCTGGCGCGCCTTGCGCAGGTGTTCAGTGAGGATGCAAACATGCGGATGGGGCGCATCATCGACAGCGTGGAACCTGTGCTTGCAGGATTTCTCACCGTTTCGGTGGGGATTACGCTCCTGGCCGTGATGCTGCCGTTGATCGGCATTCTCACTTCCATCGGATAAGGGGGCGCGGGGATGTATCAGGAAAAACGGCCGCGGCGCGGCGCAAAACGGCTGGGCGCAGCCATAGCGGCAGTATGTACACTGCTGCTGTTGCTGGGTGTATGGGCTGTTTGGAACGGCGCACAGGCGGCAATGAGGGAACAGGCGGCGCAGAGCCTCCGCACGGCGGTGCTGGATGCGGCGGTGCAGTGCTACGCTCTTGAGGGGGCATACCCGCAGAGCCTTTCCTATCTGGAAGAAAACTATGGCGTGCAGGTCAACCACAGCCGGTTTATTGTCAGCTATGAGGCGTATGCATCGAACCAGCTGCCGGCCGTCGCCGTGCTGGAAAAGCAGACGGCATGACAGTCTTAGGCGCGGGATAAGACAAAATGAAGGGAGGCGGCGGAGTGAAAAAACACGGAGCGTTTTGGATGCATCTGTATCCGCTGCTTCTGTTTGCCATCATCGTGCTGTCGCTGCTGTTCCTTGTGATGACGGGGACCGGGCTTTACAGTGCGGTCGTGGACAGCCAGACGCGGAACAGAGAGGCGCGCGCGGCGCTGTCATATCTTGCCGCGCGGGTGCATGCGGCGGACGCGGCGGGAGCTGTTTCCGTTGGGGAAGGCCCCGAGGGCGCGGCGCTGCTGCTGCGGGAGAACGCAGACGGCGAAACTTACGAAACCCGTATTTATTTATATGAAGGCGCGCTGCGGGAGGAATATGGGACGGCAGATGATGCGCTGGACCCGCAGGACTCCGAACGCATCGTGGATGCAAAATCCTTTTCCATCGAGCAGGTTCGACCGGGTCTGCTGGTAGTGTCAACCGAATACGGAAGCGCAGATATCGCGCTGCGCAGCGGAAGGGGGACTGGCCCGGATGCGTAGATCTCGGGGCGGCGCAGCTTTTTATGTGGAAACGCTGCTTTTGGTACTCTTTCTGCTTGCCAGCCTGACCGTGCTGGTGCAGATACTGGGTGCTGCAAAGCGTACCTCACGGGAGGCCAGGGAGCTTTCCACAGCTGTAAGCATCGCCCAAAATGCGGCGGAGTTGTTTGCGGCAAGCGGCTCACAGGAAGATTTCGCAGCCCTGTTGGGTGCTGAGAAAACGGCGCGCGGCACACTGCGCGCCGCATACGACGTCCAGGGCGGTTGGACAGAGGATGAAACACAGGGGGCTTACGTCCTGGAAGCAGTGCTGGACGAAACGCCGCGGCAGGCGGGTGAGATGCGCACGGCGCATTTTGTTGTAACTGCGGCGGACGGCGATACGGTTTTGTATGAGCTGGATACGCAGAAATACATCGGCGGGTAACGCCGCGGGCAAGGGGGAGACGAGATGGAAAGCAGGCCGGTGCGTCTGGGATGGCTGTCGCTGCTGCTGACGGTGATCATCCTGTGTCTGGCAACGCTCTCTGTGCTGAGCTTTTCCACCGCCCGGGCCGACCTTGCACTCGCGCAGAAGCAGGCGCGTCAGGCCCAAAGCGTTTATGCGCTGGAATGCGCGGGACAACAATGGCTGGCAGAGCTGGACGCAGCGCTGGCGCAGGCCGGGGATACGGCGGAGCTGGATGCGCTGCTGCCGCATGGCACTGCCCGGGAAGGCCCCGGTGTGAGCGCCGTGCTGGAGGGCGCGGACGGGCGTTCGCTTTCTGTTTTTGCGGAGTTGACAGCGGACGGCGGATACAGAGTGATACAATGGCAGCAGAGCGCCGAATGGGCGGGCGAGGCCGAGGCTCCTGCGCTGTTCGGTACACTGCGGGAAGGATAGGAGGAGACGCATGGACGTCAGGGAAACGCTCAGACAGGCCGTTGAAATGGGTGCGTCTGATATTTTTATTATCGCCGGCCTGCCGCTTACCTATAAGGTGGACGGCCGCCAGAGGCGGATGGAAGCGCGGCTGATGCCGGCAGATACCGCCGCGGTCATCTCGGATATTTACACGCTGTGCGGACGCAGCCGCAGCCGCATCGAACGGGAGGACATGGACGACGATTTTTCCTTTTCGATTCCGGATCTCGGACGTTTCCGGGCGAATGTTCTGCATCAGCGCGGCAGCCTTGCGGCGGTCATTCGTGTGATACGTTTTGGCTTGCCGGAGCCGGAAAAGCTGAACATTCCGCCTGAGGTGCTTGCCTCGGCCAGGCTGATGAAAGGACTTGTCCTGGTGACGGGCTCGGCGGGCAGCGGCAAATCCACAACGCTGGCCTGCCTCATCAACGCCATCAACCAGACAAGAGAAGGGCACATCATCACAATGGAAGACCCCATTGAATACATCCATCGGCATGACAGATGTATCGTGACGCAGCGAGAGATCTCAACTGATTCTCCGAGCTATGTCAGCGCCCTTCGCAGTGCTTTGCGGGAGAGCCCGGACGTCATCCTGCTGGGCGAAATGCGGGACTATGAGACCATCGAGGTGGCCATGACCGCCGCGGAGACGGGGCAGCTGCTGTTCAGCACGCTGCACACCACAGGCGCTGCCAACACGGTGGACCGCATCATCGATGTGTTCCCGGCCGGGCAGCAGGCGCAGGTGCGCATGCAGCTCTCCATGGTGCTTCAGGCGGTCATCAGCCAGCAGCTTGTTCCCACGCTGGACGGCAAGCAGACCCCGGCGTTTGAGATCATGTATACGAACCCGGCCATCAAAAACCTGATCCGTGAGGCAAAGACGCACCAGATCGATTCCGCTATTCAAGCGGGTGCGGCACAGGGTATGTGTACCATGGACGCAAGCCTGCTGCGCCTGGTGACGGAAAAGCGCGTCAGTAAAGAGACAGCCCTCACACACTGCATGCATTATGAGGCGATGGAAAAACGCCTTTCAGCAATGAGCTGAATCCAAATTGATTCGGAAGGGGGAGAGGAAAGTGCCTGAGCAAAGTAAAATGGAAATATCCCTGTTCAGCGGTATGACGATCCTGTGGAACGGTACGCCGATTCTGGAGCACAGCGCGCGGCTCAACAAGCCTTTGGAGCTTTTGGCGCTGCTTTTGCTGCGCGGCGATAAAAAGCTGACGAATGAGCAGTTGATGGACGGCCTGTGGGAGAGCGATGAAATCGAAAACCCGGCCGGCGCGTTGAAAAACGCGGCGTATTCGCTTCGCAAGTTTTTGCAGAAAGCGGATAAGGAAAAACGCTTTATCATCACAGAGAGCGGGCGTTACATTTGGAACCCGGAAATCTCCGTCACCACCGATGTGTGGGAATTCGAGCAGGAGGCGCGTCTTGCGGATCAACCGGGCACGCCGGCGGAGGAGCGTATCCCGCATGCGCGGCGAGCGCTGAAGCTGTATACCGGCGATCTTCTGCCCAGCCTGAGCATGCAGCAGTGGGTCATCCAATACAGCAGTTATCTGCGGCAGACCTATCTGCGTACCGTTAAAAATCTGGCTGCCACGCTCTGCGAACGCGGAGGCAGGGAGGATCTGGAGGAGACGCTGGATATCTGCAACCGTGCGGCGCTGCTGGAGCCGCTGCACGAGGAACTTTACCGCTACATCTTCAATACCATGCGCAGGTTGGATATGAAGCAGGCTGTGCTGAGCTATTATCCGGTGATCTCCAACCTGTTTTACGACGAGCTGGGCGAACGTCTTTCGCCCGAGCTGCGGGACATATATCTCTGGGCTTCCCAGGGAGCGAACCAGATGAAGGAAAATCTGCGCCAGATCCAGCAGGATTTGGGCGAGATTACGCGGGACGCCCGGCCCATCCACGGCGCATACTACTGCGAGTATGAGATGTTCAAATCCGTGTACCAGATGGTCGCACGAAGCGCGGCACGTTCCAATAGTCATGTGCTGCTCATCCTTGTGACGTTTGAAGGAAAAAACGGCCAGACCGTGGCAAAACAGGAGATCGTGGACGCGATGGCGCGCGGCAAGGAAGTCATTCGGGAGTCTCTGCGCAAGGGCGATGTATTCAGCCGTTACAGCCGCAACCAGTACATCCTTATGTTGACGGTCACTTCGCCTGCCGACAGCGTTGTGGTGGAGAACCGTATCAAGGATGCTTTTAAGGAAGTGCGTCTGAGCGCGAAAATCGAGCTGCGTATGAAAGCGCAGGAGTTGGACCCGATCGTTTAGCGTATGCAACCGCTTCTTCCGGAAAACGGCGCTTGCGTTTTATGTGCGACGGGTGTAGAATCAAAACAGCCCCAGGAAAATAAAGGACGGAGGAACGATCACGATGCGTACACTCAACAGTGTTTCTGAATTCCAGACAGAGGCGGCCAACGCCGTTTTTACAAAGCAGCAGGCGATTTCCGCTACGTTGCAGCTCCTCACAAAAGAATGGAACGATCCCGGCAATACGCCTGAGGAAAAATCGGTTCTGGAAAATGCGATCCAGCGCGCCGAATTCCGCTACATCGATGCGACGAAGTCGGAGACGGACCGTATGCTGGACGCTATTGGCGTGGCGCGCTTTACTACGCAGGATATCGTAAACGCCATTCAGGCGATCGTATTCGATGCGGAGTGAGCCCCAACCTGAGAAACATTATCCCTGCTGGACAGAGCCCCGCCGGAAGGCGGGGCTTTTTGCATGCCCGGAAACGAGGAAAATCTCGCCGCACACTGGTTTGGCGTTTAGCCGGGGCATATAGCGCGCACACTATTTTTGTGTGGAAAAGGAGGGGATATGTTGGAAAAAAGGCTCATTGCAATGGCGGGCGCGTGTCTGCTTGCGTTCGCCGTAGTGGTTTGTGCTCTTGCAGCCGTGTCTACAAATCCGGCATATGCGGCTGCCGCCGTACAGCAGAGCAGTACCAGCGTCGTGCTGAGTGAAGGGCGCGGCAATATTTACGACTGCGGTTTTTTGCCGCTTACAGGGACGGTCTCGGAGCGCTATGCGTTGATTGAGCCGGGGAGGACGAGCTATCATACTTTGTTTGAGGCCATCCCGGCGGAACTGCGCACGCAGTTTTATGCAAGCATCCAGCGGGGCTCTCCGTTCCTGATGCCTGTCACAGGGGCGGCCGCAGCGCGTGCGCAGTATACGTTTGAAAAGCCTGTGCGGTACCAGCCTATGCCCATCGCCCAGCACCTCATTGGATATCTCGGAGCGTCCGGCCACGGTGTTTCAGGTGTGGAATATGCTTTTGATGATCTTTTGACAGGAGGCTCCACTTTGACGGAGGTGCGCTGCGCAATGAATGCGCGCGGGGGATTTATAGAATCAGATGCGCCGTACCTGGTGGAATCTCCCGGCACGGGGGCGGGTGTGATGCTCACGCTGAATTCAAGCATCCAGCGCGCCTGCGAAGCCGTAGGCATTGAAATGGTGGATAAGGGATGCATCGTTGTACTGGACGCGCCCACCGGGCGCGTGCGCGCCAGCGTGAGCCTGCCGCTGTACGACCCGGAAAATGTGGCCGCAAGCATCGCGCGCCAGGATACTTCACTGGTCAACCGCGCCCTCAGTGCATATAATGTGGGTTCGGTGTTCAAGCCGCTGCTGGCCGCGGCGGCGCTGGAGCAGGGAATCAGCGCGCAGGAGACGTATGAATGCACGGGATCCATCGAGGTGGGCGGCCATGTTTACCGCTGCGCCTATGGGCGGGGCCACGGGACGGTAGACATGAAAACCGCGCTGGAGCAAAGCTGTAACTGCTACTTTGTGCAGCTTGGGCTGCGCCTGGGCGCGCAGACGGTGTACGACATTACAAAAAGTGCGGGATTTGGGCAAAGCCAGCAGGTTGCGGGCGGTCTGCGGGCAGCCTCCGGGAACCTGCCGGACGCGGCGCAGCTGGAAGATCTGGGCCAGCTCGCATCTATCAGCTTCGGCCAGGGAGCGCTGACCGCCACGCCCGTACAGGTTGCCGCGATGATGAACCTGTTTGCAAACGGAGGGCGGTATGTGGAACCTGTGTTTGTGGAGGGAATTGTGGATGAATACACGCAGTCGGTAACGGAAAGCCTGTACCGCCCCGTCCAGCGGCAGGTGATGGACAAAGATGTGGCGGAGGTGATTCGGCAGATGCTTGTGGGCGTTGTTGAGGAAGGGCTGGGGCGAAAAGCCGCGCCCCGGGCCGGTGGTGCGGGGGGCAAGACGGGAACAGCGCAGACGGGCCGCTATCAGGAGGACGGAGAAGAAATTATGGACGCGTGGTTCGTGGGTTTTTACCCTGCGGAAGAACCTCGATATACCATCGCCGTTCTGCTGGACAGCGGCACACACGACAGCGACGACGCTGCGCAGGTGTTCGCCAAAGTAACGGATGCCCTGAGCTTTTTTCTTGCGCAGGAGTAAGCCGTCCGGGGCTTGACATTGCCCGGATTTGATTTATAATAATATGGTAAACGTGTAAAAACAGGTATTACGGCAGAGACTGGGCCAATGGGGTTCCGCACGGCTTACAGAAAGGGAACGCAGGGCTGAGACGTTCCCGCTTCGGACCCCACCGCCACCCGGATAGCCTCCCGTGATGAGCGGGACGTAGCTGCGGCGTTAACGCGGGGAAAGCGGCGTGCCTTTTGGTACGCAATTTGGGTGGTACCACGGATGCTGACAGGCCTTCGTCCCTGACACAGGGGCGAGGGCTATATTTTTTTACACGGCAGAACAAAAATGACATTTATTTTGTGAGGAGAATGAACCCGATGGAATGGACCGGCCTGAACGAGCTGCGCGAAAAATACCTTTCTTTCTTTGAAAGCAAAGGACACCTTCGTTTGGACAGCTTTCCCCTGGTGCCCAACAACGATAACAGCCTTTTGTTAATCAACTCCGGCATGGCGCCGATGAAAAAATGGTTCCTCGGCCAGGAGGAGCCGCCGCGCCACCGTGTCACCACCTGCCAGAAATGCATCCGCACGCCGGACATTGAGCGCGTGGGCATCACGGCGCGTCACGGCACGTTCTTTGAAATGCTGGGCAACTTCAGCTTTCAGGATTATTTCAAGCGCGAGGCTACCGCATGGGCGTGGGAATTCCTGACGAAGGTGCTGGAGATTCCCGCCGAGCTTCTGTACGTCTCGGTGTATGAGGACGACGACGAGGCCTACGATATTTGGACAAAGGAAGTGGGGATCGACCCGTCCCACATGGTGCGCTTCGGCAAGGAGGACAATTTCTGGGAGCACGGCTCCGGCCCCTGCGGCCCCTGCAGCGAGATCTATTTTGACCGCGGCCCCGAGCACGGCTGCGGCAAGCCGGATTGCAAGGTGGGATGTGACTGCGACCGTTATATGGAGGTCTGGAATCTGGTGTTCAGCCAGTTTGATTCAGACGGCAAGGGCACATATACGCGCCTGGAGCGCCCCAACATTGATACGGGCATGGGCCTGGAGCGCCTGGCCTGCGTGATGCAGGGCGTGGGAAACCTGTTCGAGGTGGATACCGTTCACAATATCCTGAACCATGTGGAGCGCATTACGGGTAAGACCTACGGCCGCGACCATGCGACGGACGTTTCCATCCGTGTCATCACCGATCACATCCGTTCCACCGTGTTTATGGTGAGCGACGGTATCCTGCCCTCCAACGAGGGCCGTGGCTACGTACTGCGCCGCTTGCTGCGCCGGGCCGCACGCCATGGCCGTATGCTGGGGGTTACGCGCCCGTTCCTGGCCGAGCTGTGCGATACTGTCATCCGCGAGAACGGCGGAGCCTACCCCGAGCTGGTGGAGCATGCTGATTATATCAAAAAGACTATATCCGCAGAGGAGGAGCGCTTCTCCCGCACCATCGACCAGGGCCTGAATATCCTGTCGAATCTCATCGACAACATCGAAAAGGCTGCTGCCGAGGGCAAGCGCCGCGTGCTGGCGGGCATTGACGCGTTCAAGCTGAACGATACGTTCGGCTTTCCGCTGGATCTTACCAAGGAGATCGCTGCTGAGAACGGCATTGAGGTGGATGAGGACAGCTTCCGTACCGAGATGCAAAAGCAGCGGGAAAAGGCACGCAAGGACCGTCAGAGCCGTGACATTTCCGGTTGGACGGCGGATCTGTTCGGCGCGCTGGACGCTTCGGCCACAGAATTTCTGGGTTACGGCACGCTGGAGGCTGAGGCCAAAATCGTGGCGCTGTCCGACGGCGATGAGCTGACGGATGCCGTGTCCACGGACGACGGTGCGAAGGAAGGCGTTCTGGTGGTGCTGGACCGCACGCCTTTCTATGCCGAGAGCGGCGGTCAGGTAGCCGATACCGGCGTGATTGCAACGGCGGGCGGCGCGCATCTGGCGGTGACGGCCTGTAAAAAGACGCCGAAGGGTTATTATGTGCATACCTGTACGCTGCTGGACGGCGTGGTGCAGGCAGGCGATAAGGTCATCGCTTCTGTGGAGCGCGACCGCCGCCACGCGATCATGCGCAACCATACAGGTGCGCATCTGCTGCAAAAAGCTCTACGAGAAGTGCTGGGCGCCCATGTGCATCAGGCCGGCTCGTATGAGGACGACGAGCGTGTGCGCTTCGACTTCACGCACTTCAACGCTGTAACGCCCCAGGAGCTGGCTGAGGTGGAGCGGATCGTCAACGCCAAAATCTTCGAGGCGCTGCCCGTACACATCAAGGTGATGCCCCTCAAGGAGGCCAAGGAGCTGGGCGCTATGGCGCTGTTCGGAGAAAAATACGGCGATATCGTGCGCGTTGTGGATGTGGAGGGCTTTTCTACGGAATTCTGCGGCGGTACGCACGTTTCCAATACGGCCGAACTGGGCTGCTTCAAGATTTTGTCCGAATCCAGCGTGGCGGCGGGTATCCGGCGCATCGAAGGCACAACAGGCTACGGCGTGCTGCGCCTGCTGGATGAAAAATCCGATATGCTCAACCAGACGGCGGGCGCGCTGAAGGTAAGCAATATCCACGACCTGCCCGCCCGCGCGGCTGCGCTCACCGCAGAACTGAGATCCGTGCAGAAGGAACTGGACGACCTTAAGCAGAGGCAGACGGCCATGAAGGCCAGCGGTTTGTTTGAGGATGCCAAGGACGTGGACGGCATAAAGATCTTCACGATGTATCTGACGGGGACTGCGACAGATGCGCTGCGCAAGCTGTGCGACAATGCACGGGACAAAGCGCCCGCGTCTGTTACTGCGGTGATCGGCGAAGCCGAGGGCAAGACAACGTTGGCTGTGGCTGTCGGCAAGGAGGCGCAGGCGCGCGGCCTTGCGGCGGGCAAGCTGGTGAAGGAAATCGCGGCTGTGGCCGGCGGCAACGGAGGCGGCAAGCCCGATTTCGCGATGGCGGGCATCAAGGACACCTCCCGCATCGACGACGCGCTGAATGCGGTTCCGGGCATCGTCAAGGCTGCCCTGGTCTGAACGGGCCGTTCGTTAAAAGAAAAAAGACGCGCGCCCCATTCTGGGGCGCGGCGTTCTTTGGGAAAACAGAACACAGAAGGAGGGAGCGTTCATGCAGGACTGCTTATTTTGCAAGATGGCGGCGGGGGATATCCCTGTCAGCAAGGTGTATGAAGATGACACCGTGCTTGCGTTTCATGATATCGATCCGCAGGCACCGGTGCATTTTCTCGTGATCCCCAAAACACACATCGCTTCGCCTGGCGGCATTACGCCGGAGAACAGCGCTGTGGTAGCGCATATCTTTGAGGTGATTGCCCGGCTGGCCGAAGACCTGGAGCTTGGAAACGGATACCGCGTTGTGACGAACTGTGGCAGGGACGGCGGACAGAGCGTGCCGCATCTGCATTTTCATGTGTTGGCAAAGCGCAGCCTGGCATGGCCGCCGGGTTGAGTGACGCGCGCCGATCATAAAAAAGGAGAATGAATTATGCGTAAAACTTATACGCTGAATGTTGCTGGCGTTACGCGGGAGCTGCCGCTGTGCCCGGTGAATGAAAAGCTGGACATTGCCGCGTTTGTGATGTTCAGTGATGTGGAGCTTACTGTGGCCTGCGCCGAAGCGCTGCTGAAAAAAGTGCCGGAGTTTGATATTATCGTTACGGCCGAAGCGAAAGGTATCCCGCTGGCCTACGAGATGAGCCGCCAGAGCGGCAAACGTTATATCCCGGCCCGGAAAGGTCCCAAGCTTTACATGGAGGAGCCTGTTGTGGTGGAGGATGTTTCCATTACGACCGAGGCCGTGCAGAAGCTCGTCATCGACCGTAAGGATCTGGATTCCATGGATGGAAAACGCATCCTCATCGTGGATGATGTGATCAGCACCGGCGGCAGCCTGCATGCACTGGAAACGCTTGTAAACAAGAGCAAGGGCACGGTTGTGGCGCGCGCGGCTGTGCTGGCGGAAGGCGAAGCGGCAGACCGTAAGGATATCATTTATCTGGAGCCGCTGCCCCTGTTTTTCAAATAGTCCCGTATGAAAAGGCCGCTTGCCTGCGCCGGGTTTCTATATCTTGTAATACAACTGCTTGCAGCCTTTCTGCCGCCAGCGGCTTTTGGGCCGCTGGCGGCCGTTTTTCTTGCGGCCGTTTTTCCGGCCTGGAAATTGGGCGGACGGTTCCGCACTCACGCCGTGCTGGCATGCACCGTTACGGGCGCGGCGCTGCTGCTGCGCATGGCGGCGTTTACATGGATGATGGCTCCCATTCAGGCGCGCGCCGGAACACAGGCGGAGATCCACGCAGCGGTTGTGGAAATGTCGCCGGGCTTTCTTGAAGATACCGTTCGGGCCGGTGTTCTTGTGGACGAAGTGAACGGCATGGCTGTGCGCCCTTTTCGGGTGTATTTTCTTTCTCTGCCGCAGGCTTTGCCGGGCGAATGCTTTTCTGCGCGCGTGGAGTTCGCGGAACTGGAAGAAAACGAATATACATACGGCAATTACGCAGACGGCATTTTTCTGGCGGGAGAATATCTGGACGGCTTTTTGCCACAGGGGGAGAGCGGTGCGCTTTGGGCTCGGGCGAAACGGGTGCAGGCGGCGTTGAGCATGGCGCTGCGCAAAGTTCTGGCACAGCCTTATGCGGGAGCAGCCGCGGCAATGACGGCAGGCGACCGTGCGCTTTTGACGGATGAGGTGAAGGACGCGTTCCGGGGTGCAGGGCTGTCCCATGTGCTGGTGGTGTCCGGTCTGCATCTGTCCGCAGTGGGCGGGCTCGTTTATGCGGCGGTGCGGCGTATGGGGCGGCGCAGGCTGGCCTGCGCCTGCGCCATGTTTTCCTCTCTGGCTTTTATGTGCCTCACGGGTTTTACACCCTCTGTTGTGCGCGCGGGTACGGCAATGCTGCTGCTCTACGGGGGCGCTCTATTTAACAGGAAAAGCGACGCGCTCACTTCGCTGGGCCTGGCGGCACTGCTTTTGTGCCTGCAGAACCCATATGCTGCCGTGGATGTAAGCCTGCTCCTTTCGTTCTCGGCCACGTTGGGGGTGCTTTGGGTGACGGCGGCGCACAGGCGCTGGCGCGCCGGCAGCGCGGCGCATGGAAAAAACGCAGCACGGCTGGTCTGGAAGCTGCTGTGGACTGCCGCGGTGCCGGCCGCGACGTCTCTGACCACGCTTCCCGTGCTCATTGCCATCGGCGGAGGAGTTTCTTTGCTTTCCGTTGTAAGCAATCTGCTTGCAGTGCCTGTTATGCCGGCTGTCGTGGGCCTCGGCTTTGCAGCGGCGCTGTGTTCGGGCGTGCCCTGGCTCGGTTTTCTGGCAAAGCTGACGGGTCTGGGCTGCGCGCTGCTTTTGCGCTGGATGCTGGCCGTAGCGGAATGGACGGCGTCCGTGCCGTATGCGTTTCTGCATGTGAGCGGGGCCTTTGCCATGTGCGCGGCTCTTTTGCTTTGTGCGCTTGGCTGGGCAGCCTGGCGTCTGCATGTCCCTGTACGGCGGGCGGTGCCCGCTTGTCTGGCGTTTGTAATGCTGTCAGGCTTGGCATACGCGGCGGCGGATAGCGGCGTTGTGCGCATGGAGCTTGCAGGCAGTGCGGCCAATCCGCCTCTGGTGGTAATGCAGGGGCTTAAAACTGCGGTCCTGTTCCGTGGCCCGGAAGCAAATGCGGACGATGTGCGGGAGGTGTTGGAACAATACAACCGTACGCAGGTGGATCTGCTGGTGGATCTGCGCATGGAGGGTGATACGGCTGCACTGGCACAAAAACTGCATGCGCAGGATGCTTTGAGTGCACAGAACAGCATCATAAACAGTACCATTCTCGCACCGTTCCATGATATAATCATTTATGTAAAGCATCAGGCGAAGGGGAATTTTGCCTGTGTTGAGGTGTGCGGATACCGCGTGGGGATCGCCAGCGGCAGTGTGGAGTTTTCTTCTTATCCGCCTTTTGACATTTATGTTGCGGGCACAGGACGGCCGGATGGGCTGGCGTGCACGCATCTGATCCTGCCCCGGACAGGGTATCGATGGCTTGAGGATGCGCCCCGGGCACAGTTCCACGGCCCTGCGGATATCTGTCTGCGCGCGGGAGCGTCTGTAACGATCAAAGAGGGGAACAAATGGTTTTAAACGAGCAGAATCTTAAAAAAGCGCTGGAACAGCCGCTGCGGCACGGCGTTTATTATTACTATTCCACTGAGGAATATCTTGTGCGGAGCTACGCCGCAAAAACGCTGGCCCTGCTGGCAAAGCAGGAGGACGATGCGGAGGTAACGCGTGTTGAAGGCCCTGCTCCGTCTATTGAGGAAGCCGTGGCTGCTGCGGGCACTATATCATTTTTCGGTACAAAACGCATCGTTGAACTGCCGATGCTGGAGCCGTCCGCGATGAACGAGGCGGATGTGGGGGCGCTTTGCGACTTGATGCAAAGTCTGGAAAACGCAGTGCTTGTGATGAGCACAGTGTTTAAAGACGACAAGGCGAAGCTCTCCAAAAAGGCCAAACAGCTGATCGGCGCAGCGGAGAAGGCCGGGCTGACGGCAGAACTTGTAAAGCCCGGGCCTCAGGACGCAAAGCGGTTTGCTGTGGAAAAAGCCCGGGAGCTGGGAGTGGTTTTGTCCCCGGGCGCTGCGTCTGAGCTGGTGGAACGCTGTGGGACAGACCTGTTTGCGCTGGAGAGCGAGCTGAGCAAGCTGGCGGCTGTGGCTGATTATGGAGAGATCACGCCTGAATTGATCGCACAAATGGGCACCCAGAGCATCGAAGCGGATGTGTTTGAAATGGTGCGTCTTGTCACGGCGCGCAATAAAACACGGGCGATGGCCAAGCTGTCTCAGCTGTTGGAACTGCAAAATGAGCCCATTGCCATTGCGGCGGCGCTGTCCGGCTCGTTTGTAGATATGTACCGTGTGAAGTGCGGCGCAGCGGCACATCGTAATTACGCGGCCGTGCACAAGGATTTTTCATACCGGGGAAGCGATTACCGCCTGCGCAAATCCGGTGAGACGGCGTCCCATTATTCCCGCGCCCAGCTGGAGCACATCCTCAGTGTGCTGCTGGGGCTGGATGCCGCGTTGAAATCATCTGCCGCAGACGGAACGGTGCTGCTGCAGACGGCTCTTTGCGAAGTGATGCAGATCGGAGAACGGCGATGAAGAAGCTGCGCGTGGAAGAAGTGATCGTCGTAGAAGGCAAGTATGACGCGGTGAAGCTGGCGGATTTGGTGGATGGGCTCATTCTTACGACGAATGGATTTTCGGTCTTTAAAAATGCGGAGACAAAGCGTCTGCTTGTAGAACTGGGCAAAAAGCGGGGCATTATCGTTTTGACGGATTCCGATGACGCCGGGTTCCGCATCCGCAATTATGTCAATAAGCTGGCGCAGGGCATATGTGTAAAAAATGCATATGTTCCGGCCATCGCAGGGAAAGAGCGGCGTAAAGCTCAGCCTTCGAAAGAAGGCGTGCTGGGCGTGGAGGGTGTGCCGTCCGAAGCGATACTGCGCGCACTGCAGACCGCGGGCGCGCGGGAAAAGGCGAAGCGCGCAGGGCGCGCCATCACCTATACCGACCTGTACGAGCTGGGCCTTTCCGGCACAGAGGGAAGCGCGGGCGTGCGGCGCGCCTGGCTGCAAAGCCTTGGCCTGCCGCCGCGCCTTTCCAAAAAAGCGCTGTGCGAGGTGCTCAACAGTCTGTACACTTATGAGGAATTCGTACAGACCGTGCCGGGAAACAGTGCTTCGTTGATATAAGCTGTGCAAAAAGCCGCCCTGTCCGCAAGTTGCTTCTGTGCGTTGCGGACGGAGCGGCTTTTGTTTTTTTTAAAACATGGGGCGTGAACAGCGGAGATGGCGATACGGAACGCTTTATTTAAGCGTTCCGTCCAGGACCTGCGCATAATACCAGGGCCGGGAAGCATACAGCGTTTTGCCGGAGAGCGCCGCGCACGATCCGTCCGGCAACGCGGGAAAGTGAAGGCTGTACGCGCACAGAGCCTGATATTTGAGCTTCAGTTCCCGGTTGGCCGCGTTGTTCCCGTATTTGCCGTCCCCAAGGATAGGGCAGCCGATGGAGGCCAAATGCGCGCGTATCTGATGTGTGCGCCCCGTGACGAGTTCAACCTCCAACAAAGCCAGCCGTCCGCTGACAGCCAGCGTTTTATATTTTGTCACAATATCTTTTGCTCCGGGCGCGGATGTGTCCAGAATACGAACACGCGCCTGTCGGGCGTCCTTTTGCAGATAGCCGCGCAGTGTTGCTGCCGCAGGCGAGGGGTGTCCATAGGTGACGCAAAGGTATTTTTTTTCGATCATACGCTCTTTTACAAGGTGCAGCAGAAGCGCTTCAGCCTGCTGCGTCTTGGCAATGAGCACAAGACCGGACGTGCCGGTATCGAGCCGATGGCAGAGGCGCGGAGTCCAGCCGCGTTCCGGCGCATATTCGCCTTTGTGATACAGGTACAGGAGAGCGCGGTTGATGAGGGTGTCGGCAGTGCGTCCGCCTTCATCCGTTACAGGAAGTCCGGCGGGCTTGTCGGCAACCAGAACGTCGCTGTCTTCATAAACGGCGCACAGCTCCGGCCTTGCGGAAAGAAATAACGGGCCGTCCGGCTTATCCAGAAGCAGATCCGGCAAAAAAACACGCACAGTGCTGCCGCGTGGCAGGCGTGCAGAGAGCGGAAGCTTTTTTCCATCCACCTTGATTTTGTTTTCACGCAGATACTTGTGCAGCCTGCCGGGGGAAAGCTGAGGATACTGCGCAAGCAGCGCGGAGTCCAAACGGGGCATGGAAGCATCGGTGATGACAAATTCGCGCATATTGGGTTTTCCCTTCTGACGGCGAAAGGCATGCCGCACGGGCATGCCTTTCGCTTTGCTTTATGGTGCTGCTGACGGGAATCGAACCCGTATGGTGTTGCCACCGAGGGATTTTAAGTCCCTTGCGTCTGCCGATTTCGCCACAGCAGCAAACAGGCGGCTGGTTCGGCCGCTTTCTTATCATACAATAAATTCCGCCCGCATGTCAACGGCCATATAAAAAGCGTGGGCATATTCGTAAGAAAAAACTTTACATCGGCAAAGCGCTCACTTATAATATTTTTATGCCGCGCGCATCCGTGCGGCTTCGGCGGCTTTTGGGCCTTTTCAACCGGCATATCCGGCATGTTTGAAGGCAGAATGCCCGCCTTGCAGTAAAGAGGGGATCGTATATGTTTATTCATGAAATGTTTCAGCAAAAGCCCTGTGTTTTTTCCGTTGAGGTGTTTCCGCCCAAAAAGGCAGGGGCCGCGGAGGAAACGCTTTATCCGGTGCTGCGGGAGCTGTGTACGCTTGGGCCGGATTACATCAGCGTTACTTATGGCGCGGGCGGAGGCACGGCCGGACAGTCGACTGCAAAGATTGCGTCGTATATCAAAAACGGGCTTCATGTGGAGGCTCTGGCGCATCTGACATGTGTAAACTCCACGCGTGTGCAGGTGGAGGAAACACTTACCCGGCTGCGCGAGGACAACGTGGAAAACGTTCTTGCCCTGCGCGGGGATATCAACCCGGATCTGCCGCGCCGGATGGATTTCCTGCATGCGAGCGACCTTGCAAAAGCCATTGCGCAGACCGGCGGCTTCGGCGTGGCAGGTGCGTGCTATCCTGAGGGGCACGTGGAAAGTCCGTCGCTGAAAGCGGATGTAGAGAGCCTGCGCTACAAGGCGGAAGCGGGCGTTTCCCATCTTATCACACAGTTGTTCTTTGACAATGTCAGCTATTACCGCTTTTTGAATATGGCGCGCAAGGCGGGAATTTCTCTGCCCGTGCAGGCTGGTATTATGCCCATCGTGAGCAAAAGGCAGATCGAGCGCACCGTGGCGCTCAGCTCCGCCAGCCTGCCGCCGCAGTTTACTAAAATGATCAGCCGGTATGACCACGACGAACAGGCCCTGTTCGACGCAGGCATTGAATACGCGGTCACACAGATCCGCGACCTGATCACAGGCGGGGCGGATGGAATCCATTTATATGCAATGAATAACGCACGGGTGGCGCGTCTTGTATATGAGGGAATCCGCGATCTGCTGCCGGAGAGGACATGAGGATGGAGCTTGCACTGCCCGAGCGGTTTGATACCCGGCAGGCGCTGCGGTATTTGGGCATCAGCACAGAAGAGCCGGACAGCGCGACGCGGGCTCTGCTGCGGCGTGCGGAGAGGACGCTGCGCGCAGCAGCCGGGCCGCGCGCAGTGGCGGTGCGCGCAGCGCGGGATGATATTTCTCCTTATTTGCAGGGAAACGATATCCTGCGGCATCTGGAAGGGTGCGGGAGCTGTGTGCTCCTGGCATGTACACTGGGCGCCGGAGTAGATGCGGCCCTGCGTGCTGCGGGCGCGTCCGATATGGCGTATGCTGTGGTGTTGGACGCGCTGGCTTCTGTGGCGGTGGAGCAGACGGCCGATGCCGCTGAACAGACGCTGCGCAATGAGGAACGGGAGGAAGGGCAGTTTTTGACGGGGCGTTTTTCTCCTGGATACGGCGATTATCCCATCGCCGTGCAGAACGATCTGCTGCGTTTGCTGGATGCACCGCGAAAAATCGGCCTGTGCGCCACTCCGGCGCATCTGCTGACGCCGCGCAAGAGCGTTACGGCTGTTTTGGGCGTGGCCGGTCATCCGGTGACGGGCCGTCGTGCGGGCTGCGCAAACTGTGCGCTGCGTGAACGTTGCGCTTACCGTAAGGAGGGGAAGACCTGTGAATAAAATATTTGACGGGAAACGCTATTGGCTGTTGGACGGCGCGATGGGGACGATGCTCCAGAAAAGCGGCCTCAAGCTGGGGGAAAGGCCGGATCTGCTTTCCATCACACATCCTGATGTAGTAGAGCGCATCAATCGGGCATATGTGGAGGCCGGCAGTGATTTGATTTGCGCCAATACGTTTGGGTCCAACGCGAAAAAGCTGGCCGGCTGCGGCTATACGGTGGAAGAAGTGGTCGCCGCAGGCATTGGGACGGCAAAACGTGCTGCGGCCGGAACCGCGGCGCGTGTGATGCTGGACGTTGGCCCCATAGGCGAACTTCTGGAGCCCGCAGGCGCGCTGAAATTTGAAGAAGCGTACGAGATTTACAAGGAAATTGTCCTGGTGGGCTGGCGTGCCGGAGCGGATCTGGTGAAATTCGCCACAATGACAGACTTGTATGAGATAAAAGCAGCGGTTTTGGCGGCAAAAGAAAACACACCTCTTCCGGTGCTTGTTTCCATGACGTTTGAGGAAAACGGACGCACGTTCACAGGCTGCACCGTGGAGTCTTTCGCGATCACCGCGGAGGGGCTCGGGGCGGACGGCGTGGGCATCAACTGCTCATTGGGCCCGGCGGAAATCTATCCAATGGCGCAGCGGCTGTGCGCCGCAACCAGCCTGCCGGTGTTCATCAAACCCAATGCGGGCCTGCCGGACCCGGCCACCGGAAGGTACAGCATCGGCCCGAAGGAATTTTGTGATGAACTGGAGCGCTTCAAGGCGCTGGGAATTTCGGCGGTAGGAGGGTGCTGCGGTACTACGCCCGAATATCTGGCGCTGCTTGCCAAGGCTTTTAAGCAGGACACGCCTGTGCACCGGGAGCCTGTGCGGCGCAGTGCCGTGTGTACTCCGACACGCACTGTGGAAATCGACACTGTACGTGTGATAGGCGAACGAATCAATCCCACGGGAAAAAAGCGTTTTAAAGAGGCGCTTCGGGACGGAGATATGGATTATATCCTTTCCCAAGCGGTGGAGCAGGCGGGCGCGGGCGCGGATATCCTGGACATAAATGTGGGCCTGCCGGAAATTGATGAACAGGAAATGATGATCCGTGCTGTAAAGGCTGTGCAGAGCGTGTGCGATCTGCCTCTGCAGCTCGATTCCACCCGCGCGGATGTTCTGGAAGCGGGGCTTCGGGTATACAACGGCAAGCCTATCGTCAACTCGGTAAACGGGGAACAGGCGGTGCTGGACCGTCTCCTTCCCATCTGCAAAAAATACGGAGCTGCGGTCGTAGGCCTGACGCTGGATGAAAACGGTATCCCGGCGCTGGCGGAGCAGCGGTTTGCACTGGCGCAAAAAATCGTGGCCGCGGCCGAAGCCGCAGGCATCCCGCGGGAAGACGTATATATCGACTGCCTTACTCTTACGGCCAGCGCCCAGCAGGAAGCGGTGCGGGAAACTCTGAAAGCCGTGCGCATGGTGAAAGAGCGTTTGGGCGTTAAAACGGTACTGGGCGTTTCCAACATTTCTTTTGGGCTGCCCTGCCGGGAACAGGTGAACACCAGCTTCCTCACACTGGCAATGGCACACGGCCTGGATCTGCCGATCATCAATCCCAACGCAGAGGCAATGATGGCGGCGGTGGCCAGCTTCAAGGTGCTGTACAATATCGACAGGGACTCCAGGGAGTATCTGGCCCGTTACGCCGGACAGGCAGCGGTGCAGCCTGCGGCACAACAGATTGTTACTCTGTACGACGCGGTGCTTCAGGGACTGAAAGCGGCTGCGGCGCAGGCGGCACGCACCGCATTACAGGCGAAAAGCCCGGAGGAGCTTGTCAATGAGGTGCTCATTCCGGCGTTGGACACGGTGGGCGCCGGTTTTGAAAAGGGCGTATTGTTCCTGCCGCAGCTTCTGCAGTCCGCAGGCGCGGCGCAGGCGGCGTTTGAAGTCGTAAAGGATGCGATCGCGGCGTCGGGAAAAAAGAGCGGCGGCAAAGGGAAAATTATTGTGGCGACCGTAAAAGGCGACATTCATGATATTGGAAAGAATATCGTTAAAACGCTTTTGGAAAATTACGGCTATGACGTGCTGGACCTGGGGCGCGACGTGCCTGCGGAAACCGTGGTAAAAGCAGCGCAGGAGCATGGCGTACGATTGGTGGGCCTCAGTGCGCTGATGACTACCACGCTGGGCAGTATGGAAGAAACCATCTGTGCGCTGCGCAGGGCCGGGCTTTCCTGCCGGGTGATGGTGGGCGGCGCGGTGCTTACACCGGAATATGCAATGCACATCGGCGCAGATTACTATGCAAAAGACGCGAAACAGTCTGTGGATATCGCCCGGGAGGTTTTGGGGTGATGCAGTGTGAATAGAGGTCTGCGGCAGCTTACGGAGCGGGTATTTTATTTGCCGCATGAAGAACCGGCGGATCGTCCTGTGCTGGGGTATATCCGGGGAGAGCGGTACTCCTTTGCCGTGGATGCGGGAAATTCCCGCCGTCATGTGGAAAAATTTTATGCGGCGCTGGACGCCGCGGAGCTTCGACGGCCGGATTTTACGGTGCTGACCCACTGGCATTGGGACCATACGTTTGGCCTTCATGCGGTGGACGGCGCGGCCATCGCGTGCGAGGCCACGAACGAAATGCTATGCAGGGCTTCACGCTGGAAGTGGAGCGAAGAAGCCATGCGGGAACGCCTGCGGACGGGTGAAGAAATTGAATTCTGTGACAAGCATATCCGTGCCGAATATCCCGACAGGAAAGAAATCAGCGTCGTACCGGCCGGCCTTGTGTTTCATGGACGCCTGTCCATTGATTTGGGCGGTGTACACTGTGTGCTGCTGCAAACCGAAGCGCCCCATGAAAGAGATTGCGTTCTGGTGCATGTGCCGGAACAGGGGATTTTATTTGCCGGGGATGCGGACTGCGGGGATTTTTACAGCCTTGACGGCGGTTATGATAAAGCACGGCTGAAGCGTTACCTTGCGTCGGTGGAAGCAATGGAGTTCAAGCTGTATGTGCCGGGCCACGGCGCGCCGGAGCGGAAAGCGGAGACGCTTGCCGCTCTGCGCGCAGAATTGGAAAGTTTGGAAGGCTGATACGCACCCATCGAAAAATAAGCGCGGCGTCTCATTCGAGACGCCGCGCTTTTATATAGGCAGCGGCAAAGAAACCGGCGGCACAGATAAAACACACTTTATGCCTCGTACTGCAGACGTTCCTCCGTCCATTCCTTTAGAACCGGGAGCATGGCCCGCGCTTCCCGGTTCGCTCCGGGCAGGTCCTGCTCACGGTAATTGCCGCATTCAATTTCGGAGGCACCGGGGATATCGCCCGCATAATCCGTCATAAAGCGAAAGCTGTCCTGCACCAGCCGGATGGCGTCTGCGTGGGACAAGCCGCGGGTGAGCAGATAGAACCCGGTGCGGCAGCCCATGGGCCCGACATAGATGACGCCGGGGCCATATACCGAGTTGCGGGCGTAGGTGGCGAACAGATGCTCAATGGTGTGCAGCGCTCCGTTGGCCAGATAATCGCCCTGATTCGGTTTTTTCATGCGAATGTCATAAGTGACCACATCGCCGTCCACACGGGAGATATACATGCCGCGCTCGAGCCGGGTGTGATCCACACAAAAGCTTGCGATCCGTTCCATTGCTGTTCCTCCAATCCGGTCAAAAATATTGCTTATTGGGGCATCGAATGCACCACGCCGCGCTCTCCGTCCACCGAAACGCGCACACCGTCGTGCAGCTTGCGGGTAGCGCCCGCCGCGCCCACGACAACCGGTTTGCCCAGCGTAAGGCCAACGATGGCGGCGTGGGAATTAACGCCCGCCTCTTCGGCGATGATGGCGGAGGCGTCGCGGATGGAATCCAGCATATTGTTGTTCGTTGCCGGGACGACCAGCACATTGCCGGGCTTGAATTTGCTGCGCACCTCGTCATCACTGCGGCACACACAGGCAACACCGACGCCGTTGCGTTTGCCGATGCCGATGCCGGACAGGAGCGCATCGCCCACGAGATGGGCCTTGATCATATTGGTAGTGCCGGAGATGCCCACAGGGACGCCCGCAGTGATGACCACCAGGTCCCCGTCCTGCACAAGGCCCGCACTCTGGGAGGTCGAAACGGCTTTTTCGATCAGTTCATCTGTGTCGTGCGCATATTCCATCATGATCGGTGTGATTCCCCAGGAAAGTGTGAGCTGGCGGTATACCTGTTCTGTCAGCACACAGGCGATGATGGGCGTCTCGGGGCGGTATTTGCACAGCAGGCGGGCTGTTTCGCCGCTTTTGCTTACAGTGATGATGGCGTTTGCCTTGATATCCATGGCCGTGGTGCAGGCCGCGTGGGCGACGGCGCCCGCCACGCTCAGCTGCCCCTCCATAGTGCGCATTTTCAGGCGTTTGTCATAATTGATGTCGCTCTCGGTGCGTTCGGCGATGGCGGACATGGTGCGCACAGCCTCCACAGGCCAGCGCCCGGCAGCCGTTTCGCCGGAGAGCATAATGGCGGAGGTGCCGTCGTAAATGGCGTTGGCGACATCGGTGATCTCAGCGCGGGTGGGACGGGGGTGCTCTATCATACTGTCCAGCATCTGCGTGGCTGTGATGACGGGCTTTCCGGCGTTATAACCGCGCCAGATGATGTCTTTCTGGATGATGGGGATCTCGGTAAAGTCGATCTCCACGCCCATATCGCCGCGCGCCACCATAATGCCGTCGGCCACGTTGAGGATCTCGTCGATGTTTTCCACGCCTTCGTGGTTTTCGATCTTGGCCACGATTTTGATGAAATCACATTTTCGGCTGTCCAGCAGGCGGCGAATCTCCAATATATCGGCGGCGCTGCGTACAAAGGAGGCTGCGATGAAGTCAAAGCCCTGCTCAATACCAAACAGGATGTCATCGCGGTCCTGCGCGCTCATATACGGCATCGAGAGCTTGGTGCCGGGCACATTCACGCCCTTATGGTTGGAGACCGGGCCGCCGTTCTGCACGGTGCAGATAATGTCGTCGCCCTGAATAGCGTCCACCTTCATGCCGACAAGGCCGTCGTCCAGCAGCACACGCGCGCCGGGCGTGAGGTCCTGCGGCAGTTCTTTGTAGGTGATGGAACAGATGTTTTCGTCGCCTTCAACATCGCGCGTGGTAAGCGTAAATGTCTGACCGGCTTTCAGCGTGACCTTGCCGTTTTTAAAATTCTTCAGGCGGATCTCAGGGCCTTTGGTATCCAGCAGGGCGGCCACAGGCATACACAGCTCGTCGCGCAGTGCGCGCAGCTTGGCCAGCCGGGCGGCGTGTTCCTCGTGGGAGCCGTGGGAAAAATTGAAACGGGCGACATTCATCCCGCTCACGATCATATTGCGCATCACGCCTTCCTGATCTGTGGAAGGTCCCAGCGTGCAGACGATTTTTGTTTTACGCAGCATAGTCAGATACTCCAATCCGCTTTTTGTGAAAAGCAACAAATTTACCTAGTTTATATTATACACAAATTCCATCCGCATGCAATGGCGGCAGGCTTAACATTCCGTAAAGATTCTGGTATACTGTGGGTGCGGAGGCGAATTCTATGAAATGCCGGACCAAAACGGCGAAGCAGAAAAAAGCCCCGCCCAAAGGAGAAAAAATTATGGCAAAACGAGTGTTTATCATTGTGCTCGACAGCTTTGGCATCGGAGAGATGCCGGACGCCGCCCGCTTCGGCGATGTGGGCAGCAATACACTGGGAGCGATCGTGAAAAGCCCCAAATACCATACGCCCACGCTGCAGAAGCTGGGCCTGTTCAACATCGAGGGAGTTGTGTGCGGCCGGCGGGCCGAGGCGCCTTTGGCCAGTTTTGCGCGGTTGGAGGAGGTCTCCAACGGAAAAGACACCACGACCGGCCACTGGGAAATCGCGGGCGTGGAAAGCGAAAAGGCGCTGCCCGTGTATCCGGACGGTTTTCCGGATGAGGTGATTGCGGAGTTTGAACGCCGCACGGGCCGCAGAGTGCTTTGCAATAAGCCGTATTCAGGAACGGACGTTATCCGGGATTACGGCGAAGAGCATATGAAAACAGGCGCGCTCATCGTATACACCTCTGCGGACAGCGTGTTTCAGGTGGCGGCGAATGAAGCTGTGGTTCCGGTGCCGGAATTGTACCGTTACTGCGAAATAGCGCGGGAGATGCTTACCGGAGACCACAATGTGGGCCGCGTCATCGCGCGTCCTTTTGTGGGAACAAACGCGAAGAATTTCAAGCGTACCACCAACCGGCACGACCTTTCGCTTAAGCCGCCGCGCAAAACGATGCTGGACTATATCCGCGCGGCGGGGCTGGATACCATCGGCGTAGGGAAAATTTATGATATCTTCGACGGGGAAGGCGTGAGCGAGAAGCTTAAGACAACGGGCAACGCCAACGGCATGGAAGTGACGCTGGAGCTCGCGCAGCGTGGTTTTTCAGGCCTTGCGTTCGTGAATCTCGTGGATTTTGACATGGTGTACGGCCACCGCAACGATGTGAACGGCTATGCCAATGCGGCAACGGAATTCGACGGGCAGCTTGCAAAGCTGCTGCCGTTGCTGCGCGCGGAGGACCTGCTCATCATCACGGCTGATCACGGTTGTGACCCCGCGACCCCATCTACCGATCATTCGCGTGAGTATGTGCCGATGCTCGCCTATGGCAAAGGTGTCCGTGCGGGCGCGGACCTGGGTACAAGGCGCAGCTTTGCTTGTATTGCGCAGACCGTTTGCGAGTATCTGGGCGTGCCTGTGCAGTTGGACGGGAAAAGCTTCCTGAAAGAGATTTTGCGCTGAAAGTTTAAAAGTTTAATGAAATGAACAACGGCGGTTTGCAGATTTGCAAACCGCCGTTTTCCGTATCGGGGAGATGCTTCAAAGAGAGAATTGCGTCAGGTATATGCCGCCAGGGTTTCTTTCAGGATGCCGGCCACTGCCGCGTACTTTTCCGGATCATATTCATCGTATTGATTTGGGTTTCCCGCATCGTTCAGGATATCGGCCACACCGTCTACACCGTTTGAAAGAATTTCCCGAGCGGCAAAGTCGACGTTTCCGCATCCCTCTGCAAGGATGTCAATCGTTTCAGCGCTGGCAGCGTTCAGATATTCGTCCAGATCGCTGCGCAGCTGTTCCTCCTGATTGCTGTCGTACTGCTGTGCAAAGTTGAGAACACCGCACGCTGCGGTATACTGCTTCAGATGGCTCCCGGCGGTTCCTTGCTGATAGCCGGACAGGGCTGACATCATCTCGCCGAAGGGGGTGCTGCCGGGCGTTTCTGAAAGAGAAGCTGCGCTGGAGGAAACAGCAGGGGAACGAACGGCACTGCTGCCTGAAAAAGCGGAGGATGAAGCAGGATTTGAAAGAACAGCCGATGCGGATACAGCCTGACATCCTGCAAAAGAAAGCGCTGTCATCCACAGTAGTGCGCTGAGAAAAAATTTTTTTATCATACATTCACAAGCCTTTCTATTGTGATTTGCAACCCGGACAACATGAGAAATTCGGAAGAAGAGGCATGGTGGACGAAGAAAACAGATGACGAAGATTCCATCGCGCGAAATTTTACGGCAAAACGCCTGGCCGTTTTTTGCGAAAAATGGCATAGCACGCATACTTTTTGCAATAATTATGAAATAATTGCGGAGGATAAAACGTTCATTATACAGCGGTTGTGAGATTTTGCGGTATTCCCGTCTTGTCAGGTGCGAAACACCCAGTAGTACAGCACCGCCATTACCTCACGCATATAACAGGGGAGTACGGAAGAAAAGCCGATAGAGGCGGGGATGGCGTTCACATTTGTGAAGCCTGCGGCGGCAGCGTATTTTGCTGCGCGGTAACAATGGAACGCATTGGTGACATACGCGACGGGTTCGTTCTGCGAAAGACCGTGCTGTTCCAAAATTTCGCGCGCAAAGCAAAAATTTTCCTCGGTGGAGGTACTGGACGCTTCTTCCAGAATTTGCTTCTCCGGCACGCCTTTCTCCACAAGATAGGCTTTCATGGCCCGGGCTTCGGGAATGTCCTCGCCGGGACCCTGTCCGCCAGTCACAACAATAACGGCATTCGGGTTTTCCAGATGATAATCATATGCGGCATCCAGACGGCGTGCCAAAAGGTCGGTCACGCGTTCGCCTCGCAGGCCGGCGCCCAGTACGATCACCGTTTTTTCCTGTTTGGTCGCGGTGTCGGAGTAGCCGCTCACCGCGACGAATATAAGCAGCAGCGCAAAAACGGCGCAGCAGCAGAAAAAGATGATTTTTAGAACGCGGCCTGCACCGGCAGCGCAAAAAGCGTCGATTTTGGTATGGAAAAGAGCGTATATCCACAGTGCGGCAGTGATGAGATACATCATCAGCACCCCAAGGTTGAAGCTGGAGCGGATGGCGCGCAGGACGCTGTCGATGAGGAAAACAATGGCAAGGAGCCAGACGAAAATGAGCTTCATGAGGACCTCCGTTTCTTCGATAGGCTTATTGTAACAGCGAAAGCTGTCGAAAGCAACTTGAAATACAGAGCCAGACTGTGATAGACTGTTTTAGAAAGAGGTGATGCGCTTCGTGGCATCCATTATAAAAGTACAAAACCTGCGCAAGGTATACCGCGTAGGCAAGGAAAAGGTGGTCGCGCTGGACGACATCTGCCTGGAAATCGGCGAAGGGGAGATGTGCTGTATCGTCGGCGCTTCCGGCAGCGGCAAATCCACACTGCTCAACCAGCTTGCAGGGCTGGAAAAGCCCACCAAAGGCAGGGTGCTGATTGGCAAGCATGATATTTCCGCAATGACAGAGGACGAATTGGCGGATTTCCGCCAGCAGCACTTGGGGTTCATTTTCCAGAGCTACAATCTTCTGCCTTCCATGACGGCTGCGGAAAACGTGGCCTTGCCGCTGATGTTCAAAGGCATGGGGAAAAAGCAGCGGGAAAAGTTGGCGCGTAAAGAATTGAAAAAAATGGGTTTGCTCTCCCGCGCGAACCACAAGCCGACGGAGATGTCCGGCGGACAGCAGCAGCGTGTGGGCATTGCGCGCGCTTTTGTTGCAAAGCCAAAGGTTATCTTTGCAGACGAGCCGACGGGCAATCTGGACTCCACGACCTCGCGCCAGGTGCTTTATTCCATGCTGGAGATGGCCAAGTCCTACGGCATCACTTTCGTGATGGTGACGCATGAAAAAGAGCTGGCCTATTGCGGAGACCGCATTGTTACCATCAAGGACGGGCGTGTGCTGGACAATGTGCTGCTGGGCGAAGACGAAAAAGCGGAAAACCGCCGTCGCCTGTTTGGCGATGTAACGAGCGGGGATATCGCAGAGCCGGAAACGACCGTTGCAGAGGGAAAAAAACCGGCAGCCAGGCAGGCAAAGGCCGTGGCTGCTGCCGTGGCTGAAAAAGTAAACCAGGAATCCATGTGAGAAGGAGTACAAACATATGAAGAACCAAACGAAGAAGGTCCTGCAAAAGACAGGCGTGATTTTGGCGATGGTGATGCTCTTCACCATGCTGGCCGTTCCGGCTTGGGCGGATGAGACAGGCTCAGGCACAAGTTCCAGCGCGAGTACCAGCAGCAGTGACACAACGCCTGCTCCTGTTGCAGGCGACCCGTACATTGCGGCTTATACAGTCACGGATGCTGCAGGAGCAGAGCTCCAGCGCATTGAAGAAGGGCAGAAATGCCGTATTATCATTGCGGTTGTTGACCCGCGTATTACCTCCGCTGATCAGTTGACACTGGCAGACGGACGCGCACTGGCTGCGAATATTAAAATTACATCGACAGCATCGTTCGCATCCCCTTCGCTGGGAGATATCACGACGACGACATTCGCTGCCGATAAAGTCGGTGCAGCAGGTCTTCAATATGCGATTATCCTGAACGACATTACTTACTTGGGCGGGGATAATAAGCTTTCTTTCGATTTGGCGTACAATGACAATACACGCCAACTCAAATCTATGTCGCAGCCCATCAGCCAGTGCGTGGGTTCTTCCACCGAGGGCGCCAAGGCCTCGGCGTTGGTCGTCACCTCCGCCAGCTATGGCGGCGGCAGCATCAATGCGGGCAGCGATTTCGCGCTGACCGTCGATGTGCTGGCTTCCGGCGGTACCGTGGGGGCCGAAAATGTGGCTGTCAACCTTGCGCTGCCCGAGCAGATCACCGTTGCCAGCGGCAGCACCAATATTTTTGTGGGCAACATGAAACCGGGCGCTTCCACACAGGTGACGTTTCAACTGAATGCCAGCGCTGTGGCAAATGGCGGCAGCTATAATATTACAGTAAACGTTTCGGGAAATTCCGCGTCTGACAGCGCTGCGCTCACAGCACAGATGCCTGTTACGGTACCCATTGTACAGCCCGAACGCTTCGAGATATCCCGCACGGATTTCCCGGAGTATCTTTCCATGGGTGAGGAAGGCTATGCCTCTGTTTCTTTTGTGAATAAGGGCAAAGGCATCATTTATAATGTTTCGGCCGAGATCACGGGCGATGGAATCACAACCACCGAGGGCAACCAATTCATCGGCAATATTGCTGCAGGAACTGAAAGCTCTGCAGACTTTACCATTCAAACTGCCAATGCAGGCACGCTGAACGGCCTTTTGACCGTCACTTATGAGGACGAGAAAGGCAACGCAAAAACGCTCACAAAAGAGTTCTCCATGACCGTAGAGGAGATGCAGATGGGCGGCGACGATACGATGGGCGGCGGTATGGACACTATGGTCCCGATGGAGCCGGAGCCCACAGGCGTGCCCGTATGGGTGTGGATCGTTGTGGGCGTGGGCGTTGTGGCGGCTGTGGTCGTGGTTCTCGTTGTTTTGAAGAAGAAAAAGGCGAAACGCCGCGCGGCACAGCTCATGGAGGATGACGATGAAGATATCTGATTTGCTGAAGCTCAGCACGGATAACCTTCGCCGCCGCAAAGGCCGTACAGCACTCACCGTGATCGGTGTTGTCGTGGGAACCTGCGCCATTGTCGTAATGATCTCCCTCGGCATCGCCACCAACCGGCGCACGGACGAGATGCTGTCTACTTGGAGCGATCTGACGCAGATTCAGGTGTTCAGCTATTCGGAAAATCCGGATACGCCTGCGCTGGATGATAAAATGGTCGCACAGTTCAAGGAAATGGAAAATGTTGTGGCGGCCACGCCGTTGTACAATTTTCAAAGCATGAACGCGAACGTGGTGGCGGGCAAAAAAGACCGCTATTCCATGTATATGTACAACGCTGTGGGCATGGATGTAGATGCGATCGAGCCGATGGGGATCGAGCTTGTCAGCGGCAGTTATCTGACAGGCCAGTCGCTGGGACGCAACAAGATTCCCGTGCTGGTGGGCGAGGACACAGCCTATCAGTTCGAGGATACGAAAAAAAGTTACCGCAATCCGGACCGTTACCGCTGGAAGGAAACAGATGAAAACGGAAACGTCATCAAGCAGCCGTTTTTTGATATCACGAAAGAGACGCTCACCATGCAGATGATTTACGAGTACGATGACCAGGGCAACCCCAAAATGCGGGAATACGAACTGGTTGTTGTGGGCGTGATGAAGACTGACTACTCCAAACGCGGCACCGAGGGCATCATCATGAATATTGCCGATATGAAGCGCCTGGAGGAAGAGTATAAAAAACTGAGCAAAAATTCCGGTATGGGCGGCGGCAGCGTCGTGATGTACGGTGGCTCCAGCGGTACCAAGGTGAAAGGATACGACCAGGTATACGTTAAGGTGGACGATGTGAACCATGTGGGCGCGGTGGAGCAGATGATCAAGGATATCGGCTACCAAACTTCCTCCATGACGCAGTACAGGGAGGATATGCAAAAGCAGGTAGCTTCCGGCCAGATGATGCTGGGCGGCCTTGCGGCGGTTTCACTTCTGGTGGCGGCGCTCAACATTGCCAATACCATGACGATGGCGATTTACGAACGAACAAAAGAGATCGGCGTGATGAAGGTGCTCGGTTGCAAGCTTTCGAAGATACGCCAGATGTTCCTCATTGAATCCGGCACCATCGGTTTTATCGGCGGTGTTATAGGATGTCTGTTTAGTGTTTTGATCAGCTTTGTTCTGAATAATTTTACGGTTTGGATGCAGGCCATCACCGGGTGGCTGATGAGCATCGGCGTGCAGGTGAATTTCGATGCTTCCAGCTTTGACGTCGGCGCGTTGTTCGGTATGGGCGGCATGGGCGGTATCGGAAACATTTCCGATATTCCCGCTTGGCTGCTGTTGATGGCGCTGATTTTTGCGACGGTGGTGGGACTGCTTTCCGGCATTGCTCCGGCCAATCGGGCCGTCAAAATCTCTGCGTTGGAAGCCATCCGGCACGAATAGCAGATTATACCCGAAAAATGGACAGAGAAAAGACACCTCCTGTTGTAGAATAAAAACTACAACAGGAGGTGTTGTTGTGTCGAGACAATATGCAAAAGCAGAAGAGTTGAACGGAGAAGTATTTCGAAAGAAAGCGGCAGGAGAAACAAATCGGGAAAAAGCAAAAAGCTATGGGCTGCAAACCATTGTCTCTTTTTATACATTTTCAATTTGCGAAACGTATTTACCGAACCCTGAGTACACCCAATTCTACAATTTTAAACGCATTGAATTGGAAACGGCCTCACGCCCAACCCAATCAGGAGCAGGGCCGCAGAATTCTTCGCTATTCTGCGACGAGGCTCTCTACTCATTGCACTGCGCTTTGTTTGATATAAGCATCAGGCCATGGGGTTGAGCAGACGGAGCACGTCGGGCGTAAGCGCGCGCAGGATGGCGCAGGTGAGCGCAATGGCGGCGTCGACATCTGCGGCGGCAGAATAGCCGTAATGCGTGTGCGCATAGCGCACGGGAATGCCCAACACCAGCGTCGGCACCCCGCCCGGCGCAAGGTGGATGCTGCCGCCGTTGGTGCCGCCGCCTGTGCGGACCGCGCACTGGTGGGGAATGTTGTTCTCTTCCGCAACCCTGCGTGCAAATGCCACAAGGCCGGGATGCGCCACCATGCTGCCATCGCGGAAGCGTATCTGCACACCTTTTTTCAAGGCGCCTTGGGCCTCGTCCGGGGCGGTGAAGTTATCGTCCGCGGGCGTGCCCTCCAGGCAGATGGCCAGTGCGGGACGCAGGCGCTCCGCCGTGATTTTTGCACCGCGCAGGCCGACTTCCTCCTGCGTGGAAAACGCCGCTGTAACGTCGGCACAAAGCGTTTCGTCCTTCAATGCACGCAGAACTTCCACAACACCGGCACAGCCCAAGCGACAGTCAAAAGCTTTGCCGAGCATCAAACCGGTGGCGTCGTTGTAGCTGAACTGCACGTCGGGTACCGCAACAAGGCCGGGTTCCAATCCAAGCAGCTCTGTGGCGTCTTTGCGGCTGCACACTCCGGCATCCAGCAGGATGCTCTCCATCGAAAGCGGCGCGCTGCGCTCAGCCGCCGTCATAAAATGCGGCGGCTTGGAGGTGGACACGGCGCGCACGGTCTCACCGCGCCTGTTGTGCAGCAGAAAGGTGTGGGCGGGGATGTTGTGCTCCACCCAGCCGCCCAGCGGCACGATGCGCAGCAGGCCTGTGGCCGTGATGCTCTGTACCATAAAGCCCACTTCATCCGTATGGGCGTCCAGCATTACCAACGGACGTCCGCCCACATTCTGCGGCAAAGAGACATACAGGTTCTGCATGCTGTCGCGGTGTGCGGCCAGTCCGCCCAGGCTGCTTTCAATCACATCGACCGCCTCTTTTTCATATCCCGAGGGGCCGAATGCATCGGATATCGCAGCGCATAATTCAAGGTCAGCCATTTTTTTCATACCTTCTTTTCATTTTTTATTGCCGTGGCAAAGAGCGTAAAATACGGAAAGTGCCGCGGTCTGGCAAACAGCAAAAGCTGTTTGCTGTGAAGCATTATTCCTCCAGCGCATCTGCCTGCGCCACCCACAGCGCGGCGCTGGCGTCGCTGGGCATGCGCCAGTCTCCGCGCGGCGACAATGTTACGGAACCCACCTTGGGACCGTCCGGCAGGCAGCTGCGTTTGAACTGCTGGGAGAAAAAACGCCTGTAAAAATTCCGCAGCCATTTCAGCAGCACGGCATTTGTGTATTCTCCGGCAAAAGCCTGTCGGGCAAGATAATAGACCTTTGCCGGAGAGAACCCCCAGCGCACGGCATAATAGAGGAAAAAGTCGTGCAGTGTGTAAGGCCCGACGATCTCTTCTGTTTGTTGGCTGATTTTTCCGTTTTCAGCGGGCAGCAGCTCCGGACTGACGGGTGTGTCCAGAATATCGCGAAGCACCTGCCGAAGCGCGCTGCTTTCAGTTTCGTCCGCCACGGAGGCGACGATATGCCGAATGAGCGTCTTAGGGACCGAGGCGTTTACGCCGTACATACTCATATGGTCGCCGTTATAGGTGGCCCAGCCCAGCGCCAGCTCTGAAAGATCGCCTGTGCCGATGACAAGCCCGCCCAGCCGGTTGGCAAGGTTCATGAGCACCAACGTGCGCACACGAGCCTGCGTATTCTCATACGTGACGTCGTGTCGGGCTTCGTCCTGGCCGATGTCGGCAAAGTTGCTGCGCACGGTTTGAGTGATGTCTACATGCTGCAGCGTCACGCCCAGCGCCTCGCAAAGGCGTTGGGCATTGGTGCGCGTGCGCTCCGTAGTGCCGAAGCAAGGCATCGTTACGGCGACGATGTCGGAGAGCGGGCGCTCCAGCAGGGAAAAGGCCCGAACGGTGACGAGCAGTGCAAGGCAGCTGTCCAGTCCGCCGGAGATGCCGACAACAGCGGTTTTAGCATGCGTATGTTCCAGACGCTTTTTCAGGCCTGACGCCTGCATAGCCAGGATGGCGTCACAGCGCCGGGCGCGCTGTTCGGCGTCCGCCGGCACAAAAGGAGCGGATGAGACGATGCGGGTAAGCGGAGAGACATTTTGCGGCAGTACGAATGGGACGACTTCATAGTTTGCGTTGTCTTCAGCGGGGAAGCTGGTGTTTTTCAGCCGTTCCCCCGCAAGGCGTTCCACGTCGATGTCGGTTAACGCCATACCGCCGCAGAAAGGCGCAGTTTCGGCCAGAAGCGCGCCGTTTTCAGCAACCATATTATGTCCGGCGAAAACCATATCGGTGGTCGATTCGCCTTCACCCGCATCCGCGTAAACGTAACCGCACAGCAGGCGGGCAGACTGGCCGGTCACAAGCGCACGGCGGTATTCAGCCTTGCCGATGGTCTCGTCACTGGCGGAAAGATTGCAGATAAGTGTGGCGCCTGCCATGGCGTGCCGCGTACTGGGAGGCAAAGGCGCCCAAAGATCCTCGCAGATCTCGACGGCCAGCGTCAGCGCGGGCTGCGTTCCGCATTGGAACAACAGGTTCGTGCCGAAAGGGACCTGTGCGCCCGACAGGTCAATGACGCCGTTTTCTGCCGGGGCAGGTGTAAACTGCCGCTTTTCGTAAAATTCATTGTAATTGGGCAGGTGTGTTTTCGGCACGACGCCCAGCACACGTCCGTTTTGGCACACAGCCGCGCAGTTATACAGCTTACCGCCGTGCGTAAGCGGCAGCCCCAGAACAAAAAGAAGCGGCAGCCCGGCGGTATCCCGCAGGACGTCAGCCAGTGCGTCCCGCGCGCCCTGCTGCAGCACCGGTTGAAAAAACAGGTCCCCGCAGGTATAGCCTGTGATGCAAAGCTCCGGCAAGCATGCGATTTCCGCACCGGCGGCGGCTGCGCCGCGCAGCACCTCGATGATCTGCCGGGCATTGTAGGCGCAGTCCGCCACGCGGATGCTGGGGGTAAGCGCTGCTGTCTTTACAAATCCATATTGCATAAACGATCCCTCACTTAGTTTTACGTCATATCAGAAACCGGAACAACCGGGAGAAAATGGAAACAAAGCCCATCAAAAGGCGCTTGCCGAGAGAGACATTCAGCGCCGTTGCTCCGCTCCCCGGAAGATAAGCGTTGTCCGGACCGACTGCGGCCGATTGCGCGAACAAAGTATCCAGCTCCGCATTCAGCTGTGCGAAAAACTCCGGGCTGTCGATGATAAGAACAGATTCCGTGTCGATATACAGGCTTCGGTCATCCAGATTAAAGGAACCTACCACGGAAATCCGCCCATCTGCGACACAGGATTTTCCGTGAATAGAATCTGTGCTTTGATATTCGTAGATTTCCACGCCGGTTGCCAAAAACTTGGCGCGCTGGGAGTTATACGCAGAAAACGCCGGATAATTGGGCGAAGATGCCATGGAGTTTGTCAGATATTCCACATGCCCCTGCTTTGCAAGGCGGGTGAGCGCGGCCAGCGTTGACGGATTGGCTGTCGCGTAGGGCGTCTGGAGCCGGATTTTTTGGCAGCCGGAGAGAAGCTGCGCCAGCGTCGCGCCCAGTGTGGGTTCTTTTTTGAACGGGGAGACAGGATTGTGCAGCAGGGTGACGCGCTGTGTAGGAACGGCACATTGGGAGGCAGGCTCCGAGGGCAGATAGAACGAGGGGGCGGCGGCCTCCCATCTTGCGGCAGTTTCCTTCAAGTATTCCTGCGCCGCAAGGCCGTCTGCACGGCGGCTTGGTGAAAGTGTGCCGAATTTGTCGGTCTCCGGCGCATCCCAAAGCGTATCCATATAGATTTTGGCTTGTGCGGTCACGCTTTCGGAGGAATCCGGCGTCCCGGCAAGATCGTTCAAAACAAGAACATCCCGGTCATATGTGACAGCCCCCTCATAGCCGGGCGGGGCGAAATATTCGTCGCCGATATTGCGGCCGCCCAACAGAAGCATCCGATCATCTGCCAGGATAAATTTGTCATGCAGCAGTGCATTCCATTCCCATGGCCTGAGCAGATCTACGGGGTTATAAATACGGTATTCGATATTGGGATGCGCACGCAACGCAAGGGCGATATTACTCCGCGCGCCGGAAAGGCCGCCCACAGTGCCGTCCAGCAGAACGCGTACGCGCACGCCTCGGTCGGCCGCCCTCAACAGTTCTGCGAAAAAGCACTCCGTAGTCTCGCCGCTTTTGACACAATGATAGCAGACGTCCAGTGTGCTCTGCGCGGTACGGATCACTTCCATGCGGCGTGCAAACGCATCTTGTGGCTCCTCCACCAGTACGGCCCGGTCCGGCCCGCGGCCGATGCCGTAAAAGCTGTCGGTTTGGGGAAGGTTTCGCGCCTGGCGGGGAAGCAGATAGGCCAACACACCTCCGGCAAAGATATAAGCCAGATAGGCAAGCAGCAAGCGCAGGGAATAGCGCGGAAGCTTTTTGAAAAATGACTGCATTGATTTTACGCCTCGATTTGAGTGGGATGACAAAGAAAAAAGCCGGGTATCCGCGGAAAGCAGGAATTTCTTTGACGGCGGGTAAAGCAGCGTGCCTGCCCATATTTGTTTTTATAAAATGAATTCCGGCTCCCGCCGTGCGTTGTGTTTTTGGTAAAAAGCGCTTTCTGCAGTGCGCAGCATCACGGGATTCAACCTGCGGGCGTGGACGGGACACACCTTGATGCAGCGCATACAGGAGATGCACGCGTCCTTATCCGTACAACTGGGAACGTTAGCGGGGATGGCATGTGCAGGGCAAAGCGCGGCGCAGATTCCGCAGCCGGTACAGCTTCGCCCGGCCTTTGGCTTCATGGGAACACCGCCAAACTCTTTGTAAGGGCGAGTCCCTTTTACGGAAACTGGAGAGAGCGCCTCGGATGTGGACAGCTTTTTCCATAGCTGTGTGCCGAACGCTTCGATTTTTTTCGCATCCTGTGCGTCGGGCCGTCCGGCGGCGACGGAATGCATGATGGAATGCTCCGCGATCAGCGCGGCCGCTGCGAATGGGATAAACCCGTTTGCAGCGGCAATATCCGCAAGCTCCAGCAGCGCGTCGTCATATTCGCGGTTGCCGTAGGCCGCAACCAGGACGGCAGGCGTCCGGCTGCCTTGCATGCGGCGCAGCGTTTGCACCGCCGGAGAGGGAATGCGTCCTCCATATACGGGGACGCCAAATAGCACAAGGTCATCCGGGCCAAAGTCCATGCTTAGTCCGCGCTGTGTATACGGCGTGATATCGACCTCGCGTGGTTTTGAGGGAAACGTTTTCGAGAGCATGGACACAAGGCGCCGGGTGGAGCCTGTTGGACTGAAGAAAATACTTGTGACATTTCGAATCTCCATGGAAAAGCCTCCGTTCAGAACAATCCGTGATTTTTTCGGATGTAATATCTGTAATAAAGCAGGCCTGCAAGGTCGGCAAGGAACCAGCCTATGGGGACGGACCACCAGATGCCGGCAACACCGACGGCGGGTACAGCGGAAAGCGTATAAGCCAGCACTACGCGTGTGCCGAGGGAAATGACCGTGAGCACAAGAGACATTCCGGGCTTCTGGATGGCACGGTACAGTCCGTATAACAGGAACAATGCGCCGATGCCGCAGTAAAAAGCGCCCTCGATGCGCAGATACTCCACGCCGATAGAAAGGATCTCAGATTCCTCGGGACGTATGAAAATCAAGAGAAGCGGCCTTGCAAAAAGGAACACCAATGTGGAGATGAGAAGGCAGAAAACAGCTGCGGCTCCGACCGCGCTTTTAATCCCCGCGCGAATGCGATCTTCTTTTTTGGCGCCGTAATTTTGAGCGATGAAGGTGGAGAATGCGTTGCCGAAATCCTGCACGGGCATATAGGCGAAGGAGTCGATTTTTACCGCGGCGGCAAATGCGGCCATGACGGAAGGCCCGAAGCTGTTCACCAGGCCCTGTACCATCAAAATACCGAAATTCATGACAGATTGCTGCATGCAGGTCAGCAGAGAAAAATGAGAGATTTCCGTCATGAGAGCCCGATCAAAACGCATGTCACTGCGGGAAACACGCAGGCCCGGCATACGCGCCAGTGTGTACAGCCCCAACCCGATACCGGATATCCATTGTGCAAACACAGTCGCCGCTGCAGCTCCTGCCACGCCCCAATGAAGCACCAGCACACACACAAGGTCCAGCACGATGTTCAATACCGCCGAGATCCCCAGAAAAATCAAAGGTGCCGCAGAATTGCCCACCGCACGCAGCAGACAGGCGAAGAAATTGTAAAGGAACGTGGCGGCGATACCGAAAAAAATGACCCAAAGGTACTCCCGCATCAGCCCATACACAGAGACGGGAACAGAGAGCAGGCGCATGATAGGGTCGATCCACAAAAAGACAGCGGCATTGATGACGAATGTCAGCGCGGCGATAAGCGTGAAAGAAGCGAAAATGCCGGCGCGCAGGCGGGAGAAATTCTTTTCTCCGTAACGGATGGAGAAAAATGCTCCGCTGCCCATGCAGAGCCCCAGAAGGATAGAGGTGAGAAAGGTCATCAGCGTATAAGACGAGCCAACGGCTGCCAACGCGACGGAACCGAGAAAACGACCGACAATGAGCGTGTCGGCTACATTGTAAAGCTGCTGCAGCAGATTGCCGGCGATCATGGGCAGAGCAAACCGGAGCATTGTGCCGGTGATGCTGCCGGAAGTCAAATCCAGAACACGTCCGGCAGGCTTGTTTGATATCGTTTCATTTGACATGGCGGTGCGGATGCAGAGCCTCCGTTCTGTTGACTTTCAGAATTTTTCGCGGCAGAGAAGCGCCGCGCATTCCACATGCTTTGTGCGCGGGAACATATCCACTGGCTGTACGGCCTGTACAGCATATCCGTGTTGAGAAAGATATTTAAGATCCCGCGCGGCGGTGGCAGGATTGCAGCTCACCATCACGATGCGCTGGGGGGCCATGGCCAATACGGCCTTCAGCGTCGGCTCGTCGCAGCCCTTGCGGGGAGGGTCCAGAACGACGATATTGGGCAGCAGGCCGTCGGCGGCCAGTTTTTGTGCGGCGGTTCCGGCGTCGGCACAGAAAAACTCCGCGTGCTCTACCCCCATTGCGGCGGCATTGCGCCGGGCGCTCTCCACCGCTTCGGGTACGATCTCTACACCGATAAGCCTGCCGCAGTGCTCCGCCATGGAAAGGCCGATGGTACCCGCGCCGCAATAAAGGTCCAGCAGCGTATCCTCGGGGCCGGGCGCGGCAAAATCAGCAGCAACACCGTATAGGCGGTTTGCGCCTTCGGTATTCACCTGATAGAAAGAAAGCGGACCGAGCGCGACGGGTACGCCGCGCATGGTATCGTGGAGCACGCCGGGACCGTACAGCGTGATACATTCTTTTCCGGTGATAACATTCGTTTTGTGCGTGTTGACGTTCAATACCACGCTCTCTACCTCCGGATGCGCCTTTACCAGCGCGGCGCAGATATCCTGTGCGTGAGGCAGGATGCGTCCGTTGCAGACAAGACATACAAGCACGCTTCCGTTTGTGACGGCGTGGCGCAAATAAATATGGCGCGCGAGCCCTCGGTGTGCCTGTTCATCATAGACGGAGATATGATATTGCGTCAGAAGCGCGCACAGCGTCGCGGCGATTCGGTTCAGCAGTCCGGGCTGGAGCAGACAGTCCCCGCAAGGCAGCGGCCGATGGCTGCGGCTCGCATAAAAGCCGGCTTGAACACTGCCGTCCCCAGCGAGAAACAGAGGATACTGCACCTTGTTCCGGTAGCGCTCGGTCTGTGGAGAGGGAAGGATGTCCCGCACGGGCACATCCAGCCCGCCGATGCGGCGCAGGGCGTCCGCCACGAAGCCTTGCTTTGCCGCAAGCTCTGCTTCGTAGGAAAGGTGCCGGAAACAGCAGCCGCCGCACCGGCCGAAAATAGGGCAGTCCGCAGGGATGCGCCCGGTGCCGGGCGTGAGGACGCTTTCGACGATGCCAAAGGCGTAACTTTTGCAGATTTTTACCACCTTGACGGAAAGCACGTCGCCCACGGCGGCAAACGGGACAAAAACGGCCTGGCCCTCAAAACGTCCGACGCCGTTGCCGTCGCTGGACAGTGCGTCGATGGTAAGGGGGATGATCTGGTTTTTGACAAGCGGCATATGAGCGGTTCTCCTCACAAAAAAAGCGGCAGGCATGCCGCTTTGAAAATAACGGGGAAGCCGTGCTAGCGCGCGGCTTTCTCCTGGTTGATGCTGGTCAGGTATTTGCTGGGCGGAACGCCCTTGCTTTTTTTGAACACGCGGGAAAAATAAAACTGGTCAAAAAAGCCGACGGACACGGCGATCTCTGCAATGGAAAGCTGAGAATTTTTTAAAAGGAAACATGCCTCGCTGATGCGGTAGCTGGTAAGGTAATCAATAGGGGACTGTCCCACGTTGCTCATGAATACCCGGTACAGATGGCTGCGGCTGACGCCCACGGCCTTGGCGATATCGTCGATGCTGATGTCATGGGAATAGTTGAACTGGATATACTTGATTGCGTTGATGACATACTGGGAACTGGAATTGGAGGCATGCGGTTCAAGGTCCATTGCCTCCTGCATCAGCTCAGCAATGAAAAGATACAGATATCCGACCATCAGCGTTTCATTGCGCGGCTCGGGCCCCCGGGACAGAAAAATATTGAACAGCGCCTTTTTTACGCGCTCGGCATTTTTGCAGTGGTGCGTGGGCATGTCCTCCCGAAAAGGCAGCTGAAGCACCAGCTTGTTGGCACAGGCCCCGTTGAAGCCCACCCAGTAATATTCCCACGGTTCCTCCTTGTCTGCGGAATAAGTGATGAGCTGGCTGGGCTTTGCAAGAAAGATATCCCCCGCCCGAAGCTCATAAACTGTGTTGTTTACCGTATATGTGCCTTTCCCGTCGACAACATAATGGATCAGATAGTGATCCCGTACGCCGGGGCCCCAGGTATAGCCGCGCTCACAGCTCTGCAGGCCGCAGTTGAAGATGGAAAGTTCCACATTGTCGGTATAATTCTGCTTGAACGACTGCTTGTATGTGCTGGGCATCCGATTCACCTCCGGCGAAACCGTGTGGGACAAAAAACGATTCCGCCTCTTATTCCTCATATGATATTTAATTATAGCAAATCAATCAACAAAAGTCCATTTTTTCGTGATATAAAATAGTGTTTACATCAAGCGCATGTCTGTTATAATGGATTTGACACCGGGGCAGTACCGGGCTGCATTTGGAGCGGCGCTGAAAATGCGCCGCCATGCGGCACCCCGGCGGAGAAGAAGGCATCGGGGCCGCTTTTCGGCGGCGTCTATAGGATAAACGAAAGACAAGGGGAGGCCGGTAATATGTCAACGGCAAAAGAGTTAAAGAAAGAGATCGAGCGCGGTGTGTGGGACGCGTCCCTGGGAAAGCTGTATGGCCGGCGGGCTGGCGTGCTGGAGCGCCAGCGTGCGCGGTACGCGGATGCGCTGGACTGTTTTGCGGCGCTATACGGCGGGGAACGGGAAGCCGCCATCTATTCCGCGCCCGGCCGCACCGAGATCGGAGGTAACCACACCGACCACAACCACGGCGTGGTAATGGCCGGCGCGGTGGATCTGGACGTGATTGCCGTGGTTTCCAAAAACACGGACGATGTGGTACGTGTGAAATCGAAAGGCTTTGACGGCCGGGACGAAGTGAAGCTGGAGCAGCTGTCTCCTGTGCCGGCAGAGCAGGGCCGCTCCGCCGCTCTCATCCGCGGCGTGGCTGCGGGCATCGCAAAGCAGGGCGGTGTACTGGGCGGCTTCGACGCCTATACCACGTCCGATGTGCTGCGCGGCTCAGGGCTGTCCAGTTCGGCTGCGTTCGAGGTTGTCATTGGTACTGTATTCAATGGGGAATACAACCAAGGCCGTTTCTCCGCGGTAGACATCGCAAAGATCAGTCAATATGCGGAAAATGAATATTTTGGCAAACCCAGCGGCCTGATGGATCAGACAGCCTGCAGCGTGGGCAGCGTGATCACCATTGATTTTCGTGATCCTGCCAGCCCCGTAGTGGAAAAAGTGGATTTTGATCTGGCAAAACACGATTATTGTCTGTGCATTACAGATACAAAAGGGAGCCATGCGTCGCTTACCGATGAATATGCGGCCGTCCGCCAAGAGATGGAAGCAGTGGCGGCCTATTTCGATAAGCCGGTGCTGCGCGAAGTGGATGAGTCTGCTTTTTATGCGGATATTGCTGGTGTGCGTGAAAAACTGGGGGACCGTGCCGTACTGCGCGCTATCCACTTTTTTGCGGACAGTCGGCGTGCCGGTGCGTTATGCAGTGCCATCCGTGAGGATCGCTTTGAAGACTTTTTGGAATTGATCGTGGCAGGCGGCCATTCGTCGTTTGAATACAACCAGAATGCATACAGTGCAAAAAATCCGCGGGAGCAGGGCGTTTCGCTTGGTTTGGCACTTTCTCAGCATATACTCGAGGGGTATGGTGCGTGGCGTTTGCAGGGCGGCGGCTTTGCGGGCACCATTCAGGCGTTCGTCCCGGTGCATCTGCTGGAGGCGTACCGCGCGGCGATGGACAGCGTGTTCGGCGAGGGCTCCTGTTACGTGCTGAATGTGCGCAACTACGGTGCGCTGTGTGTGACAGAGGCACTGTAAGCCGTGCGGGAAAAATGGTCGGCCGCCCCGCGGCGAATCGCGGCGTTCGATGCCTTGCGCGGCTTTGCACTGGTAAATATGGCCGTATACCATGGCGTTTACGACTGGGTCTATGTATTCGGCCGACCTGCGGCATGGTTTACGCAAACGGGCAACGCGCATATCTGGCAGCAATTCATCTGTTGGACGTTCATTCTGCTGGCGGGGGCTGTGTTTCCTTATGGGAAGCATGCGGTACGCCGTGGCACGGTCACATTTGGCTGCGGACTTCTGCTCACGGCCGTTACGATGCTGGTGATGCCATCGGAGCAAATACTGTTCGGCGTTCTGCACTTGATTGGGGCGGCCGTGCTGCTCAGCGCGCTGCTGCGCCGCTTTCTGGACTGCGCGCCAGCGCTGCCCGGCGCCATAGCTTCCTTTGTATTGTTTTTGTTCCTGCGAAGCGTCCCGATGGGATATCTGGGCATTGGCGAGCTGCAGCTGTTTGAGCTGCCGCGCCAGCTGTACAGCGTGCCGTTTTTGTTTCCGCTTGGCCTGCCCGGCCCGGGCTTCTATTCGGCGGATTATTTTCCGCTGATCCCGTGGATATTTCTGTTCTGGACGGGGCTTTTCCTGTGGCGTTTTCTGCGCCCGTATGCCGAAGAGACGGTGCGCGGCTGGCCTGCCTGCCGTCCATTGGTTTGGCTGGGGCGGCACAGCTTGTGGGCATATTTGCTGCATCAGCCTGTTTTGTTGGGCTTTATATTTTTGTTATCGATATTGACAGGCAGTTGATAAGAAGAAAGGATGTAGAAAATGGTTTTGGTCTGGTATCCGAAATGTTCCACCTGCCAGCGCGCCAAGGCATGGCTGGATGAGCATGGCGTGACCTATACGCTGCGCGACATCAAGGAAGAAAACCCGAACGCGGAGGAGCTGCGGGCCTGGCATGAAAAAAGCGGCCTGCCTCTCCGGCGTTTTTTCAACACAAGCGGTCTGCTGTACAAAGGCATGGCGCTGAAGGACAAGCTGCCTGGAATGACGGACAATGAGCAGTACATTTTGTTGGGTGAATACGGAATGCTTGTGAAGCGGCCTTTGATTGTAGCGGACGATTTTGTGCTGGTGGGTTTCCGCGAGGCGGAATGGTCTGCAGCGCTCGGCTGATAGGAGATATACCTGCGGGTGTGCAGTTCGGCTTCGAACGCAAACAAGCCCTTGTGAAAATGTTCCGTACAATGTTCATAAGGCCAAAGCGCGTCTCTGGAAAGCATGGGCTGTGCTTTTGCGCAAAAGAAAAACCCATAAAACAGCCTGCAGGCTGTTTTATGGGTTTTCTTACTGGAGCTGGTGATCCGATTCGAACGGACGACCTGCTCATTACGAGTGAGCTGCTCTACCGACTGAGCCACACCAGCATATGGCGCTTAAATCAAGTGCCTTTATCTATTATAAGGAATTTTTTGCGTTCGTCAAGCTTTTTCTGAAAAGTTGTGGACGAAAATTTTATTTTGCGGTACAATAAGCAAACAGAGAAGTTTCGGGAGGGAAAAGAATGGTTACAGAATGCGTTGCGATACTGGCAATCTCACTTTGCCTCGTTGTGGTATTCATCCGTGCGGGGCACGGGGATTACGCAGCGAGTGTCACGCCCATCCTGGTCGTTCCCTTCGTGCATCTGCTTGCGCTGCCGGTAAGCTGGTGGACAGATTCGCTTTTTCCCGCGCTTGCGCCTCAATCGGTGGTGGCGTTTGCGGATATCGCCGCCGTAGTGGTTTCCTGCCTTATGATCATGTCCTTTTCGGGGAAGATCAGGAACAGGAAGAATAAAAAGCTGTATGTAGTGATGCTGGGTGGATACAATATTATACTGACCTGCACATTTGTCCACCGGACGCTGGCAGTGCTTTGGAAATAATTCTTTAGAGAATGTGCCGGGGCCTATCGTGAGCCCCGGCCTCTTTTGCGTTTCGGGGAAAAATTGGGGCCGTGTGCGCTTGATATAAAACAGGGAGACAAAGGGATGAGCTGTAAAAAATATATCGCTGCGATTTTACTGTGCTCCGTGCTGCTGGCAGGCTGCTCTGGTTTTTCCGGGCGGGGAACGGATGCATGGGGAGCGGAATCCCCGGCATCCGGAGGAAGCAGCACGGAGGGGCAGGCCGTACAGGTTGTGCCCGAAACGCTTGCGCGTCAATTGGCTGCGGTACAAAGTGCGCACCCGCTGACGGAAGAATTTTTTTCATGGTGCGCGCAGGAGGCGCCGTCCGGTCTGCTGGAGGGAATAGATGATCGTCTCGAAGCAGAGGCCCTGTATTCAGACGCATGGTTCTATGACCTGTGCGGGATTTCTCTTCATGTGCTGTACGGCCGCTACTCCGGGCAGGACAGCGGCTCGAACTGGCATGAGCGGGAGGGAGGCAACGGCGCGGCGGAGATTATTTTTGCAGGCGACGTGAACCTTGACGATGATTGGGAGATTATGCGGCATTTGAAAGACAGCGGCGGCGGCGTGGAAGATGCATTTTCATCGGCGTTGTTAGAGCGGCTGCGCGGCGCGGATGTCCTTGTGGTGAACAACGAGTTCCCGTACTCCCGACGCGGCGTGGCGCTGCCGGGAAAACTATACACGTTCCGGGCAGACCCCGCAAGCACCTCTTTTTTGCGACAGATGGGAGCGGACCTTGCAGGCCTTGCCAATAACCATGTATTCGACTACGGACCGGACGCATTCGAGGACACGCTGGCGGCGCTGGAACAAGAAGGGATTCCCTATATCGGCGCAGGGCGAGACCTGGAGCAGGCAATGCGCCCCCAATATTTTATTGTAAACGGCATGAAGCTTGCCTTTGTCGCAGCCACCCGTGCGGAAAAATTCATTTTCACGCAGGAGGCGGGGGCAACACAGCCGGGAGTGCTGCGCACCTACGAACCCGATCTTTTCTTGCAAGCAGTCACAGAAGCGAGGAAGAACAGCGATTTTGTGGCGGCCTATGTGCATTGGGGCACGGAGAATACCGCTGTGCTGGAAACCGCTCAGCGGGAGCAGGCCCGCCAATATATTGAAGCGGGCGCGGACATTGTTGTGGGCGCACATCCGCACTGCCTGCAGGGCTTTGCATTTGAGCACGGAAAGCATGTTGCATATAGTCTGGGGAATTTCTGGTTCAATATGGATACGGTGGAAACGGGCTTCCTTTCCGTCAGAATCACAGCGCCGGGTGAGTATTTCGTTCAGTTCGAGCCGTGTATCCAGCATGGAGGACGTACCACACTCATGGAAGATGCAGAGGGCGCGGCGCTATTACAGTATCTGCGGGCGCTTTCGCCTGGAGTGCGCATTTACGCGGACGGAACACTGGAGCTGGAGCAGCCGGAGCTGTAGAGAAAGATCGACAAACAAAAGCACCTGCGGACGATGTGTCCGCAGGTGCTTTTCTGCCGGATGACGGTATGCCGTTCAAAGCTGCGGGGCAGGTTCTGCGGTAGCCAAACGCTTACGCCAGGCGCCGAAGCGATAGGCGACAGCCGTGAGCAGTGCGCCCAGCGACCAGGAGACCAGCAGGGAGATAAAGGTGGATTCCGGGCGCCCGGTGGGATACTCGGCGCTGCGTGTAAAGAATGCGATGCCGTAGGCAATGGGAACGCGGAGCACAACAGTGGTGATGATGGAGATCCACATTGGTGTCATCGTGTCTCCTGCGCCTCGCATCACGCCAGAGAGACACTGAGTAATGGACATGGCGATATATCCGAAGGCGAGAATCTGCATCATGCGCATGCTCAAATCTACCAGCACGGCTGTTTCGGTAAAAACGCCCATCAGTTGGCGGCCGAATAAAAGAATCAATGCAGTCAGGAAAGCGGAGATGCCGACGGCGATCCAGGTGCCCTGCTTTGCACCCTGATGCACACGGTCCAACCTGCGCGCGCCAACGTTTTGTCCGGTATACGTCGTCATTGCCTGTCCAAAGGTGAAGTTCGGCATCATCGCGAAGCCATCCACCCGCATGACGATCACGTTGCAGGCGATGACCATTTCACCAAAGCTGTTGGTGAGGGACTGGACCACAAGCATGGCCACGGAGAAGATGGCCTGAGTGATGCCGGAAGGCACACCGATGCGGATGATATTGGCAATGGGCGCGGAGCAGGGTTTCAAGTAATGCAGCGTCAGGTCGAACACGTCCCGCATGCGCAGCAGTTTCCACAGGCAGAGGAAAGCGGAAATCGTTTGCGCCAGCACAGTGGCCAGCGCCACACCGGCCACACCCATACCCAGGCCGGCTACAAACCACAAATCAAGCCCTACGTTCAACGCGGCGGCAACAAGCAGAAAACCCAGTGCGGACAGGCTGTCGCCCATGCCGCGCAGCACGCCGGACAGGATATTATAATAAGCAAAACCGGCAATGCCCAGGAAATAGATCATCAGATAATCCGCGCACCAGTCGATGATGGAGGCGGGCGTGCTGAGCAGCTCGAGCATTGGGCGGGTGATAAGCGCGCCGATGATCATTGTAATGACGGATACGATGGCGGACAGTGTGATGCAGTTGCCAATAACGACGGAGAGCTGCTCACGATCTTTTGCGCCGTAACGCTGTGCTACCAGGATGCCTACGCCTGTGGCGACGCCCACAAAAAGCGCAAGCAGAAGGTTGAGGATGGGGGAGGCGCTGCCGACGGCCGCCAGCGCATTATCGCCGACATAGCGGCCTACGATGATGGAATCCGCGGTGTTGTAAAGCTGCTGGGCCAGATTGCCGATCAGCATGGGGATAGCAAACTCAAGAATGCGCTTCCAGGGAGCGCCCAGAGTCATATCGTGCGCGGAGAAAAGCTGCTGCAGTCTTGCAGCGAATGAACGTTTTCCCATGAATGGTTCCTTTTCCTTCCTTTTTGGTGTAATACAACAATTGTAAAGGGATGAAATTTATTTGTCCATAGGAAAATGTGCGCAGGAGACGGCTGAAACATGGCGTTTCGTGCGTATTTCATTCGGAAAAGCTTTACCGGGATAAGAAAAGGCCAAGGCCGGGCTTTTGCCCGGCCTTGGCCTTGTGTGGGAGGGTCTGCGTCAGGAAACAATGCGTTCCGCCGTATACACAGTGGAAGTATCCGCACGAATGCCGCCCGGATCGTACACATCGGCGATGATCTTTGCACGGTACACGCCGGAGGAAAGGCGCATTTCGTGCGCCAGCGCGGCACTGCCTGCGCCTCCGGCACTGAAGACGAAAATATCGTCCCAGGTGCCCGACCAGGTCTGTACGTTTTTTTGCAGCACAACGGTCAAACGTGCACTTTGCACAGCATTATACAGCTTGACGTGGGCGGTGATGGTATACTGTGCGGCGGTGCTGTCGATCGCGCCGCCGACAGATTGGATACAGCCTGTTTTGCAGATGATTTGTTGCAAGGGGCATCCTCCTTCAGCATAGCGTTCTTAAACCATTGTAATGTTCTATATACGCGGCATCCACACGATTTATGACAGAAAACCATCCAAACAAAAAAATTTTTACATATGTGAAGACCGCAGGAGAATAAAAATGGCGGGCCGTATAAACAGACCCGCCACAGACTAAAGTTTGAAAAAGGGGCAGCGGCTGCGCCCGCAGGCGCGTGTCGAAAAGCAACCGCGCTGGAAGCGCAGCTCTTAGCGCGCAGACGCCCCTTTTTCATTTAAAATAACCCACGCCGTGCGCGCGGCGAATCAGGCCAAAAGCCCTGTTCGCAGGCAGCTTGGCGGAAAAGCGTAGCTTCTTTACCAAGCTGTAGCGGGTGGTATAAAACCGGCCCGCCATTATATCATTTTAAAAAGCCCGCCACGATTTTTGCTTCAGCTTCTTCCTCTGTAAGGCCGAGCGTTCGCAACTTGAGCAGTTGTTCGCCAGCGATCTTACCAATGGCCGCTTCATGGATGAGCGCGGCATCGCCGCTGTTTGCGGTAAGTTCGGGTGCAGCCGTTACAGTACCGTTGTCTGCAATGATGGCGTCACATTCCGAGTGGCCTGTGCAGCGCGTGTTGCCAACGATACGCGAGCGGTAAGCCTGATGAGAATTTCCCTTGGCAACAGAACGGGAAATGAGGTCCACGCCAGAGTCCTCTCCGTCGAGAAAAACTTCAAAATCAGTTCGCGCCTGCTGGCTGCCCTCAGTGAGGAGCCGCTCACGGATATACAGCTTTGCACCTGCGGCCAGGGTGGCGCGGGTGGTGCGCGTGGTGTCATCCACGCCGCCGAGCTGCGAGGTGTCCATTTCCAGTATGGCGCCCTCTGCGAGCGTGGCTTCCGTTACGGGGTCAATGCTGCGTTTGCCGCTGCCGCCGCCCGTACCGATATGCTTTTCCAGATACACGACGTGAGCGTCCCGTCCCAGAAAAAACCGGTGGATTCCGTTGTGGCGGGCGGGTTCTCCGTCGTCGGTGTGCACACCGCAGCCAGCGACAATGGTCACGTCGGCGCCGTCACCCACAAAAAAGTCGTTGTAAACCAGATCATCAACATCTCCGTGAGTCACACAGGCGGGAATGGAAACGCTTTCGCCTTTTGTGCCGGGCAGAATGCGGATATCCAAGCCGGGGACGTCGGTTTTGGATTCTATTTTAATATGCGCGGTGGACTGCCGCCCTGCGCATTGGCCGTTTTCACGAATGTTGAACGCGCCGTTGAAAGAGCCGGCCCAGTCCGAAACGATGCCGAGCAATTTTTCAGTGATGCCGTTCATTGTTTTCCAACCTCCTTGTTGGGACATTGCGTGCAGCCGGCTGCGCCGTCCAATAACCCGGGCAGCACCAAGGCACGCGGTCCGGCCTGCTGTACTACACCGTCGGCAATGACTACGATCTCATCCGCGATGGCGAGAATGCGTTCCTGATGTGAAATAATGACAAGCGAACCGTCCAGATGGCTGCGTAAGTCGCGAAAAACGTCGATAAGCCCGGTGAAGCTCCACAGGTCAATACCTGCTTCCGGCTCGTCGAACAGCATGAAGCGCGTACCCCGGGCAAGCACAGTGGCGATTTCGATGCGTTTGATCTCGCCGCCGGACAGGCTGGCGTTGATCTCACGGTCCATATATTCGCGGGCACACAGCCCGACTTTTCCCAGAAGCTCGCACAGTGTTGCTTCGGAAAGAGCGCCTCCTGCGGCCAGTTCCACGAGGTCGCGCACGGTGAGTCCTTTGAATCGGACGGGCGTCTGGAATGCATAACTCACGCCGCAGCGTGCGCGTTGGGTAACGTCAAGCGGAGTAATGTCTTTTCCGTCCAGGAACATCTGCCCGGATGTGGGTGTCTCCAGCCCGGCGATCAGCTTCGCCAGCGTTGTTTTCCCGCCGCCGTTGGGGCCTGTGAGCACGACAAGTTTTCCGTCCGGAATAGCGAGGTCCATACCTTTGATAATTTGTCCGCCTTCCGGTGGCTGCCATGTGAGTTTTGATAATTTCAGCATACTATGAATATTCCCTCCTGAAGCCGGTTGAGCATATAATCGCGGCAGAATACTTCGTCGATGATGATGTGGAAAATGATTTCTATACTATTATACTCCACTTTGACAAAATGACAAGACTTAAATGAAAGATTGTTCAGATGCAAAAATGAAGAAAACTGGCAGAAGTGAAGCAGATGCGGTTGAGATAGAGCCGTCGATAACAGCGCTGTGGTATAATAACCTCAGGCCCGCCGCTTACGCGGCTGTGCACATTTTATGCGCTGATGCACTTTCGCGTATAGAGTTGAAAACATTGAATCATGCAAAACCGCAGCGGGTGCGGTTTCATTGTGGCCGCTTCGCAGCGTTCATGATATAATGATTCCACTACCGCCGTGTCGTGTTCGCTGTTTCCCGGCCAGAGCGCGTCAGGCCGCTGTATATGATTTTTATAAAAAGCAGAAAAGGAGCCGCCATGAAAGATATCGTCATCTCCGGCGCCCGAGAGGGCAATTTGAAAAGTATCTCTCTGCGGATACCACGGGAGAAGCTTGTGGTACTCACGGGCGTGTCCGGTTCAGGAAAATCCACGTTGCTGATCGATGTACTGTTCAATGAATGCCAGCGGCAGTATCTGGAGGCGATGGACTTGCAGGGAATCCGAAAGCCTCAGGTGGAAAGCATCCGAGGCGTTTCTCCGGCCGTGTGCATCACGCAGCGCGGGGCGAATCGAAACCCACGTTCCACTGTGGGCACTGTCACGAACATTTATACGGAACTGCGCATGCTGTACGAAAAGCTGGCGGTACGCAATTGTCCGCATTGCGGAGCTGCCATTTGCGCGGCGGACTGCTTTGAAACCACGGAAAAGCGCGGCGGAGATTTTTTTGTCTATATGGACTGCTGTGTATGCGGCAAACGCATGGATAAGCTGACGCGCACGCAGTTTTCCTATAACACCAAAGAAGGGGCATGTCCTGAATGTCAGGGGCTTGGCCAGACACTCAAGGTGGACCGAACGGGGGCGGTGGATGAGCGGCGTTCTCTGGAGGATGGCGCTGTGCGTTTTTGGGCACAGAAATACGCTGAATACCAGACGGGTGCGTTTTATGCGGCTCTGCGGCATTATGGGCTCCCTGTACAGCCGGGGACGGCAGTCGAAGCATACAGCGATCTGCAAAAGGCAGTGCTGTATGAGGGAACTTCCTGCTCTGCGCTGCAAGAAACGTTTCCGAATATAGCCGTGCCGAAAACTGTCGCGCAGGGCAGGTTTGAGGGCGTGGAACCGATGCTTTGGAGGCGTTTGCAGGAAAAGGGCGGCGACGCTAAGGGGATGGAGGGGTATTTCCTTCATACGCCGTGCCGCGCGTGCGGCGGCGAGCGGTTGAATCCTCTGAGCCGCGGCGCCGCTGTGCGGGACGTGCGTTTGCCACAGCTTTCTGCGCTTTCGCTGGATGAGCTTCGCAGGTGGCTTGAAAAGTTGGAGCAGGAGCTGCCTTCCGCGCATCAAAAACTGGTGGAGCCGTATTTGCTGGATCTGCAGACAAAGCTTCGGCGCTTGTCGGATGTTGGTTTGGGATATCTTTCGCTGGAGCGGCAGGCGGGAACACTTTCAGGCGGTGAAACGCAGCGCCTGCGGTTGGCCGCGGCGTTGGACTCGGACATCACGGGGATATTTTATATGCTGGACGAGCCGACGGTGGGCCTGCATCCGCAGGATACGCAGGGTATGATCGATGTTTTGAAACAGCTGCGTGACAACGGCAATACTGTACTGGTGATCGAGCATGACCCGGATGTGATGCGCGCTGCGGACCATATCATCGACATTGGGCCGGGTGCGGGCCGGCATGGCGGACAGGTTGTCGGCAGCGGCACGCTGGAAGAGCTGGCAGCGCAGCCTGATTCTGTCACGGGCGCCTGGTTGGCGAGGCATCGGCCGCAAAAGCGGACGCCTCGGGCGGGGGACGGCAGAAGGGTGAAGATAAGGAACGCCTGCCTGCACAATCTGCAAAATGTGGATGCGGAATTTCCGGTCCGCTGTCTTTCTGCGGTGACGGGGGTGTCCGGTTCCGGAAAGTCCTCGCTGGTATTCGGCGTGCTGGCGGACGAGAGGGAACAGCGTACACATGTTGCGGGGCTGGAACATTTCAGCCGTGTGGTGGTTATTGAACAGGAGGCGCTTGTCCGCATGCGCCGCTCCAATGTAGCGACCTATACAGGGCTGTATTCTGATATCCGCAGCTTGTTCGCGGCAACGCCGCAGGCCAAAAAGCTGGGATTGGGAGCAGGGGATTTTTCCTTTAATACAAAAGGGGGCCGATGTGAGACGTGCGAAGGCCTGGGCGTTGTTCCAAACAATTTGCTGTTTTTCGCGGATACGGAAATCACATGCCCGGTGTGCGGCGGCAGGCGCTTCGGCGAAAAGGTTTTGTCTGTCCGGTGGAACGGGAAAAATATTTCCGATATACTGTCGCTTTCCGTGGAAGAGGCGATGGAGATGTTTGACGCAGAACGCAGGTTGGCGGCGCGGCTGCACACGTTGTGCGGTGCGGGGTTGGGCTATTTGGAGTTGGGGCAAACGCTCACGACATTGTCCGGCGGAGAAGGCCAGCGTCTGAAGCTGGCAAAGGAACTGATGGAGCAGGCACAGAACAATGTGTTGTATTTAATGGATGAGCCGACCGTAGGCCTGCATCCGCTTGACGTTGAGCACTTTCTCGCGCTGCTGAACGGTATGGTGGAAGGCGGCGCTACGGTGATTGCAGTGGAGCACAATCAACAGGTGATCGCTGCGTCGGACTGGGTCGTTGAGCTGGGGCCCGGCGGCGGGGTGGACGGAGGACGGGCCGTGTTTTCGGGGACGCCTCAGGAGCTGGCTGCCTGTACGGAGTCTGCAACAGGACGTTTTTTGGAAGGCTGGTAGCCTTGAATAAGCTAAAACGAACGCTCCGGCGCGCATTGCCGGGGCGTTCGTTTTGCGTCTCTTCAAATGTGTATATGGGAGTTTTGAAAATAGCGGCCTTTGTTCAAAGTGTGGTAAGCAGATATTGATAAGCCTTTTCCAAAAAAGTGAAATCGACCGCGTCAATATAATATTGCTCCAAAGCGTCATGGCATTCTTTGGCTTCCTTCTGAATGGAAGAAGCCTGTGCGAACAGCTCATCCACGGCGCGCTTATTGAAGTGCAGGCGCTTGCGGCGCAGCTTCAAGCCTTCCTTGTTGCAGAAGCGTGTGCAGTGGATGGTGCGTTGGCCGGAAAACTGTATCGGATGATATGAGTTGCTGGTGACAAAGCAAAGACGCAGTGCGGGAATGAACAGATGCTCGATTTTTTCGTATGGGCTCATGGAACAATAACAGGTTACGATGTTGTGTCCTTTTTGCAGCGCCTCCTCCCGCAATGCGTAGAGCAATGTGCGGCTGGCGGCGCCGTATTCGTCATCCAGTACTACGGTCGTGTCTGCAAGCTTTGCAATTGTATTACTGTAAAAAATTATCCCTTGTAAAGTCAATGCGCTTAACAGTCTGATTTCTTCGTGCGGAGCCTCTCCGGAGGAAGAAATGTAACGGCGGGAAAGTGTGCCTGCAAACGCGCGCGCCTTTGCGGTGTCCGTACAGGACAAAGCGACGCGCATGCTGTCCTGCAGCAGGCTGCCGGCAGCAGTGATATAACGTGTGGCGCGCTCAACCAATGCCTTGTTTTGCCGGAAGAGGCTGATGATCTCGCTTCGATGCGCTTGAAGTTTGTGACGGTCTACTGCACGGTACAGAGACACGATATCCTCGAACGCGACAGGATATACAGGCTCCAGCACATGCGGCGCGGTTCATAAACACACTTTTTAAATGAGTGGAGGGTAAAGCGGTCGATAGGATGAGCGGCTCTGCAAATTTTGAATACGTTGATGCTGGAAGGCAAAACAGCTTTACATGCAATCGGGGCGCTAAATGGATGCAATGCTTTTTACCAGGTTAAAAACCGCATTGGTCAATGTGGTGTTTATTGCTTCAACGCCGGCGTTGCTTTTGCCGGCTGCAGACAGGTATACTTTGATTTTGGGTTCAGTGCCGGATGGCCTGATTATCAATTTGTTTTGGCCTTTCAGGTGATACTCCAACACATCGGCACAAGGCAAACCGGTATTTTCCGCGCGGCAGCCGTCTTTTCCGTCGGGGGACTGCGTTATCGATGCCCGCGGCCGTACCGGCTGGAGGTGAAACGGTTATGGCTACGCGGGCGGGTTGTGAGATAGGGGAAACGCCAAACAGCGCAGGGTGTGACAAGTATACCCTGCGCTGTTTTCTGATGCTGTTTTCATCAAACCAGATGCTCTTCAAACCGCTGTATGCTTTCGTTTTTACCGACCACGACGATGATATCATCCACCGCAAAAACATGAGCGGGATTGATGTCAGTCATCGTCTGTTCGCCGCGCTCAATGGCTATGATGTTTAAACCAAATTTGCGGCGCAGATCGGCCTCCTGTACGCTGCGGCCAACGAGCTTTTGCGTGATGCGTATCTCCGATATCTCAATATTGCTGTTGAGAGATATATAATCCAGCACGCTGCTGGAAAGCAGGCGCTTGGCAAGGCGCAGCGCCATGTCGCGCTCAGGGTAGATGACCTCCGCGCCGATTTTTTCCAGTACCGCGCCCTGATCTTCGCTGATCGCTTTGGCGATGACATTGGGCACGCCCAGACTTACGACATTGAGCGTGGTGAGGATGCTGGTGTCGATTTTTTCACCGATACATACGACGACGGTGTCGCAGTTTTGAATGCCGGCTTCCTCCAGCGTCTCGCGGCCCAGATCGTGCGCGACAAATGCGTGTTCGGTGTATTGGCGCAGCTCGCGCACCTTTGCCTCGCTGCTGTCGATGATCATTACGTCTTTGCCAGCGGCAGCCAGGCTTTTGGCCAGCGCCGTGCCGAAGCGTCCCAACCCGATGATGCCGTAGGACGCGGAATCCTTATTTTTTGCCATGCTTTTCTCCTTATCCAATGGTGATGGTTTCTTCTGAATACCAGACGTGCTGCTCCGTTCGGAAGGCCCAAAGCGAGGCCACAGTCAACGGGCCGATACGTCCGGTGTACATGATCAATATGACGATCAGTTTGCTGGCGGGCTGGAGCTGCGGCGTAATGCCTGTGGACAGGCCCACCGTACCGAAAGCGGATGTCGCTTCAAATAAGAGCTGCAGAAATGTGAGGTCTGGCTCCAGAAGACACAGGATGAACGTGCCGCCGCATACGACGAACGCAGACAGCAGCGTGACGATAAAAGCTTTTTGGACGACTTCTCCGGCCACAGTGCGCCGGAACGCCGTGGGCATCCGCCCGGTAGCCGCGCTGCGCGTCGCCTGCAGAAGAGCGAACAGCGTAGTGGTTTTTATGCCGCCTCCGGTGGAGCCGGGCGACGCGCCTACGAACATGAGAAGGATCAAAACAAACAGGCCGGCGTCAGTGAACGAACCGATCGGATAGGTGGAAAAACCGGCCGTTCTGGCCGAAACGCTCTGAAAGAATGCGCCCAGCCATGTGACGTTTTCCGTCGCTTTCAAAAGCAGCGTGCCCAGAAGGATCAATACCGCGCTCATCACGATGACGACTTTGGAGTGCAGAGCCAGCGCGCGGAACGAACGCTTTTTTAAGATATCGACGATAACCAGAAAACCCAATCCGCCGAAAATGATCAGCCCAGCGGTGGTTAAGTTGAGCAGTAAATTGTTCTGATAAGGGATCAGATTTTGCAGCCCGCCGAGAATGTCAAAGCCGGAGTTGTTGAACGCGGCAATGGAATGAAATATGCTGATGCCTATGGCTTCCAGCGGAGGATGATCCTGTACGAAAACCAGAAAGCTCAACAGCGCGCCCGCACCTTCGAAGCACAGTGTCATGAGCAGAATGGATTTGACAAGCCGTACGATGCCTTTTCCGTTTTCCATATTCATGGCTTCACGCACCAGCAAACGGCTTTTGAAACCTACGCGTTTGCCTGCCACCAGAATGAAACCGACGCCTACAGAAGTAACGCCCAGACCGCCGACCTGGATGAGCAGCGCAACGATTGTACGCCCGAACACGGTGAAATGATCCGCCGTGTCGATGGCGATGAGCCCTGTAACACAGACCGCGCTGGTGGAAGTGAACAGTGCATCAATGGGGGTGACCTGCGCGCCGTCTCGAACAGATACAGGAAGCATCAGCAATGCGGCTCCGGCGAGGATCACCAGCGCGAAACCTGCGGCAATCAGGCGGCCCGGAGGCTGCCTTTTGATGAAATTCATTTATTTGACCTTGCTTTCACAAAATATTTTACGGAATGTTTTGCGGAAATGATCACGCCTCCTGTGAGGAGAGCAGCCAGATCGCTCCGCCGCCCAAGGCAAGTGAAAAAAGGCACATAAGCCATTGCGGGACGGAAACAGGGAAGCCGGGAAACAATTCCGGCAGAGAACCCAGCACAAAGCCTAAAATCAGCAGATAGGTTTGCTGCGGATGCTTTTCCATGGCGCGTTCCAGCAGCTTAGTCGTTAGTATAATCCCCAAAAGCACGCCCGCACCAAGAGGGAGCAGATAGGGCAGATAAAGGCGGCTGATGGATTGGATGACTGTATTGTACATGTCCATCATGAGAAGAAGATAAGATACGCTGATGCCCGGAAGAACAAGTGCAACAGCCGCGACCAGGCCGGCGCAGATCAAAAACAGCGCGCCGGGATTTTCCGCTCCGGAGGCGTCTGCTGCTGGCAGAATGGAAAATAATGCAACGGCGCTGAAACCGACCACGAGAAACACGGGGAGCCGCCAGGAGACGCTGTGTATCTGTGCTTTTTTCAGCATCATCGGCGTGCTTCCCGCCACCGCGCCGATGAAAAACCAGCGGAGCACGAGAGGATAACGCTCCAGCAGGTAAAGCAGCGGATTGGCGAACAGCAGCATCCCGGCACCGCCTCCCAGAGCAAATAGAAGCAGAAACAAGGCATTCCTTTTTTTACAGGCAAAAAAGGAACTCACCGAAGTGATGAGTTTGTCGTATATACCCAGGATCATTGCCATGGAACCGCCGCTTACGCCGGGCACAAGCATCGTGCCCCCCACACACAGCCCTTTCAAAAATATTTTCAACCAGTTTTCTTTCATAAGCCTCCTTGTTTTCAGCGGTTCCAGTTTGGAAAAGGCACAGCCAGCGCCTCACAGGCGCGGGCCATGCCCTTTTCAGTGTCCGCCCTTTCAGGGAAAGATTTCCCTGAAAGTCGGCGGACGGAAAATCCGCGAATTGCAGACAGTATAGCGAACCTCTTTATGCAATGTCAATGAAGATAGGCTTTTTTTAACGAAGCCTTTACGGAGAGACGTTTGAACGGCATTCAAAACAAAAACAATCTGTCTCGGCACGTTACCATTTAAAAACTCCGAGCCACTTGCTATACAGCGTTTGGCTCGGAGTTGGAAATGTGTGGTTTTCGCTTTTTTATGCTGTAGAGGCGGATATTAGAGACGGATATCGGGCCAGACATCTGTGCCGCACAGAGCTGAGGCTACACCGAGATACGAACAGATCGTGGCCGCAACAGCACCGAATCCATCAATGGTTCCCAGTGCGGTGTCCGGTGTTACTTCCTTGCCATATAGCAGAAATGGAACATATTCTCGAGTGTGATCGGTTGTTCTTGTGTAGGCCGGGTCGCATCCGTGATCTGCTGTAATGATGAAAAGGTCTTCGCTGCGCAGCATGGGAAGAAGATGCACTAAGGTTTTGTCAAAGGAGGAAGCGGCCTCTGCATATCCATCGATATCTCTTCGATGGCCATATAACATATCAAAATCCACAAGGTTTATAAAAGCGAGACCATCAAAGTCCGTAGTAACGAGATTCAACAGACGTTGTTGTCCATCTGCGTTACCGCTGGTGGGAAAACTCTTGGTGATGCCGCTGCCAGCAAAAATGTCATTGATTTTCCCTACGGCAATGACGTCTTTTCCGGCTGCAGACAAGTAGTTCAGCATTGTTCTGCCGGGAGGTAGCAGAGAATAGTCGTGGCGGCGCGGCGTACGCCGAAAATCTTTTCGGCAGGTCCCTTCAAACGGCCGCGCAATCACGCGGCCTACGCCGTGTTCTCCAACAAGTATCGAGCGTACGGCACGGCAGTATTCGTAAAGCTGGTCTACTGGGACGATCGTCTCATTCGCAGCGATTTGAAATACGGAGTCTGCTGATGTATATACAATGAGTGAGCCGGTACGCAGGTGTTCCTCGCCGAAGTCCTTGAGGACTTCGGTACCGGAATACGGTTTATTGCACAACACGGAACGGCCGGTGCGTTGTTCAAATTTTTGGATGATCTCCGGTGGGAATCCGTGAGGGTAAGTAGGGAGAGGAGATGAGCTTTCCAATCCCGCAAGCTCCCAGTGCCCGATGGTTGTATCCTTTCCCATAGAGCGCTCGCGAAGACGGCCAAAAGCTCCCAGAGGTTTAGGGAAGGAGGGGAGAAAATCGATCCCATCCAGATTGAATAGTCCAAGTGCGCGCAGGTTAGGACAGTTAAAGCTGCTGCTCTGGGCAATGGAACGCAGCGTGTTGACTCCGTAATCGCCGAAGCTGGCGGCATCCGGTTCCTCTCCAACGCCAAAGGAATCAAGAACGACCAGAAAAACGCGTTTAGCCATGAAAAAACCTCCTTAAGGAAAATATCCCCGTGCAATGTGCGCGGGCTTTATACCTGATACAATGTCACGCCCCGTTCCTGCAAGATGTTTCGCCATTCGGGAGAAAGGCCGGTGTCCGTTATGACGATGTCAATGTCTTCCAAATCGCAAAAATAGGCGGAACGAACCACGCCGAACTTGCTTGAATCTGCTACGAGGATATGCTGTTTGGCAGACTGCAGAATAGCACGCTTGATCGGCACTTCATAACTGTTGGCGCAACTGATGCCCAAATCTTCATGAATACCTGCAGCTGAGATGAAAAGTTTGTTGGCACGAATGCTGCGGATGAAATTGACACCGTCTTCTCCAGCAAACAGCTGCGTTCGAGGATAATAGTATCCGCCGGCCAGGGCAATGTTCACATGAGGGAGACGGCACAACCTCTCCAGTGTGTTACGGGTGAAACACAGTGCCTCGAAATCCATTTCCGGAGGAATCGCCATCGCAATCTGCTCTGTGGTGGTGCCGGTGTCAAAAATCACGCAGTCTCCGGGAACGATCATTGTGGCGGCAAAACGTCCGATTAGTTTTTTTACTTCGTTTTGCACCTGCGTTTCATTCAGCAAGTCGTATTCCTTATCCAAAACCTGAACAGTGTTCCCGGAATTAGAGACCAAAACACCGTTTACGTTTTTTACAAGCCCGCTTTTTTCAACAGCGGCAAGGTCCCGCCGCACGGTCATCTCGGATACATGCAACAGCTGCGCGATTTCTTTAATGGGGATGTAGCCGCGCGAATTTATAATCTCTACCAGACGGCTCATCCGCATTTCTTTTTTGCCCATTTCAGAAGCCTCCTATGCTTCATTTTGTAATAAATAATAACACTATTTTCATAGAAATTCCATAATGTTAGATATTTAAATCTAAAATTTAACATTTTGGCCGCGAAATGAGAAAATATAGGGCGATATAACAAAATGAAAAACTCATTTCTTATTAAAATGTTAGAAAATTGTCACATGCACTTGCTAATGAAAAAAACAATGCGTATAATTGTGGCAAAGAAACAAAACATTTTCGGAAAGGAGGTTTTTTTATGGAAAAAACGGAGATATTAGCACGCGTAGACCATACAGCTTTAAAATCAACTGCTACATGGGAGGATATCCGTCTTCTATGTGAAGAAGCGGTTGAATATAAAACAGCTTCGGTCTGCATTCCCCCGTCCTATTTAAAACGGGCGCGCGCAGCTTTCCCGCAACTGAATCTATGTACAGTGATTGGATTTCCACTGGGCTACAGCACGACGGCGAGCAAAGTCTTTGAAACGAAAGACGCCGTTACACACGGTGCAGATGAGATCGACATGGTGGTTAATCTGGGCGATGTAAAAAATGGGAATTTCGAGGAGGTGACCGCTGAGATCATGGCGGTTCGGGAGGCGGCGCAGGGGCGTCTGCTGAAGGTAATCGTTGAAACATGTTATCTCACTAGAGAGGAAAAAATACGCATTTGTAAATGCGTGACGGACGCTAAGGCGGATTATATCAAAACGTCCACTGGCTTTGGTTCTGCAGGCGCACAGTTGGAGGATATCGAGCTGTTCCGCGAACATATTGGCAGCGATGTGAAAATCAAAGCAGCAGGGGGAATACGCACCCAAGAGGCGATGGAAGCATTTTGCCAAGCAGGCTGCAGCCGTATCGGATGCAGTGCAGCCATAAAGGTACTATGCGGCAAATAAAAGTTGTGCAAGGATTTTTGAAGTGCTGTGAAAAATGTTATCTATAAAAGAAAGGTAGTGTCTGTTATGGAATTGGAAAAGGGTATGATGTATCACATTCGCTTGAAAAAAGGCGACGTGGGGCGCTATGTATTGCTTCCTGGAGACCCGTTCCGCACAGATCTGATTGCTACATACTTTGATGAACCGAAATTGATTGCACATAATCGGGAGCACAAAACATGGGTCGGCAAACTGGACGGAGTCCCGGTGGCGGTTACGTCTACTGGTATGGGCTGTCCTTCTGCCGCCATTGCGTTGGAAGAATTGATCAAGTGCGGCGCGGATACTTTTATCCGGGTGGGAACGGCAGGGCGAGTTTGCGACGCAGCCTTTGATGAAACACTGGATGGTGTTATCAATACGGCTGCGGTGCGGGATGAGGGTACGACGATTCATTATATTCCCATTGAGTATCCGGCGGTGGCGGACAGACACCTTGTAGACGCACTGGCGGTGGCGGCCGAAAATCTTGGGTATCACTATGCGGAGGGAATCACACAGTCTAAGGATTCTTTCTATGGGCAGCACGAACCGGAAAACATGCCGGCAGAGGCGCGCTTGAAAGAGCGATGGGAAGCATGGCGCCGCGGCAATGTAATGACGTCTGAGATGGAAGCGGCTGCGCTATTTGTAATTTCTTCCATCCGCGGATGTCGTGCTGCATCAATTATGTCGTTTGGGGATATGAAAAAAACAGTTGAAGTAGCGCGCGACGCGCTGAAGATTCTGATTCGTCAGGACGCTGAGAAGAAATAGGCTCAGAAAGGGGTGTTCGTAATGGCTTTTGATAAGCATGCGTCGCCGGATACAAAACAGTATCATATTCAGGTGGCGCGCGGCGAAGTGGGGCGGTATGTGTTTTTGCCTGGAGATCCGTTTCGCACGGACCTGATTGCAAGTTTTTTGGAGGATGCAAAGCTAATCGCCCACAACCGGGAGCATAAGACTTGGACGGGTACGCTGTGCGGCGAAAAGGTGTCGGTCACATCAACGGGTATGGGGTGTCCTTCCACTGCAATCGCGGTAGAAGAACTCATCAAGGCGGGGGCAGATACATTTATCCGCATTGGAACGGCAGGCCCTGTGCGGGACAGTTCAGACTGCGAGCGGTATGACGGCGTAATCGTCACGGCAGCCGTACGGGATGAAGGCACGACGACGCATTATATTCCCATTGAATATCCGGCAGTGGCGGACCGGCATGTGGTGGAGGCACTGTCGCGAGCAGCACTTGCGAAAAAGCTTAATTATGCGGAGGGGATTTCTCAGTCCAAAGACTCTTTTTACGGTGAGATTGACCCGGATTGTTCCCCTGTGAGCGGACTCTTAAAAGAACGCTGGAGGGCTTGGCAGCGCGGAAACGTAATGTGCTCGGAGATGGAGTGTGCGGCGCTCTTCATCGTCTCATCCATTCGCGGAAAACGTGCAGGCGCCATTATGAACTGGGGCGATATGAACGAGACGATTCAAACGGCCTGCGATGCGGTGCGCCTGCTGATTGGGCAGGATAAGGCGAATTCCGAGCAGGGCGGCTAGGGGGAGAACATGAGTAAACCGATTATTGAAGTAAAAGATTACAGCTATCGTTACGCGTCTACTGAAGAACTTGTGCTGAAAAATATTACGTTTACCGTCAATGAGGGCGATTTTGTGGGCGTGGTAGGCTGTAACCGCGCGGGCAAGTCCACTTTGTGTAAATCCATCGTTGGGATATTGCCTTTTGTATCCGGCGGCGATTGGAGCGGTGAAATTGTCATTGACGGCAAAAGCTTGAATGATACGAAGGGGAACGGGACGACAGACGTGGTGGGCATCGTGTTTCAGGATGCGGAAAGCCAGTTTACGCAGCAGACTGTGGAAGACGAAATTGCTTTTGCAATGTGCAATTTTGGGTATGAACGCAACCAGATGCGCGAGCGCGTAAAATTTGCTGCGGAGGCCTGCGGCCTGATGGGAATGCTGGATCGTTCGCCCTATCATTTATCAGGCGGCCAGCAGCAGCGGCTGGCTGTGGCCAGTATCCTGGCATTACAGCCCAGGGTTATCATTTTGGATGAATCTACTTCGCAGCTTGATCCAATTGGACGGGATGAAATATTCCGTCTGGTGGGGGAGCTGCACCGGCTGGGCAAAACGGTCATTATGGTGGATCACAATATCGAGAAAATTGCGGATACCGTAGATAAGGTAGTTGTGCTGCATGAGGGCGAGTTGGTCGCGTATGATGAGCCGCATATCGTGTTTGGAAACAAAAATCTTTTAAACGAGCATTTCGTACGTGTACCACAGGTGACGGATGCTGCAATTGCACTGCGTGATCGGCTTTCTATTGACGGCAGGTTGCCTATCACGCTTCAGGAAGCGACGCCTATTTTTGCGCTGCTGACACAGGGAGGTGTATGACCCATGGCACAGGTAGCGATTCGCACTGAGAAACTGGTACACACCTATCCCCGTGGTAATGTTATGGCGCTGAAGGGCGTCGATTTGGAAATCTACGTCGGTGATATACTCTCTATTGTGGGGCAGAACGGCAGCGGTAAAACAACACTAGTGCGTCATTTTAATGGTTTGCTGCGCCCTACTTCCGGGAAAGTTTATCTGATGGGGGAGGATACCACAGGACAGACAGTGGCACAGATGTCGCGTCGGTGCGGATATGTATTTCAGAATCCGAATCATCAGATATTTTGCACAACAGTGCGTGAGGAACTGATGGTTGCGCCGAAAAACTTTGGATTCAGCGAACAGGAGACTCAAGAGAGCCTGAATAGGGTGTGCGGGCTGATGGATTTGGAACATTTGCTGGATAAGCATCCGATGACGTTGGACTATACTACGAAAAAAATCGTCACCATAGCGTCAGTGTTGATGTTCAGCCCGGAAGTGTTGGTGTTGGATGAACCCACCGGCGGCCTTGACGAAGTGGGACGCAGGATGCTGACAAAAATTATCCGAATGATGCATGATAACGGACACACCGTCGTTGTTATCTCTCACGACATGGATTATGTAGCGGAAAATTCTAGCCGCATTATTATGATGGCCCAGGGGGAAATACTGGATGATACTTCCCCGGACCGGGCGTTCCTCAATGCAGGGATGCTCAAGCGTGCCCAGGTGGAGCCGCCGCAGATCACGCAGCTCGACCTTGCACTTCAGGGAGGGAAAGCACAGAGCGCAGCACTTTCTGTAGAGGATTTTGTTCGCAAATACAAGTCGTAAAGCGATTGCCCTTGATTTTGTATTCTGCATCCGGTGTGAGGATGCAAAAATAGAAACGAAATATTTAAGGAGGAATTATCAATGGCTACTATGAATTCGATCGACTCATCCAAAGGCAGGCTTCGCGGCACTTATATCGCTATCATGATCCCGCTTGGCGTTGCTATCAACTATGTGGGCGGCCAGATCGCAAGCAGTTTGGGCCTTCCCATTTATCTGGATTCTATAGGCACCGTCATTGTGGCGGCTATTATGGGCCCGTGGGTAGGCGCGATTTCCGGAGCTTTGTACAATATCATCAGTGCGTTGATCGGCGGAAATATTCTCGGCTCCTTGTTTGCAATCTGCAATATTGGTTCAGGTCTTATCGTGGGCTTTATGGCGCGGCGTAAAAAGTTCCACACGATTCCGCATGTGCTTGTCGCGACCGTTCTCGTCGCGCTTTGGAATGCGATTGTCGGTTCGCCCATCGCAATGGTTGTTTACGGCGGTGTGGACGGCAATACCGGCACCAATTTGATGATTGCGGGCCTGCAGGCGTTCGGGCAGGATCTGATGGGCGCCGCATTCCTTGCCCGTATCCCTGTCAATCTTCTCGACAAGGGCATTGCCTGCTTCATCGCATGGATTATTCTGCGTAAGCTTCCGGAAAATATGCGCTCGCTGTCCGGCGGCAAAAAAGCGGCCTCTGCAGAGCCGGAAAAACAGGCGGAGGAAGCAAAATAACGCCTCGTTCTGCCGATGAGACGGGAAATTTTTGATGGGAAGGGAACTGACATGCTGCAAGAACGTAATTTCCCCACATTTTTAACAAAGCTGACACCGGCGCCGAAGCTGTGGTTTGCCTTGGGGTTGATTTTGGCAAATATCTTACTTAAAAATCTTTATTTTTCCATTGCGGTCATCATCGTCAGCGTTGTTATGATCATCAAAGAGAAGCATATGGGATTGTTCAAGCTGATCCTTGTGACTATGGTGGTCATGGCCGTTTCAATGTATGGCATTCATGGAGCAATGGCACCGGTGATAGACAAGGCGTCAGATCCCGTTCTGTTTCAGGTGTTCGGTATCCGCTATTATGCGAAAGGGTTTGCGTACGCCTCACGTTATTTCATGCGTGCAATTCCTCTTATGTGCGCGCTCTTTCTCATTTTTCTCAGCATTGATATGACGGATCTGGGTGTTACGATGTGCAAGGCGGGGATTTCTTATAATTTTGTGTTTACCTTTGTGGATTCTTTTCAGGTTATTACACTGCTGCGAAAGGATATGGAACAGATTCGTGATGCTCAGCGCGCACGTGGCCTGAACACCGAAGGAAACCTGCTTCAGCGATTTAAGGCGTTCATACCCATTATTGTGCCTGTGGTGGCGAATTCCATCATCAAGGTACAGGATCAGGCGGTCGCAATGGATACAAAGGGTTTTAATTCCAGCTGCAAAAAGACTGTTTACCGTGAGTTGACTCCTTACAAATGGGATGCGGCTTGCAAGTGGTTGGGCATCTTCCTGGGCGTGTTTGCCGTTCTTTACAGAATCTTGGCGGCAGTGCAGGTGATTCCCGCATTTCTGACCAATATCATATAAATAAACAGGTCAATGCGGGGGCATGCATGGGCGTTTGCTCTGCATGCTCCCGTTCTATTTTCCGAAGAGGTGGATTATGATACCCAAAATCGAACCGCAGGCGGATGCACAATATATTTATGTTAAAAAAGAAGCTTTTTACAAAGGAAATTTCATAAGTCTGATGTGTGAATCATTCTTTTTTGCATTCGCACTTACGATGTTTTCTCCGGAGAACGTATTGCCTGTTTATGTATCGTCGCTCTCTGACAAGGCAATTTATATTGCACTGATCTCGGCCCTTTATTATGGCATTTCGTACAGCGCAACCGTATTTTCCTGTGTTGTCGGTGTGAATGCAAGAAGTCCGAAGTGGATCAGTGTGGTGATTTGTTTTTTGCAAAGAATCGGCTTTTTTCTGATTTTCCTATCCACATATTTGGCCAGCGGAAATGTAAAACTGGCGCTTGTGACATTTTTTGTTTCGCTCACATTGTACGCAGGAAGCGCCGGAATGTCGAACCCGTTGTTCGCGCAGATGGTGGGGACCTCTATTCACCGAAACGTAGGTACCTTTTATGGTGCGTATAACATGGTGGGCGCATGTAGCGGCGTCCTGGCATCCGTTGTACTTACGCAATGTCTTGCGCGCCTGGAATTTCCGTTCAGCTTCCGTTGCGTGTTCCTTTTGGGACTGATTTCCGCGCTCATTGCGACGGTCGTCGTATGCGTGGGTGTGCGGGAAGTAACGGACGACAGAGTACGGGAGAAAATCCGTCTGCGTGATATTTTTCCGATTGGCACGCAGATACTACGTGAGAATCGTGGCTTCCGAAACTATACGATTATTAAAATACTTGTAGGTGCGGCAGAATTTGCCATTCCATATTACATTATCACCGCCAGCGGCTTGAAAAATGTGCCTGCTGGCTTCGTAGGCATCATGGCAACTATTTATCTGGTGGCAAAGATGGTGGGCTCGTTGGTAATGGGGCGGTTGGCAGACCGCTTCGGGGCAATGATCGTTCTGCGCGTTTCCTGCATCTGCGGGGCCGTTGCGGCACTGTTGGCGGCGTTTATAAAAGATTATAGACTTGCATATGTGATGTATGCGCTATTGGCTGTTGCTGTGAACGGTATCATGATGTCCAGCAGCATTGCCTGCGTAACATGTTCTAAAAATGTGCGCACGCCCATCTATATGGCTACTGTGGGATTGCTGTGTGCTCCGCTTTATGTTATCACATCTTTCTGTGGTGCTGCTCTTGCAAGCTGGTTTTCCTATACGGCACTTTTTTTGCTTGCGGTAGGGGTATACGCGGTGAGTGCGCTGCTCACATTCTGGTTGAAAGATAGCCGTGGGCAGGCAGAGAAAGGAGAATAAGGTGCAAAAAATTATTTTTACGGCACATTGCCTACTGAATACTGCCGCCAAGGTGGTTTTGTATGAAAAGGAGGACATGGCTGCTGAAGAGACTTTACGGCGGCGTTTTCTCTCAAAAGCCGTCAATTGTGGCATACAGCTTGTCCAATTACCCTGTCCGGAATTCACGCTTTATGGAGCCTGCCGCTGGGGACATGTTAGTAATCAGTTTGACAATCCTTTTTTTCGCAATCATTGCCGTGAGCTGCTGGCGCCATATCTTCTGCAAATGAAAGAATATCTGGCGCATCCGGAAAGGTTCCGATTGCTGGGTGTTGTGGGGGTCGACGGTAGCCCGAGTTGCGGCGTAGACTATACTTCGGCAGGAAACTGGTATGGCAGCTTTAGCGGCCGGAAGGATTTGGAGCAAACTCTGAAAGGCGCCCGTCTTGCAACGGGGTACGGTATATTTATGGATGAACTGTGTAAAATGCTGCGCGAGGAAGGCCTGGCGCAGCGAATAACCGTTACATCTCTTTTTGCGCCAGAGCCGGAAAAATGCTTGTCGCTGCTGGAAGAATGATTTTTCCTCAGATTATGAAGATCGGATGAAAACAAGAGGTCCCGGAGTAAGCTGATGCTTCTTCGGGATCTTGCTTTTGAGGAAAGCGGCATGAAGAACGCCCGCACTGTGATTGAACCCCAACGTTTCAAATGGTATGATATTGGTAATACAGTAATAGGACGCGTGGCGTCGGGACATCTCAGGAGGTATTGCAATTATGCTGGCCTATACTTATGTGGAACGCGGAAAATTCGAATTGCAGGAAAAACAAAAGCCTGCCTTGCAGGATGACCGGGATGCGATTATCAGGGTAACGCTGGCCAGCATCTGCACCAGCGATCTGCACATTAAGCATGGCTCGGTGCCGCGCGCTGTGCCGGGCGTTACCGTTGGGCACGAAATGGTGGGCGTGGTGGAGGCTGTGGGGCCGGCAGTAGCGGCTGTAAAGCCTGGAGACAGAGTGGCGGTAAATGTAGAGACGTTTTGCGGCGAATGCTTTTTTTGCAAGTATGGCTATGTAAACAACTGCACTGATCCGAACGGCGGGTGGGCTCTGGGCTGCCGCATCGACGGGGGACAGGCGGAGTATGTCCGGGTGCCGTATGCCGATCAGGGGTTGAACAGGATTCCGGCCAATGTCAGCGACCGCCAGGCTCTTTTGGTGGGCGACGTGCTGGCCACGGGTTTTTGGGCGGTACGCATTTCTGAAATCGCTCCGGAGGATACCGTGCTCATTATCGGCGCCGGGCCGACAGGCATCTGTACGCTGTTGTGCGCACTGTTGAAAAGGCCTGCCCGTGTTATTGTCTGTGAAAAGGACGCGGCGCGCCTGCGCTTTGTACGGGAGCATTATCCGGAGGTCCTGACGGTGGAACCGGTTCATGCGCTTGAATTTGTACGGGCCAACAGCAGCCACGGCGGTGCGGATGTGGTGCTGGAGGCAGCGGGCGCGGAGGAGACATTCCGTCTGGCCTGGGAGTGCGCGCGCCCAAACGCCGTGGTCACCATCGTCGCGCTGTATAATGGCAGCCAGATACTGCCGCTGCCGGAAATGTACGGCAAAAACCTGACATTTAAAACGGGCGGTGTGGATGGCTGTGACTGCGGAGAGATCCTGGAGCTTATTTCGCAGGGTAAGCTGGACACCGAGCCGCTGATCACGCATACCTATCCGCTTACGGAAATCGCCGCAGCTTATGATTTGTTCGAGAACCGGCGCGACGGTGTGATGAAAGTGGCGATCGAGTAGTTTTTCAGGACATGAGGGCAATGGAACAGCCGGGGTGCAGTTTGAACTGTACCCGGCTGTTTTGCTTTATAAAACGAAATGGCTGGAAAAATTGAAATTTTATAGTATTGCACAAAAAACGCATTGGGATTTCTGTCAAAAAAGAGAAAAAACGGTGCACTGAAAACTTCTCCTTGCATACCAGAAGATGCGGCGATATAATAAAGCTGCAATTATTTCGAACTCCGAAATAACGGATTCGGAATCCGAAATAATAGGTGGCGGGAGACGTCCCGCTGCTCAGAATGCCATTGCAATGGGAGAATTTGAAACATGAAAAAAACAGGTTTGAAAGAGATGAAACGGCGCAACAGGGAAATGCTGATCCGCACGATCCTGGAAAAGGGCGAGTTGTCACGCATTGAGCTTGCGCATGAAACACAGCTTTCCCCCAGTACAGTGTCCGCTCTTGTAGGAGAGCTGCTGGAAGAGGGGATTCTGGCCGAAAGCGGCCAGAGGGCCATAACGGCAGGCCGAAGCCGTACTGCACTGGACATCAACACCGAATACGGCTGCATAGCGGTTGTAAACATCGGGAGAAAGGGCGCAAGCCTTGATTTGTTTGATATGTGTTTGAACCGCTGCAACGGCAAGATGTTGTCGGAAAGCTATCTTTCCGGTAATGAGTTGCTCGTTGCCATCACTGCCGCGGTGTTTGAGCTTTTTGATTCCGCCAGCCTCCATGCTGGTAAGGTGGCCGGTTTCGGTCTCTTGTTCCAGGAGGACATGAAGGCGAGCGAATTTAACGTAATGTATTCCACCGGCTTTTCCTCCGCGAGCATTTCGCTGCGGGAAGCGCTGATCACACAATTTCGCGTGCCGGTGACGGAAGAGTACTCTCAGGTATATACGGTGAGCCGTGCGCTGGAGCAGCGGGAGAATGTGGAAGCAGAGAACACCGCCCATATCGCCATTGGCGAACGCGTGCTGGCCAGCATCACGCTGTCCGGACGGCCGCTGCCGCTGCGGGAAGGTATGTGCTCTGATGTCACTCCGATGCTTTGCGGCGACGCGCTGGTCCTGCCGGCGCTTAAAGCGGCCGCAGGCCCCGATGCGGAAGAGACAGGGCTTCTGCCCGCCCGTCAGGGCGGTTGGGCGGGTATCCTATCCGCGCAGATTTCCAGCCTGATCGCAGTGTTGTGCACGCTGTTCCCTCTGGATACCGTTTTGCTGTCCGGACACGCTGCAAAAGTGCGTGGATTTGTAGAGCAGGTGGATGCGCAGGTCAAGCAGAGGCTTTCCGAACAGGCGCCGGAGGTGCGTCGGGCTGATTTGCCGCATCAGGATCTTTCGGCGTTGCTGGCGGAGCGTATCCGTAAGAACGTCCTTTGTGCGGGCTGAAATTATTTTTAAAAAATTTTGCTTCAAGGTCTGCCGCGGCACACCGCAGGCGGGGGGACGAGTACACCGCCTTCAGAACGGGAAAGGAAGGGAATGACAGAATGGATTATACAGAAATGCTCACAGATAACCGATTTTCCGTCATAGCTGCATTGCCCCGCAACGATCTTGCGCTGGCGGAGGCTGCATTGGAGGGCGGAGCGCAGGCTGTCAAGGTGCACTGCAATGTTTGGCACCGCGCCAGCGGAAATACGTTTGGCACCTTTGCAGAAAACAGGACTTTTTTGCGTGAGCTGATCGCCCTGTGCGGGGATGTGCCAGTGGGCCTTGTTCCCGGCGGGGAGGACGCCTACATCAATGAGGAGGAGCGGCTGGAGCTGGAAGAGATGGGGCTTTCCTTTTTTTCCAGCTATGCGCAGTACGTTCCCTGCCACATGATGGAGAGCACGCGCCTTTCCAGCATGATTGCCATTGGTACGGATTATACCCAGAATACACTGGATGCTGTGCGCGCATCCGCAATCGACGTTTTGGAATGCAGCATCCAGCCGGGAGAAAATTACGGCACGTCCATGAATTATGCGGATATCCTGCGTTATTCGGACATTGCGGCTAAGACGGCCAAGCCCTGTGTGGTGCCCACACAGCGGCGGATACGCCCGGAAGAGGTGCGTCATCTGGCTGCTGCGGGATGCAAGGCCATAATGATTGGCGCCGTTGTGATGGGCGGTGCGCGGCCGGAGGACGTAAAGCGTGCCACTGCCGCTTTCCGTGCGGCTGCGGACGCAGTCTGAACCCTGTATGTAGGCCGCCGCCCGGCGGCTGAACATAGAACAAGGGGCCCTTGGCCCCGGAAAGTAAGGAGCAGAATTATGCTACAAGGTATCCTCATCATCGTAGTCTTTTTGGTCATTGCGGCGCTGATGATGACCAAGAAGATCCCCACACTGTTAGCGCTGCCGCTGATGGCAGTCATCATCTGCATCATTGCAGGCGTGCCCGCCGTGGGCACCGACGCCGAAGGCAATGCCATCGGCTGGCTGCAGACGGTGGTGGAAAACGGCACTGTCCGTATGGGCAGCGCCATCATGGCCGTTATTTTCGGCGCATGGCTCGGCCAGTTGATGAACAAGACGGGCGTAACGGAAAACATCATTAAAAAGAGCGCTGAGCTGGGCGGTGACCGTCCGTTGGTCGTTACCCTCATCATGGTGGTGGCCGTGGCGATCCTGTTCACCACGCTGAGCGGCCTGGGCTCTATCATTATGGTTGGCTCCATCGTGCTGCCTATTCTGGTGTCGGTAGGCGTTCCGGCTATCAGCGCAGCGTGCATTTTCCTAATGGCATTCACCACGGGCCTCACGTTTAACATTGCCAACTGGAAGAGCTTTTCCAGTATTTTCGGACTGGAGATCGAACAGATCAAGAGTTTTGAGATCTATCTGCTGATTGCCACGCTCATCGCCACGCTGGTCTTGGTGTTTGTGGAATTCAAGAAAAACGGTGTGAAATTTGCCTTCTCCGCACCCGTGAGCGATGTTCCGGAGACCCGCCAGCTCAAGGGTGTTGCCGGTACGCTGGCCATGCTCACTCCGCTGGTTCCCATCCTGCTGGTCGCTCTGCTTAAGGTGCCTGTTGTGCCGGCATTCGTCGCAGGCATCATTTGGGTGCTTGTGTTTACATCCAAGAGCTTTTCCAAGGCGATGAATCTGCTGGTCAAGACCTGCTATGACGGCATCACGGATGCAGGCCCGGCCGTTATCCTGATGATAGGCATCGGCATCCTGTACCTGGCTGTGACGCACAGCATGGTAAAGGAAGTGCTCAATCCGTTCCTGCTGGCAGTCATTCCGTCGAACCGCATTGCTTACATCATTTTCTTCAGCCTGTTGGCTCCGCTCTCTCTGTACCGCGGCCCGATGAACCTGTTCGGCCTCGGATCCGGCATTGCGGCACTTGTCATCGGCCTGGGCACGCTGTCCCCGCTGGCCGTTATGGGCGCTTTCCTGGCGGCTGAACGCATCCAAGGCTGCGGCGACCCGACAAATACTCAGAACGTCTGGACGGCGAACTTTGCGGAAGTGGATGTAAACACCATCACCAAAAAGCTGCTGCCCTACCTGTGGGTCATCGCGGTCTTCGGTGTGGTGCTCAGCGCATTCCTTTATTTCTGATTTTTTATAAACTTTTATCCGCTGTGGACGGGGCGCGGACCGCGAGGCGGCGCTCCGTTTCACAGCCGGCCCAAGGGCAAAAGCGCAGATGCTTTCGCCCTTGGGCTGGCCGTGAAAGGCCCGGTAGAACAACGAACAGGAGAATGCATGATATGAAAGTGCGCATTGGCATCGATGTCGGCGGTACCTTTACCGACGCTGTCGCGATCAACAACGATACATATGAACTCATCGGCACCGTGAAGGTGCCGACCACCCACACGGCCAAAGAGGGCGTGGCCGCGGGCATCGTGGAGGTGCTGCATAAGGTGATGGAGGAAAACGGCATCCGCCCGGAGGATGTTACCTTCATTGCCCACGGTACCACACAGGCTACCAACGCTCTGCTGGAAGGCGACGTTGCAAACGTGGGTATCGTGACAATGGGGAGCGGCCTGCAGGGCGCGAAAAGCAGATCCGACACGGCGATGGGCAGCATTGAGCTGGCGGCAGGCAAGTTCCTGCCCAGCGAAAACGTCTATGTGGATACCGGCGCGGCACAGGACGTTGCGGCCGCAGTAAAAAGCGCGGTGCAGGAGCTGATTGGGCAGGGAGCGACCAGCATCGTTGCCGCCGAGGCATTCAGCGTGGATGACCCGGCGAATGAGAACGCTGCCGTGCATGTGTGCGCAGAACTGGGCGTACCGGGCACGGCGACCAACGATATCTCCAAGCTTTACGGCCTGAAAATCCGCACGCGCACGGCAGTAGTGAATGCCAGCATCATGCCGAAAATGCTGGAGGCCGCCACAATGACGGAACGCAGCATCCAAGGGGCGGGCATCAAAAGCCCGCTGATGGTGATGCGCTGCGACGGCGGTGTCATGACGGTGGAGGAGGTTCGCAACCGGCCCATCCTTACCATTCTTTCCGGCCCGGCCGCAGGCGTGGCGGGCGCTTTGATGTATGAAAAGCTCACCGACGGTATCTTTTTTGAAGTGGGCGGCACGTCCACGGACATCTCCTGCGTGAAGGACGGCAAGGTGATGATCCAATACGCCGAGGTGGGCGGACACAAAACCTATTTAAACAGTCTGGATGTTCGTACGGTAGGGATAGGCGGCGGCAGCATGGTGCAGCTCAGGGATGGAAAGGCTGTCGGCACCGGGCCGCGCAGCGCGCATATCGCTGATCTGGAGTACGAGGTCTATTCCAAGCCGGAAGACATCGTGGAACCGCGCCTCACAGGCGTGCGCCCCACTCCCACAGACCCGGAATACGCATGTATCCAATGCACAAATGGCGTGAAAGTGGCGCTCACCATGGCGGGCGCGGCGAACATTGCGGGCTATGTCCACCCGGATGATTATGCCTATGGCAGCCGGGAGGCTGCTGAAAAGGCCTGGAAGCCGTTGGCGGATAACATGGGATGCACTGTGGAGGAGGCGGCCAAAAGGGTGCTGGCCTTTGCGGCGGAGAAAAACGCCCGGGTAGCGTCACAGTTGATGAAAGATTATCAGATGGACCCGCGCAATACAGTGTTTGTTGGCGGCGGCGGCGGCGCGTCTACCGTCGTGCCGCACCTGGCGGAAACGATGGGGCATAAGCACCGCATCGCAAAAAACGCGCCCGTCATTTCCACCATCGGTGTGGCGCTGGCCATGGTGCGTGATATGGTGGAACGTACGGTGACAAATCCCACTGACGACGATATCATCAGCGTGCGCCGGGAGGCCGAATTGAAGGCCATCCAGAACGGCGCGGCTCCCGGCACCGTGGAGGTGAGCGTGGAGGTGGACACCCAGCGCAATATCATCCGCGCAATCGCCGTGGGTGCGACCGAGATGCGCAGCAAGGATATGATGAATCAGAAGCTGGGGAAAGATGCGTTGTTCGCCATTGTGGCGGAAAATCTGGGCGCGGACAAAGCTCAGCTTCGCATTGTTGCCGAGAACGGTCCCATGTTCGCGGTGCAGTACGACAAGGTCGAAAAGAAGCTGTTCGGCCTGCGTAAAAAAACGACGCATCCGCTGCGCCTCATCGACGAGGAGGGCGTCATACGCCTGCAGAAAAACAATGCATGGGTGCGGCAGTCCAGCGTAGCGGAATGGGAAAAGGATGCCGCATGGATGCTGGAAGAATTAACGGAATACAACGACGGCGGCGCAAACCTGCCCAACTTATATGTGGTGTTGGGCAAACGGGTGATAGACCTTTCCGGTCTCTCCAGCGATACACAGATATATAGCCTGGGCAATGTGGAGCTTGCCGGGTGCGGCGCGCAAGAGCCGCTGATCGTTGCCGCGACCAAGCGCGTTGATGCCTGAGCAGGGCTGCCCGACAAAGGAGGATAGGATGCCGGATTATACACTGCCGTTCCCGGGAAGGGAACTTGCGGACCAGGAGCTGACGTACGACGTCTGTTACGCAAAGATCCTTCCGCAGGACCGTGCCTCCATCGTGGAGCGGGCCTGGCGGAAAGGTGAACAGGCGGCGCGGGATATTTTTGTAAAATACGGCGGTGAAACGGATTTTTTCAAGATCGCCGCGGACAGCGGCCTCGTCTGCGAGTGTGTCGATAAGGATTATATATCTGGAAACCAGCGTTATTTCAGTGATTATATTTCGGGACAGAGCCGTATTCATCTGTATCTTGGCGCTATCCGCCTGTGGGCGCAGGAAAATGGTATGACACTGGAAACTGCGCAGAACGTTATCCTAAGCCATGAGTATTTTCACTTTCTGGAGTGGACGAAGCTGGGCTTGACAAGCAGGGAATATCAAGTTCCCATGCTGAAGCTGGGGCCTTTGAAGCTGGGAAAGACCGGTGTGCGCGCACTTTCGGAGATCGGCGCTCATGCCTTTGCCCGTACATATTATGAATTGACCGAAGAAAGGGAGCGGAAGGATGAAGCAACTGGAATTTGATGTGGCTGTGATCGGCGGAGGCCCGGCGGGAACCGTCGCGGCCATTGCCAGCGCGCGCAGGGGCGCAAAGACGATCCTTGTAGAGCAGAACGGATATCTGGGCGGTGCGCTGACGGCATGCGGCACCGGCCCGCAGATGACATACCACGCGGGAGACGTGCAGGTCGTGCGGGGCATCCCCCAGGAAATGGAAGAGGAAATGATCCGCCGGGGCTTTTCTACGGGGCATATCCCGGATGCCGTAGGTTTTTGTTCTTCCACCACGGCGTTTGATCCGGAGGGGATGAAAATCGTTTGGGAGGATATGGCGCGTGAAGCAGGTGTGACGCTGATGTATCACACGGTGTTCACGGGCTGTACTGTGGAGAATGGCGTGATTCGCACGGCCCGCCTCTACACCAAGGGCGGCTTTTATGAGCTTTCCGCCAAGGTGTTCGTGGATGCTTCGGCGGACGCGGACGTCGCCACAAGTGCCGGCGTAACGAGTGTTTACGGCCGCGAGGAGGACAATCTCGCCCAGCCGATGACAATGAATTTTCACGTTTACGGAGTGGACAGAGAAAAGGTTTGCGATTTTGTACTGAACAATCTGGACGACATGGCGCGTTATACGCCGCGCAACCTGCGTGAGCTGCGCCACTATGACATCTCCGGGGCGTTCAGCAGGATTCAGGCCGCAAAGGATGCGGGTGAATTTCATATCGACCGGGACACTGTGCTCTGTTTTGAAACGAACACTGACGGCGAATATGTGGTAAATATGACGCGCATCGCCAAGCACAGTGCTGTGGACCCGTTCGATTTGACGGAAGCGGAGATAGAAGGCCGTAAGCAGGTGCAGGAAACGCTGCGTTTTTTGAAAAAGTATATCCCGGGCTTTGAAAACTGTCATCTGGCATTTTCCGGGCCGAACATCGGTATTCGCGAAAGCCGTAAAGTGGATGGCGTTTACAAGCTGACGGCTGAAGATCTGACGGACAATGTGATGTTCCCGGATGCCATCGCCATGGGAGGCTATCCCATTGACGTGCATTCGCCGGACGGAGGAAACACCGTACATAAATTCCTCAAGCCGGGCAGCTGGTACTCTGTTCCTTACCGCAGCCTGGTCACGCCCGGCGTGGAGAACCTTATTGTGGCGGGCCGCTGCCTGAGCGCTACACACGTAGCGTGCTCAGCGGTGCGCGTCACTCCGGTGCTCATGGGGATCGCCCAGGCGGCGGGTACCGCTGCTGCACAGAGTGCGCACACGGACATGCCTGCAAATAAGCTGGATACAAACGCTCTGCGCGAGCAGCTTAAGGCGGACGGCGTTTTTTTGGAAGAGTATAAGCCTTGACGCCCCGCATTTTATTATTAACAACGATGAACAGCCGCACTGTGGAAAAGTTCCGCAGCGCGGCTGTTTTTTATTTGTGAAAAAAGCATCATCATAATTTTTTCAACCAAGCTTCGTAATCCACTGTACACGGCTTTCTAATAAAAGCCTGTATAATAGATTTTGAAAGAAATATACGGGAAGGTGCGTGCTTGTGGGATGAAGCATTGTCTGCCGCCCATTTACGGGCCGGATATTACCGCGGAAAATTGGGAACAGCGCCGTGTGCAGATCGTTCGTTTATTTGAAAAAAACGTCTTCGGCCGCACGCCACGGGATGGCTTCGAAACAAGAGCGGATCTGCTGTATGCAGCAGAAGCCCTGGAGGGCACCGCAAAACGTGAATTTTACAGGATCACGGTGCGTACAAAACGGGGCAGTGCGGCATTTCACATGGCTTTGGTGTTGCCGAATCCGCAAAAGCCTGTGCCGGCGGTTCTGATGATCAGCAATCATGAGAAAACTCCTGCGGCTGTGAAGGGCCCGGACATGTCCGCTTTGGAGGAACTGATGGCGCGCGCGCCGAAAGAATGGCGGACAGATGTGGAACGGATGATGGCCGCGTTCCAAAAGGGCGGGGCGTCCATGCCGCAGCTTCTGGATATTGAACGGGATACCGCGCAGGGATATTGGCCGGTGGAACAGATACTTGCATCCGGGCGGGCTGCTGCGGCGTTTTATGCCGGAGAGGTGCAGCCGGATGACCGCAGGCTGTTCCCAGCAGCACTTGCGAGGCTATTTGCCGGGGAGGACACGGCCCGGAAGCCGGACAGGTTGGGAACGTTGGGCGTTTGGGCATTTGCGGCCAGCCGAGCGGCAGACGTTTTGTGTGCCCATGCAGGAATAGATGCCAAAAAAATTTCTCTGGCCGGGCACTCCCGCGGGGCGAAAACAGCGCTGTGGTGTGCTGCGCAGGATACGCGTATCCATAGCGTTTTGGTGAACGATTCGGGCTGCACAGGTGCTGCGGTGTCGCGCGGAAAACGCGGAGAGAATGTGGCCTCCATCAATGCGTTTTTTCCGCATTGGTTCTGTCCCAGCTACGCACGGTATGCCTGGCGGGAAGATGAAATGCCGTTTGACCAGCATATGCTGCTGGCTGCTGTTGCCCCGCGTCTTTGCTATGTGGCCAGCGGCGCGCAGGACGCGTGGAGCGATCCGGACGCGGAATGGCTCGGCGCAAGGGAGGCGAGTGCCGCATGGCGGTTGTTTGGGCATCCGGAGCTGCCGCGGAATGCGCCTTTGGCGGGCGAGCCAATCATTACAGAGGGGATCGGATATCACCACCGGGAGGGCGGCCATGACCTGACTGCGTGGGACTGGATGCAGTTTTTGCTGTTTCTGGACAAAAACGACGCATAGCGATAGGATGTGAAACCGCTTTTCACGAGAGACTGGGCCTTGGATGAGATATGCGCATGGATCAACACCGGCGCCGGATTCAAATGAACGAGAGTCCGGCTGATAAAAGGAGGAAAACATATGCTTGCAAAACCTGTTGTCGAAATCGCACCGCGCACCTGGCTCATCAGTGAATATAAACTGGTGAATATGTATTTGTTGGAGGGCGATGAAGCTGCGCTGCTCGTCGACTGCGGTACCGGCATCGGAAATGCGGCCGAGACGGTTCGGGAACTTACCGATAAGCCTCTCACGGTTGCCATCACACACGGCCATTTTGACCATGACGGCGCAGCCGCACTGTTTCCGGAAATTCACCTGCATCCGATGGATATCAAGCTGTCGGAGGAGGGCTATGCCCGCGGTGAAGAAGCGCGCGCCTGGTATGCAAAAAGCCGCGGCCCTGTGCGCAACCCGGAGGCGACGGAGGAAGAACTTCTGGCGCTGGTGCAGAAAAACGGGCCTGTGAGGCGCATCCCTATGGAAGGCGGAACGGTTTTCGAGTTGGGAGGCCGCACAATAGAAGTCATCCATACGCCTGGCCATAGCTTGGGTTCCGTCTGTCTTTTGGACAGGGAAAACCGTCTGCTGTTCACGGGCGATATGTGCAACGACAGTCTGCTGCTGAACTGCGGAGATTCCAGCAGTACCGTGAAAGTGTATAACGAAAGTATGCGCAGACTGTGGGCGCGGGAAAAAGAATTTGATTTTATTTGCCTGGGGCATGACGCGCTGGACAAGGCGGATAAAACCATGATCACGGACTATATTGAAGCGACGGATCTCCTGCTGTCCGGACAGGCACACGGGGAAAAAGGGCGGAATGCACTGCATGGCGGAACAGGATACAAATACAAGCGCGTACTGATCTGGTATGAACCCGAACGCCTTGTATGATTAAAGGAGAGGATAACAACATGCTGGAACGGCCCGTTGTAAAAATAGCTCCGGATACTTATCTGGTCAGTGAATACAAACTCGTTAATATGTTTCTCGTGGTCGGAAAACACCGGGCCGCGTTGATCGACACGGGCGGAGGTATCGGCCCGCTGCCGGAAGACATCGAAAGGCTTACAGGGCTTCCCCTCGTTGTTATTGCGACACACGGAGACCCGGACCATGTGGGCGGCGCGGGCCATTTCCCGCATGTGTATCTCCACCCTCTGGATTGGGAACACAGCCGCCGTTTCCCGCTGAACAATACGATGCGCAAATGGTTTGTGAAAACGCGGGCGCCGGTGCGCAACCCGGGCAACGAGAGGAAAATCGATGCGCTGGTGCCCCGGCAGGAGCTTCCGCAGCCCGAGTATTTGCCTTTGGCTGACGGTGATGTGTTCGATCTCGGCGGACGGACGCTGGAGGTCATCCACACGCCAGGGCATTCGCCCGGTTCCATTTGTCTGTTAGACAAAGAAAACAGGCTTCTGTTTACCGGCGACACGGTCAACGTAAGCATGGCGCTCACCGGACATGATTTTCATGAGTACAATGCCAGCCTGCGCAGACTGTGGGCGCGCGAGAGCGAATTTGACTCTATCTGTATTGGACATGAGCTGCCCGCAATGCGGGAAAAACAGGCGATTGCACGATATATTTCCATGACGGAGATATGGTGCGATTGTGAGGCGTAGCGGCTCCGGCGCTTGAAACTGAAGATAACACACATGAGTTCGGAAAATTTTCTCTTTTAAAACGGGCGAAAAACGGATACCATGAAACCACGGCAGCGCCGCTGGAGACGGCGCGGCGGATATCAACCAAAGGAGGAAGAAACATGAAAAAGGCAAAACGTATCCTTTCGGCAGTTGTTGCAGGTGTTATGGTGCTTTCGCTTAGCGCGTGCGGAGGAGGCTCCGGCAGCGCGTCCGGGTCTGCATCCGGGAGCGCTCCGGCAGCCGGTTCCACGCCGGCAGGAGCGGAAGGGAAAATCACGATTTCCTACTGGACCACAAACCGTCACGATCAGGCATATATGACGCCGCTCATAGAGGAGTTCAATGCGACCAACGACAAAAATATCTACATTGATTTCCAGGTATATGCCGACAATTACAGCCAAATGCTGGATCTGGCGTTCAGCACAAACACAGCGCCGGATGTGTACCAGCTTGCAGGTACGGACCCGATCGAGGTCGTCGTCAAGGAGAAGGGGCAGCTTCTGGACCTTGCCCCTTACATGGATGACGAATACAGAGCGCGTTTTGGCGAAGGCGCTTTTGTGGAAGGCATCAACGCGCTGGGGGACGGCATCTATTCGCTGCCGTACACGGCTTCTGCCGCGCGCCTGTTCTATAACCAGGACATCTTTGACCGTGTAGGCATAGACGGGCCGCCTCAAACGCTGGATGAGCTGGTGGCGGACGCAAAGCTCGTTACAGAACAGCTTGGCAGTGAAGGGATTTACGGCATTGCGGGTAACTTCAAATCCGCGGCGAGCTCCGTGGCGCGTTCCATCGACATGATCGTGATGCGCAGCGGCGGCACCCGCGGTGGGTTTGACTACAAAACCGGTACTTATGACTTCTCCAGCTATAAGCCCGTCCTGGAGGCGTTCAAGGAAATGTTCGCCACCGGCGTTTCGTTCCCGGGCAGTGAATCTTTGGATATCGACCCGCTGCGCACGCAATTCGCAGCCGGAAATATCGCGATGTATATCTCCATCAGCCATGCGGAGCCGGGCGTATATGCCAGCCAGTTCCCGACGGATGCAAACTGGAACTGCGCTCAGCTCCCCACGGTGAACGGCAAGGTGGAAGGTAAGCAGCAGCTCTGGTTCGGCGGTTCGAACCTCGGCATCAATCCCGCGACGGAGCATCCGGATGAGGCGTGGGAAGTGATGAAGTTCCTGCACAGCGATGAGGTTATGGGACCGTATCATACAGCCGGGCTTGGCACCGTGATGATCCCCAGCGCCGTGGAAAGCGCCGAAGCGCCGGAATCCATTGAGAAGATGCCGAATCTGGCCATCAATGCCGATGACCAGAACTGGCCGCCGCTGCCTGCGGGCGTCGTGGTGGAAGGCAAGGATTATTACACCACCTGTGTGGAGTGCATTTTTGGTGTGACGGACATCGACAGTGCCATTGAAGACCTGAACACCCGCTACAACGCCGCTTACGACAAGCTGGTGGACGGCGGTGCGGAGCGCATCGTCTATCCCAATTTTGATCCGCTCAAGCAGGACACCGCCAAGTAAAATACAAACCCTAAGCGCCGAAAGAGAACCCTGCCCAAGGGCTCTCTTTTTGGCGTTTGGCGGGGCAAAATGGTATACTTGTATAAAAAAGCGGCGCAAAACCGCCCGGGCGGTTTTCTTGCTTTGCACAGCAAAGCAAGAATGAACGGTATTTTGCGCTTCGTGCCGGGGGGATTGGAATGAAACGGCTGTTGTGTGCTTACCGCAACGCGAGCCTCAGGGTAAAGCTTTCGCTGCTGGTGACGGCGGTGCTTTTGACCGTGCTGATCGCGTGCCAGGTAGCGTTGTATTTCTATGTGGCTGAAAATGTGGAACGGCAGGCGCGCAGCGCGGCGGATGTGACGCTCACACAGGCGCAGACTTATATGGACGCAAAGCTGCGCAATGTAGTGGAGCGGCTGTTTTATATTCGGCTCGACCCGAGCTTTGAGGGCGCATTGACCGATTATCTGCTCAGCGATAAGCCGTCGGCGCAGGGCGTGGCGATGACGCTGCTTTCGCCGTGCCTCTCGCTGCACAAGGTAACGGAGCCTCTCATCAGTTCCATCTTTTTGTATACGCCCAAAAGCAGCTTCACGGATATGGGCGTCTCCACCGAGCAGGAATACCGCTTTGAGGCGTCTGTGCTGTGGCGCCAGGCTGAAGAAAGCGAAAGCTATGTTATTTGGGGTGAAGTGCAGAAAGATGAAATATTCATCACGCATCGCGAGGTGCTGCCTGTGATGTACCGTTTTTCCGTAGACGGTTACGGGGGCGATTGCGTGCTTCTGGCCAATATCGACAAAGCGCGTCTGACGGCGTATCTGCACGATATTGTACCCGACGACGGTTCGGATATGCTGCTGGTGGACGGCCGGGGCCGGTTGGTTACGCAGGCGGGAGGCGCGGCTGCCGCCGCGCTTGCGGAAGACTACGGGGCGCTGCATGCGGTGCTTGAAACCGAAGGTTTTACAGAAACCGCAGCGCAAGGGGGGAAGTATCTGACGGCTCACCGTGCGTTGGCAAACGCTCCTTGGCACGTGGTCTATCTTCAATCGGAAAAACATATTCTGGGCCAGCTGCAGAACATCCGCAATGTGTTTTTTGCCGTCAGTCTTGCTGTGGTGCTGGTGCTTCTCGTGGCGCTGACCCGTATCGTCCACAGCGTAACACAGCCGCTTTCGCGTCTGTCGCAGCGTATGCGCAGTGTGGACGTGAAAAACGACTGGCAGGGCTTTGAATATCCGTATCATAACGAGATCGGAACGCTGTCCCGCAGCTTTAACAGCATGCTGGCGCACATTCACATGCTTTTGGACGAACAGGAAACATACATCGCCCAATTACAGGACGAAAAAGAGCGTGTGCGTGTGGAGCAGCAGCTCAAGCGCCGCGCAGAGCTGAAGGCGCTGCAGGCGCAGATCAATCCTCATTTTTTGTACAACACGCTGGACTCCATTCGCTGGAAAGCTGAACGTGCGGGCGCGCAGGATATCAGCCGAATGACAACGGCATTGGCGACGCTGTTCCGTATCGGGCTGAGCCGCGGCAGAGAGATCATTTCCGTGGAGCAGGAAGCGCAGCATGTGGGCAGTTATCTGCAGATTCAGAAGCTGCGTTACGGCGGAAAGCTGAGTTATACGGTGGAGCTTTCGCCGGATATCCTGCAGCTTTATACCGTTAAGCTGATTTTGCAGCCGTTGGTGGAAAACGCGATTTATCACGGGATCAAAGAGAGCGAGGCGCCGGGGCTTATTGCCATATCCGGGCGGCGCAGCGGCAGTGTGATGGAGCTGCGCGTGACGGATAACGGCCCGGGGATACCGCCGGAACGGCTGGCCATGCTGCAGGCAGACCTTGCGCGCGGCCTTTCCGTCAGCGGGGAGGGGTACGGCATTTTCAACGTCAACGAACGTATCAGGCTGTATTTTGGCGCAGAGTACGGATTGATGCTGGAGAGCGAATATGGGCGCGGCACGGTGGCCGCCGTGCGATTGCCCTGTATCACACAGGATGAGGTGGAGCAATATGTATCGCTTACTGATAGCGGACGATGAGGAGAGCATCCGCGAGGGCGTGGCGGATTTTGTGCGGCAGAACTGCCCGGAATGGGATGTTGCAGCACTGGCGCGGGACGGACGCGAGGCGCTGGCGCTGGCGCGGGAGATTCTGCCCGATGCGGTGTTGACGGATATCACGATGCCCCACATGAACGGATTGGAGTTTTTGGAAAGCCTGTCTGATCTTCTGCCGGAGGCAAAGCTGCTGGTGCTGAGCGGGTATGACCAGTTTGAATACGCTGTGCAGGCTCTCCGTCTTGGGGTCAGCGATTACCTGCTGAAGCCGTTGGACACTGCAAAGCTCGTTTCCGCTTTGAGCCGTTTCGCAGCGGAACTGGACGCACAGGCTTTGCGCTGGGCCCAGATAGAAACGCTGCGGACCAACACGCAGAAAACCAACGAGCTGGAATTGCAGAGCTATTTCCGTGCTGCGTTGCTGGGAGAAGAGCTGCCTGCTCTCTCTGCGGCAAACGCCGTGTTTGCGCAAGAGGGGACAAGCTATTGCTGCGTACTGTGCGACGGCCTGGACGCACAGCGCGCTCTTTTAGAGCGGGTGCTGGAACAACGGCTCTATGGCGCGGTGCGTACTGTACTGCTCCGTCTCGGCACGCCGCCCCGGCAGGCGGTGGTGTTCTGTGCGCCCCGCACGGCACGCGCAGGGCTGTTTCTCACGCTGAGCCATGCGCTTACTTCCATTGCGGTATCCTGTAAACGCGCGCAGGCGTTGGATGTGCATTTTTTTGTCGGCTGTATTGCGGAAACGCCCGCCAAGCTGGAGCTTTCCTACCGCCAATCTACGCAGGCTCGCGCCTATGCGTTCCCGGAACAGGCGGCGCCCGTTACCACCTACGAGGATGTTTTGGCCGGAAAGCTTCTGCCGTGTCCGGAGCCGCCGGAGGAGCTCCTTCGTGACATCCCCGCCGCGGTACAGTGCGGCAGCCGGGCTGCTTTTGTCCAAAATTGCGAAGCGCTGTTCGCATGGTTTGTGGAGCGGGAGATCCGCGATGCGACATTCATTCGCATGTGCGTGCTGCGCTTGTGCTATTCCATTCTGAAAAAACCAGCTTCCGATATGCCGATGAGCTATTACGAATTCACAAATTTTCAGCAGGAGATCATGGCGGCGGCGAGCATGGAGGAGCTGAGAGCCTGCTTCGAGAACTTCGTATCGCTGTACTGGCTGCGCCGCCAGGGAGAAAAGCCGCCCCGGCGCATACTGACGGAGCGTGTGAGCGAGGTGGTGCAGGCGCATATCTCAGACATTGATTTTTCTCTGGACGACGTGGCTGCGGCACTGTTTATCAGCCCCAATTATCTGCGGCAGCTGTTCAAGCAGGAGACTGGGCAGACGTTTACGGAATTCCTGACAGCGCAGCGTATGCAGCACGCACACATGCTGCTTGGCAATCCGCAGACGAAGGTGTGCGATGTTGCCGAACAGGCGGGCTACGCGGATTCACGCTATTTTTCCGTATGCTTTAAAAAATTCTACCATATGACGCCCAGTGAATATCAAGCTGCCGCCCTGGAGGGACAGGCTTGATATTCGTTGAATTTTAGACATATCTTCCGATGATTTTCCTCCCTGGTATACTTGGGCCGGCGGTATAATTGAGGCACCAATTAGGGCAAGGGGAGTGACGGCATGTCGAAGAAAGGGAAAAAGGTCTGGGAGCGCGTCTATAACGAGCGCACCTCGTATCTGATGCTGCTGCCGAACATCATCATGTTCGCAGTGTTCACGGTGTATCCCATCCTGTGGGCGCTGCGGTATATGCTGTTCGACTACCGCGGCTACGGCGAGGCGAAGTTTGTTGGAATGGACAATTTTGTGCGTGTTTTTACGAGGGACCCTGTGTTTTGGGATTCTGTGGTAAACACCTTCATCTATGTGGGGGGCAAACTCATTCTTACGCTGCCCATCGCGTTCATGCTGGCATTTCTGCTCAGCAAAAGCACGCGCATCAACGCCGTGAGCCAGTCCATTGTTTTTACGCCAACCATTATGTCCAGCGCAGTGATGGCTCTTATCTTCTATCTGCTGTTCAATACATACAACGGCGAGATCAACCGTTTTCTGATGTGGCTTGGCGTCATCGATGAAAATGTAAACTGGCTGGGGGTGCAGCATGCGATGCTCACAGTCATCATCCTGGCTGTTTGGGGCGGTGTGGGCAACTACATGGTGTATTTTATCGCAGGCCTGACGGGGATCTCTACGGATGTATATGAAAGCGCAAAGCTGGACGGTGCAAACGGTGCACAGACTTTGTTCCGCATCACGATACCGCTCCTGGCGCCGGTTCTGAAGATGATCTTGATGCTGGCGCTGGTGATTTCCTTTATGGATATGCAGAGCATCATGGTGTTGACCGAGGGCGGTCCAATGGGCAAAACAAATGTCATGTTCCTTTATATCTACCAGCTCTTCTTCCCGATTTCCGCAGGCTCTACGGTCACCCAGGAATTTGGATACGGCGCGGCTGTCAGCCTGGTGGCGGCTTGCATCATCGGTTTGATCACCGGTCTGTATCTCTTTATCGGCAGTAAGCTGGACAAAGTAACGGGCGAATAAGGAGGAACCGCTATGGAAAAAACACACCGTTTGCGCTGGGCAGAGATGCGCCCCAGCGAACGCCGCGATGCGGCGGTATCCTTCATCGGGCAGGTGCTCAAATGGGCTTTTGTGGGCGCAATGTGCATTTTTACGCTGTATCCCGTTATTTACACTCTGTTGGGCTCTTTCAAAACAAATGCCGAGCTTACACTGGGCGGCGGTATCTTGCCGGAAAAATGGCAGATCGAAAACTATATCTACGCATTCCAGAAGCTGGAGTTCGGTAAATATACGCTAAACAGTGTTGTGCTGGCCCTGCTGACCGTGTTGTTCACAGTTACGACTGCTTCGATGGCTGCATATATCATTGCCCGCAGAGAGTTCCCGGGCAAAAAACTGCTCACCACAAGTTATCTGCTCAGCATGTTCATCTCCGTGGGTTCTGTGGCGCTGTATCCGCTGTACGGCCTTCTGCATGCCGTCGGACTTACCAGTAATATGGTGGGGCTGGCATTGCTGCTCACGGGCGGGCAGGCGGCGAATATCTTCATGGTTTCAGGCTTTGTGCGCAGTGTTCCCAAGGAACTGGATGAAGCTGCGACCATAGACGGCGCAGGTACGTTCCGCATTTTCTGGCAGATCATTGTTCCTGCGATCAAACCCATCCTCGGCGTCATCGCGCTGTTTGCATTCCGCACCGCATGGAACGAATTTGTGACGGCACAGGTTTTCACGATGTCAAACCCGGGCTTGAAAACATTGAGCGTGGCTGTGGCAAATCTGCGTTATTCTGCCAACGCCGCGGCAGAATGGCACATTATGACGGCCGGCGCTTCCATCGCCCTGATCCCTATTTTGATCGTATACCTGCTGGCGAACCGTCAGTTCATCACCGGTTTGACAGCGGGAGCGGTCAAAGGATAAGGCAGCGGCTCCTGTTATCTTAAAATGTATCCCGGCCGTTTATACTTCGGCCGGGATTTTTTGACGGCATAGCAGGCGGCTTGCTCTGTGCCGAAAGGTGTTATATAATGTAAATATATAGGAAAAATGGCCGCATCTGTGATGCGGCCAAATGTATGGAGGATTGGGAATTGAACCGAGTTGTTTCATTGCTTTTTAATGCACGGCGCATTTTAAAGCGCACACAGCTGGAGGGCCCCCTGCCGGACGACGGAGACCTGCTGAGGCGGGCGTTCCGCGTCGCATGGCCTTCCACGCTGGAATCCTTTCTGGTGGCGCTTGTCAGCGTGGTGGATACCATTATGGTATCGTCACTGGGAGCCGCGGCCATTGCGGCCATCGGTCTGACCGGGCAGCCGAAATTCATTTGTCTGGCGGTTTTCCTTTCTGTGAATGTGGCGGTCAGTGCCATTGTAGCACGGCGCAAGGGGGAAGGAGACCGCGAAGGCGCAAATCGTGTTCTGGTACAGGCAATTTTGATCACAGTGGTGCTTACTGTCGTTATCACCGCTCTAGCGCTCATTTTTGCAGAGCCGGTGCTTCGGCTCGCGGGAACCAACGAGGACACGCACGAGCTTGCCACGGGTTATTTTCGCATCATTGTGGGCTGCCAGTTTTTCAACGTGCTGAATATGGTCATCAATGCGGCTCAGCGCGGCGTCGGCAACACAAAAATTGCGATGCGTACCAATATTGTTTCAAATCTTGTGAATATTGTGTTCAACTACCTGCTTATCGGCGGAAACTTCGGTTTCCCGGCACTGGGGGTAAACGGCGCTGCCATCGCAACAGTGCTGGGTACTGTCGTAGCCAGCGGAATGGCTTTGCGCTCGGTAATGCATCCCGACAGCTTCCTCTACTTATTTTACAATAAAAGGCCGGTGGGCTTTGACCGCAAGACACTCGGCTCCATCGCCAACATTGGTTCCGCCACCCTGGCGGAACAGCTGTTCCTGCGTTTTGGCTTCCTGATGTACACGATGGTCGTGGCGCGCCTGGGAACGAACGCATTTGCAGCCCATCAGATCGGCATGAATATTATTACCATTTCCTTTGCGTTTGGCGACGGCCTTTCTGTTGCGTCGGTGTCCCTTGTCGGGCAGAGCCTGGGAGAAAAGCGTCCGGACCTGGCCAAGGTGTACGGCGGCTTTTGCCAGCGGCTGGGCTTTTTGTGCTCGGCAGCGGTGGCGTTTGTGTATGTTGTATTTGGCCGCGATGTGTTCCGCCTTTTTTCAGCAGATCCGGAGATCCTTGATTACGGCGCCATGATCATGGATTTCGTCGCGGTCATCGTGTTCCTGCAGATATCTCAGGTGATTTACAGCGGGTGCCTGCGCGGCGGCGGCGATACGCGTTTCGTGGCGCTGGTTTCTCTTATCAGTGTGGCGTGTATCCGTCCGCTGTCCGGCTGGCTGTTTGTTTATCCGCTGGGCATGGGGCTGTTCGGTGCATGGCTCGGCTTGGCCATCGATCAGCTTCTGCGCCTGTTGCTCACAATGTGGCGCTTCAAACATGACAAGTGGCTCAAAATCAAAATTTGACCCATTCATGGCGGCGTTTCTGCACGGGAGCGCCGCCTTTTTGGTTGCGGATGATACATATTTCCCATATCAAAAAAGGGATAAATGTAGTATAATAACCCCGAAGCCGCAGAGCGATGTTCAGAGGGGCGGGCAAATGGCGGCAGCGCATATGTAAAACATAATGTGGAGGGGTTCCATGAATGTATTTGATATTGTCGGGCCTGTGATGATCGGGCCGTCCAGCTCACATACCGCGGGCGCGGCGCGTATTGGGCTCATCGCACGGGCGCTTTTGGGTGCTCCGGCCGTGACGGCGGACATCCGTTTGCACGGCAGTTTTGCCAAGACATACCGGGGCCACGGGACGGATAAGGCGCTTGTCGCGGGGATACTGGGCATGAAGCCCGATGACGCGCGCCTGCGCGACAGTTTGACGCTTGCGCAGAAAGCCGGGCTGGCCATCACCATCATGCCGGCTGCTTTGGAAAATGCACACCCCAATACCGCGCTTATCACTTTGACGGATGCGCAGGGACATACGGTGAGCGTGCAGGGAGCTTCAGTGGGCGGAGGAAATATTCTTGTCACACGCGTAAACGGCATGGCTGTGGAGATCACCGGTCAGTATACGACGCTGATCGTACTGCACCGTGATGCGCCAGGAACGATTGCCGCCGTTACGGAGGAAATGAGCCGGCGCGGCGTCAATATCTGTAATTTCCGCCTTTCCCGCGCACAAAAAGGAGGAACAGCGGTCATGACCATCGAGGTGGACGGCGCGCTGGAGCCTGATGTGAATTCCTGTGTGGAAAAACTTCCGAATGTGTTGTCGTCCACGATGCTTGCACCGATGTAACGGGGGAGAATGAGAATGGATTTAAGATATGATTCAATCGCCGCATTGATCGAAGCAGCGAAACAAAGCGGGAGGAAGCTCTCTGAGCTGGTGCTGGAGCAGCAGGCGGTACAAATGGAACAGAGCGCGGACGAATTGTATGAAATCATGCGCAAAAGCTACGCGGTAATGGCGGCATCCGTGGAGGAGGGGAAAGCGCCCGGCGTACGTTCGGCCAGCGGCCTTTCGGGCGGAGACGCTTACCGTATGGCACGTGCAGAGCGGGAAGGGAACGTGCTGTGCGGCGGGGTGTTCTCCGGCGCGCTCACCCGCGCGCTTGCAGTCAGCGAATGGAACGCGGCAATGGGCCGTATCGTTGCGGCGCCCACGGCAGGCTCCTGCGGAATTCTGCCGGCCGCCGTGCTCACGTTGCAGGCAGAGCGTAAGCTGCCGGAGCGCGCTTGCGTGATGTCACTGTTCACGGCGTCAGCGGTTGGTATGGTGATTGCAAACAATGCGTGCATTGCGGGCGCGCAGGGCGGCTGTCAGGCCGAGTGCGGCAGTGCCGCAGCCATGGCTGCGGCGGCTCTTGTGGAATTGTGCGGCGGCACGCCGGATATGCTGGGTGACGCGGTGTCCATCTCTCTGGGCAATGTATTGGGCCTTGTGTGTGACCCTGTGGCCGGTCTTGTGGAAATTCCCTGCATCCACCGCAATGCGGCAGGCGTGGCGGGCGCTCTTGTTGCGGCGCAGCTCGCGCTGGCTGGCATTCGCAGCCCTATCCCCGCCGATGAAGCGATCCTCGCGATGAAGCGCGTAGGCGACGCGATGCCCACGGCATTGAAGGAAACAGCAGAAGGAGGCCTCGCGGCGACGCCGGCAGGCAAGCGGCTGTACGAACAGGTGTTCGGCAAAAATGAAGAGGGCAATGCCTCTCCTGCATGCCCTCAGGGGTGCAGCGCCTGCAGGATGTAACGCAAATCTGCAAATCAAAAAGATACGAATCAATAAGAAAAAGCTCTCCGAAACAGCCCAATTGACTGTTCCGGGGAGCTTTTTTGTGGAAATGGAATTTATGCGCATTCAAGATGGATTCCGCGCTAAAAGCCAAATGCAAGATGTTCTTATTTGCGAAAACGGAGTGGCGGTATACAGGCAGTGCGGCTCCTTGCCGGAGAATGTCCTGTTTGCCGAGCGATAGGGACGGGCTGCTGATGCATAAGTATTACCGGGGCGATCTATATGAAACGGCCAATATTTATTGTAACAGAATCCTTTCAGGCGAAAACAGAGGCTGAAAGGAAGACATCCGTTCAGCAGAAAATGGAGCAATACTTACAATCCCGTACAGAAAATTCTTCCTGTGTGTGACGGCTGTTTTGAAAACGATGTGGCCGTATTGCCGTTGCAGCAGAACACTGTGCAGGAGGTAGTGCCATGACGGCGGCGATTTATTGCAGGCTGAGCCGGGAGGATGAGGAGAAGCAATCGGAGTCCGAGAGCATCCAAAACCAGAAATCCATGCTCATCAAGTACGCGCTGGACAAGGGCTGGGACATTTACAATATTTATTGTGATGAAGATTACTCCGGCATTGACCGGGAGCGCCCGGCCTTTCGACAGCTTATCGCGGATGCAGAGGCGCGGCGGTTCGACATTGTGCTGGTGAAAACACAGTCGCGCTTTACGCGCGACATGGAATTGGTCGAAAAATACATCCACGGCTTATTCGCGGAGTGGGGCATTCGTTTTGTCGCTACGGTCGACAACGTGGACACGGACATCAAGGGCAACAAAAAAGCGCGGCAGATCAACGGCCTTGTCAACGAGTGGTATCTGGAAGACTTATCGGAAAATATCCGTACTGTGTTCGACTACAAGCGCCGGGCGGGACAATACATCGGAGGGTTCCCGCTTTACGGCTACCGGAAAGACCCGGCGGATAAAAATAAGCTGATCGTGGAGCCGCAGGCGGCCGCCGTGGTGCGGCGCATCTACGCGCTGTATCTGGCGGGGCATGGCACACAGAGCATCGCGGCCATTCTGAACCGGGACGGCGTGCCGAACCCGACGAGGCACAAGCAGGCGATGGGCTATCCGTACCGTAACGGCGCAGCGCACAACGACCATGGGCTGTGGAACCGCACGACAGTAAGCCGTATCCTGCGGGATCAGATGTATACGGGAGACCTTGTACAGGGGCGCACAAAAAAAATCAGCTATAAATCCAAAAAGATGGCTTCTGTACCGCAGCGCGATTGGATCATTGTGCCAGATTCCCATGAGCCGGTCATCAGCCGCAGAACGTTCGAGCGCGTACAGGAAATGCTGCATGCGCGCACACGCTCCACGGGGCTGGGAGAGGTGCATCCACTGGCGGGGAAAGTCCATTGTATGCAGTGCGGCAGCGCGATGCAGCGCTACAGCAACGGCCGGGCCGCCGGCAAATATTCTTATCTCAGGTGCAAGCTGTATGCGACGCACAAGCCTCTGTGCACAAATCATAACATCCGCCTGGACTGGTTGGAGGAGGAGGTGCTGCGCCGGCTGCAATGTCATATAAATCGCTATTTCGATCCGCAGCAGGCGGATGTATGCGCTATGGAAGATCTTGCACAGAGCGACCGGAAACGCCGTACAAAGGAACAATTGCGCCTGAAGATGGAGCTTGAGCAGCGGGTCAAGGCATTGCACGACCTGTATTTGGACAAATCCCGCGGCATTCTGGAAGAAGAACAGTTTCTGGAACTGAACCGGGTTTACCTTGCGGACAAAAAAGAATTGATACACAGGCTCGAAGCATTGGCTCTTGAGGAAAAAGAGGAACAAAAAGCGCCGGGAGGCAGGACGAAACTGGAGACTTACTTACAGGAGATTACGGAAGCATCCGCTCTGACAAGGGAACTGGCGGCTCTTTTTATTCAAGATGTTCAGATAGGAGAAAGAGATGGTAAAACAGGTGCGCAGGAAATAAAAATCGACTGGCTGATTTGAGAAAAAATTCGTGGATGCCGTGGAGATTGTGGCATATTCCGTATTTTATTTGTATCTGCCGTTCCGCACAAAAGCTGGGTACTAGGGCAACACCGCACAATTCTAAGTGTCGAATCGCGCCGACAGATTTTTTGGCAGGTTAAACAAAAAGCGCAGCGAATACTTTGTGTATTCGCGAGCATTTTTGTGACAGCTGCCGGAAAATCTGCAAGCGAGGCGACGCTTAAGGCATCAGCCGTGAATTTTGCGGTGTTGCCCTAGGAATTTTTGCTGGATTTTGTTATTATATAGAAGAGCTTTTCTATTGCAGTTCCTGAGCATGAGACAGGGAGAGGTGACTTTTGTGGCGAACCGCATAAGCGGATTTTTCAAGCGGTGCTTTCCCGTATCTGCAGGAGACTGCTTGAAAACGCTGTTCGGTCTGTTTCTGGCGACAGCGTCGTGCATCATTTTGCGGGAACTTAACCCGGGAGATGATTACATGGCGGCTGTACAGGTCATTTATGTGTTGGCGGCGTTCATGATTGCAAGGTTTACCCAGGGCTTTTTGTACGGAACCTTTGCCGCAGTCGCGGGCGTGCTGCTTACCAACTTTATTTTCACCTATCCGTACTGGGCGTTCAATTTCACGCTGCCCGGTTATCCTGTAACGATTTTGTGCGCGCTCATTGTCTCCGTCACAACGAGCACGATGACGGCCCGCATCAAGGAACAGGGACAGCTTCAGCTTGAAGCAGAGCGCGAAAAGATGCGCAGCAATCTGCTGCGAGCCGTGTCGCATGACCTGCGCACGCCGCTTACTTCCATTCTGGGGGCAAGTTCTGCGATTTTGGAAAATGACAGTGTGCTCACAGCAAAAGAACGCCTTACTTTGCTGGGAGAGATACACGAAGATGCCGAATGGCTCGTGGGTATGGTGGAAAATCTGCTTACGGTTACGCGTGTAGACGGGGCGGTGGGAGCGAATTTGAATAAAGTACCGGAGGCGGCTGAGGAAGTTGTTGCAGAAGCTGTTTCAAAATTTCGAAAACGTTTCCCGGAACGCGTGATCTCGGCTTCTGTGCCGGACGATTTGCTGATGGTGCCCATGGATGCGATGCTCATCAAGCAGGTGATCATAAATCTGCTGGAAAACGTGGCTTTTCATACTCCGCCGGATACAAGAGCAAGGCTTACCGTGTCACGGCAGGGGAAAAACGCACAATTTTGCGTTAGTGACAACGGCGCGGGCATTTCTCCGGAACGGCTTGCGCATATTTTTGACGGCATGTTTCAAAGAGACAGAGAGGACCATGCGGACGCCCACCACAGCATGGGAATCGGCCTTTCGGTCTGCAACAGTATTGTAAAAGCGCACGGCGGAACCATGGAGGCGCGCAACGTGCCTGGAGGCGGCGCGGAGTTTACATTTCGGCTTCCGCTGGAGGAGGAATAAAAATGGCAAACAAATATTTGATTTTACTGGTGGAAGATGAAAGCAACATTGCCAGTTTCATCACAACGGTTCTGCGCGCGAACCAGTATGAGGTGAAACGCGCAGCCACGGGGGAGGAGGCGTTGATGATGGCGTCCTCCTACTGTCCGGATCTGATCATTCTGGATTTGGGCCTGCCGGATATCGACGGGCAGAAAGTGCTCAGTACGGTGCGCAGCTGGACACAGACGCCGGTGATCGTTGTATCGGCGCGTTCCCATGAGCGGGATAAGGTGGAATCTTTGGATCTGGGAGCGGATGATTATATCACAAAGCCTTTTGGGACCAGCGAGCTGTTGGCCCGTGTGCGCACAGCGCTGCGCCACAGCCAGAACAGAGCGGATATAAATGCATCGGGCGGCGTGTTCCGTGCGGGCAAAATGCGCATCGATTATGACAAGCGCCGGGTAACGGTAGACGGTGCGGATGTGCATTTGACGCAAACGGAATATAATATCGTCGCGTTGCTGTCGCGCCATGCCGGGCGTGTGCTTACTTACGACTTTGTGATGCGGGAGACCTGGGGCCCCGGCGTTACAGGGGGCAGCAATCAGATTTTGCGCGTGAATATGGCAAATATTCGCCGCAAGCTGGAAAAGAACCCCGCGGAGCCGGAATATATTTTTACGGAGACCGGCGTCGGTTACCGGATGCTGGACGGGGAAAAGGAATAAGTCTTAACGGAAGATTGGCGGCTGCCCGCGGTTTCTTAACGGCAATTAACGCCTTTTTTCAGTATACTGGATTCTGCAATTATTATTTTCGGCGGAAAGGGCGGATTCCAGTTGGAGTATTATTTTGTAACAGCAGGAGCGATAAGAGATGAGCACGGTGTGGTTCATAGGACCTATGGAATCGCACTTTGGAAAGACGGTGGGGTCCGACGGAAAATCGAAGATATCTCCACAAACAAACATCATGTAAAGTTGATGGCGGGGTGCATGAACCGTCGGCGTGTCGCCTCTGTGCATTTCGAAGGTGTGGTTGAGGATATGCTTGCGTGCGGTTCCCCGCGTGTGGCGAAGAATAAAAGCTTTTTCTCTCAGGCTGTACGGCATATACATATTGCTGCTATTTATTAAGGATATATTGGGGCTGCGGGCGCTATCGAAGAGAGGGCGTCCGCAGTCTCTTTTGTTTCGATGTTTTGCGCGCCGTCTGCATGTGTGCTATAATAATTTCTATGGCTAACGAGAGGGATGGGGAAGATGTTTAAACGAAAAAGCGTATTGTATACCTGGTGTCTTTCCTATGGGCTGCTGCTCTTGATGATGGTGGTCATGTGCATTATGCTGGGGCGCAATGCGCGAAACCAGCTCATCAGTGAATATAAATCTATTACGCAGACGCTGCAAAAGCAGAGCAACAACGCGATCAATGATTATTTCGATGAACTGGAGCGCTGTGCGTATGAGATCAGCAACGATTATCTGGTAAACGATTTTGTTTCTACGCCTGACCCAAGCGGCTCGAAATATTACAATTTGCAGCCCATTCAGCAGTCTCTTTCGGTATACGCGCTCCAGTCCGGCGGAGAGGTGAGCCGATATCTTTACATGGACAATATCGGCAGGGCTCTTTCCAGTGACGCCATTTTCAGGCTGCATGAATTTTATGCTTCGTTGGGGCTGGAAGCCGCCATGTCTGCCGGGGATTTCACCACACTTTTGCAGGACTATCATTACAACGAGCTGTATGTGTTTGAAACAGGTGGAAAATCAGAAGCATTGATGCTGACGAGCGTGCCCCTTGTGGGCGGAACGCCAAAAGGAACATTGGTACAAGTGATGAACCCCGAAACCATTGCGGGAATGATCCAGTCAAACTCCGCTGTTGAGGACAGTACGACAGTGCTGCTGGATTCGGACGGCTCATTGCTGAGCGCAACAGGTGACGCTGCGGTTGCGGAGCTGCTGGAAAATGCCGACGTGTCTTCCGCGGAGGACTCGGAGATCACATTGGGCGGACAACTCTACTGGATACAGCGCGAACGGCTCCCGAAAGCCGGGTGGCATCTTATCACGGTCGTACCGATGTCTTCCATCGGTGCAAAGTCAGATTGGATCATCCGCCGGGCACTCCCGGTCATGCTGGCTATGGTCTGCATGACAGCGGTGCTGTGTCTGTGTTTTTTGTATATCCAATACAAGCCGCTCAACCGGCTTCGCAAGGAACTTGCCGGCACAGCGGGCCACGCGCTGAGCGGAAATGAGTATGACCAGCTGTTGGCTGCGTTTACAGACGCAAAAAGCAGCAGAGATCAGATACAAATGCTGTGGGAGAACCAGAGGAACGAGCTGCGGCAGGAATTTGTGCAGTCCTGCATTGAAGGCGACGTTGTATATGATGAAAAGCATCTGCATCAGGTCCTGGAGCGTCTGGATGCCGGCTTCAGCGGCGATTGGTTCGGTGTGGTCCTGCTGGACGCCGGAGGCGGAGCGGAGACGCTGCTGGACAGCGGCAGTGAGCGTGAAGCGCTGGAGGATCTTTTGAACCATATGGCGCAGGGCGTCCGGGCTTATCTTCTGCCGCGCGGACGCCAGTGGAGCATACTTTTAAACGCGGCCACCGGCAGTGGGATCGAACAAACCGTGGCGGAGCTGGACGCTTTGCTGAAACGCGCGGCGCGGGAGGCGGGCGGGGATTTTCTGTGCGCCTTTTCAAAACCATGGCGGGATTTTAAAAACATCCATCTTGCTTATCTGGCGGCCAACGAAGCGCTGCGCGAACAGCATGAAAAAGCCGCCGGTTGTCAGGAACAATGCGGGCCGACTCTGCAACCGGCGCAGGTGCCGCGGCTTTCCAGTGAGCAGGAAGAGCTTTTGATGCGCTACATCGCGGCAGGAAATGAAGAAGAAGCAGCTTCTGTTCTGCAGATGATCCTGCGGCACAATTGGGAAGAGCAGGAGCTCCCTGTCAGCATGTGCCGCTGTTTGGCGTATGACCTGTTGTGCGGTATTCTGCGCTGCCTGGGAACCATGCCCGAGGTGTGGGAGCAGCAGCGGGAGGCGCTGCGGGCGGACCTGCATCTGCTGCGCCACGCAGGCACGCGGGATGAGATAGCACAGATGCTGATGGCGACGGTGCTTCGCTCATCCGCCGCCTGTGAGGGCTTTCACACTGTGGCGGGCGCAGCGCGGGAACAGCCGATGGAGCGCATCATGCAGTGTGTGAATGAGCATTACAGAGACCTGGATTTCAATGTATCCCGGGCCGCGGAATACCTGGGCATGAGCGTACCGTATCTTTCCAACCTGTTCAAACAGCAAACAGGGATCGGCCTTTTGAATTACATCAGCGGCCTGCGCGTCAAATATGCGAAGCAGTGTATTTTGGAACGGCACATTTCGGTCGCGCAAGCCGCGCATGAGGCCGGGTTCGAAAATATCAATACGTTTATCCGTATCTTCAAAAAATATGAGGGCACGACGCCCGGAAGCATCAACAGCTGAGCTTGAAATATCGTCTCGGCGGGAAGGTTGACAAAACTTTCCCGCTTTTTTTGTGCGGTTTACAAATAGATTTGAAAAAAATAGTGATAGACAAAAAAATAGCGATGGCGAAAAATTGTAAATACAAAACAAAAATACATTGCATTAAAAACTAAAGATAGCAATTTTGACGGATTACTGTTAGGCTGAAAGCGTTGAAACCCCGAATTGTTCGGGATAACAAAAAATGGAGTGAAAAGAGGTACAAACATGAAGAAGATCATTTCCGCATTCCTCGCATGTGCAGTCATGGCGCTCTCGCTGGCCGGCTGCGGTGGAAGCGCAAGCTCTTCCGCGCCCGCGGCAGGCTCTGCTTCCAGCGCAGGCGGCAGCACCGCCGGGACGGCAACAACCGTATCCTGGTGGATGGACCCGCAAAACATGGCGTCCAATCAAGTGAAATCCTTTTCGGAACACAAGGGCTGGCAGCTCTATGAGAAAAATGTGGGCGTGGACATTGATTGGCAGGAGCCGGCCAGCGGCCAGTCTGCTGAGCAGTTCAACCTGATCGTGGCGACCAGCGACCTGCCCGACATTATGTATTACAGTTGGGCTACGTCTTATCCCGGCGGCCCGGATGCGGCGATCGCGGATGGGAAGATTGTGGCGTTGAACGATTACATTGAAGAATATGCCCCCAATTTTTCCGCATATCTGGACGCACATCCGGACGTCCGGCAGGAGATCACCACAGACTCCGGTAATATCTACTGCTTCCCTGGGGTTTATACCTATACGAGCCAGGACAGCGATGTGTGGCAGGGCACCATTGACCGTGAACCATATGAAGAAAGCTTCATCGGCCTGGTGGTCCGCAAGGACCTGCTGGATAAAGCGGGGCTGGATATTCCTGTCACGCTGGACGATTGGTATGAAGCGCTGGTGGCGTTTAAGGATATGGGCATCAAATATCCTCTTTCCTGCCAGGCCATGATGCTGACGATGGCTCAGTGCTTCTCTTCGGCTTACGATATCACGGTGCCGGTCGTGGGATATGACATCGGGAACACAGCATTTGCACTGAAGGACGACGGCTCCATCTTCTATGGCCCGGCACAGGACAGCTACAAGGAGTATCTTGCTTTTATGAACAAGCTCTATTCTGAAGGTCTGCTGGACCCGGATTTCATGGTGCAGGACCGTACGAACGTACAATCCAAGGTCATCAATGGTGAAGTGGGCGCTTGGGTTGAAATGATGCCTACCGGCCTGGGCAATCTGCGCCGCCAGGTGCTGGCTGACGACCCCAATTCTGAATTTTACCCTGTGGGCGTGCTGAACCCCGTGCTCGAAGAGGGGCAGCAGCTCGTCTACAAGCAGGGCAACGCTGCCTACATTGGTTCGGGCGCGGCCATCACCACTTCCTGTGAGGATATTGCCACCGCGTGTAGGGTACTGGATTACGGCTGGAGCGAGGAAGGCAACCGTATCCTGAACTGGGGCATCGAAGGCGAAAGCTATGAATTCGTGGACGGCTGGCCGAAGCTGACGGACAGCATCGTCAACAACGATCAGGGCATTGCCCCCAGCGAAGCGTTCGGCGTTTACCGCAACCTGAATGGCCCGTATCCGATGGATCACTCCCAGCGCTTGGAATCCAAACGTGATTATACGCTGCAGGAAGGCGAAGTAGACGAAAACCTGAAATCGCTTGATCTGTGGTCCTCCAGTGCGAACGGCACGGTCCGCGCCGGGCTGCCCTCCACGACGATGCTCACCGAGGAATCGGCGGAGTATGCCAATGCTTACAACGAGCTTTCCACCTATGCGGCAGAGATGTTCTCGAAGTTTGTTATGGGCAACGAATCTCTGGATAACTTTGCGAAATATCAGGACAACCTGAAGGCACTCGGCCTTGATACCGTGCTGCAGCTTCAGACAACAGCACTGGAACGTTACAACAGCCGTGTTCAATAAACCGCGGCATTGAATCAAAATCAAAAGCGCCCCCGGTCAAGGGGGCGCTCTTTCAGAAAGGAGGAAAGCCGATGAAAAAATCGCCGCTCATCCTGCAGACCATCAAAAAGGATATTTCCAAAAACAAATGGATCTATATCATGGCCATTCCGGTCATCGTGTTTTACATCTGCTTTTCTTATATTCCGATGGCGGGTATTCAAATCGCCTTTAAAGATTTCAATTTCGGCGCCGGTATCTGGGGCAGCCCCTGGGTAGGCTTCAAACATTTCATCAGCTTTTTTCAGGGGCCGTATGCCTGGCGTGTCATCCGCAATACTCTGTTGGTCAGCCTTTACACCATCGTCGTGTGCTTTCCTGCGCCGATCCTGTTTGCACTTTTGCTCAACGAGGCAAAAAACAAGTTGTTTAAGCGCACGATTCAGACAGTCAGCTATCTGCCGCACTTCATCTCGCTTGTGGTTATCTGCGGCTTGATCAAGGAATTCACGCAGAGCACCGGCTTGGTGAGCACACTGCTGGCTTTCTTCGGTGTGCCCCAGGAAACGATGCTGCTGGACCCGGAGCGTTTCCGCGCCGTATATGTGATCAGCGATCTGTGGCAGACCATCGGCTGGAACTCTATCATTTATCTGGCGGCGCTTTCCGGCGTGGACCCGACGCTGTACGACGCGGCCGCAGTGGATGGCGCCGGACGGTTCCGCCGTGTGCTCCATGTGACGCTGCCGTGCATCCTGCCCACGATCATCATTATGTTTATCCTGCGCGTGGGCCAGTTTATGACGGTAGGCTATGACAAGATACTGCTTTTGTACAACAGCAGCATTTACGAAACAGCAGACGTCATTTCCACATTCGTTTACCGCAAGGGCATCGTTGAATCGAATTTCAGCTTCAGCGCAGCCGTTGGCGTGTTCAACTCTCTGGTCAACTTTGTCCTTGTCGTTGTGGTGAACAAAATCAGCGCCAAGGTCAGCGAGACCAGCTTGTGGTAAGGAGGGGAAACGGCAATGGTTGAAAGAGAATCAGGCGCGAGCCGCCTGTTCAACATCCTGAATTATGTTTTTCTGGCGTTCATCGGCATCATCTGTCTGTATCCTTTTCTGTATGTGGTATTTGCTTCTTTCAGCGACCCGAATCAGTTCATCAAGCACGATTTTACGGTGCTTTGGGCTCCTGCGGGCTTTTCACTGGAAGCATACAAGCATGTGTTCACAGGTGAACTGGGTTCCGGCTATATGAACACGCTTATTTATGTTGTCGCCGGTACTGCCATCAGCATGCTGCTTACGTTTTTGGGCGCTTACGTGCTCAGCCGCAAGGGCTATCTGCTCAAGAAGCCGCTGACAATGGTTATCATGTTCACCATGTACTTCAACGGTGGCATGATACCGTTTTACCTGTGGATCAATCAGTTGGGCATGGTGGATACGCGTTGGGCGATATTGCTCCCGACGGCACTGAACACTTATAATATGATCGTGATGCGCACGGCGTTTGCCAGCGTACCCGAAAGCCTGATCGAAGCTGCGAAGCTGGACGGCGCGTCTGATTTCACCTGTTTGTTCCGCATCATTATCCCTCTGAGCAAGGCAACCGTAGCCGTGGTGCTGCTGTTCTATGCTGTGGCCCGCTGGAACGAATGGCTGCCCGCGACGATGTTCCTGCGCAGCCGCGAGCTATATCCGCTGCAGCTCTTCCTGCGTGAGATACTGCTCACAAGCTCTGCGGACGCCATCGTGAATACAGGCGGAGAGGCGACCAATGTAACGGCTCTGGCGGAGATTATTAAATATGCGACCATCGTGGTTTCCACACTGCCGATTCTTGTGGTATATCCGTTTGTACAGAAATACTTTGTTTCCGGCGTTATGATTGGAGGCGTAAAAGAATAATGGAATACTATTTTCGCAAAAAAGACGATTTGCCCAGTATCCCGGAACTTCCGGACCCCTTTGAAAAACCGGACGGAAGCCGTGTGATGACGCCTGAGGAATGGCCTGCCCAACGGGAATATCTCAAAGAACTGCTTGCCCATTACCTGTACGGACATATGCCTAAAGATTCCGGCGTAACAAAAGGCGAGGTCGTTTTCTCGCGTCCTGTCTACAACGGAAAGGCCGTGGCCGAAACAATAAAGCTCACGGCAGGACGGAAGGGCGAGGTCGTGTTTTATGCAGACCTGATCCGGCCGGTGAAAGAAGGCAGGGTCCCTGTTTTCACATGGAACCAGTTTACGGGCCGTCATGGTTCTCCGGCAGAAGAGGAGATCGTCTGCCGCAGAGGCTATGCCATTATGGAATTCGACAAGGAACAGCTCGCTCCGGACAACGGGGACGCCATTAACGGTGTTGTGGCGAAGGCTTTCCCGGAGTGCGACTGGGGCGCCATTGCCATGTGGGCCTGGGGACACAGCCGCCTGGTGGATTATCTGTTCACAACAGACTGGGCGGATACCGATAAGATCATCGCCACAGGACATTCCCGCGGCGGCAAGGTAGCGCTGTGCGCTGCAATTTACGACGAGCGCATCGCGCTGTGCGCACCCAACGGCTCCGGCTGCGGCGGGGCGGGTTGCTTCCGCTTTTTGGGCGGACGCTACGGCGAAGGCATTGGGCTGTGCGAAACGGCCGGCAGCATCAATGACATGCTGGGATACTGGTGGACGGACGCCTTTGGAGAATTCGGTGCGCGGCAAAAGCGTTATACGCGTTCCAATTTCCCGGTGGCCAAAAATCAGATGGAGTTTATGGCAAACTTTTCTCTGGACAAACTGGGAACACTGCAAGACGAGGACCGTCTGCCCTTTGATATGCACTTCGCAAAGGCGTTGATCGCGCCGCGCGCACTGATCACAACGGACGGCTTGGGCGATGTTTGGGCCAACACGTTCGGCACCCAGGTCACCTGGCGTGCCGCGCAGGAAGTGTTTGATTTTTTGGGTGTCCCCGAAAAAAATGCTCTGCATTTCCGAGAAGGAAAACACGAATTTCAGGCGGCGGATTGGATCGCCATTGTGGATTTCTGTGATGAGATGTTCTTCGGAAAGACGTCTGCGAACAATATCGTCAGCTTCCGGCCTGTGCAGCAGGCGGGAACGCCTATGGACGTCATGATGGAGCGCATGGACTGGAGAAAAACAAAGCTGCACTATACGTGGTCGAATCCCCTGGAAGATATGTAAAACACACCGCCGGCGAAATTCGGCAGACGTATATAACAGAACGGAAAGCTGTTTTAAAGGCAGCTTTCCGTTCTGCTCATTTTCTTTAGAAAATACGTACAAAAGGTTCCCGTATTCTGTGTATGTTCTGTCCGCAAAGTACCGCGTGCAGCATGAAAACGAAGCCGCGAACCTGCTTTTGGGCGAACGCAATGCTTGTTTTGCCGAAAAAGTCGAATTTTAAACATTCGCAATGTATTCTGCAATAATTAAATATGACGTTATATATTCTTCATGAAAAAGTGTGTTTATGTACCGCGCCGTGCGGCGGGGTAGCATCCACTACCGAAAATTTCCGCGCGCCGCAGATGACACCGTCCAAAGAGTCCGGATCGCTGGAGCAGTGGATGAGCTCCACAGTCTCGCCCTGTTCCTCAAGATGGGCCGCGATGCGCCGCAGCAGGGTAGATTTGCCGCAGCCTGGGCCGGCCTTCAAAAGGGCCGAGGTCTGTGTTTCCGCATCTTTTACAACTTGTGTGTAATAACTGGAAAAACCGGTGGGGGAAAGCGCTCCCAAAAAGAAATCCAATTCCTGCTGTTGCATATGCATACACCCCTTTAGTCCATAGTATGTAAATGCTGGGATTTTGACACAAAAACCCGCTGTTTTACAGCGGGTTTGCAGGATAATGCCTGCGCTTCGGTCAATCATAAGTGTGGGTGCACACGGCTTCGATTTTTTCGCGGATGGCGACATAGTCTGCGAAGCTCAGCGGCTTGTTGCCCGGGCTTCGGAGCAGCGCGGCGGGATGGAGTGTGGCGGTGAAGTAAACGCCGTTCTTTTCCACCCACTGGCCGTGCTCTTTCATGACGCTGTAATCCGGACGGATGATGCGCTGCGCGGCGATACGCCCCAGGCAGACGACGATTTTCGGCTTGATCAGCCGGAACTGCTCGCGCAGATAGGGGATGCATGCGTCCCATTCATTGGGCAGAGGGTCCCGGTTTTCAGGCGGGCGGCACTTGACGATATTTGTGATGAACACATTTTTTTCGCGGTCCAGGTGAATCGCTTTCAGGTATTGGTCCAGCAGCTGGCCGCTGCGCCCCACAAAGGGAAGGCCCTGCTCGTCCTCGTTGCGTCCCGGCGCCTCACCGATGAACAGAACTTCGGCGTTGGGGTTTCCCGTGCCGAACACGACGTGGGTGCGGGTGCAGCACAGATCGCACTTTTCGCACACAAGGCAGGTTTGCTTTAATTGCTCAAAATCCATTTTTAATCACCTTTTATTGCTTTATTCTTCTAATTATAGCACATACCCCTTGCGGTTTTAAATGCGGATTGCTAAAATAGTATTGTACCTGGAAGGAGGACTTATAATGAATATTCTTGTGGAAACTTCTGCCCGTCATGTGCATGTAACCGAGGCCGATCTGGAGACCCTGTTCGGCAAAGGATATCAGCTCACTGTGAAAAAAGAGCTTTCTCAGCCCGGCCAGTACGCGTCTAACGAGCGCGTGACGGTTGTCGGCCCGAAGAAGGAGCTTGCCAATGTTTCGATTCTCGGCCCGTGCCGCAGCGCCACGCAGGTGGAGCTGAGCATGACCGATGCGCGCTCCATTGGTATTGTCGCACCGGTGCGTGAATCCGGTGATGTGGCCGGGTCTGCCGGTTGCAAGCTTGTCGGTCCGGCAGGCGAGGTGGAGATCGGCGAGGGCGTTATCATTGCCAAGCGGCATATCCACATGACTCCGGCCGATGCAGCGGCCGCAGGCGTGGCGGACAAGGATATTGTCAAGGTCGTTACAGGCGGCAACGGCCGTAAGCTGGTGTTCGATGATGTGGTCATTCGTGTGAGCGAGAAATTCGCTACGGCTATGCATATCGATACCGACGAAAGCAATGCTGCGGGCGGCCCCAACAGCGGAGAGCTCATTAAATAAGAATGCCTGCGTGCAGGCGGGACGCGGCTTTTGCCGCGTCCCGCTTTTTTCTTGCATTCGGCTTGAAAATATAGTATAATATAACCCGAAACACCCGGAGGCGCGGCCGTGGCCACGCATGTCTGCAGTTCCGTATAAAGGCGAAGGTGCGGCGGCCGGGGAGCCGCATCAGAGAACAACCGGACAGGGCGAAGGTTTGTACTGTTCGGCATACAGAGGGCGGGCCCTGTGCGACGGGGCTCCATGAACCATGTCAGGCGGGGAACCGAGCAGCATTAAGTGGCCTGCCTTGTGCGCCGCAGGCAGCCTGTCCTCTGTATGCCGAGCCGTATAACGGGCGTTTAGCGCCGCGTCCTGTCCTGTTTTTTGCCGCATCTTCAAAAGGAGGCCGTGAATATGTACCGTGCGCTTTACCGTAAATGGCGTCCTGCAACATTTGAGGACGTTGTGGGCCAGGCGGGCATTACCACGGCGCTGAAGAACCAGATATTGCACGACAAAGTAGGACATGCCTACATTTTTACAGGCACGCGCGGCACCGGTAAAACGACCTGCGCCAAGATATTCGCCAAAGCAGTGAACTGTCAAAGCCGGAATGGTGCAGACCCTTGCGGACAATGCCCGGTATGTACGGGTATTGACGATGGCAGTGTGATGGACGTTGTGGAAATCGACGCCGCATCCAACAATGGCGTGGACAATATCCGGGATCTGCGGGATGAAACGGCTTACACGCCCAGTGTCTGCACATACAAAGTATATATTATCGACGAGGTGCACATGCTCTCCACAGCGGCGTTCAATGCGCTGCTCAAAATAATGGAGGAACCGCCCAGCCACGTTATTTTTATTTTGGCCACCACGGAGATCCACAAGGTGCCCGCGACGATTCTGTCCCGATGCCAACGCTATGATTTCACCCGCATTGCGCCTCAGGATATCGAGGGCCGTTTGCTGTATGTGGCCGGGCAGGAGAAAATCGAATTGACGCCGGATGCCGCCGGGCTGATCGCGCGGTTGGCCGACGGGGCGATGCGCGACGCGCTTTCCATTTTGGATACATGCGCAGGCGTGACGAACCAGGTGGATGCGGACGTTGTGCGCCGTATGGCGGGCGTGACTGATAAAAGCTACCTGTTTGATTTGGCCGGTGCCGTGGCAAGGAAGGATGCGGCGGGCGCGCTTCGCCTGGTGGCGGAGCTGCGGGAGAAATCCATCGATATCAAGCGCTTGTGCGATGAAATGATCCTGCATTACCGCAATCTGCTGCTTGCCGGAATGTCCGGCGGACAAGGTCTGCTGGTAGGTGTGAGCCCGGAAGAAGAGCGGAAGTATCTGGAGGCTGCGCCCAAAGTTCCTCAGAATGATGCGGTACGCGCCATCAAGATCTTATGCGGTGCGCTGGACAAGATGGGGAAGGGGACCGACGCGCGCATCGAGCTGGAAGTCGCGTTGTTCAAGCTGTGCGAGGATGCGCCGGATATCCAGACGGTTCATCCTGTTGTTTCGCAGCCCTTTGCTGCTGTGCCTGCCGCCCCGCAGCCGTTTGCGGCGGCTTCTGTCTCTGCGCCGGGAGCGCAGTTCAGTGCGGCAGCTGCTTCGGCTGCTGAAACTGCACCGGCGGTTGTGTCCTCTGCCCAAATGCCTGCTTCAGCCGCCGAAGCCAAACCTGTGGCTGTATCCTCTCCGCAGCAGGCACCGAAGAAGGAACCTTCCACGCCGAAGCCGGCGGCACCATCTCTGGCGCCGCCTCCGCCGTTGGCGGACGGTATGGTACAGGAGCCGTTTGCGGCATGGAAAAAAGTCGTTGCGGCGATGGAGGCCAAGGATCAGCTTTTGTTTGTCTATTTGCGCAATTCCAATGCATTTTATGATGGCAAGCGTGTATTGATCGACGGAAGCGACCTTTTCTTGGAGTATATGCGCAAAAATAACTATTCGGCAGACCTTATCAAAAAAACCATTGCCGAAGTGACGGGCACAAGATATGCCATCGGACCCTACAAGCGCAAAAGGCAGGAGGAAGAGGCCAGACAGAGTGCCGAAGATGTTCTAAGCCAGCTGGAACGGCAGGGTGTTGAAATAGTTTACGAAAACGAATGATATAAAGGAGAAATCGTAATGAAAGCAAGATTACCGCAGGGGTACGGCAAGCAGAGCCAGCAGCAGCTGATGCAGCAGGTGCAGCAGATGCAGGAGAATATGCGTCTGAAGCAGGAGGAACTGGAAAACACGGAGTACAGCGTCACCTCGGGCGGCGGCATGGTAGAACTGAAGATGACGGGCAAACATCAGGTGACAGGGCTGAAAATCAACCCGGATGTTGTTGAAAAAGATGACGTAGAAATGCTGGAAGACCTGATTGCTGCGGCGGTAAACGAAGCTGTGCGTGTGGTGGACGAAGCATCGGAAAAGGAAATGGGTGCGCTGACGGGCGGACTGAATATTCCTGGGCTGGGTCTGTAACGGGAAGAACGCAGAAGGAGCGAGAATCGCATTATGGGATATAACGCGGCGCCGCTGGAACGGCTGATCGAACAATTCGCCAAGCTGCCGGGCATCGGTCGGAAAGGCGCCACGCGCCTGGCGTATCAGGTGCTGAGTATGGATAAAGAAGAAGCTCTGGACTTTGCCCGCGCCATTGAAGAAGCCCATACGAAAATCCATCGCTGCAGAGTGTGCCAGAATTTTACAGAGGATGAGATCTGCGCCATCTGCACCGGAGAGGCGCGGGACCACAGCGTGATCTGTGTGGTGGAAAACCCGCGGGACGTGACGGCGTTTGAACGCACGCGGGAATATCGGGGGCTGTACCACGTGCTGCACGGGCTGATTTCTCCGATGGACGGTGTGGGCGCAGAACAGCTCTGCATCAAAGAGCTGTTGGCGCGTATTCAGGCAGGCGGTGTAAAAGAAATCATTATGGCGACCAATCCCACGGTGGAGGGGGAGGCGACAGCCATGTATGTGGCGAAGCTTGTCAAGCCTCTGGGTGTGAAAGCCACGCGGCTTGCCTATGGACTTCCCGTGGGCAGTAATCTGGAGTATGCCGATGAGGTAACACTGGGGCGTTCACTGGCAAACCGCGGCGAATTGTGACGTGTGCGGGCGAAGCACTTGACAAAGGGGCCGCAATCGGGTATTCTATTATCCCACGGCAGGAGGTGACAAAATGGCCGGACAGGAAAACAGCAAGTTGATCGCAGTGAACCGCAAGGCACGTCACGACTATTTTGTCATGGAAGCCATGGAGGCGGGCGTCGAGTTGGTGGGAACGGAAGTGAAAAGCATCCGTACCGGCGCAGTAAATCTGAAGGACTCATGGGTGGAGATCGATGGCGGTGAGCTGTATGTTTTGGGCATGCACATCAGCCCATATGAGAAAGGCAACATTTTTAACCGGGACCCGGTGCGTAAACGCAAGCTGCTGGTGCATAAACGGGAGATCAAACACCTGCAGGAGCAGCAGAAGCTGCAAGGATATACACTGATCCCCTTGCAGCTTTATTTCAAACGTGGTAAAGTAAAGTTGGAGCTTGGTGTGTGCAAAGGCAAAAAGCTCTATGACAAGAGAGCCGATATGGCGGCGCGGGAAGCAAAACGGGACATCGACCGCGCCATGAAAGAGCAGCGCCGTTAAGGCTGTCATCGAACAGCCTTTTATATGGGGATGTAAAGGTTTCGACGGGGAGAGGAAAGCGAAAGCAGCGGGTAGTGCTCGGGGGACGCACTTAAAACGCCTCCAAAAAAATAGCTAACAACAATAAATTAGCTGTCGCTGCCTAATTAAAGGCAGCTGTCTTGCCCGGCTTACCGCGCGCCGGGGTCAAGGCATCATTTAGCGGTGCACGTGAGCAGCATCAAGCTTTGTTTGCTGCCATGAACTGATGAAGCTACCGAAGCGGCGGCCCGTTTACCGGCCTGCCGATGGGGGAATCCTGTAGGTGAACTGCACCCGGAGATACTAGCGTGGACCTCTTTTCGGACACGGGTTCGATTCCCGTCATCTCCACCATAACTGGACACCAATTTTGACACAATGTGTATCAGAGCGGGTGTCCAGTTTCTTTTTGCAAAGTCCCTGCCATTTAACGAAAGCGGGCACTACGGCGGCCACTCCTTGGTTGCCGTAGTGCCTTTTTGTGTATAAACTTTTTAATTTTTAGAGCTGGATGTTGTGCATAATACGAACAGGTAGAATTATAAGGTCAACGCACTCCTTACGTCCTTTCTGCTCGATTATTCGTATTTGACTTCAATAACCGCTGAGTCACCGCCCAACAATCCCGCCAGTTTCTCCGCAGCCAAGTTAATATGCCCCAGTTTGGTGTAGTTCCAAGTGTTTGAGGAAAAAAACACCACAAGCTGATTACCGGAATACAGCACAATATCTCCCGGCTCGGTGGTCATCTGTACATCATTTCTGGAAAAACTCTGAGGCAGACTGCCCACTTGTTCAAAGCCGCCGTAAATCGTAGTGTTTACTGTAATTGTTCCGTTTTGGGCATAGACGAGCAATTCCTCAACTGTTTCATTATCCTCCCACGAGACATCCAACGCCATACCATTTACGATCATCGTGAGTTCTTTTTCCTGTGGCTCGGGCCCAGGCAGAGTGGTGCTTTTCTCAGATCGCGTAGTTCTCGGCTTGGCGGTGATTTCTGCATGCGACGATATACTGTCTGGAACATACCGCTGCTCAGAGCAGCTGCAGAGCAGCGATACAGTCGCTAACAGCAGACAAAGAAAAATCCGTTCTTTCATTTAAGATATTCCTCAAAAAAACTTTTCAGTTTTTCAAAGGGGATTGCAGTCGGGCTGTCATAGAGGTCAACGTGGTTTGCACCCGGAATGATCATCAATTCCTTGTTGTCTCCGGTCAGCTTTTCATATGCACCCTCGCTGAAATAACGGGAGTGCGCCTTTTCTCCATGCACCAGTAGGACGGCAGACCGAATTTCGCTGGAATACTGCAAAATCGGCATATTTATAAAGGGAAGAGAAGAAGTGACATTCCAGCCACTGCCCGAATTGAGAGAGCGAGGATGGTAGCCGCGCCGGGTCTTATAATAGCTATGGTAATCCTTCACAAACTGCGGTGCATCCTCCGGCAGTGGGGCGACCACGCCGCCGGCAAGAGCGTAGCTGCCGTTTTTGTAGTCCTCGGTGCGCTGGATGTTCATCGCCTGTTTCTTTGCGTAACGGGCATCGGCGGTGTTTTCGCTGTCAAAATATCCATTGGCGCTCACACGAGCCATATCATACATGGTCATGGCAGCGGTTGCCTTAATGCGGGTATCCATAGCAGCGGCATTGACTGCCATGCCGCCCCAGCCGCAAATGCCGATGATACCGATGCGGTCGGGGTCAACATTTTCCTGCACGGACAGAAAATCCACCGCGGCACAGAAATCTTCCGTGTTGATGTCCGGGGATGCCACATAACGGGGACTGCCGCCGCTTTCGCCGGTAAAGGACGGGTCAAAGGCGATGGTCAAGAATCCAAACTCCGCCTGTCTGAGCATACAGCCCGGAAGACTGCTCCTTCACCGCGCCGAAAGGACCGCTGACCGCAATGGCTGAGAGCTTTCCGGCAGCATTTTTTGGCGTATACATATCCGCCGCCAGCGTGATGCCATAGCGATTATGGAAGGTGATTTTCTGATGGTCTACTTTGTTGCTTTTGGGAAAGACCTTATCCCATTCTTGGGTCAATTCTAAATTTTCCACGTTTATACCTCCTTGCCTGACTGATAAGCCTGTTCCAGTGCAGGATGTCCGGCAATATCGCCAACGCTGCTGACACCGCCTGCAAAGATGGTTTCTGCCAATTCACAGCGGTCAAAGCAGTCTACCCAGCCTTGTATCGCCTTGACAGTGCCCTCTACCGTCGCTGCTTCATTCTCCGCCGCCGTTGCCAGAAGATAAGCTTTTGTAAAAGCATAGTCCGTACCGAACAGCGGATTGGCACGATCCAGCATGGTTTTAAACTGGCCGCTGACGCTGTAGTAATAGATCGGGGTGGCAAACACCAGCACAGTCGTCTTTAATTACACAATGGCCGGCCTTGAGACAGGCCAGACAGCCTTTGCAGAACCCAATCTGCTTTTCACGAAGCCAAACTGTTTCTACATGGTTTCCGGCATCCTGTGCGCCTTTTGCAAAAGATGCTGCCAGTGTTTCGGAATTGCCGCCTTTACGAGGACTGGAAGAAATAATCAAAACATTTTTACGCATCGAAAAATCTCCTTTTTCCATTGCATCGGTTTTGCATTTCTGCTATAGTTATGGTAATACATAAACCTGACTTTAGGTCAAGATGGATTTGAAAATTTATTTGTAATTTTTTCAGGAGAGCGTATGTATACGATTGGACAAGTTTCAGAAATGTTCGGTTTGCCCATTTCTACCTTGCGTTATTACGATAAACAGGGACTTTTTCCGGAGATGGAGCGAGTATCGGGCATCCGCAAATTTAGTGATACCGAACTTGAAGCATTGAGGGTTATTGAGTGTTTGAAAAAGTCCGGACTGGAAATCAAGGATATTAAGCAATTTATGGACTGGTGCGTGAAAGGTGCATCCACCTACTCCCAGAGAAAGGCACTCTTTGAAAAGCAAAGGGAAACACTGGAGGCGGAAATTGCCCATATGAACCAAGTGTTGGATATGCTGAAATTCAAGTGCTGGTACTATGGGCAGGCATCGCAGGATGGCAGCGAAGATCGGGTGCGGAGCATGATTCCTAACGGTTTGCCGGAGGATGTACGGAAAGCATACGAGAATGCACACCATGATTAAAAACAAACAATTAAAAGAAGCACATACCGTTTGACCCTTGCACACAAGGTTGGAGAGGTTCACATTTGGTGTCAAAAAGAGTCTTTGTTTTTTCACGTGAATCCGAACTTGTGCCGATTGGCGATGGGTTCGGATTGGTTTATTAACGAAGAAAAACTTTTATAGAGTTTACACTATTGAAGTTCAAGCAAAGCTTTCCATAACGGATGGTGCCGCATACCCATAAATGAAAGACATCCTCCGTATTGCTGGAAACCAATAAGCGGCCGCCGGAATGATTCCGGCGGCCGCTTATTAAATGGTTTTCCCATGTGCTTTCACGCGCTTTTAGTCCAACACAATGGCATGGACGGCTTCGATCAGATCGACTGCGCTGGTACGCGTCACCAGCGACACCGGCGCACCGTCAACCACCGCAAGGCAGTGAGAGCCGTCGTAGCGATACAGTTTAATCTGAACTTCCGGATGATTTTCATTATCCAGATAAACCGTCAGGCCAATCTCTTCTTGCTGCGAGGGCTGCTCGGACGTAAAGCTTTCCGCAACCAAGCCTTCCAGAGCGCTCTGGAACATGGCGATATCCAACTCTTCCTCGCCATAGAAATATGTGCGATCGTTGCCTTTTTTTTCGGAAGCAATGGTATACTCCGCACCATCAAGAGAAATGTCGATTTGCTCGATGTCTGCAAAGTCTGCGCTGAGCACCTCAAGATGACGAAGAGAGTTGTACGCCGCGGCTGTCAGCGCTTTGTAATCCGCTGCAGATATCTGATAGACGATCTGCGATTCCCCAACCCGCGCGTAAGCCGTAATCTCTTCCTCTTTGCGGTCTGTCTCTCCGTTTTCGACGCTGCTCTCCGCTTCGGTTGTCTCATCCGCTTCGGCCGCAGTCTTTTCATCAGGAGCCCGGCTAATATTCAGCACAAAGGCATCGGAAAAGCTCTCGCCATCTTCGTCTTCCGAAGTGTAGTTCAGCGAAATTGTCAGTTCCGGTGAATCCAGCCCATAGGACTGCAGCTCTTCCTCCGTTGCGTTATAGGTGACATAATCCGTCAGAACCGCGTCGGTTATGCTGTCCAGATAGCTCTGCACGCGTTCGGTGTCCAACGGCAGCATTTCGCCGCCTATTTGGGCAAAATAAACATCATCGGCACAATAGGTGTTATCGCTGCCCTCCTCATAAACGATACTGTATGTTTCATCTCCGGAAAATTGGATCGAAGCCACGGCATCGAAGCGGGGGACATCATCGTGGTCGATCATGTCGCTGAGCACTGCGTCGAACTGATCCAGCGGGTCGTTTTGCACCAGATAGACATTTCCATCTCCGATTGAAACGTACCGCTCGGAATCCATGCTGCTGTAATCGCCCAACTGCACCTCATATTCCTGTTCATCGGTGGAAAACCGGATGGTGCAAACCGGGACATCCAGCCCGTATTGACCGTAATCTTGAACATTCTCAATAATAAAGGACGCGCCGAATTCCTCAAACTGCGCCAGCAGTCCATTTATCTTTTCCTCACTTACAGGAAACGCTTCATCTTCATCGTAAAGCCATACTTCTTCCTTGTGAAAAGAGAGGGATTCCTCCTGATACTCCCACGACAGCGATGTTACTGTGTCGCTGGGAACCTTCAAAATGATTTCATCGCTGTTTTTGATCTGCTCCTGATGTTCTTCGAATCGGAGTACACCGAAGGTTGCGATGCAGGCGACGGCCAGAACGCCCAGCAGCAGATACAGCCTTTTATACCGTTTCATTCTGTTTTTTCCTCCTTGTCAATACCACGCAGATGCCGATTCCCAGATACAAAAGCGGGAACACGCCGATCATCATCACCTTCAGCAAAGAGGACGTGGACGCGCTGATCGTCAGATAATTGTAATTCAGCGACTTGCTTCGAATCGCCATGGCTTCGCTCTCGCCGACCAGAGATGACAACGCGTTCATGGCCATGTCTCCGTTGGCCCCAGAGGAATAGGCATTGTACATATCCTCAAGGAAGCTCGACGAGGCGAACCAGACGATTTTCCCGCCGCTGTTGGCCTCGACCGAGAGTGCAACAGAGAATGGACCGTCAATGTCGTCCTCCTCTTTTTCATAGGTGGAAAGGCTGTATCCTGCAATTTTGCTGAAGGCTGCGTCTGAGGTCGTGAGCAGCTCTGTCACAGTCCCATTTCCGGAAGAGCCGGTGCTCTTCATCCCTTGGGAAATCGGCATGATGGGAAAATAGTTTTCTTCAATCAGAGAGTCTGTAATGTCACTACCGGCCATATCCGGAAGCAGTACATAAGGCGCCTGAAACGCATAGTGTTCCCGGTCCGCCTCAATTACTACGCCGTCGCTGGCCTCTACGCCATATGCCTCCAGCAGACCGTACAGATTTTTCAGCGTCCCTTCCTCTGTGGGCCCTGCCATGACAAGCAGCTTTCCACCGTCTGTCACATAGTTGGCCAGCATTTTCTGTTCTTCCTCGGAAATATCGCTGGTGGGTGCGTAAATCAGCACACAGTCCGCTTCCTCCGGCACGGAATCTACCGTCAACAGTGAAAAGCTGCTGACCTCAATGTTCTCCTTTTCAATTTGTTCACTGAATGTAGCCGGAAGCTCTGCTTCGCCGTGCCCCTCCAGCATATACAACTGCGGCAGTTCCTCGCTGACCACATAATCAATGGCTGAGGTAATGGCGCCTTCGCCGTCAAAGGAGGTGTTGTAGGAATAGGAATACACATCTGCTTCTTGGATATAGATATCGTCATAGCCGATAAACCGGCTGCGGTCTCCGCATTCCACAATCAAGCTGTTGTTTTGAACGGTTTCGTTTGTATACTGTTCCGTGAAGGTCGGGAAAACGTCCGGGTTTTTCTTTACGACCTTGATATGCCCGGAAAGGGTTTCGTACTTGCTGAGCAGGTTTTCAATGATGTCGTCCTCTTTTCCGGATTGAACGATCCAGTAAATCGTCACGTCCTGCTCCAGTGCGTTCACAACTACCTTTGTGTTGCTTGTAACGGAGTACAATTTCGTAGAGCTGATGTCGTATTTTGTCATTGCGGAGGGCAGGGCAGAAGCAAAGACATTTGCCACGACCAAAAGTGCCAGCACTACGGCAGAGATTATCAGCGAGTACGAGCCGCCGCGAAAGGCGTTGTAACTTGGCGGATTTTTCTTTAGCAGGTTCATCTTTTTCATCAGTTATACCTCCGTTTCTCAAGCGATTGCACAGACAGAAACAGGAAGAATACAATAACCGACAGAAAATATACGATGGCCGTCATGTCAAACACTCCGTTGACAAAGGTGTAAAAACGCTCAAACAGCGACAGCTTTTCCATAATGCGCGGCAGCAAACCCTCAAATTTAGAGCTGTCGATAAAGCAGACCGCCGCAATTGCCAGGAGCAGAATAAAACTGAACGCATAGGCGAGGTTATCGTTTTTTGTCAAATATCGGATTACCGCCCCCAAAGCCAGAACAATAACGCCCAGAGCAATCACAGAGCCGGTTGCCGTGGAAGAGACGTACTCTGAAAGGCTGACACTGTAATAATTCAGCAAAATTACAGCAATGCCGATGCCCGCGGCAAAGCCCTGGTTTTCTGTAAGGGAAGAAATAAACACGCCCACTGCAATCAGCGCGGCGCCCAGAACAAAAAAGGCAAAAACAGAACCATAGGATGTCAATAGATAAACGTCGCCGAACTGCGAGAAAATCAGCGGGTAAATACAGATGATGCACAGAGGGATAAGATAGACCGTGAGCAGTGCCAGATATTTCCCGATGACTACCTGTGTGGTGGTGATGGGCAGGGAATACAGGAGCTGATCTGTTTTCTGCTTGCGCTCCTCCGCGATGACGCGCATCGTCAGGATTGGGACGATGACCACAAAGACGAGACAGCCGAAGCTGAGAACATATTCAAAGTTGCTCACGGCTGCCTGAAGATTATACATCATGGCGCCGATCCCAACAAAAGCCAACAGAAATGCGCCGAACACATAGGCGGTCAGCGAATGGAAATACGCCCGCAATTCATGCTTCAATACCGCAGTCATTTACTCATTCCCTCACTTTCTCCCGCTTTAGCTGTTTGGGCGCGTCCTTCAGACGGCTGTTTTTCTCCGTCGTTCTCTGTCAGCTCGATAAACACGTCCTCCAGATTCGCTTTTTTCAGCGACATCTCAAGCAGTGCATTCTGCGGCGCTCGGCGGCCACCGGTGCGGTCATCAGCGGCCGCCTTGCGACGCAGCGGCCACCCGTAATTAGGTGGTCATTTTAGGTTTAATCACCACGGTGTAGTGCTTGGTTGCACGCTTCAAGATAGCGTTGGCGGAGACCTCGTCATTCAGAATCATGGAGCTCCAGCTTGCCGGTTCCCGTTGCGAGCAGATAATGGTGCTGAGATTAATCTCGCATCGCTTCTCCAAAATTTCAAAGAGGATTTTCACCTCACGCTCGTCGGTAATGGTATGTAACAGGAAATCGTCCAGGATGAGCAGAGCGGCTCCACAAATCCTTTTCAGGCGCTTCTGGTACTTCGAGTAGTCCTGCTGCTGCTGTGTTCGGCGGCAATAGGCATGGTGCTGAATCAATATGTTCTGCCTGTACCGGCCATCAATTTTTTGCTTATTGGTATGGCGTTTTCGACGGTGTTTGCAAATATGATTTCAGAAAAACAGCTTGCAGAAATCATGAAAGTGATGGACCCTGTAATCGGAATAAGCCTGATCATCGCGATACTGAATCTGGGGGCGCCGCTGGACTACCATTTGATTTTCGGAGCAGGCCTTTATACCGCCATCTATATCACGGCCCGGGCGATAGGCAAATACAGCGGTGCATATTTGGGCGCATCCGTCACGCATGCGCCGCAGACAGTCAAAAAATTTTTAGGGTTTACGTTGCTGCCACATTCGGGAGTATCGCTGGTGTTTACCGGCATCGCGGTCTCTGTACTGAACGGCCCGGCGCCGGAGTGTGCTTCTATCATTCAAGGAACGATTGCAGCCGCAGCGGTTATCAATGAAATCATCGCTGTTTTTATGGCAAAGAAAGGCTTTGAATGGGCAGGAGAACTGCATCAGGCGGAAAGGAATCCGTGATATGACGCAAAGGGAACGGCAGGAGCATGCAAAAAAGACGATTTTTCAGGCGGCGCTGGCGGAATTTGGCGCGCAACCATACGATACCGTGACGATGGACCGGATCTGTTCGCGCCACGGGATCTCGAAAGGGATGATGTATCATTATTTTTCCAGCAAGGATGAATTGTTTCTTCTTTGCGTTAAAGAATTGTTTCAATCACTGCAGGTGTATATCCAGGAAGAATCGACGCAAATACAAAAAGAAAACAGTCATGCCGCTATCCGTCAATATTTCATGCTTCGCGAGCGCTTCTTTGCGCGGGAGCCCGCATGGGAAGTGATTTTTGAGAGTGCGATGGTACATATGCCGGAGCACTTGAGAGCGGATATTCTGGAACTGCGGCGTCCCGTGCGTGAAATGAACCGGCGTTTCCTGCAAGAGGTGATTGCCGAAATGTCTTTGCGTCCCGCTGTAAAAGCAGAACATGCAGCCCGTTATTTGGAAAGCCTGGAGTGTGTGTTCCGCCGGATACTGGAGCAGTATTGCGCAAAAGATGACCCCAAAGATGCTCGCTCTATGCTGGCGGCTGCCGAAGAAGTTCTGGACATGCTGCTTCTGGGCATATTGAAAAGGTGAGAAGTGTTTTCTTGCAAAAAAACGGATATTCAGCAATTTTTCACTTTACTATGATAGCGTAATATAGTATAATGAATCTCGCCGCAGTGAACTGTGGTATGAGAGGAGTTTGAAAGCGTATGAAAAAGATTTTCGGCCTTATTTTGAGCGCGGCAGTTTTGGGTACTGTACTGACTGCCTGCGGCGGTTCCGGCGCGGGCGTGTCTTTCTCCGGCGCTGCCGGCGCATCTGAACCAGCTTCGGTTTCGGGGAGTGCGGTGAACAGCAGCGTATATGGCACCACACTCGCGGATATTCAGGCAAAAGGCGAACTTGTCATCGGTCTGGATGATACATTCGCTCCCATGGGCTTCCGGGACGAAAGCGGAAACCTTGTTGGTTTCGACATTGACCTTGCTACGGCAGTGTGCGAAGAATTGGGTGTAAAGGCGACATTCCAGCCTATTGATTGGGATGCGAAGGAAATGGAGCTTTCTTCCGGAAATATCGATTGCATCTGGAATGGAATGTCCATCACGCCGGAACGTGAGGAAGCGATGAGCCTATCCCAGGCATATCTGAACAACAAAATCGTCATTATGACGAAGGAAGGCGTTACAGTATCTGCCAAAGAGGATCTTGCGAATTATAACATCGGCATCCAGGCCGGCAGCGCAGCGCTTGAAGCGGTAACGAACGATGCCGTTTACGCGTCCATTCAGGACAAAATTACGGAGTATCCTACTTATGATGAAGTGATTTTGGATGTGCAGGCGGGCCGTCTGGACTGCATGATCATCGATGAAGTATACGGCGGTTACAAAAACGCCAAGCTGGGGAGCATTTTTGCCGTCTCGGAAGTGGACTTTGGAGACGATTTGTATGCGATCGGATTCCGTAAGGGTGACGCTGAACTGACGCAGGCCGTCAACGACGCTATTAACGCTTTGATTGAAAGCGGAAAAGCAGCGGAGATCAGCGAAGCCTGGTTCGGCGCGGATATCGTCGTCAAAGGCTAAAATGTGAACAGCGCGGACGGGGCCGCCCCGCCCGCGCTTTTTGCGGGGCGCCACAGAGAACTGCAAAAAGGGGAGCGAAGATGAATCTTGAATATATTCAGGCGATTTTGCCGGCACTGTTGAAAGGAACGTGGCAGACGCTTCAGGTGTTCTTCCTGACGTTGGTCTTATCACTGCCTTTGGGTCTTCCGTTTGCCCTGGGATCGATTTCACGCTTCTTTCCGGTGCGTTTTTTGTCAAAGGCATATATTTGGGTGTTCCGCGGCACGCCGCTGATGCTTCAGCTGTTCTTTGTGTATTACGGGCTCCCCATTATGTTCGGGCCCGCGTTCCGGATGGAAAATACCGTAGCCGCTGTACTTACATTCACGATGAATTATGCGGCATATTTTGCAGAGATCTATCGGGCCGGTGTGCAGTCTATCGACCACGGCCAGCACGAAGCGGCCAAGACGCTCGGCTTCAGCCGCTGGCAAACCATGCGCATCATTATCATCCCTCAGACCATCGCCCGTGTAATTCCGCCTGTGAGCAACGAGGTCATCACGCTCATCAAGGATACGGCCCTAGTGACGGCAATTGGTGTGGGAGAATTGCTGAAAGCGGCCAAGGACGCCAACAACCGGGATGTAAATCCTACGGCATTTTTTATTGCTGCCGTGATTTATCTGGCGATCACCTTTTTGCTCACGCTGCTTTCGCAGTGGTGTGAAAAGCGGTTTTCCCGCCATGAGAGGAAGGAGGCGTGAGATATGGCGATTTTGTCGATCGAGCATGTCAGCAAACGGTTTGGTTCATTTACAGCGCTGGACGATGTTTCCCTTCAGGTGGAGCAAGGGGAAGCGGTGGCGATCATCGGTTCGTCCGGCAGCGGCAAAAGCACATTGCTGCGCTGTGTGAACAATTTGGAACGCGTTTCTGCCGGCCGCATCGTCATTGATGGGGATGTGCTGGTGGACACAGTGAAAGGCACGGCGAAATATCCCCCCGAAAAAGAAGTGCGGCGTATCTGCACCAAAACAGGAATGGTGTTCCAGCATTTTAACCTTTTCCCGCATCTGACATGTCTGGAGAATATCACCGTCGCGCCGCTGCGTATTCTCAAGCGGGACAAGGCGGCAGTTCTGGCGGAAGCCATGGAACTTTTGGATGTTGTGGGGCTTCGAAATAAAGCGGACAATTATCCTGCACAGCTTTCCGGCGGACAGAAGCAGCGCATTGCGATTGCTCGGGCGCTGGCAATGAATCCGCAGATCATGTTGTTTGATGAACCGACAAGCGCTCTGGACCCTGAGACGACCAACGAAGTAATTGTCACGATACAGAAGCTGGTGGCGCGCGCGGTTACAATGTTGATCGTAACGCATGATATGCGTTTTGCAAGAGATTCCGCCAGCCGCGTTCTCTTTATGGACGAAGGAAAGATACTGGAGGAGAACACTCCTGAAAAGTTGTTCGAATGCCCTGAAAGCCCGCGGCTGCGTGCATTTTTACAGTCTATCCATTAAAAAGCGCAAAAGCAACCAGGTGCTTTCGCATCTGGTTGCTTTTGCGCTGTAATGTCTATTGGCTTTACAAGTCGATTACAATCGTGAAAACACATAGCGGCTGGAGGTCGACAGCTCCGGAGAAAAACAATATCCGTCTTCTTCGAAAAGGCTCAGCTGTTCCGGCGCTGTCAAGCGTTTTTTCACGATGAAGCGTGCCATTTTGCCGCGTGCCATTTTTGCATGGGTCGCCGGCATGCACCATTTTCCGTGTTTGAATTCCAGAAAATCACAGGTGATAAAAACATCCTGTGCGCGAAGATATCGGGAAACTGCTTTCGAATACTCGGCAGAAGAAAGATTGATAACAGGGGCGCCGGCCTGAAAAACGGCATCATGCAGCATGCTGCCCCAAAATTCATACATTATTTTGCCGCAGCAGCGAAAACTGCTTTCAAAATCGAGACGATGCGGAAGAATGTTATCCAATGGGCGCAGCACGCCATAGAAAGCACTCAGGATGCGAAGAGTATCCTGAGCGAAGGTGAGATCCTCCCGGGAGAGCGTTGCGGCATCAAGAGCGCTGTAAGAAAGTCCGTGGTAGCTGAGGAGCGCGGGAGAGCCGGGGATAGACGCATTCCAGTCTTGGATATCCGTAAATGCGCGCAGCGCAAGCTGTGGGTTGACCTTCAGAACGCTCTCCAGTTGAAACGGCGCATAACGCTTCATCGATGCTGCGAGGGTTTCGGTCTGCTGCAAAAACATAGGGCGCGTAGCAGGCGGCGGAGTGGGCACACGGTGCATGTTTTTGGCGGGAGAAAGGATCACGAGCATTTCGTGCAGCCTCCTTCTGGCAATATAAGATTAGTATAACATCTTGGGGATGTTTTTTTCAAAGCCTGTTTATTTTGAACGGGTTTGATGCTATACTGTAACAAACAACAAAACTATGGATAAACAGGAAGAAATCTTATTATGCCAAAGGAAAAATTTAAGACTGTATACGTCTGCACCTCCTGCGGAGAAGCAAGCCCCAGATGGATGGGACGCTGCCCCTCTTGCGGGGAATGGAACACAATGGTGGAAGACATCGTAAAAGAAACGAAAGGGAAGGGCGTATCTGCTCCGGCGACAGGAAACGCGGCTATCATCGCCAGCAGGCTTAAGGACATCAGCACCACGGAAGAGCACAGCCGCATCATCACCGGAATCAGTGAACTGGACCGCGTGTTGGGCGGCGGTATTGTTTTGGGAAGCGTCGTGCTGTTGGGCGGCGAACCGGGCGCAGGAAAGTCCACGCTTCTTCTGCAATTATGCGGGGCGATCTCCAGGCAAGTGGATGTACTTTACATCACGGGAGAGGAATCTACAAGGCAAATTAAGCTGCGGGCAACACGCCTGCGGGTAGAAGAAGAAAATATCATGCTGGCGGCGGAGACCGATATCGGTTCAATTTGCGATTTGGTTGAACAAACAAAACCCGGCATTGTCGTTATTGATTCTATCCAGACGATGCACTGTGCGGAGATATCATCCTCGGCAGGAAGCGTGTCGCAGGTCAAGGAGTGCACGGCGCGGCTGCTTACCGTGGCAAAAACGCTGGAAATTCCCACATTTATTGTGGGCCATGTCAATAAGGACGGCGCAATTGCCGGGCCGAAAGTAATGGAGCATATTGTTGACACCGTGCTTTATTTTGAAGGAGATAAAATGCTGCCGTACCGCGTGCTTCGTGCTGCTAAAAACCGCTATGGGAGCACCAATGAGATCGGCATGTTCGACATGACGGGCACCGGGCTGAAAGTGATTGAAAATCCTTCCAAGCTGCTGCTGGAAGGGCGCCCGATTGGCGTAAGCGGCAATTGTGTTGCATGCACGATGGAAGGAACGCGTCCTATTTTGTCGGAGATTCAGGCGCTGGTAACCAAAACAGGCTTTGGCACGCCGCGCCGCGCCGCATCCGGGTTTGATTTCAACCGGATGAACCTATTGTTGGCCGTGCTGGAAAAGCGGGCAGGATATTTTCTGGGTAATTTGGACGTTTATATCAATATTGTAGGCGGCCTGGAACTGGACGAAACTGCATGCGATCTGTCGGTTTGCCTGGCGGTCGTATCCAGCCTGATGGACAAACCTGTACCGGACGATATGATTGCAATTGGTGAAGTCGGGCTTGGCGGTGAGGTGCGAAACGTAACAAATCTAGAATATCGTCTTCGAGAATCGCAGCGTATGGGATTTGTACGTGCGGTCGTGCCCAAGCACAGCCTTGCACAAATCGATCCGAAGGAATTCAATACAATGGAATTGCTGGGTGTAACGTATGTGAAGCAAGCGATTCAGCTATTGTAGACGATTCAATGCAGTTATGGATTAATCTAAAAAGGGAGGGACGACAAAGGGAGGGACGACGAATCTTAATCTTGAAAAACCCCTGAATTTCAGCGAAGGGAGGAACATATCCGTTAGGAATGAGGAATAGGAGCAATTTCGCTAAATTAAAATTTAGCGAAATTAAGGGTGGTTGCATAATCCGTATTCCTGGTTTCAAACGATATGGATTTTTTTGAGCACCTATATTGATCCTCGCCATCCCAACAAACATGGCGACTATAAAGATTGTCCGGAGCTTGTCGTACGTTATCTGTACGACAGTGAAACCATCCGCGGCCTTTCGCCGCGTACAGTGAACGGATATTACATTGATTTGCGCACCTTTTTTCGTTTTTTAATGCAGGCACACGGGCTTGTCCCGGCAGATGTGCCTCCAGATGAAATCGACATCCGCCGCGTGGATTTGGATACGATCAAAAGCGTCACGACCAGCGATATCTACGAATTTCTGCATTATGTCACGCAGGAGCGTGATAACGCTCCTGCGACTCGCGCACGCAAGCTTTCCAGCCTGAAAGGATTTTATAAGTATCTGTGCAATAAAATGAAGGTTTTGGAAATAAATCCCACCGATGGCGTGGAAACGCCGGCATTGAAAAAACGTCTGCCCAAGTACTTATCACTGAATGAAGGCGTCGAACTGCTGAAAAATGTGCAGTCCGACTTTTACGAACGCGATTATTGTATCCTAACGCTGTTTTTGAATTGCGGGATGCGTTTGAGTGAACTGGTTAATATCAATATTACCGATATTCATGATGACGGCACGATCCGGATCGTCGGGAAAGGCAATAAAGAGCGGCTCGTTTATTTGAACGATGCGTGTAATACTGCACTGCGCCGCCTGTGCGACGAGCGCGCCAAACTGCCGAATTTGCAGGACAAAAAAGCTCTTTTTGTTTCCAAGCATACCGGGAAGCGCCTTTCCGCGCGGCGTATCCAGCAAATTGTGGACAACTGTCTGAAAGCGGCGGGTTTGTCTGGAAAAGGATATTCCGTTCACAAATTGCGGCACACGGCGGCGACGCTGATGTATCAGGAAGGCCATGTGGATATGCTCGCCCTCAAGGAGATTTTGGGCCACGCGCATGTATCCACAACAGAAATCTATACCCACATGGGGACGGCACAGCTTCGGCAGGCAGCCCAGGCGTCTCCTTTTGCAAAGCTCGATTTTGAAAAAGCGCCTGAACAGCCGGTAAAGGCTGCAGCGCTGCCTAAGCATTCGGATGACGAACTCTGAACGCCGTTTTCCCTGTCCCCTCCTCCTTATGGCGGTTAAGGTGCATCGGTTAGGATTTTATTTCAAGAAAACGGGAGCGAATATTACGGAAAGAAGCCCTTCCAAGATTGCCGCAAGCAGCATACCGAGAGAGGAAACAACAAAAATCCGCAGGCAACGGCTGATTTTGGTGCCCGCTCCGGTTGCCTGTTCCAGAAAATTCAGCCGGAACAGGCTTGTGGAAGTATCCAGTGCAGCGTCTGTAAATAAAACCAGAAATACGGATTGCAGGATAGCCGGAAGCCAGAAAAGGATCAGATTGGCCAATAGACCCCTCATCCCCATAGAGGCATACAGGTAGGCGGATACACATCCGATAGAAATACCGCGCAGTACGGGCACACAGGCAAGCACCGGCGCGCCGATACAGGACAGGCTGAAAAAAAGCACGACGGCCTGTAATATCATAGCCGACAAAAAGGATACCGACATTGCCGCGGAAAAGCTGCCGGTATTGTGCCCGGCAAGATATTGTTCTGCAAAATAAGACAGGTATACATTTTGTTGGGAGGCATGCTGCCAGAAGCTGCCGCAGAGCACTCCGGCCAGCAGAGCCAATGCCAGACCGACGGCCTGCAAATGAAACGAATGGCGGCTTCTTTCTGCCTTCGCCCGAAATGGCATGTGCAGACGAGTAAACCTTGGCTTTATAAAACCCCGCATTTTAACACTCCTCTTTGCTGTACAAGCTTTGTACAGGATATGAGTGAAATGCGGGGTTTATTCGTTTACGGACGGGCTTTTTCAATGGATGCGGCGGCGTTCACGGAGGGCGATGCCCAAATATCCTCCGATAGCGCCCGCAGACATCATTGCAACGCCTTTCACGGCGGACAGAGACGTGAATTCGGTCTGCCCCTGCGCCAAGGCTGCGATCCAGAGCGCCACAAAAAACATTGCCCCCATGAGCAGACCGTACAGCATCCCCTTTTCTCCGTGCAGTGCCGCAAAAACAAGCCCGGCGGGCAGCATTGCGAACGAAACCGCCACGGTGGAGAGAGGCAAAAGCAGATGCGGCGGAATATCCACCTTGCAGCAAACGGCTGCGACCAGCCCAAACAGGATGAATGCCGACGCGAGGCCGCTCACCATTCCGGCCAGGGCATGTGCCGCAAGGCGCGGCGCACCGCGTTCGGCACTCATTTTGCGTTTTTGCATAAAACAACACCCCCATGTTCCTATCAAAAGGTATGCATGGAGGTGTCTGTTCATTCCGGATTTATTTGCTGGCGCTGCTGTCCGCCGGGGTATCCAGCGAAAGCTTCTCGACGTCCTGAATCGCCCAGCGTTTGAAGCGCATTTTCACACGGTCGGACCCCGTCTCCAGCACAAAGGTATCCTCCTTGATGCTGGCAACGCGGCCAACAATGCCGCCGATGGTGGTAATACCGTCGCCCACTTCGATGGAATTACGCATATCAGCGGCCTGCTTCTCTTTCTTTTTCTGGGGACGAATCATAAAGAAATAAAGCAGCACCACCATACCGATCAGCGGGACGAATGTGACGAGCATACTGGTTGTCTCTGCACTCATTGAAAAATATTCCTCCTTATAAGCGTTATCATAAAGTATACCGAAAAAAGCGCGCTGTTGCAAGTGTTTTCCCGTTTTTTTGCAGTTTGTTCACCTTTTTGCGGTGTGGTCAGATACGGGTGTCCAGGAGATTCACGTAACGGCAGTAAAACGCATCAAAGGTACCGTTGTCCAGTGCTTCGCGGATACGGAGCATCAGGTTGTTGTAAAAATGAAGGTTGTGCATCACGGCCAGCCGCATACCCAGCATCTCGTCAGCCTTGAATAAGTGGCGCAGATACGCGCGGGAGAAATTGCGGCAGCACTCGCAGGAGCATGCCTCGTCCAACGGCTGTTCATCCAGTTCGTATTTCGCGTTTTTGATGTTGATGATGCCCTTCCAAGTGTTCAGATGCCCATGACGCGCATTTCTGCTGGGCATCACACAGTCGAACAGATCCACTCCGCGCCGTACGCCCTCGAGGATGTTGCCGGGCGTACCCACACCCATCAGGTAGCGGATCTTATCCTTGGGCATGTGCTCTTCCACCACAGAAATCACACGGTACATTTCTTCTTTGGGTTCGCCCACGGCAAGGCCGCCGATGGCATAACCGTCCAAATCGAGCGCTGCGATCTCCTGCATATGGCCGACGCGCAGGTCGTCATAACAGCATCCCTGATTGATGCCGAACAGAAGCTGATGAGGGTTTACGGCGAGGCCCTCGCCTTTCAGACGCGAAAGTTCTGCTTTACAGCGCTTCAGCCAGCGAACCGTCCGATCGCAGGAGGCTTTTGCATACTGGTATTCCGCGGGGTTTTCCATGCATTCGTCAAACGCCATGGCGATTGTGGAACCGAGGTTTGCCTGGATTTGCATGCTCTCCTCAGGCCCCATGAAGATGCGGTGGCCGTCCAGATGGGAATTGAACGTAACACCTTCCTCAGTAATCTTGCGCAGCTTCGACAGGCTGAATACCTGGAATCCACCGCTGTCCGTGAGGATGGGGCCGTCCCAGCGCGTGAACTTATGCAATCCACCCAGTCTGGCTACGTTCTTGTCACCCGGACGCAGATGCAGATGATAGGTGTTGCACAGCATTACCTGACAGTCGTTGGCCTCCAGGTCGAACGCGGAGAGACCTCCCTTGATGGCCGCCGCAGTTGCAACGTTCATGAAAGCGGGAGTCTGCACAGTTCCGTGCACAGTGGAAAATTCTCCGCGGCGGGCGGAACCTTCGTTTTTCAATAGCTTGTACATTGATATACCGTTCCTCTCTGTTACAGGCTTGCAAACGGATGCGGCGGGCCGTTATAACGGGCAAATGCATCCCCAAAAAATGAGCGGTGTAGGAACACTTCCCCACACCGCTTTTCTTTGCTTTTATCATAACAGGCTTTTCTTCGAAAGTCAACATGGACAATAGGCACTGCTTCAGCATTTGCAGAAAAAAGGTTCAGTGGCTATTCTGATACACAGAACGGAGCCTACGCCGGAATTCGGCGCGGAATGCTGTTTAAAAAGGAGCCGAACCGTGAAGATACAATTGAAATTCTGCAAGCAGTTATAAGACATCACAGAAAAATAGCGATGCTTGGGCTGGTTGGCCTGCTGGCCGCCAGCATTTGGCTACAGTGATGTTTTTATGTCCATTCAAACGTCATCACAAGGCATCGCCAACCAGTGTTTTGATAAACTCCTGTTTAGCAAAAAGAAGCTGTATGAGTTCGTTCTCCTGCTGCCAGTTCAGCGGGCCGGAATGACAACAGGTGTTGCGCAGCCGGCGGAATTTTCCAATTCCTCAGCATATTCTTTCCACCACCGCTCATCGCAAGCCTGTTCAAACAGGATAGCCCTGCGGGAAGCCGATCGGGAGCGCATTTCTTCCTTATTTAAAAGATGCGAGCTTTTCTCTGACCGGATTTTTTACTCACCCAATGTACATTGCATCTCCAAAGCTGAAAAAGCGGTATTTTTCTTCCACGGCCACACGATAAGCGCGCATGGTGTTTTCGTAGCCACAGAAGGCGGACACCAACATGATGAGCGTGCTTTCCGGAAGATGAAAATTGGTGATAAGACCGTCGATGGCCTTGTATTGGTAGCCCGGATAGATGAAAATATCCGTATCGCCGCTGCATGCGCGGACTTCGCCGTATTTTGTGGCAACAGCTTCAAGCGTGCGGCAGCTTGTGGTTCCCACGGCGATCACACGTCGTCCGGCAGCCTTGGTTTCCCGAATCAGGCGAGCGGTTTCTTCGCTGACGGAATACCATTCACTGTGCATTTTGTGGTCAAGGATATCATCCTCTTTCACAGGGCGGAACGTGCCGAGTCCTACATGCAGCGTTACCTCGGCAAAGCGGACGCCTTCTTTTCGCAGTGTATCCATAAGCTCCGGTGTGAAATGCAGACCTGCCGTGGGCGCAGCAGCGCTTCCAAGCTCTTTCGCATATACAGTCTGATACTGGGATTGGTCGTCCAGCTGCTTTTGGATATAGGGCGGCAGAGGCATTTTCCCGAAGGCGTCCAGTTTTTCATACAGCGTCGGAGTATCGTAAAAAAATTCCGCATGCTTGTTGCCGTCCTCCATTGTATCACGGACGACCGCCGTCAGTGTGCCGTCGCCGAAGATGATACGCGTACCCGCATGCAGGCGTTTGCCGGGTTTGGCCAGGCATTCCCATACGTCGCCTTTCACCTGCCGCAGCAAAAGCAGTTCGCAGACCGCGCCGGTGCCTTCCTTGTGCCCAATGAGACGCGCAGGCAGCACCTTGGAATTGTTGACGACCAGCAGGTCCCCGGGCTGCAGAAGGCCGGGAAGGTCACGGAATACAGCATGACGGAGCTCGCCGCTGGCGCGGCCGAGGCACAACAGGCGCGCGGCATCTCGTGGTTCACATGGCTCCTGGGCAATCAGTTCTTTGGGCAGGTCAAAATAAAAGTCGCTTTTTTGCATCGTTCAGGCCTTCTTTTCATTGACATCACGTTGTGTGGATGATATATTAAACAATAAATAGAATAAAAACCGCAGAGGTGCGGTTTTCAAGAGTAAACGCGTGTATCGTGATTGCCAAAATCCTAAGCCGCGTCAAAAGGGAAAACCGCCGAAGGCAGCGCGCGGCAAGCGCCGCCTGGCTGCAACGCTGAAAGGCTTGCGGCTGTCGCGTCCGTCGTGGCGCGTTGCGCTGCGGAAGGTAGCAATCTTATATATTATATTGCAATTCTTGCCGGTTTTCAAGCCGGTTTTTTTCTTTTGCGGCTTTATTCGCATGTTCATCGTTTTTGTATCATGCGCATAAAATAGATAAAGAGGTCAATGGGAAAGGGTTGTTAAAAATGAAAGAATACAAAGTCGGTGTTGTTGGCGCAACAGGTATGGTTGGGCAGCGGTTTGTTTCTCTGCTGGAAAATCATCCGTGGTTCCGTCTCGCGGCGTTGGCCGCCTCTCCCCGTTCCGCCGGAAAAACGTATGAGGAAGCCGTGGGCGCACGGTGGGCCATACCTACGCCAATGCCCGGAGAAGCGAAAAAAATGGTGGTGATGGATGCCGCCGACGTTGCCGCCGTTGCCGCGAAAGTAGACTTCGTGTTCTGCGCCGTGGACATGAAAAAGGACGAGATCAAAGCTCTGGAGGAGGCCTATGCGAAGGCGGAATGCCCTGTTGTCTCAAACAACAGCGCGCACCGTTTTACGCCGGATGTCCCGATGGTCGTGCCTGAGATCAACGCGGAGCATATTGAAGTTATCTCCGCTCAGCGCGCGCGCCTTGGTACCAAACGCGGCTTCATTGCCGTAAAGTCCAACTGCTCTTTGCAGAGCTATGTTCCCGCTCTGCATCCCCTGATGCGGGATTACGGCGTTTCCAAATGCCTTGTGTGCACCTATCAGGCTATTTCCGGTGCAGGCAAGACCTTTGAGACCTGGCCCGAAATGGTTGACAACTGCATTCCATACATCGGCGGTGAAGAGGAAAAAAGCGAGAAAGAGCCGCTCAAGCTGTGGGGCCATATTGAAAACGGACAGATCGTTCCGGCCGACAAGCCCTCCATTACTGCCCAGTGCCTGCGCGTTGCGTGCTCAGACGGCCACATGGCGGCGGTGTTCGTCAGCTTTGACAAAAAGCCCACAATGGAGGAAATCAAAGAAAAGTGGGCCGCCTTTTCCGGCCCGGCCCAGGAGCTGAAGCTGCCCAGCGCGCCGAAGCAGTTCCTGCACTATTTTGAAGAGGCCGACCGCCCTCAGACAAAGCTGGATCGCAACCTGGAAAACGGCATGGCGGTTTCCATCGGCCGTCTGCGCCCCGACACGCAATATGATTACAAATTTGTATGCCTTTCACATAACACGCTCCGCGGCGCCGCCGGCGGTGCGGTTCTGCTGGCAGAGCTGCTGGCGGCGGAGGGGTACATGGGCTGATCGTCTTCCCCACTGTTTTGAGATTCAGAAACCGTTTAAAAGAAAGTGAGCGTATACCCCCATGAAGCAGACGATTTTCAAGGGCTCCGGCGTGGCCATCATCACGCCGATGCTGGAGGACGGTTCCGTCAACTATCCGGTGTTGAAAGAACTGCTGGAGCAGCAGATCGCGGGCGGCACAGATGCAATCGTCATCTGCGGCACCACGGGCGAAGCCTCCGCGCTGAACGACACGGAACATCTGGATGTGATAGAATTTGCCTGTGCGACGGTGAACCGTCGTCTGCCGGTCATCGCCGGCACAGGTTCCAATGATACGCGCCACGCCGTCGCCCTCTCCCGCGAGGCAAAAAACCGTGGCGCAGACGCTTTGCTGCAGGTGACGCCCTATTACAACAAAACCAGCCAGGCGGGTCTTGTACGGCATTTCAATGCGGTGGCGGACGCCGTAGGTCTGCCGATGATCCTTTACAATGTGCCTTCGCGCACAGGTATGAATATTCAGCCTGAGACATACGCAGAGCTTGCGAAGCATCCGCTCATTGTGGCCACCAAGGAGGCGAGCGGAAACGTGAGCGCCATCGCGAAAACGGCTGCGCTGTGCGGCGACGAACTGGCCATCTATTCCGGAAACGACGACCAGATCCTTCCCCTGCTGGCTCTGGGCGGCATCGGAGTGATCTCTGTGCTGGCGAACGTAGCCCCGCGGGAAACGCACGATATCTGCCGGCTTTATTTCGAGGGCAAACACGCGGAAAGCCTTGCGTTGCAGCTTCGGCTTCTGGAACTGATCGAAGCATTGTTCTGCGACGTGAACCCTATTCCTGTAAAGGAAGCGATGAATCTGCTGGGACATGACGCGGGACAATGCCGTATGCCGCTTGCTCCTTTGAACGCAGCGAACCGGGAACGTCTGCGCACGGCGCTCTGTGCGGCCGGTTTCCTGAAAGCGTAAAACAAATCGACAGGCTGCTCTCCAGGAGCATGGCTGCACCTGCGGCCGAACCTGATGCAGCCCCAGCTTTGCAACAGCTTACCTTTGGTTTTGCCATCGGGTAAGCTGTTGTGTTATACTTATATCATCCTTTGAAAAGGAAGTGTGAATATGACCGATATCATCATCCAGGGCATCCACGGGCGTATGGGCCGCGCGCTGTGTACAATGATCGAGGCGCGCACAGACTGCCGCGTGGTGGCTGGTGTGGACGCGAAAGAGCTTCCAAGCGCTGTTCCGGTGTTCCCGTCACTGGAGAAAAACACCGTGCCAGCGGACGTGCTGATCGATTTTTCCAACCCTGACGCCACGCAGAATGCCATTGAATACTGCAGAGCGCACAAGCTGCCCTGCGTCATATGTACAACGGGCCTGAGCGAGGGACAGGAACAGGCGCTGCGTGAGCTTTCAAAAACCGTAGCGGTGTTCAAGAGTGCGAACATGTCTTTGGGCGTCAATCTGCTCATCGAGCTTGCCAAACAGGCCAACGCTGTGCTGGGGACAGATTTCGACGTAGAGATCATCGAAAAGCATCACCATAACAAGCTGGATGCGCCCAGCGGCACGGCGTTGATGATTGCAGATGAGCTTTGCGGCGCGTCCCCGGTTCCCTACCACTATGTATATGACAGGCACGCCGAGCGGCGCAAACGTGAACCGACAGAGATCGGCATTCACGCTGTGCGCGGCGGCAGCATCGTGGGCGAGCACGAGGTGATTTTTGCCGGACCGGAGGAGGTCATCACCATTTCCCACAGCGCCGGTTCCCGAGAGGTGTTCGCCAACGGCGCGCTGAACGCAGCGGTGTTTCTGGCGGGAAAACCCGCCGGGATGTATAATATGAAGGATCTGATGCATCTATGAAACAGAGAAACCAAAAACACATAGCCTTGCTGAGCGTGGTGCTTGTGCCGGCCTTGCTGCTCTCCGCTTGCGGAAGCGGTGCATCGGGACAGCTTTCGTCTTCCAGCACCGCTCCGGGCTCCGAGCCCGCCGTTTCCGTTTCTCAGCCCGAGCCGGAACCGCAGCCCGCCGTGACGACGCTGCGCTTTTCCGCCACAGGCGACAACCTGATTCATGACGGTCTTTATCTGCAGGCCCGCAGCCGTGCAGGCGGCGAAGGTTATGATTTTACGGCTTTGTATGAAAATGTCGCGCCTTTTTATAAAGACTTCGACATCAACTGGATCAATCAGGAAACTCTGGTAACGGACGAGCTTCCGTCTTCCTCCTATCCCTGTTTCTGTACGCCCGGCGCGTTGGGGCGGGCGGTATATGATGTCGGCTGGCGTGTGATCTCCATGTCAAACAACCACTCCTACGACAAAGGCGCTCAGGGTATCGCAGCAACGCTCCGTTTCTGGGACGACATGCCGGACGACGTGGTCACCACGGGCCTGTACGCAGGCGAAGCGGATTACGGCAACATTCCCATCCAGGAAAAGGAGGGCGTGCGCATCGCTTATCTGGCCTATACGGAGACGACGAACGGCCTCCCCACGCCTTCCGATGCTGCCGCCAATGTTATTTATACCAGCCAGGAGGATGTGATCCAGCAGCAGATCGAGCTTGCACGCCAACAGGCGGATATCGTTGTTGTGGGTGTACACTGGGGTGTTGAAGGCAGTCATACTCCCACCGACGCCCAGCGTGCGCTGGGACAGAAAATTGCGGACTGGGGCGCGGATGTCATTATTGGCACGCACCCGCATGTCATCCAGCCCGTGGAGCTGCTTACCGCAGCCGGAACGGGCAAAACGGTTCCCATTGCCTATTCCCTGGGAAATTTTGTTTCCACACAGGCTGCCGCAAACAACATGGTCGGTGTGATCCTGACCTTTGATATCACCAAAACAACACAGCCGGACGGCTCCGCCAGCGCGTCGGTGGGTAATGTTCATGCGGTGCCGATGGTGATGCATTATGATTCCAACTACACCAATGCGCGCGCCTATCTGTACCGGGATTACACGGAAGAACTTGCTGCTGCTCATGGTGTGCGCGCACGCTTTTCCGGTTTCAGTAAGGAATATATCACACAGCTTTTGACAGAATACATCAGCCCGGAATTTCTCGTACTTGAATAAGGAGGCATTGCTATGAACGGCGTAACCAGAATTTCCAGTGAGCAGGACGTTATGATGATTACTTTTACAGAGGCCGATACGGCCTCGGCTCTTGCGGACGCCTTGACCGCGTTTGCGCAAAAAGGCGTTGTTGTAGACATGATTTGCCAGAGCGCGCCCCGTGCCGCTACCATCGACTTCAGCTTTACAATGCCGGCGTCTTATTTTGAATCCGCCATGCAGACCATCTCGGAGTACCGCACGGGCGCGGGCAGCGCGCCTCTTATCAGCAGCGGATACAGCAAGATCAATCTTTTTGGTGAAGAGATGGTGACAAGCTGCGGCGTGGCTGCCCTTGCTCTGCGTACGCTGCGGGATGCGGGCATCGAGGTAGTGCTCATCACGACGTCCGATCTGGATATTTCTCTGCTTGTACGCGGGGAAAATGAGGACAGCGCGCTGAATGTGCTGCGTCAGGCATTTGCCGCATAAACGGACATATTAAAAAACAAGCCGGGACCGCCCTCTGTGGAGCATCCCGGCTTGTTTTTTGGTTGTTTTCCGGTTACAGTGTAATACGGTGATAGACTTTCTTACCTTTTTTGATAACGATGCCTTTTCCCAACGCTTCGGCGTTCACGGCGGCCGATACGTCCGTCACCTTTTCGCCGTCCACGGAAATGCCGCCCTGCTGCACCAGGCGCCGTGCTTCCCCTTTGCTGGGCGCGAGGCCCGCGGCAACGAGCAGGTCGAGCACGGAGGCCTTTCCGTCCGCCACAAGCGCCGCGTCCACAACGGTGGCGGGCATATGCTCCGCATCCATTTCACCGCTGAAAAGGCGTTTTGCTGTGGCAATGGCTTTTTCGGCGTCTTCCTTGCTGTGCACAAGGCTCGTCAGCTCATAGGCCAGCAGTTCCTTCGCCTTGTTCACGTCGGAGGCGTTGCCCATGTCAATCGCGTCGATCTCCTTGACGGGCACACCGGTGAGAAGCTTCAGGCAATTTTGCACCTCACAATCGTCTATGTTGCGCCAGTACTGGAAGAACTCGTACGGGCTTGTTTTTTCGGGGTCCAGCCAGACTGCTCCTTTTTCGGTCTTACCCATTTTTTTGCCTTCGCGCGTTGTCAAAAGCGTGAACGTCATGCCGTACACATCGCGGTTATCACATCGGCGGTTCAGCTCCACGCCGCCGATGATATTGCTCCACTGGTCATTTCCGCCGAACTGCATTTTGCAGCCGTACTCCCGCGCCAAGTGCAGAAAATCATAGCTCTGCATCAGCATATAGTTGAATTCCAGGAACGTGATGCCTTTTTCCATACGTGTTTTGACGCACTCGGCGGTGAGCATCTTGTTGACAGAGAAATGCACGCCGATCTCCCGCAGAAAATCCACATAGTTCAGGCCGAGAAGCCAGTCGGCATTGTTCGCCATGATGGCCTTGCCCTCGGAAAAATCGATGAATTTGCTCATCTGTTTTTTAAATTCGTCCGCGTTGTGCTGGATCTGTTCCTGGGTGAGCATTTTGCGCATGTCTGTTTTGCCTGTGGGGTCACCCACCATCGTGGTACCTCCGCCCAGCAGGACAATGGGGCGATGCCCCGCCTGCTGCATGTAGCGCATGATGATAAGCTGCATGAAATGGCCCACGTGCAGGCTGTCCGCCGTAGGGTCAAAGCCGGTATAGAAAGTGATTTTTTCTTTGCCCAACAGCTCTCGAATGGATGCTTCGTCGGTGGCCTGCGCGATGAGACCGCGCTCTTTGAAAAGATCGAATACGTTTTCCATGGAACTTCCTCCTGTGTTTTGCGGCAGAAGACATACAAAAAAGCCCTCTGCCAAAATAAATTTGGCAGAGGGCGGATATCCGCGGTACCACCTCTGTTCACCGGCCCCTCGCGGATGCCGGCCTCCGTGTGTCCAGTAACACACTGCGCTTTAACGGGCGCACCCGGCAAGGCCTACTGAATCACTTGTTCAGCCCGCTGCTCAGGGATGTATTCGCCATGCGCACCGCTCCCCTTTTCACCAAACAGAGGTTCTCTTTGCCGGCGCTTTCACAGGTACTCGTTCCCGTCGCTGCATTTATGGATTATAGTATAGCCAAAATACGCGCGGCTGTCAAGCCTTTGCCATCCGAAGCATTTCCCGGGCATTCGCCAGCGCCAGTTCCGTAATTTTATCGCCGGAAATCATGCGCGCCAGCTCCTGCACACGGCCCTCCCCGCTCAGTGCGTCTATTTCCGTATAAGTACGGTCTTCACTGACGTTTTTTCGGATGAGCAGGTGGTTATCTGCCTGCGCCGCGATCTGCGCAGTATGTGTGATGCAGATGACCTGTCTGCCCTGCGCCGTCTGCTTCAGCTTTTCACCGATGCGCCCTGCCGCCAGACCGGAGACCCCGGTGTCGATCTCATCGTAGATCACAGTGCCGATATCATCTTTATCCGCCAATGCGCTTTTGACAGCCAGCATGATGCGCGAAAGCTCGCCGCCGGATGCGATCTTTGCCAACGGCTTGGGCTCTTCGCCCGGGTTCGTAGAGATGTTGAATTCAACGGAGTCCTGTCCGCTGCCCGCCAGCGGGCCTTTTTTGTGTGACAGCGTGAAGCGGATGCCGGGCATGTTCAAAAAGCGCAGCGCGTCCGTGATCTGCGCGTTAAAGCGCTCAAAAGCCTCCAGCCGCGTCTGCGTCAGGGCGTCTGCCAGCGCTTTTGCTTTATCGTACAAAGCCGCCTGACGGTCGTACAATTCATCCAGCCTTTGCGCGCCTGTCTCAATACCGTCCAGTTCCGCCGTGGCCGCATCCAGATAAGCAAGGATATCCTGCACATCCCCACCGTATTTCTGCTTCATGCGATAGATAAGATCCAACCGTTCCTCCACAGCGTCCAGCGCCTGCGGGTCAAACTCGCAGCGCGCAAGGATATCGGCAATGTCGCTTGCCGCATCCCGGGCCGTATAATAAAGCCCGCTCATCTGCTCAGCCAACGGTGCAAAATCCTCAGAAAGACTGCTGATGCTCTCCAGTGCCGTGGCGGCACTGCCCAGCATTTCGCCCGCGCCGGGAGCATCCTCTGCACCGCTGAGCGCGGCGTAAGCAATGTTCAACTGTTCCGTTACGGTCTGGGCGTTGCGGATGAGTGTCCGGCGGTTCAGCAGCTCATCTTCCTCACCGGGCCGCAGCTCCGCAGCTCCGATCTCTTCAATTTGAAACCGAAGCGTCTCGATGCGGCGTTCCTTCTCCGTCTCGTCCATGGACAACGCGTCAATTTCCTTTTTGACGCGGCAAAGCTCTTTGTAGACCACATAATAAGCATCGTGCGCCGTCTCGTTCTGCGCAAAGGAATCCAGAATACCCAGATGCCGCGCAGGGTTCATCAGGCTCTGATTGTCGTGCTGGCCATGAATGTTGATAAGTCCACTGCAGATGTCGCGCACCACAGACGCTGTTGCCGGCATGCCGTTGATGCGGCAAGTGCTTTTCCCCTCTGCCGTGATCTCACGATAGAGAAGCAGCTCGTTCTCCGCTTCATAGCCCGCGTCCGCAAGCTGGGCGCGTGTCTTTGCGCCGATTCCGCGGAACGTGGCCCATATCATGGCTTTGGGCGTGTGGCTGCGCACGATCTCTCGGGAAGTTCGGTTCCCCAGAATAGCGTTGATTGAATCGATCAGGATGGATTTGCCCGCGCCCGTTTCACCGGACAACACATTGAGGCCGTCGCTGAATACAGCGGCAGCCTTTTCAATGACGGCGACATTCTCAATTTTTATTTCGCACAACATGGCAAATCACCTCCGCAGAGCGGCGTCAATGCGCAATATATTTCGCAAGCTCACCCACGAGAGTGCGCGCGGCATCCTCGGAGCGCATCAGGACAAGGAATGTGTCGTCGCCGGAAAGCGTGCCGACCACATCGTTCCACACCATTGCGTCAAACACTTCGCAGGCGGCATTGGCCATGCCGGTATAGCATTTGACGAGCACAAAATGGCCCGCGAAATCCGCCTTAAGCACAGATTCCCGGAAGATTGTTTCAAACCGGCTGGGCGAATGGGCGCTTTTACCTGCGCCGGAGGCCGCGACATAGCGGTAATGCCCATCCCCGGTGGCGACTTTGACAAGCCCCAGTTCCCGGATATCCCGCGATACGGTGGCCTGCGTTACCTCAAAGCCGCTCCGGCGCAAATGCGCGAGAAGCTCTTCCTGTTTATCAATAGAATGCTGGCCGATCAGCTCCAAAATTTTGCTGTGGCGTGCGTTTTTCATTGTGTTACCGTCCTTTCAGCTTTTTGTCTATGGCTTCAAACTGATCCGCCTCGTTGAAGCAGATCAGCGAAATGTACTTGTCCGACAGCGCGACGTCCACTGTGTCTTGACAGGAAATCGTCTCCGGACTGCGGCCGTCGCAACTGAGCAGCGCGTTATGAGGCCCCAACGGAGAAGACAGCGAAACGCGCAGACGGCGTCCGGCCGAAAACACCATGGACGGACTGTGCAGGCTGTGGGCGCAGATGGGTGTCACGACGAGTCCTGCAATGTGAGCATCCAGCACCGGGCCGCCCGCAGAAAGCGAATATGCGGTAGAACCCGTGGGCGTTGCGATGACCACGCCGTCGCCCTGGTAATGGTTGACCAGAATGTCGTCGCAGAAAATCTCTACATCGACCGTCTGAGAGATGCCGCTTTTTGAGATGACCACATCGTTCAGCGCCGTTTGGCGGAACCGATTCTGTCCGTCCACGGAAACAGAAAGGATAGAGCGCCTGTCAAGGATATATTCTCCATGCACCAGGCGTTCCAGCTTTTCCATCTCATAGGCTTCGACGGTGGCCAAAAAGCCCATACGGCCGATGTTGATGCCCAGAAGCGGCTTATTATATCCCAGGCTCTGGCGTGCGGCGTGCAGGATCGTGCCATCGCCGCCCACCGTCACGATCACATCACAAAGTTCGAACGCTTTGGCGTCCTCCGCAAATTCCTGTCCCATTCCGACAAAATACTCCCGCACTGCATCGGACAGCAAAACGCGCGCGCCGGCACCCCGCAGCGTTTTTGCCGCACGAAGCGCCGTGGGAACGGCATTTTCTTTTTTTAGGTTTGGGATCAAAAAAACAGTCACAAAACCACACCTTTACAGGGATTCATGCGCCTTTGACACAACCGCTTCTATCGTGCGCTGCGGCAGGCCTTCAGGCTGTACGCATTTGCGCACATGCATCAGAAATTCGATGTTCCCCTCCGGTCCCTTGATGGGTGAAAAATCCAGGCCAACGGCAGAAAAACCATTCTGAACGGCAAAGCCGGACGCCGCTTCAATGACTTCACGGTGGGTAGCAGCTTCGCGCACGACACCTTTCTTCCCAACCTTTTCCTTCCCGGCCTCAAACTGCGGCTTTACAAGGCAGACACCTTCCGCCTCCGGCGCGGTGATGGCGGCAGCGACCGGAAAGATATGCTTGAGAGAAATAAAGGAAACATCCACGCTGAAAAAAGCGACCGGCTCCTGTAGCTGTTCCGCTGTCACATGGCGGATGTTGGTGCGTTCCATATTCACAACACGTTTGTCGCAGCGCAGCGTCCATGCAAGCTGTCCGTAGCCCACGTCCACAGCATATACCTTTACAGCTCCGTTCTGCAGCATGCAGTCGGTGAAACCGCCTGTAGACGCGCCGATATCCATGCAAACCTTTTCCTCCGGGGTAAGCGGAAACACCTGCATCGCTTTTTCCAGCTTCAGTCCACCACGGCTCACATATCGGATATCATGGCCCCGTACTTCCACGTGTGCATTTTCGTCTACCATATTGCCGGGCTTGTCGCTTTTTTCCTCACCCACATACACAATGCCGGCCATGATGAGCGCTTTTGCACGCTCCCGGCTCTGTGCCAGGCCGTTTTGGCAAAGATATTGATCCAATCGAATTTTCACTTGACGTCTCCTTGCTTCATAATAGCTGCTGCCAGGGACGCCGCATCCAACCCAAAGCGGGCGCGCAATTCGTCCACAGAAGCATGCGTCAGCCCGTTGTTCGGCACGGCGATATGCCGATAAGACGCGTTGCAGCCGCGCTCCAGCAGCGCGGCTGCCAGATGCTCACCGATACCGCCGCCCCGCACGCCCTCCTCTGCAAACAGGATGCTGCGGTAACCGCCGAGCGCATCACAAAGCCCCTGCGGCAGAGGATGTATCACTGTAAGTTTGTACACATCCACGCAAACGCCTTGCTGCGCGGCCAATTTCGCGGCCGCCAACGCTTCCTTAGCCTGTGCGCCATAGGTCACGAGCGCCGCATCCGCGGGACCTTCCGCACGAAACACGTCGTATTCCAGGCCGCTGCAGCCCAGAGCGGCCAACGCTTCGTCCTCCGCGCCGCGCGGGTAACGCAGCGCACGCGGGCCGTCTTCCAGAAGGAGCCGTTCCAGCCAATATGCCAATTCTGCGTAATTGCAGGGAGAAACGATCTGAAAACTGTCGAGCTCACTGAAAAACGCGGCGTCATAGATACCCTGATGCGTCTCGCCGTCACCGGGCACAAGGCCGGCGCGGTCTACCGCGAAAAGCACGCTGAGACGCTGCAAATTGACGTCGTGAATGATCTGGTCGTAACCGCGCTGCAGGAATGTGGAATAGATTGAAACAACGGGCCGCATTCCATTTGCCGCCAGGCCGGCGGCAAACGTGACGGCGTGCTGTTCCGCCATGCCCACATCGAAGAACCGCGATTTGTGCTGCTTATAAAAATACTGAAGCCCTGTGCCGTACTTCATGGCCGCCGTGATCGCGCAGATACGTTCGTCCTGCCCGGCGAGCTGTGCCAACTGCTGCCCGAACACTGTGGAAAAAGAGCTGTCCGGCGCGACGTCCGGATCCGTCAGATGGTTTACATCGAAAGCGGAAACGCCGTGAAATTCGCCGGGATTTTGTTCCGCCGGCGTAAAGCCTTTCCCCTTTATGGTCAAAACGTGAACGAACAGCGGCGCGCTTTGCTCCTGCCGGTATGCATCAAACAACATGGAAAGTTCTTTGACGTCGTGCCCGTCAACCGGGCCGACGTATTGGAACCCCATTTCCTCAAACATTGTGGAATGATACAACGAACGCCGAAATGCAGATTTCACCGTTTGGATGCCTGCCTTGATGGCGCCGCCCACGACCGGCGTGGAGTCCAGGAGAGATTCCACATCCCGTTTTGCTTTGAAATAACGCGGGCTGGTGCGCAGTTGGGTAAGATACTGCGCCACCGAACCGACGTTTTTGGAAATGGACATTTTGTTGTCGTTGAGCACGACGATCAAATTGTTCAGGCTACGGATATTGTTCATGCCCTCATAGATCATGCCGCCGGTAAAAGCGCCGTCTCCCACGACGGCAATGACCTTGCCCGGCTCATGCCGAAGCTTCTTCGCCTGGGCCATGCCGATGGCAGCGGAGAGTGAGGTGTTGCCATGTCCCGCGATAAAAGCGTCGTGTTCGCTTTCCCGCGGGCTTGGGAACCCGGAGATGCCTCCCAGCATGCGAAGCCGGTCGAATCCTTCCCTGCGCCCGGTAAGGATCTTGTGCGTATAACACTGATGTCCCACGTCCCAGACAAATTTATCGCTGGGTGTAGCAAACACCTTATGCAGCGCAACCGTCAGTTCAATGGTACCGAGATTGGAGGAAAGATGCCCTCCGGTTTTGGAGACGGAGTCGATCAAAAACGCGCGGATCTCCGCGCACAGCTCCTGCAGCTGTCCGAAATCCAGCCGTTTGACGTCGGCCGGGGAATGGATCGTGTCTAAAAGGCGCGTGCCGTTCACGTCCTTTCTATCAATCGTTTTACTGCCTTCAGGGTGCGGGGACGATCACAGCGATCAAAATTCCCAATAACGCGCCGGAAAGCACTTCAAATGGAGTGTGCCCCACTTTTTCCTTCAGCTTGCGGCCATTCTGCGCCAGATAGGCAGGTGCGTCCTCGTCTTCGCTCAGCCAGTCGGATATCATACGGTTGAGTACCTTGGCCTGTTCGCCGGTCTCACGCCGCACACCCATGGCGTCGTACATTACGATAGCGGCCAGGATAAATGCAATAGCGAAAATGGGCGAGTTGACGCCCTGGCTTTTTGCTGCGGCCATAAACATGGAACAGACGAGCGCCGAGTGTGCACTGGGCATGCCGCCTGCTCCCCACATGCGCTCCGCTTCAAATTTGCCGCTCAGGATATAGTTGATGATCGTCTTACATATCTGCGCCGCCAGCCAGGAGAGCAGAGCGACGGACAGGATGTAATTCCCGAAAAAAAGCCGTTGCAAAACATGCATTACGATCTGGTCCTTTCTACTGATTTCGTTCCAGCAGGCTGGCCGCTAAGGTCTCCAGAAACTGCGCCCGGCCGCCGAATGCCGCGCGCAGGACGCCACAGGCCCCGTCTGTCAATTCCTGCGCAATCCCGCGGGAGCGTTCCACGCCGTGCAATGTAACAAACGTCGTTTTCCCATTGGCCGCGTCGCTGCCAATGGGTTTGCCCAACTGCTGCGCCGTCGCCGTAACGTCCAAAATATCGTCAATGATCTGGAACACCAGTCCTACGGAAAAGGCATATCGCGCAATGGCCTGCCGCTGAATATCGTCCGCACTTGCCGCCACCGCTCCCAGCTGCGCCGCCGCGTTGATGAGCATTCCGGTCTTGTTGCGGTGCACCTCGCGCAATTCTTCAGCCGTGGCAGGTTTTTCTTCAAAAGCAAGGTCAAGCTCCTGACCCCACACCATACCGTTTGCCCCGGCCGCACGGCTCAGCGCACAAACAGCGGCGGTGTTCTGGACGGCAGTGCCTGGTGAACCGGAAAGAGTTTCGAATGCTGCCGTAAGCAGAGTGTCGCCTGCCAGCAGAGCCGTAGCCTCCCCAAAAGCTTTGTGGCACGACGGACGCCCTCGGCGCATATCGTCATTATCCATGCAAGGAAGGTCGTCATGGATGAGAGAATAGCAGTGCAGCATCTCCACCCCAGCCGCATAACAGGCTGCCGCGTTTCTGTTGCCGTTCAGCATATCACACACGGCCAGGCAAAGCACGGCGCGCACACGCTTTCCGCCGCCGAACAGGCTGTACCGCGCCGCCTCACACACGCGGGAGCGTTCGTTAAAGCACCGGTCCGCCTGCTGCGCCAGCGCCGTCTCGGCCGTGTTCAAATATGCCTGGTACTGCGCGTTGTAATCCATAGAACGCTCCTTCTTTATTCCTGCTTCCCGGCGTTTTTTGCGTCGATCTCATCAATGGTGATCTGCGCCTTTTGCAGTGTTTCGTTGCAAAAGGCGATGAGTTCTGCCGCCCTGGCATACAGCACAAGGCTGCGGTCCAGAGGCGTCTCCGAGTCGGAAAGCTCCGCAAGGATAGCGTCCAGCTCCGTGCCCGCCGCTTCAAATGTCATTTCTTTTTTCATAGCTCTTCCTCTGTAATAATCGTTTCCACCCTGCAGCCCAGCCGTCCTGCGGCCAGCTGTACCTCTACCCTGTCGCCCTCCGAAGCGTCCGCGCTGCTTTTGAGCACAGAGCCCGCTTTCCGGGCGATGCTGTAACCGCGCGCCAGTACACTGTATGGACTGAGCGAACCGCAGAGCATAGCTGCGTGAGCAACGCGTCCCTTGGCGGCGTCCATTTTGCCATGCATGGCAGCCCGGGCGGCGTCAGCTTTTTCTGAAAGCTCCCGCAGCAGGCCCAGCGGCAGCGAACGCGCCGCCGCAAGCTGGGGCGCCGCCTCTATATCCCGCACTCTATTATAACATAACTGAAGGCGGTTTTGTATTTCTTTGCAAATATTTGAATAACTGCGCCGAATCTCCCGCAATTCCGCTTCCATGTCCGGCATCACCAGCTCCGCTGCCGCCGAAGGCGTAGGAGCACGCAGATCCGCCACAAAATCCAGAATGGAGAAATCGATCTCATGCCCCACGGCCGAGACTACGGGCGTACTGCTGGCAAATGCCGCGCGGGCGATACTCTCATTGTTGAAAACCCACAGATCCTCCCGTGAGCCGCCGCCCCGCGCAACGATGATCACGTCCACACGTCCGCCCTTGTCCAGCCGCGTAATGGCGTTTGCGATCTCCGGAGCAGCCTCGTTTCCCTGTACGGTTACAGAATAAAGCAGAAAACGTGCAATCGGATAGCGCCTTTGCGTCACGTTGAGGATATCCTGCAACGCCGCGCCCGTTTTGGAGGTAACCAGGCCGACGCATTTCGGCATTGCAGGCAGGGGCTTCTTGTGCTCCGGAGCGAACAGACCTTCCTTGTCAAGCTTTTCCTTGAGCTGCTCGAATGCCATCTGCATTGCACCAATACCGTCCGGAAACATATCTTCCACATAGACCTGAAACGCGCCGTCCCGCTCGAACAGAGAAATCCGGCACCGCACGATGACGCGCATGCCGTTCTGCGGCATGAATGCCAGATTCTGTGCATCACGCCGGAACATAACTGCTTTGACAGAGCATTGCTCGTCTTTCAGGGAAAAATAAAAATGTCCGGTCTTATAATGGTTCGTAAAATTGGATATCTCGCCGCGCAGCGCCACATCTGTTAAAACAGAGTCCCGCTCCAACAGCGTTTTCACATAACGGTTCAGCGCCGTTACCGTGATCACATTGGCCATGCCTGAACCTCCTTTGCCGCCAGAACGGCCACGCCGATGGCGTTGTCGCTGGAATACCGGCCCGGTACGAAATAAATATCCGGCTGCGTCCGCTGTACATAAGCGCGTATGATATCGCTGCTCATCACGCCGCCCGCACATACCACCGGCACGCCGGGATACTGTTCCTGTGCGGCACAGATCATTCGAAGTACCGTCTGGCCCACGGCACTCAGGCAATATTTCGCAACGTAAGCCGGGGCTGCGCCACGTTCCAGCAGTGCGGCGCACTGGTTTTCCAATCCGGAAAAGCTGCAGTCCGCACCTTTTACGCTTACCTTTGGCTTTATCTCTTCGCTGCATTCAGAAGCGAGGCTGGAAAGCTCCGCCCCTGCCGGGAACGCAAAGCCCAGTTTTACGCCGATGCGGTCCACCGCCTGGCCGGCATAAAGGTCGGTGCTGCCGCCCACCCGGCACACGACAGACGTTCCGCTGCACAAAAGGAGCTCGGTGGTTCCGCCCGAAATATGGAACACAAGCACGCGCCGTGCGAAAAGCGACGCCCCCGCTGCGGAGAGCAGAGCGGCGGCGATATGCCCCTGTTGATGAGTGGTGCGCACCAAAGGGACGCCGCGCGCCAGCGCCAGCCCCTGCGCCACTGCAAGCCCTGTGAGGAAGCACGGCATATATGAGCCTTCCACCGGGCGCGGTTTCTCCGAAACGCCGACGGCGTCCACTCTGTGCAACGGAAACTCGGCATCCAGCTCCCGCAGCAGCTCCGGAAGCGCAGCCGTATGGTGAAACACGGCGTCGCTCTGCCGGAGGCCCAGTTCGCCCGGCTTCACGGGTAAAAAACGTTTACGGTCACAAACAACCTCTTCGGCCGCGGTGTCGAACACAGCCAAAGAGGTTGCATAATTACTCGTATCAATGCCAAGGGTGTACATAATGCTCAGGCTTCCTCCGAAGCGGAGTCCGCCGGAACGGCAGGCTCGTCCGCTTTTGCGCTGTGCGCCTCCCGGGAGATCGCCCCCAGCACGCCGTTGATGAACTGGTAGTCCTCTTCTCCGGCGTATTTTTTCGCCAGCTCTACCGCTTCGTTAATGACGATACTGTCCATATCGTCGCTGCCGTTGAACCGCATTTCGGTCACGGCGAGGCGCAGGATGGCCGCATTTACGCGCGGCAGACGGGCCAGCGTCCAATCTTTAAGCCTGGCCTTGATCAGATCGTCCACTTCGGCGCTGTGTGCGTAAAAGTTTGCCAGCAGCGCTTCGCCATACGCATCGACGGCATATTCGTCCTGCTCGCGTGATGCGGCAACGATCTCCTCGATGCTGTTGGCGTTGAAGCTGGCTTCAAAGGCAGCGATAAAAGCGTTTTCACGGGCAATTCTTCTCTTCATGATATTCCTCACAAAAACAAACCCTCCTGCAGAGAGCGGGAGGGTCATGGATTTTCTCGGTTACTCCGCTTCCGGGCCGGCAGTTTCCTGCGCGACGCCTGTTACCACAATGTTGACTTTAGAAACGGTGATGCATGTCATGTTCTGCACAGAACTTTTCACGTTTTCCTGCACCTTCTCGCAGAGCTGCGGAATCTTATAACCATACCTCACCATGATATTCACCGTGATCTCCGCCACATCATCAGTGAGCTGGACGAGGATCGGCTTTTGAAGGTTCACCTTATTGAACAGGCTCTTTACACCCATCGTTCCGGTGGATACTTCCTTCACGCCTTCGATCTCAAGCGTGGCGAGCTTTGCGATCTTCGCAATGACATCCGTGGATATCTGCAGGCTGCCGCCGATGGTGCTGGAATTTGTAACGTCCATTTCAAAGCCTCCCTGCCCGCTGCGCGGGCGCACATGCAAGTTTTCAGGAGTGCCGGGCACGTTTTTTCTCTGCCGGCATCCCACAAGCCGCCGGCGATAGGAAAGCCGGCACACCAACTGTGCGCCGGCCGCCCGTCGAAGCGGCTTTGGAATTATTATACCATCTTCCGGCTGCTTTCACAACACCTATTTCACTTCGACGATACTGATATTTTTCGCCTCCGTCTCCATTTTACCCAAAATGATATCCCGCAGCTGCGCCACCTCACTCTTATCCAATCCTTCGCTGCCTGTTTTCACGGCAAGGTTGATCTTTTCTCCCTCGATAAATGCGACGCAATCCGCAAAGCCTTTCGCCTTTACTATGTTTTCGATGTCGCTTTCCACTGTGATGCTGTTGATGGTGTTGGTGAGCGTTTGGGTGACCGCTGTCTTTTCAGTCTCGGACAACTCGGCATTTTTCAGCGCCTGCTGCATGGTGTCCAGCGCTTCATCCCGCGTTTTGCTTCGTGTCAGTCGAGCCTGTTCAAAGTATTTGTCGTTGCTGGTCTCATTCGCGCTCACAAGCTGTGCGTCGCCGTAGTTCTTGTCGGGCAGCGCCTCCTGCACGGGCAGGGCGTCCAGCACGCCGGATGTGGTGCCGTCTGTAACAGTTTCCACGGCTGCGTTGGCGCTTACAGCACCGGGGTCCTGCAGTGCGAAAGGCGCGTCTGTTTTCGCGTACTCCCAGTTCAGGTACACCGCAACGCCCAGCGCCACCACCAGGGTAAGCAAGGTGAATTGTCTTTTGCTTTTTGCGCTTTTCATATGCATCCTCCGTCTAAATCATTTTTGTAACGCATATCCGGTTGGTCGAAAGCCCCAATACAACCGAGACCAGATCGGTAATGCGTTTTATCACAGTAATATCGTCCCCGCCCTCGCACACCACGGCCACGCCCTTCACCTCCGGTTCGATGTGCGTTTCCACAAGAGGTTGTTTTCCATCCGCCGCATCAACGATGATATGCTCGCTTTTATAGGATTCCTTTCGGTCCGTCACACCGTCCGATCCGTCCTGCGTCGTCTGTGTATCAGATTGTTCGTCGCGTGCATACACCGTTTCTCCGGCGCTTTCCAGTGTGATCATCACCTGCACTTTGCCGGCGCCCTGCACGCTCTCCAGCATTTCGGTCAGGCGGGTCTCCAATTCCTGAACGCCCGTCGCTGCGCTCACAGCCTGCTGTGTGCTCTGCCGCGCCGCGCCCGTGGAACCCTCCCGGCCTCCGAACAGAATGTCGGATAAAAAAATCAGGCAGATCCCCGCGAGCCCGACAAAGAAAAGCCAATTCTTTTTCTGGAACAGCCCGTGCAGCATTTCCTGCCAGCCCCCATGCTCCGCTTTCTTTTCCATTTGCATTATCCTTCTTCATTTACCGTTACCGGGACATGTGTTCCCAGCGCTTTTGTGACAACATCCTCCACGCCCGAAACATCTGTGTCGCCGGGGACTATTACAGTGACGTCCGCCACCTCTACGGTCTCGCTGTCGGCGTCCAACGCCACGTCCACTTCGGTGTACGCAATCCCGTTCTCCGCAAGCGCGCTGCGCACAGTATCCTCCAACCGTGTGCACACCGTGTTCAACACCATTGCTTCCGTATCCGGCGCCTGCACTGTCTGCGGCGCTTCCGGAATGTCGAACGTTACATGCCCATCGCCCAGGCTTTGCAGCGGGGCGAATGCGGTTATTAAAATATATAGGGTGAGTATCAGCTTTATGACAGAAAACCGCGTCCGGGAGGAAGAAAGCTGCCCGAGGATGCCGGCCGCGATACACGCAAAGCACACGGCCAGCACCCAGGCCCTGATTTGTTCCAATTCTACCCTCCATTCCCCAGCAGGATCATCACAAGCGTGGAAGAAATGACGATCAGGCTAAAAAAGACAACCATCGAAATGTAAAGGCTCACACAATCCGAGAGGCCGGAAAGCAGCTTTGCGCTTTTGGTGCCGCCCGTTGCCGACGCCACGATGTTTCCGGCGGAAAACACAAGGTGGTACGCACAGCACTGTATGAGCAGCGGCAGAAACGACGCCGCAATGACGGCGATCACCGCAAACCCTACTGTGCCTTTGAGCATTTTCAATCCGGCCAGCACACTGCCCATTGCGTCGGAGATTGCCCGTCCCACAACGGGCACGCCGCTGCTCAGCAGAAATTTCCCGGTTTTCAGCGCGAGTGTATCCGCGCTCTGCGCAAATATCCCCTGCAGGCCGATGAGCGCGCCGAACACCGTGGCGCAAAACGTGAGCAGCCACTTCGTCCATCGGCATACGGAGGCGGTCAATTGCGAAAGGTCCAGCGTACTGCCTACGGCCGCAGTAGCATTCAGCGCCAGCAGCACACGCGTGAGCGGCAGCCCCACTCTGCACAGAATATCTGCCATAACCATAGCCGCACCGAAGAAAAAGCCACTGTACAGCGCCGCGCCGCCTACCTGTCCGCAGGCTGTCAGCACAGAAGCGAACACCGGAACAAAAGAAATGATATAAACGCGGCTTGTTTCGATTGCATCCTGCAGTACACCGGTGAGCGCCAGCATGCAGGAAGAACAGAGCGTGAACACAGCCAGCGTGACAACAGTATCCACAAGGCCCGCGAGTTCCGGCGACGTTCGCTCGGTGCACATGCTTTTTCCCACGGCCGCCAGCAGCAGCAGGCCGCACAGCCTTGCCAATAGTCTCAAAGGCTCATGCAAGCTCTCGCGCAGTATTTCCGCGCCCTTTTCCAGCCAGTCGGACAATGTCATCCCGCTGAAATCCCCGGCGGTCATTGGTGCTTCCTGCGTGACCTGCGCCCATTCCTCAGGTATCCCGGATTGCCCGCTTCCAGAGTCTCCCGCCGCCTCCTGCGCCAGCGCCGGCACGCCGGCCGCCGCAACGCAGAACAGCATGGCTGCAAGGCAAGCCAGCCGTTTCCAAATCCTTCGTGAGTGAAGCGGCTCCTTCATCGCAGCAGCGCCAGCAGCGTATCCGTCAGCACCGTGAACAGCGGCATAGCCGCCAGCAGCACGGCCACCTTGCCCGCCAGCTCCACGCGTCCGGCAAGGGCCGTTTGCCCTGCTTCCATGCACAGGTCCTGCACGCTTTGGGCCATCAGCGCGATGGCGACGGCCTTGAACACGGTTCCCAAATGCTCGAAGCCTGAAAACTGCGAAAGAGTTTCCACAAAAGAAAGTACAGGCCCCAGCGCCTGCATGACGAACCAAAGCAATACCATGCAGCAGGCCAGTGCGGCCAGCACCGCGTATCCGGGATTGTATTGGCGCAGTACGCTCAACAGCACCAGCGCACACAGACAGAAGCCCAGGACCTTGAAAATGTCCATGGCAGGTCACAATGCAAACAGGTCCTTGATGGTGTCGAACAGGACGCTGATCTGGCTGATGATCATCATCAGCACGACGATAAGCCCCGCCAGCGTCGTCATCATGGCCTGTTCCTCCCGGCCGGAACGGATCAGCAGCTGGTTGAGCACAGCTACAATGATGCCGATGGCGGCGATCTTGAATACAAAATCAATGTTCATTTTCCGCTTCGCTCCTTTTTCACATACAGCGTGCTGCCCGGAACGCCGCCAGGCTCACAGCAGCAGCAGCGCGGCAGCCCCGCCCAGCGAGAGGCCCAGCGTCCGGTACAGCCGGCGCTGCTGGGTAGCCTCCGCTCTGGCAGCATCCAAAGCGGTTTCCAGCTGTGTTTGGGCGTAGGCCAGCCTTTGTTCTTCCTCCTGCGCGGGACAGCCGCCCAGCCCCTCCAGCGCGCCGCGCAGCAGCACGCGCTCTTCCCGCCGCGTCACGCCCGCAATTTCCCGTTCAGTGCGGCAAAGCGCATTGTCCAGCTCTGTCTGAAGGCCGCAGCCGGAGGCGAGATCGGAAAAATAAAGCGGCAGCGCCGACAGCCGGGTATTTTGCTGTGCCGCAGCGAGGATTTCCTCCGTTCGGCCGCAGCGGAAATGAAGGTCGTCCCGCACTGCGCCCAAAAAAGCGCAGATATCCGCCAGCACCTGTACGCGGCGCATGGCGGCGTTGCCTTTGCGCCAGCCCATGGCTGCGCCCGTGTAAAGCACAAGTATCGCACCGATACATTTAAAAAACAGTTCCCGCATCCACGACCTCCGATATTCTGCCCGGTGTTTCCTTACCTTTTAAAAACGCCACATGACGGAAAGCGCCCGTCTGCAGCAGAGCCGTGTACTGCGGCCTGCGGCGCAGCGTTTCCGCGTCAGGCGCGTGGATGGTCACCACAAGCCCGACGCCTGCGTTTGCCGCCTGCGTGATCGCCGCGATATCTTCCATTGCTCCAACCTCGTCACACACGATAACGTCCGGTGCAAGTGCGCGCAGCGCATGCTGCATACCGATGTGTTTGGGGTATCCCGAAAGCACGTCGCAGTGCTGAGGCAGCCGCGTGCAGAAGCCGGACTGCTCCACAGGGGCGATTTCGAAACGCTCGTCCACCACGGCTGTTTTTCGGCCCGCCGCGGAAAGCTCCGCCAGCACGGCGCGAAGCAGCGTCGTTTTGCCGCTGCCCGGCGCACCCGCGATCAGCAGCCCCACGCCGGGTGCGCACAGCAGCGGACGCAGAACGGCGTCGCAGGCACACAAGCCCGTGCGAGCCACGCGCAGATTGATGGACGTGATATTTTTGAGCGTAAAGGTTCCGTTGCCATCCACGAATGCCGTACCGCACACGCCCGCCCTGTGCCCGCCCGGCAGCGGAACAAAGCCGTTCGCGATGCAATCCGCAAAACTGTGCACCGAATATCCGCAGATGGCCTGAAAGCAGTTCTGCACCAGCGTGTGCGGCGTAGACAGCACGCCTGTATCCGGTTTTTCTCGCCAACCGCCGTCTATGGAAACAAACCGTGCGCCGCTCGGCGTGCTAAGCGACACCGGGCGGCCCGAACGCAGGCGGATTTCCGTAATGTCCCCCGCCCACCGGGGCGGAATGCGCATCAGCGCCTGCGAGACTGCACCGGGCAGCTGTGACGCAGCATGATAAAAAGCGTCCATATCTTCCCGTCCTTTGCCATTCATTTGTTCAATGATATGAAACGCGGACAGGCGTTAGAACCAAAAATGCCCCGGGCGCTGAATGCGTCCGGGGCATACCTGTATTGTGTTATTCGTCGTTTTCCTGCTCGTAAGCTTCCTGTTCTTCCACAAGCCTTTCCCATTCGGCCAGGACCTCGTCCTGATGAAAACGGGTATCGTCCAGCTCATCGCATACGTCCCGCAGACGCGTGTGATCCCGCAGAACATCAGGGTCGTTCACTTCACCCTCCAACGCCATAATGCGCAGGGCCAGAGTCTCCATTTCATCCTCCAGCGCTTTGATCCGTGTGCGAAGCTCCGCGCGACGGCGGCGTTGCTCCTTGCCGTAAGCAGCCTTGCCTGCAGACGCCGTCTTTTCCGGTGCGATGTTTTTTTCAGGCGGCACAGCCCCGCGGTGCATCATCGCGTCATAATCTTCATATAGCGAAGTCTTTCCGTTTTCAATGAATAAAATTGGACAAGCAAGGCTGTTCATCAGATAACGGTCATGAGTGACGAGCACAAGCGTCCCCTCATAGGAAGCCAGCGCCGCCCCCAGAGATTCCCGGGTATAGATATCCAAATGGTTCGTCGGCTCGTCCAGGAACAAAAGATTCGGCTTTTCCAGCAAAATTTCCGCAAAGCGCAGACGGGCCAGTTCGCCGCCCGAAAGTGCCGAACACGGCTTGAATACATCTTCACCACGAAAATTCAGCTTGGCCAAGTGGCTGCGCACCTCAAGTTCCGTGAATTTTGGATATTTGTCCCAAATCGTGCTGATGACCGTGCCGCCTCGGCGAAGCTGTTGCTGTTCGAACACAGACGGCTTTGCGCCAGCGCCTAAGCGCACTGTGCCCGCCTGTGGACGCAGCTTGCCGTCCAGCACACGCAGCAACGTGGATTTTCCCGCGCCGTTCGGGCCCGCGATGACCAGGCGTTCTCCCCGCTTTACAAGCAGATCCAATCCTTCAACAAGTCTTTTGCCGCCCAGTGTGACAGAAATATTCTTCGCCGTAAGAATCTCGTTGTAAGGCGTCACATCGAAGGTGAAGCGGAACTTCAGATCGGTGTGGGAGGTGCGCGGTGCTTCTGTGATCTCCATTTTCTCAAGCTGCTTGCGCCTGCTTTGGGCCATTTTTGTGGTGGAGGCGCGCACCAGATTACGCGCAATATAATCTTCCAGCTTCGCGGCTTTCTCCATATCCGCATCATGCTGCTTCTGCTGAAGCGCCACAGCCGCCTCTTTCTGCGGAAGATAAGCGGAATAATTCCCCTTATATGCTGTAAGCGTATTGTCCTCGATTTCGAAAATGCGGTTGCAGACAGCATCAAGAAAATAACGGTCGTGGCTCACCACCAGAATCGCGCCCGGATAGGTTTTGAGATAGCTTTCCAGCCATTCCATCGTCTCAAAATCCAAATGGTTTGTCGGCTCGTCCAGAATCAGAAGATCAGGCTTTTGCAGCAGCAGCTTGGCAAGGCAAAGTCGGGTATGCTCGCCGCCGGAGAGCACAGCCACGCTTTTCTGATAATCCGGCGCGGGAAAAGCCATGCCATTCAATATCTTTTTGATCTGTGTGTCCATATTATAGCCGTCCGCCGCATCTACAACAGCGGAGAGCTGCGCATGACGTTCCAAAAGCATATGGTCGTCCGGACACTCCGCCATCTGACGCTCCAGACGCTTCATCTCGTCCATCGCGTCCAAAACGGAACGAAACGCGTTTTCCATTTCTCTATATACCGTGCATGCGGGGTCCAGCACGCTGTTCTGCTCCAGATAACCTATCGTCGCCCCGTGCGCCAGCGTCACGATTCCGTCATCCGGGTACAGCTCACCCGTGATGATCTTGATGAGCGTGGTTTTGCCTGCGCCGTTCTCGCCAATAATTCCGGCGCGGTCTTGTGCGTCCAGCACGCAGCTGATGTTCCTGAGACACAGCTCAGCTCCAAAATATTTTTGAATGTTTTGTATCGTTAATAACATAATTTTCTCATTGATCTGCCGCGTATATCGTTACGTCGGCGTTTTCATACACGACCACAAGCCCGGATAGCTGGCTTGTGTCGCCCGGATACTGTTTGGAACAAACAAGGTAGTCGATGCCGTTTTCCGCACAAAGTCGCAGGACTTCCTCCGGCGCCGTCGATGCATCGAACAGTGCAGTATTCACAGCCTGCTTTTGCGCAACAACGGCCTCGGAAACCCCCATGTTCGTCACTGCATAGGTATAGCCTTCCATATATGCCTGCCGGCCGCTCATCGCGGTATACAAGCTGGAGATACCGTCCGAGGCGTTGGCCATGCTGTGAATACGGTTGGTAGCGAACACTGCATCCTGCGGCGTATTGCTCTGCAGCCATTTCATCGCCGCCTCATCGCCTGCGCTGGCGGTGCTGACATACGGGTACTTGGGGATAATATCAAGGTTACGCGCCAGCTGGCGCATCCCGCTGCCTGTAAAGTTAATCACCAGCACGGCGCTGGTGGCGAGACCGACGGCACCGCACAGCGTGCAGAAGGCTTTTCCCGCGCGTGTACGCACCGTCGTGACCTGGTCAACCGCGAGCAGATTCATAAACATAATTGCAATCAGAACAAAATAAAGCTGGCTGTATGAGGGATGCCAAAACAGAAAATAGGCAAGAAAGCCGCCCGCCACAATGCCGTTTGCCAGCAAGCGTTCCGCCGGAAGCCGCAGCAATCCGTGGATGTCCCTACAAAGCCCTTTTAAATACAGTGGAAATTGAAAAGGCTGCATACAAAATGCATGCAAAACCGCTCCCAGCACCATGCATACCGCACCGGCCGCTGCGCTGTCTCCCATCCATGCACGCAGCCACTGGCGCGGTGCGGAAGCTTCCAACGTCTTGAATCCGAAATGAACACTGGTGTTTGTCCCGGAAGAAAAAATCACAAGGTAGACCACCAGGAAAACCGCCAGAACTCCAGCCAACGCGGTCAATGCCCGGCTCCAGCGCGGTTTGCGGAACAGTACAAACAGCATTGTGACCGCAAAGCTGCAAACGACAATGGCTGCTGCCGGCCCTTTGGCAAAACACACAAGTGCAAAACTGCCCAGAAAAACCGTCAGATACATCCAACTCACATCAAAGCATCTGCGGGCCATTTCTGTAAACAGGATCACAAAAACCGAAACAAAAACAGCCGCTGTTCCCTGCGCATTCACGTTCGTAATGAGGTGCATCATATTTGTATTGCCGAAACTGCCTGTTCCGTTTGTCAGAGCTGTCCACAGGCTGGCGCAGTTGAACAAAAACATGGCGAAGGTGAACAATAACGCCTTGTTCCGATGGCCGCGGTAAAAGCAGATGCCCAGTGCATACAGACAGCACAGCAGAGCAGCCAAAACCAGCGGTCCCGCATAAAACACGTAAATATCATAGCAGGCGATTCCGCTCACAATAGAAAGCGCACCGAACACAAGCTCCGTGAGATAATGATAGGAAAAACGCACCATGGAAAAGCGGATGTCCTGCGGAGGGAATCCCAGCGCAAAGGAATTGGCATTCCCGATATTCCACATCACATCCTGCGTCAGCACGATCTCTCCCGCAGCGGCAGGGTGCGCATTTTTTACGCTGACCATCAGCGCAAACAAAACGGACAGGACACACCAAAGAGTGACCCGTGAAAGGAATCCGCCGTCCGCATATACAGCGCGTGCCGCTTTCCACGGACTTTGCGGCGCGCCCCGCAGGAGCACCAGCCAGAGCAGCCCCAGCACCGGCGGCAGCGCGCGCAGCAGCCACAGAACGCCCAAACGCATGCTGACACAATACAGGACGGCCAGAAAGCCTGTGCCAAGAAGGACGCCCAGCGGCACAGCGAATTCCGGCAGAACCTTCTCCATTCCTGTGACGCGGGCCCAGAAACGGCCGGGGAGGTATAAATACACCGCGGCACAGAGGAAGAAAACAAACATCCCCCACAGCTTTGCTCCAGACACGCGGATGAGCGCCAGATAAGTCAAAACGCAGAGCACGCAAAAACACAACTTTACCCGTGGGAAACCGTCTTTCAATCGGAAGAACAATTTTCTCGGCACGTCGGCCCTCCTCCCTGCAACAGGAAGAAACCGCCGCCGGGAATGCGCCTCGGCAGCGGTTTCTTCATTGTATCTCAAGCCTGCGCAGACATCCTGTGCAGGCATCGATTCTCTTTGCCAGTTTCTTTTATTTGAAGAACCGGTTCAGCAGTGAAACGGCCACGCTGATGATACCCATAACAATGAAAATACCGCACATGCCCATGAGCATGACACTGAGAGACTGCAATACCATATCCATACCAGTACCTCCTTATACTCTGGCGATCAGGTTGAGGATCAGGCCGCCCGCGATAACGCTGGCGATCTGCCCGCCGACATTGACGCCCGCCGCGTGCATGAGCAGGAAGTTCTGCGGGTCTTCCTTCAGGCCCATCTTATGGACCACACGGCTGCTCATCGGAAACGCGGAAATGCCGCATGCGCCGATCATCGGATTGATTTTTTTCTTCGTGAACAGATTGAGGAATTTGGCAAACATCACGCCGCCGACCGTGTCGAAAATAAATGCAAACAGACCAAGCAGCATGATCATCAGCGTGCCCCAGGACAGGAACATATCCGCCTGCATCTGGGTGGCAACGGTGATGCCGAGCACGATAGTAATGAGGTTTGCCAGCACATTCTGAGCTGTTTCAGAAAGGCTGTTCAGAACACCGCATTCACGCAGCAGGTTGCCGAACATCAGGAAGCCGACCAGAGAAACGCTGCGCGGCGCAATCAGGCCCGCAATCACGGTGACCACGATCGGGAACAGGATACGCACCGTCTTGCTGATCTCCTTCGCCTCGTAAGGCATGCGGATCAGACGCTCTTTTTTTGTTGTCACCATGCGGATGACCGGCGGCTGGATGATGGGCACCAGCGCCATGTAACTGTACGCCGCAACAATGATGGCGCCCAGATACTTGGTGCCGTAGAAGTTGCCGACAAAAATAGACGTGGGGCCGTCCGCAGCGCCGATGATGGCAACGCTGGCGGCATCCTGAATGCTGAACATGCCCGGAAAAATCAGGTTCACCAGGCAGGCCAGCGTCAGCGTCATAAAAATGCCGAACTGCGCGGCCGCGCCAAACAACAGCAGCTTGGGATTGGCCAGCAGCGGGCCGAAGTCGATCATCGCGCCGATGCCGATGAACAGCAGCAACGGGAACAGCTCGTTGGAGATGCCCGCGCGGAACAGCTCGCTCAGGGCGCCCACCTCGATGCCCAACTCATGCATCTGGTCGATGGCGCCGGAAAGCGGCAGGTTGACAAGGATGGCGCCGAAGCCCATGGGCAGCAGCAGGCTGGGCTCCATGTCCTTCTTGATAGCCAGATAGATCAGAGTGCCGCCGATGGCCCACATCACGACCATTTTAACGGCCGAAACGGGATCAAGCGACAGGATGCTTCCAAACATCGCATTGATAAAATTCATGAATACTTCCATTTACGATTTCTCTCTCCATTCCAAAGATTTGGGATATCGCCTATATAAAACAACGGCATGAGTACACCGCCGCTTTATCCAAAAACATTTTGCCCGAGCTTTCACGCCTGATGGGCATCGCACCACGCGAGGATATCCGCGTATACCTCAGCCCGGTTTGTTTCATTCAATATCTCGTGCCGTGCGCCGGGGTACAGTTTGAGGAAAACGTCTTTCACACCGGCATCTTTCAGCGCGCGGTAAACGGATTCAACGCCTCTGCCGTAATCTCCCACCGGATCTGCGTCGCCGGCAAACAGCGCGACGGGCAGACGCTTGTCCACCTTCTGCGCCCATTGGGGACGGTTCACCGCACGCAAAATCGCCATTAGCTCGTGAAACGCGCTGGCAGTAAAAATAAACGTACACTTTGCATCCTGTGCATACCGTGCAACGACCTCTTTGTCGCGTGAGATCCAGTCATAGGGCGTATCGGGAGAATCCACCCGCTTCAAATATTGGCCGAACGCCATGTTGTTAAGAAACTTCGAACGGTGCTTTCGCCCTTTCACCCTGCCGATCGCCTCAGTAAGAGCAAGTCCTACGCCCGCCAACGGGTTAGGACCGCCCGTGCCGCTGAGCACCAGTGCATGCAGCGTTTCCGGATACAGGACGGCATACATCCGCGCAAAAAAGCTGCCCATGCTGTGTCCGAGCAGGATAACAGGCAGCCCCGGATACGCCTCGCGGGCAAGGCGGTTCATTTCGTGCAGATCCTGCAGCACAAATTTGCGTCCGTCCTTTTCGGCAAAATAGCCATCTGTTCCGTTCGGGCCGCTGCTTGTGGCGCCGTGTCCCAAATGGTCGTTGCCGCAAACCACATAGCCTTTCTGCGCCATATACCCGGCAAAATCGTCATAACGGCCGATGTATTCGCACATGCCGTGGGAAATTTGCAGGATACAGCGCGGTTCCATCCCGGGACAGGTGTAATAATACCCCGCGACGATGTCCGTTCCATTGGAGGACTTAAAGCTGATGGCGTTTTTCTTTACTTCCGGCATTTGCAAGCTCCTCCTCTTCCATGACGATGCGAAGCAATTCCTCATATCCCTGGATCGTGTAGGTCGGCTGCGGAGCGCCCTCGGGCAAAACCGCGCCGCGGAAGTTGCACCAGCAGGTGTCGATACCCGCTCCCGTGCCCCCGGCGATATCCGCTTTCAGAGAATCGCCGATCATAAGTACCTTTTTCCGGTTTTCAATGCCCAGTGTATTGAGGGCCGTATCGAATATTTTGCGGGCGGGCTTTGTCGCGCCTACCCGGCCGGATACGAACACGCCGTCAAAAAAGCGGCCCAAGCCCGACTTTTCCAAACGGCCCGCCTGCACTTTTTCAACGCCGTTGGAAACAACAGCCAGCGTGGCCACTTCCGCCAGTTCCTCCAGCGCTTCCTCAGCGCCCGGGAACGTATCTGCGCGCTGAGATAACTGTGTTAAGTAATAATCGTTGATCTCCACGGGATTGCCCTGCACGCCAAACGCAGCGAGCAGTTTTTCAAAGCGCTGGATAACAAGCTTGTCCTGCCGTACCTTCCCCTGCTCCAGCGCCGCCCACAGCGCATTGTTGATGTCATGGTACTGGGAGACGGCATCCTCGGTGTTTGGCAGGGAAAAATGCGCCAGCGTATCCCGCAATGCGCCGTCCTCCGCCGCATTGAAATCCAGCAGAGTGCCGTCCACATCAAATAGCAGGCAATAATAAAAGGCCAAAAAACGCCACGCCCCTTCTGCGCGAAAATAGAATCTATCGTTACTATTATCCATGATTTGTCTGCGTTCGTCAACAGGGCCGGCGATAAAATTCTGTTAAGGCAGCAAAAAGCGGCAGGCATGCCCGCCGCAGTCTGCTTCAAATTTGAATGATCTGCTCCTCGTAGCTGCCCTCGTTCTCCATATAATTATAAACGATCGGCCGCTGCGTCCCGGATTCCGGCTGTTGCTGAGAAGATGCCTTTGGGATAAAGAGTTCCATTTCAGGATCCCTGCATCCGTCGCAGGACTCCCCTTCGCAGCAATTCCGGCAGCCGTCGGGGTCCCGATTGTCATAGGCGTCCCCATTTTCTCCGTTGCACAGGCAGGAGCGTTGGTGCGGCGCATCGCCGCCCTCCCAGTCCGGCGGTTCGATATCGTTCCAGTCCGTCAGGTCATAGTTGTCCACGCAGCCGCAAAGGGCATCCTCCTGCGGCTCACTGTTGCAAAACGCATTGTGTTCGATCATACGGCATACCTCCTTGTGCCCATCTTATGCCGGGAGACTTCGGGATGTGCCGCATGGATTCAGGAATCGAATTCTCCTTTTACACTGCGGGTAAACAAGGTGCGCAACGCGGCATCCGCGTCTGCTTCTTCATAAAGAATGGCGTAAATCGTGTTACAAATAGGAAGTTCCACTCCATAGCGCGCCCCCAGTTCCACCAGGGCGCGCACAGTGGGCACGCCTTCGGCAAGGCTTCCGTACGGCTCACCTTTGATATAGCTCTCTCCGAACTGCCGGTTGTGGCTGTGGCTTGAAAAGAGCGTGGCCTCGTAGTCGCCCAGGTGGCACAGCCCGTATGCGGAAAGCTCGTTTCCGCCCATGGCGCGGATGAGCCGCGCAATCTCCCGCGCGCCCCGCGCCATCAGTGAACCTTTCAAGCTGGAAAGGCCTTTGCCGTCCAGCATGCCCGCCGCAATACCGATCACATTTTTCGCCGCGGCTCCAACCTCTGTTCCCACAAGGTCTCCGCCTTTGTATAGGCGGATGAGGTCGGTGCTCATCGTTTCCACAATGAAATCCACCACCGTCCGGTCGTCGGAATCCACAACCATACAATTGGGAACGCCGGCTGTAAAATCCTCTACGTGCCCGGGGCCCACCCATACGGCAACCGAGACGGGCTGCGTCACCTCGCTACGGAACACCTGCGTCAGCCGGTCTCCAGTACCGCATTCGAGGCCTTTCATACAAAGGATAAACGTTTTGCCCGCCACAGGATAAGCCTGAATGCATCGCGCCAGCGCGCGCAACTCCTGCGCACTGATGGAAATGACGACAAGCTGCGCCGATTCCAAAGCAGCGCCCAGATCACTGGTCAGGCAAACACGCTCCGGGAGCTTCAGGTAGCGGTTGCCGCCTGTTTCCCGCAGCGCCGCAAGGCTGCGGGAGCCCTCGCGCCCCCAAAGCGTCACGTCATTTTTTGCGCTGTGGTACCACGCTAAAAAAGAACCCCACCGGCCGCAGCCGAGTACGGAAATATTCATAAAAACTCCTCGGTTTATTTTTGAAAACAGCCGGTCAGCTCGCCTGCGCGCCGCCGGATGCTGCCACAACGCCCTGCCAGGCAGGCGGAGCCTTGCGTTCCGGTGCTTTTGCAGCTACAGGTCGCCTGTCCTCTGCCTCATACGCATGGGTCCGCGTATAGAACAGCAGCTCTTCCAACGCCGCCTGGCTCAGATGCAGCCCATCGCCGATCACATAATCCGGCTTTGCGTAGCCGTCTCCGCCCTTGAGCGCTTCAGACGAGTTCAGGAACGGGAGTCCCAGCTCCTGCGCCATTTCTTCCAGCGCCTTATTGAAATCATCCAGCGTTTCCATTGTGATGTCAGGATAAGAGCGCACCTTGCCTATGGGCGGAATTGCGTTGATGATGACGTCGCAATACGGGTAAGCATCCTGAATCGCCGCAATCGCGTCGCGGTAAGCATCGATAAACGACTCCCGGGTAAACTGGCCGCTGGCGTTGTTTGTGCCGAAGGTCATCACGACCCGGCGCGGCTTCACTTTTGCGATGGCCTGCGGAATGGTATAGACTTTTGTCTCCCCACTGAAATAAACACAGGGCGCCTGCGAGATACTCTCGATGCCCATCCCCTCCAACGCCATATAGTTTTCCAGCGAGACAAGCCCGTAGGCAAACATCCGCACAGTATTGGAATCCCCTACGAAAATCGTTTCATCCAGATAGGCCTGGCCCGCATCTGCGCTCTCTGGCAGCGCGCCGCCGGGGAACTCCGGCTGTTGCACCTCCGGCTCGGCCTTTCCGGTAAGTTCGGCCATCACCTGCGGCAAAACAGGATTGGCAGAACGTGCATCAAGGATCAGCAGCAGAACCGTGGCCGACGCCGAAGCAAGAAAAAACAAAATGCAGACGATCAGCGTCACGCATGCGCGCCGCTGCCGTTTCGGCACATATTTCCAGTCACGCATTCTGAAATGTGCAGAAGTATCGTTCAAATACGGTCATTCCTTTTCCGGAAGCGCAGCTTCCCCTTGATCTTTGCGCTGCAGCAGCCATGCACGCAGCGCGCCGGCGGACGGCGCAAGATACAGCGGAGCAAAAGGTTCCAGCTCCCCGCGGGAACCGTAGCCGTACAGCACGCCCACCGCCGGCAGCCCGCAATCCGCCGCCCCATGCATATCGTTGTCCCTGTCGCCCACCATCACAGCCCGCTTGTCCTGTACACACGGCTGGGCAAGCACATGGCGGATCACGGCTGTTTTAGTATCCAGTGAAGCATCCGGAGAAGAACCGCCAATGTAATCAAAATACGGCGTAAGCTCCAGTTTATCCAACAGCTTCAGCGCCGCATAGCGCACCTTGGACGTGGCAAGGCATACGATATATCCTGCCTCCCGGAGCGCACTCAGAAGTTCTTTTGTGCCGGGATATAGCTTTGTCAGCGCACCGCTGGCTTCGGCATAATGCGCGCGGTAGATTCCCACCGCGCGTTCTATCTCGTCGGGCGGCAACAGCTTTGCGAAGCTTTCGCGAAGCGGCGGCCCGAGGAAACGCCTGAGCCGTTCCTGTGGAACAGTCATCTCATATTGCGCCAGTGTGAACTCGAAGGAATCGAAGATACCGGGCGCAGAATCAATGAGTGTGCCGTCCAAATCGAACAGCACCGCGTCAAAAGTCTGCAAACAGACGCCCCTTCCTTGAAAAAATTATCACGCCAGCAGCATGCGGTCGTTGGCGAATTCACCGTTGCTCACGGCCTCGAATTTGGCCAGAAGGTCGCTCACCTGAAGGTTCGCTTTCTCTTCACCGGACACGTCGTAAATGATGTTGCCCTCGTGCATCATCACCAAGCGGTTGCCGTAACGGATGGCGTCCTTCATGTTGTGTGTGACCATCAGCGTGGACAGCCTATTCTCTGAAATGATCTTTTCCGTGAGCGTAAGCACCTTGTGCGCGGTTTTTGGATCCAGCGCGGCGGTGTGCTCGTCCAGCAGCAGCAGCCTGGGGTTCTGCAGCGTTGCCATCAGCAGCGTCAGCGCCTGACGCTGTCCCCCCGAAAGAAGGCGAACCTTGCTGGTGAGCCGCCCCTCCAGGCCGAGGTCAAGCATCTGCAGCTTTTCTTTGTAAAATTCGCGCTCCTCATTACTGATGCCCCAACGCAGCGTGCGGGTTCTGCCGCGGCGGTAGGCCATGGCAAGGTTTTCTTCAATGCCCATGTTCCCGGCTGTTCCCATCATCGGGTCCTGGAACACACGGCCCAAAAGTTTGGCGCGTTTGTACTCCGGCAGTTTGGTAATGTCCGCGCCGTCCAGCACGATGCTGCCCGCATCTGCGGTATAAACGCCCGCAATAAGGTTGAGCATCGTGGATTTGCCTGCGCCGTTTCCGCCGATGACTGTGACAAAATCACCGTCGTTCAGTGTGAAGCTGAGATTCTGGATCGCCCGTTTTTCATTGATGGTGCCTGGATTGAACACCTTATGGATGTTTTTCAGTTCCAGCATACCGCTCACTCCTTCCCCGCCGGCACAGGCGTAAATTTGGATTTCAGGAATTTTTTCTGCAATGCGGGCACACTGAGCGCCAGCGCAACAGTGACCGCGCTGAACAGCTTAAGGTCCTCGGTGGAAAGGCCCAGCTGCAGCACAAAGGCAATAACGATTTGATAAATCACAGACCCGGCCACGATGGAACCGAGCTGATAGGCAAAATTGAAGCGCGCGCCGAAGATGACCTCGCCGATGATGACACTGGCCAGACCGATGACAATGGCGCCGCGGCCCATATTGATGTTTGCGCTTCCCTGGTACTGCGCCAGCAAGCCGCCGGCAAGGCCCACAAGACCATTGGAGAGGACCAGTCCGATGATCTTCATCGTGTCGGTATTCACACCCTGGGCGCGTACCATTTTGCGGTTGTTGCCCGTTGCGCGGATGGCGCAGCCAAGTTCCGTGCCGAAAAACCAGTACATCACAGCGACAACAGCCGCCGCTACCAGCACGCCGATGAGCAATGCCATGGGGATGTTTCCCAGGCTGATGACCACCGGCTGGCGCAGAAGCGCCACACTGGATTTGCCCATGATGCGCAGATTGATGGAGTAAAGCCCCAGCTGTGTGAGTATTCCCGCAAGAATGGCCGGGATGCGCAGACGCGTGTGCAAAAAGCCGGTTACAAGCCCTGCAAGCATGCCGGCAAATACCGCGAAAACCAGAGAAAGCAGCGGGTGCATTCCCATCAAAATCAGCACGGCGCTTGTCGCGCCGCCGGTGCAAAGGCTGCTGTCCACCGTCAAATCCGCGATGTCCAGCAGCTTATAGGTCACATACACGCCCAGAGCCATGACGCCCCAGACGAGCCCCTGCGCCGTCGCGCCGGGAATTGCCGCAATGATGCCGCCCATAATGATATCCGTCCTTTACTGTTAAGCGTTACGCCCAAATGCGTACAGATAAAATAATTATAACACAAAACAGGCGGCGGGCAAAGCCCTGCCGCCTGTTTTTATTGTTTTTTTCACAAACGCACCGGATAAAACTCAACCTTTCAGATCTTCCGGAAGCGTCAGGCCGATGGCTTCACAATTCGCCTCGTTGACAGCAAACTCCAGATCCTCCACAGAGGCGAAGCCTACGGGAACCGTGCCCACGTCTTTGCCGTCCACCAAAATTTCTACCGCCTGAGCAGCAGCCAGTTTACCAAGATTATAGTAGTTGATGCCATAAGTGGCCGTGCCGCCGGAATCCACCATACCGCTCTCGCCGCAGATCACGGGAATTTTGGCATTCTCCGCAACCAGCGCTGCAGTGGGCATGTTTTCGGCAAACAGATTGTCTGTGGGAACGTACAGTGCGTCTACCTCGCCGACAGCCTTTGTGGTGACGGGCTGAATCTCATTGACGTCGGCGGCGGTATACTCGTTCACCGTCAGGCCGCGCGCCTCAAAGGCGGCTTTTGCCAGGCCCGCCTGCAGAATGGAGTTATCCTCTGCCGAGCAGTACAGAATACCAACCGTTTTCGCCTCGGGCACCAGCTTTACCAAAAGGTCGGCCTGTTCCTCGATGGGGTTCATATCAGATGTGCCGGATACGTTTCCGCCCGGGACCTCGTCGCTGTTCACCAAGCCGGCGCTCACAAAATCCGTCACTGCCGTGGCCAGAATGGGGATCTCTGTGGTTGCCTGTGCGGCGGCCTGCGCGGCAGGCGTAGCTACAGCCAGGATCAGATCTACTTTATCATTGACAAACTTAGTGGCAATGGTCGCGCAATTGGGAATCTCGCCTTGCGCATTCTGCACGTCGATATTTTCTCGGTTGAAGCCCGCTTCCACCAGCGCGTCGATAAAACCGTCGCGGGCGGCGTCAAGAGCCACATGCTCCGTCAGCTGAATGACGCCGATCTTGCAGTTGGCCGGGTCCTTGCCGGCGGCAGCAACAGAAGCTGCCGCAGAGGATGCTGCGTCGGATGTTCCCGGTTCTGAGGCGGCCGCCGAAGACGATGTGGAGCCGCCGCACGCCGCAAGGCCCAGCGCCACCACAGCGGCAAGGCAAAGTGCAAATAACTTTTTCATTTCTTTCCCTCCATAAGCACCGGAAAATACGATGTGTACCGTATTTTTCTCTGATGCTTTATTGTGCTAAAGTATATCACAAAAAAAGGCGTGAAAACAATAGCAGAATGCTACTAAATTCACGCCTGAATATTGTATATTTTTGTATATCGATACAACAAAGTGGAAGAAACAGCCTGCAATGCCAGCCGCGCAGAGCTTACAGCGGCAGCTCCGCAAGATATTCTCCCATTTTGTCAAGTCCGGCTGCAATCACTTCCGGCGTATTGGCGTAGCCGATACGAAGATATCCCTCCCGGTCCATTACACTGCCCGGTACGAGCAGCACGCCTTTTTCCGTCAGCAGCCCCCGGCAGAAATCTGCGCTGGGCATGTCGAACTCCATCTTCAAAAAGGCAGTCGTGCCCGCACGCGGCTTTACAAAGCTCAGCTTAGGCTGTCCTTTCAGCCACCGCTCCAAAACGGCAAGATTTCCGGTGACGATGGCGCGGTTGCGCGCGACGACCGCCTCCTTGTGCTCCAGAGCTATCCCGGCCAGATATTCATCGATCATACCGCAGCTGATGGTACTGTAATCCCGATGGCGGGATACTTGATCCAACAGCGCTTTTGGCCCGGCGATCCAGCCCAGACGAAGCCCGGCCAATGAAAAGGTCTTTGACATACTGCCCGTGGAAATTCCTTTTTCATAAAGGTCTGCCACAGAGGCCGTGAACGGCTCGCCTTCGTGGTTCAGGCCGCGGTACACCTCATCGCACAGCAGCCATGCATCAACAGAACGGGCGATCCCGGCAACCTCCTGCAGAAATTCCCGGTCCATCAGGGCGCCTGTCGGGTTGTTGGGGTTGTTGATACAGATGAGTTTTGTATTTTTATTCACCATGCCGCGCAGTTCGTCCAGGTCGGGCAAAAATGCATTTCCGCTGCGCAGGGGCAGGATGTGAACTTCAGCGCCCAGCGCCTCCGGAATAGAATAATGCTGCTGGTAAGTGGGCAGCACGGAGACCACCTCGTCCCCCGGCCCGGCCAGTGCTTCAATCACAAGATGATTCGCACCGATAGCCCCGTGCGCCGTAATAACATTCTCCGGTGTCTGTTTTTCATACAGTCCGGCAATGAGCATCCGCAGGCGCGGGCTGCCTTCAATCGCGCCGTAGGTCAGCTTCATGCCGAGGATATCGGCCACAGCCTGCTCACGGCAGCCGCCAAGCTCCAAAAGCTGCTCCACGGTCAGGGATTCCACACAGGTCTCCGCCAAATTATAAGTACAGTCGTTTTCATAGGCGTTCATCCACATCTCAACGCCAAAGTCCTTGATTTTCATTGCTTTCCGATCCCCTGTCTGATTGATAATATCTTCACTGCGGCGCGCCGAAAATACTGGCCACAGCAGTCATGGATTCTTTCAGATCCGCCCGGTAATCCGGCGCCTCTTCCGCAAGACTGCTGAGGATGACGCCTTCTGTACCTGTATGTCCGGTGGAGTGAACAAACCGTCCCTCTCCCAGATACATCGCCACGTGGCCGGGGAAAAACAGCAGATCGCCCGGCTTTGCTGCTTCAAATGAAATTTCATGCAGTGCAAACCCCGGCTTGATGGCAGCATCCCTGTAAATAATCACACCGTTGAGCAGATAGGCCATGGAGACAAGGCCGCTGCAATCGATGCCCAACGGCGTTTTACCACCCCAGCGGTATTGTGCGCCCAGATAAGACAGTGCGGCGCCGCATAAGCGCTGCCGCAGTTCATCTTCCCCAACGCTTTCCCACGCGGGAGCCGGCTGAGCCAGATAAGTTGCTTTGGTGTAGCCGAGACGTCCGTCCGCAAGACGAACGGGCTGCCACTGGTTTTCATCCGGGCCGCCCTCCGGGCAGAGAAAAGCTCCCCTCGGCATGCTCTGCAGGCAGCCTCCCTGTACCTTCGGCTCGTTCAGCACATCGATATAAGGTTTTTGCACTACCAGCTTTGGCACCGACTGCCATTGTGCGGCAAGCGCGCCGTCCTCCAGAAGGCAGCGCGCGGGCGTCCAACCCTCATAGCGGTAATGGGTACGCACACGGCAATACATCCCTTCCCGCGCCAGCACCTCCAATACCATACCATAAAGCGCTTCATCTGCCAGCTCACACAACGGCTCCGGCTTCGTATACAAAGGGGCGATGTCAGAAACCACAACAGCAAAACTCATTGCGTATCCTCCTGGGAATAATAATCGAAAACCAACTTCGAAACGCGTCCCGCCAGAGGCTCGTCACCGTCAATATCCGGTGCGTCCCAAATGAGTACGGCGATGAAATACGGCCGGCCCGGAAGCTCGAACACTCCCGCATCATGGCTCAGACGGTCCAGGCCACCCGTCTTGTGGGCACAGGGCACGTCCTGCCAAATGTAACGGGTGAGCATCCGCGTATCGCGCTGACGGCGCAGGATCGAGCGCGCCAGCGCGCAAAGCTCCGGCGTGAGCACTGTTTCGGCATACAGCGCACGGAACACGCGCAGCAGGTCCTCCGCGCTGGTATAATTATTGCGCCCGGCTGATACCGCATCCCAATCCAGCATTTTGCGTTCCAGCACAGTGTTTTTCGTCCCAACGCTGCATGCCGCCGCATTTATACATTCGGCGCCCAGCAGCCCGATGAGCACGTTCGTTGCCGTATTGTCGGAAAGGACGATCATCCACACAAGCAGCTCCTCCAGCGGATGCATGCCGGGACCGTCCACAAAGACGCCTGTGTCAGGAAGAATGTCTTCCGCTGTGACCGCCACAGGCGTGTCCAGCGCGAGCCTTCCCCGCCGCACCTCATCCAGCGCGGCCAGCAGGATGAACACCTTGATGGTAGACGCGGAGACCGCCCTCCTGCCCGCGCCCCGTTCATACAACGGCACGCCGCCAGCCAACGGGACAGCCAGCACGCACACCTGTTCCTGCGCCGCTGCAAGCTGCGCATCCAGCGCGGCGCAAAGCTCTTGCCTGGTCATATTCAATACTCCAATACCCGCAGCGTGCGGTTCGTTGCGTCAAGATTCACGTTTACCCCCAGCGGCAGGGACATCGTAGGCATGATATGCCCGCACTGAAGCGCCCCCAGGATCGGCTTGCCTTCATCCAGCAGCAATTCTGTGATGACCTCACGCAGCGTCAGGCTCTCCGCCGGGTCAGGTGCTGCACAATCCGTGAACGCACCCAGCAGAATACCCGCGCAGGCGCGCAGCTTCCCCGCCTGCTTCAGCATGAGCAGCATGCGGTCAATACGGTACGGCGTTTCACCGATATCCTCAATGAACAATATTTTATCCTTTGTCTCGATTTCATAAGGCGTTCCCAAAGAGGCGGCGAGCAGCGACAGGTTGCCGCCCGTCAACACGCCGTGGCTCACGCCCTTGGCGATTGTATACAGCGGCATACCGTCTGGATTGAGGATATTCGGCTCCTGCACGCCGAAAATCGCGTTTTTCAGTGAACGCTCGGTATATTCATCCAAACCTGCATACCATTCCGTAGCTGGCATAGGCGTGTGATAAGTAACAAAGCCGCAGCGCTGATTCAGCATCAGATGCAGGATGGTGACATCACTGTACCCACAGAACACCTTGGGCGTTTTTGCAATAGCAGTCCAATCGATGCGGTCCATCAGGCGCTGCGCACCGTATCCTCCGCGGATGCAGATAACGCCATGGATGCTCGCGTCCGAAAACGCATTATTAAAATCTGCCGCACGTTCGCGGTCATATCCGGCCAGATAACCGTGCCGCATGGTACAGGACGGAAAAACGACAGGCTCCAGCCCAAGTGCCTGCACACTGGCCACGGCAGGCTCCAAGCGCCCTTCTGGAACAGGGCCGGAAGGCGCGATCAGCGCGACACGCGCGCCTGTACACAACGGTTTTGGTATAATCATGGCAGCTCTCCTTTGCTTGTTCAGAATGGTTACGACTTCTCCGGCACATGCTTTCCTCCGCCGGAGGGCAAAGCCGCGGCAAACGGAAACATGTGTAAAAACTGTGTAAACTGCATACAGAAACACCGAAAGCGGACGCTTTGTCCGCTTTCAGCACGGACGCTCCGCGCGAAAAACGCCGCGCTGCGTCCTTCATGTCATTCAGTTTAAATCATTGTCCGGTATTTTTCAAGTTCTTCCTGATTTGCAAGCACAAAATGTCCCGGTTCGATCTCCGTCCATGTCGGAGGGTCTGCCTCATAATGATGACAGGACGGGTCGTACACCTCCAGGACCTTGCGTTTTTCCGCCGCAGGGTCCGGCAGCGGAATAGCGGAAAGCAGCGCTCTCGTATACGGATGCAGCGGATGTGCAAATAGCTTTTCCGTACTGGAAAGCTCTACGATGCGTCCCAAATGAATGACCGCGATGCGGTCGCAGATGAAACGCATCACCGAGAGATCATGACTGATGAGCAGATAGGTCAGCCCGCGCCGACGCTGCAGCTCGGCCATCAGGTTCAGCACCTGAGCACGGATGGATACGTCCAAAGCAGAGATGGGCTCGTCCGCAATAATGAATTCCGGTTCCATGATAAGCGCGCGGGCGATGCCGATGCGCTGGCGCTGCCCGCCGGAGAACTCGTGCGGAAAACGGCTGGCAAATTCCGGTAGCAGTCCCACGTCGGAAAGTGCCTGCGCAACCTTTTTGCGGCGTTCTTCCTCCGACACGCGTCCGCCCAGATTATACAACCCCTCGGAGACGATGTAATCCACCTTGGCTCGTTCGTTGAGGGAGGCCATCGGGTCCTGGAAGATCATTTGTATTTTTCGGGTGACTTCCCTGTCCTTTTCACGGCTGATCCTGCCGCTGATGCGTTCTCCATCGTACAAAATCTCGCCGCTCGCCGCCGGGTTGATGCGGATGACCGTCCGGCCGATGGTCGTTTTGCCGCTGCCGGATTCGCCCACAAGGCCGAACGTCTCGCCTTGGAAAATATCGAAGCTGACGTTTTTGACGGCGGTAAACTTATTGTGCCGCTCTCCAAAGGTCACTGTGAGGTCTTTGACCTGCAGAAGAGGCTTGTTTTCCATTGTCATACATTCCCCTCCTGCACACTCCGCAGATTGCGGATATTTTCCGGCGGCTCCACTTTGGGTGCGCGCGGGTCCAACAGCCAGGTGCGCGCTTTGTGGGTCGGGCTCACCTCAAAATACGGCGGCCGCTCCACAAAATCAATTTTCAGCGCATACGGATTCCTAGGCGCAAAGGCGTCCCCCTTTACATCTGCGAACAGATTTGGCGGCGTACCGGGAATGGAATACAGGTTCTCGCCCCGCACACCGAGCTGCGGCAGGCTGGACAGCAGCGCCCAGGTATACGGGTGCTTGGGCGTGTAGAACACTTCCTCGCAGGTCCCGATTTCAACGATATCGCCCGCGTACATCACCGCGATTCGGTCGGCCACATTCGCCACCACGCCCAGGTCATGGGTGATGTACAGCGTGGTCAGCTTATACTTGGCTTTCAGGTCCTTCAGAAGCTTTAATATCTGTGCCTGAATGGTAACATCCAGAGCCGTCGTTGGCTCGTCACAGATAAGGATGCGCGGGTTGCATGCAATGGCGATGGCAATGACCACCCGCTGGCGCATACCGCCGGAAAACTCATGCGGATACTGACCGAAACGGCGCGCCGCCTCAGTGATGCCGACATCCTCCAGTATCTCAGTAGCTTTTTGCTTGGCGGCCTCCCCCTTCATTCCCTGGTGCAGCGTCAGCGCTTCGCAGATCTGCGCGCCGACGGTTTTGAGCGGATTCAGGCTGGTCATCGGATCCTGCATGACCATAGCGATTTCCTTTCCGCGCACGCTGAGCCACTCTTTTTCCGTTTTAAAGGCGGCAAGGTCCTTTTCGCCGTAACGGATGCTGCCGCGGGTGACGCGGCCGTTGGAATCCAACAGACCCATGAACGTTTTGCAGAACACGGATTTACCGCTGCCGGATTCCCCCACGATGGCAAGGCTCTCGCCTTCACAGATGTCGAGGCTGATACCCCGAATGGCGTGCAATGTCTTGCCGCGGAGCGTGAATTCCACTTCAAGATCCTGCACAGATAAGATCACATCCTGCATGCTGCGCCGTCCTCCTTAAAATACATGGTTTTTGGGGTCAGCGGCATCGGCAAAGGCGTTGCCGATGATGTAAAAACTGACGGTAATGATGCACAGCACGACGGTCGGGAAAACCAGCTGATACTGCAAAGAGGGGTTCATCATAATCATGCGGCCCTGGTTGATCAGGTTGCCCAGGCTGGGCGTAGAGACCGGCAGACCGAGACCGATGTATGTGATGAACACTTCATTACCGATGGCCAGCGGGATGGCCATGGCCACGCGCATCATGATGACGGACACCAGGTACGGCAGCAGGTTGCGCACAATGATGCGCCGCGTCGGAGTGCCCAGGCACCGGGACGCAAGGTTATAATCCCTGTCACGGATGATAACGATCTGGTTGCGCACAAAGCGCGCCATCGTCAGCCAGCCCGTCAGGCACATGGCGAAAATCAGCGTCCCCACGCTGGGCCGCATGATGTAGGAAAACAGAATGAGCACGATCGTCTGCGGAATATTGTCCACAACGTTGTACAGCTCGGTAAAAAAGAAATCCAGCTTGCGCACATAACCCCACAGCACACCGATAAGAATGCCGAAAGCGACCTCCCACATGGCTACGGAAAAGCCGATGAACAGACTGGTGCGCGTACCGCTCCAAACGCGGCTCCACAGATCCTGTCCGATGGAATTGGTTCCGAACCAAAACTCACTGTTCGGCTTCATATTGATAATCTGGATGCCGTTTTCATCGTTATTAATAACGATTGGGTCACGTTGTCCGGGCAGATACGGCTGAATGAACGTAAAAAGCAGCAGAACGATGATGACGCCCAGCAGAAACATCGCCATTTTATTGCGCGTGAACACACGCAGTGTGCTCCGCCAGTAGGAATAGCCTGAAAACCCGGTTTTTTCCGCGTCTTCGGGATGGTATTCCGCGAATGCAAACAGTTCTTTCTCATCGGCCGCACTCAGGCCGTCCAGCGCCTGTGCGGTGGCCTGATTCAGGCTGTCGCTCAGCTGTACGCTTTTTTTGTTGAACAATCCCATTACCTCGCGCCCTCCTTTTTGTTCAGGCTGATGCGCGGGTCCACCACGGCCATCAGAATATCGCCAATCAGCAAGCCAAGAATGCTGATCGCGGCATAGATGAGTACAAGCGCCTGCACCACAGTGTTGTCCTGCCGCTGGATAACGTCTACCAGCAGGCCGCCCATTCCCGGCACAGAATACAGGCTCTCCACATAGATAGAGCCCATCAACGTAATAAGAAAAGACGTGGGCAGATACTGTACGAGAGGTACGAATGCGTTACGGAACACGTGTCCGCTCATGATTTTTTTCGAAGAAACGCCCTTGGCACGCGCAAGCATGACATAATCCTTGTTGGATTCGTCCACCATAAAGCGTCGCAGCCACATGGCATAATAAGCGATATTTCCGATGGCCAGGGAAAAGGTTGGCAGGATCCAGCTCAACGGGTTGTCCATCCGGAACAGCATCGGGAGCGGAAAGCCGGGTATCTGCGTGCCGTACAGCTGGATGACCAGATAATACACGGCGCTTGGCACCGCCTGTACCAGCACGACGAACCCTGTGCCGATCTTATCGAACCACTTTCCCTTCCCGCGCGCCATAGCGGCCCCCATGGGCAGGCCCAGCAACAGCGAGATACAAAGCGCCATACCGCCCATCATCATGGAAACAGGCGCCTTTTCCGCAACGATTTGCGTAATAGGCACATTCATACGGTAAATATTCGACACGCCGAGATCGCCGTGCAGCACCTGCTTGTAAAAATTCATCAGCTGTACGGGCAGCGGATCCAGCAGGCCGAGCTGACGCAGCCCGTTCTGGATCTGCGCATCGTTCATTTTTTCATAGTTCTGGAAGTAGCCTTCCACCGGCATCAGGCGCAGCAGCGAGAATACGACTGTTATAATAATGAACAGCGTGAGCATAGACCGCGCCAGACGTTTGGCCGAGTATCGGATCATGGGCAGGAGCTCCTTACTTGGTTGTTTTGTTGGATGGCGGACATACAATGCCCGCCGTGCAGACTGCTTTCATTAAGAAACGGGCGCACCCGTTCCCTAATGAAAGCAGGCGGCCGTTGTTTCGGCCGCCTGCCCTGTCCGGCGCATCCGGACAAAGCCTGCTTTTACGATCGGATCATTCAGCAGCCAGTGCTTTGGCGCGCTCGGCCTGCCATGCCTCGTACAGGGTGTTGAATTCATTCTGGCTCATCGGCTCGGTGCGCAGCTTCTGGTATTTATACCGCTGGCGCGCCAGACCATACGGGGCATATTCCGCTTCCAGCTCATTCAGGCGGGTGGCCTTGAAGCCGTCTCCTTCCACGCCGTAGGGAATGATAACAGCATGGTTGATGATGGACGCCTCCGCTTGGGCGAAGGTGTTGTAGCGGACGCTCATATCCTCCACCTGCGCTTTTGCTTCGGCTACCAGCGCGTCATATTCGGCGATGATATCCCGCACACCCGCCGCGGTGTCTGCACGCCAGTGGAGATAGCTGTCGGAGCCGGTGTCACTGAACGGCTCGGTCCAGGTGGCGGGGTCAGCGTAATCCGCGCCCCAGTTGCACTTCATCAGAGCGAATTTTCCGCCGCGGCGGACTTCCGACAGGAAGCCCGTAGACGGCCCGGCCTCAACGATCACATCGATATAATCACTGCCCAGCAGGCCTTCCAGCTGCTGCTCCACGACCTGACACTCTTTGTCCCAGTTCGTGGACGATGGATTGTAAGGCATGAGGACCTTGACCGGGAACGTCGCCCCCTCAGCTGTTAACTCCTCCACAGCTTTTTCCTTGTATTCCAGAGCCTTGTCGCTCTGGAAGGAATCGCGTGCGGAAATCGCGGCCAGGTCCCCCACTTCGGAAAAGTCAACGCCGTTCAAATCTGTAAAGTTCGGCGGGGTGACCGTGTTGATGATGAAGGATTCCGGATCATAGGGCTGCATGACGGTTTTGGCCTTCACGCGGTCCAGCGCATGGAAAATGGACTGGCGGAAATTCTCGTTATTGACGGCCAGCGTCCAGTTGTCCGGCTCATAGGCTTCGTCGAACTTCGGTTCAAAGTTGAACGCATAAAAATAGGAGTAACTGGAATCCACCCGGCTCGGGCTGACCATATTCTTGGTGTCGTCCGCAGCCAGCCATGCATCCAGAATATCGGCGGAGAGGTACGCAAGATCCGTTTCATTGCGCTTGAACATCTCCGGCGCGATGGTGTCCATCTCTTTGTTATAGGTCTCCTCGATGGCGTCGATGAACACATTGTCCTTATCCCAGTAATTGGGGTTCTTCGTCATGATGCGGCGTCCCTGCGGCTCAAACGTGGAAAGGATATATGCGCCGTTATAGAGCAGCTTGGTGTTGTCTGTTCCGAACATATCGGTACCGTCTTCGGCAATGCAGCTCTGCATGAATGCACCGTTTGCAGGCAGATAGCAGCCATAGTTCAAAACGGACAGGAAATACGGAGTGGGCTGTACGAGCGTATATTCCAGCGTCAAATCGTCCACAGCCTTTACACCGACATCCTCGGGCTTTACTTCGGCCACCGGCTCGATGGCTTCCCCATCCTCGTCGGTGGTCTTGGTTCCGTTTTCGCTTTCCAACAAATAAGAGGTATATTTGTAATATTCAGTAGCGTTTGCGATGATGCCCTCCATCATGTATTCCGTGCTGCTGGCGTTTTTGGCGTCCAGTGCATAGATGGCGGCGTCGACAAAATCCTGCGCCGTGACAGGCGCGACTTCCTTGCCCGTATAATCGTACCATTTCACGCCTTCGCGCAGATGGAATGTCCAGGTCAGGCCATCCTCGCTGGTCTCCCAGCTTTCGGCCAAAGCGGGCTTGATGGCGCCGTAAGCATCATATTCCACCAACGTATCGATAACGTTCGCGGGAATGATCAAATCGTTGGTGCTGCCCGTGACAAGATAGTTCATCGTAGTGACTTCACCCGAATACATCTTGCGGAACGTAGTGCCGCTTCCGGCGCTTTGGCCGCAGCCTGCAAAGCAGCCCACAACCAGTGCCAGGCACAAAAGGATCGCGAGTAACTTTTTCATGTTCTTTCCTCCGTTTCGTTTCCCTCTCTCTATTATCAGGCGCGTTTCACAAGATGCGCCGGATAACGCTTTTCCATCGCGGAACAAAAGGAATCATTTGGGGAACACCTGTTCCCCAAACGAAAAGCTCCGGGGCTTTTCGTTTGGCCGTTTTATACAAACGCCGGAACGCGCGTAATGCCGATGCCGGGCGCGTCCGTCATTCGGATAACGCCGTTTTCATACAGCGGGCCGCCTGTGAACGGGTCTGTTTTGCACAGGGACGGGCCGTCCAGATCCGCCCGGGTGATCACGCGCTTTGCAGCGGCAAGGTGCGCCGCCGCACTCACCGCCAGCTTGGATTCCAGCATACAGCCGATCATGCATTCCACACCGTACATCTCGGCCAGGCTGCAGATCTTCAGCGCCTGCCAAATGCCGCCGGTCTTCATCAGCTTGATGTTGAGCAGGTCGGCCGCACGGGTGCGGATGATCTCGGCTGCATCTTCGGGCGAAAACACGCTTTCATCCGCAAGAATCGGCGTATATACAGCTTTTGTGACGGCGCGCATGCCGTCCAGGTCGTGCGCGGGCACCGGCTGCTCCACAAGGTCGATGTTCAGCCCTTTATCTTCCATCGCGGTGATGATACGAATGGCTTCCTTTGCCGTCCAGCCCTGGTTTGCATCCACACGAATCTGGATGCCGCTGCCTACGGCCTTGCGGATGCCTGCGATGCGCGCCACGTCGGCCAGGCCCTCTTTGCCGACTTTGATTTTAAGTATCTTATATCCTTGCTGCACCGCCTCAAGGCTGTCCGCCACCATCTGAGGAACCGGATTTACGCTGATGGTGATATCCGTTTCCACCGTGTCCCCAGCGCCTCCCAAAAGCTGGTACAGCGGCGCGCCGAAGCGCTGGGCATACAAATCATACACTGCCATATCCACCGCAGCCTTGGCGGAAGTGTTTTTCACAATGCTGGAATGCAGCCTGTACATAATGCCGTCCAAATCTTCGATCTCCATGCCAAGCAAGGCGGGACGGATAAAATCCTCGATGGCACAGCGGATGCTTCCCTTGGTATCCCCGGTGATAACCGCCGTGGGCGGCGCCTCGCCATACCCTGCGGCCCCGGTGTCGGTTGTGATACGCACCACGATATCCTCTACATTTTCTACCGTACGAAGCGCCGTTTTAAAGGGCTTTGCCAGCGGAACGAATATCTCTCCGACTTCAATTTCTGTGATTTTCATATTATTGTACTGTTCCTCCTCTCGGAACACTTTAGCACTTTACAGCGGTTATAAATTGCAACCAGTATACCAAACAGCGCATACGATTACAAGTTTTTTCCTTCGATTATACAATATTTTAACGAATTCGCTCCGCATTTTCATACAGCATTAGGGTGATATCCTGCATTGCGCGCTCGAATTCCGGTGGCGATACATGTTCGCCACAGAAGCACACAATAAACGGCTGCCGCGCGTATACGATGCCCACGTCATGGGTAATGCCATCGTCCTCACCTGTTTTGTGCGCGATCTTTACGCTGTGCGGCAGCAGGAACGGAATCTTCCCATTGAGGCGTTGGTCTTTCAGGATCGAAAGCATATCTTCGCTGGCAGGCCCGGAAACAGCCTCGCCGTCGTACAAACGTTTGAGCAGCAGCCCTGCCTCCCGCGCCGTGATATAATTTTCAATGCCGCGGGACGATGCTTCACGGTCAAACAGAAGGCGGTTGAGCGTCATTTTTTCTGCCCCCAGCATGCGCAGCGTGTCGTTGATGTTGCCGATGCCCAGACGCTTGATGAGCAGATTCGTGGCCGTATTGTCCGAAAGGATGGTCATGAGCACGCAAAGATCGCGGAATGTGACGCAAAGGCCGTCATGCAGATAATTGAGCGCACCGCAGGACGGCAATTTATCCGTACGCGCAATCACGAACATCTCGTTCGCGCGCACAGCGTCCGCATCCATCTGGCGGAACGCTTCAATAAGCACCGCCAGCTTGATGACGCTGGCCGCCACTACGGGCTTGTCAGCCGCGTGGCCGAAGCACACGCCTGTCGCCAGGTTCTCGTAATAAAAGCAGGCGTCGCCCATTACGGCGGAAAGCCTCTGTTCGATCTGTTGTCTGAGTTTCTCCATTTTGCCATGCCTCCATTTCCAACGTTTTTGTGTAAAACAACAGGGGACCTTTTTAAAGGCCCCCTGAAATGCCGCTTCCAGAGTATCCCTCTTCTGCGCGCAAACATCATTGTTTGTGTAAACAAAAATTATTAGTTATGAAAAATATAATACTGTATCCCCCGAAAAAACACAAGTCTTTCACAAAATTTGGGCAGTTTACCCGAAAACTTGTTTAATCTGCGGTTTCAATATAGGAATTCAATAAGTCGAAGGTGTTGGCCAGCCCCTCAATGTGGGAACGCTCATATCCGTGAGAGGCATACACACCAGCCCCCACTACACAATGCCGTACATCGTTGCCTGCGCAGACCGCTACGTCCGCATCCGAGGAATAGTGGGGATAAACATCCAGCGCGTAGCGCACACCGGCGCGCAGCGCCGCCTCCACCAGGCCGTCCACCACCGCTTTATGTGACGGGCCTTTTGAGTCCATCACACATATGGAGACCATCGTCTCATCGCATTGCAACCCTGTACCAACGCACCCCATGTCCACCGAGAGCATCTCCACCACATCCTGCGGAATCACCGCGCCGCCGTGGCCTACCTCCTCAAACACGGTGAAATCTACATACACTCTGCGGCGCGGCCTCCGACCGGTATCCTTCAGGTATTTGGCATAAGCGAGCAGGATAGCGGCGGACAGCTTATCGTCCAGGAAGCGGCTTTTGATGAATCCTGTTTCGGTGACGTTGAAACGCGGTTCGACAGCAACATAATCGCCCACATCCACACCAAGAGCGCGCGTTTCCGCCGCAGAGTGCGTCTTGGCGTCCAACAGCAGCTCCAGCGTATCGAAGGTGCGCTGTGTTTTGGAATATTCTCCGTTCACATGCACCGAGGCGTTTTCAAGCTGAAGTGTTCCCTCCAGCACCTTCCCCGCGCGCGTATATACATGCACGGTCTCCGTTTCCGTGTTGTTTGCCTGCAGGCCGCCTACTGGGGCCACGCGTAGCGCGCCGTTCGCTTTTACCTCGCGCACCATAGCGCCCAAAGTGTCGATGTGCGCCCCCAGCAAAAGCCCTTCGCCCTCGCCGCCCAGGCAGACAAGCAGGCCGCCCTTTGGTGTAATCTCAGGCGTATAGCCCATATTGGCGAATTCGTTCGAACAGTACCGAACGGCCTCTGCCGTAAAGCCGCTGGGACTTGGGATATTGACGATTGCTTCCAGCTGGCGCAGCGCGTAATTCAAATAAGTAGACTGCATAAAAGGCACTTCCTTGCTTACAATATATTCCGCCGTCCGTCCGGTTCATGCCCGGCGGCACGTTTTTTTGTTGCGGCACGGCAAAACTCTTGCCGCAGTCTTGCACGCTTCCCACTTTCAGAACCATGGGCGTTCCGCAAACTTAAAAACATTATAACATTGCCCTTTTGCGAATACAACAAAAACAGCGCCCCGGATTTCTCCCAAACGCCGTTCATTTTATTCATGCCGTACGAAGATTTTCCCGTGCATATCTTAGAAAAACACGCTCCATCAGCACATGTCCCTCCGCGTTTGGATGGATGCCGTCCATACATAAATACGGACGATAGTCGCCATTCTCCAGAAAAGATGCACGCAGGTCCACCAGGCGGCATCCAAGTTGCCGCGCCAGTTCCACCACCAGTCTGTTGTATGCGGCATGAGAGCGGTAGATCTGCTGCACATCCCCCAGCCAAACAAGAATGTTCTCTTTCCCTTCGATATCACGGCCGATCCATTCGTAGTAGCGTACGGCGTCGATGGGCGGCAAGGTCATAAGCAGCGGCTCCATCCCGCGCGACCGCGCAAGACATACCATCGCACGCATGTTCTCGCAAAAACGTTTCGGCGGGGTATGCGGCAGATGCTCCGCGTGCGGGTCGGCCGCGACGGCTCGCCAGTCGTAATCGATATCGTTGCCGCCGAACCCGATCAGCGCCGCTTCTCCCTCCGCATGGGCAGGGATCTCCCGCTCCATTACAACGCGGCCCTTTTCACTTGTCATGCCGAAACGCGCATGATTCTCGGCTGGGATTCCGAGCGCGCGTGACGAAAGCGCCACGCAGGACGCTTCCTTCAGCCTGGAATATCGCCGTGTCTCAGGGTCCAGCACGACGCCGCGCAAAATACTGTCTCCCCACACTTCAATCTTCGATATCATTCATCGCACCTCTTTATCTGGTTTTAATAATTAGATTATCACGTTTTGTGTTTTTGTCAATCTATTTCCGCAAAGCTATTGTTCCTTCGCAAGCACCGTGATATACTGAATTTGCAATTTACCGGCGTATTTTTGCCAAAGAATCAGCCCAATCAAAAGGAGTGCCGCATCATCATGGAAATAAACAATAGTGTCGCCGCCTGGAGTGCCGGGCTGGCCGCACAACGTTTGCCGCGTTGGGACGAACTGCCGGATATAGACCTGTACCTCGATCAGGTCCTGACGCTGCTGGACAAATATCTGGGGCCTTTTTTGCCTGAAAACGGTGGTCATGCACTGACAGCCAGCATGATCAATAATTATGTAAAGCTCCGTATTGTGCCCGCGCCGGTAAAGAAACGTTATGGACGCGTCCAACTCGCTTATCTGCTCGTAATCGGCCTGCTCAAGCAGGTGTTGCCCATACCCGATGTGAAAACGCTGCTGGAAAGCCAGTTTGAAGGCGGCGCGGAGAAACGCGGCTTCGCGAAGGCTTTCGACTGCTTTTGCACCCTTCAAGAGACCGCGTTTGCGGATATGGCACGGCAGGCGGCGCAGCTTGAGACCGCTGCCGGGACGCGCCCCGCGCTGGCTATGGAAATGGCCGTGCGGGCCAACGCCAGCAAAACGCTGGCGGAAAAGCTGATTGCGCCGGACGCACATTTGAGCAAAACATTCAAGAATGTATCGACGAATTAAACAAAAGAGGTGAGTACGATGGATAACGATTTGTTTGACTATATCGTTAGTCTTTTGGTTAGGAATGCAAACGATTCAATCGAGGAGTGTAGAGAGAGTAAACACGACTCTTTCGAGGAAGGTCGTAAACAGGCTTATTACGAGGTTCTCGACACCATAAAAAATCAACTCATTGTTGCTGAGTATAACCTCGAGGATTGTGGACTTGACTTCAATTTGGAAGAAAAATATTTTCCGGATTAAATTGTTTCCTATCATGGGTCTGGAGACACAATTAAATTGGTAGGACAGTTTCATATGAAACGTATCAACTGGATGTTGCATAGAGCAGAAAAAGCTCCTGCTGCAGGAAACGATATCCTATCAAAGAGATTTGGGGGTTCAATGGAAGGATACACATACTATTTCACTTATCAATTGAAGCGCACAAAGCGAAGATTGATGATCTTAAAAAGTTCTGTCCGAATCGGGATAGTTTACATTCAAAAAAGAGAGCTTCTGATATACGTCATTGGCGGAAAGAAATTAAAAACGATGTAAAATTTTTCGGCATTGTAAAACAGCCTCCGTTTTGCAGTTCGCCTTTCCGGCTTCGCAAGGGTGTGCCGCCATGCTGTTTCTATTCTGCAAAATGCTGAAAGCAAGCGCTTGGGACGCCATATAAGGTCTCAGGCGCTTTCGGTTTCGCGGCCTTATTGGCTCCGCCCGGCCTCCGTTTGCGAAAACGCACCGCATCTCCATTCTTCCCTGTTTTATTTGCGTTTTTTACATTATCTGGTTATAATGATTTTGCAATGCAATTTTGAAAGATTTTGTATGAGTAACGCCGTCTAAACGGCAGGAAAGGGCGGTGGACGCCGCTGTGATTCCCGAACAGACGGCGCAATCTGCTGCGCCGCCCGATATGGAGCGTATCGTTGGCGCATACGGCAACGCTGTATTGCGCATGTGTTTTCTTTATTTGAAGGATTCACACCTTGCCGAGGATGCGTCACAAGAGACCTTTTTAAAAGTGTACCGCAACTACGCGCAATTCGACGGCACCGCCGGAGAAAAAACATGGGTAATGCGTATCGCTATCAATGTGTGTAAGGACTATCTGCGCAGTGCCTGGAACCGCAGGGTCAGCGTCGTGGAGGCATTGAATGAGATACCGGCCGCAGAAGATTCTCCCCACGAAGATGACACGCTCCTGCGGGAGATCATGAACCTGAAGCCTAAATACAAGGAAGTCATCCTGCTGTTTTATTATCAGGATATGAAAATCAGCGAGATTGCGCGCGTGCTGGACGCGCCGGAATCTACGGTTTCTGTGCGGCTCAAGCGTGCGCGCGAGCAATTGAAAAAGAGATTGGAGGGATGGTATGCCGACGGAAAATAACCCGATGAAAAGCGCGATCGACCGACGCCTTTCGGCGCTTTGTGTGCCCGATGACATGGCGCAGCGCATTCAGGCGGCCGCGCAGAAAAAAAGGCCGCGCGTTATCCGGTTCCGCCGTCCCCTTGCCGTGGCGGCTGTATTTTGCCTGATATTAGCCTGCAGCATGGGCGTACTGGCCACCACCGTCCCCTCTGTGCAAAATCTGTTTGCCATAGTGGGCACACAGATATCTTCCATGCTGCAGCCCATTGAGCGCTCCTGCACCGACAACGGCATCGAAACGACGGTTGTTGCCGCGATGAACGACAACGACATGGTGGATATTTATGTTGCAGTCAAGGATCTGGAAGGTTCACGCATCAATGAGCGGACCAATCTGGCGGATGTTCAGCTCTCCGGCATTGCCATGACGCCGATGGTGCAGATGGTCCAGTTCGACGAAAAAACTGCGACAGCCACCTTCCGCATTGAAGGCGTATGCGGCGAGGATCTAAATGGTAAAAAAATCACGCTTTCCATTGGCGCTGTTCTTTTGGGAAGGACCGAATGGTCGGACCAGAACACCGGTATCAGCGTTTCCGACATTGAAACAGTGTTCCCCTCCCCTGCGTTCCAGCCCATAACAGGCAACGCCACCCGCACCACTGTAGGCTTTTCTGATTCCGGCGCTCCCTTCAACGGCGACCAGGCGCTCGTCCCTGCGGAATCCGATGGTTCGCTGGACAGCATGTTCCCCTGGGGCGGTCTCACATCCGGCGGCGTGGCGGATAACGCGCTCCATTTGCAGCTTAAATACAGCGCTGTCGGCAAATACGCGCAGTTCACTCAGGTATTTCTGATGACCGGAAAACCCGAAAAGGACGAAAAGCTGCCGATCCATTCCATTGATTTCGGGAAATGCGAAACGCGCGGAGGAAGCCAGTATTACGAATACACCGAATATATTCTCCCACTTCCGCAAGGCGCAGACCCGGAAAAGCTGACGGTCGCATACAGCGGCATCTCCTATGAGGACGCCGTACCCGGCAAATGGGAGACTACCTTCCGTTTGGAAAGTGTGTCCCGTCAGCGTGTGGCGCATGTGGAGCTGAATATTGGCGGCTGGCATGTCACGCAAGTAGAACTTTCGCCGATGGGTGTATCCGTGACAGTGGATGACAACGGCTCCAGCGATCCGCTTCCGGAAATCCTTGCATATGACAAATCAGGCGCCCCCATTCCCGTCAATGGTTCTTCCAGCTCCTGGAACGGTACGGAGCGTATTTGCAAAAACCAATTCACTTCCCCACTGCCCTTGGAGCAGATTTCCCGTGTGACCATTGGCGGCGTAGAAATCGATTTCAAAAACTGAAACAGAACATAAGCGGACAGCCGCTCTGAAGAAATCCAGAGCGGCTGTTGCGATTTTGATTCCGGGTTTCGACAGCAAAACAGACCGGCACAGGCCAACTGAAAGGCCTGTGCCGGTCTGTTTTGCTGTCGGCTCTATTCCAGTTCCTTTGTGCGCAGCGCACGGATCGCATTGAGAACGGCCAGAACCATAACACCCACGTCTGCAAAAATCGCAGCCTGCATATTGGTCACGCCCAATGCCCCCAATAAAAGCATCAGGCCCTTGACAGCCAGTGAAAACACGATGTTCTGATGCACGATACGCAGCGTTTTTTTGGAAATGCGCATCGCCGTTGCGATTTTGGAGGGCTGATCGTCCATAAGCACCACATCCGCCGCTTCAATGGCCGCGTCGGAGCCAAGGCCGCCCATTGCGATTCCGATATCCGCGCGGGAGAGTACCGGTGCGTCGTTGATACCGTCCCCGACAAAAGCGAGCTTTCCGTTTGCGCTCTTCTGCTTCAGCAGCTCTTCCACGCGCTCCACCTTATCCGCGGGCAGCAGTTCCGCGTGTACCTCGTCCAGGCCGAGCTGCTTTGCAACACTTTCTCCTACGGCCTTCGCATCGCCTGTGAGCATGACCGTTTTGCGGATGCCCTGCCGCTTCAACGAAGCAATCGCACGGGCCGCGTCCGGCTTTACTGCGTCGGAAATCACGATGTGTCCGGCATATTCGCCGTCTACCGCCACATGAACGACGGTACCTGTCTTGTGACATTCATGCCATTGCGCGCCAATTTTATCCATTAGCTTACCGTTTCCGGCACAAACGGTTCTTCCATCCACACGGGCGCATACACCGTGGCCGGATATTTCTTCCACATCGCTGACGCGGGCGTTGTCCAATTCACGGCCATAGGCTTCTTTGAGCGAACGGGAGATGGGATGGTCCGAAAAACTCTCTGCCAACGCCGCCAATTCCAATAGCTGTTCCCTGGAAACTCGGGCCGGGTGGACCGCGGTCACCTGGAACGTGCCGCGCGTCAATGTCCCGGTCTTATCAAAAACAACAGTTTCCGTCTGAGCAAGCGTCTCCAGATAGTTGCTGCCTTTCACAAGAATGCCGCGTTTGGACGCGCCGCCGATACCGCCAAAAAAGCTGAGCGGTATCGAAATAACCAGTGCGCACGGGCAGGAAATGACCAGAAACGTAAGCGCGCGCGCCACCCAGACGCTGAACATCCCCATACCCAGCAACGGTGGGAGCACAGCCAGCAGCACGGCGCCGATCACGACGGCCGGCGTGTAGTAACGCGCGAATTTTGTAATAAAGTTTTCCGCCTTTGCTTTTTTCGTACTGGAATTTTCTACAAGATCCAGAATCTTGGAGACGGTGGATTCTCCAAATTCCTTTGTAACACGTACACGCAACAGGCCGCTCTGATTCACACAGCCGCTGATGACGTCACTGCCTGTGCCCACATCCCGCGGCAGCGATTCGCCTGTGAGCGCCGCTGTATTAACAGTGGAATTTCCGTCCAGAACTACACCGTCCAGTGGGATGCGTTCTCCTGCTTTGATAACGATGGTGTCACCCACCGCCACGTCGTCCGGGTCAACCTGTTCCAGTTTGCCGTCACGTTCAATATTGGCGTAATCGGGCCGGATGTCCATCAAAGCTGTAATGGACTGACGCGAACGCCCCACCGCATAGCTTTGGAACAGCTCACCCACTTGATAAAACAGCATGACCTCTACCGCTTCGGGAAATTCCTGCAGACAAAAAGCGCCAATAGTTGCCAATGCCATCAAAAAATTTTCATCAAATACCTGCCCGTGAGCGATATTCCGTACGGCTTTCCACACGATGTCCCACCCGATGATTGCGTAGACCGTAAGATAAAAGACGAGCTGTGACCAGCCGGCGAGCGGCAAAAAGAATCCCGCCGCGAACAATACGGCGCTGACCAGAATGCGCGCCAGCATTTTCTTCTGCTTTTTACCCATATTTTAATCCCCTGTTCTGCCGCGCGGGGCGGCGCATATTTACGGCACAATCTCGCAGTCCGGCTCCACCCTCTTGCACACCTTAACGATTTCCTCCATGATGTCGTCAAAACGCGCGTCATCGGCCTCCACCGTCATTTTCTGCATTACAAAACTGACTGTGGCGTCCTTCACGCCGTCCACCTTCTTAATGGCATCTTCCATCTTTGCCGCACAATTCGCACAATCCAGATCTACAAGTTTAAAACGCTTTTTCATATCCGACAACCTCCAAGATTCAATTGATTTGGTTTATTCAGAAACGTGTTCCATTCCCTGGTCGATGATCGTCCTTACATGACCGTCTGACAGAGAGTAAAACACGGTCTTGCCTTCCCGCCTGTATTTTACCAGCTTGCTCTTTTTTAATACCGCAAGTTGATGGGAAATAGCCGACTGCGTCATACGCAGCATCTGAGCGATATCACACACGCACATCTCCGATTCAAACAACAAATACAAAATTTTGATGCGCGTGGAGTCCCCGAATATTTTGAACAGTTCTGCAAGATCGAACAGGATCTCGTCATCCGGCATCTCTTTCTCCACTTTGGCTACAATGTCTTCGTGTACATGCATATATTCGCAGCGTTCGTTTTGGCTCAGTTCCATAAAAAGCACATCCTTTCATATGAGCATCCGTTCAATTGATATTATATATCTTCTTTCGAAAATGTCAACAGGCTCACGCAAAAATATCCTTCTCCCCTTACGCCCGTAACATCGGCCGGCCCAGAACCTGAGAAATCTGCAAAAACATTGTTTTTTTCCGCCGCGCCGTACGGGCGCTTTTATTGTAGCAGGCCGCAGCATTATGGTATAATAACCTCAAAACTGCCGCTTACGCGGCTGTGCGTGTGCTTTGCACACGCTTCTGTGCTAACGCACAGAACTTTGAGAACATTGTATCATGCAAAACCGCAGCAAGGTGCGGTTTTGTTGTGGCCGCTGTGCGGCGTCATGGTATAATATGTGCGCTTAGCGAATGCGAGCCGCAAGCGAAGCATGAGCCTGGCGGCATAGATACCATGTTTCTTAGTGAACACGAGCTGCACGCGAAGTGTGAACTTAGAAATATGGTATAATAACCTCAAAGCTGCCGCTTACGCGGCTGTGCGTGTGCACTGCACACGCTTCTGCGCTCGCGCACAGAGCTTTAAGAACATTGAACCATGCAAAGCCGCATGGTATATAAAGGAAATTCAAAGCAAGCAGGTGATACAATGTTGATTGCAGACCTTCACATCCATTCCAAATATTCCCGCGCTACCAGCCATGACTGTGAACCGGAGATGCTGGACCTTTGGGCACGCCGCAAGGGCATCGGGCTGGTGGGCACTGGAGATTTTACGCATCCTGCCTGGCGTGCTGAACTACTGGACAAGCTGCAGCCTGCTGAGGACGGCCTGTACACATTACGGGAAAGCCTTCGCCTGGCGGACAAGACCGCGGGCAAATACGATGCACCCCGTTTTGTAGTGACCGGAGAAATCAGCTCCATCTACAAAAAGAACGGCAAAACGCGTAAGGTGCACAATCTGATCCTGCTGCCGGGGCTCGAGGCTGCCGAAAGGCTTTCCCAGAAGCTGGAGGCGATCGGCAACATCCACTCGGACGGACGGCCAATCCTGGGTCTGGACAGCCGTGACCTGCTGGAAATCACTCTGGACACCTGCCCAGAGGCAGTGTTTATCCCCGCACATATCTGGACGCCGCATTTCTCTCTGTTCGGCGCTTTCTCAGGTTTTGACGCCATCGAGGAATGCTTTGAGGACTTGACTCCCTATATCCACGCTCTTGAAACCGGCCTTTCTTCCGATCCGCCCATGAACTGGCGCATTTCCGCACTGGATGGATATGCGCTGATCTCGAATTCAGATGCCCATTCTCCCGCCAAACTTGGGCGCGAGGCCAACCTGTTGGACATTGAACCGTCTTACGCGGGCTTATCCGATGCGCTGCAAGGGCGCAGTCCCGCTGCGCTGACGGGAACGCTGGAATTTTTCCCCGAGGAGGGCAAGTACCATTGGGACGGCCACCGTGCCTGCGGTCTGTGCCTGGAGCCGGGTGAAACCGAAGCCTGCGGAGGACGATGCCCTGTCTGCGGCAAAAAAATCACCATTGGCGTGCAGCATCGGGTGGAGCAGCTCGCCGACAGACCTGAAGGCTTTTCCCTGCCCGGCGCGCGTCCGTTTGAAAGCCTTGTGCCGCTGCCGGATGTGATTGCTGCGTCCACTGGACTTTCCGCCTCAGGCCTCAAGGTCGCCGCGCGGTATCAAGCGCTTCTGGAGAAGCTTGGGCCGGAGTTTTATATTCTGCGCCAAGCGCCGCTGGAGGACATCCGCCGTGCGGCCGGCCCTTGTGTGGAAGAAGGCATCCGCCGCCTGCGGTGCGGGCAGGTGTCCCGCACGCCGGGCTTCGATGGGCAATACGGAACCGTCCAACTTCTTTCCCCCGATGAAATCGAATCTCTTAACGGACAGATCAGTTTTTTCAGTTCCGACGCGCCGCATCCCGAAGCTTCTGCACGCAGGCCCCGAAAAACAGACGCACCCCAAAAGTCATCCGGCGCAAAGTCTTCCGCGCCGGTACAAACCGCTCACAGCAAGCTGAATCCGGAGCAGCAGAAAGCCGTCTGCGCCGTCGAACCCGCTGTGGCTGTTATCGCCGGCCCCGGCACCGGAAAAACGAAAACGCTGGTTTCCCGCGCCGTTCATCTGCTGTGTGAAAAGCAGGTGTCCCCGCGGCAGCTCACGGCCGTCACCTTTACCAATAAAGCAGCCCGTGAAATGCGCGAACGGCTCACCGCTGAGCTGGACAAAGACCGCACAATCGGCGACCTGACCATCGGCACGTTCCATTCCATCTGCCTTTCACTGCTGCGGGAGACAGGCAAAGCCGTGACGCTTCTCTCACAGGAGGATGCACAGGCCGTTGCCGCCGACGTGCTCCGTCAGGCCGGGGCAAAGCTGCCGCCTGCAAAGCTGGTGCAGGCTGTTTCCCGGCAAAAAAACGGACTGCCGGTGCCGGAAAATGTGAATGCCGCGTTCTGTGAATCTTATGTCGCCCGCTGCCGCGAGCTGGATGTGCTGGATTTTGATGACCTGCTCCTGGAAACGCTGGCGCTTTTTGAAGCGGGTGAGCTCCCGGAAGAGATAACGCAGCGTTTTACTTATCTTCTGGTGGATGAGTTTCAGGACATTGACGCGCTGCAATACCGTCTTGTGCGGGCATGGACAAAAGGCTGCAAAAGTCTTTTTGCCATCGGAGACCCGGACCAGTCTATTTATGGCTTTCGCGGCGCGGATGCAGCATGCTTCGACCGCTTGGCAGAAGATATCCCCGGGCTGCGTGTCGTTCGCCTTACCCAAAATTATCGCTCCACGCCGGAGGTGCTTGGCTGCGCGCTGCCTGTGATCGGGCACAATCCCGGCGGCGCGCGCAGTTTGCTGCCCAACCGCGGCAGCGGAGCGCCGGTGCGTTTGGCACAGGCGGCCAGTTCCCTTGCGGAGGGGATCTTTATTGCAAAAGAGATCAACCGTATGGTTGGCGGTATGGATATGCTGGACGCGGGCGGAGTCACAGGTGATGAACGCATCCAACCCCGCAGCTTTTCCGATATTGCAATCTTGTATCGCACCCACCGCCAGGCAGACATTCTGGAATATTGTCTGCAAAAAGAAAACATCCCCTATACCGTAGCCGGGCGCGACAGCTTTTTGTCTGAGCCTGTGGTACGCGCAGCCATAGGCTTCTTCCGCTTTCTGCTCGCACCCGGGGACACGCATTCTCTGCAGACTGCCCTGGAACTCGGCTGGGCCTGTTCACCGCAACAGGCGGTGCGCCTCAGCGCTTTTTTCTCCGGGTGCAGCGCATTGCACGAAAATCTTTGGGACAAAGCCGAGGCTGAATTTCCAGAGCTTCCGATGCGTGCCGCTGTGTGCGCACTGCGAAAATTTTCTCAGTGTGCCGCGCAGGAGTCTCCTGCACGGCTTTTGGAACGCTGGCGAGATGACGCGGGCTTTGCGGGCAGCGAACCGCTGCAGAAGCTGATTGGAACAGCTCGGTTTCACCGGGATATGCATTCCTTGCTGAACGCGCTTACTCTCGGAGAAGAAGCGGACATCCTGCGGGCCGGGGGAAAGAATTACGCCGCCGGAGCGGTTACTCTGATGACGCTGCACGGCGCAAAAGGCCTGGAATTCCCCGCCGTTTTTCTCTGTGGTGCATGCAAAGGCACATTGCCGTTGGAGATGTCCGAGCGCGCTGCAGACCTTGCGGAGGAGCGCCGCCTGTTCTACGTCGGTATCACCCGCGCCCGGGACGAACTCATCCTCACATACCCGGGCGAGCCGTCTCCGTTCCTCGCCGAGATACCATCCGGCGCCGTTACATCCGGTGGCGCGGCGCCAAAAAAAGCTCTGCCTGAAGGAGAGCAGCTTTCTCTGTTCTGAGAGCAAAAGAATGGGAAACGCCCTCCGCGTCCGGCCCATTAGGCCGGACGCGGAGGGCGTTTGTTATTATCTGGTATGTATGCGTTGAGACAAGGAATCACTGCTGGTTTGCCACCAGCTTAAAGCCCGCTTTCGCAAGCTCCTGCTTGATCTGCTCCACCTGAGCATGGTCGCGCGTTTCCATGCCCACGCGCAGATAACAGCTTGTGATGGCCATGTTGGTATCGCTCTGGTTGTGATGAACACTCACCACATTGCCGCCGCAGCGGCTGATGATATCGCTCACTCCGGAGAGCTGGCCCGGCTTGTCCTCCAGCTCGATGGTGAGCGTGCTGTTGCGCCCTGCCATCACAAGGCCGCGCGTGATCACGCGGCTCAAAATGTTCACATCAATATTGCCGCCGGAGAGCAGACAGACCGTCTTTTTGCCCTTGATATCCACCTTGTTGTACATGGCGGCGGCCACAGATACCGCGCCCGCGCCCTCGGTCACCAGCTTCTGGCGTTCCATCAAGGCCAGCACCGCGGCAGCGATCTCATCGTCTGTCACGGTGACGATGCCGTCCACATACTCGCTGACGAGTTCGTAGGTCAAATCTCCCGGGTGCTTTACGGCAATGCCGTCCGCAAAGGTGGCCACGCCGTCAAGCGTGATGGCCTCATGCTTCTGCACGGAATCCCGCATGCTGGGCGCGCCCGCGGCCTGTACACCGTACACCTTGCACTCCGGGTGCAGATGCTTGATGGCGTAAGCCACGCCGCTGATGAGGCCGCCGCCGCCCACCGGAACCAATACGACCTCCACGTCGGGCAGCTGATCCAAAATTTCCAGGCCGACAGTACCCTGCCCCGCAATGACCTCCGCGTCATTGAACGGGTGGATGAAAGTATACCCTTTCTCTTTCTGAAGCTTGCAGGCGTAATCATACGCGTCGTCATAGGCGCCTTTAACAAGACAGACCTGTGCGCCGTATGCTTTAGTCGCTTCCACCTTGCTGATGGGCGCGCCATCCGGCATGCAGATAACGCTTGGGATATTGCTGCGCTGAGCCGCCAGCGCAACGCCCTGAGCATGGTTGCCCGCGCTGCTTGCAATAACGCCTTTTGCCTTTTCGTCAGCCGTAAGCTGGCTGATTTTATAATAGGCGCCGCGCACCTTAAAACTGCCTGTTACCTGCAGATTTTCAGTCTTCAAATAGATTTCGCTCTCTGCATTGAGTCCCGGAGCAGCAATCAGATCCGTTTTTCGTGCAACAGATTTCAGTACATATGCGGCGTGATAGATTTTGTCCAGTGTGAGCATGCCGTTTCCTTCTTTCCCCTATTATTCCCTCTATCGGACAACGTTAAGAATAATTTTACCACTTCAGCGTGATTTTGCAAGCAAAATATTGCGCCTTCCGTCCGCCCCGTGTATACTGAAAAGGTATCTTGCAGACAAAGGAGCATCCCCATTATGTTGGAAGAAAATAAAGCCCTGCGCATGCGGCTGCACAGCCTTACCATATTCCGCGGGCTGTTGGAGGACCCTGTTGTTTCCCGGCTTGCGGCGCTTTTGCACGCACAGCCCTCGGACGCGGAAGCCTGTGCGGATGCCTATTGCGCCTTTGCCGCCGCACTGTACGAAAGGGGCGGAGACCTCAGCACCTATTTATTGAAAGCCGTACTGGAGGACGAAAACCTGTATGTCCGCCGGGCGGCGTCCGGTGCGCCGATTCCCGCCGAGCTTGCGGAATGCCTGCAACACGAGCTTTGCTTTTTGCAGGAGCTTTCCCAATTTGATGGCGCCTCCCTGCGCGGCGCGCTGAAAGGCGCATTTCTGCCCCGCTGGGGCACGCAAACGCTGGATTTCGCCGCGCGTTATGAGGAAAATATCCGCACGCTTCCGCTCCACGGCTATGGAATCTATGCCAAATACCATGTATTTACCGTACACAGCGGGGCCATCGTTCCCGTCAGACACCCGGACCCTCAGCGGCTGGACGAACTTTCCGGCTATGAACGTGAGCGCGGGAAAGTAATTGCCAACACACGCGCCCTTTTGGAGGGACGCCCCGCCAGCAACGTACTGCTGTACGGCGATGCCGGCACGGGAAAAAGCAGCACGGTAAAAGCCGTTGCCAACGCGTTTGCAGACGAAGGACTTCGTCTCATTGAAGTGAAAAAAAATCAGCTTTACCAAATTCCGGACCTTGTGGAAACGCTCAGCGCCAATCCACTCAAATTCATTCTGTTCATCGATGACCTCAGTTTTTCCACCAATGACAACGACTTTGCCGCCCTGAAGGCGATTTTGGAAGGCAGTGTCAGCAGCCGCAGTTCCAACCTCGCGGTCTACGCCACATCCAACCGCCGTCATCTGGTGAAGGAGACATTCTCCGACCGGGAAGGCGACGAGATTCATCTGGCGGATACCATGCAGGAGCTGATGAGCCTTTCCGCCCGCTTCGGCCTTACCATCACTTTTTCCCGGCCGGACAAAGAGCTTTACTGCCATATCGTACAGAATCTCGCACTGCTCTACGGCATTGAAATGCCGGAAGCGGAGCTGATGATCAAAGCTGAGGCACACGCCATCCGCAACGGCGGACGCAGCCCCCGTGTGGCAAAGCAGTTCATTGAGCTGCTGAAAGCCGAGGTGTGAGGCGTTTTCCGCATCCGTTTCATCAAAGAGCCGCGCCGCGGCGTCTTTCGGGACGCGCGGCGCGGCTCTTTTCGCTTCGGATTATTTTTTCAGCCAGCTCATCATCTTGCGCAGCTCTGCGCCCACCTTCTCCAGCAGATGCTGGCTCTCTACGCGGCGCGTAGCAAGGAATTTCGCTTTACGGCCGCCAGCCGGAGAAAATTCCTGCATGAACTCACTGGCGAACGTGCCGTTCTGGATCTCCGTCAGAACGTTCTTCATCTCTTTGCGGGTCTCCTCGGTGATGAGGCGCTTTCCAGTCCGGTAATCGCCGTATTCCGCCGTGTTGGAGATGGAATAGCGCATCATGGCAAAACCGCCGCTGTTGATGAGGTCGACGATCAGCTTCATCTCGTGGATACATTCAAAGTACGCCATTTCAGGCTCATAGCCGGCTTCTACCAGCGTGTCGAAGCCCGCCTTCATCAGTTCGGTCACGCCGCCGCACAGCACGCACTGCTCGCCGAACAGGTCGGTCTCGGTCTCTTCACGGAAGGAGGTTTCCAGAATGCCGGCGCGGCCTGCGCCAATGCCGCTGGCGTAAGCCAGCGCGATATCCTTGGCATGGCCGGTGTAATCCTGCTCCACGGCAATCAGGCTGGGCACGCCCTTGCCCTCCACGTACTGGCTGCGGACGGTGTGGCCGGGGCCCTTGGGGGCCACCATGATCACGTCGATGTTCTTAGCGGGTTTTACGAACTGAAAGTGGATGTTAAAGCCGTGAGCGAACATCAGCACGTCGCCCTCTTTCATGTACGGAGCTACCTGCTCGTTATAGATGTCGGCGGCGATCTCATCCGGCACGAGCATCATCACAACGTCGGCAGCCTTGGCTGCCTCAGGCACCTCCATGACCTTCAGGCCGGCCGCTTCCGCCTTCGCCCAGCTTGCGCTGTCCTTACGCAGGCCAACGACAACGTCAACACCGCTCTCGTGCAGGTTCTGTGCGTGCGCGTGGCCCTGGCTGCCGTAACCCATAATGGCAACGGTCTTTCCGTCCAGAAAGCCCAGGTTGCAGTCCGTGTCATAATACTTTTTGATCATTTTACATTTCTCCCTCTATATATTATTTACCGTGAGGCACGGCTGGGTGCCGCGCCGGATGATACAACGCTCACGCGTGCCGGTGCACGCCGCCGCGTTCCAGGGCCGTGATGCCCGTGCGGCACATTTCCAGTATTTTGTATGGGGAAAGCACATCCAGAAAGCCGTCGATCTTTTCCGGTTCGCCCGTCAGCTCCATCACCATACTGCCGATGGAAAGGTCGATGATCTTCGCTTTGTAAATGTTGGCGATCTCCCGTATAGCTGAACGATTTTCCTCGCCCGCCTCAACCTTCACCAGAAGCAGCTCGCGCAGCAGGCTGTGGGCGGTATCCAGCGGAAAAATTTCCCGCGTTTCCTCCAGGCGCGCCGTCTGTTTGATGATCTGTTCCAGCACCTTGGCGTCGTCGTGCACCACAATAGTGATACGCGAGATCGCGGGGTCATCCGTGGCGGACACCGTCAGACTGTCGATGTTGAAGCCGCGGCGTCCAAACAGGGACGCCACGCGCGTCAGCACGCCGGAATGGTTATCCACAAGGATGCTCAATACTTCTCTGGGCATACTGCCGCCTCCTTTAATCCATGATCATATCTTCGATACTGCCGCCCGCCGGGATCATCGGCAGCACCTTTTCATCTTTATCGATCACACATTCAATCCACACCGGCCCTTTCGATTTCAGCGCTTCGGCAAACGCCGCCGAAAACGCATCCAGCGTCTCGCAATGATAGCCTTTCGCGCCAAACCCTTCTGCCAGCTTTACATAATTTGTTTTGCGGTGCGGGTCCGTACTGGAATACCGCTTGCCGTAAAACGCCGTCTGCCACTGGCGCACCATACCCAGCACCGTATTGTTGAAAATGACCGTGATGACGGGCAGCTCGTAGCTGACAGCTGTACATGCTTCATTGAGGTTCATATGGAAAGAACCGTCGCCCGTAATGTGGATGACCGGACGGCTTTCGCCCACCGCCAGCTTTGCGCCGATGGCCGCGCCGTAGCCAAAGCCCATGGTCCCCAGGCCGCCGCTCGTCAGAAAACTGCGGGGTTTTACATGGCGGATGTACTGCGTGGCCCACATCTGGTGCTGGCCGACGTCCGTCACGTAAAGCGCGTCCGGCCCGGCCAGCTCGCACATTTTGCCGATGAGCTGATGAGGGCGGATGCAGTACTTATCATCCTTGGGACGGTAATCCTGCGCCTGCCATGCCTGGATCTGCGTCATCCACTCCGTGTGCTTCGCATCTTTGACCAACGGCAGAAGAGCCTGCAATATCTGCTTGACGTCGCCGACAAGGCTGTAATCCACTTCGACGTTTTTGTTGACCTCGCTGGGATCGATATCGATCTGCAGGATCGCCGCGTTCTTCGCAAATTTTTCCGTATTCAGCGCCACACGGTCGGAAAAGCGGGTACCGATGGCCAGCACAAGATCAGCCTCGTTCACCGCACGGTTGGTGGTGCGGCAGCCGTGCATTCCCAGCAGGCCCAGGTTCAGCGGGTCTCCGTAGCTCAGTACGCCGGCTGCCATCATCGTATAAGTTGCGGGGATCTCCGCCTTTTTGGCCAGCGCATAAAGCTCCTCGCCCGCCTCTGACGCGGCCACACCCCCGCCGAAATAGATGACGGGACGGCGCGCGTTTCCGATGACCTGCGCCGCACGGGCCAGTTCCTGTCCGTCAAGCTCCGTCTTGTAAACGGGGATCTGCGGTTTCACAGGGGTAAATTCCGCCGTTGCACCCGTCACATCCTTCGGGATGTCCACCAGCACCGGGCCCTTGCGCCCCGTCTGCGCAATGCGGAACGCGTCCCGCAGAATGTCCGCCAGCTCATCCACCTTGCGCACCACGAAATTATGCTTTGTAATGGGCATCGTAATGCCCGCGATATAGACCTCCTGAAAGCTGTCCCGCCCGATGAGGCTGGTGCCGACGTTGCCTGTGATCGCCACCATGGGGATGCTGTCCATATATGCCGTGGCGATGCCCGTGACAAGGTTTGTCGCACCCGGGCCGCTCGTTGCCAGAACCACACCTGTTTTTCCTGTGGCGCGGGCGTAGCCGTCGGCCGCGTGTGCGGCCCCCTGTTCGTGAGCCGTCATTATGTGGCGTATCTTGCCGCTGTACTTGTAGAGCGCATCATACAAATTCAATACCGCACCGCCGGGATAGCCAAACAGCGTCTCGACGCCCTGTTCCACCAAAACTTCTGCAAAAATGTCCGCGCCTGTCAATACCATACCTGCGCCCTCCTTCTTCCCTCATTCTCCCTGTGAACTGTTTTCGAATAAACAAAAAGGCCCCTGTCTCGATCTTACATCAGAGACAAAGGCCTATCACAAGCACTCTGCGGTACCACTCCGTTTGCCGCACAAAACGCGGCCGCTCGGCGCGCACTGCTCCATTGCAGCGCGCAGGCTCTTTAACGGTGCCAAACCGGCGTTCGCTTACACAGGCATAGCGCCCTTGGGCGAAGCTGCTCCGGGAAGACTTTCACGCGCGCCCCCTGCCGCCTCGCACCAACCGGCGGTTCTCTGTGCGCGGAGCAAACGCGCTATTCGTTCCCTTCACTGCATTTCAGCGGATATTGTATTTTATTATATCCACGGCTTTTTGATTTGTCAAACGTTTTTTGAAAAAACTTTATTTCTTTATTGCAATAAAGCCCGGTCTCCGCATTTGCCGCCGCTTTCAGTTGCCCCGCAGGCCGCGCCGTGGTAAACTGAATACGTACAGAGCCGCAAACGCGCTCTGTCCAACACAAATGAACGGCGGTGCAACAATGAAACGTCTATCCACCTCTTTCCCCGTCGGAGACACTCCTCTGGACGAATATCCGCGCCCACAGATGGTCCGGGCGCAATGGCAGAATTTAAACGGCCTGTGGCAGTACGCCGTTACGGAAAGTCCGGAGCAGCCGGCCGTATGGCAAGGCGGCATCCGCGTCCCGTTTGCGCCGGAAAGCGCGCTGTCCGGCGTTGAAAAGCCTGTTCTGCCGGGCCAGACGCTCTGGTATTTCCGCACGTTTTCCATCAACGGATACGACGCAGCCAAGCGTACGCTGCTGCATTTCGGCGCAGTGGATTATGCCTGCACAGTATTTGTAAACGGGCGGGAAGCCGGAGGGCATACCGGCGGCTACTGTCCGTTTACGCTGGACATTACTTCTTTTGTGCGCGCGGCGGAAAATGAGCTGACGGTCGCCGTTACGGATGACACCGACAAAGGCGACGCGCCACGTGGCAAACAGGTTCTGCACCCCAAAGGCATCTGGTATACTGCGGTAACAGGCATCTGGCAGACTGTCTGGCTGGAGCAGGTGGACAGTGCTCACTTCACATCCGTTCACTTCATACCGTCGCTGGATTCCGTGGAGGTCTTCGTCCAGACCAGCGAAAGCGGCAGCGTATGCATGGAAGTGTTGGAGGAGGATTCATGCATCACCGCCCACACGTTTACGGCGGGCGGCAGCCAGACGGTTTCGTTTGAAGCGCCCCGTCTCTGGACGCCCGAACAGCCGTTTCTCTACCGGGTGCGCCTGAGCCTTCTGCGCGCCGGGCGTGAGACTGACCGGGTAGAAAGCTACTTCGGCCTGCGCACCTTCGCTGTGCAGCCGGATGAGAACGGCACACCGTATTTTCTGCTCAATGGCAGGCCTTACTTCCAAAAAGGGCTTCTGGATCAGGGATACTGGCCGGACGGGCTGTACACCGCGCCCAGCGATGAAGCGCTGCGCCGGGACATTGAACAGGCAAAGGCGCTGGGCTTCAATATGCTGCGCAAGCATATCAAGGTGGAACCCGCCCGGTGGTATTACCATTGTGACACGATGGGCATGCTGGTATGGCAGGATATGCCCAGCGGCGCGGCTTACCCCGGGGATCTGCTTGCCGTGGCCCTGCCGAATATCGGCGTACAGGTATCCGATAAAAAGCACAAGAGGTTCAAGCGTGAAAATACCGCCGCGCGCCTTCAGTTCACCAAAGAACTGAAAGAGATGGTGGAAGCGCTGACCGATGCCGTGTGCATTTGTACCTGGGTGCCGTTCAACGAGGGCTGGGGCCAGTTCGACGCCGCAGCCGCCACAGCGCTTCTATGGACTCTGGACCCCACCCGCCCCGTTGACCACGCCAGCGGTTGGCACGACCAGGGTGCGGGAGATTACAAAAGCATCCACAAATACATCTTCAAGGTGCGTCCGCCGCACCCGGACGGCCGCGCGTTCGCCCTGACGGAATACGGTGGTTACAGTCAGGTGCTGGACGGTCATGTATGGGATAAAGAGAACAGCTTCGGCTACCGGATGTATCCCGATAAAGCCGCGCTGACAGCCGCCTACCGCAAGCTGCATGAAGAACAGATCCTGCCGCTGCTGAAAAAGGGGCTGTGCGTTTCCATTTACACGCAGCTCACAGACGTGGAGCTGGAAGTAAACGGCCTTTTCACTTATGACCGCGCTGTCTGCAAGCTGGATGAGGCCGTTGTAAAAGAAATCAACCAAAAGCTGGTGTTATAAAATGAAAGAACCGTTTACACTTTACTCCTCCGGCATTGCTTTGGCCCGCTTTGCCGCGGAACGCGCAGACATTACACATTCCAGTCGGGATATATTTGGGCTCGATTTTTCCGAGCCGCAGCCCATGACAGCACAAAATGACACAGACTATGCCGCCGTTAAGCTGCAGCCGTACCGGCTGCTGACGCTGCGGACCGAGTTTGAAGCGGCAGCAGCCAGTGCTCCTGCGGAATTTTCCGTCGATGGCCTGCGCTATACCCGCGCAGAGCGGAACGGGCTGCTCTATTACATCCAGCGCGGCGTCAAATTTCCCTGTGACGCGCTGTTCCGGGACGGGCGGCTCATCGCATGGCTCTGCCCCTGCCGGGAACAGGCCAATCTTTTGGTGCGCGACGGCTTCGAGGAATATACGCCGCTGACGTTGTGGAAGGATTATGCCGCCCGTCCGCTTTACGGTGTTTCCATGCTGGGTACGTTCCACATGCCTATGCGCGACGGCGTGGAGCTCGCCGCGGACGTTTATCTGCCCGAGGGAGCGCCGCTGCCCGTTCCCGCATTGCTTGTCCGGACACCCTACGACAAAGATGACGGCGCACAGACCTATTTCCGTTATGTGCGCCGCGGCTATGCCGTGGTGGTGCAGGATGTACGCGGACGCAATGAGAGCGGCGGCGAATGGCTGCCCCATTATTACGAGGTGGAGGACGGAGACGATACGCTCACCTGGGTTGGAACGCAGGAATGGTGCGACGGAAGCGTCGGCATGCTGGGTGGTTCATACCTCGGATATACACAGTGGTGCGCGGCGGCTCTGGGCAACCCGCATCTGAAGGCGATGATCAGTGTCGTAACGGCAGGTACTGCTTTTGCAGATGGTCCGCTGCACGGCGGCTGCTTTTCCAGCGGCGGCTTTGCCTGGAATTTCGCCATGACAAAGCGCCGCTTCGCGCCAGAGCGCATGGACCGGGCTGATTGGGATGAAATTCTGGATATCCGCCCGCTGGAGGACATTGGCCAAAAGGCTCTGGGCGAAGATGTTCCCTTTATCCGTAAAATGCTGGCCCACCCCTGTGAAGACAGTTTCTGGCTGCGCGGCAACTGGGCAAAACGCAGCACGGGGAAAACGGTTCCCGTGCTCATTCAAAGCGGATGGTTCGACGACAACGGTATGGGCACCACAGAGGCGCTGGACCTCACCGCCGGCTACCCGCCGGGCACGCGCAAGGTGGTGCTCGGGCCCTGGCAGCACAGCGGCAACAGCAGGTACGACCTGCACGCCCTATCCTTTCCCGCCGGAGCGCTGCGGTTTGATCTGGATCTGCTGTATCAGAAATGGTTCGACCACTTCCTGCGGGGCGAAGAAAACGGCGTGGAACAGAGCGCTCCCGTGGAATACTATACGATGGGGGAAAACCGCTGGAAAACAGCGAGCCGCTGGCCCGTGGAAAACGCGGATGACACTCCGTTTTATTTTGGTGAAAACGGAACGCTGTTCCCCATCTGCGGCCGAGAGGGCCGGACAGGATATACCTATGACCCGCAGGACCCCGGCACCCACATCATCGACATGAGCGAGAACGAAATCGCGGTGCCGGAGGATTACACCCAAGAGGAGCAGCGTCCGGATTATATATGTTATACCACACCCACGCTGCCCGCGCCGCTTACGGTAACAGGCGACGCGCGCGTGACGCTTTATGTCTCCAGCGATGCGCCGGATACGGATTTTATGGTACGCCTGTGTGATGTGGACGAAGCAGGCCGCAGCGTTAAGCTGGCGGACGGCATTCTCGCCGCGCGTTTCCGAAACGGGTTTTCCGCGCCAGAATATCTGGAGCCTGGTAAGGTAGAAAAACTGGTCATCCGCACCTCTAAAATATCCCATTGTTTTCTGCCCGGACACCGTCTGCGGGTGAGCGTCACTTCGGGCGCCAAGCATTTTGTGTTTCCCAACAGCAATACAAAAGATGCATACAACAGCACCGAAAGCCGTGTCGCGCACAACACCGTCTGGCACGGCGGCGCAGCACCGTCTCATATCCTGCTGCACGTTGAACGGTGAAGCGGCGCCCTGCACACTGCGGGACGGATGCGCAAAACCGCATGCACCGGTGCGGTTTTTAAAGGGAAGGAGGGTCTCCGCCATGGAAACCGAGCCGCTTCAGATTCGTCTCGCTGTGCGTGAGCTTGTAGAATTCGTGCTGCGCCGCGGCAGCATCGACAGCCGCTTTTCCGGCTTTGACCGCGCCAACGAGGGAAGCCGTATCCACCGCAAGCTGCAAAAAGCGGCGGGAGATTCCTATAAAGCCGAGGTACCCTTCAAGGCAGAGCGCACGGTAGGCGACGTATGCTATACGCTGGAGGGACGTGCCGACGGAGTTATCACAGAGCCGGACGGACATTTTACCATCGACGAAATCAAAACCACAGGCGCACCGGCCGAGCTGCTGACGGCGGATTTTAACCCCTTACACTGGGCGCAGGCTAAATGCTACGGCGCGTTCCTGTGCCAGAGGGAAAGCCTGCCTGGCGTGGACATCCAAATCACATATTATCAGGTCGACACGGATGAGATCATCCGCCACCGCCGCACATTTTCCGCCGAAGCGCTTGAAGATTTTCTCACGGATACACTGCGTTTGTATACGCCTTGGGCGCACATGGAGGCAGCGTGGAGAGCCACACGCAACGCCTCGCTGAAAGCACTGCGCTTCCCCTTTCCCGCCTACCGCCCCGGACAGTACGAGATGGCCGGCGCGGTGTACCGTACCATCGCGGGCGGCGGCAGGTTGTTTTGCGCCGCGCCCACTGGCATCGGAAAAACGGTTTCCACTCTTTTTCCCGCTCTAAAGGCATTGGGTGAGGAAAAGGGCGAGCGCATTTTTTACTTGACGGCAAAAACCATTACAAGGCAGGCCGCCGAGGATGCGCTGGCGCGTCTGCGTGTTCACAGCACATCCTGCGGCACACCGCTGCGTCTTAAAACCATCACGCTGACAGCCAAAGACAAGATCTGCCCGCTGGAGGAACGCGTCTGCACCCCGGAGGCCTGTCCCCGGGCGGACGGCTATTACGACCGCATCAATGCGGCGCTGTACAGTTTTTTGTCCCAAACCGACGAATTCACCCGCGCGGATATCGAGGCATTTGCCCTGCAAAAGCAGCTGTGTCCCTTCGAGCTGGCGCTCGACCTGACCAACTGGTGCGACTGCATCGTCTGTGACTACAACTACCTGTTCGACCCTGTGGTAAGCCTCAAGCGCTTTTTCACCGAGGGCGGAGACTTCATTTTTCTCATCGACGAAGCGCACAATCTGGTGGATCGCGCGAGGGATATGTATTCCGCACAGCTGCTCAAATCCGCGGTTTATGGCGTAAAAAAGGCGCTGGGCAAAGGGCACTGCAAGCTGACGGCCGCTCTGAACAAAGTCAACAGCGAAATGATCGAGCTGCGCCGCCGCTGTGAGGAAGCGGATGAACATCGGCTGGTCATTCCGGAAGGTTTGCCGGAGTTGAACAAGCTGCTCTCCCGTCTGTCCGCCGCCTGTGAGGATTGGCTGGAAGAACACCGTGACGGCGAATTGCACGCCGAAGTGCTCGCGCTCTATTTTGAAGTGCATTTTTATCTGCGCATCGCAGAGCTTTACGACACGAACTACACCACGCTTCTCGCTGCCTTCGGTTCGGAGGTCTGTGTCCGTTTGCTTTGTCTGGACGCCGCGCCGTTTCTGGATGCATCCATGGCGCTTGGCCGCGCCAGCATTCTGTTCAGCGCCACGTTATCACCGGCGGAATACTTTATTCAAACGCTGGGCGGCGGCCCGGCCGCCAAAGCGATACGCCTGCAAAGCCCATTTTCTCAGGAAAGGCTGTGCCTCGCCGCTGCCGGGATCAGCACAAAATATACAGACCGTGAGCGCACACGGGAATCCGTGTGCCGTCTCATCGGCGCGGCCGTGAGCGCCCATGCGGGAAACTATATCGTGTTTCTGCCTTCCTATAAATACATGCAGGATGTGAGCGACGAATTTGCGATGATGTATCCTGATGTCCCATTGACCGTGCAGGAAAACGGCATGGACGAAGATGCACGCGAGGCATTTCTCGCACAGTTTTCAGCCGACAGGCCCGGAACGCTTGTGGGCTTCTGCGTGCTTGGCGGCATTTTTGCCGAGGGCATTGATCTTGCAGGCGACCGTCTTATTGGCAGCATCATCGTCGGCGTGGGCTTGCCGCAGATTGGCGTAGAACAAAATGCCCTGCGGGATTACTACGAAGACACAATGGGTATGGGTTTTGAATACGCCTATCAATATCCCGGCATGAACAAGGTCCTTCAGGCTGCCGGCCGTGTTATCCGTACGGAAACAGACCGCGGGCTCGTGCTGCTCATCGACAGCCGGTACCGAACCGGCAGCTACCGCCGGTTGTTCCCCCCGCACTGGTCTCATCTGCGGCGGATAGAGAGCGCGGAACAGCTCTCCGCACTGCTGGCCGACTTCTGGGCCGATCCGCCTTCCAGGCATGCTTTTCCCAAATAGCATACAAACGCAAAACGCGCCCGGCGTCAACCCGCCCGGGCGCGTTTTTAATCGTGGAATCAACCAAGCCTTCTGCACCTATCCGGCGCGTCACCCCTCTGCGGCGTTTGCCCTGCGCCGCAGGATGGTGCCCTCCGGCAGAGCGGCTGTGCACGGAATGCTGAACCGCATCATCGCATGCGGCGTAGCGCAGATTGCTTCTCCGCTTTCATTTTGTATCCACGCCGGCGTAAAGGCAACAACCTTGCCGGATGGCGCAAGCGCTTCCAGCGCCTCTCCAAGCAGGAACTTTCCGCGTTGGGTGCAAAAAGCAGTTCCTTCGCGCCATTCATCTACAACGCCCACAACTTCCCATTCCCGAATATAGCCGCCGTGCTTTGTATTTTGCGTCGCACCTTCTCGGCCGAAATAAAAACCGGTGGAATAATGCCGGTGCGATGTACGGGTCAATTCCTCCAGCACGTCTTCGGGGCACATGTAAGCATCCGGCGCATCCAGATATGCGTTCACCGCACGGCGGTATGCGCTTGTGGTACTGGCCACGTAATAGAAGGTTTTAGCTCGCCCTTCGATTTTCAGGCTGTCCACGCCCGCCTGTAAAATCAAGTCGATAAACGGCGCGGTACATAAATCGTCCGCGTTGAGAATGTAACTTCCCTCTTCGGTTTCGCCAACCTCAAACGCCCGGCCCGGGCGGTGTTCCTCGGTAAGCTGCCATTTCCAGCGGCAGGGCTGCGTGCATTCTCCCCGGTTCGCATCGCGGCCGGTGAGATAATGCGAAAGCAGGCAGCGCCCGGACACCGACATGCACATGGCGCCGTGGACAAATGCTTCCAGTTCCAGTTCCGGAGGAGTGTTGTCCCGAATGACCGCGATATCATTCAGAGAAAGCTCCCGCGCAAGCACCACACGCTTCGCCCCCAAATCATACGCTGCAGACGCGGCCGCATAATTGGCAATGCCCGCCTGTGTGGAAACGTGAAGCTCCATTTCCGGCGCAATATGCTTCGCCATCGCCAGCACGCCCAGGTCCGCAACGATGAACGCGTCCACGCCGGTTTCCCGTGCGCGCCGCATAAAATCGGGCATGCGGGCGATCTCCTCATTGGTAGGCACTGTATTCAATGTCAGATAAACCCGGCGCCCTCTGGCATGGGCAAAGCGCACGCCCTCCGCCAGCTGCTCCATCGTGAAATTTTTCGGCGCGCTGCGCATGCCGAATTCCGTAGCGCCCACATATACCGCATCTGCGCCGTACAGCACGGCAAATTTCAGCCGTTCCAGGTCGCCGGCCGGGCTCAAAATTTCGGGCCGTTTCATTCAATCACCTCAAAAATGCAGCCGCACACAGGAGGTGCGGCTGCTTCGCTTATTTTATTGCCTTTTCTTCAAGATCACGGACGGATCCCCTGGCTCTCCAGGTCGGCCGTGATCGCTTCATGCTCGGCATTTGTTTTGGCAAAATGGTAATTGCCCAGTGTGTCCGTCTGGAAATACAGGTAGTCGCAGTTTTCCTCCGGCCACAGCGCCGCTTCAATGGACAGCAGGCCCGGGTTCGACACCGGTCCCGCAGGCAGGCCTGTATGCGTGTAGGTATCGTACGCCTCGCGCAGCTCCGCCGGAATCGCATCCCAGCTGCCATAGCCATAGGGCCCGGCCATGGAGTCATAAATATAGTTGTTGTCGTCGGCCTTTTCTTTGTCCCACGCAACGTTGCTGCCCAGCGTCATGCCGCTGGCAAGGCGGTTGTGGAACACTGCGGAGACCATTTTGCTGTACTCATTTCCTGCTTCTTCCTGCACGAGGCTGGCCAGCGTAACGACCTCTGTCAGCGTCATATCCAATTCATCCATGCGTGCATACATTTCAGCAGTGATCTTATTGTCGAATTCGCCGTATATCTTGGCAACCATGTTGTACACGGTGTCTCCCACAAAGAATTCATAGGTGTCCGGGAACAGATACCCCTCCGCTTTCATGAACTGGTTGGGCTTTTCCTCGCGCTTGGCCCAGAAGCCGAACTGGGAAAAATCTCCATTGTTGGCCACGTCCAGAAATTCCTGTGCGGAACACAAACCCGCCTGCTCCATAATTTGTGCGTATTGGATCACCGTTTTTCCCTCCGGGAATGTGACCCGAACCGTCTCTCTGTCATCTGTAGCGACCTGCAGTGCGGCGATGATCTCATCATAGCTCATATCGGAGGACAGTTCAAACGTACCGTATTGCAGTGTATCCGCCGCACCGTCCTTGCCGCGTACATAAAAACGGAACACCTGCGCCGAGCGAATTATCCCCGCATCCTGCAGCTTCTGGCCGATGGCCAGCGGGCCGGACCCCTTTTCAATGGTGACGCTTTGTGTGACAGCCGCACCGCGTGAGCCGCTCACCTCGCCGGACAGCCAGAACCAACCTGCTGCTGCCGCCAGTGCCGCCAGCATCAAAAACACCAGCATCACGATCAGGCATCCGTGTTTTTTGCGTTTTTTCCGTCTGCGTGCGGGCACTTCATCTTCATCCTCTTCTTCATACTCATAGCCGTCCGCATACTCCGGCTCATATGCGGCATCAGCAGCGGGCGGCTGCTGCACCGGCGCAGCCTGCGGCGCGGGCGCTTCCGGCGCCAACGAACGCAGCTTTTGAGCATACAGCCCGCGCAGAGCAGGCGGCAGTGCCGCCACACGTTTGTTCAGCTCTTCGATTTTTGCCGCATTGCGCTGCTTTTGCTCCTCCGTCATGTGCAGCACGCGCGCCGAAAGCTCGGCCAGTTGCCGCACATAAGCCTCTTGTGCGGCCTGCTGGGTTCCTTCTTTGTTTTCTTCCATATTCGTCACCTCTTTGCAATCAGTGCCAAAACGTCCTTATGGATGTCTTCCTTAGCGCGCATCCGCCCACCTTCCGTGCAAGCCACGCGCTTCCATCCGAGTGCCTTTGCACAGTATTGCCCGGCCTGGCGGCTGTGCTGCAGGTATTCCATATTTTTTTCGTGGATGTCCTTTTTTTCTTCGTCTCCATGATACCTCTGGGACATCAGCCGCTGGGAGACCTCCGGGTCCACATCCAGATATACGACGGTATCCGGTTCCGGTATGGCAATTTTGCGATATTCGAAATCAAACAACCAGGCGAGATAAGCGTCCCACTCCTCGCGCGGCAGCTTGGAGCATTGATGCACCGCGTTGGAGGTCGTATAACGGTCCGCTATCACGGTTCCGCCGTCGTGGTAAAAGCGCCCCCAAAGTGTCTTATAGCTTGCATACCGGTCCACAGAATAAAAGCTGGACGCCGCATAGGCGTTCACATCATTCACATCCTGCCCAAAAGCCCCGCCCAGATACATTTTCACCAGAGCGCTGGAATCACTCTCATAATTCGGAAAGGTGATCTTCATCGCCTGTTCTCCACGTCCGCACAATGCCTCGTAGAGCAGCCCCGCCTGCGTGGCTTTCCCACTACCGTCCAGCCCTTCCAGCACGATCAAACGTCCGCTCAAACCATTTCGTCTCCTTTGAGAAAAGCATATTTCTTCCGCATCTCTGCGGCACGTCCGCAGCTCATTGAACCCTCCGGGCATGCGCCGGATACACACGGCGGGCCGCTGCGCGCAAACAGTGCAGGGGCCACCTCATTCACCAGGCGCAGCATTTCGTCCGCCAGCTCCCGAATCTCCCACTGGGCGCGCTGGCAGCAGCGGTGCCGGAAGAAATTGTTCAGGCTTCGTGCGTTCATTGTAACGATCATCTTCGTGCTGCAGGCATTGGGCAGCACAAAGCGCGCGTCTTCAATGGCCATTTTTTCCGCCTTGCGCGCGGCCGTTTTTTCATCCGCTCCCTCCTGCATCAGGCGGCGGATGTGCCCGTCTTTCAGCAACTCCGCGATACGGCGGTAGTTTTCCGCCTCCTCCGCCATTGCCGCGTCAAAGGCCTCTCTGGCCTGTTCGTCCCGAGCCACTTCCGGCGGCGTAATATATTCAAACTGGTCCAGCCGTACATACCGCTGACTCTGTACGCTGTACGACGCGATACGGTGGCGCGTGATCTGTGCAAGCAGTGCGCGGCTCACGCCTTCGATTGCAAACGTAAAGGATGCGTGTTCTGTGGGGCTTTCATGCCCCAGGCTGGCGAGCTTTGAAAGAAATTCCCGGCTTTTCTCCGGCGTAAGGCCCTCCAACAGGTCGTCCAGGTGCGCATTGGAATAACACAGCTTTGCCGCAGCCGCGACAACGCGTTCCGGCTCCGGCGTGTGTGCAATCAGCATTACTTTCATGGCTTGTCCTCTCCCGCCGTCGATTTCTCCAACACCCGGATGGGAAGGCCGGAGGAATCGTACAGCACTTTTGCATGGTTTATTTTTATGCAGGTGCGCTCCTCGCAAACGCCCGTTTTCACGTTGATGCGGGAGCGGCATATTCGGTTGTTGCGGTAAACGCTTTCTCCTTCACAGGAAAAATATTCATCCTCCGCATGCACATGGTATTTGTACGGGAGCGCATGTTCCGCGCGAAGCTCGCCGCACAAATAAATCTCATCTGTATGAACCAAGATCTGGAACGTTTGTTCCGTAGGGTTATAAAAACGGTAATCGAGATAGTTGTACAGGATCGAGGTCCCCGTTCCGAATGGGATCGTCCGCCCGAAATCCGGAAAAAGATCATATCCGTCATGATGGTGGTGTTCCGTGATGACGAGCGGCGTATGCAGCACCATCCAATGAAGCAGATTCGTAAACTGGCACATCCCGCCGCCCACGCCGCAGGCTGTTTCTCCTTTGCTGATTGTCAGGCCCGGTAAATATCCCCGGCGCGCAGTACACGGCCCCACCATCCGCCAGAACGAAAATGTTTCTCCCGGACGAATGAGCACTCCGTTTACTCTGGGTGCGGCAAGCGATAGATTAACAGCTTTATTTTCCTGCAGCTTCTGGTCCACCGTCCCAAGTGTGCGCCGTATCAGTGACTTATGGGCATACACTACGACAGGCAGCGGCTCACACCGCCGATGCCGGGAAAAACGCACACCGGAAAACATATCCTGCACACGCCGCACAAAACGGCACTTTTTCATGGAGAGCCAATAAGCCCACGGGCCCATCTCGCAAAAAAGCCTGCGCGTTTTTTCCATTCTTCAAAACCCTTTCAAAGACGGCTTCGGACCGCGCTGCGTTTCCTCTTGCGGAACGGGTGGCCGCAAGCGCCTGTTTTCAGCCGGAGGCCGGAACACAAAAGGAAATTCCGGCGCGCCGCCCGTCTTAAAGACGTTTTTACTCAGAAATATGTTTCAGCGGCGCATAATTCGCCATCGTCTTTTTTACGCCGGCCGTATCAAAACGAATTTCAACGATGGTATCTCCCGCCACGGGCGTTACCTTCAGCACCTCGCCGCGGCCGAAAACTTTATGCTCCACCAGGTCTCCCGGACGATAGGCTCCGCTGCCCTCCGTTCGCGGAACGGAGGCCGCGCTGCCCGCCTGAACCGTGGAAAAACCGCCTCCCACAGAAGCGCGCTGCCGGGCAGGGCGTGAAGCGCCGCCCGCTCCAGAGCCGTGGGAAGCACCGCCGTAACGGGCCGAATATCCCGCCTGTACCGTGGAGCGCATGCTTGCCGCGCCATATTCCGTCTGCAAATATGCATTTTGCTGCTGCATATAACGCTGACGCATGGCCTTCGTCTGCGCGGCAGCCGGGCTTTGCTCCACCTCCACCAGAGAGGAGTCGATCTCCTCCAAAAAACGGGAAGGGCGGTTATGCTTCGTCTGGCCGAACAGCATGCGCGAGTTCGCACAGGAAAGATAAAGCTCTTTTTTCGCACGGGTAATACCCACATAGCAAAGCCTGCGCTCTTCCTCCAGATCTTCATTGGAATACCGGCTCATCTCGCTGGGGAATATTCCTTCTTCCAGACCGACGATGAACACATAATTAAACTCCAGCCCCTTGGCCGCATGCATGGTCATCAGAACGACAACATCTGCGCCTTCATCATAACTGTCGATATCACTGATGAGCGCCACTTCCTCCAGAAAGCCCGGCAGGCTGGCTTCCGGACCGCGCTGATCGGCATAGGTCTTTACACTGGAAACAAGCTGACCGATGTTTTCCATGCGCGTCTGGCCTTCTTCTCCCTCTGCCTCCAGCATACTGCGGTATCCCGTGATCTCCAAGATCTCGCTGACGAACACATCCAGAGGCATCGTATCGTACGCTTCTTTCAGCCTGCGGTAAATGCGCCAAAAGCCGCCAAGCGCCGCGCTTGCCCGCGCCAGCGCCGGATAATCCGGCGCGTGCTCAATAACCTCCAGCATTGAGACGCCAAGCCCCGCCGCAATATCCGCCACGTTCTGCACCGTTGTCGCGCCAATCTTGCGCGCCGGTTCGTTGATGATGCGCCGCAGCCGCAGATCGTCCTGCTCGTTTGCGACGATGCTCATATAAGCAAGCATGTCCTTTATCTCTTTACGGTCGTAGAAACGCTGGCCGCCGACGATTTTATACGGAATACCCGCACGGGCAAAATAGGTTTCGATTGGCCCGGACTGTGCGTTCATACGGTACAGGATCGCATGATCCCGCAGCTTCGCGCCCTTTTTCACGTTCTGGCCGATCACCGCCGCCACATGGGCCGCCTCGTCGAACTCAGAATCCGCTTCATAGCACATCAGTTTCTCGCCGTTTCCGTTCTCCGTCCAAAGCGTTTTTCCTTTGCGCCCCATATTGTTCTTGATCACACAGTTCGCCGCGTTCAGGATATTGGAGGTAGAGCGGTAGTTCTGTTCCAGCCGAATGACCTTTGCGCCGGGGAAGTGCTGTTCAAAATTAAGAATGTTTTCAATCGTTGCACCGCGGAAACGGTAAATGCTCTGGTCATCGTCGCCAACGACACAAACGTTCCGGTGCTCGCCGCCCAGCAGATATACAAGCTGAAACTGTGCCACGCTGGTGTCTTGATACTCATCCACCAGGATATAGCGGAACCGGTTTTGATAATATTCCCGTACATCCTCAAAATCCCGCAGCAGCTTCACTGTGGCATAAATCAAATCGTCAAAATCGAATGCACCTGCCTGCAAAAGACGTTTTTGATAGGCGTCGTATACCTTGGCAACAAGCCCCGCACGCGTATCTGCGGGCGCGCTCATGGCGTCCTGCGGGCTGATCATCTTGTCTTTCAGACGGCCGATGGCGCCGATGGCCGATTTCAGCGGAAGAAACTTGTCGTCGATGTTCATCGACTTATATACTTCTTTCATGGCGCGCTGCTGATCGTCCGTATCATAAATGGTAAAGCTCTGGGGATACCCCAGCCTGCCGGCTTCCCGGCGCAGGATACGCACGCATGCCGAATGGAATGTAGATGCGTTGACATCCTGACCTGCTTCACCCAGCATGGCGGAAAGACGATTTTTCAGTTCCCCCGCCGCCTTGTTTGTAAAGGTGATGGCGAGAACATTATAGGGGCGCACCGTGTGCTCCCGCAGGAAGGGCCGAAGAGCCTCGGAAGGCTCGCCGCCGCTGTGCAGCAGGCGTTCCAGCTCCGCCACCTGTTCCGGCCCGGCGCCTTGCGGCGCATATGTGCTGCTGTGCGCGCTGCCGAAACGAATCAGATTCGCAATACGGTTGACAAGCACCGTCGTTTTGCCGCTGCCCGCCCCCGCCAGGATCAGCAGCGGCCCGTCTGTGGTAAATACCGCGTCCCGCTGCACCGGGTTCAGCTTTCCGAATTGCGCCTCAATATACTTTTTGCGCAGTGCAAGGAATTGTGTTTCAAATTGGGATTCCATTGTTTTCCGCCTTTGGTCGTATTCTGGCGCATTCTATTCATGCGCACTATCGTATTTAGTATAGCATACTTGCACCTGATTGAAAAGAAAAAGCCGCTCCCAAAGGAACGGCTTTTTCCGTAAAAGCGTCATTTCAACATATTGATGAGGATACCGGCGGCCACAGCGCTGCCGATTACGCCCGCAACATTCGGCCCCATGGCGTGCATAAGCAGGAAATTCTGGGGATTTTCCTGCTGGCCGACCTTCTGAGAAACACGTGCGGCCATCGGAACAGCGGAAACACCGGCAGAACCGATCAGCGGATTCACCTTGCCGTGCGTCGCCCAGCACATGATTTTGCCGAACAGAACACCGCCCGCAGTGCCGAAGCAGAACGCGATCAGGCCCAGCGCCACGATGAACAGCGTGTTCTTGTTGAGGAAGGTCTCTGCATTTGTGGTACAGCCGACAGACACACCGAGGAAAATCGTAATGATGTTCATCAGCTCGTTGCCCGCCGTCTTGTTGATGCGGTCCACAACACCGGACTCTTTCATCAGATTGCCCAGCATCAGCATGCCGACAAGAGGCACGGCTGTGGGCAGGATCAAACAAATGATGATGGTGCAGATAATGGGGAACATGATCTTTTCCAGTTTGGAAACCGGACGAAGCTGTTCCATTACGATCATACGTTCTTTCTTTGTGGTAAGCGCGCGCATGATAGGCGGCTGGATGATGGGCACCAGCGCCATATAGCTGTACGCGGCCACAGCGATAGCGCCAAGCAGTTCAGGCGCCAGCTTGCTGGCAACGAAAATGGCTGTCGGGCCGTCCGCACCGCCGATGATGCCGATGGCGCCGGCCTGCGGTCCGGTAAAACCAAGCAGCTTCGCTCCGATGTAAGTAGTGAAAATGCCAAGCTGTGCGGCAGCGCCCAGCAACAGGCTCTTCGGGTTGGAGATCAAAGGGCCGAAATCCGTCATCGTACCGATGCCAAGGAAGATCAGCGGCGGATAAATGCCCAGCTTGACGCCAAGATACAGCATATCAGCCAACCCGCCATGGTGCAGGATCTCGCTGAACATCGGATACAGCGAAGGGTCCGCGCCTTCCGGCGGGATGAAATACTGCATGTGGATAATCTCGCCAAACGGAAGGTTCGCCAGCAGCATGCCGAAGGCGATCGGCAAAAGCAAAAGCGGCTCGAACTGCTTGCCTATGGCAAGATAAATCAGCCCGCAGGCGACGATAATCATAATCAGATAGCCCGGATTCTCCATGATGCCGACAAAGCCGGATTCATTGGCAATACCGGTGACTGCGTTTAAAAAGCCCTGCATGTCTGTTCATCCCCTCCTGTCAAAACGGCTCGGTGTAAGCCACAACACCGGCCTGCCCCCAGGCGGAGCGCCCGGACACTCTTGTGCGCTTAACACTGCGCAGCGTATAATGTTCGCCGCCGTCCATGCAGGCGATAGCGGCGGCAATGGCCGCGACGACCTCGCCCGGGATGCCGGCTTCCACAACCGGAGCCTTCGGAGCAGCCGCTTTCACCGGAGCGGGAGCCGCTTCTTTCTTCGGAGCAGGCGCGCCTTTTTTCCTGCGGTCTACAGATGTAAAAATAATGCCCTCGAGCGTAATGAGCAGGTAGAGCAGCACCAGAACGCCGAATACGAGGATGAGGCCCGTTGCCACAACCACGCCGACGGACGGTTCGGGGTTCCCGGATGCAGTATTTGCCGCAACCGTAAGGAACTGTGAAATGCCCATGAAATAACCTCCCTGTTTTTTTACGATATCTTTTTATATTATAGATGAAATCCGTCCCGGTTGCAACCGTTAAATGAAAAAGTTGTTAAAAAAATCTCAAATATTTTCAGTTTTTCCTTCGACGGCTTACACACAAAAATGCCCGTCTGACGATTGTTCTTCAGACGGGCATAGAGCAGCATACTTACCTTATCTTATATCTTAAAAGGAGCCTTCTTTTTGTTCAAATTGTTCGCACGCCTCGCACACCTTTTGCTGAGGCGCAGGCTTCGGCTCATACCAGCCCCGCTTTTGCATCTCGCTGAACACTTCAAACTGCATGTCATGTTCCTCGGAAAGAATCTCCATCAGCTTATCCTTGCGTTCCTTTGTGGCGCATTCACCGGCATAATGATTATAATTCCCCGTGATGAATTTTTGGGAATTGAGCGCATCCGTCATTTTCGCCTGATCATCAAAGCAATTCATTATTTGTCCCCTCCTCATTTCAGTTCGCTGAGAATCGCATCATAATGCTGCGTATGGCGCTGGGCCATATCCTCGCACATTTCTTTGAGCGCCGGGTCCTCACAGGTCTGTGCATAGCATTTGTATTTTTTAATGATATTTTCCTCGTGAGTGAGCAGTTCGGAAAAACCGGCCAGCTCTACGGCAGTGATTTCTTCCATGGGGTTTGCCTCCTTTTCTGTAATGGTATTAGTTTTTCTCCAAGGCTCGCAAATATACAAAAAGCCCTGCGGCAAAACGCCGCAGGGCAAAGGAAATTTTATGAAAACAGGAGCCGGGCAATCAATACATGCCGCCCATACCGCCGCCCGCCATGGCGGCGTTGGCCGCAGCCGAGGCCGCGGGATCTTCCGGCTCATCCGCGACAAGGCTCTCGGTGGTAAGGACCATGGACGCCACGCTGGCCGCGTTCTCCAACGCAGAACGGGTGACCTTGGTCGGGTCAACGATACCGGCCTTAATCATGTCGCCGTATACTTCTTTCTGGGCGTCAAAGCCATAGTTGGCATCGCTGCCGGACATAATTTTGTCGATAATAACACTGCCCTCCAGGCCGGCATTGGCCGCGATCTGGCGCAGCGGAGCCTCCAGTGCTTTGCGCACGATGCGCGCACCCGTGCGCTCATCGCCTTCGAGAGCGTCGATCACAGCGTCAACAGCAGCAGTCGTGTGCAGCGGAGCCGTGCCGCCGCCCGCGACAATGCCCTCTTCCACGGCAGCCTTGGCCGCATTCAGGGCATCCTCAATGCGCAGCTTCTTCTCTTTCATCTCGACCTCAGTGGCAGCGCCGACTTTGATGACGGCAACACCGCCGGACAGCTTGGCAAGACGCTCCTGCAGCTTCTCCTTGTCGAAGTCGCTGGTCGTCTCCGCCATCTGCGCACGGATCTGCGCAACACGGTTGCTGACAGCTTCCTTGTCGCCCATACCGTCTACGATGGTGGTATATTCCTTCGTTACCTTCACCTGGCGGGCACGGCCCAGCATATCGACGGTGGCGTCTTTCAGCTCATAACCCAGCTCTTCGCTGACAACCGTGCCGCCCGTCAGAATGGCGATGTCCTGCAGCATTTCCTTGCGGCGGTCGCCAAAGCCGGGAGCTTTGACCGCGACAACCGTGAAGGTCCCGCGCAGACGGTTCACGATCAGCGTGGACAGAGCCTCGCCCTCCACATCTTCGGCAATGATGACGAGTTTCTTGCCGGACTGTACGATCTGCTCCAGCAGGGGCAGAATATCCTGAATCACACTGATCTTCTTATCCGTGATGAGCAGATATGCATCATCCAGAACAGCCTCCATGCGCTCGGTGTCTGTGACCATATACGGAGTGATATAGCCGCGGTCGAACTGCATGCCCTTTACGACTTCGGAATAGGTCTCAGCCGTCTTGCTCTCTTCAATGGTGATCACGCCGTCAGCGCTTACCTTTTCCATCGCCTCAGCGATCAGTCTGCCGATGACTTCATCGCCCGCAGAAACCGTGGCAACACGCGCCACGTCGGCGGAGCCCTCCATTTTCTTGCTGTTCGCCTTCAAAGCCTCGACAGAAGCCTTCACGGCCTTCTGCATGCCGCGCTTCAGATCCATGGGGTTTGCACCCGCGGCAACGTTCTTCATGCCCTCGGTAACAAGCGCCTGTGCCAAAACCGTTGCGGTGGTGGTACCGTCGCCGGCAGCATCGTTCGTTTTGGTGGCAACTTCGCGTACGAGCTGAGCGCCCATGTTCTCGAACTGGTCTTTCAGCTCGATCTCTTTGGCGATGGTAACGCCGTCATTGGTGATGACCGGAGCGCCAAACTTTTTGCCCAAAACTACGTTGCGTCCCTTGGGGCCAAGTGTGATCTTGACCGTATCGGCAAGCTTATCAATGCCGGCGCAGAGGGCTTTGCGCGCCTCTTCGCCCATGAGTAACTGTTTTGCCATAAATAACGACTCCTTTTATTTTAAAATAGAATGAAAACAACTTTGCTGAGAGCTTACTCTACAACGGCAAGAATGTCCGACTGGCGCACGATGGTGCACTCGTCGCCGTCCACCTTCACTTCGGTACCCGCGTATTTGGCGATCAATACCCTGTCGCCCACCTTGACGGTCATCTCAACTTGGTTGCCGTCCACAAGGCCGCCCGGGCCCACAGCGACAACTTCGCACACCTGGGGCTTTTCCTTGGCGGAGCCCGTAAGGATGATGCCGCTCTTGGTAGTTTCCTCTGCTTCTACGTTTTTAATGACAACTCTGTCAGCGAGAGGTCTGATTTTCATAAAACTTTCCTCCTAAATTAAATTTTCCTTGTTTAGCACTCTATATCTTTGAGTGCTAAACATATTGTAACCACATTTACAGGAAAAATCAAGGGGGTAAAATAAAAATTTTTTGTGAACTCGCACGAAAACAAAACAATACCGGGCGGCCTGCGAAGGAGCCACCCGGTATTTGTCATATTTGTCTGCCTTCAAGTCATGTCACGCCGTTACGGCGGGAGCTCTGTCCTCAAACTGCGCATACAGCGGAGCCGGCAGCACAAACCGCGCTGCCAGAGGCAGCACTTGTGCGGAAAGACTGTCCGCCGGAGTGCACTCCCCGTCGATATTTGTGATGACAGCCTTCCCATCCATCGGCTCGATCAACACCTTTTGCGCTCTGCGGTATTCCAGCACATCCGAAAGCTCCGGAACGACACGACCATTTTGATAGTGGAGCCCGTTTTTATATTTGGACAGTACTCCCGCAATGCGCATCCGGCTCATTTTCTTTACCATGATCACATCCAGCACTCCGTCCTGCAGGTCCGCCATGGGCGCAGCGCGGAACCCGCCCCCGTATGCGACGCCGTTGCATACCGTGGCGATGAGGTAATCCCCCTCCAGCACATCGTCGTCCACCGTAATGCGCAGCCTGTGTCCCATGGGCTGCAAAAGACGTTCTACAATGGAAATATTATATGCCATCTGGCCGCCGCACAGCGGCAGGCGGCGATATTTGGGAATGCTGTATGCAACTTCAGAATCCAGCCCAACCGAACAGATTGCCGCAGAGACCCCGCCGTTTGCCGCGACCAAGTCAACAGGCACCGCCGTGCCTGCGATATTATCCGCAAGGGAAAGGAAATCCTCCGCCGCGCCGAAATTTCGCACAAAATCATTGCCGGAGCCGCACGGAACACTTGCCACCTCTGCGTTTTTATAGGGATACGCCCCCGTAAATACCTCGTTCAAAGTACCGTCCCCGCCGCAGGCGTAAAGGCGCACCGGTTCCCCGTCATCACCGTACTGCCGGGCGATTTCAGCCGCGTGGCCGGCGTGCTGTGTCAGCTCCACAGCATAATCCACACCCGCACCGGCCGCCGCGTCGATCAGCCGCGGCACAAGATAAAGGCTGGCGTCCGCTTTCCCGGATACCGGATTCACAATAAAAACATGCTTCATCAGGGTATTCCCCTTTCCTCACATTTCATTATCATCATACCGCATTTATACCAAACATACAATTGCCATTCCGTGCAAAAAAGCGGCAGGTAATAAAGCAAAGTGCCATGGGGTATACTGAGGGAAAGCGGCGTCTGCCGCAGGCCCGCCGTGCGGAAACATGAATGCAAAGGAAGAAGCTCCATGAACGTTATCCCTCATATTCTTTTTACAAGCCTGTTCTCCATCATCGTACTGTTCCTGCTCGCTAAGCTTATGGGCAACCGCCAGGTCAGCCAAATGAGCATGTTTGATTACGTAAACGGTATCACCATAGGCTCCATCGCGGCGGAGTTCGCCACGAGCCTGGAGGACGACTACTGGATGCCGCTGACTGCCATGGTCGTATATGGCGTCACCGCCGCTCTGATCTCCTATATTACCTGCAAATCTATGGCGGCGCGCAAATTCATCAACGGCAAGCCCGTTGTCCTGTATGAAAACGGAAAGCTTTACGAAAAAAACCTGGCTGCGGCCAAGCTGGACATCAATGAGTTCCTAACACAGTGCAGGACAGCGGGTTATTTCGACCTTGCCGATCTGCAAACCGCTATTCTGGAGACCAACGGCCAGGTGAGCTTTTTGCCGCTGGCCGCCCAGCGTCCCGTTACGCCGGAGGATCTCCAAATGACTCCCGATCCGGAACGTCCCTGCGTAAACGTCATCCTGGACGGAACCGTTATTCCGAAAAATCTGAAATACACCGGCAACGACGACGTATGGCTGAAAAAGCAGCTTGAGGCGCAGCATGTGACAAGGATCGGTGACGTTTTTCTCGCTACCGTAAACGCGCAAAACGAGCTGGCTGTCTATCCCCGTACCGGGGAGCGCGTGGCGCACGAGATGTTTGAGTAAACAATATGCCCCGTCCATCCGCGTCATTCCTTTTTACCGCTTGCACTGTTGTTTTCCCCATCATATAGCCTGCCTCAGCAATTGGGATATCCCTTTGTTGCGAAAGAGAAGAAAAACAGGCGGCAGAATTTTCTGCCGCCTGTTCTGTTGAAATCTTATTTGAAGTAACGGGCCAGCAGACCGGCAAACGCTTTGCCATGGCGGGCCTCATCACGGGCCATCTCATGCACGGTGTCATGGATGGCGTCCAGCCCCAGCTCCTTGGCCTTTTTTGCAAGGTCCATCTTACCGGCAGTCGCGCCGTTCTCGGCCTCTACACGCATTTCCAGATTCTTTTTCGTGCTGTCCGTCAGGACCTCACCCAGCAGCTCGGCAAACTTCGCAGCATGCTCAGCTTCTTCGTAAGCTGCTTTTTCCCAATACAGACCAATCTCCGGATAACCTTCACGATGTGCCACGCGCGCCATAGCCAGATACATGCCCACCTCGCTGCACTCGCCGTTGAAGTTCATACGCAGACCCTCGATGATTTCAGGATCGACGCCCTTGGCAACACCCACAACGTGCTCGGCAGCCCAAGTCATTTCACCTTTCTGCTCAACAAACTTGGAAGCCGGCGCCTTACAGACCGGGCAGAACTCCGGAGCAGCCTCACCCTCGTACACATAACCACAAACAGTGCAAACAAACTTAGACATAACTTGTTTCCTCCAGCATTATTATATTTTTGTTGTTTCATTGAAAGGCATTGCTGCCGTGTCTATAATATATCATGCTTCCCAATTGGTGTCAAGTATTTATTGATAAAAAATATCAATTATTTTTGAAACCTTTGGAAACCAAGCTTTTCCAGCGCCGGCACAAGCGCCTTCAGCCCCACCGACGTCAGCGCCCCCATCCCAAGGCCCGAAAGCAGCAGGACAGGCGCATAATACAATGTATAAACAGATTGGGTCATCAGCAGATTGATGACCAGCAGCTGCCCAAAATTATGTGTGATCGCGCCGCACACGGAGAGTATGAATACCGAAGGCCTGCTCCTGAAAAGGCACAGAACAGCCATTACGCCAAGCGACAACAAACCGCCGCCGAGGCTCAGCGCGCCGGCCATCGCACCGCGGGTGAGCAATACAAAAAAGCTTTTGAGCAGAACAAGCGTGAACGCGCTGCCGCGCCCCAGAAAGAACAGCGCATACATCACAACCACATTTGCAAGACCCAGCTTCACGCCAGGCGGCAGCCCCAACAGCGGCGTGAGCGTCCCCTCCAAAAAAGAAAGCACCACGGACAGAGCAAACAGAAGCCCCATCAACGCCACGCGGCGCGTCTTTTCATTGCGCAGAACACTCACCTTCCTTTTCCGGCGATATGCACGAACCGCTTTTACAAAAAGACAACATGGTAAGCCCCCTCTGCTTCTGCTGCCAATTCAAATGAAGCCTGAAGTGCTTTGGAAACATACAGCGTGTTGTCCTCATCCAGAAGCAGGCCTTCACCGCCTGTCTCAAAATATTCCAGCGCCTTTTCTCTGCCCTGAACAAAAAGGGCCGTGGACCAGAAATCCGCCTCCGCACCATTTTCACAGAGAATGCCTATGGAAACGATATCGCTTTGCGCCGGTCGCCCTGTCGCGGGGTCCAGAATATGATGATACCGCACACCATCCTGCTCAAAATAACGTTCGTATCCTCCGGAGGTGCAGAAAACCGCATCCCTGATTTCAAATGACGCCAGCGAGACCGATTCCTCCTCTTTCGGATCACGAAAGCCCAGCCGCCACGCTTCACCGTCCGGCTTTACGCCCCGTGCGTAAATGCTGCTCCCGCCAAGCCAGCACAGCGCCGCACGGATGCCATATTCGTCATAAACCTCTTTCGCAACGTCACAGGCTGCTCCTTTGGCGATACCGCCCAGATCTACCGCCTGGCCGGGACGCTGCAGACGCGCCGTTCCGGATTCAAGAAGCAGGCCTCTGTCATCCACCAACGGCAGCAGCGCGTCGATTTCATCCTGCTGCAGCACCCGCGGCGCATCCGTGGTAATGCCCCATGCCAGTGCAAGCGGCGCGATTGTAAGTTCAAACGCTCCGCCCGCCTGTGCACTGAGTGTTTTCGCCTGCGAGAGCAATGCGTATGTCTGCGCCTCGACCGCCACAGCCTCTCCGCTTCCGGCAGCCGCGTTCAAACGTGCAATATCACTCCCCTCTTTATATACAGAAAGCCGGTTCTCCATCTCACGAAACGCCTGTTCCGCCGCCGCGATGGCTTTTTCTCCGTTTGGACCGTAGACCTTCTGGTCCGCCACAGCATCCATGACAAATGTCGCCGAAGTGTGGCGGACGTTTTGCCGGGACAAATTATAATATAGAAGCCCACCCGCGCACACCACTGCTGCAGCACACGCTCCGGCGATCATTTTTATTGCTTTTTTCATACGAATCTCCTTTGGCTGATAGTACGATTGTAGGCAAGTTTGCCCGTTCTGTCAAGCGTCCGCCGCATGCCGGTTTTGCTGTGTATAAAATGTAAAGATTCTGCGCACACTCCCAGAAAGGCCTTGCAAATATTACCAGATTCGTGTAAGATGGTAACAACAATTTTTCTCAGGAAAGGAACCGATTATGAAACGTTTTTTTGCTGGTTTATTGGCAGTTTGCCTTGTGGGCGCCGCGTTTGCCGGCTGCAGCGGCAGCAGCGCAAATTATAATGTGAACGATGTTGCTTCCGCAGTTGAAACGGTGGCTAAGATCGAAAATCCGCTGGACATTACCGAGGATGACCTCACCTATGAGTTCGGCGTAGATATGGACAAGGTCGAGGAGTTTTCCGGCCAAAAAACGGGCGTGGCGAATACGGCGGGTACGGTGCTTGTCGTGAAGGCTTCTGCGGGCAGCGTGGACGACATCAAGGCTGCGCTGGAAAATTACAAAAACGGTCTTGTTTCCGTGAGCGAGAATTATCAAAATGATTTTCCCGAAGCATACCAGCAGGTCTCTGACGGCCGCGTCGTTGCAAAAGGCGATTACGCTGTATTGGCCATCGCGGCTGCGGGCGTCGATTACACCGAGGTCGATGCCGCGATCGACGAGGCTTTGAAATAAGCATTTACAGGCCCCGCAAAGCCGGTACCTCCGGGGTACCGGCTTTGCTTTTTGCCGCGGGAATGTCCGGCGGCGCAATGTTTCCAAACAAGGAGTGAAAGCATGGTCTTCAGCACCGTACTGTTCCTGTTCCGTTTTCTGCCCATCACACTGGCACTTTATTATCTTGCGCCCGCAAGGCTGAAAAACACCGTTCTGTTTTTGTGCAGCCTCGTGTTCTATTCTTGGGGCGAAGTACGCCTGTTTCCGGTAATGGCAGCCGCCATTCTAATCAACTATACTGCAGGCCTTGGCATTGAACGCTTCAAAGACAGCGCCGCTGCGCGACGCGGCTTTTTATTGTTCAGTATCATCGGCAGCCTTGGCATGCTGTTCTTTTTCAAATACACCGACTTTTTCATCAACAACATCAACGCCGTAATAGGAACGTCCATTCCCCTCCTGCGCCTGACTCTGCCGCTCGGCATCAGCTTTTATACATTCCAGACGATGAGCTATTCCATTGATGTATACCGCGGCGATGTGAAAGCCGAGCATAATCTGATCAACTTCGGCGCTTATGTGGTCATGTTCCCGCAGCTCATTGCCGGGCCAATCGTGAAATACAGCGATATAGCGGAACGGCTCCACATTTTAAAGGGCCGTGTCACGATGGACCGCATCGACGAGGGCATCTCACTGTTCATCTTCGGGCTTGCCAAAAAAGTGTTGCTGGCCGACGGTATCAGCGCGCTTTGGTACGACGTGATCGGCCATGATGTAAACGGCGTATGGGAAGCAGGTGTTGGATTGTCCAACGCGTCTACACCTCTGGTGTGGCTTGGCATCATTTCCTATGCCCTGCAGATCTACTTCGATTTTTCCGGCTATTCTATGATGGGCATCGGCATGGGCAAAATGCTGGGCTTTGATTTCCCGGACAACTTCAATCTGCCTTACATTTCGCGCAGTATCACTGAATTTTGGCGGCGCTGGCACATCACACTGTCCAGCTGGTTCAAGGAATATGTATATATCCCCCTTGGCGGCAACCGCAAGGGTCTGACTCGCCAGTTGTTCAACATTTTTGTAGTATGGTTCCTTACCGGCTTCTGGCACGGAGCAAACTGGAACTTCATCTTCTGGGGCCTCTATTACTGTGTGCTGCTGATGATTGAAAAAATCTGGCTGCTGCCGCACCTGAAAAAGGGCAAGGTCTGGCCGCACATTTACACGATGCTGCTTGTCATTGTGGGCTGGGCGCTGTTCGTCGGCAGCGACAAAGGCGTTTCGCTCGGGCTGCTGCTTCAAAAGCTGTTCGTGCCCTCGGGCGGTGTTTCACCGCTGTACTTCCTGCGCAACTACGGCGCTCTGCTCATTGTCGGCATTTTGTGCGCTACGCCTCTTCCGCAGAAGCTGTATGAAAAATTCAAAACGAACACGCTGATGCGCGGGCTGGTTCTTGCGCTGATTTTTGTTGTGACCATCGCCTATATGGTGGACGCCACGAACAGTCCGTTCTTATATTTCCGCTTCTGACAAGCGGTCACTGAAAAAAGAGGAAGCGCCGCAGCCAATAACCATATGGAAACGGCGTTGGCCGGTTTTGCACAGCAAAACCGAGATGAAATCGAGGAGGCGCCGCGACCAATACCCTATGGGAGCGGCGTTGGCCGGTTTTGCACAGCAAAACCGAGATGAAATCGAGGAGGCCCCGGAATGATTCGCAATTTATGGCAGGAGCTGAAAAAGTTCCCCATCGTTCTGCTTTTTCTCGCCTTTTTGTTCTGCTTTTCCATCCTGGACGCACTCTGGCCCAAGCGGGAATTTTCCGAGTTGGAGAACCGGAAGCTGATGCAGCCGCCCAAGCTCACTCTTGCGGGGGTTCTTTCCAAAGACGATCCCTGGATGGCCAAATATACTGAATACACCAAAGACCAGTTCATTTTCCGTGACGGATGGATCGACCTGAAAAGCCGCGCGGAGGCAATGCTTCTCAAAACGGAAAACAACGGCATCTGGTTCGGCAAAGACAATTATCTCTTCCCGAAATTTCTTGCCGTCGGTGAGCGCTTTGAAAAAAATCTCGACGCTGTTGAGCGCATGGCGCAGCGCCATCCCGACAAGGTGAGCGTTATGATCGCGCCCTCATCCAGCCTTGTGCTTTCTGAAAAGCTGCCCTGGCAGGCACCTGTTGCGGATGAGGATATCTATCACGACAGCATCGTCGAACGGCTGTCCGGCCAGGCGGCGGTGTATGACCTGCGAAAAACACTGCGCGCCCATGGTGATGAATACATTTTCTACCGTACCGATCATCACTGGACAAGTGAAGGCGCTTACCTTGCATATGAACAGTTTGCAGGCAGCAAAGGCCTTCCGCTGTTTGACCGCTCGGCCGCGGATGAAAAAAAGGTCGAAAACTTTTACGGAACAAGCTATTCCAAAGCCCGCAACTACGACGTGGTGCCTGATACCATCACGTATTACGATCTGCCCAACCAGCTGACTGTCTACACGGCCAACGCAGACGGCAGCGAAAGCGGCGAAACCGGCCCGCTGTACAACACCGCCGATTTTGAAACACGGGACAAATATAAGGCATTCCTGCGCGGCAACAACGGTTATTCTGTTCTGGAGGGCAACGGCACAGGCAGTATCCTCATCATCAAAGACAGTTATGCCAATGCTTTCATTCCCTATCTCGTCGAGGATTACGCCTCTATCGGGATTGTGGACTTCCGCTATCTCAATAAAAAAGTGGACAGTCTGATCGAACGCGGCGGCTACGATGAGATCCTTGTGCTGTTCAGCTTCCAAGGCTTTATGGACGACATGACGCTGGCGGCGAAAATTGCCACGCCCTGAGGAAATAGCGCCTAACCAAAAACGCCCTGCGCGGTTTTATCCGTGCAGGGCGTTTTTTACTGTTCTTAATTCTGAAAATCACAGTTTTTCAATGGCCGAAAGCAGCATTTCGCGCAGAACGCCGGGATTCCCCTGCCCTCTGCTGGCCTTCATACACTGGCCCACAAGGAAGCCCGCAACATTGGTCTTGCCGCCCTTATAATCCGCCACAGCCTTGGGGTTGTTCGCCAGAACATCGTCTACGATCTTACCCAGCGCTCCCGAATCGCTGATTTGAGCAAGCCCCTTTTCTTCCACGACCTTGGCCGGAGGAACATCCGTCTCAATAATCACGTCAAGCACTGTTTTTGCAGCTGTGTTGGAGATGGTGCCTTTTTCGATCAGAGCGATCATCTCCGTCAGATTTTCTTTTGTCAGGGCTGTATCCGTGATCTCAATGCGGCGCTCGTTCAAAATCTTTGCAATATCTCCGATCATCCAGTTGCAAATGAGCTTCTTATCACAATTGCCAAGCGCCACACAGGCATCAAAAAATTCCGAACGTGCACGGTTGGAGGCCAAAAGTTCCGCATCCACCGGCAGCAGGCCATACTCTTTCACATAGCGCAGCGCCTTAGCCACTGGCAGTTCAGGGATGGAATCCTTCAATTCCTGAACGTGCGCTTCACTCACTTCAAACGTAAGCAGATCGGGGTCTGGGAAATAGCGGTAGTCCTGCGCATCCTCTTTCGAACGCATCACATAGCTTTTGCCCTTGGCATCATCCCAGCGGCGGGTCTCCTGTTCGATAACGCCACCCTTGCTGATGACCTCGATCTGCCGCTGCGCCTCATACTGGATGGCGCGGTACACCGCGCCGAAGCTGTTGACGTTTTTCATCTCGGTTCGAGTGCCGAATTCCTTCTGTCCGCGGGGACGCACAGAGACGTTCACGTCTGCGCGCACACTGCCCTCCTGCATCTTGGCGTCTGAGATGCCGAGATAAAGCAGGATGTTTGTAATGGCTTCCATGTACGCCTTTGCTTCCTCCGCACTTCGCAGGTCCGGCTCGGAAACCATCTCAATGAGCGGCACGCCGCAGCGATTGTAATCCGCCAACGTTCCGTCAAAGGAATCATCGTGAATGAGCTTGCCCGCATCCTCTTCGATGTGGATGCGCGTGATACCGATGCGCCGCACGTGGCCATTCACAAGGATGTCCAAATAACCGTTTTCACACAACGGAACGTCAAACTGGCTGATCTGATATGCCTTGGGAAGGTCCGGATAAAAATAGTTCTTGCGGTCATTTTTACTCACACGGTTGATCGAGCAGTTCAGCGCATGGCCCATTTTTATGGCGTAATCCACCACCTGCTTGTTCAGCACCGGCAGCGTGCCGGGCATCCCCATGCACACCGGACAGCACAATGTGTTCACCTCTGCGCCGAAAGCATTTTTGCAGCCGCAGAAAATCTTGGTCTCGGTGCACAGCTCGGCATGCACCTCAAGGCCGATCACTACTTCATAATCCCTGTTTATCATCTCGTCACAGCTCCTTTACCGCAAAGCCGCCCCTGGCAGTCTCGTAAGTTTTCGCAACGCCCAGCAATTTTGCCTCGCTGAACTTCGGCCCGATGAGCTGCAGGCCGATGGGCAGGCTGCCCGCGCCGAACCCGCAGGGTACGCTGATGCCCGGCAGGCCCGCGATATTCACGGTAACAGTGCAGATATCCGAGGCATACATCTCCAGCGGGTCGCTCGTCTTTTCACCCAGGCGGAACGCCGTGGTAGGCGTAGTAGGCGTGGCAATGACGTCGCATTTCCGGAATGCATCTTCAAACTCCTGCGCGATCATCCGCTGCAGCATCTTCGCGCGTTTGTAGTACGCGTCATAATAACCGCTGGAAAGCACATAGGTGCCCAGCATGATGCGGCGTTTTACCTCCGCGCCAAAACCTTCGCTGCGCGTAGAAAGATAAAGATCGTTCAAATTGCCCTCGCGATTGCCTGAATAGCCGTATTTTACGCCGTCATAACGCGCCAGATTCGAAGACGCTTCAGCGGAGGAAATGATATAATAGGCCGAAAGAGCATAATCCGTGGAAGGCAAAGAGATTTCGACGATTTCAGCGCCCAGCGCTTTCAGGTCATCCACTGCCTTCAATACAGCGGTCTTATTCTCCGCGCTGACGCCCTTTCCGAAGTACTCTTTCGGCACACCGACGCGCAAGCCCTTAACGCCCGTCGTCATGCCCGGGAAAGCATATTCCTTGCTGGTCGCATCATGCGCCGCGTCTCTGCCGCAGATGGCGCTGAACAGCAGCGCCACATCGTCCACTGTACGGCCGAACGGCCCGATCTGGTCCAGCGAAGAAGCAAACGCTACGAGGCCGAAGCGCGATACCGCGCCGTATGTAGGCTTGAGGCCCACGATACCGCACAAACCGGCTGGGCAGCGGATGGAACCGCCGGTATCGGAGCCGAGGGAAAGCGGCACCTCGCACGCAGCCACACTGGCCGCGCTTCCGCCGGATGAGCCGCCCGGCACACGAGTGGTATCCCAAGGGTTTTTCGTGGGCTTGAAATAAGAATTTTCGCACGAACCGCCCATGGCAAATTCGTCCATGTTCAGCTTGCCGGGGATTACCGCGTCTGCGGCCGCCAGCTTCTCCACTACCGTCGCATTATACGGCGGCACAAAATTCTCCAGCATCCGGGAGGCACAGGTCGTTTTCAGGCCCTTGGTACAGATATTGTCCTTTATCCCCACAGGAATGCCGGCCAGCACGCCCAGCGTCTCCCCTCTGGCGATTTTTTCATCCACTTCCTTTGCCTTCGCACGCGCGGTATCCGCCGTTACGGACAAAAACGCGTCAACCTTCGGCTCTACCGCGTCTATGCGCGCGAGCGTGTCGTCCAGGATCTCGCACGCGGTCACTTCTTTGCTGCGCAGCAGGGCGGAAAGCTCTGCCGCTGATTTTTTATACAGTTCCATTGTATGCCCTCCTCACTCTACGGTCTTCGGCACGACGATGCAGCCCGCAACGGCCTGGGGCACGTTTTGCAGCATTTCATCCCGCGGATACGAGGGCACAACGGCATCCTCGCGCAGCTCCATGACATTGCCCGGCTCCAGCAGCGTGGCCGCACTGGGGATTTCCGGCAGATTCTCCACCATCGCAACGATACCGGAAAGCTCTTTTTCAAACGCTTCCACCTGTTCCTCCGGGATCTTCAGCATCGCAAGCTTCGCGATGTGCCGTACATCGATTTCCATATTCCATTCCTCACTTTTATCAGAATTGTTCGGGCGCCCCGCACAGCGCGGCGCTTAAGGTGTCAGCTTTCAATCGTATCGCGCTGCGCTTGGAGCATCGCAAGAAATTCTTCCTCGCTGATAACAGGGACGCCCAGCGACTGCGCTTTTGTCAGCTTGGAGCCCGCCGCCTCGCCCGCGAGCACATAGCTCGTTTTCTTAGAGACGGACGACGACGCCTTGCCGCCGTTCTGTGTGATGAGCGCTTCCGCCTGCGTGCGGGAAAGCGTGGGCAGCGTGCCGGTAACCACCAGCGTTTTGCCCGCCAGACGGTCTGTCTTTTTCGGCCCGTTGTAGCGCATATTGACGCCAGCCTCCCGCAGACGGCGCACCAGATCCTGCGTACCATCTTTGGCAAAAAAGTCCAGCACGCTCTCGGTCATCACCCCTCCGAAGCCGTCGATCGCGTTGATTTCTTCCTCCGTCGCGGCCTGCACCGCCTCCATCGTAACGAAATGCTCCGCCAGCAGTGCGGCGCCCTTACTGCCGATATTGCGGATGCCCAGAGCAAACAGAAGCTTGTCCAGCCCATTCCGCCGCGAAGCGGCGATCGCCGCCAGAAGATTTGAAACGGATTTTTCCTTGAACTTATCCAGTGTGATAAGCTGTTCCGCTGTAAGGTCGTAAATATCTGCGGCGGTATGCACAAGACCGCGTTCCACAAGCTGCTTGGCTACTGCCGGGCCGAAGCCGTCGATGTCCATTGCAGCCCGGGAGGCAAAATGGATGATGTTGCGCAGCGTCTGGGCCGGACATTCGGGGTTTGTACAGCGCAGGGCCGCCTCATCTTCCATGTGCGACACCGGCGCACCGCACGAGGGGCACGCCTGCGGCATCTCGAACATCTGCGCATCCGGAGCATGCTGTACTACAGCCACCACTTCCGGAATGATATCCCCCGCCTTGCGCACGCGGATCACATCCCCGATGCCGACGCCAAGCTGCCGGATGAAATCCTCGTTGTGCAGGATAGCCCGGGAAACGGTCGTTCCCGCCAGCAGCACCGGTTCAAACACAGCCGTCGGCGTCAGCACGCCTGTGCGCCCGACAGAAACCTCGATATTCAGCAGCTTTGATTCTTTCTCTTCGGGCGGATATTTGAAGGCAACGGCCCAGCGCGGGAACTTATTCGTGCTTCCCAACGCATCGCGCTGGGCAAAATCGTCCACCTTCACCACTGCACCGTCAATGTCATACGGCAGCGTACCGCGCAGCGCGCCGATGGCTTCGATTTCCCGGAGCACGTCATCGATATTACAGAAGCGCGCATGCCGCGGAGATACCGGAAACCCCAGCGAGGCCAGGTAGTCCAGGCTTTCCTTGTGGCTGTGCAGCGTCATTCCCTCGATACGCTGCAGATTGAACACAAATACGGACAACCCACGGCCGGCAGTGACGGCACTGTCCTTTTGACGCAGCGAACCCGCCGCCGCGTTGCGCGGGTTTTTAAATGGCTGCTTGTCGCTGAGCTCCTGCTCCTCCACCAGCTTCAAAAAAGCATCGCGGGGCATATATACTTCTCCTCGCACTTCCAGAAAGTCCGGCGCTCCGTCGGGCAAGCGCTTCGGGATATCCTTTATCGTCGCGAGATTCTGCGTTACGTCTTCCCCCACAATGCCGTCGCCCCGGGTGGAGCCCCGAACAAAAACACCATTCCGGTATTCTAGGCTGATGGAGAGGCCGTCTATCTTTGCCTCCACCACATACTGCGGCGCCAGACCGGCTTCCCGCATTCGTGCGTCGAATTCCCGGACTTCATCCAGTGAAAAAACATCCTGCAGGCTCTCCATTTTTACAATGTGCGTCACTTTTTCAAAGCGGCCGGAGGCAACGCCGCCAACATGCTGCGTGGGGGAGTTTTCGTTCACGAATTCCGGGTGTTCCGCCTCCAGCGCTTTCAACTCGCGTGTCAGCGCATCGTACGCATAATCATCCAGCTCCGGCGCATCCAAGTCATAATACAGATGGTTGTGATAATCGATTTTTTCTTTCAGGGCCGCATAGCGCTCCCGCGCCTCTGCAATCTCCAAGATACCACCTCAGTCGCATAGAAATACAGTTAATAGTATAGCATAAAACAGCGCCATTGCATACAGCGCGCACGGATAAAATTTACGACCCGGATGCGTAAAATTGCGGCACTTTGCCTACGATCAGCGTCTGGGCGATGCACACTTCATTTTCCACCGTTACGCTTGTGGAATACCCGGGCAGGATGGCACTCATTTCCACTGTGAAACGGATGAAGATGCGGTGCTGTGTCTGGTTGATGCCCGCCGTCTCCAGTGTGTCCACGATCGTGCTCTGCACAAAGGATGCCGGCACCACCTGCAGCGGGATGTCCGGCCCTCGCCCCGCCATGATCTGCCAGCCCAGAAGCGTGCCCAGCGGGATGCGCACATCCTGTTTTGGGACGGAGAGGAGCCGGTTGGCCACGGCGTCTGTCAGCCGCGTTTTCAGGCGGTTTACTTCTACGGAATTGATTTCGATGGCAGATACCGTGCCATCCGGCGCTTTGTCCACTTCCACCAGTGCCTGTTCAATATCCTGCACCTCATTCAATTCTTCCATCACCGCCTCGTTCATAGCCAGCACGGAAACCACACGGCACTGGTACTGCGCCATTGTGGTGATCACCGGACGCAGACGGTTGTCCAGTACGGAAAACACGGCAAATACCGCGCAAAACACCAAAAACAGCCGAAACAGTATGACGCGTCTTTTGGACACGGTTACAGCAGGCCTCCGAAAACGCCGCATTTCAGCCCCCTCCTTCCCTGTTGCAATAATACAGTATATTCACGGCGGGGGCAAATCGTGTTTTTGATGCAAAAAAGCAAGGGTGCCGCCCGAAAAGCAGCACCCTTGCCGTTTTTTACAAATTAAATGGAAATCGTGGAGCCGATGTCCAGCAACGTTGTATCAATGGTCTTGTACATGGAAAGAGCCACAGAAATATCGTAGTCAACGATAGACTCGGCCTTTGTTGCGACCACGCGGTTATAGATTCCCTTGCGCAGAAGCTCCACGGCATGGTAGCCCATACGGCTGGCCGTGACACGGTCACGCAGTGTGGGCGAACCGCCGCGCTGCACATGGCCCAACACGGTAGCGCGGGAGTCGATGCCCGTGCGGGACTGGATCTCGTTTGCCAGATCCTGCGCATGGCCGACGCCCTCGGCGATGATGATGATGAAATGCTGCTTGCCGGTTTTCTGCGTGGCCTTCATCTTGGCGATGACGTCGCGCTCCAAGTCGTACGGAACCTCAGGGATCAACGTTACAAGCGCCCCCACCGCGATGCCCGTGTTCAGCGCAATGTACCCGGCATTGCGCCCCATGACCTCCACAACACTGCAGCGGTCGTGGCTCTGTGTAGTGTCGCGCAGCTTGTCGATCATTTCCACCGCGGTATTCATGGCCGTATCATAACCGATGGTGTAATCGCTGCAGGCGATATCGTTGTCGATGGTGCCCGGAAGCCCCACACAGGGAATCCCCTGCGCCGCCATATCTTTGCAGCCGCGGAATGAGCCGTCGCCCCCGATGACCACAAGCGCGTCAATGCCGTTGTCACGGCAGGCCTGCGCGGCTCTTTGCTGCCCCTCCAGCGTTTTAAACTCCAGGCAGCGGGCCGTATACAAAATGGTGCCGCCGCGATGGATGATCTCGGAAACGCTGCGCAGGTTCATATCAATGATATCTCCCGTCAACAGACCATTGTAGCCGTGACGAATGCCCTTTACACTATATCCGCGCATAATCGCCGTACGCACGACGGCGCGGATGGCGGCGTTCATGCCCGGGGCGTCGCCGCCGCTGGTCAGCACGCCGATGGTTTTGATTTCGGTTGCCATGGAAAAACCTCCTTCAAATATTCAAACACTCTAGTTACCCATTATAAACAGATGTTGCATCAAATTCAAGCCGCTTCGTTAAAAAAATCACCTTATTTTACTTTTACATTACCGGCTCCCAGTACCCGCTCCAACTCGGAGACCAACAGGTCGCTCTGTGTGCACCAAAGGCTTTTAGGCGCAAGCATGCGCTGTTTTGTATCCTCGAAGTACATATAAACAGGGAAATTGCCCTCGAATATCTGGAGCAGGTTCTTCGTCTCCTCAAAGCTCTCGCTGCGCATGGACGAAAGTTTCAGCCATAGTCCGTTTTTTGTACTTTTGATGTCAGTTTTTATCTTATCGGGCTCATATCGCTCTACGTCCACAATGGAATCCGCAATCAGCTTGCTGGGTTCATCTTCTTTATAAGACACGCGCCCTTTGATCACCACTACGGCGTTGTCATGCACAGCTTCAGAAGCAGCCAGAAGGACCTTCGGAAACGCAAGCACTTCCATGGAGCCGCTCAGGTCCTCCACCGTGATGAACGCCATCATGCCGCCCGCTTTGGTATTGATCGTCTTGGTGCGCACCACCGTGCAGACAAGCGTCACATTCTGCTCATCATAGGCATGCGCATTCTCTCCCACAAGCTCGCTGATGCGGCATGTGGACACCTCTTCGATCACCGGACGGTAATGGTCCAGGGGATGCCCGGACAAGTACAGGCCGCTCACTTCTTTCTCCATCTGGAGCAGGATGTCATAAGGATATTCTTCCCCGCTGTCCGGCAATTTATAGACGTTCCGTCCAGACTCCTGTTCACCGTCCAGAGCGCCGAACAGATCGATCTGCCCGTCCAGATTCCGCCTCGCTTCACTCTCCACACTTTTGAGGATGCCCTCCACGCCGTCCATCATGGAACGCCGCTTGGCCTCCAGATTGTCGAACGCCCCGCTTTTGATCATACTTTCCACCGCGCGGCGGTTGATCTCGGTGCCATGCAGACGCTTGCAGAAATCATACAGGCTGCGGTACGGCGTGCCGCTGCGCTCACGCACAACGGTAGCGATCAGGTTCCTCCCCACATTTTTCAGCGCCAGCAGGCCGAAACGGATATCCTTTCCCTCCACCGTAAAGCCCGCATCGCTGGCGTTGATGTCCGGAGGCAGCACGCGGATGCCCATACGCTGACATTCAGCGGTATACTCGATCACCTTTCCCGTGTTGTCCAGCACGCTCGTCAGCAGGGCCGCCATGAATTCACGTGGATAATGCCTTTTCAGATAAGCGGTTTGGTATGCCACCACCGCATAGGCCGCCGCATGCGCTTTATTGAAAGCATAGGATGCAAAGCTGGACATATCGTCAAAAATGGCATTGGCCACTGCTTCGGAGATCCCGTTTGCCACACAACCGGCGCATTCGTGCCCCGGCTCGGTGTTGCCGTGCACGAAATGCTGGCGCTCCTTTTCCATGACATCGTGCTTTTTTTTGCTCATGGCGCGGCGCACAAGGTCGGCCTGCCCGTAAGAAAAGCCCGCCAGTTCACGGCAGATCTGCATCACCTGCTCCTGATAAACGATGCATCCGTTGGTAACGTCCAGAATATGCTCCAGCTGCGGCGTTTTATATTTTACATTACCCGGATTGTGCCGGTTCGCAATATATGTTGGAATAGACTCCATCGGACCCGGACGGTACAGTGAGATAATGGCGATGATGTCCTCCAGGCTTTTGGACTGCAGGCCCATCACCGCCTGCGTCATGCCGCCGGATTCCATCTGAAACACGCCCTCTGTCTCGCCCGCGTTGAGCATGGCATAAACGCGTTGGTCATCATAAGGAACCGCGTCCATGGAAAAGCCCGGCTCGCGCTTTCGGATCATTTTCTCCGCATCGTCAATGACAGTAAGCGTACGCAGGCCAAGAAAGTCCATTTTCAGCAGGCCCAGCTCCTCAATTGTGGTCATCGTAAACTGAGTGACAGGGTTGCCGTCGTTGGTTGCGAGAGGTACGTATTCATCCGCTGCCTCACGGGTGATGACTACGCCCGCCGCATGCGTGGACGCATGGCGCGGCATGCCTTCAAGCTTGAGGGACATATCGATGAGCTCTTTCACCTGCGGGTCCGCATCGTAGCGCGCCTTCAGCTCCCTGGAGATGGAAAGCGCCTTGGTCAACGTCATTTTCGGCTCCATCGGCACCAGCTTGGCAATACCGTCCACCGTGCCGTAGGGCATGTCCAAAACGCGGCCTACGTCGCGGATGGCAGCGCGCGCCGCCATCGTACCGAAGGTCACGATCTGCGCCACATGGTCGGCGCCGTACTTGCGGATCACATAGTCGATGACCTCCTGACGGCGCTCGTAACAGAAATCGATGTCAAAGTCCGGCATCGAGACGCGCTCCGGGTTCAGGAAGCGTTCAAACAGCAGATTGTACTTGATGGGGTCGATATTGGTGATACCTACACAGTAGGCCGCAAGGCTTCCCGCACCAGAGCCGCGTCCCGGGCCCACGGGGATCCCCTGGCTTTTCGCATAGTTGATGAAATCGAACACAATCAGATAATAGTTGATATACCCCATGCGGTCAATAATGGATATCTCGTAGTCCAGCCGGACGCGTATATCCTCCGGCACGTCCGCACCGTATCGCCGCAGCAGACCGTCCCGGCACAGCTTTACAAAATACTCTTTGTTGTCCATGCCGTCCGGCGCCACAAAATACGGCAGCTTTGTCACGCCGAATTCAAAATCAAAGCTGCACATCTCTGCGATTCGGTTCGTGTTTTCACAGGCTTCGGGCCATGCGCTGAACAGCTCGTACATCTCGTCGGTGCTTTTGACGTAGAACTCATCCGTGCCGAATTCCAGTACGTCATCGTCATTCACCGTCTTGTTTGTCTGGATGCAAATGAGAATGTGCTGCATCCTGGAATCTTCTTTTTCAAGATAGTGGGCGTCGTTGGTGGCGACCAGAGGAATGCCTGTTTCCCGGGAAAGCCGCACAAGCAGGGGCAGCACCGTGCGCTGCTCGTCCAGCCCATGGTCCTGTATCTCAATATAATAGTTTCCTTTGCCGAACAGATCTTCATAGTACCGCGCAAGATTCTTGGCTTTTTCATAATCCCCTGCCAACAAAGCCTGAGGGATTTCGCCCGCAAGGCAGGCGGAGAGACATATCAGCCCCTCATGGTACTCTTCCAGCAGCTCGTGGTCCACACGCGGCTTGTTGTAAAAGCCTTCCGTAAAGCCCGCCGACACCATCTTGATAAGATTTTTATAGCCCGTCTCGTTTTTGCACAGCAGCACCAGATGGTTGGAGCCGTCGATGCGGTTCACCTTGTCGAACCGTGTGCGTGTGGCGACATACACCTCACAGCCGATGATGGGTTTGACCCCCGCCTTTTTGGCGGCTTTGTAAAAATCCACGCAGCCGTACATGACGCCGTGGTCGGTGATGGCAACAGCGGTCTGGCCCAGCGCTTTCACGCGCTGCATCAGCCCCTCAATGCGGCATGCACCGTCCAAAAGGCTGTATTCGGTATGCAGATGCAGATGTGTAAAGTTTCTTGCCTTTTCAGCCATTCCTTGTCCTTTCTTTCAGGCTTTCCGCCGTTTGCTCCAGTTTTTTCATTCGGTGCGAAAGGCCCGATTTGCTCAGCGGAGGGCGGACCAGCCCGGCCAGCTCCTTGAGGGAAAGGTCCGGGTTTTGCTCCCGCAGGGCGGCGGCTTCCCGAAGCGGCGCGGGCAGCGTTTCGAACGCGCCGCGCTTTTTCAGATAAGCGATAGCCTCCAGCGTCTGCCCGCTGGCAGACACAGTTTTATCGATGTTTGCCGTTTCACAATTGGTAATACGATTGGCTTTGTTTCGAAAATCCTTGTACACCTTCAGGTTCATGATCTCCAGAGCCGCGCCGGAAGCTCCCATGAATGTGAGCAGATCCTCGATCTGCTCGCTTGCTTTCAGATAAAGCACATTGGAGCCTTTGCGCCGGGTGTGCTTAGGCGCGAAGCCATGGCCCATCAGCAGTGCTTCGAAATCCAGGATCAGGTTGTAGCGCACCGATAAAAATTCCAGGTTATATTCCCTCTGCGGGTTTGTAATGGTGCCGCAGCACAAAAAGGCCGCGGCAACAAACGCACTCACGCAGTGTTCACAGGTAAAGTTTCTGCTGTTGATGCGCAGGCTCGGCTCTTCGCCTGTATGTCCGAACAGGGCCAGCATCCGCCGCACCTCGCCCGGCTCTTTCACCGCGAATTCATAAACGCGGCTTTCCTCGCTCCCCTTAACATAAATCTTTCCCGCCACGCCCGCGCGGGCAAACATTTTTTTCGCGTACTGCGCTACGGCGATCTGTTCCGTGTGCAGAACAACGCCACGGGTGTCAAAATATTTGCCGAAGCACGCAAAGCCATAGGCAACTGCAACGGCGCAGCAGCTGCCGCCCGCTTCGCGCGCAATGATCTCTTTTTTTACGTCCTGGGAAAAGCTCACGACGCGTCCTCCTTGCCCGGGCTGCGCCGGGTTATGTATGGGTGCGCTGGACATCCCGGTGTTCCACGACCGGATGGTACCCCAACTTCTTGACAAACGCGGCCAGCATCTCCGCAAAGGCGATGGAACGGTGCTTGCCGCCCGTGCACCCCACAGCGATGGTAAGCTGGCTTTTGCCCTCTTTCACATAGAGCGGCAGTGCGTATCCTACAAGGTCCTCCATGCGCTGCAGCAGGCCGTGCGCCTCCTCAAACTGCATGATATATTCCACAACCTCTTTGTCCAGGCCGGTTTTGTTTTTCAGCTCAGGGATATAAAACGGGTTGGGCAGGCAGCGGACGTCAAATACGATATCCGCCTCTTTGGGCTGGCCGTATTTGAAGCCGAAGGACGTCACCGTGAGCGCCATCGCGTCCGAGGACCGGTTCACAAACAGAGAGACCACGCGGTCCTTGAGCTGAGCCGTGGAAAACAGCGAGGTGTCGATTTTATAATCCGCCATTTCATACAACGGCGCCAGAATCTCCCGTTCCTGCAGAATGGCTTCATCCGTGGATACCTTAGACGCGATGCTGATGGGATGGCGACGGCGCGTTTCCTTGTACCGCCGCTCCAGCACATCGTTGCGCGCGTCCAAAAACAATATTTTATAGTTCACCCGCCCGGCTTTCAGCTGGCCAAGCGCATTTAGAATATCCTCGGAGGATTTTCCGCCCCGGATGTCCAACACAACAGCCACGCGCTCCAGCGTATTTTCACTCTGCTGGGCAAATTCCATCAGCTTCGCCAGAAGATTCGCCGGAATGTTATCGATGCAGAAAAAGCCGATGTCCTCCAGCGCGTGCATTGCCAGCGATTTGCCCGCGCCCGAAAGCCCGGTCACAATCAATAGGTTCATACGTCCCTTTACCCCATTTTTATTTTACGACTCTGACTTCCTTTTCCAGCCGGAAGCCCGTTTCGTCTGTCACGATCTTGCACACTGTATCCGCAAGGCACAGTACATCCGCGCAGGTGGCGTTGCCCGTGTTCACAATAAAACCGCAGTGCTTTTGGCTCACCTGCGCGCCGCCGATGGCGTATCCCCGCAGCCCGCACTGGTCAATGAGCGCTCCGGCATATGCGCCCTCCGGGCGCTTGAACGTGCTGCCCGCACTGGGCATATCCAGCGGCTGTTTCTCCATGCGGCGGCGGGCGTAATCTGCCATCCGCTCCCGGATGGGGCCTGTGTCGTCTTCCCGCAGCGTAAACGTCGCGGACAGGATGCACCACGGCTCGCGCTCAAAAACAGATGTGCGGTATCCAAGCTGCAGCTCGCCGGCCTGAAGTGTCCGCTCCGCGCCGGTTTCATCCAGAAACGTTGCGCAGGCAAGCACATCCTTTATCTCGCCGCCGTAAGCGCCCGCGTTCATATATACGGCGCCGCCCACACACCCTGGGATGCCGTAGGCGAATTCCAGGCCGGACAACCCTTCGTTTGCGGCCGCGATGCACACCTTTGAGAGAGCGGCCCCCGCCTGCGCCGTCACAGAGAGCCCGTTGCATTCGATGTTCCCCAGCACCTCGCCGATGTGGATGACCACGCCGTCGAACCCCTCGTCCGCGAACAGGATGTTCGTGCCCTTGCCCAACAAATAATACCGCACGCCCGCCTGGCGGCAGACGGCAATGGCCCGCGCGAGCTGCCGCTTATTCTGCGGCTCACAGAACAAAGCCGCCGGGCCTCCGATCTGGAAGCTGGTATGGCGCGAAAGCGGTTCGCGGGCAGCGCATGGGATGGATGCCTGGCGGAAAGCCGCAGCGATCTCATTCAAGTGCTCCATGGGGAATCCCTCCAAAATCATTGATGCTGCGTGGCAAGCCCGGCCGCACCGATAATGCCCGCGTCATTGCGCAGCTTTGCAGTGACGATTTTCGTACGCCGCATGCCCTCTCGGGCGTAATCTTCCTGGTCCACTACCGCCTGCACGGGCGCAAGAAGCGTATCGCCTTCCTTGGATACGCCGCCGCCGATGCAGATGATCTCCGGCTGAAAGATATTGATCAGGTTCGTCAGGCCGCAGGCAACGTATTCCACAAAGTTCTGCACCACCTGCGTGCCCAGTGCATCGCCCGCACGCATCGCGTCAAAAGCCGTCTTGGCATTCACGCGCGCAGGGTCGCCGTGCACATAGCTCCACATGATGTTATCCTTATGCTGTTCCATCGCGGCCAGTGTATCCTCAGCCAGCGCACGGGCGGAAGCATATTTTTCCCAGCAGCCGCGCCGCCCGCACATACAGGGGCGCCCGCCCTTGACGATAACCGTATGCCCGATCTCCGCGCCCGCGGAGTTGAAGCCGGAAAATATCTTTCCGTCGATGATGATGCCGCCGCCGATGCCCGTGCCCAGCGTAACGGCAATGGCGTACTTTGCTCCCTGCGCCGCACCTGCGATGTATTCGCCGTAGGCTGCGGCATTTGCATCGTTCTCAATGTACACGCGGCACGGCAGCAGCTTTTCCATTGCCGATACCAGCGGCCAGTTGCGGTAGCCGAAGTTGGCGTTGAACTCCACGACGCCTGTATGCGGGTTCACACTGCCCGGCGTGCCGATGCCCACGGATTCGATCTGCGTGGCCATGTCCAGTCCTGCCCGCTGTGCGAGCTGGCTGCACAACGCGGCGATCTCCGCTTCCACCTCATGTTCAGGCCGCGGCAGATTTGTCTTGCAGGAAACGCTGTCCACGATATGATGTGCTTCATCTACAAGGCCCGCCTTGATATTTGTGCCGCCCAGGTCGACACCGATGGTATATATTTTCATTCTTCTTTACTTCCTTCCAGCAGGTCTGCGACCGGCTTTTGATGTTCTTTCAGCACAGTGATCAGGTTTTCCCGGCTTGCGTTCACCACAAGCTCCTCCGGAAAATGGATCTCGCGCAGCATGGGCAGCACCGTATCGAACTGGCCCAAATGATAAATGGAATGCGCGTCGGAATTCACGGCGATCTTTGTGCCGTTGCGTTTGCAGGCAAGCGCAAGCTCACGCATGTTTTCCTCGTTGCCCGGACGGACAACAGCGGAATTCGCGTTGATCTCGACCACCTTGCGGCAGCGGGCAAAAGCCTTTGTCACGGCGTCGTAATCATAGCGGTGCCTGCGGCTTTCCGAATGGCCGATGCAATCCACATAAGGGCTTTGCGCAACGTTCAGCCACAGCTGCGTGGCTTCGTCCTCAGAAAGCGAAGGGCATAATGTATCGCTATGGATAGACGCGATCACCCAGTCGAGCTGCATCCGCTCAAATTCCTGCGGCTCGATGTCAAGACTGCCGTCTGTGCCGCGCACATTCGCTTCCACTCCCTTGAGCAGCCAGATGCCCTCGATGCGGCTGGGAAGCGTTGTCAGATTGTAAAAATACCAAGGGTGCGGCGCGTCCGGCATAGACGGGCCGTGGTCGGTGAGCGCCGCGGCAAACATCCCAAGCTCACAGGCGCGCCGCGCCATCTCCGTGACGGTATTGAACGCATGGTTCGATACCATTGTATGCATATGAAGGTCTGCAATGATATTCATGAAGGAATTTGTTTCTCTTTCTCGTTAAATTCATGTAAGCAGCTCAGCGCAGGGACGGATCATCCTCGTCCAGCCCCAGGCGGGCAAGCAGCTCGCGCGCCGCATTGTAGCCCATTTTTTTCTGGCGGTTGTTGATGGCCGCCGCCTCCAGGATCACGGCCAGATTGCGGCCGGGCATTACGGGTATCACCGTGCAGGGCAGTTGGATGCCCATAATATCCGTCGTATCTGTCTCAAGGCCTGTGCGACTGTAATTCTTGGTCTTGTCCCACGGCTCCAGCTCCACCACAAGATCCACTTTTTCGCTCATCTTTACCGCGCCGCTGCCGAATACGCGCGCCACATTGATGATGCCCACTCCGCGCAGCTCGATAAAATGGCGGATGTTTTCCGGCGCTGTACCCAAGATCGTGCGGTCAGACACACGGCGCAGCTCCACCGCGTCGTCCGCAATCAGCCGGTGCCCGCGCTTCACGAGCTCCACGGCTGTTTCGCTCTTGCCGACGCCGCTCTCGCCCAGGATGAGAATGCCCTCGCCGTAAATCTCTACAAATACGCCGTGCCGCGTGATGCGCGGCGCCACCTCGACGCTCAGGTTCGAAATCAGCGCGCTCATCAGACTGGATGTATTTTCTGTGGATCGCAGCACGGGTACTTCATACTGGGAAGCGAACTCCAGCACCTCGTCGAACACGGAAAGGTTGCGCGTTACGATAAGCGCAGGCGGCTTTGCCGCGAACAGCGTGTGGATATGGCTGCGGCGTTCGCTTTCCGGCAGCGTGGTAAGATAACCCACTTCGGCGTTGCCGAATATCTGGATGCGGGTGGGATCAAAGTATTCGTCATAGCCTGTCAGCAGCAGGCCCGGGCGGTTCACATCCGCCGTATAGATAGGGATATTTTTCAGCTCCGTGGGAGTGTAGACCACTTCCAGGCGCAGCTTTTCCACGACCTTGTCCAAAGAAACACTGAACTGCGGCATAGGAACGTCCTCCTTTATCCTATAGGATTCCATTGATAATTCTATTATATATGATTGGAAGAGAGATATCAATTTTGTTTTTGTACAGCCATACGCTTTCTTTCCGAACGATTTTTTGTTATACTGATAATTGTATGGGAACAGCACACCCAAAAGGAGTAATCATTTATGAAGGTAGCTATTTTTACAGAGACCTACTTCCCCTTCATCAGCGGCGTCGTGACGCATATCAAGACGTTGAAGGAGAGCCTGGAGCACGCAGGGCATGAGGTGCTCATCGTCACCACCAGCCCCAAGGCCGTATGCCATTATGTTAAGGATGGTGTTTTGTACTGCCCCGCCATCCCCCTCAAACGCATTTACGGGTATGGACTGTCCAACCCTGTCAACATCCAGCGCCTGCGCATCATTCAGGATTTTGACCCGGACATCATTCATATCCACACCGAGTTCAGCATGGGTATCTTTGCGCAGTTTGCCGCGCGCAAGCTGAAAAAGCCCATCGTCTACACACTGCACACGATGTATGACGATTACATGCTCTATGTCGCGCCGGAACGGTTCCAGAACATGGTCAAGCCGGCCGCTCATGTTTATTTCCGCAAAGTGGCCAACAAGGCCACTGAGATCATCGGCCCGTCTCTGAAGGTAGTGGAGTTCCTGCGCCGGTGCGGCGTAGAGCGGCACATCAATATTATCCCAAATACAGTGGATCTTTCCGACTTTATGCCCGAAAACGTCTCGCGCGACGACGTTGCCGCCATCCGGACAAAACTGGGCATCCGTGACGGGGATACGGCCATGTGTTTTGTGGGCCGTCTGGGCAAGGAAAAAAGCATCGACGTGCTGGTGGAGTTTTTTGCCGCGCATTTCCGCGGGGACGACGCTTACAAGCTGTTCATCATAGGAGACGGCCCGGAAAAGGAAAATCTGGAACGGCAGATCGTCCGTCTGGGCGTAGGTGCTCAGGTTCGTTTGCTTGGCCGCATTGAGCACCAGTTCCTGCCGCCCTATTACCATGCATGCGACCTTTTCACCACCGCTTCATTGTCCGAAATGAATTCCATTTCCATGCTGGAGGCTATGGCCAGTGGACTGTACGTGATCCAGCGGCTGGACATCTACAACAAAAACCAGATCACCCCCGGCGAAAACGGCAACGTCTTTAACACGGCGGAGGAAATGGCTGCGCTGCTGCGCGAGGAAGCCGCTCTTACGCCTGAGCAGCGCGCACTGCGCCGCCAAAAGGTAACAGCGTTTACGCAGCGCTACGGCGAAAAAGAGTTCATCCGTGCGGTGCTCAACGTATATGAGCGCGCAATGGCCGAATATAAGGCCAAGATGAAGATAAAAGCAAAAGCAAAAAGCAAAGGAGTCAGATAATCATGCAGCATTATGACGTTGCGATCATCGGAGGCGGCATCGGCGGACTGATGAGCGCTTACGAGCTTGCCACAAAAGCGCCTGGGGCAAAGGTCGTTCTGTTCGAGAAAGGACACGACATCGAAAAGCGGGCATGCCCCATCGTCACCGGAAAAGCCCCTACCTGTATCAAATGCCCCTCCTGCGCCATTATGGAGGGCCTTGCCGGAGCAGGTGCTTTTTCCGACGGCAAATACGTCATTTCCACAGAATACGGCGGCTGGCTGCCGGATTTTCTGCCTCCCGAACAGGTTTTGGATTACATCGAGCAGGCAGACGGTATTTTGCAGCACTTCGGCGCGCCTGCAGAGCGCTTCATGCCCAACAACGAGCTGAAGAAAAAATGCCTGGAGTATGACCTGCATATGGCGCAGGCCCAGCTCAAGCATCTGGGAACGGACGCCAATTTCGAGACCATGCGAAAAATGGCGGCTTTTCTGAAGGAACATGTAACCATTCTGACGGATACCGACGTGACCGATGTGGACAAAGCCGCTCATACTGTGCATTATGAAGGCAAAGGCGTACAGGACAGCGTCACGGCGGAGCATATCATTTTTGCCGTCGGCCGTGTGGGCAGCCGCTTTTTTGCCAAATGGTGTTCTCAAAACGGTATTCCGCTGAAAAACAACCAGGTGGATATCGGTGTTCGCGTCGAGCTTCCCAGCATGGTATGGGATGATTTTTCCCATAAGATCTACGAGCCAAAAATCTGGTACCGTTCCAAGCAGTACGGAGACGTCACGCGCATGTTCTGCTTCAACGAGCGCGGGCAGGTGGTTATGGAAAACACCTCCGGAGTTCTCACGGTCAATGGCCACGCCTATGTGGATGAAGCCAAAAAGAGCCAGAATTCCAACTTCGCGCTACTTTCTACCATCCGGTTTACCGAGCCGTTCAAGGAACCTATCGAATATGCCCGCAGCGTCGCAGGGCTTGCAAACCTCATCAGCGGCGGCAGCGTGCTGGTGCAGCGCCTCGGCGACCTGATGGCCGGACGCCGCACAGATGAAAAAAGGCTGGCCCAGAGCACCGTGCGTCCTACACTGAATGCAGTCGCCGGAGATCTGAGCCTTTGCCTGCCCAAACGTCAGTTGGACAACATTGTGGAAACGCTGGCCGCGCTGGACAAGATCGCGCCGGGTACGATGAATTACGACACGCTGCTTTACGGTGTGGAATGCAAATACTATTCCGCCCGTCCCGACTGCACTGATTTTGAACTGGATGGCTGCGAAAAGATCTATGCTGTGGGCGACGGCACCGGCTTTACCCGCTCGCTCAGCCAGGCGGCCGCCCACGGCCTGTATGTGGCAGATAAGATCCTGCGGGATTAAGCCTTTCCCGGCCCCTAAAAGAAAAGCGGCCGCCCCGGAGTATTCCGGGGCGGTTTTTTGTTTTTAGCACAGACGCATGCGCAGGGCCTCTACACGGGCTTCAGCTCTGATGAAAAGTCCACCGTTGCAATGTCGTACAGTGTCCCCGTACGAAGCAGCGCTTCGCAGGCTGCGGTATCATACAGCTTCAGCCACCATGCATAATGGAACGTATCGTTTCCCCTGGCAAATGTCGCTTGGTTGAGCATCTCGGCTTCCCGGTTCAGGTAAGCGTTGATCTCCCGTGTCATTTCCGCTTCTTCTTTGTCCGCAACGGGGGCTCCGTCTACCGTTACATCGTCCAGCTTTCCGGTCAGACACACTTCAAGATGCGGTGCGCCGCCTGCAGTGGAAGCTGTACGCGTAAGCTGCAGCTGCTGTGTCCGGAATGATACGACCCGTCCCTCGATCTGTGTGTTCACTGTAAGCTGCCGTGCCTTCCCATTCAGCAGAAGAAACATCTGCATTGCAGCGTCCTCCAAAACAGCATAGGGTGCGCCGCTGCGAAACAGCACCATTTGCCGGACCCCGCGAAACTCCTTCTCTTCTTTGGAAAATGAAAACACGGGAAGATATCCGTCCAGACCGCCTGTTCCCGAAAGATTGATCTCAAAAATGCTTTGCGTACGATCCTGCTCATCGGCTCCCATCCCGATCAGCCGTTCGCCTTCTCTCACTACATCGCTGATCACGTCCTCGCATTCAGACAGCTCTTCCGCCGTCAGCGGCGTTAAAAACGCAGCAAGATTTGGACGCGCGGCGTTTTCGTCTGCAAAATAAGAAAGGTACGGCGTTACATTGCGCGCGGCGCCGGGCCCCAAAAGCAAAATCTCATTCTGGGCATAAAACGGTTTTTTGTTTTGCTGCTGTTCCGCCTTGTACAGAGCTTCTTCAATGCTCTTTCCCTGCGCCGTATAAATTTTAGCCTGCCCTTCCACCGAGGCCGTATCAGAATTCGGCGCACAGGTGAACACCACCAGTCCAGCCTGCACCTGCCCGCCGGACTCGTCCAGGTACACCATCTTCACAATGGCGCGTTCCCCCAGACTGCGGCTTTGCTTACAGCCGCACAGCAGCATCAAAAGCAGTGTCAACGCAATTATTTTATACGCGTTTTTTTGCATAGAAGCCCTCCATTACACAGCCGTACACCACCGTACATGCCAGCAGCACGGCCGTACCTGCCGTGAGTACCGCGCGCAGCGTCTCAGGCGGCGCGCCCGCACATACGGCCAGCAGCACGGCAAGCAATCCCACAGCATATCCGCAGGTTTTGCCTCCGCGCTGGCTATGGGGCAGCAGCGGTGTAAGGGCGCTCTGCACGCCGTAGGCGAGCGCTGCTACCTTACACAGCTCCGCCAGCATCCACGCAGCAATGTGCAGAGCATCCAGACGGCGGAATACAGAAATGCTGCCCAGACGTGAAAGCGTATGGATGGTCTGCTGCTGCAGCTGCGCTTTCATACCCAAAACCGCCTCGGAGCAGAACGTCAGTCCGATATAAAATACGCACAGCAGCGCCAGCGTTTTGAGCAGCGGCCGGCGCTTCTCCCGGTTTGCATGCAGGCTCAGCAGACAGAACAACGGCAATTCCGGCGGCAGCGTAAAGCCGCGCGCGGCCGTCCGCAAAACCTCTGGAAAATCAAATGGCTGAAAGGTAAGGTTCGACAGATGCATGCCGCCCAGGTTGGAGACCAGCATCAGTGCCATAGAGAGTAAAAAGAGGCCTGCGGTCAGACCGAGCACACGTACGATGCCTTCCAGCCCGCACCGCAGCGCATAAAACACCACAAGAAGAAACAGCCCGTATACCAACAGCTGCGGCATCGGCTCGTCGCTCACATAGCGAAAAAACGCCTCGGAACGCACCATCGCTGCCGCTCCCCCGGCGGCGAACAGCACCGCCGAAAGCGTGAGCAGCGCCTTGGACCCAAACGTAACACCGCCCTTCAGCGTGGTGAAGGCTTCGCGCCGCAGCAACCCCAGCACGGGCAGAAGCAGTATGCTGACCACAGCCGTGTTGAGGACAGCGGCCAAAATCGCAATCTGCGCGCCCGCCGAGCCTCCGGAGGTAAATGGGCGCACAGCCATATCCACCGCCAATGAGAGGAACACCAGTGTACAGAGCTGTTTTGCGCTCACTGTTGTATGCTCGTTCATTGCGTCTCCCCCGTTTCCTTTCCGGGCAGCTGGTCAATGGAAAAATCTGCCCGCGCCAGCGTATGCCAGTTGCGCCGCAGCAGGCCGTCCCTCCAAAATGCACTGCTGCCCGGCGCGATGGGCGCTGTATACGGGATACCGAAAGAATTCATACCGCACATCCCCAGCAACATACAAAACAGCAGCGTAACGATACCCAAAGGCCCCAAGAGGCCGCCGGCCAATATATACAGGATGCGCAGCACTGTGATCGGCTCGTACAGCGATGGCACTACAAAGGTGCAGATCGCTGTCATCGCGGCCACGATGACCACCGGCGTGCCCACAATGCCTGCGCTGACGGCAGCATCCCCTACGATGAGCGCCGCCACAAGGCTCACCGAATGGCCGATGGGCTTGGGCAGACGCAACCCTGCCTCCCGCACGATCTCCAGCAGAAAATTGACAAACAGTGCTTCCATAAACAGCGGCAGTGGCGTGGCAAGCTCCGCAGACGCAACTTTGTACAGCAGTTCCGGCGGCAGCAGCTCCGGCGTGAAATTCGCAACGGATACGAACACGCCCGGCAGCATCACCGCGATGAGGAACGCAGAGTATTTCAGAATGCGGATAAGCGATGCAAAGTATGCTTTTTCGGAATAGTCGTCCATGCTCTGAAAATTCTCATTGAAAAAATAAGGCACGATCATAGCGAAAGGGCTTCCATTCGCCATGATAATGATTTTCCCCTCGCAGATTTTTGCGCAGGCAGTATCCGGCCGTTCCGTGTATCCTACCGATTGAAAAAATGAAAATCGGCTTTTCTGCAAAAACGCCGCCAGATAACCGGTATCGAACAAAAACGGCAGCTTAACCGATTCCAGCCTGCGCTTCACAGTGGAAAGCATCTGCTTCGGGACAAGCTGTGTGTTGTATAAAAGCGCAATTTCCGTTTTGGTATGTTCCCCCACTGTCATCGTTTCCACCATCAGCTCACCGCTGCGTATCAGACGCCGCATCAAGCTGATGTTCACACGAAGCGGTTCTGTAAAGCCTTCCCGCGAGCCACGGACATTCCCTTCCCCGCTTGGCTCCTGCACCGAGCGGAACTGCATGCTCTGTGTAGAAAGAACCAGCCCCCGCGCTACGCCGTCGATCAGAATGACACTGGTGCCCGCCGTCAGCTGCGCACGCGCATCTTCCACACAGACAACGCTTTTGCTCTCCAGCGGAATGGCCGTCTGCTTGAGGATATAGTCAAACAGCTCTTCCGGAGTCTCCGGCTGAACGTCCGGCTTACTTAAAACGTCGAGCATCATGATCCAGAGCCGCTCTATACTGGAAAGCCCCTCAAACATGCAAATACAGGCCGGATATCCCATCAGTGTGATATCCTTTGTATAAAAATCCGTCGCTGTGCCGAACAGCCCCTTGAGCGCGAGCTTGTTGTCCAAAAGGCTTGTCGTTAATGTCTGTTCCAAATGCATCCCCTCCCATGCCCTTAGTATGGCGGGAGCAGGATAAATTTAGTCAAACCGGGCAACATTCAATAACAGCGGCCCGCTGTGGGCCAATACATTGAAAAGGAGTCCGCCATGGCAATCCTGCTGTTCCGCACCTTGCTCGTTTATGTGCTCATTATCGGCGCAATGCGCCTGATGGGCAAAAAACAGCTCGGCGAGCTGCAGCCCTCCGAGCTTGTTTCCACAATTTTGATTTCCAATCTTGCTTCTATCTCAATTGAATCGCCGGAGCTCCCGCTCATCGGAAGCGTGGTTCCCGTGTTCATCATTGTCGCAACGGAAATACTCCTGTCCGCGCTGTGTGTGCGGTCCCGACGCGCTGCAAAGCTGGTCTCCGGCAGCCCGCGCGTCATCATCCGGAACGGCGTGATCGACCAAGCCACTTTGTTCGATCTGCGCTTTACCGTGGACGACCTGCTGGAAGCGCTGCGTGGCAAGGACGTATTTGAGCTTTCAGATGTCGCTTTCGCCATTGTGGAAACCAATGGAAGCGTGAGCGTGCTGAAAAAGTTTCCGCGCGATACGCCCTGCAACAAAGACCTTCACATTGAACCGCCCACGGCAAAGCAACCGTCACTTCCTTTGCTGGTGGACGGCGTGCTGAATCCCGTCAATATGCGGCTTTACTCTGTGGATGCGGACTGGATAGACGCTCAGTGCCGCAATGCGGGGCTCGCACGGAAGGACGTGCTTTTATTTTTGTGCAACGACGCCAAAGAGACGAGTATCGTAAAAAAAGAAAGCCGGTAAAAACCGGCTTTCCGCATCGTTTTTAAGGAGATGTTTTCATGCGCAGGATACGCATTGCGATCTTTATTCTGCTGCTTGCCGCAGCGCTTTCGGCCGCCAGCCACTTTGCAGTTTTTCGTGTAACACAATCTGTCCAGGCCCAGCTTTCCGGGATACGCGAAGCCGCAGGCGCGCAGAATTACGAAAACGCCGCACACCAAATCGACGCATTGCTGGAATACTATGAAACACGCCAGCATCTGCTGGAATTCTTCATCCGGCGTGAAACCGTCACATCCGCTTCAGTCAGCCTGCATGGCCTGTCAGCCTATGCGAACGGCGAAACCATACAGGACCTGTTCAGCGAGATCGACAAAGCAAGCGAGCAGATCCATGCCATGGAGCATTTATTTTTCAGCATCTTCTGACGCGGTGTCACGTCCCTGTGTGGCACGCTTATTCAGCAGGTCCTTCAATTCGTCCATAAAGGTGTTGATATCTCCGAACTGGCGATATACCGACGCAAAGCGCACATAAGCTACTTCGTCGATATTTTTCAGCTCCTGCATGGCAAGTTCGCCCACATGAATGGACGTGATCTCCCGCTCGTAGGAATTGAGCAGCGCCTGTTCGATATTGTCCACGGCGTCCTCCAGCATCTGATACGACACCGGCCGCTTTTCGCAGGCCCGCATCATCCCGTTCAGCAGCTTCTGACGGTTGAACGCTTCACGCGACTTATCCTTTTTCACCACCATAAGAGGCACGGTCTCCACGATCTCGTAGGTGGTGAACCTTTTTTGACATACAAGACACTCCCGGCGGCGGCGGATGCGTTCTCCGTCGTCAGCCGGCCGGGAATCGATCACTTTGGAGTCTATCTCACCGCAATAAGGACATTTCATGGGCACTGCTCCTTTTCCGAGCCGGATGCTACGGAGCATCCGGCATAAATTTTGTTCACCATCGCCGCAGAAGCCAGCAGCTCATCCATTGAGGAAAAACCGCTTCGGTACAGCTCGATGATGATGTCTCCCGCAAAACCGCCGCGCCTGAGTTCCCTGAAAAACGGTTCAAGTGCCAAGCCGCCCGTACCCGGCGCTGTACAGTCGTTTTGCTGTGTATAATCGCTCAAATGGACATGCGCGATTTTTCCGCGCATCGCATCCAGCATTTCCTCCAACTGCACTCCGGCACGCCGCTGCTGCTTTACATCCAGAACAAATGAGACATCGTCCCCCGTATATTCCCGCATTTGACGCACATATTCCGGCAGGCCGCATTTGCAGCGCACCACGTTTTCCTGACAGAAATCAACGCCATATTCCCGCGCTGTCCTGCGCAGCAGCAGATAATTTTCGCAATGCCTTTGAAACGGAAACGGCGTCTGCCTGTAATCGCCGTGGAACACCACGCGTGGGATTCCCAGCACACGGCATACCTCAAAATAACGCCGATAGATACGCAGGCCGTCCTCCAACCTGCCGCCGTATTCAGAAGCGAAGAAAAATGTTTCCATCCCCGACGTAAAGGGGTGCAGAGCGGCGGCGCGCATGCCCGCATCCTGAAGGACCGACCGCAGGCGCTCTGTATAAGAAAGCTCCAGTTCACTGAATGTGTTGAGAAAGATCTCCACCGTTTCCACGCCTGCGCCGCGCAGTGCGGACAGCGCCTCTGCTGTTTCCTGCGGGTAAAAGCAGGAAGTGGATATTCCGCACTGCATGGTCAAAACACCTCGCTTGATTGCTCTTATTATGGCACAGTCCCGGCCTTTTTGCAAGCAAAAAGCGGACGCATCCAAGATACGTCCGCTTGGTATTCCCTATTCAGGCCTTTTTCTTGCGGGGCTTCGCTTTTTTGTGCAATTCCCATTCCACCCACAGCGGGCCGGCAATACAGATTGTGCTGTAAACACCGGAGATCATGCCAATGATGAGCGGGAACGCAAATGTAAAGATACTGTCCAACCCGAACACCACAGACACGACGCATACAGTACCCAACGCCAGCAGCGTGGAAATGGTCGTATTGATGGAGCGGCGCAGGCTCTGATTGATGCTGTTGTTCACAAGCGTGGCAAAATCCATCGAATTACCGTACAACTGGCGGTTCTCACGCACACGGTCATAAATAACGACTGTATCATTGATGGAATAACCCAAGATCGTGAGCAGTGCCGCAATAAAGTTCCCGTTGAGGGGGATGCGCATGACGACGAACACGCCATATACCACGATCAGGTCATGCACCAGAGCCACAACAGCCATGCTGCCCGCAGGCCAGCCGCCGATTTTCTTAAAGCGGACGGCGATGTAGACCAAGATCAACAGCGAAGCCGCCACAACGGCCACGATGCTCTTGGCAAAGAACTCCTTACCGATGGTCGGGTCCACATTATTCAGCGAAAGCTGGCGAAAGCTGTTATCCGAATAGTTTTCTTCCAGCCTGACACTCAAGGCTTCCACTGTGGCGGTTTCCACCGTCTGTGTGCCCGGCATGGAAATCGTCAGCGTCTGTGCGTCGGACGCAATGCTGCTGCCGGTCTGCAGCGTTACGTTGCTGCCCAGCGTACTTTCAATATCCTTTTGCACCGCAGAGATATCCAGCTCACCCGTATAGCTGTAGGTAAGCATCGCGCCGCCTTTGAACTGGATATCCATTTCAACGCCGAAAATCACGCTGAACAGAAGAATGAATACGATCAGCACGGCGGAAAAGATGAAGAACTTTTTGCGGTTCCCAACGATGTCATACTGTTTTTTCATTCTTTACCCCTCCATACAAAACCGGGTTGCGCATGCATTTCAGCTTGGAGATGCCCTTCAGCATCACGCGCGTGCAGATAACGCCGAACACAAAGTTCAGCAGCACGCCCACCAGCAGCGTATACCCGAAGGAATAGATCGTGCCCGCCGTAGAGGGGCCGAAGGCAAAGAAGATCGGCTTGAGCATCCTGGCGAAAAAGCCGTCTGTGGGGCCAAACGCACCCATCAGCATCACCGCGACGATGATGACCGTGACGTTGCCGTCGATGACCGGCGCAAGGCCGCGGTCGAAGCCGGCGCGGATGGCGCCGTCGATGCTCTTGCCGGAGCGGATCTCCTCCTTGATACGCTCGGCGGCGATGACGTTGGCGTCAACACCCATACCGATGGCAAGGATGATGCCCGCGATGCCCGGCAGCGTCAGCGTGAAGCTGTTGAGCACAGAGAAATAGCCGGATACGAATGCCAGCGTCATGGCCGTCTGCCCCAACAGCGCAATAACCGCCACCGCGCCGGGCAGACGGTAATTCGCAATCATGAACAGCGCCACCAGCACGAACGCGACCACGCCTGCGATCACCATGGCCTGCAGCGAGTTTGCTCCCAGGCTGGGGCTGATCGTGCTGTAATTCTCGGCCGTAAGCGCAAACGGCAGCGCGCCGGAATTGATCTTGTTTGCCAGAGAGATGGCTTCGTCGCGCGTCTTGTCATCCGAACCGTTCAGTGTGATCATGGCGTTTCCGTCCGTGATTGCAGAGTTAACGGTGGGATAAGAGATCATCGTGTCGTCCATCCAGATAGAGATGGTTCCCTTGGACTCCGAAAGGCGCGTGGTGGCCTCGGCAAAGCTCTCTTTGCCGGAATCGTTGAGTTCCAGCGAAACATAATACTGGCCGTATGTAGCGCTGTTCGCATTGTTGTCCACGGCAGCGGTCGCGCTTTTGATGTCCTTGCCCTCAAGGATGATGTTCTCCGCCGTCACACCTGTGGGCTTGCCCTCGCTGTCCACTTCTTTACCCTCGCGGAATGTGAGCACCGCAGTGGCGCCGATCTCCTGGATCGCGGACTCGGGGTTGAAATCCGTCTCACCTTCCTTCCACGGAAAACGAACGATGATACGGTCCTTATTGTAATCCGTATACACTTCGTTGTCCGTGATGTTCAGGTTCACAAGGCGCTGCTGGATGACGGACTCCGCCGCGGCCATCTGCTCGTCCGTTGCGTCGTAGTCGTCGGCCGGCATGAACGTCACGTCCACGCCGCCTCGGATGTCGATGCCGAAGCGGATGTCCTGCGCGCCCTTCACCCAAATTTTTGTTGTGTCGCCATACTGCGTGCTGATGCCCAGGAACGCGGTAAACGCGAACACGACGATCAGGACCGCAACAACAAAAAATTGCCAGGGTTTCCCTTTTGTCTTCATGGTGTTCCTCCAGAAATGAAATTATCTATCCTACCGCGGCGCGGGGCCCAGGCGCAAAGCGCCGGGACATCACTGCCGCTGCAATAGCTTTTCCAGCGTGGCGATACGCACACACACGCACAACAGCCGGGAAGCGGTCTCCAGTTCATCCAGCGGCGGGAACGTGGGCGCGATACGGATGTTGCTGTCCTGCGGGTCCACGCCGTAAGGATAAGCGGCCCCGGCATCCGTCAGCACAACGCCTGCTTCCCTGCACAGCTGGACCGTACGTTTGGCACATCCGCCGAGCGTATACAGGCTGAGGAAATAACCTCCGTTGGGCTTTGTCCAGCGGGCAATACTTCCACAGCCGGAGAGGCCCTCGTCCAATATCGCGAGCACGGCCCTGAACTTCGGCTCCAGAAGCGCACGGTGCTTTTCCATATGGGCGGCCAAACCATCCATATCCTTTAGGAAACGTATATGACGAACTTGGTTCAGCTTATCAAAGCTGATGATCATCGGGAACATGTTTTTAAGGATATAGTCGATGTTGCGGCGGCTGGCGGCCATTGCAGCTACGCCTGCGCCCGGGAATGTCACCTTGCTCAGTGAACAGAACATCAAGGCACGGTCCTCATGGCCGGCCTTGCGGCATTCTTCCAGCATGTTCAAGATCACGTCATGGGTATCGGTCAAATGATGCACGCAGTATGCATTGTCCCACATGATCTTGAAATCAGGCGCGGCGGTTTCCATCGCGGCCAGCCGGCGCACGGTTTCATCACTGTAACTGTATCCGTCCGGATTGGAATACAGCGGCACGCACCAGATTCCCTTTACCGCCTCATCCTTCACAAGCGCTTCCACACAGTCCATATCCGGCCCTGTGGGAAGCATGGGAACGGTGATAAGCTCAAATCCGAAATATTCCGTCACACGGAAGTGACGGTCGTAGCCCGGCGCAGGGCACAAAAATTTAGGCCTGCCGCACGCATTCCACGCGGCAGGGCTATCGGCAAAGCCCAGGCGCCATCCCAGGTCGATCAGGTAATACATCATATTCAGGCTGGAGTTTCCGCCCACGATCACCTCATCCGGCTGTGCGCCCAGAATATCGGCAAAAAAGCGGCGTGCCTCCGGCATGCCTTCCAGGTTGCCGTAATTGCGCGAATCGATCCCCGTCTCACCTTTGTAATCCGTGATGGTAAGCAGGTCCATCGAAAGATCCAACTGGTCCGGCGCGGGTTTCCCGCGTGACATATCAAGCTTCAAACCTTTCGCCGCATACTCCTCATAAATCTTGCGCAGGCTGTCCAGTTCCTGCGCGCACTGCCGGCTGTCCATAGCAAAATAATCTGCCATGTTTCTTTTCCCCTCTCTCGTCCATTTCCCTCATGCGATACTTCCCGGAGCGTCCCCAAAGCCGGAACGCTTCAACTGTGCGGCACGTCAAAAAAGCAGGCCGGCACAAGATATTATTATAATATAAACGGCGCGATTGTACAAGTTGAAACGCAATTTTCCCTCCATTTTACGCAAAAAAGTTACAGCGCGCAACGCGCGCTGTAACTTTTCGGGGTGTTTTCTTTTAAAATCAGATGCGCTCCACGCCGAGTGTGACCGATTCTCCGTTGACGTCCCACTCCTTGGTGTAGCCTGCGAGGCTTCCTGTGCACACCGCATCCGCCAGAATATCGCCGCCTACCTGCGCGCTGTTTGCTGCGAGCAGCGCCTCGATCTTTCGGTTGCCGGAGGCATAGGCCCGGATATGGTCTTCCACATGAAAGCCCGCTTCCTTGCGCATGGTTTGGAATTTGCTCACAAGCTCACGCACAAAGCCCTCTTCGATGAGCGCTTCCGTCAGCTCCGTATCAATGGCCACCGTCACGCCGCCGTCCTCAACGGTGAAGTACCGGTCAGACTGCGTCATCTCGATGAGCAGGTCCTCCGGCGCCAGTTCAACGGCTCCCCCCTGCAGTTCCAGACGGAGCACGCCGTTTGCATCCAGTTCTTTTTTTGCTGCACTGCCGTCAAGCTCCATCAGCGCGGTGCGGATCTCGCCCAGGCGCTTGCCGTATTTGGGGCCCAGCGTCTTGAGCTGGGGCTTGAAGCTGTACGAGGTAAACGCGGAAACGTCCTGCGTGAAGGTCACGGCCTTGATGTTCAGCTCATCCTCGATGATCTCTTTGTAGAAATCTCCCAGCTCCTCCTCCGCTTTCACAAACATCTGCGCCAGAGGCTGGCGGTTCTTACGGTTTGAACCGTTGCGCGCCGCCCGGCCCAGCACCACGATTTTGAGCACAAGGTCCATATCCCGCTCCAGCTGCGCGTCGATGCGGCGCTCGTCCGCTTCGGGGAAACCGCACAAGTGAACGCTCTCCGGCGCGCCCTTATCCAGGCTGCGCAACAGATTTTGGTAGATGCTCTCCGCCATGAAAGGGATCATGGGCGCGGCAGCCTTGCTTGTGGTCACAAGAGCGGTGTACAGCGTCATATAGGCGTTGATCTTATCCTGCGGCATGTCTTTGCCCCAGAACCGTTCGCGGCTGCGGCGCACGTACCAGTTGCTCAGATCATCCACAAACTCCTGCAAGCTGCGCGCCGCCTCGGGAATGGCGTAAGCTGCCAGATTTTCATCCACGGATTTTACCATAGAGTTCATTTTGGACAAGATCCATTTGTCCATCACAGACAATTTGTCGTATTCCAGCGCATATTTCGTAGCGTCGAATGCATCGATGTTGGCATACAGCACATAGAATGCATAGGTGTTCCACAGCGTACCCATCAGCTTGCGCTGGCCTTCCTGCACGCCTTTGTCTGAAAAGCGTTTGGGCAGCCAAGGCGCCCCGTTCGTATAAAAATACCAGCGAATGGCGTCCGCGCCGTACTTCGCCAGCGCCTCGAACGGATCGACCGCGTTGCCCTTGGACTTAGACATCTTCTGGCCGTTTTCGTCCTGTACCAGCCCCGTGACAACAACATTCTTATAGGGCGCCTTGTTGAAAATCAGCGTGGAGATAGCCAGCAGCGAATAGAACCAGCCTCGGGTCTGATCCACGGATTCAGAAATAAAATCCGCCGGAAACTGCTGCTCGAACAACTCCTTGTTTTCAAAGGGATAATGGTGCTGTGCAAAAGGCATGGCGCCCGAATCGAACCAGCAGTCGATGACCTCGGGAACACGTTTCATCTGCTTGCCGCAGTGCGGGCACTTAATGGTGACCGCATCGATATACGGCCGGTGCAGCTCGATTTCGTCCGGGCAGTTATCGGACATGGATCTCAGTTCTTCGATGCTGCCGACAGAATGGCGGTGACCGCACTCGCATTCCCAAATATTCAGCGGCGTGCCCCAATAACGGTTGCGGCTGATACCCCAATCCTGCACGTTTTCCAGCCAGTCTCCAAAGCGACCCTTGCCGATGCTCTCCGGCACCCAGTTGACGGTATTATTGTTGCGGATGAGATCCTGCTTTACCTCCGTCATTTTGATGAACCAGGAATCGCGGGCATAGTAGATGAGCGGTGTGCCGCAGCGCCAGCAGTGCGGATAGCTATGCTCAAATACCGGCGCGCTGAACAGCAGGCCGCGCGTTTCCAGATCCCTGAGCACTTCCTTGTCCGCTTTTTTGCAGAACATACCCGCCCAAGGGGTTTCTTTGGTCATCTCGCCCTTTGCGTCCACAAGCTGCACCAGCGGCAGGCCGTATTTACGTCCCACATTCGCATCGTCCTCACCGAAAGCCGGCGCGATATGCACGATGCCCGTGCCGTCCGTCAGCGTGACGTAACCGTCACATACCACATACCAGCACTTTTCCTTCGGCTGTACGAATGCGAACAGCGGCTCGTATTCTTTATATTCCAGATCGCGTCCTGTATAGGCCTCCAACACCGTATAAGCGCCCTCGCCCAGTACGGTATCCGCCAGAGCCTCCGCCAGATAATAGACGGTGCCGTCCCCGTTCATGCGCACCTTGACATAACGCTCATCCGGGTGTACGCACAGTGCAACATTGGAAGGCAGCGTCCAGGGCGTGGTCGTCCACGCAAGGATGTAAGCGTCTTCATCCTTCACCTTGAATTTGGCGATGGCGGAGCGCTCCTTCACGTCCTTGTACCCTTGTGCCACTTCATGGCTGGACAGCGGCGTCCCGCATCGCGGGCAATAGGGCACGATTTTAAATCCCTTGTAAAGCAGGCCCTTTTCCCAAATGTTTTTCAGCGCCCACCACTCGGATTCAATGTAGGCGTTATCATAAGTGACATAAGGGTGCTCCATATCCGCCCAAAAACCAACCGTGTGAGAAAAATCCTCCCACATGCCCTTGTATTTCCAAACGCTCTCCTTACACCTCTGGATGAACGGCTCCAGGCCGTATTCCTCGATTTGTTCCTTGCCGTCCAGCCCCAGGAGCTTTTCCACCTCCAGCTCCACAGGCAGGCCGTGCGTGTCCCATCCTGCCTTACGGGGCACCATGCAGCCTTTCATCGCGTGATAACGCGGGATCATATCCTTAAAGGCGCGTGTTTCCACATGGCCGATATGGGGTTTTCCGTTGGCTGTCGGCGGGCCGTCATAAAATGTATATGTCCGGCCGTTTCTGCGCGAGTCGATGCTCTTTTCGAAGATCTGGTTGTCCTCCCAGAACTTCTCCACAGCCTTTTCCCGCTCGATAAAATTCAGATTTGCGGATACCTTGTCATACAACACGTCAAAATCCTCCTGCAGCAAGTTTGCTTTTTTATGAAACCACACACGACGGCGCTTACCGCATGCGTTCCTGCTTTTGAAACGTCTTTCACTGTCAAATACAAAAAAATGCCTCCGTCCTGCGAACAGGACGAAGACATTGCTTCGCGAACCACCTATTGCAGCGTACCAGCATACGCGCTTTCGATAACGGTGAAAAACCGGCATGGCTTACTAGCGGTTCAGCCTGCAGCTCCGGAGGGATATTCGGCAGAGTACTACTTGCACCGGGCTTCCACTCTCCCCGGTTCGCTTTGGCTTTTGCACGGTGCTTACTGTCTCCATCAGCGCCTTTTTCCTTGTACCTTTTATATATAGCACAAGCCCGCGAAAAAGTCAAACAAAACACACCGAAAATCTTTTGCGTGCAGCACCATGCTAGCCGGCGTGACGCGCGTCTTCGGCGCATTCCGCAGACAGCACCGTATAGCCGCCCGCCCGGACAGCTTCTTTCAACTGTCCCAGATCCGGCTTTTCCTTGCAGTGCACGTTTGCCCGCGCGCCGGCCACGTCCGCCTCAGCCCAGTATCCGTCCATGCGGTTGATGGCATTTTCCACACGGCGCGCGCAATTTGCACACACCATGCCGTCTATTTTCAGAACAGCATGATAGGGATAATGGCTCCTGTTCCGGTCCGCCACGCGCACCTTTTTTTCTGCCGGCTCCCGTTCGCCGCAGCAGCCGCCGCCCTGCCGCAGTTTCTTTGCATAGGAGCGGATACCGAAGCACACGCACAATGTCAGCAGAACCAAAACGACCGCAGTCATCATAACGAACCTCCTTTTCCAAAGCAAAGGCCGCCGCAGCGCACGTGCAGCGGCCTTTACGGGCACCCCGGAAGAACCGGAATCAAAACACGGCATCATCAAACATTGATCTTGCCGTTCAGCTTGCCGGAGGCTGCCCCACCGCGCTTATAATCCGCGTTGTATTGATTGGGGCGTACCAGCATGTAGATCAGGAATGCAAGAACCAACAGAGCGGCAACAGTGCCGGCCCCGAACGCAGTCTCGCCTGTGATAAGACCTCCCAACTGATAGGTGATGAGCGAAACAGCATAGGCAAACACACACATGTATCCGATGGCCGCGAGCGTCCATTTCCCGTTGTTCATTTCGCGCTTGATGGCGCCCATAGCGGCGAAGCACGGCGCACACAGCAAATTGAACAGCATAAAGCTGTATGCGGACAGCTGCGTATAATGCAGCGCGACGGCAGACCAGAGATTCGCGTCATCTTCCGCAACTTCTTCGCCCACATGAAACAGCACGCCGAAAGTCGACACCACGTTTTCCTTGGCAATCAGGCCTGTGACGGTAGCCACGGTGGACTGCCAATCACCAAAGCCAAGCGGTGCAAAGATGAAGGACACAGCGCTGCCGACAACAGCAAGCAGGCTGCTGTTGTTGTCCTCCACCATGCCAAAGGAGCCGTCCGTAAAGCCAAAGCCCTGCAGAAACCACAATACAACGGAGGAAGCAAGAATGATGGTGCCTGCGCGTTTAATGAAGCTCCAGCCACGCTCCCATGTGGCATGCAGCACGTTTTTCGCACTTGGCACATGATAAGCGGGCAGTTCCATGACAAAGGGCGCCGGTTCGCCCGCGAAAGGCTTTGTTTTCTTCAGCATAATGCCGCTGATAACAATAGCTGCCACACCAATGAAGTATGCACTTACAGCCACAAGGCCGCTGCCGCCGAACAACGCTCCCGCAAACAGGCCGATGATGGGCATTTTCGCACCGCACGGGATAAAGCAGGTGGTCATAATGGTCATCTTGCGGTCGCGGTCATTTTCAATGGTGCGGGACGCCATAACACCCGGCACGCCGCAGCCGGAGCCGATGAGCATTGGGATGAAACTCTTTCCCGAGAGGCCGAATTTGCGGAAAACACGGTCCAGAATAAATGCAATGCGGGCCATGTAACCGATGTCCTCCAGAACGGAGAGCATCAGGAACAGTACAAGCATCTGAGGCACAAAGCCCAGCACCGCGCCCACACCGCCGATGATGCCGTCGACGATAAGGCCCGTGAGCCAGCCGGCCACGCCCCAGCCCTCCAACAGCGCGGCCGCTCCGCCCTGCAGCCATTCAGCGGCAAATACATCGTTTGTCCAGTCCGTCAAAAAGCTGCCGAACGGCCCCATGGCGATCCAATAGACCAGATACATGACTACGGCAAAAATCGGCAGCGCCAGAACGCGGTTCGTTACGATACGGTCGATCTTGTCGGAAGCCGTCATGCTGTGTCTGGCCGCCTTCTTTTTCACACAGCGGTCTACAACCTTGCTGATGTATGCATAACGCTGGTTTGTGATGATGCTTTCCGCATCGTCGTCCAGCTCTTTTTCGCAGTCTTTGATATGTGTCTCCAAATGCGTCATCAGACGGCTGCCGAGGTCCAGCTCCGCAGCCACTTTTTCATCGCGCTCAAAAAGCTTGATAGCGTACCAGCGCAGGTTCTGCGCATCCACTTTGTCGGAGATGGATTCTTCGATGTGGGCAATGGCATGCTCCACACTTCCCGTAAACACATGGGGCTGCTCATTGGCCGCGCGGCCCGAGGCGATGGCGATGGCTTTTTCCGCAACCGCCATACTGCCCTCGCCCTTCAAGGCGCTCGTTTCCATCACCGCGCATCCAAGCTCTGCGCCCAGCTTCGCGAGGTCGATTTTGTCTCCGTTTTTGCGCACGATATCAATCATATTCACCGCGATGACCACAGGGATACCCAGCTCCAGCAGCTGTGTGGTAAGGTAAAGATTGCGCTCCACGTTGGTGCCGTCCAAAATGTTGATGATCGCATCCGGTTTTTCTTTCACCAGAAATCCGCGAGCGACCACTTCCTCCAGAGTATAGGGGCTGAGGGAATAAATGCCGGGCAGATCCTGGATGACGACATCCTTATGCCCTTTCAACCGGCCTTCCTTTTTTTCCACGGTAACGCCAGGCCAGTTGCCAACGTACTGATTTGACCCTGTCAGGTCATTGAACATGGTTGTCTTGCCGCAGTTCGGGTTTCCGGCAAGCGCAATGGTGATACTCATTTCTCTGCCTCCTCTTATTCATGAGCCGCCAGCAGTTGTTAGCTTACACTAACCCCTTTGCAAAAACGGACACTCATTCAACCTCGATCATTTCCGCATCAGCCTTGCGTACGCTCAGTTCATATCCGCGCACGTTCAGCTCCATCGGATCACCCAGCGGGGCTACCTTGCGCACATGCAGGTCAACGCCTCTGGTGATTCCCATGTCCATGATACGCCGCTTTACCGGGCCCTCGCCGTACAGTTTTTTCACCCTTACGGTCTCTCCCACCTTTGCGTCCTTCAGTGTTTTCATTTCGGTTCCTCCTTTAAATCATCACACGGTTCGCCAGTGTTCTGTCCAGCGCGATACGGCTTTCCTTCACCTGAAGAATCAGATTTCCCGCAATCTCGCTCACCACCGTGACAGAACCGTCTACTACGAATCCCAACTCCGCCAGATGCTGACGCACTTCGTCCTTGCCGGTAATTTTTCGAATCGTCACCGTTTCGCCCGGTTTTGCCATCGTCAAAGGCATCACTCCCCTTGCCTCCTTCCCAAACGCTGTTCAAGCGCAAAAGTTAGCTTTAACTAACCTCTTTCAACAGCATGAAGTTTACCACGACTAACCAAAGTTGTCAATAGCTAACCCCATAATTTTGCTCCATTTTTCCCGAACTTGCTAAAAGTTCGGGATTATGCTACTCTTTAATTATCAATAATGTGTCAAAGGGAGGCACACGCATGCAGATCCATGAATCATCCGAGGATTATTTGGAAAGCATTTTAATGTTAAAAGAGCGCAAAGGCTTCGTGCGCTCCATTGATATTGCGAACGAGCTGGATTATACCAAAGCGAGTGTCAGCATCGCCATGAAAAAGCTGCGGGAAAACGGCTATATCGAAGTGGATGCTGAAGGTTTTATCACCCTCACACCCGCGGGCCACAAAATTGCAGCCCGCATTTACGGCCGCCACAAGCTGCTGACGGAATTCTTTGTCCGCCTGGGCGTGAGCCAGGAGACCGCTGCGGCAGACGCCTGCAAAGTTGAGCATGACCTGAGCGAGGAAACTTTTGAAAAACTGCTGCTCCATGCACAGAAAAACTCCGAGGACCCAGGTACACGCTGAACAGACTGTGTATATCCTGTTGGGCAGCGGCAGATACCTGCCGCTGCCTTTTCTGCTCCCTGCCGGAATATTGCCCCAATTTTTTTGATATGCGCCAAATTCCCCTTGAATCATTCATACTTATCAGGTATACTTAAAACAGTTAGCATATGCTAATCGTTTTATTGAGACATTATGGAAAGGGAGCGCTTTTATGAGCTTAATGATTCAAAGCATTCACGGACGCGAAATTATTGATTCCCGGGGAAACCCCACGGTTGAGGCGGTCGTCCTTTTGCAAAACGGCGTCAGCGGCACAGCTGCCGTCCCCAGCGGCGCTTCGACCGGACAATTTGAAGCTTTGGAACTGCGCGATGCAGACCCCGCCCGTTTCGGCGGAAAGGGCGTGCTGCGCGCTGTGAAAAATATCAACACTGAAATATGCGCCGCACTGACTGGCATGGACGCTTCCCATACCGGGGCGATCGACGCGGCCATGCTTCGCCTGGACGGTACGCCGGACAAATCCCGGCTTGGCGCAAACGCGATTTTGGCGGTTTCTCTCGCCAGTGCCCGGGCCGCGGCAAACGCGCTGGGCCTTCCCCTGTACCGGTTTTTGGGCGGCGTCAGCGCCGATGTACTTCCTGTACCGATGATGAACATTCTCAACGGCGGCGCGCACGCAGCCAATAATATCGATGTACAGGAATTCATGATCATGCCGGTAGGCGCGCCCAGTTTTCACGAGGGGCTTCGTTGGTGCACCGAGGTGTTCCACAAACTGGCCGCGATTCTGAAAGCGGAAGGGCACTCCACCGCTGTCGGCGACGAAGGCGGCTACGCGCCGAATCTTGAGAGCGACGAAGAAGCCATCCAATATCTGCTGCGCGCCATTGAGGCTGCTGGTTACCGCCCCGGCGAGGATTTTGTACTGGCTATGGACGCAGCCTCCAGCGAATGGAAAGAGGAAAACGGCTATTTCCTGCCAAAGAAAAAAACGCACTTCACCACAGATGAACTGATCGAGCACTGGAAAGCTCTGTGCGAAAAATATCCCATCCGGTCGATCGAGGACGCGTTGGATGAAGAGGACTGGGACGGGTGGAAAAAGCTCACGGAGGTGCTGGGGAGCCAGGTGCAGTTGGTGGGAGACGACTTTTTTGTCACCAACACGCAGCGTCTTCAGAAAGGCATCGACCGGAAATGCGGGAATTCTATCCTTATTAAACTGAATCAGATCGGTACTCTGACAGAGACCATGCAGGCTGTCAAGCTGGCGAAACGCGCCGGCTATACAGCCATCGTCTCTCATCGCTCCGGCGAGACAGAGGATACCACCATCGCGGATCTTTCCGTAGCATTGAATGCCGGCCAGATCAAAACAGGCGCACCCAGCCGCACCGAACGCGTGGCCAAATACAACCAGCTGCTGCGCATCGAAGAAGAACTTGGCTCCGGCGCCAGATATTTGGGACGGGGCTGCTTTGCAAAATAGTTCCCGATCACAGCAGCGCGTTTCCCTGTATGTAAGTATGTAAAAATGCCCTCCGGCGGACTACTCTGCCGGAGGGCATTTATTCAGTTGCTTCAAAAATCAGGCTTCTTCAAACTGATCTTTGCCCACGCCGCAAACAGGGCAGACCCAGTCTTCGGGAACATCCTCCCACTTGGTGCCCGGCTCCACGCCGTTATCGGGGTCGCCAGCCGCCTCATCGTAGATGTACCCGCAAACAGTGCAGACATATTTCTTCATTGCAGCAAAACCTCCATTTATTTCTTCTTTCTGTCCGGCACTCCAAGGCACAAAAGCAAAATTGGAAATATATGCCTTTTCAGCCTGATGCCATTATAGCACGCAGGCTTGCAGGACGCAAGCGGATTTTTTGCGCAGCACAGCCAGCCGTTTTTTACGCACAGGCTCAGCCAAGAAACGCCTCGTTAAGCGTAACGCCGAATTCTCCTGCGATGGCGCGCAGATTGTCGTCCGAGATGGTCTGACATATTTTCCCCTGCCCTGCGCTTTGTGCCAGAACCCATATCTGTGCCGCCTTTTCAATGGTATGCATCAAGCCGAAGGTGGTATCAAAATCCGGGCCGGAACAAAACAAACCGTGATGCGCCCATACCGCTGCGTCGTACTGTTTCATCAATTCCGACGTAGCTATGGCGATGTCTGCGCCGCCCGGCACCATCCAGGGTACGACGCCCACACCGCCCGGGAAAACCACCGGGCATTCTGTGGCGCTCTGCCACAAGGCACGGGTGAAATCCCGCGCCGTCAGCGGCAGGACATATGTCATAGCGATCAGGTTCGGCGTGTGGGCATGATAAATAACACGGTATACCCCCTCCGTCGCGGCCGCACGCACGCTGTGGTTCATAAAGTGGCTCGGGAATTCGCTGGTCGGCTTTGCGCCGTCTTCCAGGCCCCATACGATACGCCAGGCTCCGCCTGCGCTGTCGATCTCTACGATACCGATATTATGTGCCGGGTCCAACGCGACGTTGCGGAAATACTTGCCGCTGCCCGTGGTGAGAAAGTATTCCCCCGCCAGGTTCTTCCCCGTTACACCCATGCTCACCCATTCTCCCGCCGTTCGGAAGTAAGGACGGCACTGCTCTACCTCCTCCGGCCGCATGCGGTAGGTCAGATTTCCGCCGTTACGCTCGTGCCAGCCCCGCTTCCAACCGTCCGTGCACATGCGGATATAGTCCTGCACGATTTTTACATCCAAAATTCCCATTGCTGTTACCCTCTTCTGCTTAAAACTTCTTTTTCGTACTGTGTCACCGCGGCATACCAATCTCCGTCTGCGGGCACGCCCTGCCGGCGGCAGTATTCTGCCCAGACGTCACCGAAGGGAAGCGTCTTCGCTTCTTCCATCAGCACCATTTTCTCTGTGAAGTCCGCCCCGTCCTGCAGCTGCCTGAGCTTTTCATCCGGCTGCAGCAGAGCAAACAACAGCGCCTTCTGCGCGCTGCGCGTGCCCACCACCCAGGCTGCCACACGGTTGATGGAGGCATCGAAGAAATCAAGACCGATAAGCACCCGGTCCAGCGCGTCGTTGCGCACGACCTCTTTCATGATTTCCCGTGTTTCATCGTCGAACAGCACCACATGGTCCGAATCCCAGCGAACCGGGCGCGTAACATGCAGCGGCACCTTGTCAAAGAAGCACAGCATGGCCGGGATCTTGTCGCTTATGAATTCCGTGGGATGGTAATGGCCCGCATCCAGCAGATTATACACACCCGGGTGTGTGGCCGCATACGCCGTGTAAAACTCATTGGAGCCTACGGTCATGCTTTCCAGCCCGATGCCGAACACCTTGCTCTCTACACAGTCTATGACGTTGGGGCACGGCTCTGCAAACACCTCGTCCAGCGCCGCCTTCAGGCGCAGCCGCGGGCCCATGCGGTCCGCCGGAATATCCTTGAAGCCGTCCGGCACCCATACATTGTTGAGCACCTGATCCCCCAGCTCTTCGCCGATACGCTGTGCAATGCGCCGGCTGGCCTTGCAGTGGTCGATCCAGAAACGGCGCACCGCCTCGTCCGGATGAGACAGCGTCAGCCCGTCCTTCACCATGGGGTGCGAAAAGCAGGTCGGGTTAAAATCGATCCCCAAGCTGTTTTCTTTCGCAAAATCCACCCACGGAACAAAGTATTTGTATTCCAGCCTGTCGCGGTCCACCCACTCCCCTTCCGGGAACACGGCATAGCTCGCATGCAGGTTGATGCGTTTTTTGCCCGGGATGAGGCCGGCAGCTTTCAGGAAATCGGCTTTCAGCTCTTCAAAATTACGGGCTTTGCCGGGGTAGTTGCCTGTTGTCTGGATGCCATCGCCAGCCTTACCATCCTTCTGGTCGAAGCCCGCCACGTCGTCTCCCTGCCAGCAGTGGATGGAAATGGCTTTCTCCGCCAGCCGTGCCAGCGCGCGTTCCACATCAACGCCGAAGCGCCTGTAACATGCTTTTGCGTTCTCATAATCATTCATGGTGTTACCTCCTTGATATCAAAGCTTTGTCGGATCGCCGCCCTGGCGGCCTCCAAGTCGTCAAACTCACCCGCCGCGATGAACTGTGCCATCAGGTTTCCCAACGCCGTCCCCTCCGTGGGCCCGGCGAACACCGGAAGACCTGTGGTCCGTGCCGTCAGCTCATTCAGATAACCGTCCTTGCTGCCGCCGCCCACAATGTTGATACTGGTATATACTTTTCCCGTCAGCGCGGACAGCTCCCGAACAGCGCCCGCATATCCGGCGGCCAGACTGGCATATACACATTGCATCAGCTCGCCGACGGTTTGCGGCACCGACTGTCCGGTCTGTACGCAAAATTGCTTCACCGCATCGGTCATACTCTCCGGTGCAAGGAAGCTGCTGTCATTGACGTCAACCCGGGACGTAAAATCCGCACATCCGCGCGCCTCCGCCTCCAGCTCCGCATAACTCCACTGCCGCTGTGCCGCCGTTTTTTTTGAACCCTCCACATAAGAAACGCCGTTCAACTCGCGCCGGATGGACTGGATCATCCAAAGGCCCATGATATTTTTCAGATAACGGTAGCGGTACCTGTAACCGCCTTCATTCGTAAAATTGGCCAGCATACTTGCCTCGCCGGTAATGGGGGATTCGTTTTCCACGCCCAGCAGGCTCCAGGTTCCGCTGGAAATATACACCGCGTTTTCATCCCGGGCCGGCACGGCCAGAAATGCGCTGCCGGTATCATGCGTAGCAGGCAGCAGCACGTCGCAGTCGAACCCAACTGCGCCCTGCACCTCCCCGGTAAAGCGCCCCACCCGTGCGCCCGGCAAATGCAGCGGACCAAAGATGCGCCGGGGCAGCCCCAGCGCTGCAATGACCGTGTCGTCCCAACTCCTGGTATAAGCGTTCACCAGCGCGGTGGACGTTGCGTTCGTATATTCGTTCAGCATATTGCCTGTGAGCAGATAATTGAAATATTCCGGTATCATCAGCAGACGGCTGGCAGCAGCCAGCTGTTCCGGGTGCTCACGCTGCAAAGCCGTCAGCTGATACGCGGTATTGAACACCTGCTTCTGGATACCTGTGCGGGCGTACAGCTCCGGGAACGGCAGGCCACGTTCCGCCTGTTCCATCGCGCCTTTCGTGCGTTTGTCCCGATACGCCACGGCGTCGCTCACAGGCCTGCCGTCGGCTCCCATCAGCACAAAATCCACGGCCCAGGTGTCTATACCCATGGTTTCGGGAACCTTATTTACAGCCTTGCACGCGCGCAGTCCCTCCAGAATGCTTTGCCACAGCTGTTCCGTATTCCAGCAGTCATGCCCGTTTTTCCGCACCTGAATGTTATCGAAGCGGTAGATCTCCTCCAGCATCATGCAGCCTTTCTCCACATGGCCCAGAATATGGCGCCCGGAGGATGCGCCGATGTCGATGGCAAGATGATATTTCACATGATCCCTCCTGCTCGTTCTGCCCGGTTCGGGTGTTCCGGTACGGCTCTGCCGTGCTCTTTTTTTCATTATACTGCACAGGCGAAAACAAAATAAGGACGCGGTTTTCAAAATAACCGCGTCCTTATTTCGCATATTCATGTTGCATTTTCTGTTTTCCACAATTCTGACCGGTATTCCTTGGGGCTTTTGCCATACCGCCGCCGGAACACACGGTGGAAATAGCTGGTGTTGTCATACCCGACCGCGGCGCAGACCTCCTGTATGGTGAGCCGCGTCTCCCGCAGCAGACGCGCCGCTTTGTCCAGCCGCTTGTGCAGCAGAAGCTCCTTGAAGGTGCTTCCCGTGGCACGCTTCACTTCCGCACTCAGATAAGGCAGACCCACATGAAATGCAGCCGCCACATCGGTGAGGCTCGCCGCACGGTAGTTCTCTTCGATTTCCCGCAGCGCGGCCTCCACCATCGGGCTGCGGATGCTGCCGTTCCGGGACATGTCAATGCATTCCGTATAATGCATCAGCTGCAGCAGCAAAAGCCCCATCGTCACCTGATTGATACGCCGGGCACCCGGCTGGCGGTTCACCAACGTCCACACCATATTCTCCACAAGATTCTGCACCGGCAGCACCTCCCGCACCCGAAAATGCAGATAGCTGACGGCAGCCCCTCCGGTGTACAGTTCCCCCAGTAAAAAACGCGAAAGGACATTGTCCATCCCCGCCATATTGAACGCCTCGTCAAAGAACTGGGGCAGCACAATAAAATTGACGGCGATATCGCCCGCGTCTGCCCGCTGGATGGCATGGCTCGCGTGCCGGTTCAGGAACAAAAGCTCCCCGGCCTCCAGCGTCACAAGCGCATCCCCGTCGATGCGGTGCACCGTTTTTCCACGGCACATATACATGATCTCCACATAATTGTGGCTGTGCCTCGGAAACGGTGCGAAGCGCGTATGGGGGCGGATGGACATCAGCTTTCCCTTCTCCAGCATCTTTGCCGCATCCACCTCAAACGCACGGCCCGAGGCGTACAGCGCCCGGTCCACACCACGGCCCTGCAGCAGCTCCCGTTCTTCCTCAGTGATCTGCGCCAGACGCTGCAGCAGGACTGCATCCATTCGTATCACTCCCCGCGCATCCTGAATCGTCAGCTTTTCTTTATCATACAGGGTAAGAACGGCAGATGCAAGACCAGCCTGTGGAAATCTGCCGCGATTCAATCCCTGGTGCCTGCATCAGCCTGCGCTTCTTCATCCTCTTTCTGCGCAGCATTTTCCACCTTTTCCAGAAAAGCATCCACGAATCTGTCCTCTATCTTTTTGTAGGCCAACACCGTCCCTTGTTCAATTTTCCTGTAAAGGCCAACAACCTTGCGCGCGAGCGCCGGTGTTTTTAATCTGTATTCGGGCATTTCCCATCTTCCTTTCTTACCGCATGGTGCGCAGTTCATCCACAAGCTCCGACAGCTGCGCCGGCGAAAACGTACTGCCGAGCATCATCGAAAGCCCTATCAGGCCCATAAATAAATCTTTCTTTCTGATGTGCATTTTCTTTCCTCTTTTCTTTTTTACAATCGATCTTATAAGCGGCGGCCGTCCGCCTGTTCCGCCACCGCTTACTCCTTTATGCCGCGGCACAGCGGAATCAGACACAGAAGCAGAACGATTCCTGCAAAGCCAACCGCGACGCCCGGCACCAGCATGCCCCAAAGCATGGTCATGCACATACCCGTTCCCAGTGCAAAAAGGCCTGCGCCCGGCACACACAGAAACATCGTGATCAAATCTCTCTTTTTCATATCCATATCGTCCTTCCGGCAAAATTCATGAGCTTTCGCTCACGTTCTGCACATGATTTTACAGTGTGTATGTTCGGGAAATATTCAAAAATTGTTTTTGAAATATTAAACAGCAAAACAGAAGGGCATCTTCCTGAAAGAAGATGCCCTGCAAAAAATATGCTGCTGTGCTTTACTCGTCCGCTGTTGCCTTTGTCTGAGCCTGTTCGGCGGACAGACGGTTGATCGCACAGAAGTAATCGCAGAATTCGGCTGCGGTTTCACCCTGGTCTGTACCGTCCATAACGCCGCACATATCCAGCAATATCCGCTGCATAACACGGCTGGAGAAATATTTGAATACCACCTTTCCCCAACGCGGTACAAACTCTTCCTGTTCAAAATAATTCCAGTATGGCAACATACTGCCGGACGGCAGATAAAGCTTGTATCTGTCGTGCGCCCTGATCATACCCTCCCGGCAGTAAGCGCCCCAAAAATCGTCCCGCACCATGAAAGCTCCCAAAATACGGCGTTCCTTCTCTTCACAGCCCGTCTCCAGAGTTGTCAGCAGACACGCCGAATTCGGCTTGAGCCTGCTGGGGATACGCGGCCTGTCCTTGGAGTAGCCGCTCAAATAAAAGCCTGTGGATACCGCGTCGGCTTCTGCCGCCGCTTTGGCTTCCTTCCACGGGATGTCAAAAGCCGCCTGCGAATACGGCGTAACTTTCATGGAGCGTATTTTCCCGAGCCGCTCCTGCCGTTCCAGTTCCTTTTGTCTTTCCGCACGTTCCGCCCGCAGCCTTCGTTCATATCCTGCCCGTATCTCATTTTGCTTTCCTGCGTCCTTCAGGGTCAGAAAGCGGGAAAATGCGTCCGGATACTGAAACCGTTTTTCCCCCTGGGCAAAGTCTATCGTAATGATATTCCCCGAAAGACCGGTTATCACGCCCGTTCCAAAAGCGTTGTGCCTGACCGGTTGTCCCAGCAACTGCATTGTTCTCCTCCCTTGCTGATATAAAAAGCCATCCCGCAGCCGTAATGCCGCACATCCGTGTTATTCCTCTGTTTGCTTTGCCGCGCGGGACGGGCCGCGCGTTTTATCGCTGATGCGAAGAACGATCTCCGTTTTGTCTGCTTGCAGATCCAATTTCCCGCTGTTGAGTTCCGGGATATCTCCGACCGTCAGCACCGTACCGCAGGGCATTCCCTCAACATCCACCGTTATCGTATCAATCATATCTTCCGGCAGGGACGCATATGGGATCTCCATAAGCATCCTTTCCAGTGCATCCGTCACCTTTTCCGTATTTGTCAAAAAAATATGGATGACGCTGTTCACTTTTTGATCCGCCTGCAGAGCTTGAAAACTGAGATGCAGAATATCATTGTTCAGCAGATTTACCGCCTTTTCCTTGATCTGCACCGGTATCTGCTGTCCGTCAAGCACAATTTTCAGCTTGCTTCCTTCCCGCTTCTGCTCCACCAGCCTGCGCGCGTCGGCTTCCTCAAGCTGGAGCGCCAGCGCTTCGCGCAAAGGGCCGCCGAAAACACTTCCCGGAACAAGCCCCAGCCGTCTCAGCTTTTTTGCTTTCACGGCAAAATCTCTTTTTTCCACTGTGATCATGTCCATCGTGTTGTTCCTCCCAATCAGATTTTATATATTTAACCGGCATACAGTGCATACCGGCCGTCGGCTGTTTTTGGATGGATAATAAAAAAAGAAGAGCTTCTTCATATGGCACCACGCGGCGCAATACTAAAAGCCCTTCTTGATAAGACGGTTCTTTTCCTATTCGTTTTATATAGTATAGCACAGACCAAATACAAATGCAACCATAGTTCCGTTTATACGGCTCCTCCCGCACGAAATCAGAGCCTTGTATCCCACATACCGCAAAATGCGTCCACCGGGCTGTTTCCTTTGAATTCCGATTTTCCTGTAATCTTTTCCACAGCCTGCCGGATCGCTTCACGGGAGCCGTTGTAGGTATTGATGCAGACAGGCACCATAGGCACGTCATATAAATGAAACGGATTTGCCACGCTGATAAACACAGTGGTTTTTTCAGCCGCATACCAGGGAATCTCCGGGCCCATCGGGATGCTCCAGTGCAGATTGCGCTCGTTTGTGGTGGAAAAACTTTGCACATCTGCAATAACAAATACTACATCGTATTTTTTTCGAAATTCCAGCACCGGGATATCCGCCAGCACCTTTTTGCCGTTGATGCCCTTGGGCGTCAAGTATTTGAAAGGATTCAGCCTATAGACTTCTACCGAAAACCCCTGCTTTTCCAGTTCCTGTGCTAGATACTCCCTCGCCTTGTCCGCTTTGCCCAAAACCCGTGCCGCGAGAGAAACGCTGGACACCGAATAAAGGATTGCCCGTTTGTGGGCCTGCGGCGTTATGGGGAGCTGCGCCCTGCTGTTCTTCACCAGCGTGATCGAGCGGTCGATGATACGGGCTGCGGCCGCACGGTGCTCCGGACATCCAATGACAGACAGGCCTTCCTCCGCCGGCATCAGCGCATTTGTACGTTGTTTTTCGTGCAGCCGCAGCATTGCTTTGAACGCCAGAACGCGCAGTACCGCTTCATCCAGCCGTTCCTGCGTCAGTTGGCCGGACTCCAGCCCCTCCCACATGAACCGCAGATCCTCGTCATGGTCGCGATAGTATAAAATCATATCGCAGCCGCTCTGCACGGCAATGGGCAGGAACTCACTGCGCCGCATTTTTCCTGTGAGGCCCACCATGTGTGTCGCGTCGGTGATGATAAGCCCGTTGAAGCCCAGCTTTTCACGCAGAAGGCCCTGCAGAAGTTCCGGTGCCACCGTGGCGGGCATAATCTCCTCGTCCCGTATGCCGGGCCGCAGCTTGCGGGAATAGGCAGGCTGCTGGATATGCCCCACCATGATGCTGGGTACACCCGCGCCGATCATTCCCTGGTACACCTTCCCGTAGGAGGCATCCCATTCCTCGCAGGTACAGTCATTTACCGTAGTGACAATATGCTGGTCCCTGTCATCACAGCCGTCACCGGGAAAATGCTTCATGCAGCAGGCGACGCCTGCCTCGTTTGCCCCTTTCATGTAAGCGAGGGCCATCTCCAGCACAGTGTCTGGATTGCTGCCGAAACAGCGCGTAGGAATAACACAGTTGCGCCAGTTCCGGTCAATATCCACAACTGGGGCAAACGTCCAGTTGCAGCCCACCGCCGCCGCCTCGCGGCAACCGTACAGTCCCATCTCATAAGCGCTGCGGGTATCTCCTGTGGCCGCGCATGCAATGCCTTCCCCGATTTTTGTGCCGCCTGTCATTGCACCGTTACCGCCCGCCTCCACATTGGCTGCGATGAGCAGCGGGATTCGGCTGTTTTTTTGTGCCGCCGCGTTTTGTCTGTACAGTTCCCGGGGCTTGCGGTTATTGTAGCGCAGGCCGCCGGATGGATATCTTCCAAGCAGTGCGGCGGTCTGCTTCCCGGTGTCGTTCCACAGCATATCCACAAACAGCTGGGCGATTTTTTCTTCCTGTGTCATGGCATTGAACGTGTCGTTTACCCAGCGTACGGCGTTATCGTCCAAATCGAATGGCTTGGCGCGCATATCAAAACTCATATCGTGTCCTCCCGTACGGCGTCATCCTCATTGAAACAGAGCCAGCAGCCGCTGCCACAAGCTGAGCGTCTGTGCCTCCTGCGCCGGTGCCCGCCGCGCCTCCGCTTCTTCAATGGCCGGCGTCGTCATTACAAACTGCACGGCGTCTACCTGCGTGTTTTTTTCGCTTACAAATGAGCATATCTCATAATCCGCACCTGTAAAGCCGTCAATCAGCTCGTCTATCTTATCATTGAGCTGGCTGTCCATATCGCTTGTACGGCCGCGCAGCTCCCCAGTGCCTTCGGCCAGCTCACTGCTGCCGCCCGCAAGCCGGGCCGCGCCGTCGGTCAGCGACCGAGACCCCTGCTGTAAGCTGGCCGCACCGCCCGATACCTGGGCCGCACCCGCCTGTAATCGGGCTGTGCCGTCCGCCACTTGAGACGCAGCCCGAGCTGCGCTGTCCACTCCATTTGTATATTGCAGCAGGCCCTGGTAAAATGCGTCAAATCCTGTCAGCTGCGTTGCCAGTGTATTCAGCGGCTTGATCAAAGCACTGTCCGCCCCAGTCGCCTGCTCTACCGCGGCGGCAATCTCGCTCTGGACAGCATCGCCCGCCATTGCAGACTCGATATTCATAGCGATAAGTCCCTGTACTTCGTCACTGACCATCTGCCCGTCAATCTGCTGCTGAATGGCCGCCTGGGTCTCCGGCATTGCCATCACGGCGTCCACTTGCTTTTGCACCTCGTTCTCCACCTGCGTATCGATCTGCTGCTGCACCTCCGGCGAGACCATCGCTGTGTCCGTCACCGTTTCCAGCAGGGCTTCTCTTTCCGAAGCAGCAAGCGCCGCGGCGGCGCCCCTTTTTTCCTCTTCCGTCATATTTTCTGCGCCGGGTTGGGTGCACACATTCTCGTAGGCAGCCGAAAAGATCTGTTCCTCCGTGATGCTTGCCTTTACCTGTTCACGTATGGCGGCGGTCACGCCGTCCCGAATCGGCTGTTCCTGTTTGCGCACCTCTGCTTCCGCCTGTGCGCGGGCGGCCCGAGTTGCCTGCTGCTCCACTTGTACCTGTACAGCAGCTGTCACTTCTGCCGTCACTTTTGCGCGGGCCTCTTCCGTTGCGGCTTTCAGCGCCGCGCCGCCGATTTGCTGCTGTACATCCGCCAAAACGGCGGCATAGTTTTCGCGCGTCATTGGGGTATAGCTGAGACCGGTCCGCGTCAGTAGGTTCTCCAGCTGCGTGTTGGCCGCAGAAAGGAGCGAATCGAAAATCGTGCCCGCGCCGCTTTGCAGCGCCGCGCTCTGTCCCGCCAGCAGCGACAGGCCGCTGGACAGCTCGCTTGTTCCGCCCGCAAGCCCGGCCGCTCCGCCGCTTAGTGTGTTTGCGCCTGCCACAAGGCTGGCAGCGCCTGAGGCGACGGCAGCCGCGCCGCTGTTCAGTTCCTGCGCTCCGGCTGCCAGTTCTTTCGCACCATCGTCCAGCTCCTGCGCGCCGTCCTGCAAGTCGTCGATCTGCCCGTCCAGCTCACTGGTGTCCGGCTTTTCCATATGAATCGCCAAGGGGACGGCATTCAAGGAAATACCCTCCATAGAGAAATCCGTCACATCCGTCTCGATGGTGAAAGAAAGATCCTGCCCCGGCAGCTTCATATAGCTCAGTTGCTTGTCAGCGCCCACATTTGCCTCTGTCGCGCCTTCGGTCTGGATATTGCGGCACTTCACGGTGTCCAGCAGCACTGTGGCCTGGACCATGTAGGCCTCATAGAAATCGCCGTCCGCCAATTTGTTTTTCGTGACGGATCCGCTGATTACCAAATGTCCGTTGGCCCCGGCAAGCTCATCGGCTGCGACGTTTTTTCCATCCAGCATATAGGCAACAGAGATATTCCAAGGAAGCTGCGCATCCTTCAGGTTCGCTTGATAATAGAACGTACCTGCCTCCGCGGACACTGTGACAGAGTCCCCATCCAGTGAAATGTCCGCTTCACTCGTCAGATTGCGCACCGAGGAATAGGCGCCGTAGTCCCGTATCTCCGTCTTGCCGTCCAGGGCAAACATATTGACAATATATATGTCTGCCACACTGCCGTCTCCAGCGAGGCTCACATATACATTTTCTTCTTTTTCGGTATTTGCCGTTTCCGCATAAACAGGAGCCACACAGGCTGCAGCTACACATAGTGCGGCCGTCAATGCCGCCACGCGTTGAATGAGGCGTTTCATAATGGAATATCCTCCTTTAATAATTCTTTTCAAAACGCAGTCCCAGGCTTGTTTTCTGCACAAGTCCGTCGAACAGGCACAGGCAGGTGGGAAGCACGAACAAAACCATGCAGCATGACAGCACTGCGCCGCGGCCCACCAGATACCCAAGCTGGCTGATGACCCCGTTTGTGGACAGCGCACCCAGCATACTGCCGGCAATGCACAGAATGCTTCCGCTGGTCAGAATAGAGACGACTGTTTCGCGCACAGTGATACGCGCCGCATGCCAACGGGAATTTTCGCGCCGGTTTTCCAGGTATTTGTTGGTGAACAGGATGGCGTAATCTACCGTAGCGCCAAGCTGTACCGTATTGATGATCAGGTATGCGATATAATTCAGCCGTTCTCCCGTTAAGTATGGCACCGCAAGGTTCATCCAGATGGCGCTTTCAATGACGAATACAAGGATCGCGGGCAACGAGAGCGACTTGAACGTGATGAGCAGGATGAGGAAGATCGCTCCCACAGCGATACCGTTCACTACGATATCGTCCTCTGTCACGGTGTCCCGCATATCCAGCGTGTTGACGGCTTCTCCCGCTATCAAATAGGCGTCCGGGTAATACTCCTGCGCAGTTTCCCGCAGCTGTGTGGCAACCGCGAAAGGGATCTCCCCGTCCACGCCTACGCTGGTGCTGATGACCATGCGCGTATAATGCTCGCTGATCAGCAGCTCCCGCTGCGTCTTTGGCACATATTCCTCCGGGATACTGCTGCCCACAGTATCCGTATAGCTGAGCACCTCCGTTACCTCGGGAATGGTCTTGAAAGCGTCGGAGAGCGCCTTTTCGCGGGCTGTGTCCCCCCTGGGAACCATACAGACGATCTGGTTGGAACGGCCAAATTCCTCGTTGATGCGGATGGCGTCCGCGCCGATCTGAGTGGAGGCATCCCCGTATATCTCGCTGGAGCCATAAGCAAAGTCGATCCTGTCTTTGGCGACAAAGGAAGGCACCGCCAGCAGAATGAACAGGATAAGCACCGGGACCTTCACCTTCATCACGAAGTAAGAAAATCCGCGGAACGTCGGTATGAAGCTGCGATGCTGCGTTTTGTCAATCAGCTTATAACACAGTACCGCCAGACATGGCAGAAAGACCAGCACGCACAGCAGCGAGAACACGATAGCCTTCGCCATGACAACGCCCATATCCGGCCCGATGCGGAAACGCATCAGGATCAGAGCGGCAAAACCGATCACGGTGGTGAGTGCGCTGGAGGTCACGGAAGAAAAGCTGTCCTTTACCGCGTGAGACATGGCATCCTGTACATCCATCCCGCTCGCCCGGAAACGGGAAAAGCTGTGCAGCAGAAAAATCGAATAGTCCATGCTGACGGCGAGCTGCAGCACGCTGCCCGCTGCATTCGTCACAAAGCTGATGGTCCCGAATGCAAGATTCGTGCCCATGTTCAGAACGATAGCCACACCGATGGTTGCCATGAAAAGCACCGGTTCAAACCAGCTCGTGGTGGTGAGCAGCAAAATCAGGAATACCAGTGGAAGCGCAATGGCCATAACCATCTTTAGCTCGCGGGTCGTAGATTCTGTGGCCATCCCCGTATTCACCGCCTCCCCGCTCATGGCGGCGTCCTCACCAACCACAGCGCGGATATCCATTAAATGACTGTACAAGTCATCCTCATCCACATAGCAGGTGAACAGCACGTTTCCCTCCTTGTACCAGCTTTCCACTGTGTCGCCGTCCAGCGTCTCCAGCGGCGCGTAAACATTGGCGTAATCATCCAGCCACATCACCTCCGACACGCCCGGCACCTGCTGGAGCTGTTTCTTCAGCGCCAGCGCCTCCGGAATCGCCGCATCCTCGATCATAATGCGGCAGTTGGCAGTTTTGGCGCTGTATTCCTCCTCCATTACATCCAGGGCAATGGTGGACGGCGCGTCCTTGGGCAGATAATGCATCATATTATAGTCTACCTTTACTCTGCGGCTGAGCAGTGCACACAAAACCGCCAGCACCGCAAACAGGGCAACGATGCCTTTTTTATGATGGAGCATTTTCTGGGCTATTTTGTTCATCCAACCGAACTCCTCAGTCTTTTCATTTTTGTACATATGTTGACTTTTGTTTCTGAATTGATTATAGTGGAATCAGATAATAAAATGCAATCAGCAGATTCCCGCTGATCTATGCAACTTTGTATAAATTGAACGGATATTGTACAGTTTTAAAAATATTTTGCAGTCAACTCAATTGGCCGCAGTGGAGGTTCCATAAATGGCGAAAGCAGAATACAAAAGCGCAATTCGTTCACGCAGGATGATCCAGCGCGCGCTGGTCGAACTGCTGCAGGAAAAGGAACTTGATAAGATCACCGTTACGGACATCGTGACGCGCGCCGACATCAACCGCGGTACTTTTTATGCGCACTATGCAGACATTTCGGGCGTGCTTGACAGTATTATGGAAAATGTCTGCCAGACCATCCGGGAAGCGCTGGAAAAACAACCGCTTTGGGCAAAAGTTCCAGATGCACGCATTGTGCTGCAGCACTTGCAGCGCATGCTGGAAAGCGACCCGGAATTTTATCGAAATGCCATCCGCACCAATGTTTCCAACATCGTATTGGAAAAGCTGCGGGAATTCTTTATTGAACAGATGATGCAGCGCGAAAGCGGCTATGCTGTCCGCAACCATGAACAATATGTGTTTACCGTCCGGTTTGGTTCCGGCGGCGTTATCACTTTATATAAGGACTGGTTTTCCGGCAACCTGCCTTTTTCGCTGGACGAGCTGACCGAAAAGGCAGCGCAGGCCATCAACACAATGCTTGCGGGTTTGTAAGTTGTGTTTTTATATGCAAAAAGGCGCAGCATTCGGCTGCGCCTCAACATAAATGATAGATACAGTCTATATGGAAAACTAAATGTCGTTCATATTTCACAAACGGGCCTATAAGAAAATGAACCCACTTACTGCAAACACCAAGCTTTCTATTAACAAAAAACGCCAGAATCATACGATTCCGACGGTTTTAGCCCGAGTGTAATTATAGGATTCAGGAAAATAGCTAAAGTGATTAAACATCAATTCCAATTCCGTATATTGGAACTTGTATTGCGCTTTTGAAATAGGGCAGGTATTTTTCAACTTTTTCAAAATTAAGAGATCCCTCCCAGTTATGGCCATATTGGTTGGTCAAAAATTTTTGCATGGCTTTTGTAGTTGTGATATAAACACCGAAATCAATAAGGTCCAAATTTGAATAGGATGCCATCTGGAACTTTAGCAAGTCAGTTCCCAAAAACGAAGCATGTCCAAATTGGACCTCAACAGCTATCCGTTTTTTTGAAAATCGAATTTGCTGTATGCTTTCATATCCGGAGATACGCGTGGTTGCCCCTCCCAGCCTTTTTCCAAAAACAAATCATTTAGAATTTTAATAAATTCTTTACGATTTAGTTTGGAAAAATCAACACACGCTGCATATAAAATTGTTCAATTTCTGCTTTCTGGGCAAGACGGCTGTTAAAGAGTTCCTCTGAAAAGCGGAAAGAATACTTTTTAAGGCGTACAGCCATGCAATATCAGTTCTAATCACAGTAACAGTATAATTGAAGTATATCATAACGCGACAAAAAGACCAGACAGCACAACAAATGTAAATAAAAAAGCGGGTAAGCCCCATAAGGACTTACCCGTGGTCCGAGTGGCGAGAGTCGAACTCACGGCCTCTTGAACCCCATTCAAGCGCGCTACCAAACTGCGCTACACCCGGACATTGCCGCCCGTTCCGGCGGCAAAAATTATTATACGTCATCCTTGCACTTTTGTCAACGTCTTTTTTTCATTTTCACGGCATGATATTTTCATGCAGACCTGCGGTTCCTGTCTCAGACTGTTTTTGTATTGGTCGTAACAGAACTGGATGATGCTGTTACGCTTGATCAGACCGATAAAACTATTTTTTCCATCAATAACAGGCACAAAGTTTTGCCGCATTGCCGCCGCGATCAGTTCTTCCATGTCCGTATCCACTGAGACGCATTTGTTATCCCGCTTGCGCGGGATGCTCATGATCGGCATATCCTCGGCGTCCTGCAGATTCAAGTTATAATTCCGCTTCACCGCCCACAGGATATCACCCTCTGTAATGGTGCCAACATACTCTCCTTTCCTATTTAAAATAGGTATGGAGGAATAACGGTGGTACTCCATTTTCTCAATCGCCTGGCGCAGGGTGAAGTCATCATACAGATACGCCACCTCGGCCTTCGGCGTTAAAAAAAACAAAAGATTCATGCGATTATCCTTTTCCTCTCCTAAATTACTGAGGATCAGCCCTGATTCATTATATCATACTCACGAACAGGATGCATGAAAGATTTGTTAATTGAACACGCAGAAAAACCGGGGCTCGTTCCGATGAAACAAGCCCCGGCTTCTTTAGCGATACATTGTCCGGGCTGCATTCAGCAGGACTTTGGGGGCCTTGTTGTAGGGTGTGACAGGACATATCTTTTTGGGGATATCGAACAATGTGTACACGGCGATACGGGCCGCACGGACAGAATATTCCTCGGTGAACACCATATCCTCCGGTATCTCTACAAACTGGCTCACCATCGCAAAGTTTGTGCTGCCCTGCGGCACCACCGGCGGCCGGTCGGCCATTGCCCGCGGCTGGAATTGTGCATCCACATACGGCATCATACACGGAATGACATTAACGACATCCGCCATGATCTCTTCCTGATGTTCTTCCCAGTGCAGTTGATGCAGCAGCTCTTTCAGGATCTCTGCGCCGGTACAATCTCTCATGGGCTTTTTCACATAATCTCCCACATGATCCGTATAAAGGCCGTAGCCCCAGAAAATCGTGGTATCCGGGTCCTGGGCTTTGAAGTGCGGTTGTGCCGCCACCACAATGCTCATACGCCACGAAGAATCCTTAAAGGTCATCAGCGCTCCGGAGCCGGGGATGTTGCCCGAATAGTTTTCGATCATCTTCAGCAGCCGGTTTCCTTTGCAGGTCACCGTAAAGCTTTCCCAGTTGCTTTCATTCACGTTGCCGAAGAACGGTTCCGGATTGCCCAATCCCGGCCGCTTCGCCGCCACCTTCGCCCACAGCTCAGCGGAAACTGGCTTTCGTTCCGGTGCCGGAGCCGGTGCATGCAGGTTGCCCAATGTAGCGGAATCCGTCATACAGGCATTCGTCATGATACATACGTCGCCTTCGCGCAGATCGACCGCGGAACCGTCCGCAAAATGCAGCGCTGTCGCCGTCAGCGCCTCCCCGGGTGCAAAATCGATATCCGTCACGGTACGCCCTGTTTCAAACCGAACGCCGTTCGTCTCCAAATAGGCTTTCAGTGGCAGGATCACGCTCTCATACTGATTATACGGCGTTCGTGTGACGCCCTCCAGCGTTTCAATACGCGGGAACTCAAAAATCATGCGGTTCATATAGCGCCGGAACTCGAACAGACTGCTCCATTTTTGGAAAGCAAAGGTCGTCTGCCACATATACCAGAAATTCGTTTCAAAGAAATGCGGGCCGAACCAATCCTCGATGGTCATATTGTCGAGCCGTTCCTCCGGTGTAAGCAGCAGCTTTGTCATTGCCAAGCGGTCCGCATTGTCAAAGCCCATGCTGCGGACATCGAGAATTTTGGCGTCCTTGTCGATCAGACGTGCATGCGCACATGTGGGATGCGCATGGTCAAAGTTCAAAATTTCCTCTGTGACGCTGCGCTGCGGTTGCTCCAACGACGGAATGCTGCGGAACAACTCCCAGAAATTTTCATAGGTCTCTTCGTTGAGCATACGGCCACCGCGGCAGACAAAGCCCTGCTGTACACTGCCCGCACCGTCGTTTGAGCCGCCCAAGACATCCATGCTTTCCAGTATGTGAATGTTGTGACCGTCAAAATTCGCATCCCGTACAAGGTATGCAGCCGCCGCCATAGATGCCAGGCCGCCGCCCACAAGATAAACCTGCTTATCGCCGTAATTACGGGACTGGAGGCTTTCCTTTTCCCTGCGCATTTCCTGTGCCTGCGCCTGTTTTTTTACTTTGCTTGCCGCGTAAACCGCGCCGCCCGCTGCTGCGGCTGCCGCTGCGATGCCCAAAACCTTTTTATTCATAATGCTCATGCGCCCTTTCTCTTCGGGACATATGTCCCATTTTCCTTTCGGTGGCATCAGTATACCGCCCGTCCAGGCGCATGTCATTATACAGTTGTACGCCCCTGTAAAAAAAGCAGACAGTAACCATCGGTTGTACGTTTTTTAGACAAACCGCACATTTTGTCTATGGGCAAGTGTACTTCCATGGCGTAGGATAGAAGCGAAGTAAGGTGATGAGATGACCTTTGAACAAAAGCTGAAGGCTGCAGCGCTGGAAGCCGCCCTGCATCCCGCACTGCGGCACGCAGCCAAAAACCCGGCGCGAACGGCACGCAACCTCGTTGAATTTACCGCAGGCGTCGCCGGCGGCTTATTTGACGATGCACAAAAAGCCAAGCTGTATGATGCAGTCTATCCCATGCTGCAGGAAGCGGACCGGGAACACCTTTTCGCTCTGCTGGAACACGCCGCCGGACTTTGCGAATGACAAGAAGGACGCCGCAAGATCTGCGGCGTCCTTTTTGTTGTACATATTTCTACAAAGCAGGCTTTTCGCCCCGCTCTTCAACATAACGCCGGTATGCCAGCTTCTCACTGTCCTGTGCAAGCCGTTTTAGGCTGCGGGCCAGCTCCTCCGGCGGCGTTTTCATACCGGCAGCCACCCAAGCTCTGACTGTTCCGCAGCTTCCGTAGGCATAAAAGTCTGCAAAAAACGCCTTGTCGGCATCCGGTACCGTGCCATTGTCCAAAGCTTCGACGGCCTCCAGGAAAAGTGCGCGCACCACTTTGAACAAATAGTTTCCAAAGGTGTCCGGCGTACAGCGCACCGTATTTTCGTAGAACTTTTTATCCGCGCGCATGGTCTCGAACAGCACTGCGATATGGCTGTCCCAGTTTTCCAGCGTAATTCCGTCGACCAGCCGCGCAAACCCCTCCGTATAATAAATCCAATTCAGCAGCTCATACTTGTCTTCAAAATGATAATAAAATGTCTGACGGTTGAGGCCGCAGGTGGAGGTGATATCCGCAATGCTGATCTTGTCAAAGCTTTTCTCGCGGCATAGTTCTTTCAAGGCTGCGGCAATGGCGTGTTTCGTGATATTGGAATCCGGCAAATCAGCGTTCCACCCTTTCCTTTTATTGTTTCCAGTATACGACGCCCACCGTATTTGTGCAAGCGCAAAACATTTTCGCACAATATTTTTCATCATTTAAATATTATTTTATTGATTCGACTCATTATATATGGTATACTTAAAAAAAGCGTTCAACTTTCTGCGTGGAAAGGGGGACGCTTTTGAAAATGGGAGGCCTATTATGGAAAAGCGCATCGTTAAATTGTACGCAAAGAACAACACCGTTCCCCTGAAGGTCGTTCCGGGCCATTTTGCCACCAACCATTCTCATGTAAATTACTATATCGACATGACAACGCTCAAAACGCGCCTGTCAGAAGCCGGGTCTGTAGCCGCTTCGCTGGCAGGCCTTTATATGACGAACACTATCGTGGACACCATCGTCTGTCTGGACGGCACCCAGGTCATCGGTACTTTGCTCGCCCAGGAACTTACACGCGCCGGATATCTCTCCATGAACGCTCACGGCACTATCTACGTGGTCACGCCGGAATACAACTCCAATAGCCAAATGATTTTCCGCGACAATATCCAGCCAATGATCCAGGGTAAGCATGTCATTGTCCTGATGGCCTCCGTCACCACAGGCATCACCATCCGCAAAAGCATGGAATGCATCTCCTATTATGGCGGCATGCTCGTGGGAATATCCGCGATTTTCAGCGCAGTAGACGAGGTGGAAGGCCAGCCCGTCAACGCAGTGTTCCACAAGGATGATATTCCCGATTATCAGAGCTGCGCCATGCACGACTGTCCGCTGTGCAAAGAGGGACGGCGCATCGACGCCCTGGTAAACAGTTTTGGATACTCCAAGCTGTGATAAAGCAAAAAAGAGCGGCTTCACGCCGCTCTTTTTGATTTGCGCTTCCCGCCCGCCTTCGTACGCAGCGGCGCACACGAGCCGTTTCAAATACCTGCGCCGCGCAGGATATCATTTGCAACAGGCGTATAAAAGAGCTTCTGCACCTCGTTGGGGTCATCCGTCAACGCAAGCAGCCACATCAGCTTTGCCACCACGGCCTCAGTCGTCATATCAAAGGCTTCCAGCACGCCCAGGCTGTTTTTCAGGCTGTGCCCCACATTATATATGCTCAGATCGCTGCCTTCGTTCTGCACCTGTGTCGTAACAACAACGGTCTTCCCTTTTGCTGAAGCCTTGCGGATAACCTCGTAAAACTCCCCGGTCTCACCCGACGGCACGCCGCCGACGCCAAAGCTCTCCAGAATGACCGCATCGTTTTCATCCAGAAGGAAGCGGAGCTGCCCCGCCGAAGCCCCCGGAATCAGCTTGAGCAGTGCCACACGGCTATTCAAAGCATCATAAAACACGGGTTCCGCCTGAGCCTGCGGGCGGATATAGGGTACCAGACAATTGTCCTGCACAACCCCCAGAACCGGATAATTAATGCTGGAAAACGCACCAAAGCTTTTGGAATAAGTTTTGCGCGCACGGGTCCCCAGGATCACCGCACCGCCGAACACAACCTGCACGCCCGGGATGCGTCCGTCACAAGCGCAGACAAAGCTGTCCAGCAGATTGGTCTTGGAGTCCGTAATATCCATATTGATGGGCTTCTGGCTGCCGGTGAGCACAATGGGCTTGGGGCCCTGCTGAACAAGGTAGCTAAGTGCAGCGGCGGTATACGCCATCGTATCCGTGCCATGGCACACCACAAAACCGTCAAAGGAAGAATACGCTTCGCGAATGGCACGCGCGATCTCCAGCCAGTAAGCAGGAGACATGTTCGTGCTGTCAATGTTGCATACCTGGCGGCAGGTCACATCGCAAAGCGCGCGCACCGCTGGGACATATTTCAGGAACTGGTCCGTGGTAAGCTCCGGCACAAGCCCTGCGCCGGTCATTTCAGACGCGATGGTGCCGCCGGTACCAATCATAAGAACACGCTTCATGTCCATCACTCTCCCGCTTTATATTCTCCTGTACACTCAAAAAAATACGAAAAGCGCCGGACAATTTCGTCCGGCGCTTTTGCATTGGAGGTGCCGACCAGATTTGAACTGGTGCATAGAGGTTTTGCAGACCTCTGCCTTACCGCTTGGCTACGGCACCATAAAACTTTGGCGCCGCAGTTGAAGCTACAGCGCCAAATTTTCATGGAGCGGATTACGAGGCTCGAACTCGCTACCTCCACCTTGGCAAGGTGGCGCTCTACCAGATGAGCTAAATCCGCGGGAAGGCTTTGCGCTTGCAAAGCCCTTGGTGCCTCCGATCGGAATCGAACCAATGACACGGGGATTTTCAGTCCCCTGCTCTACCGACTGAGCTACAGAGGCAAATGGCGACCCGGATGAGGCTCGAACTCACGACCTCTAGCGTGACAGGCTAGCGTTCTAACCAACTGAACTACCGGGCCATCATGGTGGAAGTTAACGGGCTCGAACCGCTGACCCTCTGCTTGTAAGGCAGATGCTCTCCCAGCTGAGCTAAACTTCCGAAACCAAACCGACGCATGCTATTTTATCACATCAACTACTCATTTGTCAAGCAGTTTTGCGATAATAAAAATCCGGTATTCGGTTTGGCGCATACCGGAAAATGGAGCGGATTACGAGGCTCGAACTCGCTACCTCCACCTTGGCAAGGTGGCGCTCTACCAGATGAGCTAAATCCGCGTAACCGCCGCTGCTCTCTGAGCGGCGATATTTATTTTATCTTATTGCCGTATATTTGTCAATAGAAATCCGGCAATTTTTTCAAAAAAACGCCTTTATCCTTTCGTTTTGTCCAAAAGCGTGCCGGCGTCCACATAATATTTTTTGTCGCAGAAATGGCACGAAACCTCAACAGGCTTGCCCTCCGCCGCCATTTCCGCAAGCTCATCCCGCCCAAGCGAAAGCAGTGCGCGTTCCACACGCGCCTGGCTGCAATCGCATTGATACCGCACCTGCTGCTCGTCCAACACATTCGGGGCGAAGCCCGCCAGAGCCTGCTCCATAATCTGTTCCAAAGACGCGCCGCTGCGCAGCAGCTCTGTCACAGAGGGCAGCGCCGCCACATTTTGTTCCAAATGTGTGATCTCCGCGTCGCTGGCTCCCGGCAGCAGCTGCAGCAGATAGCCGCCCGCCGTCAGGATGGAAAGGTCCCTGTCCACCAGCACCCCCAGCGCACACACTGTGGGCGTCTGTTCGCTGACAGCGTAGTATGCCGTAATATCCTCCGCGATCTCTCCGCTCACCAGCGGCACCTGGCCCACATACGGCTCTTTCATTCCAAGGTCTTTCACAACGCTCAGCGTGCCATCACGGCCTACAGCGCCGCCTACATCCAGTTTGCCGTCTGCCCGAGGCGGCAGCTCCACCACAGGCTGCTCTACATAACCGCGTACATTGCCCGCCCCGTCCGAAACTGCCAGAACGGTACCCGACGGACCGCCGCCTTTGATACGCAGCGTCAGAGAATCCTTTTCGCTCTTGAGCATTACACCCATCATCGACGCGGCTGTAAGCAGCCGCCCCAGAGCTGCCGAGGTCACCGCGGACGTCTTATGGATGCGCTCGGCTTCACGGACGATATCTGTGGAATCCACGGCGCAAAAAAGCACCCCGCCATTTTCGGAAATGGCGCGTATCAATCTTGACATCATTCATTCTCCCCTGCGGCCTGTTTCACCGCCGTAATAAAATAGCGCACGCTGTCCGGGCGCAGCGGGCCGAAATCCTCGCCGTCCGCCACATGCTCCACGCGCAGCCCCGCCTGCCTGCAGGCACGGGTTATCTCTTCCAGAGAATAGGCATACTCCGTGAAGGCCTCCTTGTCGCATTCATCCATATCGGGATAAGTGATCTCCACCGCGATATGCGTGCAGCACGCAGCCGCGTCATAACGGTTGCGCCAGACACAATACGCGTCGTCCGCCTCAATCTCATAGACATTGTCGCTCAAAATATGTGCGTGCTTGTAAGGCGTGTTCATATCAAAAAGCACCAGTCCGCCCGGCTCCACAAACAGAGCAGCGCGGCACAAGGCCCGCCGGAATTTTTCGGCAGGCCCGATGTGATTGAACGTATCGAATGTGGACACGGCAGCGCGCACCGTACCGTAAAGGTCCAGCTCTGCAATGTCCTGGCACAGCAGCAACAGGCCTTCCTGCCCCGTTTCCCAAGCCTTCTCCCTCAGGACGCTGAGCATCTCCGGCGAGAGGTCTACGCCGATCATATCATATCCCGCGGCCGCCAGGCGGAGCGTCAGTTCTCCCGTACCGCACCCCAGGTCCGCCACGATGCCGTCCTCCACACCGTGAGCGCGGAGCACGCCGCATACGTACCGGAACAGGGAGTCATAGTCCGCGTCCTCGTTGAACGCGTCATATACCCCTGCAAATGCTTCGTAAGCCATTATACGTCGTTGCGCACGAGGTCCTCGTACGTTTCGCGCCGGACGGCAAGGCTGTCCTCTCCGCCGCGCACCATCACCACGGGCAGACGGGGCACACGGTTATAATTGGACGCCATGGAATAATTGTACGCGCCCGTGGACAGCACAGCCAGGATATCTCCCACAGCAGGCGTCTGGAGCTGCGTGTTTTCCTGAATCAGGTCGCCGCTCTCACAGCAGCGCCCTGCGATCGTCGCTGTAAAGTCTTTTTGCTGTGCAGCCTTGTTTGCAACGACCGCCTCATAAGCAGACTGGTAAAGCGCATAGCGCGGGTTGTCCGTCATGCCGCCGTCGATGGAAACATATGTACGGTAGCCCGGAATGGTTTTGACGCTGCCGATGGTATACAGCGTGATGCCCGTATCCCCTACAATGGAACGTCCCGGCTCAATGCAGATAAACGGCACCGGAAAGCTGTTTGTTTCGCAGAAACCCAGCACCACCTTGGAGACCGCCTCCATATAGCTTTCCAGCGCCTTGGGATCATCCTGCGCCACATAGCGGATGCCGAAGCCGCCGCCCAGATTCAGCTCTTCAATGGTATATCCCAGCTCTGCGCGCACCTGCTGTGCAAAGCCCAGCATTACTTCGGCTGCATGGCAGAAAGGATCGATATCAAAGATCTGCGAGCCGATGTGACAGTGAATGCCCGCCACACGGATGCCCGGTGTCTTGAGCGCCGCAGCCACAGCCTGCAGCGCTTCGCCCGTCTCCAGCGCAAAGCCGAATTTGGAGTCGATCTGGCCGGTGCGGATGAAATTATGCGTATGCGCGTCGATACCCGGCTTGATGCGGAACAGCACGCTGGCCGTTTTGCCCGCTGCCTTTGCCAGCGCGCCCAGCAGCTCCAACTCAGCGATGTTATCCACCACGATACGCCCCACACCGCTCTCCAGCGCCATGGTCAGCTCATCAGCCGTCTTATTGTTTCCGTGGAAATAAATTCGCTCAGCCGGGAACCCCGCCTGCAGCGCCGTGTACAGCTCGCCGCCGGACACCACATCCGCACCAAGGCCTTCTTCGTTCAGGATACGGTACATCCGCTTGCAGCAGAACGCTTTGCTGGCATACAGTACCAGACCCTTTTTATGATAATGCGCGTCCATGGAATTTTTCAGCGCGCGGCAGTTGGCCCGGATGGCATCCTCGTCCATCACATACAACGGCGTACCGTATTTCGAGGCCAGCGCTACGGTATCCAACCCGCCGATCGTCAAATGTCCATGCCCGTTGACAGCCGTCACTTTTGTTTCCATACTTCTTTACCCCTCCGCTAAAAATTGGTCCAGGACATCCCGCAATTCCGGAATGCCGTATCCGTTATCCGCGCTGGTGAGCACCACGCCCCTGCACCCATAGGGCGCACAGATTTCCGCAAAACGTGCCGCTGTCTCGGCATATTGGCTTTTTTTCAGCTTGTCAGCCTTCGTCAGTGCCGCAATGAAGGATACCTCGTGGTGCGCCAGATACTCCAGCATCATTTCATCGTCGGCGCTGGGGGCATGGCGGCTGTCCAGCAGCTGCACCAGCAGCGCACATCGCCGTCCGCGCTCGAAATAGCTGTTGATGAGTTTATCCCAGCGCTGCCGTTCGCCCTGCGCCACCTTGGCGTAGCCGTAACCCGGCAGATCGACCAAATAGACGCCGCCCACCGTATAAAAGTTGATGGTAGCCGTCTTGCCCGGCGTGCTGCTCACGCGCGCCAGGCTTTTACGGTTGCACAGCTTATTGATCAGAGAGGACTTTCCCACATTCGAGCGCCCGGAAAAAACAATCTCCGCGCGGTCCCGTTCCGGCAGCTGAGAAGAAAGGCCGTAGGACGCCTTGAACTCGGCTTTCGTCGTATCCATGCGTGCCTCCTTACTGGCGGATGCTGAGCTGCGGTTCTGCTTTTTCCGGCGGCACCGGGCGCGTATGCTTTTCCCCGCCTGCCTTGGGCGCTTTCGCGGCCTTTGCAGGCTTTTTAGCGGGCAGCAGCACCGTGCGCAGAACTTCCTCCAACGTGCTCACCGGACGGAACGTCAAACCGTTTTTCACGGCGTCGTCCACCTCATACAAATCGGGAGCATTGTCTTTCGGGATCAGCACCAGCTTCATCCCCTCCCGGTAGGCGGCCATGCTTTTTTCTTTGAGGCCGCCTATGGGCAGCACCTGCCCGTGGAGTGTGATCTCACCCGTCATGGCCACATCAGAACGCACCGGACGGCCGGACAGGCACGACACCAGCGCCGTTGTCAGCGTTACGCCCGCAGACGGACCGTCCTTTGGAATGGCTCCTTCCGGCGCGTGTATGTGGATATCGATATCCTTAAAAACGGAAACATCATAGCCGTAAGCCTCCGCATGGGCTTTTGCGTAGGTGATGGCAAGCTTGGCGCTCTCTTTCATTACCTCGCCCAAAGAACCCGTCAATTCCAGCCGTCCTGCGCCGCCGGGCACTGTCTGCACCTCGATGGGCAGTATCTCGCCGCCCACGCTGGTCCACGCAAGGCCATTGGCCACGCCCACGGCGTTCTTACGGCTGAGAAAAGCCGGTTTCACGCGTTTCGGCCCCAAAATCTCTTCCAGGTTTTTATCACTTACAGAAAGCGTCTCCACCTCTCCCGCCGCGATGCGCTTGGCGCACTTGCGCAGCAGTTCGGTGACGGCGCGCTCCAGGTTGCGCACACCCGCTTCCTGCGTATATCCGTCGATCAGGCCGTACAGCGCGGAGTTCGTCAGCTTCACACGGCCTTTCAGGCCCGTGGCAGCGAGCTGCTTGGGCAGCAGGTGACGCTTGGCGATCTCGAACTTTTCCACGCGCGTATAGCTGGAAAGCTCAATAACATCCATACGGTCCAGCAGCGGACGCGGAATGGTATCCGTAGTATTGGCCGTGGTGATAAACAACACATCGCTCAAGTCAAACGGGATATCCAGATAGTGATCCTTGAACGCGACGTTCTGCTCCGGGTCCAGCGCTTCCAGCAGGGCGGCGGCCGGGTCGCCCCGAAAATCGCTGGCCATTTTGTCCACCTCGTCCAGCAGGAGCAGCGGATTCGCGCTCTTTGCCGTGAGGATGGCGCTGATGATCTTGCCGGGCATCGCCCCGATATAGGTGCGCCGATGGCCGCGGATTTCGGCCTCATCCCGCACGCCGCCCAGAGACATTCGCGCATACTTGCGGCCCAAGCATTCAGCGATGGACCGTGCAATGGACGTTTTACCCACGCCCGGAGGGCCGACCAGGCAAATGATCTGTCCTTTGACTTCGGGCGCCAGCTTGCGCACGGCCAGAATCTCAAGGATGCGTTCCTTCACCTTTTTCAGGCCGTAATGCTCCTTATCCAGAAGCGCAGCAGCCTTATTGACGTCCAGATTATCCTCGGTACGCGTATCCCACGGAAGATCCAGACATGTGTCCAGATAAGTGCGGATGACCGAAGCCTCCTGGGAATTGCCCTGCATTTTGAACATGCGGTCCGCTTCCTTGAGCAGTTTCTCCCGCGCCTCTTCGGGCAGCTTTGTTTTTTCGATCTTCGCCTTGTATTCCTCAGCCTCCTCGCGGGTGTCGTCGAAATCGTCCAGCTCGTTGGAAATCGCCCGCATTTGCTCACGCAGGTAATAATCCCGCTGGTTTTTGTCCATCTGCTCGTTGACCTTGCTCTGGATGTCCTTTTCAATGTGCAGTATCTTCGTCTCCCGGCGCAGGATCTCCAGCAGCTTTTCCAGGCGGCCGGACACAGTGCCCTCATTGAGCAGCGCCTGTTTGTCGGTATATTTCAGCAGCAGGTTTGCCGGGATATAATCACACAGCAATGCTGCATCCTCATTGGTGATGATGGTATACACCACGTCTTTGGAAAGGCGCGGGTTCAGCGAAAGATATTCCTCAAAGGCTTCTTTCACACTGCGCACCAGCGCCTCCACGCGTGCGGAATCGACCGATTTTGTCCCGCGCAGCGCGGCGGCCTTGGTAGACGCCAGCAGAAAACGCCCGCTTGAATCCAGCGTCAGCAGCTTGGCACGGTATTTGCCTTCCACCAGCACCTTGACAAGCTCGTCCGAGACACGCAGCACCTGCTTTACCTCGGCCACAACGCCGTACGCATACAGATCCTTAAAGCCGGGGTCCTCCACGTCCATATCCTGCTGGGCAGTCAAAAAGACAGCGTTGTTATTGCTCATGGCCCATTCGATGGCCGCGATGGACTTTTTGCGGCCCACCTCGAAGTGGATGATGTTTCCCGGGAATACCACCAGGCCCCGCAGTGCAATGGCCGGCAGGCGCAGGATATCCGCGTTCTTATCCAAAATGATTTTTACTCGTTCCGACATACGTGTATCTCCCCTTTGTATGCATATCTGAAAGGGCTTTAGCCCCATGAATGCTCTATGGAACTTTATTATATACGAAATTTGTGAACTTTTCAACAAAAAGAAAAGCGGAACATTGGTAAAACGCCCATGTTCCGCCATTTTTTCACTTATCCGTCCGCCGTCTCAGTTCACACGGCCCGACGCCAGCGCCTTATACCGCTTGCGCACCGCGCCGTATTCCAGCTTCGGCTTCGCGCCGTTCACCGTTTCCTCGTCCACCGTCACTTTGATGATGGTTGGGTCGCTGGGGATCTCGTACATGATGCCGATGAGCGACTGCTCCATCACGCTGCGCAGGCCGCGCGCGCCGCTCTTCAGCGCAATGGTCTTTTTTGCGATGGCATGCAGCGCCTCGTCCGTGATATCCAACTCCACGCTGTCCAGCTTCATCAGCGTCTGGTACTGCTTCACAAGGCTGTTTTTCGGCTCTTTCAGCACACGCACCAGCGCATCTTCATCCAGCGGATCCAACACTGTCACAACAGGGATACGGCCCACCAGCTCCGGAATCAGGCCAAAGCGCACCAGATCGTGCGGCTCCACCAGACGCAGCAGGTTCTGCTTCGCCTTTTCGGGGTCCTCCTTCAGCTTGCCGCCAAAGCCCAGCGCAGAGGTGTCCGTGCGCTTCTGGATATGCTTTTCCAGCCCGTCGAACGCGCCGCCGCAGATAAACAGGATGTTTTTCGTGTTGATTTGAATGAACTCCTGCTGTGGATGCTTCCGTCCGCCTTGGGGCGGCACATTGCTGACAGTGCCCTCCAGGATCTTCAACAGCGCCTGCTGCACGCCCTCGCCGCCCACGTCGCGTGTGATGGAGGGATTCTCGCTTTTCCGCGTGATCTTGTCGATCTCGTCGATGTAAATGATGCCCCGTTCTGCCCGCTCAATATCGAAATCCGCAGCCTGAATGAGCTTGAGCAGAATGTTTTCCACATCTTCGCCCACATAGCCTGCCTCGGTGAGCGTAGTCGCGTCCGCGATGGCAAAGGGCACATTGAGCATGCGCGCCAGCGTCTGTGCCAGCAGCGTTTTACCCACGCCGGAGGGGCCAAGCAGCAGAACATTGCTCTTTTGCAGGTCCACATCCGTCTTTTCCATGTTCAGGATACGCTTATAGTGGTTGTACACAGAAACAGCCAGTACCACCTTGGCATTGTCCTGCCCGATGACATACTGGTCCAGCCCTTCCTTTATCTCCGCCGGCGTGAGGATATTGATATCCTGCGGCGCGGCATGGGCCGGGGCAGCCTTGCCGCGGCGCGGGGCCTGAGCCGGAGCCTTGCCTTCCTCGTCCAGCAGCGAGTGGCACAGCTCGATGCACTCGTTGCAGATGTTCACACCCGGCCCAATGATCATCCGCTCCACTTCGTCCTGGCTTTTGCCGCAGAAGTTGCAGATGAGATTTTTGTCTTTGCTGTTGTCTTTATTTGCCATATAACACCTTTATCGTTGTGAGATCACGTCGTCAATAAGGCCGTAAGCCTTTGCTTCCTCGGCCGTCATATAATTGTCGCGCTCCGTGTCCTGCTCGATGCGTTCCAGCGGCTGGCCGGTGCAAGCGGAGAGGATACCGTTCATCTTATTGCGCGTGCGCACCATATGGTCCGCGTGGATCTTGATATCCGTCGTCTGCCCCTGCAGCCCCACCTGTCCGCCGATCAGCGGCTGGTGGATGAGTATTTCGCTGTTGGGCAGCGCGAAACGTTTGCCCTTTGCGCCCGCCGCAAGCAGTACGGAAGCCATGGAGGCCGCCATACCCACACAGATGGTGGAAACGTCGCATTTGATATACCGCATGGTGTCATAAATCGCCATGCCGTCCGTGATGGACCCGCCCGGGCTGTTGATGTAGAAATTGATATCCTTCTCCGGGTCCTGACCTTCCAGATACAGCAGCTGCGCCACCACAAGGCTGGCCGTCGTGCTGTTCACATCCTCGCTGAGCATGATGATGCGGTCGTTCAACAGGCGGGAAAAGATATCGTAAGAGCGTTCGCCGCGCGCGGTCTGCTCTACAACGTAAGGAACCAAACTCATAAATTAGCCTCCCTGTTTTACAGCGGTTCAGTCTTTATGGGAAATCGCATGGCCGCGGCAGCCCGCTGTACCCGGCCGCGCGGCCCGCCGCAGGCGGGCCGTAAAACCGGCCGCCGCAGCAGGGTAACAGATGACCGATACGCGCATAAAATGCGGGTATCGGTCACGCGTCGTCACTATCCGACAAAAAGGCCCGCTTTACTCCGCCTTCTCGTCCTTCTGGGGCGCCACATTCTCAACGGTGACGTCCGCGTTCTGCTTGATGAAGTCAATGGCCTTGTTCACGGCAAGGTCTTTCTTCACTTCGGCCTCGGGCACGATGCCGCGCACCTTCTCCACTTCCATCTTGTAGGCGTCGGCAATGCGCTTGACTTCGTTCTCGAAGTCCTCCTCGCTGGCCGCGATGCCTTCTGCTGCAGCCACAGCCTCCAGCGCCAGACGGATCTTCACCTGCTTCTCAGCCTGCTCCTTGAAGCCTTCGCGGAACTTGGCCGTGTCGCCGCCCATATACTTGATGTAATCCTCCAGGCGCAGGCCCTGCTGCTGCAGGCGGTACTCGAAATCGCGCACCATTTCGTCAATGCGGCTCTCGAACATAACGGGCGGGATATCGCCCTCCAGCGTCGCAACGATCTGCTCGACCAAATCGTTCTCCACTTCCAGCTCGGCATTCTTCTCGTTCTGCTCTTCCATGCCCTTGCGAATGCTGGCTTTCAGCTCGTCCAGTGTGTCGTATTCAGACACATCCTTCGCGAATTCGTCATCCGCGGCGGGCAGCTCCTTGGTCTTCACTTCATGCAGCTTGACCTTAAACGTAGCGGCCTTGCCCGCCAGCTCCTCAGCCTGATACTGCTCGGGGAACGTGACGTTCACCTCGAACTCCTCGCCGGCCTCATGGCCGGCAACCTGCTCCTCAAAGCCCGGAATGAACTGGCCGGAGCCCAGCGTCAGGGAAAAATGCTCACCCTTGCCGCCCTCGAAAGCCACGCCGTCCACAAAGCCCTCGAAGTCGATATCCGTGACGTCGCCGTCCTGAGCCTTGCCCTCACGGGTAATGATGCGGGCGTTGCGCTCACGCATGCGCTCGATCTCGGCCTCCACAGCGGCGTCCTCGACAGTATTGACTTTCTTTGTGGCTTTTAAACCCTTGTATTCGCCCACCTTCATCTCGGGCTTGACAGTGACGACAGCCTTGAGCACGACGCCGTCTTCGGTGCTGGCGGAAACGATGTCCACCTCGGGGCGGTCCACCGGCTCGATGCCGCTCTCGGCAACGGCAGCTTCATACGCCTCGGGGAACAGGTCATTGATGGCATCGTAGTGGAACACATCGGCGCCGAACATCTTTTCAATCATATGGCGAGGGGCTTTGCCCTTGCGGAAGCCCGGAATGTTGTATTTACCGGCCTCGCGTTTGAACGCTTTGGCGATTGCGGCGTTGAACGCTTCGGCGTCAATGGAGAATTGCAGTTCATGGCTGTTGTTTTCAAGTTTTTCGTTTTTGACGAGATTCATTGTATTTCCTCCAATACTGAACTTACAGAGTACAATTATAGCATACGTTTATGAATATTTCTATACAAATTCAAATTTTATATGGAAAAAACCGCAGTGCGTCGGCACTGATGAGTTTGTACTCGATGCCGTCCAGCTCCCCCTGCACCGCCCGCGGAATGGACGGGCCGTGCAAATGGCCGTAAAAGCAGCGTTTCACGCCGTATTCCCGCAGGAGCGCCACCACTTCCCCGGCGTCCGCCTGGGGATAGACCGGAGGATAATGCAGGAACACTGCCTTTTCCGTATCTCCCGCCGCTTCCAACGAAGCCCGCAGCCGTCCGCATTCGCGGCTCATTACCTTTTCATCGTGAGGCTGGCCCGCGTCGAACAGCCAGCTCCGCGTGCCGCACAGTGCAAGCCCTTCTGCAAAAACACAATTGTTATGCAGAAAAGACAGGCTGTCAAACCCATTCGCCGCCAGATAGGCGTTCATTTTCGCCATGGTCGTCCACCAGTAATCGTGGTTCCCCTTCAAGAGCAGTTTCCTGCCCGGAAGATTCTGAAGGAACGCAAAATCCGCACTGCAGTCCTCCAGCTTCATCGCCCAGGAGGTGTCCCCCGCCAGTACCACGGTATCCTGCGGACCCACAGCCGCCAGCCAGTTTTCCCGCAGACGCTCCACATAGTTCTCCCAGCCGCTGAAAATGTCCATGGGCTTGGACGTTCCCAGCGACAGATGAAGATCCCCGATTGTAAAAATTGCCATAGCATCCTCCGAATGACTGGCCGCAGACCGGCCATACTAAGAAAAGGAAGCGCCGCGCCCTATGAAGCGGCGTTTTGCGAACTGATTTTAAGGAGGCAATAAAAATGCAGGACGAAAAGATTCTGGAAGGCATTTGCTGCGAAGTAGAGAACTGTGTGCACAACAATGGCAACTGCTGCTGCACCGCGCAGGAGATCAAAGTGAAAAACCGCATGGCCGTCCTCGGTGAAGAGACCATGTGCGAGACCTTTGAGGAAGTTTAGGCTTCGTCGAAAAATGTCCGCAAAAACGGCTCGTGTGATATGCACGGGCCGTTTTCATTGCACCCTTTTTCTCTACAAAGCAAGCGCCGCAGCCCGAATGCCGTCCTTTTCCACCACCTGCGTGAAGCGTACGGGCTTTTCCCGCAGGCCCGCAAGGCTCGCAGGCGCCGGGACCCCGGTCTTTTCCTGCAGCAGGCGCATGGCCTCAAACTCATCCTCCGGCACATCCGCCCCCAGCGCGCCCAGCACATCGCACGGGAACTTGTACGGGCTTGCCGTGGAAAGTACAACGCAGGGCGTTTCGCCGGCCGCCTGCTGCCGTGCCACACGGAACGCCACCGCCGTGTGCGTGTCGCACAGGTATCCGTCCGCTTCATACCGCGCGCGGATCTCCTCCCGCACCTGCGCGTCATCGGCACAGCCGCAGGCAAAGGTCTCCCGGATGGCGGAAAGCACTTCGGCGGGCACGGTGTAATGCCCATGCTCCGCCAGCTCACGCATCCATCCCGCCACCGCTGCCGCATCCTGTGTTACATGGTACAAAAGGCGCTCCAGGTTCGAGGACACAAGAATGTCCATGGACGGCGAGGACGTTTTGTAGAACGTGCGGCGGGCGTCGTAAACACCCGTGGTGAGAAAGTCCGTGAGAACGTTGTTTTTATTGGACGCGCAGATCAGCTTTTCCACAGGCAGGCCCATACGTTTGGCGTAATAGCCCGCAAGGATATCGCCGAAATTGCCTGTGGGCACACAGAAGCTGACGGGCGCGCCCGGTGCGATATCCCCCCGCTCCGCAAGCTGCGCATAGCTGTAAAAATAGTAAACGATCTGCGGTACAAGGCGGCCCCAGTTGATGGAGTTTGCGCTGGAAAGCTTTTCGTTTTTGGCAGCCAGCTCCTGCGCGAGGTCCTCGTCCGCAAACACGCGCTTTACGCCTGTCTGCGCGTCGTCGAAGTTTCCGTTGACAGCATACACCGCCACGTTATCTCCCTCCTGCGTGGACATCTGCAGGCGCTGCACCTCACTGGTGCCCGCGTTGGGATAAAACACCGCGATACGGATGCCCGGCAGGCCCGCATAGCCCGCGAGCGCGGCCTTTCCCGTATCGCCGGAGGTCGCTACAAGGATCTTTGTCACGCCTGTTTCTCCCAGATTTTTTTTGGCCTCTACCAGCAGACGCGGCATAAGCTGCAATGCATAATCCTTAAACGCGCAGGTCGGGCCGTGCCACAACTCCAATGCATAGGTATTCCCGGCCACATGCGCCGCAAAGCCTGCCTTGCCGCCGAAGTTTTCGGTGCTGTATGTCTGCTCTGTGGCGGTTTTTAAAAAATCCGGGTCATAATCCGTCAGAAACATGCCCAGCACCTTCTGCGCCGTCTGCGGATACGTCAGGCCGTAAAACTCCCGCATGTCCACCTGTGGGAACTGCTGCGGGACAAACAGCCCGCCTCCCGGCGCAATGCCCGTGAGAATGGCCGTGGACGCACCGGTGCAGAGAGCACTGTCGCGCGTGCTTGTGTAGTTCATACTTTACCCCTCCAATTATAGCCACAGCCGCTATCCGGCTGTTCCGCCGTTTTCCGCAGCCCTGCAAGGCCTGCTCTTTTTCCGTGGGACAGAGCGGCTCTGCCCAGCCCTTTCTAAAAAGTGCGCTTCCAAAAGCCCCAGGCGTTTTCAAAAAACACCTTGTTCAAAACCGTCTCCGGCAGCCCGCGCGCCAGAAGGTACCCGTATAAGCGCGGGATGCCCCCGATATCCCGGATATCCTCCGGCACATGTGCGCCGTCAAAGTCCGTTCCAAAGCACACCGTATCCTGCGCTCCCAGCGAAAGGAACACATCCAGATGACGGTATACGTCGTCGCTGCATGCCCGCATTCGGTCGCTGCTTAAAAACGCACTGCACAGATTGATGCCGATCAATCCGCCGCGCCGTACGATCTCCTGGATCTGCTTTTCCGTCAGGTTGCGGTGGTGCCCCGTGACACGGCGCACGTTGGAATGCGTGGCCACCACCGGACCATCGTAACATTCAAACACCTCCGCCACACCCTCGTCGGAGAGGTGAGAAACATCCGGCACAATGCCGTACTGCGGCAGCGCACGCACCACTGCACGGCCGAACTCCGTAAGCGGGCCGCCCGCTTCACCGCCGCAGCCAAGCTCGTTTTCGCCCATCCAGGTCAACGTCAGAAAGCGCACGCCGTCGCGCTGGAATTCGGCCAAACGCTCAAGGTGCCCACCCAGCGCCGCACCGTTTTCCACGGAAAGAATGGCCGCGCGCCTGCCCTCTTCAAATGCGTCTTTCGTCTCCTGCGCTGTGCGGCACTGAACGATCCGCTCTCTGTTCGCGGCGAGCTGCGCCCGAAAACAGGCGGTCTGAAGGCGGTACGAAGCATAAGCCGTGTCCGCGCCCGGCGCATTGTCCTGCACGAATACGGCGAACACCTGCGCCCACCGGCCCAGTGTCCGCGCCTTTTCCAGATTGATGTGCGCATCCGCATCCGCGATGCCGCCGCCCTCCGTCAGGCGGGACACCGTGTCACAGTGCAAATCAAAAAAGTCCAACTTCACAGCCTTCTTTTCTACAAGGTAAACGCATTTTCAATACAATTCAGCCGCGGCGTCCCCAAGCGGGGCACCGTGACCTCCACCACATCGAAGCGCATAAAATTCTCCGCCAGCTCCGGGTGAAGCAGCAGATATCCCTGTGCCGCCAAAACGATCCGCCGCCGCTTTTGCGCTGTTACAGCCTCTGCGGGCTGCGCGGCGGCAGCCTCGTCCCGCGTCTTCACCTCGGCAAAGATCAGCATGTCTCCTTTTTGTGCAATGACGTCGATCTCACCCCGGCGCGTGCGAAAATTCATCTCCAGCACCCGGCATCCTCTGCGCCGGTAATACGCGGCGGCCAGCCTTTCGCCCATGGCCCCCCTGCGGGCACTCTTCCGCTCACACATAACCGCGTTTTTTCAAAAAGGACCTGCGGTAAAACGGCTGAATGCCATATTCATCCAGCAGCGCGTAATGCAGCTTGGTCGGATATCCCTTGTGCTTTTCCAGCTGGTATTGGGGATACTCCTTCGCGAGCTGCTCCATGTACCGGTCCCGCGAGACTTTGGCCAAAATGGAGGCGGCTGAAATACTTGCCGAACGGGCGTCTCCCTTGACGACGCTTTGCGCGGGAATCTCCATCTCCGGGCACCGGTTGCCATCGATGAGCGCCAGCCCCGGACGCACCGCAAGGCCCTCCACAGCCTGCCGCATGCCCAGAAGCGTAGCGTTCAGTATATTCAGCTCGTCGATGGTCTGAGGCCCCACCATCACGATCTTGTAGGCAAGCGCCTTTTCAATGATCTGCGGATACAGCAGCTCCCTCTTTTTTTCCGAAAGCTTTTTGGAATCGTTTACGCCGTCCACCGGAGCTGCGGGGTCCAGAATAACAGCAGCCACGCACACCGGGCCGCACAACGGGCCGCGGCCCGCCTCGTCCACGCCGCACACGACGCCCGCACGGGCGCGATATTCTGCGTCAAACGCATACAGTTCCTCCGTCATGCTTCCTCCGGCCTTTCCAGCGAAACGCGGCCCAGCTTTGCGCCTCGGAATTCATCCACCAGCGTAATGGCCGCGCGCTCGGTATTCACCACGCCGCCGGACATCAGCATGCCCCGCTTGCGGCCCACAGTCTCCAGCAGGTCGTAGGCGTCCTGCCCCAGCTCCTCCGCTGTCAGTCGGTAACGCTCCGCCAAACGCTCCGGATACATCCGCTGCATTTCACCCAGCAGCGCCGTTGCCAGCGCCTCGATGTCCAGCACATCATCCTTGATGGAACCGATGAAGGCCAGGTTGCCCGCCACCTCCATGGAGTCGAATTTTTTCCATAGCACGCCGGGCATATCCAGAAGGTCATAATTGCCCACGGTCACCCACTGCTTGCCCCGCGTAACGCCGGGCCTGTCGGCAGCCTTCGCGCGCGCCGCGCCCGCGAAGCTGTTGATAAACGTTGATTTTCCCACATTGGGGATGCCCACGACCATCACGCGGATCTTCGCACCCGCCATGCCCTTGACGGCACGGCGCTCCAGAAGCTCCGTCAATTCCGTCTCAATCGCATTTTTTACGCCCTGTACGCCGCCGCGGTTTTTGCTGGTAACGGCAAGGCAGCCGTCGCCGCCGCGGCGAAAATACGCCACCCAGCGGGCGGTCACGTCCGGGTCGGCCAGGTCTGCTTTATTCAGTACATACAGGTGGGGCTTGCCCGCCGTGATGCGCGCAATCTCCGGGTTCAGGCTGCTGCGCGGAATGCGTGCGTCCAAAAGCTGGAGCACGGCGTCCACATTGCGGATATCCTTTTCCATCAGGCGCAGCGTTTTTGTCATATGCCCCGGAAACCACTGGATGGGGCGTGCGCTCAGACTCTCTTTCATGCGATTTTCCCAAAGCTGCTCAGCGGGAACACCCGCAGCAGCACCTTTCCCAAAATATCCCGCTCGTCGATGAAACCCACTTCCGTGCTGCGGCCGTCCAGCGAGCGCGGGCGGTTATCGCCCATCACAAACACGCAGCCCTCCGGAACCGTGACGGGAAACTCTACATCGTACCCGGTTGTCGTCGGCGCAGAAATATAAGGTTCTTCCAGCACCGCGCCGTTCAGCGTCACAGCGCCTGTCTCGAAATTGATATCAACCGTATCGCCGCCCAGAGCGATAATGCGCTTGACCAACGGGTCTCCGTAATTGATGTAGCCGTCCACTACCACCACATCGCCGCGCTGGGGCGTATACAGCATGCTCTGTACCGCCACGCGGTCCCCGCCGTAAAGCGTAGGCTGCATGGAAACGCCGGAAACGGTGATGATGCGCACGGCAAACACAAAAAACAGTACGATCACCGCCAGCGCGAATACCAGTGAATCATACCACTCGAACAGCGCGTTTTCCTTAGACTGTTTCGGTTCCATGCACACACCTTCTTTCCATCAATAATATAACAAAAAAGGGACAATGTACATTGTCCCTTTTTGTGAACTTATCGAAGCTGTTCTTTGACCTTGGCGGCCTTGCCGGTGCGTTCACGCAGATAGAAGAGCTTCGCGCGGCGTACACGGCCCTTGCGCACAACTTCCACTTTTTCAACGAACGGAGAGTTCACGGGGAACACACGCTCGATGCCCACGCCGTAAGCAGTGCGGCGCACAGTAAAAGTCTCGGCAACACCGCCGTGCTTCTTCGCGATGACAGTGCCTTCAAACGCCTGGATACGCTCACGCTCGCCTTCTTTGATACGAACGGAAACACGCACGGTATCGCCCACGTTGAACTCGGGACGATCCTCTTTGATCATGCCTTCGGTAATGATTTTCATTGCGTCCATTGTTGTACAATCCTCCATGTTTATTTAGACATTCATACCCGGCGGAGCACCGGCAGAGGACTGTCCGTTTAATGTGTGACATTAACCCCGCTGTTGGCACAGTGGATATAACGCCTAAATATAATACCACATGGCAATTCCGAATGCAAGCATTTCAGGAAAATTTTTCGCCGTTTCGGGTGTAGATCCCGGTGCGCAGGATATTTCCCGATGCGGCTGGCAGGCCGTGCTGCTGCTCCAGCCACCCCAGCACCAGAACCGGGTTTACATTCAGCACACTGCCCGCAGGCAAACGCATACACACCACAAGGCCGCCGTTTTTCCGCATAAGCTGTACCTCCGGCAAATGCGCTTTCAGATCCACTGTTTTTTTCTTTCCGCGCTTGCCCTCCTTCACTACCTCGGCCGCGGGCGCCGCGTTATAGGCCTCCCATGCTGCGCATGCCGCCTGCGCGTCTTTTTCCGCGTAGCGCACCTCATAAGCGGCGCACGCAATATCGCCCGCATCCAGCACGGCGGGCGCAATGCGCGTCACCTTAATGCCCCGGGGCAGGCACGCAGAAAGCGCCGGAGCCGCGGCGTCCCAGTCGTACCCCTCCGCCTCGGACTTGAAGTCCACCGTCTCGGCCAGGCTCTCCTGCCCCAGAGACAGCGGCGCGGCAAACGTCATATAAATGTGAGGGTTGAACCCCAGCGTATACCAGACAGGCAAGCCCGAACGCTTGAGCGCGCGCTGCATCACCCGCTGCAGATCCAGCAGCGAAATATAAGACGCCTCGCCCGTTTTGGTGAACCAGACTCTAATCGTAGTCAAAACAGGCACCTCCCAGCAGCTTATTTGCGCCGCAGCCGCTGCACGCGCGGTTGCATGGCGGCGTGGTCTGCGCGCCCAGCGCCTTTTGGTATTCCCGCACCAGGTACTCCCTGCTCACGCCATAGTCCAGGTGGCTCCAGGGCGTAACCTCGTCCAGACCGATGGTGCGGTTCGCGTAAAAAGCAGTATCAAAGCCAAGGTCGCGAAACACCTCCAGCCATGTATCGTAACGAAACTGCTCGTCCCAGCCATCAAAGCAGCAGCCCCGGCGGTAAGCCTCCACCAGAACCCGGGAGAGCCGCCGGTCGCCCTTCGCAAAGACCGCCTCCAGAAAACTGGTATGACTGTCGTGGTAGCTCACACTGATCTTGCGGCTTTTGACGCTGCGCAGCAGATGCTGCTGTTTTTCGCGCAGCTCATCCTCGGTATTCTGGCCCACGAACTGGAACGGCGTCATAGGCTTCGGCACAAAACACGCCACGCTGATGGAGACCTGCACGCCGCGGCCCTTGGGTTTGTTTTCGTTTTTATAATAGAGGTCCACAATGCGCTGCGCCGTGTCGGCAATTCCCTCAACGTCCTCCATCGTCTCTGTGGGCAGGCCCAGCATGAAGTAGAGCTTCACGGAGGTGTAGCCGGCGCTGAAGGCAAGGTTGCAGGTGCGCTCGATCTCTTCCTCGGTAACGTTTTTATTGATGACGTCCCGCAGACGCTGTGTTCCGGCTTCAGGCGCAAAGGTAAGGCCGCTTTTCCGCACCCTGGTGGTTTTGCGAACCAGAGACTCCGAAAAATTGTCGATGCGCAGCGACGGCAGCGACATACTCACATGCTCTTTGGGCGTCCATTCCAGCATATCGTCCAGCAGTGTTTCCAGTTGGCTGTGATCACTGGTGGAAAGCGACGTCAGAGAGATCTCATCGTAACCTGTATTCCCGCACAGGCTGCGCCCCGCCTTGGAGAGCATATCCGCATCCCGCTCACGCATGGGACGATAGATGAAGCCCGCCTGACAAAAACGGCAGCCCCGCACGCAGCCGCGCAGCACTTCGATCTGCGCGCGGTCGTGCACCGCACCGATCATCGGCACCACAAAATTCTCCGGCAGCGGCTGGCTGTTCATATCCTGAATGATGGCCTTGCGCACCACGGCCGGCGCGCCTTCTTTCGCCGTGATGGCTTCCACGCGGCCGTCGGACCGATAGGACACATCGTAAAACGCGGGCACGTAAACGCCTTCGATATGGCACAGGCGCTTTAATATCTCCCGTTTGGTGAGCCCCTCTCTGCGCCCCTGAATGATGGTGTCGCACACATCAGGCAGCTGCACCTCGCCCTCGCCCAGCATCATCAGGTCAAAAAAATCCGCCAGCGGCTCAGCGTTGCACACGCACGGGCCGCCCGCCACAATGAACGGCGCATCCTCTCCTCTGTCCTTTGCATAAAACGGAATGTGCGCCAGGTCGAGCATGGCAAGAATATTGGTGTAGGAAAGTTCATACTGGAGTGTAAAACCCACTACGTCGAACATCCCCAGCGGGTCTTTGCTCTCCAGCGCATACAGCGGAATATCCCGCTGCTGCATCTGCTCCTTCATGTCCATCCAAGGCATGAACACACGTTCACACCAGATGTTGTCCCGTTTGTTGAGGATCTCATACAATATTTTCATGCCCAGAAAGGACATGCCCACCTCGTAGGTATCCGGAAAGCAGAAAGCGAACCGAAGGTCCAGCTTCTCCTTCTCCTTATATACGCAGCCCGGTTCGCCGCCGGTATAGCGGCCCGGTTTCTGCACTGCGGCAAGCGCAGCTTTCAGCTTTTCATCCAAGCGTTCAAACATCCTTTCCCTTTTTCGGGCTTATACCCCCGCGTTGTTTCACCATACCCCAAGCTCACACTTCACGTTCCGCTTGGCATTCACTTAAAAAACATGATATCTATGCCGCCAAACTCACGCCCCGCCCGCGGCCCGCATTCACTAAGCGGGCATATTATACCATGACGCCGCGAAGCGGCCTCAACAAAACCGCATCTGCTGCGGTTTTGCATGGTTCAATGTTCTCAAAGCTCTGTGCGCCAGCACAGGGCGTGTGCCGCGCACACGCCCGGCCGCGCAAGCGGCAGTTTTGGGGTCATTATACCGTATTTGCGCGCAGAATGCAAACAGAAAAGGCCTGTGCACGGTGCCATTCACGCGCTGCGCAGGCCTTTCTTCTTTATTTTTGCCTGAACTCCTTTGCCAGCAGATAACCCGGCCCCAGGAAAGCCGCCGCACGAGCGCCGCGCGGCATCCCGCCCAACAGCGCAAAGCCGAGCGCCGCCGCGCAAAACAGGCACAACAGCAGCCGCTGGGCACGGCGCAGCGCATCCTGCTTTTCCACAGGCAGCAAATTCTGCAGCAGGCGCGCGCCGTCTAACACGCCGAACGGCATCAGGTTGTAAACGCCCGTACACAAACTGACGGCAGCGAGAAAATACAGTGCGTAGCTCGCCTGCCGGTGAAGCTGCAAAAAAAGCAGCGCCGCCATGATAAAATTCGCCAGCGGCCCCGCAGCCAGCACCCATAGCTCTTGTGTGCGGGGCAACTGCTCCGCTCCCGAAAGCCCGATGCCTCCCGCGCTGAAATGGAGACCGGGCAATTTATGCGCACACAGCATATATGCCAGCACATGCCCGCTTTCATGAACGAAAGCGCACACCAGTGTCATGCGAAGAAAGCCCATAGGGTCGAACAAAAGCCCCGCCGCCAGGCAGGCGCACAGCAGTACAGGCTGCACCGACGGCCCGCTCATGCGGCCAGCTGCGGAAAACTGGGCATCGGGTCCACCCGCACGCCGTCGAGAATGATCTCCAGATGCAGGTGCGGGCCGGTCACAAGGCCTGTGCTTCCCACCGCTGCAACAGTCTGCCCCTGCGTGACCGTCTCCCCTCCGCGCACAAAGATGTAAGAGAGATGCTGGTACAGTGTCTGGACACTGCCCTCATGGCGGATAATGATATAATAGCCCCGCAGACGGTTGTAGCCCGTGCGCACCACCTGGCCGGACTGTGCCGCTGCCACAGGCGTGCCCTCTGCCGCCGCGATGTCGACACCCGCATGGAAATCATCCGCACCGTTCACCGGGTTATCCCGGAAACCGTACCCCGAAGTGACCGGCCCCGCCACCGGCAGCAGAAGCTCCTGCGGCAGCGTATAATCGTCCATGGAAGCGCCGTCAGGCACCTCACGTTTTTCGATACCGGGCCAAAAGCCGCCCTGCCCGTCCAACGCCTCCGGATCTTCCAACTGCTGGACCAGCCGCTCCGCGCCCATACGCAGATCCTCCACCACGCCATTTGCAAACCGCGCAAATGCGTTATCCGTGGAAAATTCCACGCCCGCTGTCATCATCTCGTGATACTCAGCCCTCATGTCCTCCAGAAACGGCGCGCCGGCGCTGCGCGCAAAAAACACAAACGCCACCAACAGCGCGCACAGCAGAACCTGCACGAACAGGACATGCTCTTCGCCCGAGTTTACCTGAGGCACCGTGAATGGCTCCGGCTTCACCTTTGCTGTGGGGTAGAGCTGTTCCACCGGCGCTGTTCCCGCGTCCCGCTGCCCCTCCGGCATGTCCTCCCGGTCTCCCGCAGCCGCCGAAAATGTTCCCGGAACCGGCTCGGGCAGCTCAAACCGCTCGGCCCGTTCCCCCTGCTGCCGCTGTGTCCGGCGCGCCTTTCCGTCCCATCCCGCTTCTGGTGTGCCAATTTCCTCCGGAGGGTCCTCATTCAGCCGCATCCATTCCTCCTGCCGCCCGCTGTCCTTTTCCCACATCAACGTCACGCACCTTTTTATCCCGGTTTTTCGGAACGCTCATTCCTTTAAAAAGGCTATGCGGCGAACGCCAAAAAAAGAACCCGGACAGCCTGTGTACAACAGATTGTCCGGGCCGGTAATTTGGGAGGGTCAGCGTCCCAGCAGGTTCCTGAGCCTGCCCAGCAGCGTTTGCGGGCGCGGCGCTGCCGGGCGGCGCTGAGGCTGCTGCAAAGCGGCAGCATGGCGGCGTGCTGTCGGCGCACGACGTACCGGTTCCCCCGCCGGGCGCGGCGCAGGCATGGCGGGCCAAGTGCCGGCCAGCATATCATACATGCCGAGCTGGCTGTCAACGCGGGACGCGTCCGGCGCAGGCTTCACCTTGGGATAGGTGCCGTCCGGCTGCATTTCCCGGGCATTCACATTGTCGCGCAGCTGCAGATCCAGCATCTGCAGCAGCTCACCCGCAATGCGTCTGTCCTGAATACGCACGCCCACCTCGACACGTCGTTCGGTGTTGCGGGTAAGAAAATCGCCCGACGCGATATACACCCGTGTATCCTGCCCGCAGCCAAAAGCATACACACGCTCGTGCTCCAGATAGCGGCCCACGATGCTGCGCACCGTGACATTTTCCGTCAGGCCGGGTACCCCGGCTTTGATGCAGCAGATGCCGCGCACGATCATCTGCACAGATACCCCCGCGCAGGACGCTTCGGATATTTTTTCAATGATATCCTTATCGCTGATGGAATTACACTTAAGAATGATGCGTGCGTCCTTCCCCATGCGTTTCGCCTCGATCTCCGCGTCCATCTCCTGCATCAGCACGCTTTTGAAGCACAGCGGCGCGACCAGAAGGTTGCCTGCGTGCTCTGTCAGGCGTTCGATCGCAAGATTATTGAACACGGTTGCCAGCTCGGAGCCGATGCCAAGATCGGTCGTGATAAACGAAAGGTCCGTATACTGCTCGGAGGTCTTTTCATTGTAATTGCCTGTGCCGATCTGGGCAATATAGTGCAGCTGATTGCCCTTTTTCTTTGTGATGAGCGTCAACTTTGAATGGATCTTGTATGCCTCAAAGCCGTAGATGACCGTGCAGCCCGCCTCCTCCAGCTGCTTGGAAAAGTCGATGTTGTTCTGTTCGTCGAAGCGCGCGCGCAGCTCCACAATGGCAACGACCTCCTTGCCGTTTTCGGCCGCGGAGATAAGCGCCTCGATGATCTTGGATTCATGTGCCACGCGGTACAGCGTCATTTTGATGGAAAGCACGTCCGGGTCCTGCGCAGCCTCGTTGAGCATGCGGATGAAGGGCCGGATGCTCTGGTACGGATAAGAAAGCAGTACGTCCTGCGTTTCCACCACACGGGCAAGATTAAAATCCGGCGGCGGCAGCATGGGACGCTTCACCGGGTAAAACAGCTCGGTATGGCCGTCCTGCGCGATGCGCGCGGATATCTTGAAGCCAATGGACATATCCAGCGGCGTCGTCTGCTCAAACACCTGTTTTGCGGGCAGCATCAGCTTTTCGCGCAGGAACCCGACGATCTCCGCCGGAGCACGCGGCGTTGTCTGCAAGCGAACGGCCGCCAGCTTGCGGCGCTTTTTCAAAAGATCGCTCATGATCTCGCGATAGTCCACGTCGTGGTCGAACATGCCTTCATCCACTGTGATATCCGCATTGCGCGTCACGCGGAAAATGCACCGGCTCTGCACGGTGTTCTTGCCGAAGATCAGGCCCGCGAAATGTTCCACCATCTCTTCCACCAGTGCAAAGGCGACAGAGCCGCCCGACGGCACAAATATGATACGCTGGAACTGCGTGCTGATGGGTACCAAACCAAAGGAAGACTGCGCGTCTCCCTTTCCCTTCAGAATGGTGCCGACATATACCTCATTGTTGCGCAGAAACGGAAAGGGATGCCGCCGGTCGATGATCTGCGGAGAAAGGACGGGAAATATCTCCTGCATGAAATATTTGCGCCAGAAATGCTCCGCTTCTTTGCTCAGGTGCGCAAAATCCACCCTGCGGTAGCCCAACACACCCACATTCTCATACAGCTTCGCCACAATTTTATCGCAGTGCTGCTGCAGCTCCGCGACCTTAGGCATAATGGCGTCCAGCTGTTGAGCGGGCGTCATGCCCGTCTTGTTCTCTTTTTCATCGCCGCCCACCAGCGTACGGTCGTACAACGACCCCACGCGTACCATGAAAAATTCATCCAGATTGCTCGCGTAAATGGCGGCAAACTTCAGCTGCTCGCCAACCGGGACCGTCTTGTCCTTCGCAAGGTCCAGGACGCGCCGGTTGAATTCAAGCCAGCTCAGCTCCCGGTTGATGAATATCTCCCTCGTATGCGGCTGTTCCATAAAAAACTCCCCTTTAAATAAACGCACGGTCCTTTCAGCCGGCACCGCGCCGCCGTGCTCCCACGGCTCAGGAAACCCGGACATACGCCCGCATGCCGTCTACGGTGCGCTCCGAGATGCCTTTTACCCGTTCCAGTTCTTCCACCGCGCGGAACGGTCCGTTCGCCTCGCGGTATTCCACGATTGCCAGCGCCTTTTTCTCCCCGATGCCGGGCAGCGTCTCCAGTTCCGCGGCGGGCGCAGTATTGACATCCACCCTGTCCGGCCCCGCGTCAAAATACGGCGCTCCGTCCCAAGGCGGATATTCAGCCTGCCGCACGGGCGGCGCCGTTGCGCAAAGGCACACGAGGACGGCACACAACGCCGCCCACCAAGCCGCGGCAAAGCGGCGTCCCATTCTATCATCCCCTGTTCTGAAGCATTCATCCGGGACAACGCGCAGGCGGCAATATCAAGATCATTATACCGTGGCGCCGTGCTGCGGCCCCAACAAAACCGCGCCTGCCGCGGTTTTGCATGGTTCAATGTTCTCAAAGCCCATGCGCAAAAGCGCATCAGCGCACGAAGAGCGCGCGGCCGCGCAAGCGGCGGCTTTGAGGTTATTATACCATGGCGCCGCGAAGCGGCCTCGACAAAACCGCATTCACTGCGGTTTTGCATGGTTCAATGTTCTCAAGTCCATGCGCGAAAGCGCATCAGCGCACGAAGAGCGCGCGGCCGCGCAAGCGGCGGACTTGAGGTTATTATACCATATCCCGCCCAAGGCACGCTCCATTTTACACGCTTTTTACAATCATCCGTATTTACGAATCAACCCGTAAAGCACCTCGGCCACGCCGCCGTCCAGGCATCTGCCTGTTACGGTGTCCGCCGCGAGCTGCACCTCCTTGGGCGCGTTCCCCATCGCCACGGAATGCCCGGCCGCGCGCATCAGCTCAATGTCATTGAAATAATCTCCGATGGCCACCGTGTTTTCTATCGGGATGCCCATATAGGTACAAAGTTCTCCCAGCGCCGCCCCCTTGGCCGCGCCCTCCGGCATGATCTCAAAATAGTTGCGGTTGGTCGCAATGAAGTAGACGCCGGGATATTTGCGTGCGTCCAGAAAATCCTGGATCTGCATCAGCATTTCAGGGGAGCAGGCAAACAGCACCTTATTCCAACCGCCGTCCAGCTCCTCCAGCGGCGCCATGCGGTAAGTGAGCCCTTCATGGACCGTGTGGCGGTAGGTATATTCATTGGCCCGCACCACGCAGATGCCGTCGTCCTCGGTCATAATCTCCACGCCCACTCCCGGAAAACGCGCCAATACATCGCACACCGCCCGGCGCGCCGACGGCTTGGACAGCAGTGTATTTCGGATGCGGATATCGTGTTCGAAATCGTAAATAACGCCCCCGCCATACAGGATAGCGGGTGCAGAAAGCGTCATCGAGTCCAGATGCCGTCCGGCTGATTCCATCGTGCGGCCCGTGGCCACGGTAAAATGGCCGCCCAGCGCGCAGAACAGCCGCATGGTCACCTGGTTCACAAAGGGCACGCCGTCCTCTGGTGTGAGCAGCGTGTTGTCCATGTCCGAAACGACGAGGATATCCTTGAGGGAGCGGATCATAGCGTTACATTTCCTTTTGCAGACGGCCGGTAAAGGCCGTGAAATATTCGGGCAGCGGACTGTCGAACTCGACGTACGCGCCTGTTGCGGGATGAATGAAGCCGAGCGTTTTTGCATGCAGGCACTGGCCCTCCAGCTGGGTGATCACCTTACGCGGGCCGTAAACCGCATCCCCGGCAACCGGATGGCCGATGCTCGCAAGATGTACGCGGATCTGATGGGTTCGCCCAGTCCGGAGCCTTACGGAAAGATGTGTAAAGGCGTGAAAGCGCTCCTCCACATGGTAGGCCGTATAAGCGGCTTTGCCGCCCTTTGGCACGACGGCCATACGCTTTCGGTCCACAGGATGACGACCGATGTTCCCCTCCACAAATCCGTCGTCCGCAGCAAAACCGCCGTATACCACAGTATGGTATACCCGGGCGATGCTGTGCACGGCGAACTGCTGCGACAACGAAAGATGCGTCTCGTTGTCTTTTGCCACTACAAGCAGGCCGCTGGTGTCCTTGTCAATGCGGTGCACGATGCCGGGACGCACTTCGCAGTTGATGCCGGAGAGCCTGCCCGCGCAGTGGTACAGCAGTGCGTTCACCAGTGTGCCGTCCGGGTTTCCCGCCGCCGGGTGGACCACCATTCCCTTGGGCTTATTGACAACCAGCAGCGAGCTGTCTTCGTAAACGATATCCAGCGGGATATCCTGCGGAATGATTTCCACCGGCTGGGCGTCCGGCAGCGAAACACACAACGCATCTCCTTGTGTAAGGCGCGCACTTTTGGCGACGGAACGTCCGTTGCACAGTACACGGCCCTCTGCCAGAAGCTGCTGTGCGACGCTTCGCGTCAGTTCCGGGAACGCCGCTGCCAACGCGGCATCGATGCGGCGGCCCGTATCTTCGGCACCGGCGGTATATTCAAGCGTTTTCATCCGTCCCGGCCTTCTGCTCCTTTTTGGCGTTCAGCTCCTGACGCAGCACGGCGATGACAAACAACGCGGCGCCGACGCACACAAAGCAATCCGCCACATTGAATACAGCGAAATTCATGAATGTGGTAGCAAAGAAATCGACCACATACCCGTTGAGCACACGGTCGATCAGATTGCCCAAACCGCCGGAAAAAATCAGGATAAACACCCAGCGCTCCAACCAGGAAGACGGCTTCTTCCAGAAAAAATACACCGCCAGCGCCGCCAGCGCAAGGCCCGTTACGACGATGAGGAACACGCGCCCCCACTCGGCGTCTGCCAGCATGCTGAAGGCTGCGCCGTCGTTCAGCACATAGCGCAGCTCCATGACGCCGGGAATGAACGGCATCGCCCCTACCGGCGCAAGATAAACCGTGGCAAGATGCTTTGTGAGCTGATCCAGCCCTGTCAGTGCAATGATAATGATTACAGATATCAGCAATGGTACGTTCCTTTCTTTGATTGGCACTTTGAAAAGCCAGACTCTCTCCGTTTTTGCAGGCGAATCCACAGAAAATGGTCTGCAAATGCCGAAAAATGCAAAAATGCCGTAAACCATAACATAGCGGCGCTTAAAACAAACGCCGCTATGCCACACATGTTCAGTTAGTCCTCAAAAGTAATGTCCTGATACTCCTCGAACGAAGCCTCCTGTCCCGGTTCGGCCGGGGCTGCGGCAGGCTGCGCCTCCGCCGCAGGCTCTTCCTTCGGCGCTTCCTCTGGGGCAGGCTCGGGCTGTTCTTCAGCCTTGGACGCCTCCGGCGCCTTTTTCTTTTTTTCTTCCGCGCCCGGGATCATGCTCAGCGATTCGATATGCTGCTTATACAGGTTCAGCACTTCGCCCTTGAAATGCGCCACCTCCGCTTTCAGGCGGGCCAGCAGCATCTCCTCTTCAGCTACCTTTTCCACGGCTTCTTCCCGCGCCTGGCTTGCCTTGCTCGTTGCATCGTAAATGATGGTCTCAGCCTTCTGGCGCGCCTCATGGATGACGCTCTCACCCATACGCTGGGCATTGAGGAGCGCTGTCTTCAGCGTTTCTTCATCATTGCGGTACTGGTCCACCTTTTCCGCAAGGATGTACATTTTTTTCTCCGCATCCGCTTTTTCCGTCTGCAGGCGTTCCAGTTCCGCCGCCACCTGGTCCAGATAAGCGTCCACTTCCTCGGGCCGGTAGCCGCGCATGACCTTGTCAAAGGTAACGTTGCGGATATCTTCAGCGTTCATAGAGATTGTTCCCCCTGTTAATATTCAATATAGGACACGAAGGTGCGGCCCTTCCGGCTTTTGGCACCCACGCCGCACAGCTTGTACTTGCCGCGTCCGCGGATGCTGAACACGTCGTTTTCAAACACTTCATAATGCGCGGACACCGTGGAAACGTGGTTCACTTCCACCATGCCGCTTTTCACAAGCTGCACCGCATCCCCACGGCTGATATGCAGCATGGCGGCCAGCACAGCGTCCAGCCTCAGCGAGGCCACCGTCGCCGTCTGTGCCGGGCGCTCTTCCCGGCCGGGCAGTTCCTCCGCCCGGCCCGCGCGCACACATACGCTGCAGCGCCCCACGCTGGAAAGCTCGTCGCACACCAGCGGCGCGACCGTATCCAGAACGAACAGATATGCTCCGTCTTCCGACAAAAGGATATCGCCGATGCATTCGCGCCTGATTCCCAGCGACATCAGTGCGCCCAGATAATCCCGGTGAGTGAGTGCTCTGTCAGCCCGCAGGGTCTGCGCAAACAGACATACGGCGGGCAGCGGCTCCTGCGCCCCATATTCACCGAAAAGGCGCAGAATCCGCCGTTCGGCATCCGGATAGCCGCCGTCGAAAGCATATCCCTCAAAGCCCAACCCCGCAAGAGCGGCGCGGGCCAGTTCCTGCTGGCGATCGCTTAAAAACGGGGTGCTGCGGGACGTCCCTCGCTGGCGCACGACCTGCACAAGGTCCCCCAGGCGGCGGACGAACAAGCGCTCATCGTCGTCCGCGGGCGGTATGTAGCCTCTCAAAATCAGAAGAACACGCCGTTGCTTTCAAGCTCGTCCAGCAGATCCCCCATGATATCCACATTATACGGGGTGATGATAAAAGTGCTGTTGGCAACGCGCTTGATCTGGCCGTTGTTTGCATACGCCACGCCGGAGAGAAAATCCACCAGACGGCGGGAGACCTCCTTATTTGTGGATTCCAGGTTCAAAACCACGGTGCGCTTGGCGTTCAGATGGTCCGCGATGGCGCTGGCATCATCAAAACGCTCAGGCTTCACAAGCACTACCTGCAACTGCATGGTGGAGTTGATATTCACGACCTTATTGCGTTTGGGCGTAACATCCTGTTCTTCGGGGACATAATCGTCCTGCGCCGCATAGCCTGTATTCTCATTCACGAAATCCATATCGTCGTCATCATAATCGTCGTCGTCGGGCACGCCCATCATACCTTTGATCTTATCGAACATACTCATCTCTGAAATCTCCTTTTTATGGCAAGCTGGCCGCGCGCAGACGCATGCGCCGCCGCGCCACGATTGTAACGGTTTTGTATCCACACCGGCACAACAAATTGGATACTATCATCGTTATTATCCTTGTTTTTGTGGCGGATGTCAATAAACAGTTGCAAATTTGTGTAAAAAGGCATACAAAAAAGCTACAATATTTTTCCGTCGTACAGATCTGTACCGCGCACAACAATCTCATCGAACAGTTTTACCTCATTTTCGCCCGTCGTTGTTTTCGACGGCACCAGAATGTAATCCTCGTTTTCAAACAGGATCGTAATATTTTTCTGGTACACCAGGTTTCCGTATTTGACAAACACGCAGTTTTGCCCTTCAACGATGTGCAGTGCCTGTCGGTCGATACGGATTCCCTCATAGGTGGCGAACGTTATATCTGCTTTTTCATGCTCCAGCGTCACAACTGTCTCGTTGATGTAATCACAAAGCAATTCCACCTTGGCAGTACCGTTCTCCTCATCCACCGTAACATTCACCACGGTGGCGGGCACCGATTCGGCCGATACGTTTGGGAACGAGATCTCGACGCGCGTTCCCTCCACGAACTTTTCCGCCTGTTTCTGCGTCACAAGGCCATAATAACGCCAGCGGTAGTCCAAAATCAGCTTGCCCGCTACGTTTGCGTCGTTCGTTTGGGAAGGCTGTGCCAGCGCCTCCTTCAATTCTGCCGGAGACATGGCCGCCAGCGCCTCAGGCGTATACATCTGCTTCTCGCTGTCCTGCGCGGAGACAAAATATCCGGCCGCCGGAGCTGTTATCGGTGTGTATACGCTGGCGGCATCCGCCGCGTCGCGCCGCGCCGTCAGGTCCGCGATGCGGGCGCTGAAATCCGATACGACCCCCATCGTGAGCTGCATCTTATTCTGCGCAAGCTGGATGGAAGCCCGCGCATCCGATAGTCCTGTGTAATTGCCGCTCTCCAGCAGATCCAGCGCCGAATAGATACCCTGCTGGTTCTGATTCATCAGCGCCTCAACGTCGGCAGCCGCGCCCGCCTGGGACTTTTCCAGCACCGAAAGCTCCTCCGTCAGCTTTTCGGAGAGCGTCCGGTTCTGTGCGCTCGCTTCGTCGGCGAACAATCGCGCTACCTGCGTGCCTGCCGAGACACGCTCGCCGTTGTTCACCTGATAGCCCAGGACCCCCGCTCCCTCATAAGGGATGACCGTCTCATCCATGGCGAGCATCCCGTCGCAGCGGACGACGTCGGACATTGAATATGCCACCGCGGTCTGCGTTTGATAATTCGTACGCAGCACCTGTACCATCTGAACGCCGATATATCCGGCGGGCACGAGCATCAGCAGAGCCAAAATGAGTCCTCTGTACCGTTTTTTCTTTTTTCTTACCGGCCAGTTTTCCATATATCCGTTATTCCTTATATTTGATCGCCGCAATTTTTCTTCACATGCCCTGCCCAAAGCCGGGCGGCCGCCTCCGCCGCTTCCGGCTCCCCTGCGGGCAGCCAAACCAAGCCGTCCATCCGCCGGAACCAGGTAAGCTGCCGCTTGGCGTAATTACGGGACGCCTGCTTGAGCGCCGCCGTGCATACTTCCAACGGTTCCTTTCCTTCAAAATAAGGAAAAAATTCTTTGTAGCCAATGGCCTGCGCCGCGGTATGGTAGGCATCTCTGTTGGCATACACCAGGCGCGCCTCTTCCAGCAATCCGTGTGCAAGCATCGCGTCTACCCGCGCATCAATGCGCGCATAAAGCCGTGCGCGCTCCGGCATATTCAGCCCTATCAGCAAAGCGCGATACGGCTGCTGCGCCGGACGGGAGCGCGCGAGCCGGCAGGACATCGTCTCGCCCGTTTGCTCATACAACTCCAGCGCACGCAACACTCGCCCGTGGTTGTTGGGGTGCAGCTTCGCCGCACACTCCGGGTCCACCTGCTGCAGCCGCGCATAAAGCGGGCCGACGCCCTGCTCCATCAGCTCGGTTTCCAGCCGTGCCCGCACGGCCGGGTCCGCCTTAGCCGGTGTAAAGTCTATTCCATTTACAAGACTGGAAATATACAATCCGGTGCCGCCGGCCACGATTGGAACGCGTCCGCGTGCCGTGATCTGCGCGATACACTCGCCTGCGTGCCTGACATAGTCCGCAACAGAGAACCGTTCTTCCGGCGGAAGAAATCCCACCAGATGGTGCGGCACACCTTTCATCTCCTCCGGCGTCGCCTGTGCAGTTCCCACACGAAGCCCTTTATAGATCTGCATCGAATCCGCCGAAACGACCTCGCCGTCCAGCAGCTTTGCCAGCGCAACAGAGAGCGCTGTTTTCCCCGTAGCCGTGGGACCGCAGATCACGATGATATCAGCCTTGTCTGCCAAACTGCTTTTCCAGCTCCTTTTTGGTGATCTTCAGCACGATGGGCCGTCCGTGGGGACAGAACGGAGGCACTCTGCCGTCCAGCACATCCTCCGCCAAGCGCAGCAGCTGTGCAGCGTGCGTTTTATCTCCCGCCTTGATGGCCGCGCGGCACGCGATGGAGTGCAGCACCCATTCTGTTTTTTCGCTGGTGGTATACCGCGGGTTGGAGACCAGCCTGCTGGCCAGCTCCACCACAAGATCCTCCACATCCTCGGGCACGACGTCCGCCGGGACGGCGCGCACCACGACGGAATTGCCGCCGAAGTCCTCCACTTCCAGACCGCCGTCCTGTAAAAGCATTTCACTTTGCACCAGTGCATCCTTTTCTTCCGCGGAAAGCTGCACCGTTACGGGCACCAGCAGCATCTGGCTGCTCACCTTCCCATACGATGCCGCCAAAGATTCATAGATGATGCGCTCGTGGGCGGCGTGCTTATCCAAAAGGCACATGTCGTTTCCCCGCTGGGTGACAATGTACGTGTCAAACACCTCGCCCACAAAACGAAGCGGATCGCGCCGCTGTTCTTCTTCCACAGGCGCAAAAGCAGTCTGATGGGGCGTTTCAGCCTCCATCTGCGGCGCGGCGGTATTTTTCGTCCCGGCTGTTTCTCCCGCCGCAAAGCTGTTCAGGGCCCGGTCCTCCGGCAGGGTCTGCACGCCCGGCGTTCCCTCCTGCCGCCGGCAGACAGTGTGCGGCATAAAGCCGACGTCCTCCGCCGCGTCCTCATCAGCCCATATATCCGGCGCCTTTGCCGAACGGTACGGAACGGCAGATTCACTTGAGAGGGCAGTGATCATTTCACTGTACGCTTTCACCTGGCCGGGCAGCGGTACGGCGGCCGGCTCCGGACGTGCCGGGACCGGCCTCACCGGTGCGTCCGGAACGGCACGGGACGCCGGACGCAATGCGGCCGGGGCGCTCTCGGACGGCTCCTTCTTCGCAGCTGCATCCGGCGCCTTTTCATCCGCCGGAAACGCCCTTTCCGCACCGCCGAAAGAAAACACCTTTTCCGTGCTCTGCGGCGTGATGAGTACGCATTTAACGCTTTGATATACCGCATTGAACACATCTTTTTCCCGGGCGAAACGCACCTCTGTTTTGGCCGGGTGGACGTTCACATCCACCAGCTGCGGCGGCATCTCGATGGAAAGCACGCAGCCCGGGAATTTTCCCTGCATCATCACGCCTTTATAGGCGGCCTCCAGCGCCGCCATCATCGTGCGGTTCTTGACAAAGCGTCCATTGATAAAAAAATATTGCATGGCGCGGCTTGCACGGGCGTTTTTCGGCGGCGTAACAAGGCCGCGCACCGTGTAGCTGCCCACCGTGTGCTCCACAGGCACAAGGTCCTTTGCAAAATCGCGGGAAAGCACGGCATACGCCGCCCCCAGCAGTTTTCCGTCGCCGGGCGTCTGGAACTGCGGTTTTCCGTCCCGCACGAACTTGAACGAAACCTCCGGGTGGGAGAGCGCAAGCTGTGTGACAACATCTGCCACGTAGTTGCCTTCGCTGGTATCCTTTTTCAAAAACTTCATACGTGCGGGCGTGTTGTAAAACAGGTCCCGCACAGTGATCGTTGTTCCGACAGGACGTGCGGCCGGCTCGATGCCCTGTTCTTCTCCCCCGCTGATGCGGTACAGATACGCATACTCGTCCGCATCTGTCTTTGTGAGAAGCTCGATGCGGGACACACTGGCCACGGAGGCCAACGCTTCGCCGCGGAAGCCCAGGGTATGAATGCTCTCCAGGTCTTCCTCTTTCTCGATCTTGCTCGTTGCGTGGCGGATAAACGCCGTCGGGATGTACTCGGCCTCGATGCCGCAGCCATTGTCCGCGATCTGGATCATTGCGATGCCGCCGCGCTCAACGGAAACGGAAACCGCGGTGGCGCCCGCGTCAATGGCGTTCTCCGTCAGCTCCTTTACAACCGAGGCGGGGCGCTCCACCACCTCGCCTGCCGCGATGAGTTCCGCGGTATGCTTGTCCAACACATGAATAACTGCCAATGCGCAGCACCTCCCTTTCCCGCGCGCCGGGCGCGCTTATTTTACCAGTGTCTGTTTCAGTTCATACAAAAAATTCAACGCTTCCAGCGGCGTGAGCGTTTCCACATCCACCGCTGTCAGCTTGTCCACCAGCTCGCTGGGCACGGGCGCTGCCGCGAATTTTTCAAAATTGCCGAAGTCCAGCTGCGTCACCTTATCGGCGTTGGGCGCGGTGGCCTCCAGCACCTTGAGCACTTCCTTCGCGCGCTTTGTCACCTCGCCGGGCAGACCCGCCAGCTTTGCAACCTCAATGCCGTAGCTGTCGTCCGCCGGGCCGCGCACGATGCGCCGCAAAAACGTAATGTCGTCGCCGCGCTTTTTTACAGCGATGTTATAATTCTTCACGCCGTCAATGGCGTTTTCCAAATCCGTCAGCTCGTGATAATGGGTGGCAAACAGCGTTTTGCAGCCCATGCCGCCATCCTTGTCCGCAATGTGTTCCACTACGGCGCGGGCGATGCTCATGCCGTCGAACGTGGAAGTCCCCCGGCCGATTTCGTCTAAAATCACAAGGCTTTTTGCCGTTGCGTACTGGAGGATTTCGGCCACCTCGGTCATCTCCACCATAAAGGTAGATTGCCCCGCAGCCAAATCGTCTGAAGCGCCCACGCGGGTGAAAATAGCATCCACAACGCCCATGCGGCACGCCCGGGCCGGCACGAAGCTGCCGATCTGCGCCATCAGCGCAATGAGCGCCGTCTGGCGCATATAGGTGGATTTGCCGGCCATATTCGGGCCGGTGATGATGAGCATACGGTTATCGCCGCAGTCCAGCACAGTGTCGTTGGGCACGAACAGCGCACCCTTGAGCATCTGCTCGATGACAGGATGGCGGCCCTCCTCGATGATGAGCTCGTCGCCTTCATCCACAACCGGCTTTGTATAGCTGTTTTTCACAGCCACCTCCGCCAGCGCCGTCAGGACGTCCAGACGGGCCACGCCGGACGCGGTTTTCTGGATACGCGGCAGTTCGGCCGAAATTTTATGCAGCAGATCGTCAAAGAGCTGGCGTTCCAGGACAGCCAGACGCTCGTTTGCGCCCAGGATCTTGTTCTCCAGCACCTTCAGGTCCTCGGTGATGTACCGCTCCGCGTTGGCCAGCGTCTGCTTGCGGACAAAATTTGCAGGCACCTGGTTCGAAAAGGAACGGCTCACCTCGATGTAATAACCGAACACCCGGTTGTAGCCGATCTTCAGCGTGCGGATGCCCGTTTCCTCCTTGAGCTTTGCCTCCAGCGTGGCAAGGTAACCTTTGCCGCCGTGGACGATGTCCCGCAGCTCGTCCACCTCGGTGTTGTAGCCCGGGCGAATGACGCCTCCGTCCTTGAGCATGGCAGGCGCATTCTCGTCGACCGCTGCGAAGATCAGCTCCTTGATATCGGACAATTCGTCGATATCAGCCAGCAGCGCGGTGATCTCGGCGCTGCCGAAGGGCCGGGCCAGCGCCTTCAAGCGGGGCAGCTGCTCACAGGTGGCGGCAAGTGCGTAGATTTCCCGCGGAGAGGCCGAACCGTACACCGTGCGCGTCATCAGGCGCTCGATGTCAAATATCTTTGAGAGCGCGGCCGCGATATCGGCGCGGGCTACGGAATCGCCCACCAGCTCCTCCACGCCGTCCAGACGCGCATTGATGGCCGCCACGTTCACCAGAGGCTGCTCGATCCACGCGCGCATCAGCCGCTTGCCCATAGCCGTCTGCGTTTTATCCAGCACCCACAGCAGCGTACCTTTTTTCTCGCGCCCGCGCATCGTTTCCGTCAGCTCCAGGTTGGCGCGCGTGACGGGCGAAAGCTGCATATACTGCGCTTCGGCGTAATTGTGTACGGTCTTTAACCGCTCCACGCCCTTTTTCTGTGTTTCCTTTAAGTATCCCAGCAGCACGGCCAGGGCCGTGAACGCCGGACTTTCCGGCGCAAGGCCGGCCGTTTTTTCCGGGGCATCCCCAAACTGGGCGCGCATCTCTTCCATGCAGGCGTCGGGCGCGAAGGCCGCTTCATCCAGCAGCTCCACACTGCAGGCAAGCTGTTGCTTGATATACGCCGTTACTTCCTTGTAGTCCAGAATAGCTGCGTTGAACAGCACCTCGCTGGGAGAATAGCGGCACAATTCGGAGATGATCTCCGGCCCCAGCTTTTCGCCCGTGAGCACCGTGGCGTGAGCCGTGCCTGTGGAGACGTCTGCAAAGCATACGCCCGCTTTTTTCTCCGTGATATAGATGCTGGCGATGTAGTTGTTTTTATCATCCTGCAGCATACTGCTTTCGATCACAGTGCCGGGTGTCACCACACGGATGATATCCCGCTTGACGAGGCCTTTCGCCAGAGCGGGGTCCTCCATCTGTTCACAGATGGCGACCTTATAACCTTTGGCAATGAGCCTTGCCACATAGTTTTCATAGGAATGGAACGGCACACCGCACATGGGCGCGCGCTCCTCCTGGCCGCAGTCCCGGCCCGTCAGGGTGAGCTCCAGCTCCTTTGACGCAAGAATGGCGTCGTCGTAAAACATCTCGTAAAAATCCCCAAGACGGAAAAACAATATCTTGTCGGGATGCTGTTTTTTGATGTCGAAATACTGCTGCATCATGGGGGAAAGCGCTGCCATATTCTGCACCGTCCTATTAAGATTCAAAACGCGCGGAGCGCGGGGCCGCCATCAGTGGCAACCCGAACAAGAAGCGCAGCTGCCCGAGCATCCGCCCTGCTGCGGCTCCTCCACCGTCAGCGGGTCACCGCCGTTGACAGCCGTGTTGATGATGGCGTTCACATAATTCATCACAGACTCCAGTTCAGCCTTTGCCTCGTTGTAGGCGGCCATGCTCTCGTTTGCCATGATGTCGTTGTACAGCTGGTTCACCTTCACATTCAGTTCGTTGACCTTATCCTGGTCCTTGTCCGCGCTTTTGGAAAGCTCGCTGTTCAGGTCGATGCGGGCAAGATTAAAGTCTCCGATCAGCTGCTGAAGCGCCTCATCCTCGTCATTTTTTTTGCGGGTGCCCTCCAGCGCCAGATAAGCCTCTTCCCGCTGCAGCTGTGCGGCAGCCTCCTTAAACATCGTGATCGCGTCTTTCGCCATGATAAAATTCTCCTTTTATTCCCTTTATTTTTGAAGCATTTCCGATGGGGTCGCGTTATTTTGCCCTGCGGCGGGCGGGTTCATGCAAGCTCGCCTTTCAGCATCGCGCCGCGCACGCCCGTCACGCGGACATCGGCGAACTCGCCCACAGGCGCGCCGCCTGCAAAATCCACAGTCATATTGTTGTCCAGACGGGCGGTAAGAGTTCCCTCCTCCCTGCCCGGGCCTTCCACCAGGGCGCGGACGGTCTTGCCCACCATTGCGCCGCCCAGTTTTGCCACCACCTGTTCCTGAATGGCAAGCACCCGGGCAATGCGCTGCGTTTTTTCCTTGTGGGGTGTGGGGTCCGGCATGCTTGCCGCTGCCGTACCCGTGCGTTTGGAGTAGATGAACGTAAACAGCTGCATGTACTCGACCTCGCGGATGAGCGCCTCTGTGGCGCAGAAGTCCTCTTCCGTCTCGCCGGGAAAGCCGACGATGATATCGCTGGAATACGTCATCTCCGGCATGCGGCGTTTGGCGTACGCGATAAGCGAGAGGTAGTCCTCCACTGTGTATTTGCGGTTCATCTGCGCCAAAATGCTGTTCGAGCCGGATTGCACCGGCAAATGCAAATGGCGGCTGATGTGCGCGCTGTTTGCAATGGTGTCGATAAGCTCGCGCGTGGCGTCCTTGGGATGGCTCGTCATAAACCGGATGCGGTAATCGCCGGGAACAGCGTCCAGCATACGCAGCAGCGCGGCAAAGGTGATGTCTTCCGGCAGGCCCTTGCCGTAGGAGTTCACATTCTGGCCCAGCAGAGTGATGTCCTTGTAGCCCTCGGCCACAAGCTGCCGGAACTCCCGCAAAATATCCGCGCTGGCACGGCTGCGCTCTCGTCCGCGCACATACGGCACGATACAGTAAGAACAGAAATTATCGCAGCCGTACATGATAGGAAGCCAGGCGCGGAACGTGGAATCCCGCCGGATGGGCATATCCTCTATGATCTCGCCGCGCTCGGCCGGCATGCGCAGCACGCGTTTGCGCGTGGCCAGCTTTTCACACAGGATGTCGGGCAGCGTATCGATGCCGTTGACGCCGAACACAATGTCCACGAACGGATAGTGCTTTTTGAATTTTTCCACGATCTCCTTCTGCTGGGCCATGCATCCGGATACCGCGATCAACAGCTTGGGGTTCGCCTCTTTCAGGCCCTTAAGCGCGCCGACGTTGCCGAAAACGCGCTGCTCGGCGTGCTCGCGCACCGCGCAGGTGTTGAACACGATCAGGTCCGCGTCCTCGGGCCGTGCGGCCAGGCCGAAGCCGATATCCGTTAAAACGCCCTTGATTTTTTCGCCGTCGTTCACATTTTGCTGACATCCGAACGAATGTACATACAGCATGGGGGGCGTATCGTAATACGCCGCGATCGTGCGCGCCGCCGCCTCGTTTTTGGTAAAGCGGATGGTCTCCATGAGTCACCTCAAATATTATTTTAGCCGCGGTAAAAGCACCCGGAGCGGCAAACCGCCCGCGCGCCCCGCCGGGCGGCTTTATGCTAACATACTAATTTAGTATACTACTTTTTATACATTATTACAATAACAAAAGCATCCCCGCCGGAGAGAAAAATTCTCTGGAACACACAGCAGAGGGCCGCCCCTTCCGGGACGGCCCTCTGCTGTGTGTTTTTTCCGTTTTAATCACGGCTCCGGACGCGTCAGAATCAGCTCCGGATCGGTGTAATATTCATCTGCCAGCAGCTCCAGATGACAGTGGTTCCCGGTGGAATTGCCTGTGCTGCCCACACGCGCCACAAGCTGCCCTGCCCGCACCGTATCGCCCGGCTGCACCAGCAGCTCGCTGCAATGCGTCAGGCGCACGCGCACGCCGGGGTCGCCGTCCAGCGCGATCTCCACATATTTCCCATATACCCAGTACTGCGTTTCCTCGCCGTCCTCCGCGCGTGTTACCGTGCCGCTGAACGGAGCGACAATATCCGCACCTTTCTTGGCCGCAATATCCACTCCCCGGTGATATCTGCCCACCGAACGGGAAACAAATGTATACTCCGGCACGGGCCACACGCCTGTTGTACCCGCCAGCCGCTCTTTTATCAATTCGTTGTCCGGCGGAAGCCAGGTTTCCGTGTTTTGCGGCTCAGGCTGCCGGGCCTGTGTCCGGGGCGTTTCATCGCGCGGGGCAGAAAGCTTCTGCATGGGGTCCAGCAGCACGCCGTTTCGCTCCAGCTCCAAATGGCAGTGGTTGCCGCTGGCAACGCCGGTGTTTCCTACCCGGGCAACCGCTTCACCTGCTTTCACCGTGTCGCCGGGCTGCACCAAAAGCTCGCTGCAATGGGCATAGCGCGTGATGATGCCGCCGCCGTGATCCAACAGCACATAGTCGCCCCAATTTTCATGATACTCCGCTTCCAACACCGTGCCGTCCCAAACGGCCAGAATCTCCGCGCCCTCCCGCGCAGCAATGTCTGTTCCGCGGTGGCCCGCACCGAACTGTGTGCCGATGTATTCATACTCCGGCACGGGCCAGACCGGCGGCCGCGACGTCTCAAGCGTCAATACGCTTTCGGACAATCCCGGCGCGCTGTTTTCAGGCAGCGCATTCCGCATTTTTAAAGCTTCCTCACCTGTTCCGGCTGGCTCCGCCGTTTGCGGCTTCGGCAAGCTGCCGCTCACTCGCTCCGCCGCTTCATCTGCCGCGCATGCCGTCAGGCCCGCCGCCAAAACAGCCGCCGCCGTGCACAGCGCCACAGCCGTAAATTGCCGCGCCGTGCGCTTCTGCGGCGCCAGCACCGCTTCCATCCGGCTGCGCAGCAGCCCGGCCGGGCTTGCAAAAGCACTGGCCAACCCGGCGGCGCGCACATCGGCGGCGGCGCACAGCATTGCAGCGCAATATTCCTTGCGCTGTGCGCCGTCCAGCATCCGCGCCACCGCACGGTCACAGCCGAACTCGCAGGCCTCGCTCATCATACGCCGCAGCAGCCACGCGGCCGGATTGAACCAATGTACAACACACACAGCCTGCGCCGCCAGCTTGTACACAAGATGCCCCCGGCGCAGATGCATGCATTCATGTCGCAGAGCATACTCCAGCGTTTCGTCCGCTGCCCAGTCCTCGGGCAGGTAAATGCGCGGGCGCAGCACTCCCACCGCAACAGGCGTTGCCAACGCGCCGCATACATACAGCCCCACGCGCCGGGAAAAGCCACCCGCCTTTGCGGCATGTGCCATGCACCGCCGCACTGCGGCGTCCTCCACCGGGCGCGCTTCACGCGCCAGATGACGTGTGAAACGCCTGTATTCCGCCCACAAAGCCAGCGTCACACACAATACTCCTGCCAGCCAAAACGCCGGGACCAGCCCCCACAGCATGGATATATGTTCCTGCGGCGCAGCGCGAAGCAGCTTGTCCGCCGCCGTGGGCAGTTCCGTCATAACGAACAGCGGTTCCGATGCAGCCGCCTCGGCGGGCAGAACCGTCCCCACAGAGCTTTGCACCGCCTGCGCGGGAGCATTCCACGCGCCGGGCATCGCAAACACGGGAAGCGGCAGCACAAACAGACACAGTGCCGCCGTTAAAACGGGCACGCTCCATTGAATATGAGCAAAGCGCCGCAGCGCCGGACGTGCCAGCCACAGCAGCAAAGCTGCCGCCCCGCCCGCCGCGCTCAAAGGCAAAAAGGTCATCCAGAAAAAACGCATCATTGGGGGTCCCTCTCTTTCAGCCACGCGCGCAGGGCCTCCAGTTCTTCAGGCGAGATACCGCCGCCGTCCGCCATGCACGCAACCATATTTTGTATGCTGCCGCCGTAGAGCTGTGCCAGAAAATCCCGTGTCTCGCTGTTTTTGTATGCCTCCCGCGTCATTGCGGCAGTATAGCTGCGCAGCTTGCCGCGCTTTTCGGTCTCCAGCAGGCCTTTTTCCACCAGGCGTGACAAAAATGTGAGCACTGTGGGTTGTTTCCAGCCTTTTTCCTGTCCCAGCGCCCGCATAATGTCCATGCCGGAAACGGTACGTCCCAGCGCCCACACACACTCCATGATCTCATATTCGGCAGCAGAAAGCTTCATTGCAGAAAGTCCTTTCCAAATCATTTTTTACAACATGTCGTTAATACTATAATACACGCCCCGCCAAGCGGTTGTCAACTGTTTTTACATTTTGTAAAAAACAAATTTTCCCACCCGGTGTCACAACAGCCGCTCATCACATAGAATGGAGTGTGCACGCGAAGGATCCTTCTCATCATATGGCACCGGGTATCGTGCGGGGAATGGCCCGCGCTCCCGAAGTTTAGGAGGCATATTATGCAGACCATCGATCTTGGAACCATTTCCATCGGCGGGGAAGATCTGGGGGCGCCCAAACGCCCGGAACCCACGCAGGCTCCCCGTTCCCCGTTCCCCACGCGGGAGGCATCGCGTCCCGCCGCCCCCGTCGCACCGCCCGCGCCAGTCATCCGCGAGCCCGCTGTACGTGAACCCGCCTGTTCTGCGCCGACTGCCCGCGAACCGGTTTCCCGGGAAACGCCCCGCACCCGCCCTACCGAAGAATACTGCGAAGAATGCGGCGCTTCCCGTCCCTGCAACGACGACATCTATTTCGAAAAATGCGAGGACCACAAGGTCTGTCACATTGGAGACACCGTCATGGAGGGACAGGGCCGCATTCTGGACCTTACCATGTGCCTGAAGAATGTTTGTCCCGGCAAGCGCGTGGCTGTCGGCATCGCACTGAGCGAGCTGGACCCCCGCGGCAACGAATATCCCCGCGGCATGAAAACCTTCACCGTACCCGCCCACCATCACAGCTACTGCGCGGATATTCCCGTGGAAGCCATGCGTTTTATCCTTCCGGAGGATATCAGCGTGAGCGGAACGTCCGATTCCTGCGGCAACCGCCGCCATTTCACCGCCAGGGTCGTTGCGCATTACATTGATTTCAACTCCGCTACCGCGGGGCTGTAAGCGCGCATTCACCCATCATGATAAAGGAGCTATATTATGTGCAACTCGAAATGTTATGACACGATCTCGATCATCGTCAGCCTTGTGCTTGGTGTCATCTTTGCGATCCTCGTTTTCTGCTTTCCCTCCCTGTTTTTCCTGGGTATCCTGTTCGGGTTCCTGCTCAGCATCGCCGCGCTGTTCCTTCTGACGATCACCGCGTCCAGTCTGCTGCGCCAGGATAAACGTCTGAACGACTGTATCTGTGCCACCGGAAAAAGGCTGTTGATCCCGGCTCTGCTGCTGCTTGCAGCCGCAATGATCGCCTTTATCTTCCTCACGCTCTGCATCGCCACATTTATAACTTATCCCATCCTTACGTTCATCCTCTACACGCTGATCACGTATACTTTCTTCAGCCTGTACTGCTTCCTCGCCTGCCTCATCGAAGCGGGCTGCCACCACTGCGGCTGCGAGGAATAACATCCGTTTTCAAACGCAAAACAGGCCGCGCCCTTCCGGGCGCGGCCTGTCCGCATTTTTATATCGGGGACGCCTGCCGTGTCATTCCGTCTTTTTGCGCCGTGTCCGTTTTTTTTCCACAGGAGCCGCCGCGCCGCTTTCCGGTCTTGGCAGCATGGGCCGCAGATACTGACCCGTATACGAGGCCTCGCACAGCGCCACCTCCTCCGGCGTGCCCTGCGCTACGATCATGCCGCCCGCATTGCCGCCCTCCGGCCCAAGATCGATGATGTGGTCCGCCCGTTTGATGACGTCCAGGTTATGCTCGATGATGATGACAGTGTTGCCCGCCTCCACCAACCGGTCGATGACCTTTACCAGTTTATGCACATCATCCACATGCAGGCCTGTGGTAGGCTCGTCCATAATATAGACAGTCTTGCCCGTGCCGGGCTTGGCCAGTTCCAGCGCCAGCTTCACCCGCTGCGCCTCACCGCCGGAAAGCGTCGTTGCGCTCTGGCCCATCTGGATGTAGCCCAGGCCTACATCCACAAGCGTCTTGATTTTACGATGGATCTTGGGGATGTTTTCGAAAAAGGTGCAGGCCTCCTCCACTGTCATGTTCAGAACATCGGTGATGGTCTTCCCCTTATACTTTACCTCAAGCGTTTCACGGTTGTAGCGCGCGCCCTTGCACACCTCGCAGGGCACATAGATGTCCGGCAGAAAGTGCATGGCGATCTGGATAATGCCGTCGCCCTCGCAGGCCTCGCAGCGGCCGCCCTTGACATTGAAGCTGAAGCGGCCCGGCCCGTAGCCGCGCATCTTCGCCTCCTGCGTCTGTGAAAACACCGTGCGGATATCCGTGAATACACCTGTGTAGGTGGCCGGGTTCGAGCGCGGTGTGCGCCCGATGGGCGACTGGTCGATGCCGATGACCTTATCCACATATTCAAGGCCAAGCATGTCTTTGTGCGCGCCCGGCTTGATGCGCGCGCCGTTCAGGTCCGCCGCCAGGCGTTTGTACAGAATTTCGTTGATCAGCGACGATTTTCCGCTGCCCGAGATACCCGTGATGCATGTCATTACGCCCAGCGGTATTTTTACGTCCACATCCCGCAGATTGTTCTGCGTGGCGCCTTTGATCTCGATGAAATGGCCGTTGCCCTCACGGCGGTGTTCCGGCACCTTGATTTTTTTCCGGCCGGAGAGATACTGCCCCGTAATGCTGCGTGGCGCCTTGCAGATATCCTCCACCGTACCTTCCGCCACCAGCTCGCCGCCGTGTATGCCCGCGCCCGGGCCGATGTCCACGATCCAGTCCGCCTCACGCATGGTCTCTTCGTCGTGCTCCACCACGATGAGCGTATTGCCCAGGTCGCGCAGGCGCTTGAGCGTGGCGATGAGCTTTGAGTTGTCCCTCTGGTGCAGACCGATGCTCGGCTCGTCCAGCACATACAAAACACCCGTCAGCGCCGAACCGATCTGTGTAGCGAGGCGGATGCGCTGGCTTTCACCGCCGGACAGCGTGGCCGCGTTGCGCGCCAGCGTCAGGTAGTCCAAGCCCACGTTCTGCAAAAAGCCCAGCCGCTCGCGGATCTCTTTTAAAATCCCATCCGCGATCATATGCTCCCGCTCGGTGAGCTGAAGGCCGTTGATGAAATCCAGCTCCTCGCGTACGCTCATCTGTGTAAATTTACTGATGTTGACGCCGCCCACCGTAACAGCCAGGCTGGTCGGCTTCAGGCGGTCTCCGTGGCAGTCCGGGCATTCCACACCCGTCATCACGCCTTGTATCTCCTCTTTCATCCACTCGGAATTTGTTTCGCGGAAGCGGCGCTCCAGATTGTTGATGATGCCTTCAAACTCGGTGCTGTATGTCCCGGTGCCCCGGTCCGTCTCGCGGGTCATCTCCAGCTTTTCGCCGCCGGTACCGTACAAAAGCGCATGCACGCCTTCAGGCGGCATGTCCTTGATTTTGGTGTCCAGCGTAAAACCGTATTTTTTGCCCAGGCCCTTGTAGTACATCTCGCTCACAGAACCGTCCGCATAATACCAGCCGCTTGCCTTGATCGCGCCCTCGCGGATGGAAAGGCTGCGGTTCGGAATAACGAGCGCCGGGTCCACCTTCATAAAGGTACCGAGGCCCGTGCATGTCTCGCACGCGCCGAAGGGATTGTTGAACGAGAACATGCGCGGCGCAAGCTCGTCGATGGAAATGCCGTGCTCCGGGCAGGCATAGCTCTGGCTGAACAGCATCTCATCGCCTCCGATGACGTCGATGCCCACAAGGCCGCCCGTCAAACCGATGGCCGTCTCGATGGAATCCGCCAGGCGGCTGCGCACCTCATCATTGACGACGAGGCGGTCCACCACGATCTCCACCGTGTGCTTCTTGTTCTTTTCAAGGGCGATCTCCTCGTCCAGCTCATACATATTGCCATCCACGCGCACACGGGCAAAGCCGGAACGGCGCGCGGCCTCGAACTCCTTCTGCTGGGTGCCCTTGCGCCCGCGCACAACGGGGGCCAGCACCTGGAACCGCGTGCCCTCGGGCAGGCGCAGCACCTCGTCCACCATCTGGTCCACCGTCTGCTGGCTGATGACGCGGCCGCACACCGGGCAGTGCGGAATCCCGATACGCGCATACATCAGGCGCAGGTAATCGTAGATTTCCGTCACCGTGCCCACTGTGGAGCGCGGGTTGCGGGAGGTCGTTTTCTGGTCGATGGATATGGCCGGCGACAAGCCCTGTATCTCGTCCACATCAGGCTTCTCCATCTGGCCCAAAAACTGGCGGGCATAGCTGGACAGGCTTTCCATGTACCGGCGCTGTCCGTCTGCGTAGATGGTATCAAACGCCAGCGAAGATTTGCCGCTGCCCGAAAGGCCCGTCATGACGATGAGTTTGTCGCGGGGGATGGTCACGTCCACGTTTTTGAGGTTGTGCTCCCGCGCGCCTTTTATCACGATTTTGTCTGTACTCAAAGCTTGGTTTTCCTTTCCGCCTGCTTGCGCAGCTTTTCAATGCGGTCGCGCAGAAACGCCGCGTGTTCAAATTCCAGTATTTTAGCCGCTTCCCGCATCTCCCGCGTCAGCTGATTGATCTTCTGCTCGATCTCAGCGCGGCTCATGCGTTTGGCGGGCTTGTCCGCACTGTCGTCTTTGGAGGATATCTCCAGCACGCCCATACCGCTGATTTCCTTGACGATGGTCTTGGGTGTGATGCCGTTGGCGGCGTTGTAGGCCTCCTGGATGCCGCGGCGGCGCTCAGTCTCCATAATAGCACGCTCCATTGAGGGCGTGATGGAATCCGCATACATGATAACGACGCCGTCCGCATTGCGCGCGGCACGTCCAATGGTCTGCACGAGGCTCGTTTCACTGCGCAGAAAGCCTTCTTTGTCCGCGTCCAGGATGGCGACAAGGGATACCTCGGGCAGATCCAGCCCTTCGCGCAGCAGGTTGATGCCCACGATCACATCAATGGTGCCCTTGCGCAGATCACGCATCAGCTCCACACGCTCGAAGGTATCCACCTCGTGATGCATATATTTTACCTTAACGCCATGGTCGGAGAGATAATCCGTCAGGTCCTCGGCCATCTTCTTCGTCAGCGTTGTGACCAGCACGCGCTCGCCCCGGCCACTGCGGGTGTTGATCTCGCCCAGCAGGTCCTCGATCTGCCCTTCCACAGGCTTGACGATGACACGCGGGTCCAGCAGGCCCGTGGGGCGGATGACCTGTTCCACGATCTGTGTGGACTGTGCGCGTTCAAAATCGCCGGGCGTGGCCGAAACGAACACCGTTTGGTTCAGCTTCGACTCAAACTCCTCGAATTTGAGCGGGCGGTTGTCAAATGCCGACGGCAGGCGGAAACCGAAGTCCACAAGGCTTTTTTTGCGGGCGTAATCGCCGCCGTACATGGCGCGCAACTGGGGCAGCATCACATGGCTCTCGTCCACAAACAACAGGAAATCCTCGGGGAAATAATCCAGCAATGTTGTCGGCGTGGAACCGGGCGCACGGCCCGACAAAACAGCGGAGTAGTTCTCGATGCCCTTGCAGGTGCCCACTTCGGTAAGCATCTCAATGTCGTAATTGGTGCGCTGGGCAATGCGCTGGGCCTCCAGCAGCTTCCCCTCCCCGGTGAAGGCCTTCACCTGCCGGTCCAGCTCGTCGCGGATATTTGCAAGGCCCGCGCGCATTTTATCACCTGAAACGATGTAATGGCTGGCCGGGAAAATGGCAATATGCCGAATCACCGCGTGGCGCTCGCCCGTCAGCGCGTTCACTTCGCTGATGCGGTCGACCTCGTCGCCGAAAAATTCGATACGGATGGCCACATCGTTCATATAGGCGAGGTTGATCTCAACAATGTCGCCCCGCACGCGGAATTTGTTTCGCACGAAGTTGAGGTCGTTGCGCTCGTACTGCAGCGCCACCAGGCGGTGCATCAGCTCATCGCGGCTCATGTGCATGCCCTGCCGCACGCTGATGACCATGCTGCGGTAATCAATGGGGTCGCCCAAAGAGTAAATACACGACACGCTGGCCACGATGATAACGTCGCGCCGTTCCGACAGCGCGGCTGTGGCCGAATGGCGCAGACGGTCGATCTCCTCATTGATGGCGCTGTCCTTCTCAATATAGGTGTCAGTGCTTGGTATATACGCCTCCGGCTGGTAGTAATCGTAGTAGCTTACGAAATACTCCACCGCGTTGTCCGGAAAAAACTCCTTGAACTCTGTACAAAGCTGCGCAGCCAGCGTTTTGTTGTGCGCCAGCACCAGCGTGGGGCGGTTGAGGTTCGCAATGACGTTTGCCATCGTAAACGTTTTGCCGCTGCCTGTCACACCCAGGAGCGTCTGACATTTATCGCCCTTCAGCAGCCCGTCCGTCAGCTGTGCGATGGCCTCAGGCTGGTCGCCCGTGGGCTTGTAAGGCGCCTTGAGAATAAATCTGTCCTTGTGTTCTTCTTCCATTTCCATCCCTCAAAATACAATGCAGCCGCGGGTAAAACGTCATTCTCCAGAGAATCTTCCCAGAGGTTTTATTATACCAATTTTGGTAGAAAACTGCAATCTTATACCCTCCTATTTTCCCTCGTACGCCATCCGCTCTTTTGGTTATTTTGCCCCGCACGTGCAGGTCATACCCGTCCGGCGCCCTGCCTTTCGAAACGCCGGAGCATGCTTGCGCGGACGTGCTATCCGCCCAACAGCCGCCCAACCAGCCGCGCGCCGTTCGCCACCAGAGCACAGGACGCAAGACCGGCGGCGGTGGGAAGCGCAAACGCGGCTGCCGTCCACTTCCAGCTCTGCGATTCCTTGCGAATGGTGAGACATGTTGTCGAACACGGCCAGTGCATCAGCGAAAACAGCATCGTGCACACCGCCGTCACCCATGTCCAGCCGTTCTGTACCAACAGCGTATGCAGCGCCGAAAGATCGTTCATCTCCACCAGACTGCCTGTTGAAAGATACGCCATGATGATGATGGGCACGACGATCTCGTTGGCTGGGAAGCCCAGAATAAACGCCAGCAGGATCACGCCGTCCAGGCCGAAAAAGCGGGCCGCCGGGTCCAAAAACGCCGCGCTGCGCGTCAGGAGCGTTTGGCCGTCCAGCGTGAGATTCGCCATGACCCATATAAGCATGCCCGCGGGCGCGGCCACCATTGCCGCGCGGCCCAGAACAAACAGCGTGCGGTCGAAAATGGAACGCACGATCACCTTACCTATCTGCGGCCTGCGGTAGGGCGGCAGCTCCAGTGTAAATGAGGACGGCACACCTTTGAGCACCGTGCCGGACAACAGCCGTGATGCAAGAAAAGTGGCCCCCACGCCCAGCAGCACCAGCCCCGTGAGCAGCGCCGCCGAAGCCAGCGAAGCGCCGAATCCGCCGGAGGCGCCCACAAAAAACATCGTCAGGATCGCGATCAGCGTGGGGAACCGGCCGTTGCAGGGCACAAAATTGTTGGTGAGCATAGCAATGAGCCGTTCCCGCGGGGAATCAATGATGCGGCAGCCCACCACCCCTGCCGCGTTGCAGCCGAAGCCCATTGCCATGGTGAGAGCCTGCTTGCCGCAGGCCCGGCATTTTTTGAAGGTGCGATCCAGGTTGAATGCCACCCGCGGCAGATATCCCAGATCCTCCAGCAGCGTAAACAGAGGAAAAAAGATAGCCATGGGTGGAAGCATTACAGATACCACCCACGCCAGCACGCGGTATACGCCATCCACCAGCAGGCCTTTCACCCACACAGGCGCGCCGGCCCAGGCCATCGCTCCGCCCAGCCGGTCTCCCACCCAAAACAAACCGTCCGCCAAAAGCTGGGACGGCACGTTCGCGCCGGTGATCGTCAGCCAGAACACCCCCAGAAGCAGCAGGAGCATGAGCGGAAAACCCGTGCGGCGGCTCGTTAGAATCCGGTCCAGCTTCCGGTCACGCAGCTCCTGCGGCGTGGGCGTGTGGCGTACCGCACCGATGCACACGGTCTCCGCTGTGCGCACAAGACTGCGCACGACTTCATCGTGTAGCGCCTCCTGCGTGACGCCCCCTTCCGCAAGAAGACGCCTTGCCCGCGCCAGTATTTCCGCCACATCCGGATGCTGCGCAAGCGAAAAGCCCAGATACCGCACAATTCCGGCATTCAGCTCCGTGTCTCCTTCCAAAAGGCGCAGCGCCAGCCACCGCGGAGCCGGGCCGCCTGTTCCCACGGCGTTGGCCACGGCGGGTGTCAGCAACGCCAGCGCAGCCTCCAAAGGCTGTGCGTAGCGCACCCGGCACACGCGCGCCGCGCATTCTCCCCGAATCACGCGCTCCACGGCACACATCAGCTCCGGCAGGCCTTCGCCGCTGCGGGCTGCCGCCGGGACGACCGGTACGCCCAGCCTTTGCTCCAGCAGGGCCGCATCCACTTCCACGCCTTTGCGCCGCGCCTCGTCCATCAGGTTCACACACAGTACCACATTATCCGTAATTTCCATTGCCTGCAACGCCAAATTCAAATTGCGTTCCAAGCAGGAGGCGTCGCACACCACCACAACGGCGTTTGCACCGCCAAAGCAGATGAAATCCCGCGCCACCGCTTCCTCCGCGGAATGCGCCATCAGAGAATAGCAGCCCGGGATATCCACCAGCACGCAGCCCCAACCGCCCCTCTCGCAGTATCCCTGCGCGCTGGCCACCGTTTTGCCGGGCCAGTTGCCCGTGTGCTGGTTCATACCCGTCAACTCGTTGAACACCGTTGATTTGCCCACATTCGGATTGCCTGCCAGCGCGACGACGGAATCCGTCTCCCGCCGCTTGACGACGGCCAGCATGCCGTCCGCCGCGTGCGCGCCCGTGGAACGGTTTGTCAGTCCCATCCTCTCTCCCCCCATCCCTTCAGCAGCCCGTGACCAGCACGCGTGCGGAGTCCTCGGCCCGCAGCGCGATAAGCGCGCCGCGGATGCGGTAGGCAACCGGGTCTCCTGCGGGGCTCTTTTGCACGCATTCCACCTCCGTGCCCTCGATCAGGCCGATGTCCTGCATACGGCGGCGCATGCCGCCCTCTGTCAGCAGCGCGGCCACCCGCGCGCGTTCGCCCTCCCGCAGCGCGGTGAGCGTTCCTTCCTGTGTCATATCCAGACGCCTCTTTTCATAAACATATACTGTAGCCGTTAGGCCGGGGAAACTTTGTTTCCCTGTTGACAATATATGGCATTTCTTCCGAAGGCGTTACAAGGGGGCGTAACATGGATACAGAACAGCTGTTTTATACGCAGAACGGGTATGACCGCGCGGACACCGGTCCGCTGACGACAGCCATGGAGGATTATCTTGAAATGATCTGCCGTCTGACGCGGTCCGGCGGCTATACGCGCATCTCCGCGCTGGCGCGCGAGCTGCATGTCCAGCCTTCGTCGGCCTCCAAAATGGCCGCGCTGCTGCGTTCCGGAGGCTATCTGACCAACGAGCGGTACGGCTGCCTGCGCCTGACGGAAAAGGGCTCTCAGGCGGGCGCATACCTTTTATACCGGCACGACGTGCTCAACCGCCTGCTGCGCCGCATCAACGGCAGCGCGGATGAGCTGGAACAAACCGAACGCATCGAGCATTACATAGACGTGCGCACCGTGCGCAACATCGACGCTTTTCTGGACGGTCTGCCTGCGCGCTGACGGTCCCGCCCTCCGCATGCCAAAACCGCGCCCCGGGCAGCAAACCCGGGGCGCGGTTCATTTTTATCCGAATACCGGAGCACGGGCGCTCAGTCCTGCACACTCTGGCGGATACTGTCCATATAATTGCTCTGCACAAAGGAAAGAAATTCATTGTCCGCAAAGATCAGATGCTCCAAAAGCTGGATATTCACCAGCCGGAGCGCACGGTAGATCTCCCTTGTGACAGCCATATCACTGCTGGAAGGCAGTGTGATGCCGCGCGGATGGTTGTGAGCCAGCATCACGCCCGTCGCCCCGCATTTGAGTGCTTCGGAGACCACTTTCGCCACGGAAACCGCCGTGGCGTTGGCGCTGCCCTCGGAGATGAGCACGCAACGCAGCAGCACGCGGCGGTCATCCACAGCCGCCATATAAAAAGCTTCCTGCGTGCGGGCGAAGAATTTCGGCATGAAAAATGCGCTGGCTTCTTCTACGCTTGTAAGCGGCACTTTGTGGGACGTCTTGTTCTCCAGATAATATGCGCACATCTGCGGGATAAATTTGAGCACGACGGCGCTGGAATGCCCCACGCCGGGCACACGCTCCAGTTCTTCGATGGGCGCGTCCAACACAGCCGAAAGGCTGCCGAACCGGTCGATCAGCGCATGCGCCAACGGATTCGTATCGCCCCGGGGGCGCGCAAGAAAGAGCAAAAACTCCATGGCGTTATGCTCCTCAAACCCGGCCAGTCCCTCCCGCAGGAAACGCTCGTATACACGCCGGCGGTGGTCGTCATGTACGCCCAAAGCAGTTCCTCCTTTACGAACGGTTGAGATTATTATATACTAAAAGGACGAATTTTGAAAGCACGGGAGGAAAAGGCGCATGAAAAGTTTCACAGCCGGAAAAAACGAGGACGGAGCACGGCTCTCGCGGTTTGTCGAAAACGTCACCTCCGGCATGCCGAAATCGCTGCTCTACAAAGCGTTCCGCAACAAACGCATCAAGGTCAACGGCAAAAAAGGCGCGCCGGACACGCGCCTTTGCCCGGGCGACTTGGTGGAACTTTACATCAACGATGAATTTTTTTCCGCAGCGCCGCCCACGGGCAGGCCCCTTCCCCATAAAAAACGCCCGCCTCTGCGCACAGTGTACGAGGACGAAAACATCGCCGCGCTCTACAAGCCCGCCCACCTGCTGTGCCATTCCGACCGCACGGGTGACGTGAGCCTTGTGGAGCTGTTCACCGACTATCTGGCGCAAAAAGGTGAATACGACGCCGCGGCGGAAGCCGCCTTTTCTCCCGCGCTGTGCAATCGCATCGACCGCGGCACCGAGGGCCTCGTTCTGGCCGCCAAAAACCACGCCGCGCTGCGGGATATGAACGAGCTCATCCGGCGCGACCTCCTTCAAAAGGAATATTACTGCATCACCGCAGGCGTGCCGCCCAAGGGCCGCCACACAGCTTATCTGCGTCACTTTGAAAAAAACAATAAGGTGGACGTGCGTGCCGAAACCGCGCCGGGTTACAAAGAGATCATTACCGACGTCGCCATATTGCAGACAAAAGGGCCGTTTGCGCTGTGCCGCATCGGGCTCGTGACAGGGCGCACGCACCAGATCCGCGCACACCTCGCTTTTTTGGGCGCACCCATTCTGGGCGACGTCAAATACGGCAGCCGCAGGATGAACGACCGCTGCGGCTTTAAAACCCAGGCGCTGTGCGCGGCCAGCGTGACGTTCCGCGACATTCCTGCGGAAAATACGCTCTCTTACCTTGCCGGGCGAACCATCGCACTGGAGGAGCCTGAGATCATAAAAATCTTTGCAGCGCTGTGAGCCTCATTGCGCGCCCCGGCTTTCGCCCGTTCCTTCCCCGCAGAGAAAAGCCCGGCCCCGTGTTCAGCGGGGCCGGGCTTTTCTCTGCTTTTCCACCGGACAGACCGGATACTTATTCTTTCGGCGCTTCTTCGGCAGAAGGCGTTTCGCTCTGCACAGAGGCAGGCTCCTGCACAGCCGGTTCCTTCACGTGCACAGAAACCCTGCGGCGCGGTGCGGAGCTTTTTTCGTCCTCCGCCTTTTCGGCGTCTGCGCGGGGCGCGTCGTCCTTGTCCAAGGGCGGCAGTGTGCCGCCTTCCATCAGTATGCGGAATTCCTCACCGGAAAGCTTCTCACGCTCCATCAGCGCTTTGGCCACGGTGTGCAGCTTATCGATGTGCTCGCTGAGCATCACACGCGCCGCCTCATAGGCCTCGTCCAGCATCTCGCGGATCTCGGCGTCTATCTCAGAAGCAACTGTTTCGGAATAACCGCGGCCTGCACTCAGGTCTCGGCCCAGGAACGTCTCGCTCGGCTCGTTCCCATATACGACGGGTCCCAGCCGCTCTGAAAAGCCATAACGCATCACCATGCTGCGCGCAATGGCCGTGGCGCGCTCCAAATCGTTGGACGCGCCTGTGGAGATATCGTCCAGAACCAGCTTCTCGGCCACGCGTCCGCCCAGCAGCGTAACGATATTGTCTTCCATCTGCTTTTTGGTAACGTAGTTCTTATCCTCTTCAGGCAGGCTCATGGTATAGCCGCCCGCCGCACCGCGGGGAATAATGGAAATTTCATGCACGGGGTCTGCCGTCTCGCAGTAATAATGCGTGATGGCATGCCCTGCTTCGTGGTAGGATGTCAGGCGCTTTTCCCGCTCGGTAACGACGCGGCTCTTTTTTTCGGGGCCGGCCACCACCTTGATGCTGGCTTCCTCGATGTCCTGCTCCGTGATGGCTTTGCGCCCGCGCTTCGCTGCAAGCAGCGCCGCCTCGTTGACAAGGTTCTCCAGGTCTGCGCCTGTGAACCCGGCTGTTGATTTCGCAATGGTTTTGAGCACCACGTCCGGCGCGAGCGGCTTGTTGCGCGTGTGCACCTTGAGGATCTCCTCACGGCCTTTAATGTCAGGCAGGCCCACATATACCTGGCGGTCAAACCGGCCCGGGCGCAGCAGCGCCTTATCCAGGATATCCGCGCGGTTTGTGGCCGCGATAACGATAACGCCCTCGTTTGCACCGAAGCCGTCCATCTCCACCAGCAGCTGGTTCAGCGTCTGCTCACGCTCGTCGTGTCCGCCGCCCAGCCCTGCGCCGCGCTGGCGGCCCACTGCGTCGATCTCATCAATGAACACGATACAGGGCGCAGTCTTTTTCGCCTTATCGAAAAGGTCACGCACACGGGACGCGCCCACGCCCACATACATCTCCACAAAGTCAGAGCCGGAGATGGAATAGAACGGCACGCCCGCCTCGCCCGCACAGGCGCGGGCCAGAAGTGTTTTACCAGTGCCCGGAGGGCCCACCAGCAGCACGCCGTGCGGGATACGCGCGCCCAGCGTGTTGAATTTCGTCTGATTTTTGAGGAACTCGACAATCTCCTGCAGTTCTTCTTTTTCCTCGTCTGCGCCGGCCACATCCTTAAATGTGGCCTTACGGCCCTGCTCGGCCTGGTCCTTTACCTTGGCCCGGCCTACATTCATCGCGCCGCCCCCGCCGGACTGCTTGTACATGAAATAGTAGAAGCCTGCCATCAGCAGAACGGAGATCAGCAGCATCGGCAGCATCGTCAGCCAGACCGGCGTTTCCGTGGCGGGCAGCAGGTCCATCTTCAGTTCCGCACCGCCATTCTTTTCGGCATAGATCTCGCGGTAGCGCTGCAAATTATCCTTGTCCAGCAGTTCGCCCGCATACGGCAGCGTATAGGTGAGCACAGCCTGTTTTGCCGTGTCCGAAGCGGCGCCCGATGACGAACCGCCCCACAGGCCGCCCAGAGCGCCCGTTTGCTGGCCGCCGAGAGTCATGCCCGGTTGCTGCTCCAGCAGCTCCTGCGTGGCCTCCTCCGTCAGCGTAAGCTGCATGGCCCCGTTTTTCATATTGAGCACGAACTCGGACACTTTGCCCTGTTCAAAATAATCAATGACCTCTGAATATTTCATCGTCTGGGTATCGCCGCCTGTGCTGAACAGGATGAACGCCATGATGATGAGGCCCAGCAGGGCGATGATCATCAGCCCGCTTGTGCTTTTCCGGTTTTTATTCAAATCAGTTTCACTCCTGAAGGAGGCTTCTTCGGCGCGCCTGCCTTAAATACGCTCGCACCGCCGCGGTGCGCCGGGCCGTCCGCTTATACGGAATAGACCTCGGGTTTCAGAATGCCGATGTACGGCAGATTGCGGTATTTTTCATCGTAATCCAGCCCGTAGCCGATGACGAACTCGTCCGGCACCGAGAAGCCGATGTAATCCGCCTGCAGGTCAACCTTGCGGCGGCTGGGTTTATCCAGCAGCGTGGCGATGCGGATGGAGCGCGGCCCCCTGCTCTCCAGCAGCTCCTTGATATAGCTGAGCGTGAGGCCGGAGTCCAGGATATCCTCAACGATCAGAATATCCTTGCCTGCAAGGGGGACGTCCAGATCCTTTACGATCTTCACGACGCCGCTGGATTTGACCCCGGAGCCATAGCTGGACACAACCATGAAATCGATCTCGGCAGGCACGTCGATCTGACGCATCAGATCCGCCAGAAACACCACGGCGCCCTTCAGCACCGTCACCAGCATCAGGTTGCTGTTTTTGTAATCCGCCGTGATCTTGCCGCCCAGCTCCCGCACCTTTTCGCGGATCTCATCCTCGCTGAGCAGGACGCGCAGGACGTCCTCTTTCATATTATCGTTCATGTTACTTCCTCCATCTGCCGTGCCGTGACCGTCACAGCGGTTTTTGTAAATTCATCCGGGGCCAGGCCTTCGGCAAAACCGAAGCCCGCCGCCCATAAGACTGTGCCTCCGCTGGCGAGCACCGGCAGGGCGTCACGCGCCGCGGAAGGCACCCTTTGTTCCGAAAACAGCTTTTTCAACGGTTTTGTCACACCGCGTCCCGCGGGGCGGAACATATCGCCCGGGCGGCGTGTACGGAAACACGGATTATCCTGTATTTTACCATAATCCGCGCAAAATTTTAAGAGGTTTCTCACATCTTTCTCAGAATTAACCATTTTTTCATAATTGACCAGCTGAACCTCTACCAAAAGCCCGCCCGGCGCGGCAAAAACACCCGGCGCAAACGGCTGCCGCCAGCTTCCGGCCTCTCCGCGCGGCGGTTCCGGCCGGGGACCTACGGCCAGCAGGCCCTGCCGTATGGAAAGCCATACGCCCTCACAGAGCTGCACCGCACCCTCGCCTTTTGCCAAAAGCGCGTCCGCCTCGGGAACAAGGCTCATTTTCTGCTGCGGCGCTGCGGCCGCGATGAGCCGGGCCAGCGCCGTATGCCGCACGGCCGCGGGCGCCGCAGCCAGCGTCTGCGCACAGTAAGCGTCCGGGATATTTCCCGGCAAATACACAGCTCGGGGCACGCACGCCTGTTCCAGCAGCGCTCCAGCCTGTTCCTCCAGATAATCCGCCACCGCGGACATCTCGGCGGCAAAACGCGTTATGCTGCGCGCGGCGCCCGGGTGCGCGCGCTCCAGAGCGGGCAGCACGCCGTGGCGGATGCGGTTGCGGGCGTATGCGTCCGTATCATTGGTGGCGTCCGTCACATGCGGCACGCCGCAGCGCGCCAAATAAGCCAGGACATCCGCCCGCTGCGCCCACAGCAACGGGCGCACATACGGCCCGCGCACAGGCGGGATGCCCGCGGCTCCGCGGGCCGCGCTGCCGCGGGCCAGATTGAACAGCACCGTTTCGGCATTGTCGGAGCAGGTGTGCGCCGTTGCGACCTTCGCGCCGTGCGCCTGTGCCAACCGTGCAAAAAAAGCGTACCGTTCCTGCCGGCCCCACTCCTCGCCCGCGTTTTCAGGCGGCGAGAGCAGCGTCTCATCCAGCGGAACACCCCGCGCCGCACACTGGGCGCGCACAAAGGCGGCGTCCCCGTCTGCGGCAGCGCCGCGCAGGCCGTGGTTCACATGAGCCGCGCGCAGGCGCAGCCCCCACACATTCTGCACGGAAAACAAAAAATGGAATAATGCCATCGAATCCGCCCCGCCGGAGAGCGCCACGATAACAGTATCCCCTTTTTGCAGCATTTGATGTTGGGAAATATAGGCCCCGGCGCGGGCTTCAAACTCATCCATGGGCATAGTCCACGTTGGTGAATCGGGTGTGCGCGCCGTCCCAGCCTAGGTCCACCTTCCCCACCTCGCCGTGGCGGTTTTTTGCTACGATGCATTCGGCTGTGGTGGCGTCGGTTTCCTCGCCGTTGTCGTAATAGGCGTCGCGGTACAAAAACAGCACCACGTCCGCGTCCTGCTCGATGGAACCGGAATCTCGAAGGTCGCTCAGCACCGGGCGGTGGTCTGTGCGGTTCTTCTCCGCGCTTCGGGAAAGCTGGCTCAGTGCAATGACCGGCACATTCAGCTCTTTTGCCATGATTTTCAGGTTACGGGTGATCTCACTGATCTCCTGCACGCGGTTCTCCGTGCGCTTGCCCGTGCTCATAAGCTGCAGATAGTCGATGATGAGCAGCCCGATGTCCGGGCGCGCCGGGTCCTGATTGATGCGGCGGATCTTCGCCTTCATCTCCGGGATGGTGATGTTCGACGTATCGTCCAGATAAATATGGGTCTTGGCCAGCACCTCGGACGCGCGGGCCAGGTCCTCCCAGTCCGCCGTGGAAAGCCCGCCGGTGCGGAAGGCCTGGCTGTCGATGGCCGCCTCGCTGGAGAGGATGCGGCTGACGAGCTGGTCCTTTGTCATTTCAAGGCTGAACACGGCCACGGGCACATTCTGCTTTTTCGCCACGTTGGTCGCGATGTTCAGAGCAAAAGAGGTTTTGCCCATACCGGGACGGGCCGCGAGGATGATCAGGTCCGAACGGCCCAAGCCCGTGAGCATGGTGTCCAGATAATTAAAGCCTGTGGGAATGCCCAGATATTTATCTTTATTGGGACCGGAGATCTCCTGCAGATGAGCATAGGTGTCGATGATGACGCTGCTGATGGGCGTGAGCGCCGTGGAATCGCGTCCCGAGCGAATTTCATAAATTTTCTGTTCCGCGCTCTCCAGCAGCAGGTCGGCGTCTGTTTCCTCTCCTGTCTGCTCCAGAATGGTCTTGGCCGCATTCATCAGCTGACGCACACGGTATTTTTCCGCGATGATCTTCACATAGGTGTCCGTATGCGAAAGCGAGGGCACCGTTTCAGCCAGCTGGGTCAGGTAGACCTTGGCCGCGTCCTCGGTCTCAAAAACAGCGGCATCCTGCACCGCTGCCAGAAGCGTGACAAAATCCACAGGCGCGCTGCCTGTAAACAGGCGCACGATCTCGGAGAATATCTCGCCGTTCTGGCGGGCATAAAACATCTCCGGGCGCAGCGTCTCCACCATTTTGGGAATGATGTCTGCGTCCAGGATCGCCGCGCCCAGCACAGCCTGTTCGGCCTCCATGCTGTACGGCAGGTTTACGCCGAGTGATTCCAGCGACAGGTTGAGCCCGCCGGAAACAGCGCTGCGGTTATTCGCGGGCATTGCGGGCCCTCCTTTCCGTATTCCGAAAATCTCCTGCGGCCGCGCGGCCGCTTATTCCTCCACCTTGACGGTCAGCTTCGCCGTCACCTTGGGATATACCTTTACCTCGACCTCATAGGAACCGAAGTTTTTGATGTCGCCGTCCAATACGATCTTGCGCTTATCCACCGGCTCGCCCACTTTCTGTGTGAGCGCGGCGGCGATGTCCTTGGAGGTGACGGAGCCGAACAGGCGCCCGCCCTGGCCCGCCTTGGCCTTGATGGCGACGATTTGCCCATTCAGCTTTTTGGCCAGCGCCTGCGCGTTGGCCAGCTCCTCCGCTGCATGATGCTCGCTGGCCGCCGCTTTTGTCCTTACCTCGTTGACGGCCGCCGCGTCGGCGGCCACGGCAAGGCCGCGGGGCAGCAGATAATTGCGGGCGTAGCCGTCCGATACCTCGTGCAGCTCGTCTTTCTTGCCGATGGACTTTACGTCCTGTTTGAGCACTACCTTCATGGTGCAGACCTCCCTGTGTGTATTGCAGGCCCCGCGCCCCCTCTGCTCACGGCGGAGAAAACGCGGGCCGGATATTTTTGCAACCGAAACAACTATACCAATTTTGTGCGGGAAAGGCAAGCGGTTTGCCCGGAAAATACATCCGGCGCACGGAGAAACCGCGCGCCGGGCATACCGTTTTGCATTCAGCTGTTCTTCTGCTTCTCCGTCCGCTGGCTTTCGCGGTATTCAGAGATTGCGTCCAGCAGCCGGCGCTTTGCCTCTTCCAGCGATACATTTCGCAGCTGCGCGCCCGCCATTGTCAAATGGCCTCCGCCGCCCAGCTTTTCCATAATGACCTGCACGTTCACATCGCCCATACTGCGGGCGGACACCGACACCTGCGCGCCGTTATCCACCGCCACAAAGCTGGCCTCCACACCGTTGATGGTAAGCAGGTCGTTGGCGGCCTGGGGCACTACGACGCTGAGCTCCGCGGGCACGCTGTCGGAAAACACGACGGCACAGCCCATATAGATTTCCGCGTCCGTGACAAGCTGCGCCTTGTAGGCATAACTTTCAAACGACGAATTGAACAGTTTCTTCACTGCCTGCGTCTGCGCGCCCATGCGCCGTAAGTAAGCGGCTGCCTCGAACGTGCGCACGCCCGTGTGCAGCGAGAAATTGCGCGTGTCCAGCATGATGCCTGCCAGCAGTGCCTGCGCTTCCAGCGGTGTAAGGCGGTTCTCCTTGGTCATGTCGATGTACTGGAGCAGCTCGCTCACCAGCTCGGATGCGCTGGAAGCATAAGGTTCGTGATAGAATACTACACTGTCGTCAATGTGGCCCACACATTTTCGGTGGTGGTCGATAACGACTACGGTTTTTGCCGCCCTGTACAGTTCCGGACTTTCCAAAATGGCCTTCAAATGCGTATCCACGATCACCAGCAGCGTGTTTTTATCAATGCATTTTTCCGCTTCGTCCGGTTCGATAAAATCATCCCCGCAGCCAGCGCGGCGGAATTCCTCAATGAGGTTTGCCGCGAGGCTCTGGCGCTCGTTGACCACCACGGCGGCGGGTTTGCCGCACAGCTTCGCAAAGCGCAGCATACCGACGGCGGAACCCAAAGCGTCCAAATCGGACGCGCGGTGGCCCATGATCAGCACGCTTTCGCTCTGTGCCATCAGATCCTTGATGGCGGAGGCGATGATGCGACTTTTCACCTTGCTGCGCTTTTCCACACTGCGGGACACACCGCCGTAGAACTCAAAGCCCTCGGCACTTTTGACGGCGGCCTGGTCGCCGCCGCGTCCCAGCGCCATATCCAGCGCCTGCACAGCCATGGCTTCGCCCTCGCGCAGTGTGGCGGCCAGCCGCCCTACGCCGATGGAGAGCGTCACGGTGCCCGCCTCTTCGCCGATCTCGCGCACTTTATCCAGGATGGAAAAGCGGTTTTTAACGATCTCCTGCATATGGCGCTCTTCCACCACAGCGATATACCGCGAGGCGCTGATGCGCCGCAGAAAGCCTGTGGTGGCCCCGATGAACTGTTCCAGCGCCAGATCGATCTCACCCGCTACGCGGGCGCGGTCGCTCTCTTTCATTTCCTTGAGGATCTCGTCGTAGGTATCCACGGCAATGAGCATCACCGCAGGGCGTGTGGCAAGATACTCTCCCGCCTGCCGCTTGAGCGTGGTATTGTTGACAAAATAGGCCACGAACAGGCCGTCGCCCGCCTCCACGCCGCTGCCGTACACGGAATAACGCTGGCCGCCGAACTCGATGTTCTGGCCCGTCTTTTCTTTCGCCAGCGCCGGCATGAACGCCGGGACCACCTTCGACATGGGCAGCAGGCACACGTCCCTGCCGCCCATTACATCGTCACGGAACGCATCGTTGTACCACGCCACGCTGCCGCCTGTGAGGATAACGACCGGGACGCTCATGGCGGCAAAACTTCCCTGCGCCGCGCTGGATGCATCCGAAGCGCCGTGCAGCAGACGCGCCAGCCTGTGCCGGAACCAGCGGATGTTCAGCCCGACCACGATGCCCACAACGAGCAGCACGCCCACGACAAAAACAAGGTAAGTGGGCTTCACCAGCGCCAGCGCAACGCACAGCGCGATGCAGGCCGCGGACAGGATGATGACGGTCGCGTCAAGCGCCGCAAATCGTTTTTTCATGCCGTGCCTCCTCTTTTCTCAGGCGCCGCCGCTGCGGCGCGCCTCATACCTCCATCAAAATGGGCAGAATCATGGGGCTGCGCTTTGTCTTGCGGTACAAAAAGGCGGACACCGTCTCGCGGATACGCGTTTTGACGCTGCCGAAATCGCGCTTGTCCGCCGCACTCATGCGGCCCAGCACATCGCGCACCTGGTCGCGGGCGTCGTCCAGCAGCTTTTCGCTCTCACGCACATAGACGAACCCGCGGGACACAAGGTCCGGTCCGGCCAATACTTCGCCCGTGCGGGCGTCAATGGTAGCCACAACGATAACAAGGCCGTCCTCAGAGAGGTGGCGGCGGTCCCGCAGAACCACGTTGCCTACGTCGCCCACGCCCAGGCCGTCCACCATCACCGCACCGGCGGGCACCGGCTCGCCCACGGTAAGGCCGTCGGCGGAGAGTACCACACAGTCGCCGTTCTCACCGATATAAATATTCTTTTCCGGAATGCCGACGGCAGCAGCCGTCTGGGCGTGCTTTTTCAGATGCTTGTATTCGCCGTGCACAGGCAGGAAGAACTGGGGTTTTGCCAGCGTGAGCATCAGCTTCTGCTCCTCTTGGCAGGCGTGGCCCGAAACATGCACGTCATACATGGATTCGTAGATGACCTCGGCCCCCAGCTTCAAAAGGCCGTTGACGACCTTCGTCACCATTTTCTCGTTGCCCGGAATAGGGTTTGCCGAGATGATGATAAAATCGCCCTCGCCCACACGCACGTTGCGGTGACTGGCAGCAGCCATGCGGGACAGCGCGCTGAGCGGTTCCCCCTGGCTGCCTGTGGTGATGAGCACGATCTTCTCCGGCGGATATTTGTTGATGTCCTCAATATCGATGAGAACAGTCTCCGGAGCGTGCAGATAACCCAGCTCCAGCGCCATCTGAGTGTTGTTCACCATGCTGCGGCCCGACACGGCCACCTTTCGGCCTGCCTTTACGGCAAGGTCGATAAGCTGCTGCACGCGGTACAGGTTCGAGGCGAACGTGGCGATGATGATGCGCTTTTTGCCCGCGCGGCTGAACAGGGCCTCCATGCTGGCGCCCACCTTCTGTTCAGTGGCCGTGAAGCCCGGACGCTCGGCATTGGTGGAATCCGACAACAGGGCCAAAACGCCGTGCTCGCCGTATTCGGCAATGGTGACAAGATCCGTCGGGCCGCCGGAAATAGGCGTGTAGTCGATTTTAAAATCGCCCGTCTGGATGATGGTTCCCGCAGGGCATGTGATGGCCAGGGCCACCGCGTCGGGGATGGAGTGGTTCACGTGGATGGGCTCCACGGTGAAACAGCCCAGCTTGAACTTCTGGTGCGGAGCGATCTCCACCATTTTCGTGCTGCGCACCAGCCCGTGTTCTTCCAGCTTGTTGGTGATGAGCCCGATGGTAAGGCGCGTGGCATAAATGGGCAGATTGACCTCTTTGAGCAGGTAGGGCAGGCCGCCGATGTGGTCTTCATGGCCGTGCGTGATAACAACGCCCTTGATGCGGTCCTTATTCTGGACAACATAGGTGAAATCCGGAATGACAAGGTCCACCCCGAACATGTCGCTGTCCGGGAACACGATGCCGCAGTCCACGAGGATCATATCGCCCTGACACTCGTACAGAGTGATGTTCTTGCCAACCTCGCCCAGACCGCCCAACGGCATGATCTTGACCGGGACAGCCGGGGTGCCGGCGCTTGCAGCGGCGGGCCTGCGGCGGCGCGGGTGGTACGGCCTGCGCGCGGGCTTCGGCGCAGCCGCAGGGACCGCGCCCGTCTGGGAAGCTGCCGGCTTCGCCGCCGGAGCCGCAGTGTTCTGGCGCGTGTCGGATACGCCGGGGGTTGCCGCCTTGGGCGCTCTGGGCGCGCGCGGCCGGGATGCTTTTTGATTATTTTCCATTCGTTCCTCCATTTCCCGCGCACTGCAAGAAGCCCTGCCGTTGTTCACGGGCAGGCCGCTTTTCGCCGCGCATCTGCGGGAATTCTTTTTTATTTTCGTTTTTTATCAGCGGGATACCCCGCAAATATTTAAAAATAAAACGGCCCGGCCGGACAATGGGATGCCCCATGCATAAAACGGCCCGCCGGACGGCTTTATAAAACGTCGCCTGAATGCGGTTATTGTTATTCTAAATAATACCGTTTTTGGGTAGTATTGTCAAGTTTTGCCATCGTGCTTTGTGAGTATTGGATAAAAAATACCGCATTATTCGCACAGAGTGCTTCGTTTTTATCGCCAGCGTTCCGGCACGGGCCGCTCTGCTGCCACTTGCATGGCCGCCTGGTTTTCTCTATAATGATAGAGTCTGTTATGAGTTTATGAGAATACGGAGCGTTTTTATGAAAAAGATCACCATATACACCGACGGCGCGTGCAGCGGTAACCCGGGGCCGGGCGGCTGGGGCGCAATTCTGGAATACAAAGGCGTGCGCAAGGAGATCTCCGGCGGCGAGGCGGAGACCACCAATAACCGCATGGAGCTGATGGGTATCATCCGCGCGCTGGAACAGCTCAAAGAGCCTTGCGACATCACCTTCTGCAGTGATTCCAAATATGTGATGGACGGCCTTTCCAAAGGCTGGGCCAAGGGCTGGCGCGCCCGCGGCTGGGTAAAAAGCGACAAAAAGCCCGCGCTGAACAGCGACCTGTGGGCGCACCTGCTGGACCTGTGCGAAGGCCACACCTTTCATTACAATTGGGTAAAGGGCCACGCCGGGCACCCGGAAAACGAACGGTGCGACGAGCTTGCCGTGCAGGCGGCGGCCCAGTATAAATAATATCGGCAAAAAAGCTGCCGGAATATATATTTTTTTCCAATTGCCTGTTGCAAACCACACCAAAATAGTATATATTATAGAAAGGCCGGACACACTGCTCCTGACCGTCTGCGGGCAGCGGCCATTCAAAAACAAGGCAAGGTGAAAACTTTGAGCAATATCATCTATGTGGACAACGCCGCCACCACGCCTGTGTCGAAGCCTGTTTTCGACGCCATGGCGCCCTATTTCTGCGAACAATACGGCAACCCGTCCAGCATCTTTTATTCCGTCGGCGCAGCGGCGGGCGACGCACTGGCCGCCGCGCGCGAAAAGGTGGCCCGCGCGCTGGGCTGCGATACCGGCGAGGTATTTTTCACGAGCTGCGGCTCCGAGGCCGACAACTGGGCCATCAAGGGCACGGCGCACAAATTTGCAAAGCAGGGCAAAAAGCACCTGATCACAAGCTGTATCGAGCATCACGCCGTGCTGCACTCCATGCAGGCGCTGGAACGCGAAGGCTTTGAGGTGACTTACCTGCCCGTAGACGCGGAGGGCTTTGTCTCCCCCGCCGATGTGGAAGCCGCCATCCGGCCGGACACAGCGCTTGTGACCATCATGTTTGCAAACAACGAGATCGGCACCATCGAGCCCATCGAGGAAATCGGCGCAGTATGCCGCAAGCACGGCGTGTGGTTCCACACCGACGCGGTGCAGGCTGTGGGTGCTGTGCCCATTGACTGCCATGCGCTGCCTGTCGATATGCTGAGCCTTTCAGCCCACAAGTTCAACGGACCGAAGGGCGTGGGGGCGCTGTATATCCGCCGCGGCGTGATGCCGCTGAATTTTCTGGACGGCGGCGCGCAGGAGCGCGGACGCCGCGCGGGTACTGAAAACCTCGCGGGCATTGTCGGCTTGGCCACAGCGCTGGAAGCCGCAGTGAACAGCCTTGACGAAAAGCGCGCACGGCTTGCCCGGATGCGCGACTATGTGCTGGAGCATATTCAGAAGATGCCCCAGGTAAAAGTGAACGGCCCATTGGACGGCAGCAAACGCCTGCCCAACAATGTGAACGCCAGCTTCACCGCGGCCGAGGGCGAAAGCCTGCTGCTCATGCTGGACATGCGCGGCGTCTGTGCCTCCTCCGGCTCGGCATGCGCCTCCGGCAGCTTGGACCCCAGCCACGTGCTGCTTTCCATCGGCCTGCCCCACGAGATCGCTCATTGCAGCCTGCGCATCAGCTTCGGCGTGCAGAACACGATGGACGACGCGAAGGCCGTGTGCGACGCGCTGGATGAGGTCGTGCCCGCCGTGCGCCAGCGCAGCCCGCTGTGGCGCGCATGATTTTAAGATGTGAATTTCCGGAAAGAAGGACAAAGGATTATGTATAGTGCAAAAGTGATGGACCATTTTGCGAACCCGCGCAATGTGGGCGAGATCGAGAACGCGGACGGCGTGGGAGAAGTCGGCAATCCCAAGTGCGGCGACATCATGAAGATGTTTTTGAAGATCGACAACAACGTCATCACCGACGTAAAATTCAAGACGTTCGGCTGCGGCGCAGCCATCGCCACTTCCAGCATCGCCACCGAGATGATCAAAGGCAAGACCATCGACGAGGCGCTGAAGCTGACAAACAAGGCCGTTGTGGAAGCGCTGGACGGCCTGCCCCCCGTGAAGCTGCATTGTAGTGTGCTGGCCGAGCAGGCGGTGAAGGCCGCTCTGGCCGATTACTACCGCCGCCAGGGCGTGGACCCCGAGCCGATTGTAGGCAAGCTGGAGGAGGATTGCCACGCCTGTGCCTGTGAGGCATAGTTCCCCTTTCCCCGCCGTAAAAACGAATGGACCGCAGCCCGGCCGTGCGCTTTCGCGCGCGGCCGGGCAGCCGGTTTTTTTCGATATCTTTGAAAAAGCATAAAAGGAGTTTTCCTCATGACGGATGAAATCTGCTGCGGCAGCAGCTTCGGCACCTTTGAAGAGCAGGACAAGGTCCTTGTCGCGCTTTCCGGCGGCGTGGATTCCTCGGTATGCATCCAGATCCTGCGCGACCAGGGCTTTGACGTGCAGGCGGTGGTCATCCGCTTTTCTCCTGCTCACGATGCGGCTGTGCGGGCCGCTCAGACAGTGGCGCGCCAGCTGGGCGTACCGCTTATCGAGGAGGACTGTACAGAAGAGTTCGAACAGCAGGTGGTGGAACCGTTCTGCGCGCAATACTGCGCCGGGCGCACGCCCAGTCCCTGCGTGCTGTGCAATCCCCGCGTCAAATTTGCAGCGCTGGCCCGTGTGGCCGACCGTCTGGGCATCCGCTATATCGCAACAGGGCATTACGCCCGCGTAACGGAGGAGAACGGCCTTTACTATGTACGCGCCGCCGTCAGCCCGGAGCGCGACCAGAGTTACATGCTGTATGGGCTGCCCCAGAATATTCTGGCCCGCTTGTGCCTGCCTGTCGGCGAGTTTGAAAAGTCTGATATCCGCGAGATGGCCGCGTCCGCGCAGCTTGCCAGCGCGGATGCGCCGGACAGCCAGGAGATCTGCTTCATTCCGGACGGCGACTATGCCGCCTATATCGCCGCACGCGGCCTCGTTCCCCTGCAGGGCCGCTTCATCGGTCCCGACGGCGAAGACCTCGGCCCCCATAAGGGCGTGTGGCATTACACCGTAGGGCAGCGCAAGGGCCTGAATATCGCCTACGGCACTCCTCTGTTCGTGCGGCGCATCCGCCCGAACGGCGACGTGGAGCTTGCCCGCGGCGGCGATGAATTTTTTTCCGGCATAGTACTGACAGACGCCGCACGCGCGGACGGCAGACCCATCCTGGCTGGGGAGCGCTACGGCGTAAAGGTGCGCAGCCGCGCAGCGGCGGCGTCCTGCACTGTGGAAGCCGCGGAAAACGACAGCGTGACGCTGCGCTTTGACGAGCCGCAGCGTGCTCCCGCCCCCGGCCAGGCCGCCGTACTGTACGACGGAGAACTGGTGCGCGGCGGCGGTACCATCTGTGAAATGCTGTAAATTTTTCACCAGTGTCCCCCGTATTTGCTTTGCCCCGTAATAAAAAACGCCCGCCGGCACGCGGGACACGCATGAATGAAATCACCCCGGCCTATAATAGGCCGAGGTGATTTTTTATGTTCATTTATCTTGGAGACAATGACTCTGTGTTTGAAGCAGCCCTGCGTGAGGATTCTTCCGTGCGGGCCTATTATGAGAGCCTGCCGGGCATGCTGCGGGAAAAGGTGCGTGCAGCTGGGCTGTATAGCGCACAGGAGATCGGCGCATATATCGATATGCTGATAGCCGGCGGAAACTGACGCGCACGCATCACGCGCCGCCGTATACGCGGTAGCATCCCTTGCCCGCCGCCTTTGCGGCATACAGCGCGGAATCTGCTCTTCGCAGCAGTTCTTCATAAGCGCAGGCTCCCGGCTTCGACAAAACAACACCGATGCTGCCGGAGACGTCCACGCCGCATTGCACGCTTACGGAGCGGCACATTTCCTGCGCGATCTTCCGCGCGCGTCCCACTGCCTGTTCGCCGCCCGCGCCCGGCATCATCATCAAAAATTCATCCCCGCCGACGCGGCCCACCACATCATCCCGGCGAAACAGCCCGGACAGATTTTCGCCCAAACAGCGCAGCACCGCGTCTCCCTTTGGATGGCCGTAACGGTCGTTCGTCTGCTTAAAGTTGTCCACATCCAGCAAAAGCAGTGCAAATGGTTTTTCACCGGGGGTGTTCTCCAAAAGCGTACGGCAGCGCTGCTCTGTCGTGCGCTTGTTCAAAACGCCCGTCAGGCTGTCCGTCTGCGTCAGGCGCAGCAGGCGTGCCCGATCCTCGTGCTGAGGCGTGACATCCATGATACAGCCCACAGCACTCTCTCTTGCGCCGATGCTGCCGCGCACTGCCACCAGTGAAACGCGCACCCATATCCCGCCGCCGGGCAGTTCAATCCGGCGTTCCGCACCGCACACATCATCGCCGTCCTCCTCCAGCGCCTGTGCGATACAGGCCGCATAAGATGCGAACGGCTGGGAAAAGCGCCCGGCATGGACCTCGGCGAGGAAAGCCGGCGCGCGCTCCGGCAGTTCCAAGCCCGATTCTGAAGCGCCGGCAAAGGTAAGCATGTCCGTACCGTATTCATATTCAAACAGGACCTGCCCCAGCACACGCGCCAAGCGCTTGTAGTGATGCACGAACCGTGTTTGAAGCGCATGTCTGTTGGTAAAATCCAAAAACACGACTTGAATAACGGACCCCTCCGGGCCGGACAGCATCTGAAGTGTCCCGAATACCCAGCACACCGAACCATCGCGGCGCACCAGCCGGCACTCGAAGCTGCGCGCGTCGCCCGGGCGGCGCAGCCGGGACAGATTGCCCAACGCACCGCGCCTGTCGTCCGGATGAACGCACGAGAGGACATTCGGGTCCGGCTGGCTCCAGAAGTCCTCCAGGCTTTCGTATCCCAGTATCCGTGCCCCGGCCAGATTCGTATGAATGGCATGGTACCGTCCGTCCGCCTCGGCCCGGAACTGTGCGACGGCACACGGGATGCTGCTGAGCATCCCCGCATAAAAATCCCGCTCCTCAGAAAGTTGCTTGATCTCGCGTGACTTTGCGGCCGTTCCCGTCTGCTCCCGGGTGATATCGTAGAAAAAGCACAGCAGATAGCGGCCCCATTCCGGACTGCCCGCATATGTTGCCGTCATGCGTACCCATATCACGCTGCCATCTGCCCGGCGAACAGGGAGCTTGGTGTCGCACCGGCCCGCCGTACCGAACTGACGGCGCATTTCCGCATAAAGGCGGGCCTTCTCCGGCTCTGTGGCAATATGGGCAAAAAATGCTTTCTCCATTTCCGCCATCTGTCCGCGCGGATACCCGCACAGCGAGAACAGCTGCTCGTTTGCAAACAGCAGCTGCCTGCTGGAAGGGTCCACTCCGGCCACGGCACAGGGCACTGCGTCAAACAGCGAATGAGTGATGGAACGCACGGCGCTGTCCGTCAGGGCGGACGCTTCACAGTAGTCAGGCAGCCGCTGCGCGCCATCTGCGCCGCCCCACGGCAGCGCACAATAGCCGCCCGCCTGCTGTACGAACGCTTCGAACGCTTCCGCAGGCATCGGCTGTGCAAAATAGTAGCCCTGTGCCAGCGTACAGCCGAACGTATTCAGCCGTTCCACCTGCCCGGCCGTCTCCAGCCCTTCGCAGAGCACCGTCATGTACAGCTCATCCGCCATGCGGATGATATTGCGCAGGATTACATCGCTTTTATAGCCTTCCGCTGCAGCGCCCGAAACAAAGCTGCCGTCCAGCTTCAGGATATCAAACTCCAGTTCCTTGAGCAGATTGAGCGCGGAATAGCCTGTGCCGAAATCGTCAATGGATACCTTGCAGCCCAGTGCGCGCAGGCCGCGGATTACAGCCGCCGCCTCTTCCATGGATTCCGCCAGCATGGTCTCTGTCAGCTCGAATTCCATTAAGGACGGATGCACGCCATACCGTATCAGCAGCTGTTTTACCTTTTGGACGAAATCCGTGTCCTTCAGATGGGCGCGGGACACATTTACAGACACGGGGACAACGATGCTGTCTCCCGCCTGCCTCCCGCACAGATAACGGCATACCTGCTCGTAAATCATGAAATCCAGCTGTTCCACATTTCCCGTGCGCTCCAAAAGCGGCACAAACTCCGCTGGGCCTGCTACAGTGCCGTCCGGTTTTTTCCAGCGGGCCAGAGCCTCCGCCCCCGCTACACGCCCCGTACGCAGGTTTACCTTGGGCTGCAAATAAAAAGTGAACTGCTCCCGTTCCAGCGCCGCCTGCAGGTCCGCCTGCAAACGGATGGCGCGCGCCATCTCGTCTTTGAGTGCTTCATCAAACACAGCGCAGGCAGTGCGATACTTCTTTTTTGCCTCCTTGTGCGCGATATTCGCACCGTCAATGGCCGCGGAAAGCCCCTCTCCGCCGCCCTCCAGCGCACTGATGCCACTGACGATCTGCGGCTTTGAACGCGGATGGAACGGCTGCTGGCCCACAAGAAACCGCTCTACCGCTCCTGCGAAGCCCAACGCTTCATCGTACAGGTCCACGCCGGGCGTCCGCTCAAACAGGCACAGGAAATTATCCGAAAAAATACGGCCGCAGACACGGGTCCGCGGCAGATGCTTCAAAAAATCTGCAAAGGCGCCCAGCATACGGTCTCCCTCCGGCAGACCATACAGTTCATTTACAGACTTGAAATCAATAATGTTTGCATAGATCACGCCCATGCTGCGGCCCGCACCTGCGCTCAGAAGATACTTGCGGGACGACTCGCAAAATGCGGTAAAATTATAAATCTTGGTCAGGGAATCATGTGCCGCGATGCTTCTTGTTTCTTCCTGCTGGCCCATTGATGCGTCTCCTCTTCCATCCCGGTGCCCGGGCTTTTCTCCTCTTTCATATAAAAAACAGTATACAACGCATCTTCACAATATTCAACTGTTTCCGGGAAAAGAGCCTCTCAAAAGTAATTTTGAGAGGCTCTTTCTTGTCTTTTTTGACCATTTAAAACAGTTGCCGGACCACTTTCACAGCGCCTTCAGAAAACGCTTTTCCTCCTGCGGCACATCCAGTCCCAGTGTGCCGCCCGGATTCATGATATTGTCAGGGTCAAAGTACTGTTTGAGCGCGCGGATGACTCCATATTCATTCCGCCCCACTGCCCCTTCCAGCCACGGACCGAACATTTTGCCGATGCCGTGGTGGTGGCTCATAGCCGCGCCGCTCTTCTGAATGGCGTCCAGAATTCCCGCATGGTAGGCCTTAAATTCCTCCAGGCTGCTCATCTTTGCCAGAAAAATAAAATACAGGTTCGCTCCCTGGGGGTAAACATGGGACATATGCGTCATGCAGATCGTGTTGGGGCGAGAATGGCAATAGGCGCGCACATCCGCATGTACGCTGCTCATATTGCTCCAGTTGACGCTGCATTCCATGGTCTCGATGACAAGGCCGAAATCCTGCAGCGTGTCCCGTAGGTATGGGTCGCTGAAACGGCCGTGCTCCCAGCTTTTCGTCACAAAGCCCGTCAGGCTCATACCGCCGAATTTGCGGCACACTCGCGCTACGTTCCGCGCGCAGTTTTTGGAAAACCCCTTCTCTCCGTTGGTGAAGCCCAGATACAGGCACATCTCACCCGTTTTGAAGCCCTTCATATCAAACAGGTGCCGCAGCGGGCTTTCGTCCACACCGTACATGCGCATCATAATCTCCGTCTCCTCCGGGTCCGACAGACGGAACACCGAAGGAAAACCCGCCTCGCTCTGCATGATCTCCCGCGCGGCCGCCTGGGCCGTCTCCCAATCCCGGAACATATAGGAAAAGCGCTTAACCGTCTCCGGCATATGGCGGAACACCTTAAGTGTCACATGCGTCAGCACGCCGAACGCGCCCTCGCCGCCCATCATGATCTGCCCCAGGTCCGGCCCGGTGGCCTTGCGCGGGTAAGTATCCGTTTTGACGTGTCCGATGGGCGTGGCATACTCCTGTCCCATCACAATATCGCTGATGCAGCCGTAGTAGGTGCTGTTCTGCCCCGCGCCCCGCGTGACGACCCAGCCGCCCACGGAGGAATGCTCAAAGCTCTGCGGAAAATGGCCGCAGGTGTACGCCCGCTTTGCGCCCAGCGTCCGGGGAGCGTTGTTGAGCGTGTCCTCCAGCTTCGGGCCGCTCATACCCGCTTCTACGGTGATGGTCTGGTCCACTTCATTGAAGGCGACCACTTTGTTGAAGCGCAGGCGCATATCCAGCGAAATACCGCCTTTCATGCACTCCACGCCCCGTGTGACGGACGAGCCGCCGCCATAGACATAAACCGGTATCTTTTCCTGCGCGCAGTAAGCCACAATTCGCTCGATCTGTTCCTTTGTATCCGGATAAAGCACGGCGTCCGGTACGTTTTCCACCACTTGATTGCGCAGGCGCAGGATGTCGTACATGGTCTTGCCGTATGCAACGGAAAGGCGCGCGTAATCGTCCGTGCGCACATATTCCGCACCCACGATGTCCCGAAACGCATCCAGGCGACGTTGTTCCATGGTGCAGGGCAGATCGAACCGCACTGCGTCCAGGCCTAAATTTTCCGTATAGTGGCCAAAGTCCGCGTCCGTCAGGCCAAATTTTTCCTTCACGAGTTTATAAAGCGATTCCTTGGGCGGTTTGATCTGATCCGGCGCGCCCCATTTGAAAATGGAGCGGTAGGATGTGGGTGGTACCTCGCCGTGGTACCATTTGGGTTCAAAATCACGATATGGCTTGGACATGGTCGTCTCCTCCTTTTTAAAAATGGGAAGTTCGTCTTGCGGCAGGTCTGCTGGTTACCTTTATGTCGGATGGAACGGCAAAGAGTTCCCCCTTTGTACCTTTTTCGAGCGCAACACGCATTCACAGGTTTATTTCAGCTCCGCCGCCTCAGGCGCCCAATCGTCCGTGGCAATAACGGCGCAGCCCGTGCCTAAAAGGTCCGGTATGAGGACGTCTCCACAGTATACAGGCACGGTCTGCGTATACGCGTTTAGTACAGCCATGGCTTCAAACAGGCGTTCCTTGGGCAATTCTCCCGCTGTGCGCACCGGCAATACCGGTGCGCCGCCCCCCAGCGTTTTTACCGTGGTGCACAAGCTTCGCGTGGGGGCGGTGCATTCCTTTTCGGCAAAATCGCGCCCTTTTGGGCAGCGGTTCCCCGTCACAGACGTCACCGCGCCGTTTTCCACTTCGGTGTGTAAGCGGCAGCCGTTGGGGCAGACGATGCAAGTAAATTCCCGCTTCATGTGTCCGCCTCCTCCATCACGAATGTAAGCCGGGAGCCTGCATGCAGCCCGGCCCCCGAAAGGTCCACCACCATCCGCTCCATCTCCGGCGGCTTAAGCTGCATATATGTCTTTTTGCAAAGTTCTCTGCCGTCCGCCAGCATACGAACACGCGTTTTTCCGCGTTCAGCAAGGGAACGGAAGAAGAAAGTTGTTTTCCCGGCAGGCTTTGTCGTGTCAATGCGCTGCGGCACCACATATCCAAACCCGCCGTCTGCCGACACCTCCGCCAACCCGCACGCCGCGGGAACATAGCGCGCGGCCGCCGCGCCCGCCGCTTCGCCGCTTTCGGAAACATAATCCACAAGGTCGTTCACATGCAGCGCGTTACCGCACACAAAAACGCCCGGCACCAGCGTCATATAGCTCTGGTCACACAGAGGCCCTTTTGTTCGTGCATCCAAAGGCACGCCGAGTGCCTCGGCCAGCTCATTTTCCGGGATCAACCCCACGGATAAGATCAGGCTGTCGCATTCGAGCTCCTGTTCCGTGCCCGGTATGGGACGCATCCGCGCGTCCACCTCGGCCACCGTCACGCGTTCCAACCGCTCTTTGCCCGAAACGCGGGTGACGGTATGGCTGGTGTACAATGGAATACCAAAATCCTCCAGGCACTGGCTGATATTGCGCGAAAGCCCACTGGGCGTGGGCTTTGCCTCATATACGCCCAACACCTGAGCGCCCTCCAGCGTCAGCCGGCGGGCCATGATGAGCCCGATGTCACCGGAACCAAGGATCATGCAGCGCCGGGCGGGCATCTCCCCCATCCGGTTAATGTAATGCTGGGCCGTACCTGCGGTGAGCACACCCGCCGGACGGGTACCGTGTATGGACACCTGCCGGGCTGTGCGCTCGCGGCAGCCTGTGGAGAGCACCAACGCCCGGGCCTCCACCTTCCGCAGCCCTTCCCTGCCCACCAGCGTGAGCACAAAGCCTTCCCCGCTTTTTTCGATGCGGGAAACGAAAGTCAGCAGCGCGGTCTGCGCGCCGCAGCCGCGTAGCATTTCAATGTACCGGTGGGCATATTCGCAGCCGGAGAGCCGTTCCCCGAAGCGCAGCAGGCCAAATCCGTCGTGGATGCACTGCTTCAAGATTCCGCCCAGCCGTGCCTCGCGCTCCACCAGCAGCGTTTTTGCCCCCGCTCGCCGGGCGCCCAGCGCCGCTGCAAGCCCCGCCGGGCCGCCGCCCACGATCACGACGTCATAGCGCTCCATCCTCTGTGCCTCCTTCCGTTCCCGTTTTTTGTTCTCTCTGTTTCGTGGGGCGCAGCAGTTGGGCACTGCCCGCACCGGACTTGCGCACCTGTTCAAGCGATATGCCTTTTTCCTCCGCGATGATGGCTGTCACCAGCGGGCCGCAGAAGCCGCCCTGGCAGCGCCCCATGCCGGGGCGCACACGCCGTTTGACACCGTCCACCGTATCGCAGGGCACCGGCCTGCGCAGCGCGTCCAATATTTCTCCCCTGCTCACTTCCTCGCACCGGCAGACGATCTCGCCGTAATCCGGGTTTTGGCGGATGAGCGCGGCCCTCGCCTCGTCCGGCAGCCCCGCCACATGCGGTATGGGCCTGCGTGTCGGGTCGTAGGCGGCATTGCGCGCGGGCGGGGTTGTCGCGGAAAGCTGTCCATAGGCCAGCCGCGCCACCTCCTGCGCGATGGCGGGCGCGGCCGTCAGCCCCGGAGACTGGATGCCCGCCGCATGGATGATATTTTCCGTGAACATCCCGGGCCGTATGATGAAATCCTCCTCATACGTCGCCGCTCGCACGCCTGTAAAATAGGTGATGATATCGCTTTCACGCAGCGCAGGTGCGGCATGGCGCTGCTTTTCAAACGTGGCGCGCACGCTTTGCACGCTGGTGGAAAAATCTTCTTTTTCCGGCGTTTCCACCGCGTCGGGCCCCACCAACACGTTGCCGTCCACTGTAGAAACGATGCCTCCGCCCTTGGAATGGACCGTCTTGGTGGCGGTAGTTCCCATGCCGGAATAAATGGTGCGTACCATGCGCTTCGCCTTTTTGTCCAGGATGGCATTTGTTCCCTTGCGCGGATGGATGGAGAAAAAATGATCCTGCGCCATCTGCGCTATATCCTCACAAAACACACCCGCCGCATTGATGACGATGCGCGGGCGCACTGTACCCCGGTTTGTATGCACGGCAAGGATTCGTCCGTTCTCCACGTCCATACCCGTCACGCATGTATCCAGCGAAAGGTGCGCACCGTTCTGCACGGCATTCTCCGCCATGGCAATGGTCAGCCCGTAAGGACAGACAATGCCCGCCTGTGGAAAAAACAACCCGCAGTGCAGCGCCTCATCCACACCCGGCTCGGCTGCATGCAGCGCTTTGTCCCCCAGCACGCGCACACCAGAGAGGCCCAGCCATTTCCAATAAGGCAGCGTAAAGTACAGAAGCGGGCGCATTGCTCTGCCCTTGAAGCACAGGTACTGTCCCGTGCGCCGGAAAGGCACGCCCAACGCGGCACACACGCCGCCATACATCCGGTTGCCCAAACGATTGTAATGATATTTGGCCGTACCTTTATGCAGATCTACACCCGGATGCACCATGCCGTCATTGCGGCTTGATGCATGCAGCGCCACATCGTGCTCTTTTTCCACCCAGAGCAGGTCGACATTCCACCGCATCAGCTCCCGCGCGATGGCGGCGCCTGTAACGCCCGCGCCGATGAGCAGCACGTCCGGCGCGCGTCCGGCCAGGCTTTCATCCGTCTGCGGCACAGGCTTTGGCTGTCTTTGCGCCGCACCCGGCCATGTTACCTCGTTCACCGTATACCAGCGGCTTTTGGGGCTGGCTGCAAGACGTCCCGCCGCAACCACGCCGTCCCAATCCTCCGCACTGCCGCGCAGCACCAGCACGCCGCGCTCCACCACAGCCTGCACCCGCCCGCCGAACCGCTTTTTCAGCGCACGGTTTATTTTTTTGAGCGGTATCCGCATTCGTCTCCCCTTCGCTTTCCTGCCGATTTTATCAGTCGGTCAACCGACCGACTTCTTCCGTTTTCAGGATAGCACCCGCCGCAGGGAATGTCAATGTACGGTTTGTACGGGAAATGTAAACTTTCTTTGACATTGTGCCCAGCATCTTTTATACTATTGTATTAGACGAAAAAGATGGGGGCGATCGCCATGGCTGCACCGCTTGGCACACAAATACGGGAACGCATTCTGGAAAGCGCGGCCGCGTTGATGGAGGAACGCTCGTTCTTCGACATCTCACTGGCAGACATCGCCCGGGCCGCGCGCATCAGCAAGGGAACGTTGTACTATTACTACAACAGCCGGGACGCTATTTTGTTCGATTTGACGGACCGGTATCTGCAAAAGCTCTCGGACGACCTTCTTGCCTGGGTAGACAATGAAGAAAAGGATACCTCCCTGCCCCGCTTGCTGCGCTATACATTTTCCCGCGGAGTATACGACAAAAGCGGCAGCATGCGTCTTTTTCTGATTGCGGAGGCGGTTTCGGGCAAAGGCGATGTGCGGGACAAGCTGCTGGAAAAGTATGCTCACTTTAAGAACGTACTGGCGCAGAAGATCGCGGCGCGTAAACCCGGTGCGGACGGTGAATACCTGGCCTGGCTGACGCTGACTGTGATGGACGGCATGCTGGTGCAAAGCCAACTGAAAAATCCGGCGCTGGACACAGACGCCTTTATCGAAGCCACCGCGCGCCTGATCACCGAATGCTGACGGCAGGGCATTGACAAACGCCCCGCCGGATTGGTAAAATAAATACATTGCGCGGGTATGGCGGAATTGGCAGACGCGCCAGACTTAGGATCTGGTGTCTACGACGTGCAGGTTCGACCCCTGTTACCCGCACCAAAAAGACGCAGCTTCCATCAAGAGAAAGCTGCGTCTTTTTTCATGCTTAAAACGTGATATGATTTTGATGTGAATTATTTATATTGAGTACGGGGAACTGCCGCGAAAAGAAAATGCACACAAGCAAAAGTCCGGCAACAAATGTCCGGAAGAATATATTTGTTTAGCAATGATTTAAATGCTTTTGTGCAAAGAAAAGGCATTTCCTCATGGACGCTGGAATTTAGGTAATGCATGGAGCCGGTTCATACTATATAACGGCTAATTGCTATTATGGCTATCATATAGTTCTTGTTATGGATATAATTTTACCCAACGCAAAATATTTTCCGCTGTTATCGCATATAAAAACAAGGCTGAAAGCAATGCTGCGTGCATTGCTTTCAGCCTTGTTTTTGCTGTATAGAGAACGTCCCGGCCTATGCCCGGAACAAAAGGGAGACAGGCGTCGGCGCAAAAGCTTTGTTTTCCAGCGCCAGCCTTCCGCTTTGGACGTCCCGTTTGAACACGGCAATGCTGTCGCTGTCCTGGTTTCCCACAAGCACCCACCCTCCTGTGGGGTCCAGTGCAAAATTCCGCGGCGTCCTGCCGCCGCAACCCAGGGCCTGCACCAATTGCAGTGTCCCGTCTGCCTGTACCGAAAAGACGGTAATGCTGTCCTGTCCGCGATTGGACACATACAAGAAGCGGCCGTCCGGCGCCAGATGAAGGTCAGCTCCGCTGTTGGGCACGCCGCCGGGCTCTGCCACGGAAGGAACGGCTTGTAAAAATTCCAGTCTTCCGTCCATGTAAGAAAAGGTCATAACTGCAGAGGATATCTCACAGAGCACATAGCACCGTTCGCCCCTTTGGTCGAACACACAGGCACGCGGACCCATCCTGCTGCCCACAAAAAAGCTATGAACCGCATCCGCACAAAGGACGCGGTTTTCCCGGTCCACCCGATAAACCGTCAGATCGTCCGTCCCAAGGTCTGCTACAATAACATATTTTCCATCCGGAGCCCAAACCGCCGCATGAGGGTGCGGGGCGCTTTGCCTCACAGGGTCTGCTCCATGCCCGTAATGCCGGATAATCACGCCCTTTTTTCCCAGTGAGCCATCCGCACACAGAGGGTAGCTGCATACGCTTCCTCCCGTAAAATTGGCTACTGTAAGACAACGCCTTTCCCTGTCAAGCCCAACATAACATGGGTCGGCACCACCGGTGGGCCTCTGGTTCAGAAAACGCAATCCACCGTCCGACTCTATCCGATAAGCGCTCACGGCCCCGCCCGCTTTACTTTTGTATTCTTTCAATTCATTTACTGCATACAAATACTGTTTGTCAAAAGATAACGCCAGATAAGACGGGTTTTCGGCCGGCGCCGGAGCGGTACTTTCATACAACGTGCCCGTTTTGGCATCAAAGGTATACCTATGAATTCCTTTTCCCCTGCCCTCTAGGATTTCCCCTGTACCAAACCGGATCGGCCTGCTGTATGTTCCTACAAATAACTGATATGTCTCTTTCATCCATTATCACAGCTTTCTCTTTCCCTCATACGAAACGGAGAGGTACGCCCTATACTGGGGCAATGTACTATTCCATATAGCCGCCGCGCATGGGCGATACGGCGTGCCGGGTATAAAACCGGAGCACACCTTTTGTATATCGGGGCGGACGGGGACTCCACGCAGCACGGCGTGCAGCGAGGATCGCCTCCATCTGTTCCGGCGTTTTCTCGGCGCCGTTTGCTCCGATGATGGACAGGCTGCGCCCGCGGATGTCGATACGGATGAGGTCTCCCTCCTCCACAAGTGCGATCGGCCCGCCGTCCGCAGCCTCCGGGCTGACGTGGCCGATCACCGGCCCCTTTGAGGCACCGGAGAAACGGCCGTCTGTGATGAGTGCGATGCTTCGGGCGAGCGCCGGGTCCGACGAGATCGCCTCGGTGGTATAGAACATCTCCGGCATACCGCTGCCTTTGGGGCCCTCGTAGCGGATGAACACCGCCTCACCGGGATGGACGGCGTGTGTGAGGATAGCATGGATGGCGTCCTCCTCACAGTCAAACGGCCGCGCGCGCAGCGTTACGCCGAACATCTCCTCCGGCACGGCTGTGTGTTTGACCACGGCGCCTCCCGGCGCAAGGTTGCCCCGCAGAACAGCGATGGCGCCATCTGTGCCCAACGGTTTTTCCAGCGGGCGAATGACGTCCTCCGGTGCAACGCCCGTACCCTGCAGATACGATGCACAGCTTTCGTAAAAGCCATTCTTTTGCAGTTCGTCCAGGTTTTCGCCCAGTGTTCTGCCCGTGACCGTCAGTACATCCAGATGCAGCAGATCGCGCAGGCGCTCCATAACGCGCGGCACGCCGCCTGCATACCACACGTAGGCGGCGGGCCACCTGCCCGCCGGGCGAACGTCCAGCAGCCACCGCGCCCCGCGGTGCATGCGGTCAAACATATCGCAGTCCAGCTCTATGCCGTACTCGTGTGCGATGGCCGGCAGGTGCAGCATCGCATTGGTGGAGCCGGAAATGGCGGCATGGATGAGGACGGCGTTTTCAAATGCCTCTTTTGTCACGATATCTCCCGTGCGGATGCCCGCGCGCGCCAGCGCTACCGCTTGTTCGCCCGCGCGCCGCGCATAGTCTGCCAGCAGCGGGCTTGCGGCCGGAACAAGCGCGCTGCCCGGAAGCGAAAGCCCCAAGGCCTCGGTCATCATCTGCATCGTGCACGCCGTGCCCATAAAGCTGCATGCTCCGCAGGACGGGCAGGCATGGGTCTTATAAAACCGGAACTGCTCCGCGGTGATCTCGCCGCGCTCATATTGGGCGCTGTATGTACCGATCTGCTCCAGCGTCAGCAGATCCGGCCCCGCATCCATCACACCGCCGGGCACAAATATGCCCGGCGTGTTCAGCCGGCCGGAGGCCATCAGATTCGCGGGCAGGCCCTTATCACAGCTTGCAATGTATACCGTTGCGTCAAAAGGCGTGGCCATACCGTGGATCTCGATGGCATCCGCAATGATCTCCCTCGAAGCGAGCGAGTAATTGATGCCGTCGTGTCCCTGCGCCATGCCGTCGCATATATCTGTAGCAAAGTAGCGCGCAGGGTTCCCGCCCGCGCTGCGTACTCCCGCAGCGGCGGCTTCCACCAAACACAGCAGGTGCGCGCTGCCGGGATGGCTGTCGCCAAACGTGCTCTCCACCATTACCTGCGGTTTTTCCAGGTCGGCCTCCGTCTGCCCCATACCCATGCGCAGCGGGTCGATCTCCGGCGAAAGCGTCCGCACCTTCTGGCTGATCATTTCCTGCATTCTCTACACTCCTTTTGATGATTGCGGCGGCTCACCGTTTTTTCCTGTACAGCGTTAAATAGATATCCATACCACAAGCAAATTCCTTTGGGGAATAATATCTTTTATGTCTAAAATATTGTAGCATATAGGCGCTGTCACAGCAAAAGCTTTTTTGCTGTACCAAATATTTTTCCCGAATACAAAAGGCGGGACGTCTACGCTTGCCTTCAACCTCTGTCGCAGTTATAATAAATGTTGTTCGCGGCTGCAAGGCAAGCAGCTTTCACCTGATATCAGTGGTGCATTATGAAAGAGATACGAAAAAAGAGGGCGGTTTCTGCCGCATTAAAAAATACGTCCGGAGGTGATATTGAATAGACAGGAGAATGATATATGAATCGCATCCCCAACCCTGACACAGTCTTTCCCAACGAATACGGCACTTCATGCTTTTTAAAAAACGTGATCACCGCCCCCAACATCTTTGTCGGCGATTATACTTATTACGACGACCCCGCTGCACCTGCGGATTTTGAAAAGAACAACGTGCTGTTCAACTGGCCCGAATTCGGCGACAGACTCATCATCGGGAAGTTCTGCTGCATTGCGAGCGGCGCGCGCTTCATTATGGGCAGCGCGAACCACCGGATGTGCAGCGTCACCACTTACCCATTCAATGTATTCGGCGGCGCATGGGCTGAAAGTACGCCGCCGCACCTGTCCCAGCTCCCATTCAAGGGCGATACCGTTGTGGGCAGCGATGTATGGCTGGGGCGGGAATGCACCGTCATGCCGGGCGTAAAAATCGGTGACGGCGCCATTGTTGCGGCTTATTCCGTTGTGACGCGGAACGTAGACCCTTACACCGTCGTGGGCGGCAATCCCGCAAGGCTGCTCAAGCACCGCTTTGACGCAGAGCTGACCGGGCTTTTGCTGCAGTTTCGCTGGTGGGACCTTCCGGCGCAGCAGGTGACGGAGCTTCTGCCGCTGCTGTGCGACCCCGACCTGGAGCATGTGCGCAAAACACTGCGCGCCCTGCTCCAGACGGAAACGGAGCGGCCGCATATATTATAAAATGCAGAACACCCGGCAGCCGAAACGGTCTGCCGGGTGTTTCCCTTATTTTGCCCCTATTGACATAAAGCTTATATGCTTTACAGTGCCGCGATCGCTTCGATCTCGCACAGGACATTCTTAGGCAGTGTCTTCACCGCCACACAGGACCGTGCGGGACGTGACACGAACGCCTCAGCATACACAGCGTTGAAAGCCGCAAAGTCGCTCATGTCCGCCAGGAAACAGGTCGTTTTCACCACTTTGTCAAACGAAGTGCCGTTGGCTTCCAGAATCGCCCCGACATTGGCGACGCTCTGGCGCGCCTGTTCCTCGATGGTCGCACCCGCGATCTCGCCCGTGGCCGGATCAATGGGGATCTGGCCGGAAGTGAACAGCAGATTCCCGACAGACACCGCCTGCGAGTACGGGCCGATGGCCGCGGGTGCTTTTTCTGTCTGCGTGTATTTGATTTCCATGTTTCTTTCCTTTCTGTGGAACAAAAGCGCCATGTGCCGTACCGAATGCCGCACCTCTTCCACCTCGCATAATAGATATGGATTTATCGTAGCACCGGCGTTTTCACTTGTCAACCGAAGCGCTGTATTTTCTCGTGTATGCCTCTCCACGGGGCGCAGCGCTCTGCAAAATATTCGGCGGCTCATTCTTTTCCGTCACAGGGTGTGCACGGCGAACAAAATCTGTCCGCCGTTACATTTTTCTTTTTGCGCCCGCATATGATTGCACCACAAGGCAGGTGAACAAAGATGTATCTATGCATCCCGAAAAAAGCGGCCCACCGCGTACTGGCTGCCGTGCTGTGCGCTGCGGCGGCGGGCGGCGTTCTGCTGGGGCTCGGCTGGCCGCGGGCGGAGGCAGAACCCGCGGCTGTGGCTGCTGCTTCTTATGAATGGGGCCTTTCGTTTCAGACGGAAAACGAACCGCCCGTTCCCAACCTCTCAGCCGAAAAGCTGCGCCCCTTCGATGCTTTTTACTGCGGAGACGCGGAGCAGAAGCGGCTGTATCTGACGTTCGATGCAGGGTATGAGAACGGCAATACCGCACCCATTCTTGACGCGCTGAAAAAGCACAACGCCCCCGGCACCTTCTTTGTAGTAGGCAGCTATATCAAGGAAAACCCGGACCTGATCAAGCGGATGGTCGCCGAAGGCCATACGGTAGGCAACCACACCTATCACCACCCGAACATGTCCCAAAAAGATGAAGCCTCTTTCAAAAAAGAGCTGAATGATCTTGCCGCGCTGTTCCAGGAAACGACAGGAACGCCCCTGCCGCTTTTCTATCGACCGCCCGAAGGCAAATTCAGCGATGAAAACCTTACCTGGGCGCAGGAACTGGGCTACAAAACCATTTTCTGGAGCCTCGCCTATGTGGACTGGAAACAGGATGCACAGCCTTCGCGGGAGGCCGCTTTTGACAAACTGATGCCCCGTACCCACGACGGCGCGATCGTGCTCCTGCATTCCACCAGCGCCACCAATGCGGCAATTCTGGATGAATTGCTGACACGGTGGGAAGAGATGGGGTATACCTTCGGCACACTTTCAGAACTTGGCGCGCCGCCTGCCGCGCCTGCCGCATGAGCGGGCCCGCACGCGCTTCCGCAGACCGCGGCCCGCGCTCTGCGAGGCAGGGCGGCGTATACAGCCTGCACACCCGCGGCAGGCGCGCGCTTTGCCTTGGAGCGGTATGCCTTGCCGGCCTGCTGATGGCCGCATGCATGCACACGGTGCTCAGCGAGCCTGCCGGTTTTTCGGGCACGCCCCGCAGCCCGGCGCCTGCATCGCCTTCACCGCCCCAACTCACGGGCGACCCGGACCGGCCGTATCTGCTGCAGACCCAGCCGCCCTACACCGTGGCGCTGGATGCCGGACACGGCGGCTTCGACACCGGTGCGGAGGCGATCATCAAAGAACTGGAAGTATGCGAACAGACGGTAAACGCCCTCTATACGCTTCTGGAGCAGGACTCCAACTATGCGCCTGTGCGCACGCGCCCCAACGGCGAGGACCGCTCCATCAAGGAGCGTGCACAGGCCGCGACCGACGCCGGCGCTTCCCTGCTTCTGAGCGTTCATGCCAACAGCGACGAAAGCACGGGACAGTCCCACGGCTTTGAATGCTTCCCCACGCCGCCCGGGCGCACCTACTCGGAAGAATCCATGCGCTTTGCCCAATGCATCGCGCAGAAAATGGGCGGCGCCGGGCACCGCCTGCGCGGAGAAAACGGCATTCGTTTCGCCTATTACAACGGAAAGAGCAAACGCATCGTGGACAGCACCGACACCAAGATACGCGAGCAAAAGAGCTTCGGCATCGTGGAAAGGCCCTACTGCCCCGCCGTGCTGGTGGAGCAGTGTTTTCTGACCAATTACAGCGATGTGGAAAACTGGACGGGAGAGGCCGGATGCGCCCGCGCCGCACGTATCTATTACGAGGCGATCTGCGCCTATTTCGGCACCGAGCCTCTGCCGCAGGGCGGCAGCGTGTGAACGCCGCACCGCTCTTTCCACGAATACAGCAGCGCGCCCCCGGCCCTTGCGGCGGGGGCGCGCGTTTTGCATCCGGCGGCAACCGCCGTTTTTCAAGCGCCGGTGCGGCACGTTTATTTCATATCGTTTCTGCGGTGCAGCGCAACGGCGCATGCCGTCATGCCCATCAGCGCAAACACCGTGCACAGCATGCCTGCCCAGATGCCGAACCGCTGCGCCACCGCGCCTGTGATATACGGCATTAAAACCGCGCCCACGCCCGCTGCGGGAAGCATCACGCCGAGGCCCGCGCCGGAGAGCGCATTCCCCGCCGCGACAGCCGTCGGGTTCACGCCTGCAATGGCCAGGCCGATCAGGAACAGGCAGATCAGCGCAGATGCGGGCGTTTTTGCCACGAGAAGCAGGATATAGGTGCCTACGCAGCATGCGGACATCAGAGAAAGGGTGCGGAAGCTGTTTTTTACCGGGAAAACAAATGCGATGCACAGACGCCCGGCCAGCATTGCGCCCCAGATGACCGTAACGGTCATCTGGCCCGCCGGGCCCGAGAGGATGCCCACATCCTTGAAATATGTCACCATCCAGCCCGTGACGCTGATCTCCGTGCAGTTTTGAAAAAAGACAAGCCCGGTCAGCACCCAAAAACGGGGCGAACGCAGAAAAGACCAATCGTTTTTGACACGCGCGCCGTCTCCTGTGCGGCCCGGCAGACCCGCCAACGCGAACACGCCCCACAGCGCCGCGCCGCACAGTGCAAGGCCTGCCATGGGCGCCCACCAGGGCAGCCCGCCCATACCCAGCGCCGCAATAAACAGCGGGCACAGCAGCGACCCCGTGGCAAAGCATGCATGGATGAGATTCATGCATTTCGTGCGCTCCCGTGCATGCGCCGCGATAAGCGCGCTGCTGGTGTTCAGCGTTGTGCCCTTGGCCACGCCCACCAATGTGAAAGCGGCCAGCAGCGCCCACGGGCTTCCCGTGAGGATCATTGCGCCGTAACCCAGCGCCGCACCGCCCGCCAGCATAAGAACGGTGTGCCGCTGGCCCCAGTGCGCGGGCAGCATGCCCGCGGCAAAGCCCGCCGCAAGGTTGCCCACGCTCAGCATGGCCAGCAGCAGGCCGCTCCACTGGTAGCTCAGGCCGTACCGTTCCTGCAAAAGCGCCATCACCACTCCGCCGCTGCTGGCGCACACACCATTGAGCAGCATGGCCGGATATGCGCAGGCCGCCTTGTTTTGCCGCAAAGCATTCATAAAACATCCTCCAGGCAAAGTAATGCCGCAGGCCTTTCCCGGCCCGCAGCTATGGGTGCGGCGCTTTTGGCGCGGCGCCCGTCTTTTTGTATTCCAGTGTAGAAAAAAACGCCCGCCCCGTCAAGCGGGCAGGCGCAAAACCGCAAGAATGGCATGTGGGAGCGGGATTCCCGCAATTTGTGCAAATCCTGCTCCCCGCCGCTTTGCCGCTATCTGCGGCGCGCGGCCAGCAGCGCCCGCACAGCATCCGCATCCGGACAGGCCAGTGCCTCCTTCGCCGTGCAAAGCGCTTCTTCCTCCGTCCAGCGTGAAACAGTCCGGCGCACTTCCGGCAGAGCGGAGGGCCCAGCGCTGAAAGAATCCAGGCCAAACGCCATCCACAGAGGAATAAGACACGGGTCTGCTGCAGCTTCGCCGCACATGCACACCGGCACATCTGCCGCACGGCCCGCGGCGATCACATCCCGAATGCTGCGCAGCACCGCCGGATGGCAGGGTGCATATAGCTCCGCAATGTCTGCATTGCCCCGGTCCGCGGCTAAAATGTACTGCACCAGGTCGTTGGTACCAATGCTGAAAAAATCCGACTCCTTCGCCAGCAGATCCGCAATGACAGCGGCGGCCGGCGTTTCGATCATCACGCCCAGAGAAATCACCCCGTCAAATGCAACGCCCCTCGCGGAAAGCGCCTGCTTTTCCTGCTCCAGCATCGTCCGTGCAGCGCGCAGCTCCTGTACGCCCGTCACCATTGGCAGCATGATCCTGATGTTCCCACGCTCCGCCCCCGCGCGCAGCAGCGCCCGAAGCTGCGTGCGGAACACCTCAGGCCGGGCAAGGCAGTAGCGGATGCCCCGGCGGCCCAGGTAAGGATTCTCCTCCTTTTCCTGTCCCAGATACGGCAGCGCCTTGTCGCCGCCGATATCCAACGTACGGACAACCGCGGGCCTGTCCCCCATAGCGCGGGACACCGATGCATAAGCTTCGTACTGCTCCTCCTCCGTGGGCAAGGATGTACGTCCCATAAACAGAAATTCCGTCCGCAGCAGCCCGACTCCTTCCGCCCCGGCTTCATCCGCCGCAACGGTCTGCCCCACGCCGCCGATATTGGCGTACAGCGCGTACCTTTGGCCGCGGGCGCTCACCGCCGGGCCCGCACGGTACGCCTGCAGCGCCTCCGCCTGTCTTTTCTCCTCCTCCTGTTTTTTCCGGTACCGCGCCCGCTCCGCCCCGCTTGGAGATACGATCACCGCGCCCTGCCCGCCGTCCACGACGACATCCTCCCCGCTCCGCAGCACAGACGCGGCCCCCGCGGCTCCCAGTACGGCGGGAAGGCCCAACGCACGCGCCAGAATGGCGGCATGGCTCGTCATGCCGCCGCATTCCGCCACAAAAGCGGCAACATTTTCCCGGTTCACGCTCACGGTCATGGAAGGCGTGAGATCCCATGCGATCAGCACGGTGCCCGGAGGCACGTCCGGGATGGACGCTTCACTGCGCCCCAGCAAAATCGCCAGCAGGCGGGCGCGGATATCCTCTATGTCCGCGGCACGCTGCGCCAGCAATTCGTCGCCTGCCGCGGCAAACAGCTGGATGTATGACGCACACACTGCGTCCAAAGCGGCCTCCGCGCATTCGCCCGCTTCAATGCGGCTGTCTGTCTGCGCAAGCAGAGCCGGATCGTTTGCCATCAGGATCTGGCTGGCGAGGATGTCCGCCTCCTGTCCGTCCAGGCGCGCGCGCAGCGCGTCCGCCATAGCCTGCGTCCGCTGTGCAAATGCCTGCACGGCCGTGCGCAGGCGTGCTTTCTCCTGCTGCACGCCCGCGAAGTGGACCTGTGTGTAATCAAGGCTCCCCTCCGCAATAACCACGGCCCGGCCGATGCCGACACCAGGGGAGACGCCTACGCCTTGCAGCAACATGTTCCTCTTCCCTTTCCCGGTATTCCGCTTAAAAGGTATTCAGCAGCTTCAATATTTCTTCCTTTGTGGCCAGCTCATCGGAAAACGCCGTCGCGCTGCCCGCGGCCGCGCCCATGCGCAGAGCGTAGGAATAGGTGCCCAGCTTGAGGTAACCGGCCAAAAAGCCCGCCACCATGGAATCGCCCGCACCCACTGCATTGCGCACCGTGCCCCGCGGAACGCCGATCTCCTGGAACTGACCCGTTTCGTCCAGCAGGATCGCACCGTCGCCCGCCAGAGAAACGAGCACGTTGCGCGCGCCCTTGTCCTGCAGCTTTGCGGCGCATGCACGGATATCATCCCCGGTTTTCAGTGTGCGGCCGAACAGCTCGCCCAACTCGTGCTGGTTTGGCTTGATAAGGAACGGGCGGTACTTCAGAACATTCAGCAGAAGATCCCCTGTGGCATCCACTGTGACGCGCACCTTCTTTTCCTGCAGCGCGGCCATGATCTTCTCATAGATATCGCCCGGCATACCCGCGGGAATGCTGCCCGCCAGAACAAGGTCGTCGCCGTCCGTGACGGCGTCCAGCTTTTTGTACAGCAGCGCCAGCGCCGCCGGGCCTATGTCCGGCCCTTTGCCGTTGATCTCCGTCTCGCAGGCGCCGCGAATTTTCACATTGATGCGGGTCATCCCGTTTTGCAGACGGATAAAATCCGTGCGCAGCCCTTTTCTTTGCAGCGCGTTTTCAACGGCATCGCCTGTGAAGCCCGCCAAAAAGCCCAGCGCCACATTTTCTATGCCCAGGTTCGTCAGCACCGTGGAGACGTTGATCCCCTTGCCGCCGCAATAGACCGCCTCATCGCCGGTCCGGTTCACAGTTCCTTGCGTCAGGTGCTCCAGCTGCACCACATAGTCGATGGCCGGATTGAATGTAACTGTATAGATCATATGTTTGCCTCCTTGATCGTTGATGCTATCATAACACTGCATGCGTTCAATTTCAAATATTTCCCACCGCGCACGAAGCCTGAGTTTTCCGACGGAAAACGTGCGGAAAATGTCTTTTGTTAACGTTTCCTTTACAAACAGGGACTTGCAAGCGGCGAAAGCTGGTGTATAATATTGAACAAAGGAAACTTTTTCTTTTCTCCATGAGGGAGTAGTTCACGCCCCCGCCGGGGCGGTTTTAAGTCAACAGCATGGCCCGCACACGGACCTGGCTTAAAAGTAAGAGCGAGACTCATGTGTGGCGCCAAGCCGCACGTGGGTCTTTTTTCTTATCCAGGCCTCTTGGCGGACAGGGATATGCCCCACAGGCCGCCCCTGCGTTTTGCCGGGGTCTGGTATTGTGCGTGGCTTTTTTGCGTTGTTCCCCCATGCCGGGCGCTCGGCGCATGTTCCGCGGATGAAAAACAGCTTGCTGTTTTTTCATAGAAACACCAAATTGGGAAACCCTTGAAACGAGAAAGGATGTTGTGTGTTGAAGTTTTATTGTGAGGAGGCCGGCCGGGCGCTTGCCGAACTGAAGAGCACCCCGGACGGCCTTACCGACGCGGAAGCCGCCAGGCGGCTGGCCGAAAAAGGCCCCAACAAGCTGGCCGAAGGAAAAAAGGTCACAACGCTGCAGCGCTTTCTGCAGCAGCTGAGCGACCCTATGATCATTATCCTGCTTGTTGCGGCGGCAGTGTCCGGTGTAACGGCGGCTTATTCGGGCGAAAGCTTTGCGGATGTGTTCATCATCCTTATCGTCGTGCTCATCAACGCCGTGCTCGGCGTGTATCAGGAGAGCAAGGCGGAAAAAGCCATTGAGGCGCTGCAGGAAATGACGGCCGCCACCAGTAAGGTGATCCGCGGCGGCAAACAGGTCTCGCTGAAAAGCGAGGAGCTGGTGCCGGGCGACGTTGTCGTTCTGGAAGCCGGCGACGCCGTGCCCGCAGACGGCCGCATTCTGGAGAGCGCCAGCCTGAAGATCGAGGAAGCCGCGCTCACGGGCGAAAGCGTACCCGTGAACAAAGTCGTTTCCGCACTGGGCCTCGACGACGGCAAGGACGTCCCCCTGGGCGACCGCAAAAACATGGCCTATATGGGCAGCACCGTAGTATACGGCCGCGGACGTGTCCTCATCACGGGCACCGGTATGGACACCGAGATGGGCAAGATCGCAGGCGCGCTGGCGCAGGCCGAAGAGGGACAGACTCCGCTGCAGAAAAAGCTGGCGCAGCTCAGTAAGATCCTGAGCTGGCTGGTGCTCGGCATCTGCGTATTCATCTTCGCTTTCAGCCTTATCAAGGCGGGCGATTTCCACCTCGACGTCATCATCAGTACGTTCATGGTAGCGGTCAGTCTTGCCGTCGCGGCCATCCCCGAGGGCCTTGCCACCGTCGTTACCATCGTACTCTCCATCGGCGTAACGAACATGTCCAAGCGCAATGCCGTCATCCGCCGCCTTACGGCTGTGGAGACGCTGGGCTGCGCACAGGTCATCTGCTCGGACAAAACCGGTACGCTGACGCAGAACAAGATGACGGTTGTGGAGCACGTGGGTGAAGAAGAGCCCCTGGCCCGCGCGATGTCTTTGTGCAGCGACGCCAAGCCCGGCGAAAACGGCGACGCTGAGGGCGAGCCCACCGAATGCGCGCTGGTAAATTACGCCACCGGCGTCGGCCTGCCCAAGGGCACGCTGGAGGCGGCCCAGCCCCGTGTGGGCGAGGCTCCTTTTGACAGCGGCCGCAAAATGATGAGCACCGTGCACGAAAACAACGGCGCATATATCCAATACACAAAGGGCGCGCCCGACGTGGTGCTCAGCCGCTGTACCTCTTACGCCAAGGATGGTAAGATACTGCCCATGACGGAGGAAGCCCGCGCCGAGATCCTGCGCCAGAACAAGCAGATGGCCGACAAAGCGCTGCGCGTGCTGTGCGCGGCCAGCCGCGAATGGCCCCAGCTTCCGCCGGATTTCGAGCCGGACACGCTGGAGCATGACCTGACCTTCCTGGGCCTGACGGGCATGATCGACCCGATCCGCCCCGAGGTAAAGGACGCCATTACAGAGTGCCGCCAAGCCGGCATCCGTCCCATCATGATCACAGGCGACCACAAGGATACCGCCATCGCCATCGCCAAGCAGCTCGGCATCATCGAAACAGCGGATGAAGCCATCACAGGCGCGGAGCTGAACGACATCTCCGACGACCGGTTTGCGGAAGTGATCGGCCGTTACAGCGTGTATGCCCGCGTGCAGCCCGAGCACAAGGTGCGCATCGTCAACGCATGGCGCAAAAACGGCTTTGTCACAGCCATGACGGGCGACGGCGTCAACGACGCGCCCAGCATCAAGAGCGCGGATATCGGCATCGGCATGGGCATCACCGGCACGGACGTTACAAAGAACGTGGCCGATATGGTGCTGGCCGACGACAACTTCGCCACAATCGTCAACGCCGTGGAGGAAGGGCGCCGCATTTACGACAACATCCGCAAGGCCATCCAGTTCCTGCTGGGCTCCAATATGAGCGAGGTGCTGAGCGTGTTCTTTGCCACGCTCATGGGCTTTGTTATCCTGGAGCCCGTACACCTGCTGTGGATCAACCTCATCACCGACTGCTTCCCCGCTCTGGCCCTGGGCCTTGAAAAGGGCGAGCCGGATTTGATGCACCGCAAGCCGCGCCCGTCCACAGACGGTATCTTCTCCGGCGGGCTGGGCGTAGACGTGGCGTATCAGGGCTTTATGGTCACCTGCGTAACGCTGGCCGCCTACTTTATCGGCCACTGGATGGAATCCGGCGTATGGGAGATCGCCGCCAGCCCCGACGGCGTGACGATGGCCTTTCTCACCATGAGCATGGCCGAGATCTTCCACAGCTTCAACATGCGCAGCCAGCGCGGCAGCGTGTTCACGCTCGGCTCTCACAACAAGGTGTTGTGGGGCGCCATGCTGCTCAGCCTTGTGCTGACGACCGGCGTCATCTACCTGCCCGGCATTTCGGACGCGTTCGGTTTTACGCACATCAGCGCGCCGGAATATGCTGTTGCCATGGCTCTGGCCGTGTGTGTGATCCCCATTGTGGAATGCGTCAAGTTCTTCCAGCGTAAGGCTGCACGCCGCCGCGCGGAAAAACAGCCTGCGTAACCACGCGCTTTGAAGATTTCCCATTTGGTTTTTACGGGCCGCTGCAAATGCAGCGGCCTTTTTTACACCGCTCATGCCGGTAAAAACACAAAAAAGGCTTGGGAAGCATCCTGTTTTATGATATACTGAATGACATCATACTGCCGCAGGGCGCAGCTCCGCAGCGGCTGAAAGGAACGCTTTCTCATGCAGCAGAACCAACCTGCCAATTTCAAAAACCGCATCGGCTTCGTCCTTGCCTCTGTCGGCTCCGCCGTGGGCATGGGCAACATCTGGATGTTCCCTTACCGCGTGGGCCAGTACGGCGGCGCGGCGTTCCTGCTGATTTATTTCGGCTTTGTTGCCCTTTTCGGATGGGTGGGCCTTTCCGGTGAATTCGCCTTCGGCCGTCTGACGGGCACGGGGCCCATCGGCTCCTACGCTTACGCGCTGCGCAGCCGCGGCAAAAAAGGCGGCGGCGTGCTGGGCGCCATCCCTTTGCTGGGTTCGCTGGGCATCGCCATCGGATACGCCGTCATTGTGGGATGGGTGGTGCGTTACTGCTGGGGAGCCGTCTCCGGTTCACTGTTTGCCGTGGGATCCGAGGAATATTTCGGGCAGATCACCGGGCCGTTCGGCAGCCTGCTGTGGCACGGTGTGGTGGTGCTCGTCACGGTGCTGGTCCTGGCGCGCGGCGTGCTGCAGGGAATTGAAAAGGTGAACCGCATCATCATGCCCGCTTTCTTCGTGCTGTTTCTCGTTGTGGCTGTTTATGTGGGTTTTTTGCCCGGCGCTGCCGAGGGCTACCGCTATCTGCTGATTCCCCAGTGGGAAAAGCTACTGGACCCGATGACATGGGTCATGGCCATGGGACAGGCGTTTTTCTCTCTGTCCATCACCGGCTCGGGCATGATCATCTACGGCAGCTACCTCTCCAAGAAAGAGGACATCCCCCGCGCCGCCATGCAGACGGCGCTGCTGGACACCTGCGCGGCTCTGCTGGCCGGCTTTGCCATCCTTCCCGCGGTGTTCGCTTTCGGCATGGACCCTGCGTCAGGCCCTCCGCTTATTTTCATCACGCTGCCCAAGGTATTCGCACAGATGCCGGGCGGGCGCTTCATTGCCGTGCTGTTCTTCCTCTCTGTTATTTTTGCCGGTATCACCAGCCTCATCAACATGTTTGAGGTGTGCGCCGAGGCAGTGACGACACATCTAAAGCTGCCGCGCAAAGCCGCCGTTGTACTGGTGGGCGCGTTGGCCTTTGCGGCGGGCGCGTTTATTGAATTTGAGCCGTACCTGGGCAAATGGATGGACGCCATCACCATTTATGTCGTGCCCTTCGGAGCGCTGCTGTGCGCGTTCATCATCTACTGGGTGCTGGGCGGCAAACGCATCGGAGAAGAGCTTGTTCTGGGCCGCAAAAAAGCGCTGTGCCGGGCGTTCCTGCCCACGGCGCGGTACCTTTACGTAGGGCTGGCCGTGTTGGTATTCATTTTAAGCATCATTTGCGGCGGCATCGGCTGAGCCGCTTCTACTTTTAGCTCCGGCTTCTTCTTTGTTTCAAAAAACTCTGAATTGTTTTTTTCGATTGTATATGGTAAAATAAAAACAAGTTTATGCATTTGTTTTTATTTTTAGGAGGATAAAATGCCAAAGGTCGCTTATTCTGAAGCGGAAAAGGCGCAAGTGCGAGAGGCGCTGCTCACCAAAGGCCTTGAGCTCCTGGCGAAACAGGGAATACAGCATACGACTGTGGAACAAATCTACAAGGCGGTAGGAATCTCTCGCACATTCTTCTATTCTTTTTTTCCCACAAAAGAGTCCCTCATCATAGAGGCACTTTGCCTCCAGCAGCCAAGGGTTCTTGTATACGCACAGAAATTGATGGATGCTCCCTCTTTGAGTTGGCGAGAGGCTGTCACACAATTTCTTTACGCCTGCTGCTACGGTGAAAAAAATGGGATCCTGATTTTGACCATTGAAGAGCAGCAAATGCTCTTTCGCCGTTTGTCGCACGAAGCCTATCGGGCCTTTCGGGAAAAGCAGATCCGTTTGTTCGGCAATATTTTAGAGTGTTTTGGGATCGGGGCAGATTGTGCGAGAGTTGGTTTGTTTACAAATATAAGCCTGATGGCCATGATTGTCCGCAGAGCGATCCCGGAAACAATGCCGCTGTTTGTTCCCGAAGCGGCTGATGAAACAGTCGCATTTCAAATCAAGGCCATCGTGGATTTCCTGGAGCCTTTAAAGAAAGAAAACTTCTGCCGATGATGGTATGCATCGCATAGATTTATCCGGATTGTATGCTTTAATGCCGCACATCCGGATAGTTTTTTGAGCAAAATAAATACAAATTATAAAATTTGTATTTATTTCAGTTTTGGCTGCTGTAGTTTTATATATCTCTGAGACTGAAAATTCGCACATGGAAGTATCGCACTTTCCAGAACCTCTGGCCTGTGCGGCTGGCGATTGGAACAGCCATGCAAGGATTCCAGCGGCAAGAGCTTATGGAGGGCTTGGCCAGTCCACCAAGCGTATGTCCCCCTTTATTCATGACAGCAGAAACGCTGTGGTGATAAAACAAAATTGTTTTACAAGCAAGGAGAATGGTTATGGGTTTTTTCAGCAAATTATTTAAGGGGCCTGAAATCGACATGGAAAAGAGCAATGCAAACGCCGAAAAAATGCGTCTGCTGTTCAACCAAGCGGTAGAAAATGGAGCCGACTATCAACTGATTTTCGCCTACACAGAGGATGTGTCGCGGTTCAATTACGGGTTTATCCACGGCAGTAAAACAAAAGTAGGGAATTTGATCGTCGGTTGGAATGAGGCAAATCAGACGATCGTGGCGCTTCCCACCGTACCGGCTCTCTCTGGGTGCGGTGCACCTACCTATTACCGCCGTTCTGAAATTCTGAAAGCCTATCGGAACAAGTACCCCACCGATGCCTTTATTATCTACCCTGACAGAAAAAGCTACATCGGTATCAATGCCTGCGACTGGTTGGAAGACGAGAGTCTCTATGTATATGTGTCACAGACCGAAGCGCTCGCCGCTTTCACAGATTTTTTTATGAACCGTTTTGCCAAAAAGTGATACAGGCCACTCCTCTTAAAAAACGGAGAACCGATCGGGAGCACGGTTATGCCGATATTGGCAGGGTCCGAAGCCTATTTGCAGCAGAGCTGCAAAAACGGAGAAGAATATTTTTCCCAAAGCAAACGGTCACAGGCGCGCTCCCCTATCCCCTTGGCGCACCGTAGAGCCAGCAAGAGCGACGCAATGAGAACCGCGCCGCTCTTGTTTTTTCACCACAAGCGCGGAATAGCATCGGCCTTTTTTGTTGCGCACGGTGCACGGAGCGCTTTTTATCTGTATCTGCAAAAATGTGGATTTCGTTGTAAAAACAACATACTGTTTCTTGTGGACGCGGTATGCTTACAGCAGCAAAGGCCGTGCGTGTGCAGCCACGCGCCCCGGCCGGCAAATGAACCGGGAGGAAAATGACATGAAAAGACGGATCATCCACATTGACGAAGAAAAATGCAACGGCTGCGGCCTGTGTGCCGCCGCCTGCCATGAGGGGGCCATCGGCATGATAGATGGCAAGGCGCGGCTGCTGCGCGAGGATTACTGCGACGGCCTGGGCGACTGCCTGCCCGCCTGCCCCACAGGCGCGATCCGCTTTGAAGAACGCGAAGCTCCCGCCTATGACCATGCGGCCGTCATGGCCGCCAAAGCGCAGAACGCCGCCCCGCAGCCCTGCGGATGCCCCGGCAGCGGTGCCCGCAGCATCCGGCGTGAAGCCGCCCCGGCGGACAGCGCCGTCCCCCGTACCGCCAGCGCGCTGTCCCAGTGGCCGGTCCAAATCAAGCTTGCTCCGGTGAACGCGCCTTATTTTCAAGGCGCACGACTGCTCATCGCGGCGGACTGCACCGCGTACGCCTACGGTGCGTTTCACGAGGATTTCATCCGCGGCCGCGTAACGCTCATCGGATGCCCCAAGCTGGATGAGGGCGACTACGCGGAAAAGCTCACCGCCATCCTGCGTGAAAACGATATCCAGAGCGTGACCGTGGCGCGCATGGAGGTTCCCTGCTGCGGCGGCATTGAAAACGCCGTCAAGCGCGCATTGCAGCAGAGCGGCAAATTCATTCCCTGGCGTGTAGCAGTTATCTCCACAGACGGGCGCATTCTGTCGGACTGACCGGTATGCCGCGGCAGCACGGTTCGCTTTTTCATGCATGTGCAGAGGCATTTTCTTGTAATTCGGGGCAAAATATGCTATGATTCTATTAGCTTTTGCTAACCTCTGCCGCCCGGATCGAACCTGTATGCAGAGCACTCCGCATACAGGTCCTCCTCCCTCCGCGGGGCGGCCTGCCGCTGTGCGGAGGACCTGTTTTTATCAAGAAAGGAGCTGTCTCTCATGTACTGCACACGCGCTGTCAGCGACGCCGTTACCTGGGTCGGCGGCAATGACCGCCGCCTTTCCCTTTTTGAAAATCTGTTCCCCATCCCACGCGGGGTCACGTACAATTCCTATCTGATCCTGGATGAAAAAACCGCGCTTATCGACACGGTGGATGCCTCCATCTCGCGCCAGTTTCTGGAAAACATCATGCATACGCTCGCCGGACGGCATCTGGACTATCTTGTCGTCAACCATATGGAGCCGGACCATTGCGCCAACATTGAGGAACTGCTGCTGCGCTTTCCCGAGCTGAAAGTCGTGGGAAACGCCAAAACCTTTACTCTGATGCGCCAGTTCTATGACTTCGACCTGGAGGGCCGCATCATCACTGTGGTGGAAAACGATACGCTCAGCCTTGGTGCGCATACGCTGCGCTTTGTGTTTACACCGATGGTCCACTGGCCCGAAGTGATGATGACTTATGAAGAGCACGAGCATATCCTTTTTTCCGCCGACGCCTTCGGCAGCTTCGGCGCACTGAACGGCCACCTGTTCGACGACGAGATCGACTTTGAGTGCGGCTGGATGGCGGATACGCGGCGCTACTACGGCAATATCGTGGGCAAATACGGCCCGCAGGTCCAGGCCGCACTGAACAAGCTTTCGGGCGTGGAGATCCGCATGGTGTGCCCGCTGCACGGGCCCGTTTGGCGCTCCGGGTTGGACAGGCTGCTGGACAAATACCGGCATTGGAGCACCTATACACCGGAGGAACGCTCCGTGGCCGTATTCTACGGTTCCATGTACGGCGATACGGAAAATGCCGTAAATATCCTTACCTCCCGCTTGGCGGAGGCCGGTGTAAAAAACATCGCCGTCTATGATGTTTCCAGCACACATGTCTCCACGATGATCGCCGAGGTGTTCCGCTGCAGCCACCTGGTCCTTGCCGCGCCCACCTATAACAATGGGGTCTACCCCGCCATGCTGAATCTGCTGCACGACATGAAGGCGCTCAACCTGCAAAACCGCACCGTTGCCCTGATGGAAAACGGCTCCTGGGCACCGTCCTGCGCCCGGCAGATGCGCGCCCTTCTGGAAGAAATGAAGAGCATGGAGATCTTGGAGCCTGTGGTCACGCTGAAGTCCGCGCTGAAGGACGATTCTCTGGCCCAACTGGACGCGCTGCGTGATGCATTGATCGCTTCCCTTATGGCAGAGTGAACTGCTTTTCCCGGTTGCATTTTTTTCGCCCACTCTGTATACTGTTATTGTTATAAGCATACGCCCCGCTTTCCCCATTCGGACGGCGGGGCGTCGTTCGGCCCATATTGTTGCGTGCGCAACGAATGCGCGCGCAGCAGTTCACCATTTTGCGCCTTTGCCGCGCGTTTTCTGCGAAGGAGGTTTTTATGAAGCAGCATTTGATGCGCAACATCAATACCATCTCCCGGTGTGCCGCACTGTACCGGGACGCTCACCTTGCAGACTGCGGGCTGAGCGGCTGGCAGGCGCCTTATATTCCGGAAATCTGCGCCGCGCCGGGCATTACGCAGGATCAGCTGGCTCTGCGCCTGCACGTGAACCGCAGCAACGTAACGCGCCAGTTGGCCATGCTGGAGGAAAACGGCTTCGTCCTACGGCGCCGCAGTGAAAGCGACCGCCGCGCGGTGGAGGTTTATCCCACGCAGAAGGCCGAGGAAACACTTTCCGCCGTACGGGCCGTATACCGGTCCTGGCGGGAAAAGCTGTTTTATGACCTGACTTCGGAAGAACGCGACCGGTTGGAGTCACTTCTGGAGCGCCTGGCCCGCCGCGCGGAGGACATTCAATGAAAACAGTTCTGCATTATCTTCGCCCCCGTCTGGGCATTATGAGCGTGGGACTGCTCATCAAGTTTTTCGGCACCGTTGCCGAGCTTCTTTTGCCGTGGATGCTCTCTGTTATTTTGGATGAGGCTGTTCCCGCCGGAGCGCTGGGCGGCATCCTTTTCTGGGGCGGGCTTATGGTGCTCTGCGCAGCGGCGGCGCTGGGCGGCAACGTAATCGCCAACCGACTGGCTTGCTCCACTTCCCGGGATGTGACGCGGCGGCTGCGGCACGACCTGTTTGCACGGGTGATGCAGCTGTCCTGCGCACAGGAGGATGCATTCACCACGCCCTCCCTCATCTCCCGCCTGACGAGCGATACCTACAACGTACACCAGATGGTGGACAGGATGCAGCGCCTGGGTGTGCGTGCGCCCATCCTGCTGGTGGGCGGTATCGCACTGACGCTTTCGCTGGAGCCGGTGCTCACACTGGTGCTCATTGCAACACTGCCTCTGCTGGGGCTTGTGGTGTGGTTCGTTTCCACACGGGGCATACGGCTTTATACCCGTACACAGCTTGCACTGGACGCCCTGGTACGGCGCGCGCAGGAGAGCATGGCGGGCATCCGCGTCATCCACGCGCTGTCCAAGGGAGACTATGAGCGCGCCCGCTTTGACGAAGCCAACGCCCGTGCGGTGAACTGCGACCAGCGCGCCGGCTTTTTGATGAACGTAACGAACCCTGCTATGAACCTTCTGCTCAATGCAGGGCTCACGGTGGTCATCGTGCTGGGCGCATACCGCGTAAACGCAGGACTTGCACAGCCCGGCTCCATCATCGCATTTTTGAGCTACTTCACCATCATCCTCAACGCGCTGATGATGGTCTCCCGCCTGTTTGTTATGTACTCCAAGGGCGCGGCCAGCGGACGGCGCATTGCCGAGGTGCTGGCCGCGCCCGCGGACCTTGCGCCCCAGAACATTCCTCCGGTGCAGGAGGACGCGTTCCTCCGCTTTGACCATGTCTCCTTTTCCTATGACAAGGTGAAAGACACGCTTTCAGACGTCAGCTTTTCTCTGAAACGGGGCCAGACGCTGGGCATCATTGGGCCGACGGGCAGCGGAAAAACCACCATTCTCTGGCTGCTGCTGCGTTTTTACGACCCGGACAGCGGCGCGGTACGGCTGAACGGACGCGACGTTCGTTCCATTCCGCCCGAGGTGCTGCACAGCAAGTTCGGCGTGGTGTTTCAGAACGACTTTCTCTACGCGGATGAAATCGGTGAAAACATCGACTTCGGGCGGGGAATTTCCCCGGAGCAGACTGCTGCGGCGGCACGCACGGCGCAGGCGGATTTCATTGCACAGCGTAAGGGCGGTTTTTCCGCTCAATTGGCCGCAAAAGGCGCCAACCTGAGCGGCGGGCAGAAGCAGCGCGTGCTGCTGGCCCGCGCCCTTGCGGCTGACCCGGAGATCCTGCTGTTGGACGACAGCTCCAGCGCGCTGGACTACAAGACGGACGCTGCGCTGCGCCGCGCGCTGGCGCGCGACTTTGCGGATACCACAAAGATCATCGTGGCCCAGCGCATCAGCTCCATCCAGAACGCGGACCGTATCCTTGTTCTGGAGGACGGCCGCGCCGCAGGCCTCGGCACGCACAGCGAGCTGCTGCGCTCCTGCGAAAGCTACCGCGAGATCGCGCAGGTCCAAATGGGGGAGGTGGAATAAATGGCACGCAGCAAAGGAATGGGCGGCGGGCCGAGCATGGCCTTCGAGAAGCCCCGCGCGGGAGCAAAAGCCATTCTCAGGCGCCTGTGGCGCTATCTGTACCATTACAAATGGCTGCTGGCCGCCGCAGTGGCGCTCAGCCTTACCGGCAATCTGCTTGCTTTGGCAGGCCCGAAGCTTTCGGGCTACGCCATCGACGCCATCCGCCCCGGGCCGGGCCGAGTGGACTTCAACACGGTTTTCCACTATGCAAAACGGATGCTTGTGTTTTATTTTGCCGCAGCGGCGCTGAGCTATGTGCTGGCCACGCTGATGGTGCGGCTGAGCCGCAACGTTGTTTACCGCATGCGCAAGGACATCTATGACCATTTGATGCGCCTGCCTGTGCGCTTTTTCGATACGCATGCCATCGGCGACGTATTGAGCGTGCTCTCCTACGACGTGGATACCATCAACGCCTCCCTTTCCAACGACCTGGTACAGATGCTCACCAGCGTCATCACCGTGGCCGGTTCCTTTGGAATGATGCTCTCCATCTCTCCTCAGCTGATCCTTATTTTCGTTGTGACCATTCCCATTTCCGTGATGTTTACACGACACCGTTCCAAACGGGTGCGGCCGCTGTACCGCCGCCGCTCTGCCGGTCTGGGCGCTTTGAACGGCTTTGCCGAGGAAATGACGGGCGGGCTGAAAACCATCAAGGCCTATGGCCGGGAGGAGGTGTTTCTTTCCCGTTTTGAGGAAAAGAACCGCCTCGCCTGCGACGCCAACTATGAGGCGGACGCCTTTTCCAGTTCTACTGGGCCGGGCGTCAACTTCATCAATAATTTGTCTCTGGCACTGGTGAGCCTGTTCGGCGCGCTGCTGTACATGGCGGGCGGCATCAGCCTGGGCAGTGTGTCCTCTTTCGTATTGTATTCCCGCAAATTTTCCGGTCCCATCAACGAATTTGCCAACATCATCAGCGAGCTGCAGTCCGCGCTGGCTGCCGCCGAGCGCGTGTTCCAGCTGCTGGATGAAGCAGAGGAGGCCCCGGATGCTCCCGGCGCACGGGAGCTTTCCGGTGTGCGCGGCGCAGTGGCACTGCGCGGCGTGCGCTTCGGCTACGGCGGCGCGCCGGTGCTGGACGGCTTCACGCTGGCCGCACAGCCCGGCCAGGTGGTTGCCATAGTGGGGCCGACGGGCGCGGGCAAAACCACTGTCATCAACCTGCTGATGCGCTTTTACGATGCAGATTCCGGTTCCATCACCGTGGACGGACAGGAGATCCTTTCCCTCACCCGCGCCAGCCTGCGCCGCGCCTATTCCATGGTGCTGCAGGACACCTGGCTGTTTTCGGGCACCGTATACGAAAACCTTGCCTACGGCAAGGAGGGTGTGACGCTGGAGCAGGTGCGCGCTGCAGCGCGGGCCGCCAAGATCGACCGCTTTATAGAAGCGCTGCCCCAGGGCTACGACACCGTGCTGCGGGACGGCGGCAACAGCATCTCCAAGGGCCAGCGCCAGCTGCTCACCATCGCACGGGCCATGCTGCTGGACGCGCCGATGCTCATTCTGGACGAAGCGACCTCCAATGTGGACACCCGCACCGAACGCCGTATCCAGGCCGCCATGCTTCGGCTGATGGAAGGACGCACCTGCTTTGTCATCGCACACCGGCTGTCCACCATCCGAAACGCGGACGTCATCGCCGTGCTGCGTGAGGGCACGGTAGCAGAATGCGGCACCCACGACGAGCTGATGCGCCGGGGAGGCTATTACAGCGAGCTGTACCGCGCCCAGTTCGACGCCGCTCAGGATGCGGGCTGACCATACGGGGCGGGCGCGGCCAAAACGCCGCTCCCGCTTTTTTCGCCATTTTCTCAAACGGAACGCGCGCAAACAAAACTTTAACAATCGCATTTTATAATAGCAGCAGAAAATTGAGGAGGGAAATGTTTTGTTCAAGATATTGGTGGTGGAGGACGACCGGGAGCTGAACCGTGCGGTCTGCGCGTTTCTGGGGCGGAACGGATACGAAGCGGTGGGCTGCCTTTGTGCGGAGGAAGCCTATGACGCGTTGTATGAAACTGTGTTCGACCTTATCATTTCCGACATCATGATGCCTGGGACAGACGGCTTTGAATTTGCCCGTACCGTGCGGGAGCAGAACACGGAGCTGCCCATCCTGTTTATGACGGCCCGGGATGATCTCACGGCTAAACAGCGCGGTTTTTCCGCCGGAGCCGACGATTACATGGTAAAGCCCGTGGACCTGGACGAGCTTTTGCTGCGGATCGGCGCGCTGCTGCGCAGGGCAAAAATCGCCAGCAGCAAAAGGCTTACGGCAGGCAGCCTTTTGCTGGACGCAGACGAGCACACGGCCTATCTGAGCGGCGCGGAGGTTCCGCTCACCGTACGGGAATTCGACCTGCTGTACAAGCTGCTCTCCTACCCGAAAAAGACCTTCACCCGCGCACAGCTTATGGAGGAATTCTGGGAAATGGAAACATCCTCCGGCCCGCGCACTGTGGATGTATATATCACCAAGCTGCGGGACAAATTTTCCGCCTGCCCGGATTTTGAGATCGTCACCGTGCACGGGCTGGGCTATAAGGCGGTGCTGAAATGAACCGGGATCGCTTCTCGGGAGCCGGGCGGCTTCCCCGGTATCTGTTTTCCGCAACAAAATTCCTGATTTTTTTCGCACTGATCGCATTCGTGGTCACCTGCTCTTTCCTGCTGTTTCTTGATTCCATGCGGCTCGACCCGGATATCCTGCGGGAAAACGCGCTGCTCACTTTTCTCAATATCCTGCTTCTGAGCGCGCTTTTCACCGTCATCGACGGCATCCGGCGCAGGCTGACAGTGGAGCGCCCGGTGCGGCGCATCCGCGCCGCTACCCAGCGCATCATCCAGGGCGATTTCAGCGTGCGCATCGAGCCGCTTCACGGCCCGGAGCGTGCCGACGCCTTCGACGCCATCATTGAGGATTTCAACCAGATGGCCCGGGAGCTTTCCGGCGTGGAAACGCTGCGTACAGACTTCATCGCCAATGTTTCACACGAGCTGAAAACGCCGTTGGCCGTCATCCAGAACTACGGTTCCCTGTTGCAGGACCCTGCCCTGCCGAAAGAGCAGCGCGTCGAATATGCCAAGGCCGTCACAGATGCATCCCGCCGCCTGGCGGACCTGATCGCCAATATTCTCAAACTGAACAAGCTGGAAAATCAGCAGATCTTCCCGCAGGCGGAGACTTACGATCTGGGTGAGCAGCTTCGAGAATGCCTGTTGGGCTTTGAGGACGCATGGGAGGCAAAAGAGCTTGCTGTTGAGGCGGACATTCCGGACGGCGTGGCCGTCCGTACGGACCGCGAGCTGCTGACGCTGGTGTGGAACAACCTGTTCTCCAACGCCGTCAAATTCACGGATGCAGGCGGCAGCATCCATGTTTCCCTTCGGCATACCGGCACGCAGGCCGAGGTGTGCGTCACAGACACCGGCTGCGGCATGAGTCCCGAAACGGGACGGCATATTTTTGAAAAATTTTATCAGGGCGACAGCTCCCACGCAACGCAGGGCAACGGACTGGGGCTGGCGCTGGTGCGCCGTGTGGTGGATATCGTGGGCGGAGAGATCGCGGTGAAGAGCACGCTGGGCAAAGGCAGCACGTTTTCCGTGGTGCTGCGCTCCGAAACCAATGAAACGCCCTGAGCCTTTGCTGCGCCGCCTGCTTTTCCCCGGCGGCGGTTGGGCGGCGCTGGCTGCCTTTGCTGCCGTGGCCTCCCTGTGGACCGTCTTTTCCAACGGCTGGGAGGACGCTCCCGCCGCGCGCGCAGCCTATGCCTTTTCCGCCTATGCACTGGTCGTGGCCATTTGCCGTGCAGTGCCTGCAGCCCGGCGTGCAAAAACCGCTGTCTACGGCCTGCCCCCGGTGCGGCGCTGGCGTGCCGACGCCGCGCTGCGCGCGCTTGTTTCCCTTCGCGCCGGGCTGTGCGTCAATCTTTGCTTCGCCGCCTGCAAGCTGTACGCGGGCATCCGGTTCCGCTCACCCTGGTTCGGTGCGGCGGCAGTGTATTACACCGTTCTGAGCACCATGCGTTTTGCAGTACTTCGCGGCGTGCGGAACGCTCCGCCCGCCGGGCCGTCTGCCGCTCCTGTCCGGCAGATGCGCGGGCTGCGTGTCTACCGGCGCTGCGGTGTGCTGATGTTTGCCCTGAATCTGGCCATGACGGCCATAGCCGCACAAATGGTCTGGCAGAACCGCGCATACCGTTATCCCGGCACGCTGATCTATGCCTCAGCCGCATATACGTTTTACTGCTTCGGCAGCGCAGCAGCCAGCGCGGTGAAAGCGCACCGCATGCATGACCCCGTGCATGCGGCCGCAAAAATGCTGGGCCTGGCCGGTGCGCTGATGAGCGTACTGACCCTGCAGACCGCCATGCTTGCCCAATTCGGCGGAGACGCGGCCATGCGCCGGACGATGAACGCCGTCACCGGAGCCTGTGTGTGCTCGCTTGTATTCTGCATGGCCGCATTTATGGCCGTACGCGGAAATATCCTTCTCCGGCGGGCCGCGCGGCAGAACGCGGCTGCTTCCGCTGCACCGCCGTCCATTCATTTCTAAAGGAGTGTCTGTTTATGGAAGAAAACAAGGAGATTTTCACCTATACCTACTCCGCCCGGCAGCAGGAGGAGGTCAGGCGCATCCTCCAAAAATACACGCCGCCCCAGGAGGATAAAATGGAGCTTCTGCGCCGCCTGGATAAAAGCGCCCAGCAGCCCGGTACCATTGCCGGCATCGCGCTCGGCGTATGCGGTACGCTGATGCTCGGGCTGGGCATGTGCTGTACCATGGTGTGGACAGGTGTTTTCGCCCTGGGCGTGGCCGTCGGCTGCACCGGCATCTCCGTGCTGGCGCTGGCTTATCCGATGTTTCTGCACCTGACAAAACGCCGGCGCGCACAGCTTGCGCCGCAGATCGAAGCGCTCAGCCGGGAGCTGTTGGGGCAATCGCCTGCATGCGGGCGAGAAACAGAACGATAACGGCAGTCTCTGCTCCTCCCGCCGGACAAACCAGTTTTTCCGGCCTGAAAATGCCCAAAGCTGCCTGCGACAATTCTTGAAGTATTTTGTGGATGTCTGCTATAATAAGGGCGCTATCTGACCCGTTCATTGGAGGAAACCATGCAGAACAGCGACAGCACCGCTCCTGCGCCCACTGCGCTTTTCCCGGAGACAAGGCATTGCCGCGCCCTTTTCCGGACAGGGTGCCGGCGGTGCCTTTTCGCGTTTCCGTGGCCGGGAGGATCGAAAGGAGAACAAGCATAAATGAAATTGAAACTGACAGGCATCCGAAAACACTTTGGAGAAAAGGAAGTTCTTAGAGGCTGCGGCTTCACGTTCCAGCAAGGCAAGATCTACGGCCTGCTGGGGCGCAACGGCGCAGGCAAAACCACATTGTTCAACTGCCTGACGGACGAGGTGCCGCCCGACGGCGGCACAGCAGAGCTTGTGCTGGACGACGGCACACGCCGCGCCCTGGCTCCGGACGACGTGGGTTATGTGTTCGCGACACCCATTCTGCCGGACTTTCTCACCGGATATGAATTCGTGCGTTTTTATATGGACGTCAATGCTGCACGTATTCGGGATGGACGCTCCGCCGATGATTATTTCGACATGGTGCAGATTGCTCCGGAGGACCGGCACCGGCTCATCAAGGGGTACTCCCACGGTATGAAAAACAAGGTGCAGATGCTGTGCTTTCTCATCGCGCGGCCGCCCGTTATTCTGCTGGACGAACCGCTCACCTCCTTTGACGTAGTGGTCGCGCTGGAAATAAAACAGCTTCTGCGCCAAATCAAGCACGAGCATATTATCGTATTTTCCACACATATTCTGCAGCTTGCCACAGACCTTTGCGATGAGATCGCCGTGCTGCATGAGGGCATGTTGAGCCAACTGGACCACGCGCTGCTGCATAGCGGAGATTTTGAGGCACAACTCATCGAGCTTCTGAAAGACGAGGGCGAAGCATGAGACAGATGGTCGGACAAATCATAAAAATGCGGGGCGCTCTTTGGGTGAACGCGTTTCTTTATTATTTCAGCCGTCTTTGGATGGTTGGCCGTCTTGTGCCGCCGACGGCCTACGCGGGCTACCGTGCAAAAAAAGCGCTTTCCGCTACGGCGGTGGCCGTCCGGCAGATCATCGACCTGTGCGGCAAACCGCTTTATCTGCTTACATTTCTGCTTTTGCCGGTCATTCTGCTGGCCGGCAGCCGCCCGCAGTTTGCAGGGCAGGAATTCTCTCTGTTCCTATCCATGCTGTTTTTCCTCAGCTGTATCCTCGGCGCTTTTGGCGACAGCCATATTTTCAATGTAACGCGGGAAAAGGTCGCATTTCTCAAATATCTGCACGCCGATGCCCGAAGCTATATTCAGGCTTCTCTTGCGCTGCGGTATGTGCCGTTTTTCTCCTATTATCTTCCCTTCCTTCTGCTGGCTGCATGGCTTTTCGGCGCGCCGCTGTGGCAGGGCGCGGCCGCCTGGGTTCTGCTGGCGGCTTTCCGCATGATGAGCGAAGCCTTCCATCTGTTTGTGTTCGACCGCACGGGGCGTGTGCTTGTCCGCAGCACCGGGTACGCCTGGCTCGTCATCGCCGTGGGGCTGGCGGGGGCATACGTGCCGCCGCTGCTGGGCCTTGATTGGCACATGGGCCTGGCCGCATTTCTGCTGCATCCCGCATCCATATCGGCCTTTGCCGCGGCAGGTGCGCTGTGCCTTTATTACATCGCCGCCGGATATCCCGGCTATGCACGCAAGCTGCCGCGCTCGCTGGACCTCAACTTTCTTTTGTCCTCCATGCTCAAAACTGCCTCCGGCTCCTCGTTCAAGGAGGTGGAAGTACGGGAGGCCGACGCCGCGCTTTCTTCGGAAGCGCTGGCAAAGCTCCAGCGCCTGAAAGGGTACGATTACCTGAACGCGCTGTTCTTTGCGAGGCACCGACGGCAGCTGCTGCGCCCTGTGTGGTACCGCCTGGCCGCTGCGGCGCTGGCCTTTGCCGCGGCCGCGGCGCTGCGCATCTCCAGCCCGGAACTTGCCGCAGCCCTGAGCCGGAACCTGACCGCTATGCTCCCCTCCTTTGTTTTCATCATGTACAGCATCACTGTGGCGGATAAATCCTGCCGCGCCATGTTTTACAACTGCGATAAAGACCTGCTCCGCTATGCCTGGTACCGCAAGCCGAAGGTCATCCTGCGCAGCTTCGGCATTCGCCTGCGCCGCGTAGCCCTGTACAACGGGCTTGTAGCGGGCGCGCTGTGTCTTGCGGCGGCCGGCTTCTGCCTCATCAGCGGCACCGGTATTTTCACCGCGGATCTTGCCCTGTTCTGTGCCGCGCTTCTTTTGCTCTCGCTTTTATTCACTGCGCACCACCTGTGCCTTTACTACATCTTCCAGCCCTATTCCGAAAGTCTGAAAACCAAGAACCCTCTGTTTTCGGGCATCCATGCCGCCATGTATCTGCTTTGCTTCGCCTGCCTGCAGATAGAGGTGGGCGGCAGCTTTTTTACGGCGGTGCTGCTTGGATTCACGGTTTTGTACATTGCCGCCGCACTGGTGCTGGTGTATTTCCGCGCTCCGCGCTCGTTCCGCATAAAGTAACATTTTGTATGGCTTCGTCAAAAAAGCCCTTGTTCCCGCAAACGTCTTGTGCTATATTGTTATTAGAAAAATTTACCGCTGGGAGTTGTTGATAGATGGCTGAACAAAAACGTGTCCGCAGGACGCCTGAACAGATCGCCGCCGATATCGACGGGCAGATTTCCAAACTGGAGGAAAACATTCGCGGACTGGAGGAGAAAAAAATCGCGGCGTGCGCGGAATTTGACGCGAAGATCGCCGCTGTGCAGGAAAAGGCCGCAAAACTGGCCGAGCGCAAAAAAGAAGTGCTTTCCCCTAAAAAGCGAAAGCCCCGCAAAAGCAAGGCCGAGCGCATCCGGGAGCTTGTAAAGCAGGCTCAGAAGTCCGGAATGAAGCTGGACGAAATCGCGGAAAAGCTGGGCATGCCCCTTTCTGAGTGAATCCTGTGCAATAGCCAAAAGCCGCTGTGAAGCTTTCACGGCGGCTTTTATTCTGTGTCCTTATGCAATATTAACAGTATCGAAAAACTCTTAACGGCACGCAAAGCCTTCGCGTCTTATACTGAAATTGTCCGGAATACGGTCTTAATAAAGCCTTTATTTTGGCTTTGCAGCTTTTTTGCGCGCCCTCCGGCACCTTAACGGCACGTTCACAGCGGTTGTGATACACTGAAGCTGCAAAGGGGAACAAGTGTTTTCCCCCTTTGCAGGAGGCTTTCACAATGATGAACACACAGGCTGTACGTTGTCCCGCAGAATGGTCTCGCCCGGCCAAAAGAGAAAAGAGGCGTGCGGCGGTTTCTTTCGCCGCGTTGCGCAGGAGCATCGCAGCATATCTTGAAACACACACTGCGGCATTCTGGTTTTTCAGCTATATCGGCATACCTGTTCTTCTGCTGAGCGGCGTTTCAGCCCTTGCATGCCTGTTCGCGCTGCCCATGCTGCTGTTTTGTTGAGCGCACATGCTTTTCACTCCCGCCGCGTGATGTGCGGGAGTTCTTTTTGTTTGCGGAGTTTATTTATTTCCAATTTTAGCAAGCGCACGACAGGAGGCGTTTTCATGCAGGACACAAGGCCGGACCCCGACCGGATTTTGCATCAGATCCAGCAGCAAGAGGCCGATGCGGCGCATGTGCGCGGCAGACTGAAGATATTCTTCGGCTATGCTGCGGGCGTGGGAAAAACCTACGCCATGCTGGAAGCCGCACACGCGGCACTCGCGGCGGGAACCGACGTTGTGGCCGGATACATCGAGCCTCACACGCGTCCGGATACGCTCGCCATGCTGGAGGGACTGGAACAGCTTTCTCCGCTGTGCGTGGAATACAAAAATGTGACGCTGCGCGAATTTGACCTGGACGCTGCCATCGCACGCCGCCCTGCCCTTCTTCTTGTGGACGAGCTTGCCCATACCAACGCGGAGGGCTGCCGGCACCGAAAGCGCTGCCAGGATATCGAAGAATTGCTGGCGCTTGGCATTGATGTGTACACCACCGTGAATGTTCAGCATTTGGAAAGCCTGAACGACATTGTAGCCGCTGTTACAGGCATTACAGTGCGCGAACGCGTGCCGGACAGTGTGTTCGATAATGCCGATCAGGTGGAGCTGGTGGACATCGAACCCGATGACCTTCTGGCCAGGCTGGACAGGGGAAAAGTTTACCGTCCGCTTCAGGCCCGCCGCGCCATGGACCATTTTTTCACCAGAGAGAACCTTGTGGCGCTGCGGGAGATTGCTCTGCGCCGCACGGCCGACCGTGTGAACCGCCGCGCGGAAAAAGGCAAGGATGCCAGCGCCGGCTATTATACCGGCGAACATATCCTCATCTGTCTGTCATCCTCTCCCTCCAATGCCCGTGTCATCCGCACAGCGGCGCGCCTTTCCGATGCATTTCACGGCCGTTTCACCGCCCTGTTTGTTGAGGTTCCCGGCACCCGGGAGCTGAATGGCGAGAGCCTCGCCCGCCTGCGCGGCAACCTGCGCCTGGCCGAACAGCTCGGCGCACGCATCGCCACGGTTTACGGCGAGGACGTCGCCGCGCAAATTGCCGAATACGCACGCGCCAGCGGCGTTTCCAAAATCGTCATTGGGCGTTCCAACAACAGACGCGGCATTCTGCCGCGGCCCACGCTGGTGGAGCAATTGACGGCGCTGGCCCCCAATGTGGATGTGTACATCATTCCGGATAATCTGCCGCCCTACCGCAGACACCGCCGCGCGCCGCCCGAGCGGCTGACGCCGGCAGATACGTTCAAGACGCTCGGCCTGCTTGGCCTTTCCACCGCGGTGGCACTCGGCTTCGCCGCAATTGGCCTCAGCGAGGCCAATGTCATTACGGTGTTCATTCTTGGGGTACTGTTTGTTTCCGTTTGCACCGGCAGCCGTATTTACGGTGCCGCTGCTTCATTTTTCAGCGTGCTTCTGTTCAACTTCTTTTTCACCGTGCCGCGCTTCACGCTCCAGTTCAACGATCCCGGCTATGCCGTCACCTTCGCGATCATGTTCGCCGCATCATTCATCACCAGCACCCTGACGGTGCGCGCCCAGCGCCAGGCGCGGCAATCCTCCCTGAAGGCCTACCGCACCGAGGTCCTGCTGGAGACCAGCCAGAAGCTGCAGCAAAGCGAAACGCAGGATGACATCATCCGCCAAATGGCCCGGCAGATACAGCGCCTTTTGGGGCGCACCATCTGCCTGTACCTGGCCGACGGAAAGACGCTGGGCCGCCCAACCGTCTTTCCCGCCCCGGACGCCGGCACGGATACCGCTCCCTATATCACACCCGGCGAACAGGCCGTGGCGGAGTGGGTATTCCGCAACAACAAGCACGCCGGCGCCGGCACGGACACATTGCCCGGCGCGAAGTGCCTCTATCTTGCCGTGCGCAGCCAGGACACGGTGTTCGCGGTGGCGGGTATCGCCATGGACCTCGGAGGCCCGCTCGACGTTTACGACCGCAATCTGCTTTTGGCGATGCTGAATGAATTTGCTCTTGCTCTGGAGCGCCAGCAGGCTGCCGAGGCCCGTAACCGGCTGTTCATCCAGGCCCGCCAGGAGCAGCTGCGCGCCAATCTGCTGCGCGCTGTTTCCCACGATCTGCGCACCCCGCTCACCAGTATTTCCGGCAACGCCAGCATCCTGATGGGTGGCCCGGAGCTGTTGGACGAGAAGAAAAAACAGCAGCTCTATACCGATATCTATGACGACGCCATGTGGCTCATCAGCCTTGTGGAAAATCTTCTCACCGTAACGCGCATCGAAAACGGTACCATGCAGCTCACACTGGAGCCGGAGCTCATCGACGAAGTAGCCCAGGAGGCGCTGCGCCACTTAAACCGCCGCAGCGCGGAGCACACCGTCACGCTCGCTGTCCCCGACGATCTTCTGATGGCCAAAATGGACCCGCAGCTCATCGTCCAGGTGCTCATCAATCTAACGGACAACGCCATAAAATATACGCCTGCGGGCAGCAGCATTGCAGTGAGCGCACAGCGCAGCGGAGAAACGGTTCGCGTGGAGGTCGCTGACGACGGCCCCGGCATCCCGGACGCAGCCAAAGAAAAGCTGTTTGAAATGTTTTACACCGCACAGGCAAAGCGCGGCGACGGACGGCGTGGGCTCGGCCTCGGGCTTTCCCTGTGCCGTTCCATCGTGGAAGCCCACGGCGGCCAGATCGGCGTGCGTGACAACAACCCCCACGGCACTGTATTCTGGTTCACGCTGCCTGCATCAGACACTCCTTCCGCCCCGCCGCAAAACGGACCGGCTGTACTGCAAAAATGTGTTTTTTCCGATTTCGCTTGACTTGGAGCGAACTCCATATGATAAGCTTTTTCCTGCAAGGCCGCTATGGGCGGGCATGTCTGCCCACAACGGCGTAAAGGCTCGGAAGCTGCCTGTGCAACAGGAAGCCCCCTATTGTTAAAAAGGAGAAAATACAATGGAATATGTAAAGCTCGGTAATTCACCTCTCACGGTGTCACGCCTTTGCGTAGGCTGCATGAGTTTTGGCGACCCGGCCAGCCGGATGCACGCCTGGACGCTGGACCCTGCTGAAAGCGAAGAGATCGTGAAGCACGCGCTTTCGCTGGGCATCAACTTCTTCGATACTGCCAACACCTACTCAGCGGGTACCAGCGAAGAATACCTGGGCCGCGCCATCCGCAGCAACGTCCCCCGCGACCAGGTCATCCTCGCCTCCAAGGTCTACTTCAACGAGGGGCACCTCTCCCGGGAGGCCATCCTGCGCGAGATCGACGGCACGCTGCAGCGGCTGGGCACAGACTATCTGGACCTGTACATCATCCACCGCTTTGACGCAGACACGCCCGTCGAGGAGACGATGGAGGCGCTGGACAGCCTTGTACGGGCGGGAAAAGTACGTGCGCTGGGCGCTTCCGCGATGTACGGCTATCAATTCTTCAACATGCAGCTTGCAGCGCGGGACAACGGCTGGACGCCATTCGTTTCCATGCAAAACCACTACAACCTGCTCTACCGCGAGGATGAGCGGGAGCTGATCCCCATTTGCACGCAGCAGAACGTGGCCCGCACCCCGTACAGCCCGTTGGCGGCGGGGCGGCTCTCCCGTTTGGAATGGGACGCAGACACCAAGCGCAGCCGGACGGACAAAACCGCCGTTTCCAAATATGACAGCACCCGGGAGAGCGACTACGGCATTGTGTTGCGCGTCCATGAGCTTGCCCAAAAGCACGCCGCCACGATGACACAAATCTCGCTTGCATGGCAGTTTGCCCGCGGCGTGGCCTCACCCATCATCGGCGCCACGAAGGCCCGCTACCTGGATGACGCGGCCGGTGCGCTGGACGTCCGCTTGAGCGCTGAAGACGTTGCTTATCTGGAAGAGCTGTACGTCCCCCACCGCGTTGTGGGAGCGCTGTGAGTATTTGACCATACCATTTTTCCATAAAAGGAGACGCGCTGTGTGGCGCGTCTCCTTTTGTGTTTCAGGGCTCCACCTCCACAATGCGCACATACCGGCGCAGCGGATATTCCCCATCGTGCGCTTCTCCGCACAGACTCTCAGACATATCTCCCGCACGCGTAATGCGCACAAGGCCGCAGCACATAAGGCGCTGTGCCAGCGCCAAACGGCGCTCCGGCGCACAAATTAACCCCGCCGTCTGCAGCCTGCCCTTTTCTCTGCGCAGCACCGGCAGCATACGTGCCGCCGGCAGACGCTTGACCGGGCAATTCCCGAACAATCCCGACAGCACCAGATTGTCATCCAAACACGCTTCAAGGCGGCAAAATTCTCCTCTGTACACGCGTGTGTCCGCCGCTCTTCCCTGTATGGCTTGCACCATCTCATCCAGATAGCGCCGGAGCGTCTGCTCCGCCGTTTCCTCGATGCCTTCCTGTGGGAAACGCCGTGACGCTTCTTCTAAGTATGGCAGAAACTTCTCGCAAAAAGCATATACCTGTTCCATGTCCTCTGTATCCAGAAAAATTGTCTGGCAGGAGCTGCACAGCAGCTGCTTTGTCTGAATGATATGTTCCGCCAGGGCCCGCAGCTCCAGCTGTTCATCCTCGTAGCCGGAGATATAAGCAAAACTCAGCCTGTGCCCCCATTCGATCAATTTTGCTCCCACAGGTGCAAAACGGCGCACCGCCTCTATAGCCGCATCTCCTCCCCACGTAATGATGCCGTCGCATAGGGCTGCCAGCCTTTGCAACGTAACAACATCACTGGAAGGCGTGTCGAAGATATAGATATAATCCGCCAATTCCGGTTCGATTTCCAGCATGCAGCGAACCGCTTCAACCGAAAGCCCGCCGTCTGCCTGAGGCAGCTTGAGCAGATTAATATTACCGGTGAGCAGCCCTTCCGCAAGGCTCAGAACCGGCAGGCCGTCTGCATTGCCCGCGGCAATATGCAGCACTGTGCCCAGCGGCACAGCGCGGCATATGCGCCGTGCGCTCCCGTTCGGCGGCGTCAGCGGATACTCACTCCCCAGGTGCATTCCCAGTTCCATGTGCAGACGGTATTCCAGATTTTCCCGCCGCAGCATGGCGGTCGCTGTACGCACCGCATCTGTGCGGCGCGAAAGCCCCAGCGCAGCAAGTTGTGCGTCAAACTGTCCGTTTTCGATATGTCTCCCAAGTGCGTCCAGCGCTGCAATCACCGTTTCTGAGCGCAGCGGCGCGCGGACACGTGTCTCATTGATTTCATCTTCCAGCCGTGCCAGCAGCACTTCACGTTCTTCTTCTCCGTACAGCTTCCCCTTCGCCAGTATCATCCGTTCACCCCCGCCAGCAGCTCCGCGGCACCCGCCGCACAGGTCTTGATTTCCTTTAAGCCCACACGCCCCAAAAGCTCCAAATAAGGACTTTCGATGCCACAGCCACAGGAGGCGCCGTCATGCAGCACCCCCAAATCGTCTGTAAGCACGCTTACGACCGGTGTTGCGCCTACCATCGGCGTAATCAAATTCACCAGGCCCGGCTTCCCGTGCGGCAGGGGCGCAAGCGTACGCACATCCCGGATTATCACACGGCTGTATACAGGCACATGGAAATGCTGGTTGGGACAGGCGCAGTACAGGATCGGATGCTCCACAGCCCCAAAAAACTCAACGATATTCTCTTGTCCCACGCCCAATACTTTTTCCGCCAACGCATAAAGCGTGCGCTTGTCTACCTGCTGCCGGTAAAACTGTTTCCATCCCCCGCCCAGCATGATCTTGGACCCACGGTGCAGCCGCAGCCGCATTCCCTGTTCCTCCATTTTCTGCAGCATAAAATAAGTGTAAGACGGAAATCCCATAAACCGCAGCGGGAACGCAGAATCCGCATGCCGCCGCACCGCCGCAACAACGCCGTCCAGGTCCGGCTCATACCCCTGCCGGCCATAGCGCAGTGCGTAGGTACGGCTTAGCGCCGGCGTGAAAAGCGTTGCTCCGAATGCAGTTTTTGTGACAGCCGTCTGGTTGCCCCGGTGCGGCTTGTATCCCAGCAGAATGTAATGTGCGGGCCGCACAGAAAACAGGCTGTGCCGCTGCGCGATGCGCACCACCATCTCCAGCCCGCACAACAGCCCTCCCGCATCAAAGCCGATCCGGCTCATCTGTCCTTTTGTGCCGGATGACGTTGCCCGGACCAGCTGGCGCCCACGCGGCATGGAATAAATCTCACGTCCTTTAAAAAAGGCGGTGGGCAAGGCGGGCAGACGGGCCAGATCCGTTTCACAACGCAGCGTTTCAGGTGAGAAATGAAAATGCTCAAGAATCGCACGGTATTCTCCGCAATGCGCGTAATGATACGCACAATTTTCCCGGACAGCCTGTAAAAACAGATCCTGCGAAGCTTCTATGTCGTAAGGGTCGCGCAAGCGGAAAAGCTTCCTCCTGTATCTCAAATCCATTCCTCCTTCAATCTGCAGCGCAGCTCTACGCTGTTTTTTCTGAACACATTGTAACACGGCGAACACGGAAACGCCAGAAAAGCCCCTCCCTCTTGACACGCCTTTTTCTCCAGGTTATAATCCATTACAGGGAATGAAGTTCTCCCTTGGATTTTATCCAAAACCGCTTTTCAAGCTGATGACTTCTGCGATTTTATTTACGTCGCAGAAGCATCGGCTTTTTTGTTTCTGCGAAAAGGAGGAACACTATGTTATTCAGTCTGGCCGTGATCTTTCTGTGCGGCATGCTGCTGGGCGGGCTCTGTAAAAAGCTGAAACTGCCGCCGCTGCTGGGCATGCTGCTCACCGGAATCCTGCTCGGTCCTCATGCGCTGGATGTGCTGGATGGCAGCATCCTTGCCATCTCGGCCGATCTTCGCCGCATTGCGCTCATCATCATCCTAACGCGCGCGGGCCTGAACCTGGAGCTTGCCGACCTGAAGCGGGCCGGACGGCCCGCCGTGCTGCTCTGCTTCGTGCCTGCCTGCTTCGAGATCGCCGGAATGGTGCTGCTTGCGCCGCGCCTGCTGGGCATCTCTGTGTTGGACGCAGCCATCATGGGCAGCGTCGTGGCGGCGGTGTCGCCCGCTGTGATCGTTCCCAAAATGCTGCGTCTAATGGAGGAAGGGAGAGGTACGCGCGCCGGCATCCCCCAAATGATCATGGCAGGCGCCTCGGTGGACGATGTGTTCGTTATCGTTCTTTTTACGGCCTTCACCGGGCTTGCGGACGGCGGCGGTATCTCGGCGGGCACGCTTGCGCGGATCCCGTTCTCCATTGTGCTGGGCATTCTGGCGGGTGCGGCATGCGGTTCCCTTCTGGCGGCCGTGTTCCGCCGCCTTCGTCTGCGGGACAGCGCAAAGGTGCTGATCCTGCTGAGCATTTCGTTCCTGCTCGTCACGCTGGAGGATAGCCTCAGCGGCCGGATAGGCTTTTCCGGTCTCATCGCGGTGGTGGCAGCCGGTGTGGCGCTTCAGCGGAAGCGGGGTGAGGTCGCCGCGCGGCTCTCGGCCAAATATGCAAAGCTTTGGGTAGCCGCCGAGCTGCTGCTGTTTGTTCTGGTGGGCGCCACAGTGGACCTGCGCTATGCCGCGGGCGCCGGCACAAAGGCGGTGCTGCTCATCTTTCTGGTACTTCTCTTCCGAATGCTGGGCGTATGGGTGTGCCTGCTGCGCACCCGCCTTTCCCTCAGAGAGCGCGCATTCTGTATGTTGGCCTACTGTCCCAAGGCGACCGTACAGGCCGCAATCGGCTCCATCCCGCTGGGCATGGGCCTTGCCTGCGGTGATATCGTGCTGACAGTGGCCGTATTGTCCATCCTCATCACCGCGCCGCTGGGCGCGTTTGCCATCGACTGTACCTATCAAAGGCTGCTGAAAAAAAGCTGACTCTGCCGGACGGCGCGTTTCCTTCAGAGCGCGCTGTTCTTTTTTGTTTTATTTTAGTAAAAAATCAGTAAAAATAGTTGACTTTGGCATCGTGCCCGGTATACTTAAATTGTAAAACCAGAGGAGGGAACTGCACATGGCCACCATCAAAGACGTTGCACAGAGCGCACAGGTCTCTGCCACAACGGTATCACGGGTGCTGAACAGGGATGACAACATGTCCGTCACGCCTGAGGTGCGCATGCGCATCTTCCAGGCCGCCCATGCGTTGGGCTATGTTTCTCCCCGTCAGCGCAGGGCTGCGGCGGAAAAGACAAAGCTCATCATCGGCGTGGCTGATTGGCGCATCATCCGGCCGGACAGGCCCAACATCCGCCTTTCTTCTCTGTCGTGCCTGGTGCAGATGATGACGGACCAGTACGACGTTTCCTTTATCCGACTGGTGTTCGGCCAACCTCAGCCCGTGGACGGCGTGATCGCTTTTGGCGCATTCACCGCGCCGGAGATGGATTTTCTCCGTTCTCTGTCTTTCGCCATCGTGTTCGTCAATTCTGACCAGCACAATTACGAGTTCGACCAGATCCAGGTGGATTTCGACCAGGGCCTGAAGCAGATGGCAGCTTACCTGCTGGACAAAAAGCAATACCGCGGCATCGGTTATATCGGGGGCGTGTACGAGCACGGCGGCGTGCGCATCGGCGGCCGCCGCCTGTCCGGTTTGCGCCGTATTTTAGAGGAACGCGGCCTGTATGATCCCACTGTGTTCCATGTGGGAGACATCAGCCGTGAAAGCGGCTATACTCTTGCCCGGCAGGCCGCACGCGAGGGCAGGCTGGCCGAAGCCATGCTGCTGGGCAGTGACGAGGTGGCCGAAGGCGCGCTGGAGGCTTTCCGTGAACTGGGCCTGCGCGTGCCCAAGGATGTTGCCGTCATCATTTATCAGGATATCCAGACGCTGGAAAGCAAATGGCCCACCAGTACCTGCATCGAAATGTTTCCGGACTATATCTGGGAAAACGCGCTGGAGATCCTATTCGGGCGCATCAGCCAGAAGCGGACGCAGGCGGTCACGGTTGTTGTCCCCACGCACATCCGCATCGGCGATACGGCATGAGCGCTTTTCCGGTTGCAAGGGCGCGTCGTCCCTTACAATATATCTGCCACAAACAAGAAAACACAGGAGGACCTAACATGAAAAAATCTGTTTCCCTGCTCCTTGCAGGCGCGATGTGCGCTGGCTTGCTGGCCGGCTGCAGTTCGTCCAGCACATCCGGCGGCGCCTCTGCGGCCGCTTCCGGCAGCACTGCTCCTTCGTCCGTTGTCTCCGGTGAAGCGGGCAGCAAATCCATCGAAAAGCTCAGCATCGCCTTTGTTCCCTCCCGCGAACCGGAGGAGATCATCACCGCCACTGAGCCTCTGAAAGAAATGCTCACTGCCGAGCTTGCCGGCCTGGGCTATGACGTGGGCGAGGTGGAGATCACTGTGGGCACCAGCTATGAGGCTGTGGGTGAGGCCCTTTCCGCCGGCACTGCCGACGTTGGCCTGATTCCGGGCGGCACCTATGTATTGTACGACGATGGATGCGACGTACTGCTGACAGCCACCCGCGACGGCCTGTCCATTGATTCCGACAGCGCCAAGGACTGGAATGACAACGCCCCCACCGAGGCTACCACGAACCAGGTCACCAGCTACCGCGCTCTGATGATCGCCGGCCCGTCCGAAAAGGGACAGGCGCTTGCCGCCAAGGTCAACGCCGGCGAGGATCTCACCTGGGAGGATGTGAGCGGCGTAAACTGGAGCGTTATGGGTTCCTCTTCCCCCGCGGGCTACATCTATCCCTCCCTTTGGCTGCAGGAGCAGTTCGACAAAAATATCACCGAGCTGCCTCACGCCGTACAGTCCGATTCTTACGGCAGCGCCTTCGCCCGCCTGGCATCCGGCCAGATCGACGTGCTGTGCACCTACGCTGACGCCCGCCGCGACTATGCCGACAAATGGACCAGCGAGTATGCGATGACGAACAGCATCTGGGAGGATACTGCCGTCATCGGCGTGACCCCCGCCATTTACAACGACACCATCAGTGTCAGCAAATCATCCCCCATCATGGACGATGATTTTAAAGCCGCTCTCTCCCAGGCGTTCATCAACATCGGCGACACCGAGGAGGGCAAGGCTGTCATTTCCATTTACAGCCACCAGGGTTATCAGCCCGCGCAGGCCTCTGACTATGATTCCGAGCGCGCCGCCCAGAAAATGATCCAGGAGCTGAACATCGCCGCCTGATTTCCCCGAAACAGACGGACAACGTGTAATGCAGAAAAGGAGGGAGAGCTGTGCGCTCCCTCCTTTTTTTGAGAGTGTGAGGTTTATAAGATGATTGAATTCAAACATGTAAACAAAAAATACCCCAACGGCTTCGAGGCGCTGAAGGACATTGACCTGACCATTGGACAAGGCGAGTTCGTGGCCATCATCGGCCTTTCCGGCGCAGGCAAATCCACGCTGATCCGCACCATCAACCGCATGCATGACATCACGAACGGCACACTGACGGTGGACGGCACCGATGTGATGCAGCTGCACGGCAAAAGCCTGCGCGCGTTCCGCCGCCGCATTGGCATGATTTTTCAATCCTTCAATCTGGTCACACGCACCACAGTCATCAAAAATGTACTCACCGCCTTTGTGCCGGAGCTTCCCTGGTGGCGTGCAGCTCTCGGCATCTTTACCAAAGCGGAAAAGACAGCCGCGCTGGAAGCGCTGGACAAGGTCGGCATTCTGGACAAGGCCTTTGTCCGTGCAGACCAGCTCTCCGGCGGCCAGCAGCAGCGTGTCGCGCTGGCCCGCACACTGGCGCAGAATCCACAGATCATCCTGGCCGACGAGCCTGTGGCTTCGCTGGACCCCGTCACCGCCAAACAGGTGATGGATGATTTCCAACGCATCAACCGGGACATGAGGATCACCATTCTCATCAACATCCACCATGTGGACCTGGCGCTGCAGTATGCTACCCGCGTCATTGGCATTCGCGCAGGGCGCGTGGTATATGACGGCCCGGCCGGTGAGGTGGACGGCGCCGTCCTGGACGCCATTTATCAGGACCGGAAGGAGGCCACGGCATGAACCTTTACGACAAGGTGTTCCCGCCCAAAGTCATTGTACTGCCCAACGGAAAAAACGTGACGAAGCCCCGCTCCCGCGCCCCACTGGCCGCCGCTGTGCTTTTGGCGCTCACGGTGCTCTCTGTTAAGGTGACAGGCTTTGACATGTCTCTGCTGGCCCGGCGCATCAAGGAATTCTTCGTCATTCTGGGACAGATGATACCGCCGCAATGGAGTTATATGCCTCAGATCTGGCAGCCGCTGTTCGACACCATCAAGATGTCTCTGCTTGGCTCCGTCATCGGCTCGCTGCTGGTGGTTCCGTTCGCCATGCTGGCTTCCTCCAATATTATCCACAGCCGTGCGGTCGTCAGCGTCATGCGTTTGATCCTCAGTATCATCCGCACCCTGCCCACGCTCGTTACGGCGCTTATTGCCACCTATGTGTTCGGCCTGGGCACGCTGGCCGGCACCACAGCCATTGCCGTGTTTACCTTCGCCTACATCGGCAAGATCTTGTATGAGGAGATCGAGACCGTAGACATGGGCGCGTTTGAAGCCATGGAGGCCATGGGTTCTACCAAAGTGCGCGCATTCATCAGTTCTATCGTGCCGCAGGTGCTTCCCTCCTACCTTTCCAACTGCCTGTTCTGCTTTGAGGGCAATGTGCGCTACGCCTCCATCCTGGGCTATGTGGGGGCGGGCGGCCTTGGACTGATTTTGAATGAAAAGATCGGCTGGCGCGAATATTCCAGTGTGGGTATGATCCTGCTGGCGCTGTTCGTGACAGTATTCATCATCGAAAGCATCAGCCGCGCCGCGCGCAAACGGCTGGTTTAAGGAGGCGCAGGACATGAACGAACGCATTGAAAAGGCCTATGCCCAGCGCCCGAAGCGCTGGGTCTTTGAGCTTTCCGTCGCGGTTATCGTTACGGCTCTGATTGTGTGGAGCGCAACAGCTGTGGAAACCAGCGGTACAACGCAGAACGGCGGCAAAATCGCTCTGAACATCCTTTCCGGCATCTTTCATCCGGACACGGGCCTGCTGTTTAATCTGACGGTGCAGGGTGTTCCCTATCTGCTTCTTGAGACCGTATGCATTGCATTTCTCGGCACTGTTGTGGGCGCCGTCATCTCCATTCCGCTGGCGTTTCTCTCCGCGTCCAACCTGGCGCCGAAGCCCATTGCTTTTATCGGCCGTATCATCATTATGGCCGTGCGCACGGTGCCCGCGTTCATCTATGGGCTGATGTTCATCCGTGTCACGGGGCCGGGCGCTTTCGCGGGCCTGCTGACGATGTCGCTGTGCTCTGTGGGCATGGTGAGCAAAATGTATATTGAGGCCATAGAAGACCTGGATGTACGCGTGCTGGAATCTCTGGACGCCGCCGGATGCACCACCTGGCAGAAGATCCGCTATGGCATCCTGCCTCAGCTGATGCCCAACTTCGCTTCCACCGCCATCTACCGTTTTGACATCAACCTGCGCGACGCTACTGTTCTGGGCCTTGTGGGAGCTGGCGGCATCGGCGCGCCGCTTATCTTTGCAATGAACAGCTACCGTTGGAGCGAAGCCGGCGCCATTCTTGCCGGGCTGATCGTTTTGGTGCTGGCCGTGGAGTGGCTCTCAACAAAAATCCGCATAAAATTGGCGAGAGGCTGAACATGGAACGTACTTTTAAAATTATTTATACGTCCGATACGCACGGACATATCTTCCCCGTCAACTACGCCGCTGGATGCGGCGAAAGCTCCGGCCTGCTGAACCTGGCCGCACAAATCGACAAGAACGGAAACACGCTGGTGCTGGACGGCGGAGACTCTTTGCAGGGCACGCCGCTGGTGCAGTATTATCTGGCGCACGCGGACGAATTTCCCCATCATCCTGTGGCCGAAGCCTTCAATGCCATGGGCTGTGATTATTTCACACTTGGCAACCACGATTTCAACTTCGGCTATGACGCGCTGCGCGCATATCTGTGCGCCATGGACGGCGTGTGCCTGTGCGCCAATGTACAAGATCTGGGCGGCGCGCTGCCTTTGCTTCCGGAGACTGTCCACACGCTGAAAAACGGCCTGCGCATCGGCATCACAGGCATTGTCACCGATTATGTAAACGTCTGGGAGCAGCCCCAGAATCTGAAAAAGCTGCGCATCACCGAGGCTTTTGACGCCGCGCGTGCTGCCTGTGCCCGTTTGCGCCCGATATGTGACATATGCGTGTGTATCTATCACGGCGGCTTTGAAGAGGATCTGCACACGGGCGCGGTGCTGTCCGGCAGCGGAGAAAACCTTGCGTGCAGGATCGCGCGCGAGCTTGACTTTGACCTGCTTCTTACGGGCCACCAGCACATGCCCGTAGAAAGCGTGCGCATCGGCGGAACCTTCGCCGTGCAGCCCCCCGCCAATGCCGGGCGCTATCTGCAGGTGGAAGCCGCGGTACGGGACGGCGGTGCAGAATTTTCCGCACGCCTGCTGCCTGTGGGCGGCATACACCGGGAACAGCCTTATCGCCGCCTCCTGCCTCTGGAGCAGGCCGTACAGCGCTGGCTGGACGAACCTGTGGGGCATCTGGAGCAGGCCATCCCCCCTGAGGAAAAGCTGCGCGCAGCGCTGCACGGCAGCGCTGTGGCGGCATTGTTCAACCAAGTCCAGCTTTCACACACCGGTGCCGACATCTCCTGCACCAGCCTCGGCAATGAACCCGCAGGCCTTGCCGCGTCCGTAACCATGCGTGCCATTACGGCGGCATACTTGTTCTCCAACACACTGGTGGTGCTGGAGATTACGGAAGAGATCCTGCGCGCGCTTCTGGAACGCTGCGCCTCCTATTTCACGCTGGAAAACGGAATACCCCGGGTGTCCGATGCTTTTCTCGCCCCCAAGGTGGAGCATTACAACTACGATTTCTTCGCTGGGATCTCTTATCAGTTTGATCTGCGGCAGCCTGTGGGCCGCCGACTGACCCGGCTCTCCCGGCTTGACGGCACCCCCTTGGGGCCTGGGCCTCTGCGGCTTTGTACCAGCAATTACCGTGCTACGGGCACCGGTGGCTACGACGCACTGCGCATCTGCCCCGTATTGTGGCGCGGCAGCGTGGAAATGCCTGAGCTTGTGGCAGAGTATGTGCGCGCCAACAGTCCCGTTTCCCTGCCGTGTAACGGCCGGATGGAGGCTATATGGTAACACACTTGACACAATATGCCGGTTATGCTTTGATAAAAGCAGGATGTTGCGGAAAGGAGGAGGAACATGGACCGCTTTGATACAGCCCGCGCGCTGGTGCTGGCGGCGGGCGCGCGTCTGCGTCTGGCCCGCCCGAAGGCCGGCGCGGTTTGGGAGAAAACCGGGCATCAGGATCTTGTAACACGCTGTGACCGCGAGACGGAACAGTTCCTGCGCAGCGGCATCCTGTCCGCCTTTCCGGGCGACGCCATCGTAGGCGAGGAATATCCCGCCACGCCCCCGGGCGGTACGGGCTGCGTGTGGTATCTGGACCCCATCGACGGTACAACAAATTTTGTCAGCCAGCACCGCAACTATGCGGTGTCTGTGGGCTGCTACCAGGACGGTGTACCTGCCTTCGGCCTTGTGCTGGACGTTGAACGCGGCGCGCTGTACTCCGCCCGGCACGGCGGCGGCGCACTGCGCGATGAAGCGCCCATTCATGTTTCGCACTGCGGCGTGCTGCGGGACGCATTGCTCACGACACCGGGCGTTCTGCACACTTTTTTGCGGGAGCACCCCCGGCGCGCTGGGCTTGTAGAGCTTGCCGGAGCTGTCCGCGGGGTGCGCAGCATGGGGTGTGTGGCACTGGAGCTGTGCGCCGTGGCCGCGGGTGAAGCAGAGCTGTTTGTGGCGCTGCGTTCGTGTCCATGGGACCACAACGCGGCGCGCATCATTCTGGCTGAGGCCGGAGGCTGTATCTGTGCGCTGGACGGAGCCCCTCTGCCGCAGGACACGGGCAGCGCAGTGCTTGCGGCCTGTTCCCGCCCGCTTCTGGAACAGGTGCTCGCCGGCATTTCCGCAAATACGTCAAGCCGGGAGAACGGTTGACGCACCGTTTGCCCGGCCGAGGCCGCGCCACTGCACCGACGTATTCTGGACCGTGCACTCCCCCTAAACAGCCGCCGGGCCTTCTGTGAAGCCCGGCGGCTGTTCTGCTGCACACCGGGCGGTGTATTTCGCGGAAAAGCGCCCTCAATTCCCACAAAAGCTTCTTTTGCGGATTGACCTCGCCTGTTCATTCATATTATAATATAAACAATTGCAGTTGTTATGTTTTTAACGGCGCAAACTTGTTAAGGATGGATGTACTTATGAAAATCTGCGTATGTGTCGGTTCTTCCTGTCACCTCAAAGGCTCCTACGACATCATCAACCTGATGAAGGCGGCGCTTGAAAAGTACGGGCTCACGGATACGGTGGATCTCTCGGCCGCATTCTGCCTGGGCAAATGCACCCACGGCGTCTCCATCAAGGTGGATGACGAGATCGTTACCGGGCTGAACCGTGATAACTTCGATGATATTTTTGCCGGCTCGGTGCTGGCGAAGCTTGGGAGGAAGCCGGAATGAACAAATTCCTGCAGCTCAAAAAATCGAACTGCAAAAACTGCTACAAATGCATCCGCAACTGCCCGGTGAAAAGCATCAAATTTGCCGACGGGCAGGCGAATATCATCCCGGATGAATGCATCCTGTGCGGCCGCTGCTTCGTAAACTGTCCCCAGGACGCAAAACAGATCCGCGACGACGTGCCCCGCGTAAAAGAGATGATCGCCTCCGGCAAAAAGGTCATCGCCAGTGTGGCGCCCTCGTTTATCGCGGAATTTCCGCTGATGGACTTCGCCGCGATGAAGGACGCTCTGCTGAAGCTGGGCTTTGCCGACGCACAGGAGACCGCCATCGGCGCAACCATCGTCAAAACCGAATACGAAAAGATGATCGCCTCCGGCAAGCACGACGTGATCATTTCTTCGTGCTGCCACAGCGTCAACGCGCTCATTCAGAAATACTATCCCAGCGTGCTGCCGTATCTGGCGGACGTGCTCTCCCCCATGCTGGCGCATTGCCGCGTCATCAAGGAGGAAAATCCCGGCGCATGTGCCGTATTCATCGGCCCGTGCATTTCCAAGAAGGAAGAGGCTGAGCTGTACGGCGAGTGCGACGTTGCCCTCACCTACGAGGAGCTGGAGGCATGGATGAACGAGGCCGGCGTGGTGCCCGCGGGTGATTCCACCGAGCCGGATGAGGGAAAGCGCGGCCGCTTCTTCCCCATCAAGGGCGGCATCATCAAAAGCATGCACACCGAAAACACTGGTTTCACTTATCTGGCCGTGGACGGCGTACAGAACTGCATCGCCGCCATCAAGGAGATCGAATCCGGTGCGCTGAAGAACTGCTTTATCGAAATGAACGCCTGCGAGGGCGCATGCATCAACGGCCCGGCCATCAGCCATCATCACAAGCCTTTGCTCAGCGGCGAGGTAAAGGTGGTCGCCTTTGCCGGGGACGATGAGTTCCGTGTGGCGATGCCCATCGATACATTCAAGAACATCCCCTACATCGGCACCCACGAAAAGATACCCGGAGAAGCAGCCATCAAAGAGATCCTGGCCAAGATGGGCAAAACCAGCCCCGAGCAGGAGCTCAACTGCGGCAGCTGCGGTTATCCTACCTGCCGTGAAAAGGCCATTGCCGTATATCAAGGCAAGGCCGATCTTTCCATGTGCCTGCCTTTCCTGAAAGAAAAGGCCGAAACGTTCTCCGGTTATGTCATCAACAATACGCCCAATGCCATTTTTGTGCTGGATGAAAATCTGTGCGTACAGCAGATCAACAAAGCAGGCTGCGCGCTGTTCAACCTCAAAACGCCTTCCGATATCCTGGGTTCCCCCATCGTGCGGCTGCTGAACCCGGCCGATTACCTGGGCGTGATGACCAGCGGAGTGCCCATCAAGGAGAAAAAGCACTATCTGGCCGAATACAAAAAATATGTGGCTGAAACCATCGTTTACGACCACGAGTACCACATCGTGTTCAGCATTATGCGCGATATCACCAGCGAGGAGGAACGCCAGAGCGAACGCTCCGAGCTGTGCAATAAGACGGTGGCCATCACCAATGAAGTGATTGAAAAGCAGATGCGCGTGGTGCAGGAGATCGCTTCCCTGCTGGGCGAGACCACCGCCGAGACGAAGATCGCGCTGACGCAGCTCAAGGACGCCCTGCAAAAATAAAGGAGGGCCATAGGCACCCATGAACAACCTTTGGACAGACACCGGCTACATCAGCCTGAACCATGTGAATGAGCAGCTTTGCGGAGACCGTGTGGAAATCATCGGCAACAATGAAAAATCTCTGACAATGGTGCTGGCGGACGGTCTGGGCAGCGGCGTAAAGGCCAACATCCTTTCTACGCTCACCAGCAAGATCATCTGCACGATGATGGCAAACGGCATGCCCATTGAGGAATGCGTGGACACCATTGCAAAAACTTTGCCCGTGTGCAGTGTTCGGCAGGTGGCCTATTCCACATTCACCATCATCCGCATTACCGACAACACCACGGCCGAGATCATTCAGTTCGATAACCCCAACGTCATCCTGCTGCGGAACGGCAAAAGCGTGGATTACCCCATCGTCAGCCGCGTCATCGAGGGCAAAACCATACTGGAAAGCCGCATTCCCCTGCAGCTGCATGATGTGTTCATCGCCATGAGCGACGGCGCCATCTATGCAGGCGTAGGCAAGACGATGAATTTCGGCTGGCAGCGCGAGAATATCATCGAATACGCCGAGCGTCTGTACGACGACACGCTCTCGGCCAAGATGATCGCGTCCATGATCGTGGACGAGTGCAACCGCCTGTATGAAGGCGAGCCCGGCGACGATACCACCGTGGCCGCCGTGCGCATCCGGGAACGCACGCCTGTCAATCTGCTGATGGGCCCGCCCGCAGACCCGCGCGACGCAACGAAAATGATGACGCTTTTCTTCTCAAAGGAAGGAAAAAAAATCGTCTGCGGCGGCACCACCTCCCAGATTGCGGCAAACTATCTGCACGAAACCATCGTCACCTCTCTGGATTACGGCACCGACCCCGCCATTCCTCCCGTGGGCCATATGAAGGGCGTGGACCTTGTGACAGAGGGCGTCATCACCATGAGCCGAGTGGTGGAATACGCCAAGGCCTTTGTGGAAGGCACCGACCTTACCAACCTGTGGAGCGTGCAGACGGACGGAGCCTCGCAAATCGCCCAGCTTTTGTTCGAGTATGCCACGGACATCAATTTCTTTATCGGAAAGGCCATCAATCCGGCGCACCAGAACCCGGATCTGCCCATTACCTTCGGCATCAAAATACGCCTGGTACAGGAGCTTTCCGAATATCTGGAAAAGATGGGCAAACAAATCAAAGTGAGCTACTTCTAAGCAGAAAACCCCGCCGCAAGGCGGGGTTTTCACAGTTTCGGCGGTTTCTCATATACTGATAATAACCATACGGCAGATATGGAAATCAACCGCAGATAAGGGAGGAAACCGCAATGTCAATGCCCACCATCACAACGTCCCCGAACCCCATCTCCATGAGCCAGGCCATTACCGATCTCATCGAGTCCATTGCGCTGGAGGAAACGGCTTTGAGCCATATTCTGAACGCAGAGGGCGAAAAGCTGCAAAAGGTGCTCGCCATGGAAGACGTTTCGCTGAATCAGATCCTGGATGTGAACGAGACCGTCATGAACATGGTCACCACAGTCAACGAGCTGGAGCACACGCTCCGCGACAAGCTGGAGTTCATCTCCAACAACCTTTATTACCCTTCCCGGGAAAGCTGCTGAGGCATGCCGCACAGGCTTACTGCCTCCCCTGGCGGCGTGCAAAAAAGAAAAGGGCGTGTCCCCGACAGGGACGCGCTCCTTTCTGTTTTGCTGTTTCAACCGCCCAGATACGCTTTGCGCACCTGGTCGTTATTGGCCAGTTCATGCGCGTCGCCGGACATGACGATGGAACCTGTCTCCAGGACATAGGCCCGGTTCGCGATCTCCAGCGCCATCTTGGCGTTCTGCTCCACCAGCAGAATAGTCACGCCGGATTGATTCACATCGTGGATGATGCTGAATATCTCCTGCACCAACAGCGGAGACAGGCCCATGGAGGGCTCGTCCAGCAGCAGCATCTTGGGTTTGCACATCAGCGCGCGGCCAATGGCCAGCATCTGCTGCTCACCGCCGGAAAGCGTTCCGGCAATCTGCCTGCGGCGCTCCTTCAGACGCGGCAGGCGCTGAAACACCATCTCATAATCCGCCGCAACGGCATCCGCGCCGTCCTTTCGGGTGTACGCCCCCAGCGCCAGATTCTGCTGCACCGTCAGCTGCGAAAACACGCGCCGCCCCTCCGGCACCTGCGTCAGGCCCAGCTGGATGATTTTATGCGCTTCCATGCTGCTGATGGGCTGGCCGCAAAAGGATATCTCCCCCTGTTTGGGCTTGAGCAGCCGGGAAACAGCATGGAGCGTGGTCGTTTTGCCCGCACCGTTTGCGCCGATCAGCGTGACGATCTCGCCCTCGTTCACATCGAATGAAATGCCCTTGATGGCGTTGATGGCGCCGTAATTTACAAAAAGGTCCTTGACCGAAAGCATCACGCCCATTACGCCTCACCTCCCAAATATGCCGCAATAACCTTTGGGTCGCTGCGGACGGTCTCGGGGTCGCCCTCCGCGATGATACGGCCGTAATCCAATACCGTGATATGCTCACACAGGCCCATAACAAAGCTCATGTCGTGTTCGATGAGCAGAACCGCGATGTCGAATTTATCCCGCACAAAACGGACGGTCTCCATCAGTTCGGTAGTCTCATTGGGGTTCATGCCAGCCGCAGGCTCGTCCAGCAGCAGCAGCTTGGGATTCGTTGCCAACGCTCTGGCGATCTCCAGCTTGCGCTGCTTTCCGTAGGGCAGGCTGGAGGCCGGCTGCCCCGCTTCTCCGTCCAAATCGAAGATCTTCAGCAGCTCCATTGCCTTTTCATTCATGGCCCGCTCCTTCACAAAATAGGAGGGCAGACGCAGAATTCCCGTGGCCGTGGTGTATTTCACCTGGTTATGCAGGCCCACCTTCACGTTGTCCAGCACCGTCATATCCTTGAACAGACGGATATTCTGAAACGTGCGCGCGATGCCCGCCTTATTGATGACAGCCGGCTTGAGGCCAACGATGCTTTTTCCGTCCAGCACGATATCGCCTTCCGTGGGCTGGTACACACCGGTGAGCATGTTGAACACCGTTGTTTTGCCCGCACCGTTGGGACCGATAAGGCCGTACAGATGGCCCTTTTCAATGGAAAGCGCAAATTTTTCCACGGCCTGCAGGCCGCCGAATGCGATGCCAAGGTTCGTTACTTCCAGCAAAGCCATGCATCACACCTCCTTCTCGCCCGCCGCAGCCTTCTTGCGCGGCAGCGGCAGCCTGGCGGCCAGCCTGCGGCGCCAGGTCACAAGCTGCGGGCTCTGGTTGAACAGCATCATCACAATGAGCACGACAGCATACACCAGCATGCGGTAATCGCTGAAGCCGCGCAGCAGCTCCGGCAGGATGGTGAGCAGCGCAGCCGCAATGATGGAACCACGGATGTTGCCCATACCGCCCACAACGACAAACACCAGAATCAGAATGGAAGTGTTGTAATCAAACTTTTTCGCCACCAGCGAGGAGAAATTATGCGCATACAGCGCGCCCGCCAAACCGGCCAGCGCTGCGGAAATGGTAAACGCGATGAGCTTATACCGCGTGACATTGACGCCCACGGATTCCGCTGCGATGCGGTTGTCCCGGATGGACATGATCGCACGGCCCGTGCGGGAATTGATGAGGTTCAGAACGATGAAGAGCGTGATGAGAATAAGTACAAAGCCCAGCCCGAAGGTGGCGCTTCGCGGCATGCCGGTGATGCCCTGTGCGCCGTTGATGATCACATCGCCTGTCTCGTCCAGGTTCAGCGAAAGCGCGTCCTTCAGCGAAACATGGAAGCCGGACGCATCTCTGCCGACATAGAAGGAATTGAGCAGGTTTTTGATGATCTCACCAAAGGCCAGCGTTACGATGGCAAGATAGTCCCCCTGCAGGCGCAATACAGGAATGCCGATCAAAAAACCGAACAAGGCTGCGGCCGCGGTCCCCGCCAGCAACGCCAGCGTAAAGCAGAGCCAGCCCGGCACGGCGTCCCCAACACACACGGAGACAAACGCCCCCACAAAACCGCCCACGCTCATAAAGCCCGCATGCCCCAGGCTCAGCTCGCCCAGGATGCCCACGGTGAGGTTGAGGGAAATCGCCATAATGATATATGCGCAGATCGGAACGAGCTGCCCCGACAGGGAATTTGTGAGCATGCCCATGCCTGAAAGCAGCTGGATGGCCAAAAACATCACAACGACCATTCCATAGGTCACAAGATCGCGCCGGAAACTGCGGCTCAAAGTTTTCATTTTCATTGCGCCCACCTACACTTTCTCTCGCGTCTGCTTGCCCAGTATGCCCGCAGGGCGGACAAGCAGTACGATGATGAGCACGCCGAACACGATGGCGTCCGCCATCTGGGACGAAATATACGCTTTGCTCAGGCTCTCGATGATGCCCAGCAGCACGCCGCCCAGCATCGCGCCGGGGATGGAACCGATGCCGCCGAACACCGCAGCCACAAAAGCCTTGATGCCGGGCATCGCGCCCGTCGTTGGCATCAGCGTGGGATAGGCCGAACACAGCAGCACGCCCGCGACGGCCGCCAAAGCACTGCCGATGGCAAAAGTGAGCGAAATGGTGGCGTTCACATTGATGCCCATAAGCTGTGCGGCGCCTTTGTCCTCGGATACGGCCTGCATGGCGTGGCCCACTTTCGTCTTGTTGACAAACAACGTGAGCGCTACCATGATGACTGCGGATGTAACAATAGTGACCAGTGTCTCGCCCGTGACGACGAGCTGCCCGCCGAAGAGACGGAGCGGTTCGATGGACACGACCGACGTGAAGGATTTCGGCGCAGAACCCCAGATGAGCAGCGCCAGGTTCTGCAGCAGATAGCTCATGCCGATGGCCGTAATGAGCACGGCGAGGCTGGGCGCCTCCCGCAGCGGCTTATAGGCCACGCGTTCGATGGCAACGCCCAGCAGCGTGCAAACCACCACCGCCGCGCAGATTGCCGCCAGCGCGGGCAGGCCCAGCGACGTCATCATTACAAAAGCAACGTAGCCGCCCACCATGATGACGTCGCCATGCGCGAAATTCAGCATACGGGCAATGCCGTACACCATCGTATAGCCCAGGGCAATGACCGCATAAATACTGCCCAGGCTGATGCCGTTCACAAGGTAAGATAAAAATTGCATGTGTTTCGCCCCTTTTTTGTTTCCCATAAAACGCCGTGCCGCCGGCGTCCAAGAGAGGATCGCTCCACAGGTACCAGACTTTATAAGTATACCATACCGGGTGCCGCCCGGCAATTGAAAACCACAAAAAACGGCCTTGCACGCTGTTTTCCACCGAAAAGATGTCGATTGGAAAGAAGGCTGCCGGTAAAAGCCGGCAGCCTTCTTGGCCTTTTTGTAACAGAAATTATGCCGCGGTGTAAACGCCGTCCTTGATGATGTAGACAAGCGGGCTCTTGGCAGGCGCGCCGCTGGCGTCCCAGGTAATGCCCTTGCCGGTCAAGCCTTCCAGTGTGATCTCAGTAAAAGCGGCCTTCAGGGCGTCGCAAATGGCGGACGCATCCATGTCGGCTGTAACGCCGGCCTTCTCCACAGCCGCGTGGATGGCGTAAATGGCGTCATAGGCATCGGCCGCGAACTGATTGGGGTCCTCGCCGTAGGCTTCGTTATAAGCCTTTACAAACGCGGCCGTTTTGTCATCGGTAGCCGAAGCGGTGAACGGAGTCATCAGCATGACATCCTCGGCCAGACTCGTGTCGAAGTTCTCCACAGACACCAGACCGTCCAGACCGTCGCAGCCGAAAAATACCGGCTCATAGCCGATCTTGTCGGCCTGCGTCAGAATCAGGGACGCCTCGGTGTAGTAAATGGGCAGGAATACCAGCTCTGCGCCTGCAGACTGGGCCTTCTGAATCTGGACTGTGAAGTCCTTATTGCTGTCGGCGGTAAACGCCTCGTCGGAAACGATCTCCAGGCCCTTTTCCTGCGCCTCGGTCACGAACGCATCGTGAATGCCGGAGGAATACGGGTCAGAGCTGTCATAGATGACGGCGACCTTTGCCGCAAGGCTGTTCTCAACGATATAATCGGCGGAAAGCGTGCCCTGCTCCGGGTCGGAGAAGCAAACGCGAAACGCATTGTCGTTTGCGATGCAGCCTTCAGCGGAGCCGGACGGCGTCAGCTGGAACATATTGTCGTTGGCCGTCTCGGCCGCAACGGCGATGCAGGGATTGCTGGTGACGGTGCCCATCAGGATCTGCATGCCCCAGTCCTTCAGGCTGTTGTACGCGTTGATCGCCTTCTCGGCATCGTTCTCGTCATCCTCGAATTTCATCTCATACTGCTGGCCGCCCAGCGCGTTGATCTCGGCAATGGCGATCTCCGCGCCGTTCTTCACGGCATTGCCGTAAACCGCGGTGCTGCCTGTAACAGGGCCGATGCCGCCGATCTTAATGGCCGCGCCGGAACCCGCCGTGCCGCCGGACGGCGCGGTGGACGCCGGTGTGCTGGAGCCGGAACCGCCGCACGCCGCCAGCGAAAAGGCGAGGCAGAGGGCCAGCGCTGCGCTCAGAAACTTTTTCATACTTTCTTCCTCCAATGTTTCAAACTTTCCATACACAAAGCTTCCAACAAAGCCTTTGATAGGAATTGAATCTATTTTAACGCGGAAGATGCACAAAATTCAATACACTATTTTTACATACTTTTCTTTGCTAAAGCGTTCAATTGTGTGATATTGCATAAAAAAACAGAAAAAAGCTCCGTCGCTCCCGTACATCCGGGCAAAGTTGTCCGCCGTAGACGTATATTCACTCTCTTTTTTGCACAAGAATGCACACGGCAAACGGAACCGAGAAGGCCAATTTCACCGTCACGCTTTTCCGGTCTCGGTTTCCGGCGCAAAACGCGGGGCCGGTTTACGGCCCCGCACATCGTTCTCGCGCATCGTTCATTTGCTCTCTGGAATGCTTTAAAATTTTCTTACAGCCCCCATTTCCATAGTATTTTTCGCCCTTTCATACATACAATACGCAAAATCTTATCGTATGGCTTTAAATTCTCCCCGCACACAGGACAGATCGATACATTATTCCTAACCATATCACACCTCACAGTGCCGGAGTTGATAATTCCTATACTACAATATATTCTCACAAATATTAATTCAAATAACGGAAAGGAGAAAACACTAAGCCTCAACCTCGAAAGCCAAAAAGAGGTCCTCAAAGAAAATGCCCCGATGCAGACGTATGTATTAAAAGCCGGCGCTATAACAGTTCGAGGCAATCTTATATACACCCCTGCGCACAAACCGCACGATGGTGGAAAGCACTTTGCAGCAATGGCGGAGAACCACAAAGTCGATGGGTGCGCCATCAAGTACATGGGTGGTTACGAAATAAACGATCTCGCTAAAAGCGTATACACTGAACGTGAAATTTCTTGGCTAAAAAAGGAACAGAGCTTTTGGGCTATCTGCACACGCTTTTCAAACGGTTTGGAATTTTTCAAGTAAAAAACAAAATATTCCCAAAAATTAAATCATAGTACAATACTTCGAATTGAAACAATTGTATAATACAGGCATGAAACACATAACAAGCCCAATATGTTATGTAAAACAAAACAATTATGGGAGGAACTGTCCATGGAAACGATGACGCCCAAAGAAAGAATTGACGCAGTTATTAAACACCAAGCTGTAGACCGCACTCCTTTTACCGTAGTCGATGGCGGAGCATGGATTGCTAAAACAGAGGGCGTGACATATCGGGAGCTATATAGCAGGCCGGACAGCGGGGCTTCATCTGTTGTAGATTATCTCAACAAAATTGACAGTGATATGATCAGCGCAGTTTCTGGAGTTTTCACTGCATGCCTCAACGCATTTGGCTGCCCAATCAGTATTGATAAAATTGGAGGTGCAATCGATACCGGCTCTGTTTTTAAAGATCCAATAAACGAGATTCCGCAACTCAATAGAGAAACAATTCGTGATACCCTTCTTGCTAATGATTTTGTTCAAAAAATGATAAATCAGACACGGCATGTCAAGGCCCTGGTGGGAAATCAAAAATATATATTCGGAGATATAGCAGGGCCATTCACTATGGCAGCCGTCATGGTCGGAACAAGTGACTTTATCATGCTCATGCTGGAGGAGCCGGAAATTGTGCATGAACTGCTGGATTTTACGGTATGCGTCAGTGCTGAAATGTTCACATTATTGCACGAGAACGGGTGTGATATAGCTTTCCCTGCAGAACCGGTTGGAAGCGGCAGTTTGATCAGCCAAGAAATGTTCGAAGAATGGGTTGTTCCATCATTAAAAAAGCTAAAAGAAAAACTCCCCTTTTATAAGTATTTTTACGCCCATGTTTGCGGCGCATCCGGAAACCGCGTTGCAGCATTACGCGAATGTGGAGTGAACGTATTTTCGGTAGATTATCTTGTGGACTTCGAAAAGGCTGTAGAGGCAGCAGGCGAAAAAATGGTTATGATGGGAAATATCAAACCAGCCGGCACGCTCCTTACCGGTACGCCCAGCGAAGTTTACAAAGAGGCATGCGAACGGATAAAAATTGCAAACGGGCATTCTCACATTCTTGCCCCCGGGTGTGATTTGGGTGCAGATACTCCGTTGGAAAATGTCAAAATGCTTTCCAAGGCTTGCAAAGATATGGCCTGAAAATCAAACGCCCATTTGTTATTATAAAAATATACATCATATAAAATAGAGCGTAAGAATGCGGTGCAAAAATAGTGTAGGGATAGTGTATGCAACTCATACACTATCCCTACACTATTTTACTTCCGCGAAAAAACTCAACCCTTGATTTTACTGGCTTTTTCAGCACGATTCAGAATTTTCTCGTAACCGCCGCTTCCATATTGGATACAACGATTAATCCGGCTGATGGTCGCTGTGCTGATCTCGACATTTTTGACGATCTGCTCGTATGTATTGCCGCTCAGCAGCATCTTGGCCGCCTCCACGCGCTGCACCATATCCGCCAGTTCTTTCATCGTACAGAGGTCCTCGAAGAAATCGTAGCATTCATCCAGCGTTTCCAAAGAAAGGATCGCTTTGAACAGCACATCCATGTCTTTGTCTCTGCGGGTATTTTTTTCTGCCATGATGCACCTCGTCCTTTTTGATGGTTCCGTTTTTATATCATTCCCGATATTGCTTTAATACTTTAACATATTAAATGCAAAAAAGCAATGACGAATCTGTTAAATATTGGGCGCGCAGGCCTGGCGTCAAAAAACCGCCCACACTTCCGTGCGGGCGGCCTGTATCCGAACGATACGCTTATTTCATCATGCTGGCAACTTCGGCCGCAAAATCGTCGGCGCGCTTCTCCAGGCCTTCGCCCTTCTCAAAACGCACAAACTTGACAATCTCGATGTCCGCGCCCAGCTCTTTAGCGGTGTTCTCAACATACTTGGAGACAGAAATATCCGGCTCCTTGACATATGCCTGATCCACCAAGCAGTTCTCTTTGTAGAACTTGCCGATTTTGCCTTCGACCATCTTCACCTTCACAGGCTCGGGCTTTCCGGCCAGCTTCGGGTCGTTGCTGATCTGCGCCAGCAGGATCTCCTTCTCTTTCTCGATCACAGACGTGGGCACCTCGGCCTCACACAGATAACCGGGATTGGCCGCGGCAATCTGCATGGCAATGTCTTTGCCGAACGCCGTGAACTCAGCTTTCGCAGCCGTCGCATCGTCGGTGTCGAACTGGACCAGCACGCCGTGCGTACCGCCGCCGTGCACATAAGCGGAACAAACGCCCTCGAAGCGCGCGAAGCGGCGGATCTTAATGTTCTCGCCGATGACAAGAATCTTTTCCTGCAGCGCGGCTTCTACCGTCTGCTCGCCCAGCTTGCAGGCCATCAGAGCCTCCACGTCGGCGGGATTCTGCGCCATGACAACGTCTGCAACTTCTTTTACAAAGGTCTGGAAACTGTCGTTTTTCGCAACAAAGTCGGTCTCGGCGTTCACTTCGATGACAACGCCCACCTTGTTTGCCACGTCGGCCGCAGCGTAGACCATGCCCTCGGCGGCAATGCGGCCTGCCTTTTTCGCGGCGGCGGCAAGACCCTTTTCGCGCAGATACTCGACAGCCTTGTCAAAATCGCCGTCAGACTCGGTGAGCGCCTTTTTGCAGTCCATCATGCCGCAGCCGGTCTGCTCGCGCAGCTTCTTAACATCTAAAGCGGTAAATGCCATTTTTCTTTTCCCCCTGTTCGATTATTCAGCAGCCGCGACTTCTTCTTCAGCCTCGGCCTCGTCCATCTGCTCGCCCTGACGGCCCTCCAGCACAGCGTCCGCCATTGCGCCCGCGATCAGCTTTACAGCGCGGATGGCGTCGTCGTTGCCCGGAATGACGTAGTCGATCTCATCCGGATCGCAGTTGGTGTCGACAATGGCCACGATGGGGATGTTCAGCTTGCGGGCCTCGGCAACAGCGATACGCTCCTTGCGCGGGTCCACAATGAACATGGCGGCGGGCAGCTTATCCATCGTCTTCACGCCGCCCAGGAATTTTTCAAGCTTCTCCAACTCCAGCTCCAGCTTCGCAACTTCCTTCTTGGGGAGCATGTCGAAAGTGCCATCCTCGCGCATTTTATTGATCTGCTCCATGCGGTCGATACGGCGGCGGATGGTGCGGAAGTTCGTCAGCATGCCGCCCAGCCAACGCGCGTTGACATAGTGCATGCCGCAGCGGGTGGCTTCCTCACGCACGGAATCCTGCGCCTGCTTTTTGGTGCCCACGAACAGAATGCTGCCGCCGGCGGTGGCCGTGTCGCGCACGAAGCTGTAAGCCTCATCCAGCTTTTTCACAGTCTTCTGCAGGTCGATGATATAAATGCCGTTGCGCTCGGTGAAGATATACTTCGCCATTTTGGGGTTCCAGCGGCGGGTCTGATGACCGAAATGCACGCCGGCTTCAAGAAGCTGTTTCATAGATACTACTGCCATAATTGTGTCCTCCTAAAATTTGTTTTTTCCTCCGCATGTCCTGCATGGCGCGCCACCCGAAGGCACCGGACGCCAAAGACATGCGTGCGTATTGCCGAATTAGTATACCATACCCGCGCTCGGATTACAAGTGTTTTTCGCTGTACAGCGCGTTTTTTTGCCGTTCATTCCTGCGGCGTGTAATCTTCCAGGTACGGCTTGCCGAACATCAGGTCATACTGCAGCAGCCAGTGGCCGTCATAGCACTGCCGCTGCGCCTCGGTCATTTCCTCGCTGAAGGAGCCGTCCGTCTCCACGGTAACACCGCGGGTGCGCGCACGCATCACCGAAAGGCTGTCTGTCAGATACTCGAACAGCAGCGGCTTTTCCAGGCCGTACAGGTCCATCATTACAGGCGAGATATCATAGGCCGCGATGGTGCCCAGGTCGATGGAGGCGCCGCCGTAGTTGCTCCAGATCAGCAGGTCCGTGCGGTGCAGGTCCGGGCTTCCGGTATCTCCCTTTTCGATATAGCCCGTCTTTTCAAACAGCTCGTAGCCCTTGCCCACGGGGTTGAAATGGTCGCCCCAAAACACGATGATGGTGGGCTCGTCCACATTGCGGAAATAATCCACCAGAGCGCCCAGCGCCGCGTCCGCCTCATACACGCCCGTTGCAAAATCCTGCAATTGGGAAAGCGTCTGCGTGGAAAGACCGGGATGCTCCGTGATCTTCACCAGTTCGTCCGCCGCGTAACGGCTTGCGTCGTAGGTCGTGTGGTTTTGCATCGTCACCGCATGGATGAAAAGCGGTGCGCCGCCGTCCCGCGCTTCGTATTCCTCAATAATGCGCTGCGTCATGGCTGCGTCCGAGATAAAGCCGCGGCGGGTGTGCGGGTTCACAAAATCCTCGGCGGCGATGAACTCGTTAAAGCCGAGGTAGGGGTACGCAGTGTTGCGGCTCCAGAACTTGCGGTAGTATCCGTGCACGGCCAGCGTATCGTAGCCCTGCGCCCGCAGATACTGCGGCAGAGAAAACATATCATGGGTGACATGCTGCTGATAGGGCTTGCTGCCCGCAGGCAGATGCTCCACTGAAAAACCCGTCAGCGCCTCAAATTCCACATCACAGGTTCCGCCGCCGAAAGACGGTGTATAGCAGTAGCCGTAGGCCGCCTCGTTTTTCAGCGCCGTCAGATTGGGCGTCAGCTCCCGGTCATAGGATATGCCCTCCAGGCGGGAGGCATCCCAAAACGATTCGTTCATCACAAAGATGATATTGGGCCGCTGCTCGGGCGCGTCCGCCGTGGCCGCGTAGGATTCCTTATACAGCGGCTTCGCCGTTTCGGCCGTCTCTTCCACGCGGGCGGCCAGCTCCAGAACCGATTTTTCAGAGTAGTTCTCCGGCGCTTCGATGTCCAGCACCTGCAGATTCGTCATGAACCCCGTGATGACGCCGTAGTTTTTGTAATAACGGTCCTGCATCCACATATCGGAATAAATGCCGAAAAATTCACACATGGAGGCGTTCAGGTATACGCCGAACACCAGCAGGCACCACAAAAAGCCCGAAACCGCCGCGCTACCGATGCGCCAGCGCCAGCGCGTCTCTTTTCTATAGGGCATGCGCAAAAAGCAGCTCGCTGCCAAAAGCACAAGGAAAATTGCAAGCGTCCACAGCATCGTGGGCTGTATGTCCAGCTCCACCTTGCCGGCCACGCCGGCAAAGTCCCCTACCTGGGTGATATCCCAAGGCAGAAACGGCTCGCCGCGCATCTCCAGCTTAAAATAGGTGACGGTCCCCGGCACGTTGCTGATGATGCCTGTAAGCAGCGTGGCCAGCCAGTGCAGGCCCGAAAGCTGGCTGATGAACACATACAGCAGCACCAAAAACAGCCACTCGAAAACAAAGCCCCAGGGATGCGGCTGCACGCGGGCGCTCCAGAAATCGCCGCCCAGCGTACCGCGGTGAATCCACTCCATCGTAACAAAAAAAACAGTTGGCACCAGCACCGACCATACGGCGCTCAGCCAGAAAGAGGCGCGCAGCTTCGCAAAACGCGTGGGCTGCGCACCGGGTCCGATCTGTTGCACGTCAAACGTCCTCCCGATTTTCAAATGCCAAGCTTCCGCTTTTCAAAAACTTTACGTTTTCCACTTCATTATTATAAAACACCTTGTCAACCCATTTTATTTCACTCCAAACAATTTTTTTCTGCTTCTGGGCGGCGCGGATACCGCCGTGCGCACCAAAAGAACATCCGTCCCGATTTTTTCGATGTCTCCCCACGGGATGGCCGTGTCCTCCTCCCGGCCCAGCAGGCCGAACAGCTTTAGCCGCCCGTACAGGATGACGCCCGTGATGCTGGCCGTCTCCGGCTCGAAGGAAATATCATCCACTTTACCAAGGTTCTGGCCTGTGGTAACATTTACAACGTCCCGTTCGCACAGCTCATATACTGTCATAACGACAATCTCCCTTCTCCGGCTACACGCCGGCATTCATACCTATTCCGAACGAAGCCCTTTCTATACCGCAAAAAATGTTGTATAATAGTAAAAAAGCAGCCGAAAGCCGCTTTTTTGGCCCCGGCCCGTCCACGCGCGCGGCGGCGGGCGCCTCGGACAAGGCGCGCAGAATCCTGGGGAACGCGTTCCCCCGCACAGGACAGGTGAACGTTTTGTATAAAAATATTATTTTCGATCTGGGCGGCGTCGTGGTGGATTTTGACCCTCGCGAATTCCTCGTCGACCATTTCATGAACGAACGTGTGGAGGACCAGCTCTACGACATTACCTTCGGCAGCGAGGAATGGCTGCAGATGGACGCCGGCCTGCTCACCCGCGAGGAAGGCGACCGCATCATGCGCGAAAAGGGCGCGGCTCTGCGCCGTTCCTTTGAGGTGGGCGTTATTCTGGACGACTGGTACGATATGCTGCGCACCAAGGACGACACCGTGCAGCTCATCAAGCGGTTGAAAAAGCGCGGATACGGCGTGTTTTACCTTTCTAATATTTCCTGGGACGTGCTGGAAATGCTGCAACAGCGCAAATTCTGGCAGCTGTTCGACGGCGGAGTTGCTTCCTGTGAGGTAAAGCTGACCAAGCCCGACCTGCGCATCTACCATGCGCTTCTGGCCAAATACGGTCTTTCGGCAGCGGAATCCATTTTCATTGACGACAACACCGCCAATGCGTCCGCCGCTTTCGACGCGGATATCACTGGGATCCACTTCAAAAATGTGCGTACGCTGCAGCGCGCGCTGCTGAGCTACGGCGTGGAAAGCGAAAAAAAACTGAGCAGGCAGAAACAGGCTGCCACGGTTGCCGCGGAATAGCCGCATTGCCGACGCAAACAAACCCAAAACGCGCCCCGGAACATTTTGTCCCGGGGCGCGTCAGCTTGGCGGAAAAGCCCAGCTTTTTCGCCAAGCTGCCTACGAACAGGGCCTGCGGCCCCGTTCGCCGCGCACGGCGCGGG